>Ga0308165_1000029_pt1 | contig 441553 bp, 412 predicted proteins | sample PhyWR2_FD_201032 | JGI IMG/M metagenome (GOLD analysis project Ga0308165, IMG submission 201032) | Phyllosphere microbial communities from UC Gill Tract Community Farm, Albany, California, United States - DLSLW.R2 | ecosystem: Host-associated > Plants > Phyllosphere > Unclassified | place...
AACCGCAGTCAAAAATGGCGCTGAGCGAACGGTTCGAGACCTATGGCTCGAAGCCTGAAGCGAAGGCACCGCCTAAGCGGCGACATTTTGCGGTGGAGAACGAAAGTACCTGAAACACGTCCGCCCAGCGAGCGGAGCGCGCAGTTGAAAAGCCCGGGGGTCAAGGGGGCGGCGGCGACTGGCCGCCCCCTTGCCGGTGTGGGCCGGTGCCCACGGTTTTGAACTTGAACTAAAAGACCTGTTCGCGTGGCAACACAAGCCATTAAGGGGCTTTGGGGCTTGCCCCCACTCCCGCCATCATTCTCACCAAATCCTGCATGCCGAGATTCACCTGATTAATCACCTCCCCGGCGTTGCGGCTTAGCGTTACTCCGCCGCCTGCGCGATTAACGCAGTTGCCCATGCCGTCTATGGCGGCCATCACGCCGTCGCGAATGCTTTGGGTGAGTTGGTCAATCTCTACGGCGGCTTTACGTGATTGGTCGGCAAGCGAGCGGACTTCGCCTGCTACTACGGCGAATCCGCGGCCCTGTTCCCCGGCGTGGGCAGCTTCGATGGTGGCGTTAATCGCCAATAAATTGGTCTGGGAAGAGATCCGGCGTATGGTATCGACCATCTCACCGATGCGTTCTGAGGTTTGGCCCAGCTGGCTGATAATGTCCGCCGTGCGCTTGGCAAGTGCTTCAACTTCTTGCATGTCCTCTACGGCTTTTTGCACGATAGTCACGCCCTGCGCCGCCGTTTTATCCGTATTCAGCGACAACTCGTGGACGTGAGTCATCATATTTTCCTGCTGGCGCTGCTGATTCATTTGTACCGTGATGTCTTGGGCGATTTTCACCACCTTCACCACTTTGCCTTCATCATCCATCACCGGGTTGTAGCTGGCTTCCAGCCATACGCTCTGTCCACGGCTATTGACTCGCTCGAAGCGGCCGAGGATAAACTCACCGTTTTTCAGGCGCTGCCAGTGGCAACGGTAATCGTTGGAGTCTCGCCACTCGGGCATACAAAACATCGCGTGGGATTTTCCCTGAATATGGTTCAGTGAATATCCCATAACTTTTATAAAGTTGGCGTTGGCGGAAAGAATATTGCCTTCAGGGGTAAAGGTTATCAAAGCCATGGAGCGGTCGATTGCTTCTAATAAGCCATGATGATCGTGCGATTCGTTAATACGATCAGTCACATCGCTGGCTATTTTAATTATCTCGACCACCTTCCCTTGTTTATTTAAAACTGGGACGTATGTCGCTTCTAACCAAATAAGTGAACCGTTTTTGTGCAAACGTTTAATATTGCCGCTAACGGATTTACCCTGCTGTAGCCCTTGCCAGTGCAGCCGGTAAGCATCACTGGCAACGAACTCCGGGGTGCAGAATATCTTGTGGGGCTGCCCCACCACTTCATCGCGGGTATAACCTATGGTACTGAGAAATAGGTTATTTGCCTCAGTAACGATGCCTTGCGGTGTAAACACGATCATCGGAACTGCTTGCGAGAGAGCAGAGAATTTATCACGCCATGCCGTGCTGAATTGATGAGTGAAAAGTTGCATAGTGCAGTGACCCTGTGGCTGATAACGTGAATAAGGGAATAACACGTGCGCTAACTATTTAAATCTACAAAGATTGTAAATTTAAAATTTAGCTTAACCCTGGGTCGGTGTATTTGAAGGCTGCTAGAAAAGATAATAAAAGTAAAAAAATCAAAAAAATTTTACGCGATGAATAATTTCACTGGTGACAAAGTGAACTTTTCTTATTGTGAATTAATCATAATTTAAACTACTAAAAAAGGAAGGGGGTCGTTAGGATTTTTTTTAGCCTGAGATATTTATACCTCTCAGGCTAATTAAATGCGGGGAAGAAACAAGGCGTTAGATTAGCCCCAACGCTTCCCTGCCCAGCTTTTTTGCTGCCAAGGAGTGAGGAAAGTCCAAGCTACGAAGCGGCTAATTTTATTGCCTTGGGTCATTTCTACGGTGCGAACGTCCGTCGCTTCCAACTCTTCCAAGGCTTCATACAGCAGCGGCAAGGTGGTTTTCTTCGACACTAAAACGGTGAACCACAGGCAGTTAGTGCGCTTCTCGGCGCTCTCTTCGGCCATGCGAACCACGAAAGCTTCTTCACCCCCTTCGCACCACAGCTCATTGTGCTGGCCGCCGAAGTTCAGTTCGGCTTTGCTTCCGGCACGGCGATCGAGGCCAAGGTTTTGGCGTTTACGCTGGCTGCTGCCTGCCGCTTCTTCCGCGGAACCGTGGAATGGCGGATTGCACAGCACGGCGTCGTAGCGCTCATCGTGACGAATAATGGTGTCGAAAATGCGCTGCGGCTTCGACTGCAGGCGGAAACGCACCTGATTGGTCAGCAGCGGATTGGTCGCAACAATCTTCTTCGCGGCAGCCATGGAAGTGGCGTCAATCTCACTGGCAGTGAAACGCCAGCCATATTCGCGCAGACCGATGATTGGGTAAATGCAGTTGGCACCCACGCCGATATCCAGAATTGCCAGATCTTTGCCTTTCGGGATCTCACCATTGTTGCTGCTCGCCAGCAGGTCAGCCAAATGGTGAATGTAATCAGCACGGCCTGGGATTGGCGGGCAGAGATAATCTGCCGGAATGTCCCAGTTTTCAATCTGATAGAAGTGACGCAGCAGCGCGCGGTTGAGCGCTTTGACGGCCTGCGGGTCGGCGAAGTCTACTGACAAATCGCCCCATTTGTTTTCAGAAACGAACGGGCCAAGCTCCGGGCTGCTGGCAATCAGGGCCGGGAAGTCATAGCGGCTACGGTGGCGGTTACGCGGGTGCAGGCCGCTTTTTTCCTGCGGGAAGATTTTCTTTTGTTCCACCTGAATGACTCTCCGGTATTGTTTGATAAACGAACTATTTCTGAAAACGAATGGCTTTCACAAAGGATTAAAAATTTCTGGCGCGTAAGATACCACAAACTGCCCCCCTCTGCCGGACGTAAAAAAACCGCCATTGGCCCAGCGACCGATGGCGGTTGTTTATCGCGAAGCCTTACTTATGAAAATAGGTCTGTTGCACGAAATCGGCAAAGTCCTGACACATGGCTTCATCGCCGTCGGCGCTATCCGCTAACACGCGTTTGCCGTCCACCACGCGGATGTGCGCATTCAGGTCGAAATCCGCCGCAGGCTGTTCACGCTGAGCCGCCGCTTTCATGGTTTGCTGCGCCTCTTCCCACGCCGCCGCCACGGTTTGGTTGCAAGCTTCGGCCAGATAATCCGGGTTGAAGCCCTCACCGGTCAGGTTACGCAAGGTTTCGTCATGGCTAATGCTGTTGCCCGGCGTCCAGTAATGCTTGGCTAAATCTGGGCCGATGGCCGGGTTGTCGGTCAGATAACCATCGCGTTTAAGGAAGAAGGCGCGAGTTTGCTCGACGGCCATCAGCGCCAACAGGTAGCCCTGATAGGAGCAGGCAGATTCCATCGATAACAAGTGAGGAATCGCCATGGTTGGGCGCGGGCTGCCGGTGACGCCCAGAATGTGAGTTTCGACATCACGCGCCAGCGCCAGAATCGCCTCTGGAGTGCGCTTTTCGTCCGGCCACTGATAGAGCTGCCATTCGAAGTACGGCACCAGCAGGATGTGGCGCTCATTGAAGGCACGCATTGGCTGGCGAGCCGCGATGCTGTCGTGGATCAGCGTATCCGGCACCGATTCGCCCTGAGCATTCTTCGCGTAACGCTTCAACCAGTCGGCATCTTCCAGCAGGCTGTCGCAGAACATGGACTGGGTTTCGGCGTAGGCCATAGACGTCGGCGGGAACTCTTGCGAGAAGCACGGCGCGTTCTGGCGAATATTAGCGAAGTGCGCCGCGTGGCCGCCTTCGTGGAACAGGGTGTTCAGGCCGCTACTGCCGCTGCCCACTTGGTCAGGCTTGGCAAGGCTGGTGAAGTTAATCACGCCGGAAACCCAGTCGCCGTTGTCATAGAAAGTGGGCACCGGGCTGTGCATAAAGCCGTTTTCATACTTACCTTCGCGCACCAGCAGATCGAGCTGCATTTCTGCGCCTTGGAAGTCGATATGTAGGCGTTTAAAGCTATCAATCCAGCGGCGCAGCGAGTCGGCAAACGGGAAGTAAGGGTCAAGCTGGCGAGTGACGTCTCCCGCGCTGGCAAAACGAATGTTCCACGGCAGCAAGGCACCATCGCCTTTACGCGCCACCAGCTCATTCAGGCTGCGCACGTTGCCTTCGCGAGTCTGCTCTTCGAAGCGATCCAGAATGGCGAACAGCTGTTCCGGCGTCATGCGCTCGGTTTTGTTGACCTTATAATCGAAATAGTTGCGGTAGCCCAACTGGCGCGCAAAACGGTTACGAAGGCCAACCAGCTCCGGGAAGCCGTTGTGCAGCAGCCACTCTTCCAACTCGCGCAGCGCGGTCTGGGAACTGCGACGGTAAGCCTCGTTTTCATTGTTGGCCTGATTGGTCAACAGCTCGCCGAGAGAAGCATTCACCCGCTCGCCTTTGGCATTGATATGGGTCAGGCGGTGCGCTTTGCGCTTGGCGAACAGCGCGGATTCGGCCTGAATGATTTCATCCAGCAGCGCCTGCGCCTGTGGGTCTTCAATGGTGTTGCAGTCAAAGAAGCGATACCAGCCCTGAAGGCCGTGCAGCAGCGCCTTGCCCTCTTCGTCGAGAGTCAGTTTTTCCAGCGAGGCAATGTGCTCGCGCAGTTCACCCAAACGGCTGGATTCAGAGATAAAACGTTTGTGGGCAGTCTCAGCTGCTGCGAAGTCTGCCGACACGTTCTCGTCGCCAGTCCCCATGTAGTTCTGCCAGAAAAGTTCTTCTTTGGCCTTGTGCACCCGCAGATAATCGTGATTTAGGGCATTAAAGTAATCTTGAGCCTTTTTCATGCAGTCTTCTCTATTGATAGGTAACGAGATTATGCATTGAGTGTATGTTTAGACGGCGGTTCTGTCGACATGAGAGAACCGCGATTGTTACGAGGATGTGAGGCAGGAAAGCTTAGTTTTTCTTTACGAATTCGGATTTGAGCTTCATCTGACCAAAACCGTCGATTTTGCAGTCGATATTGTGGTCACCTTCGCACAAACGAATGCTTTTAACTTTGGTACCAATCTTAAGCATCGACGAGCTGCCTTTGACTTTGAGATCTTTAATCACGGTCACCGAGTCGCCGTCCACCAGCGTATTGCCATTGGCATCAACCACCACCAGCGCGTCATCCTGAGTATCGGCATCCCCTTCCAAAGACCAAACATGTCCACATTCAGGGCAATTGAGCATCGCGCCATCCTGCCATGTGAATTCAGAGCTACAAGCCGGGCAATTTGGTAACTTTTCCATGTATTTATCTCGTTAAAGTATTTTTAAAAAAATGAGTAAAATCATAAGAGAAATGATTAATAACGAGTATTTTACCTCTTTGCGAGGGGCGTGGGTAGACTGGGAGGTAAAAAGGTGTTTTTTAATTTCAAATTCAATACATTGCGTTGCTGTGTAAACTGGCCCTTTAAGGTCAAAACCGTGCGCTGCCGCCACACCGGCCTCAAGGGGCGCCTATCGCCGCGCCCCTTGAGAATCCCCGGCTCTTCACTGCGCGCTTCGCTCGTTGGGCGGACGTGTTTCAGGTACTCCCGTTATCCACCGCAAAATGTCGCCGCTTAGGCGGTGCCCTCGCTGCGGGATTCAAGCCTCAGGTCTTGAACCTCTTGCTCAGCGCCATTTTTGACTGCGGTTTTGAGGCTTCTCTACCGTGCCGTTTCAGGCAAATTCGAGTTTGTTAAGGGGGGATGGAAAGGTTCGGTGTAAATGCCAGTAGGTCGCGTTCAGAAGTGACGCCGAGGGAGTGGTTCGAGACTAAAGGCTCGAGACCCGAACTGAGGGAACCGCCTAAGCGGCGGCACTTCGCGACAATCACTGCGGTGGCTGAAACATGTCCATTCCAACCCTGCGCAGCCTCGATCTTACAGCAATAAAAAGCGCGGGAGTCAAGAGGGCGCGCGCTTACGCGCCTTCTGGGCCAGTTTGCGTGGCAACGCAAGGTGTTGACCTTAAAGTTTTAAAAGGCTTTTCCCAAAAACCACCTAAAACACCTGTTCAATAATCATCCGCGCTTCCGCCATATCCGGCGACACCCCTGCCCCTACCAGACAACAGATGATTTGATTGATCAGCGCCTGCGGGATAGCCCGCTCCCCGCGCAAGCACGCATTGGTGAAGGCCACTGTGGTGGCGACATCTTTACTCTCAGGCAGGTCGACGTCGGTGAACTCCTGTTTGTCGGCCAGCACTTGCTGCTCGCCGTTGGCCAGAAGATAGATAGCCGGGCAGCGCTGCGGGTTGGCGTACACCTCGCCTTCGGTGCCTTGCGACAGCAGTGCGCGCCCTTCCACTTGGCGGAAAAACGACGACACTTTCTGAATATATTCCGGGTGCGACACGCTCGACAGGCGCAGCACGTCTTGCTTGCCGAAAGGGGTGATCAACTTGGCGAGGGTGTGGGCACTGTTGCGCACGCCCATCTGCCAGCGCAGTGCTAACTGCTTATCCATTGGTGGGCAGAGCACGGAAACCGGCACGAAAACCGGCTGCTGGCCTGCGTCTAACTGCTGCTGCGCCTGCTGCTGGCTCTGCGCGGCCTCGACGCCGAGCTGGCGGAAAATCTCCGCGCTGGTGATGCGGGTCGGGTCTTCATCGACGCCGTGAACCAGCACCGGGAAGCCCAGCTTACTCAGCAACATCGCCAACAACGGCGTCAGGTTGGCCTGCTTGCGCGCGCCGTTATAGGTCGGGATCACAATCGGCATCGGGCGATCGGCGGGAGCTTGCAGCTGCATCACCTGCTCTTCCATCGCCTGATAAAAGCCCAGCATCTCCTCTTCCGACTCGCCCTTGATGCGCAAAGCAATCAACAGGCCGCCGAGCTGCAAATCAGGCACTTCGCCCGCCAGCATCTCGCGATAGAGCGCCAGCGACTGCTCGCGGTCTAGGTCACGGGCGTGGTTCTTTCCACGGCCCACTTCTTTAATCAGTTTGGTGTAATCCATTGTTCTGCCATGTGATGAAAATCTAATAAGGCCAGCATAACTCAGCCAGCAATCAGGGAAAACGCCGAACGCGGGTCATTTGTCCGAATTGGCGTTGACCATCGCCTGCGCCAGCGGGCTCGCGTCGCCTTGCAAATCCTTCAGGCCATCAATCACGCCGTTGACGTCTTCGGCGCTGCGGTTCTGGCTCAGTTTCCATTTACCCTCGACTTTGCGCGCCACCAGTTCAAAGCCCACAATGCCTTTCAGCTGCGCGGCGATGAAGTTCTCTGGAGCGTCGGTCACCGCCCACGGCTCTCTCTGGCCCTCTTCATGCTGGGTAGTCAGGGCCTTGAGTAAGGTTAATAGCCAGTCGGGGCTGTCGATAATCTTGGCTTCGCCGCTGACCTGCACCGTGGCGTAGTTCCAAGTCGGCACCGTTTTCCCGCCGTTTTGCTGCTTCGAAGGATACCAAGACGGCGAGACGTAGCCCTCAACGCCCTGAAACACCACCATGCAATGGCCGTTTTCGGCCAGCGACTTCCACTGAGTATTGCCACGTGAAAGATGGGCGCGCAGCGTCAGTTGGCCGTCGGCGTCAACATCAACTAAAAAAGGGATCGGATTGGCTTCAAAACCTTCAGGCCCGTTGGAAATCAAAAGCCCCAAGGGATACTGACGGATAAGCTCCGCCTGAGCCTGAACGTCTTGTTGTTTAAATGCAGCGGGTAAATACATTGAGGAAGTCTCTTAACCGTCAGTTATGAATCTATTGATAACGACGATTAAGAGAACAGTAAAGAGACAGTTTTGCGCAAAAAAGCTGATACAGCTTATTTAGCGCGTTTTGCGGCGGCGTTTGACCACTTTAGTGGTGCTTTTTAACAGGTCCGGGCGCTTCACCGAGCCGGGCGCGGGCATTTCTCGCTGCTCAATAGGGAAAATCGGCAGCGCCGCCAGCAGCCTTGAGCCGTAGTTTTTGCTGATCAGCCGACGGTCGTAAATCACGATTTCGCCCCGGCATTCGTGGCTGCGGATCAAACGCCCCACTTGCTGAATCAGGTTGAATGACGCGCTCGGCAGGCTCTGCACTTCAAACGGATAGCGTTTCAGGGTTTTCAGCCACTCGCCCTCGGTCAAAATAACCGGGCTGTCGATGGGCGGGAAAGCAATCTTGTGAATGTGAACCTGCGTGAGCAGATCCCCTTTGAGATCCAACCCTTCGGCAAAAGATTGCAGACCAATCAGCACGCTCGTAGTGCCCGCTTCGACCCGCCGACGGTGCTCTTCCACCAGCCGGTAGCGCGGCTGATCCCCCTGCACCAGCAGCATCAGACGCAGGTCGGGCATCAGGCTGACAAACTGCTGCAAAGCTCGGTTACTGGCGAACAACACCAGTTGGCCTTTGTGCTCACCTTTGGCTAACTCAGCGCGGAAGAAGTCGGCCATCTCTTCCAAATGAGCCGCCTCGTTGGCCATCATCGGCTCATTTTTCATCTGCGGAATAACCAGCTTGCCCTGCTCGATATGGTTAAACGGCGAATCCAGACTGACGAAGCGATCGCCCGCCTTTTCATTCAAACCGGTCATCTCTTGCAGGCGGGAGAAGCTGTTCAGCGAGCGCAGCGTGGCGGAGGTGATCACCACGTGAGGCACTTTGCGCCACAGCAGCTTTTCCAGCTGTTCGCTGACACGAATACCCACGCAGTGCAGCATCAGATGGCTTTGGTTGTCAAAAAACTCCCGCGTCACCCATTTGCTGATTGGCGCATTGGAGGCTTTTTCCATCGCCGCCAGCCGCCAGAGTTTGCTCATGGTTTCGAGATAACCCAGCATGCGGCTCATGTGCAAAATCGCCCGATGCAGTCGGCCAATATCGTGCTTGCCGGTCTTTTCGCTCAGGTCGTTGAGCATAAATTCCGCCAAACCGCGCAGCGCGTCAGTCAGTTTAAATAGCCGCGCACACTGCTCGGTCAGCTCGGGAGAGAGCGCACCCATCTCGAAACGGTGCTCGGCTTCCGGCGCGTCAGGCGGCAAATATTGGCTTATCTGCTGCTCAATCGACAGCAGCAGCTCGCGCATCTCGGCACAGTGGTTGTGCAGGCGCTCGGCGTTGGTCAGCGGCGGCGGATTTTTCGGGGTAAACAGGCCAAGGCACTGCTCAATCTGGCGGACAAAGTTGTCGAGTTGCAGATGATTCCACACCGCCGAGATATTAGCATCGACCTCCAGCGCGTCGCGGGCGACATCCGGCAGGTGGTGGCCCTCGTCGAGCACCAACAGCAAATCTTTGGCCGGAGGCAGCACCATGTCGGACTCCAGCGCAGCCATCACCAACGCGTGGTTGGTCACCACCACGTCGGCGGTTTCAATCTCTTTTCGCGCCACAAAATAGGGGCACTCTTTATAGTAATGGCAGTTGCGGTTCAGGCAGTTAGCCTTGTCGGTGCTGATTTTTTCCCACAAAGAGTCCTGAATGGTCTGCTGATAGTGGTCACGCAGGCCATCCCACTGGTAGCGCGCCAGCGCGGTTTCCAGCGTTTTGGAAAATTTCTGCTCTTCGCTGTTTGAAGGAGCCAGCTCGTCGCCGAGAAACAGTCCCAAATCGCCCTGCGCATTCTCATTGCTCATCATCGACAAGTTGCGCGGGCAGACATAACGCCTGCGGCCAAACGCGCCGGTGAATTTAAGGTCAGGAATAATCTTTTTCAGCAGTGGCAGGTCTTTGCTGTAGATCTGATCCTGCAATGCCACATTAGCGGTGCTGACGATTAACGGCTTTTCTTCCTCGCGACTCACGGCAATGCCGGGGATCAAATAGGACAGGGTTTTGCCCACGCCGGTTGGCGCTTCAATTGCCAAATGACGTGCAGAATCGCCAGAAAACGCCTTGGCGACCTCAGCAATCATCTGTCGCTGTGGCGCTCGGGAGATAAAATCCGGAATTTGTTGTTGCAGGGCTTTGTACCACTGGCTTATCTGATCTTTTACTGCGGGGGAAAGCGCCATTCATCCCTTATAAAATTGAGTTATCGAGAAATTCTGCTGCCCATTGTCCCACAGACCGGCCTGCGGATCAGCCTGCAAATCCTGTTTCGGAAGATGTAAATCTAGGTGCATTTGTAAAATAAAAAGAAAGTTCATTTTTTTCTGTCATAAATCGATCACAAACATAAGGTAAAAAATCCTCGCTGTGAAAATTTCAGGCACACATTGAAAGCACAGTACATGAGATGACTCGCGTCCTTTAATAAAAACCTTTTAGTCTCTTTTTTTATAAATAGAGATAATGGGAAAGCAGGGTATAAAAAATGAAACATAAGATTCTGGCATTATTAATTCCTGGTTTACTGATTGCATCCGGGGCACACGCAGCCGAAGTTTATAATAAAGACGGAAACAAACTGGACCTGTACGGAAAAGTTAAAGCCGAACATTATATTTCTGATAATGCCGGTGTTGATGGCGACCAGACTTATGTTCGTTTCGGTTTTAAAGGCCAGACACAAATTAACGATATGCTGACTGGTTATGGCCAGTGGGAATATCAAGTTGCTGCAAACCATTCAGAAGCTCAAGGCACCCAAGACACCAAAACCCGTCTGGGCTTTGCAGGTCTAAAATTCGCTCAATACGGTTCATTCGACTACGGCCGTAACTACGGCGCACTGTATGACATCGAAGCGTGGACGGATATGTTCCCAGAGTTCGGTGGCGACGGTTACACCAAAGCAGACCGCTTCCTGACTGGCCGTGCTAACGGCGTGGCAACCTACCGTAACCGTGGCTTCTTCGGCCTGGTTGATGGTCTGAACATCGCCGTTCAGTACCAAGGTAAGAACGAAAACGACGGCCGCTCTCTGAACACGGCTAACGGCGACGGTTACGCGCTGTCTACTACTTACGCCTTCGGTGATTCAGGTGTGAGCGTCGGTGGTGCTTACTCTTCTTCTGACCGTACTTCTGCACAAACTGCAGTGCGTTACGGTAAAGGCGATAAAGCTGACGCGTGGACTGGTGGTCTGAAATATGACAACAACAGCGTTTATTTAGCAGCTATTTATGCTGAAACTCGCAACCTGTACGGTATTTCCGTGCCGGGTAGCCTGGCAGGCACTCCTGCATCCGTTAGCGGCTTCGCAAATAAAACTCAGACCTTCGAAACTGTTGCTCAATATCAATTCGATTGGGGTCTGCGCCCATCACTGGGTTATGTACAAACCAAAGCTAAAGATATTGAAGGCATTGGCGATGCAGACCTGGCGAAATATATCGACGTAGCGACCTATTATTATTTCAACAAAAACATGTCAGCCTTTGTTGATTATAAAATCAACCAGCTGAACGATAATAATACACTGAAACTGAACAACGACGATGTTGTTGCGTTAGGTCTGGTTTACCAGTTCTAACCGGTAGTAAGAAGTAACCTTCATCAAATAAGACCTCATTGTCATAAATTCTCTGTGAACACTTCGCCGGGCTCATCCCCCGGCTTTTTTATTGCCTGCCTCCCGTAACTGATTTTTCACTCTTCCTTAATCCTATGAATCTGCTACAGTTTTGGAGGATTTTCTTACTAATACTAAAAATCAAAGGTGATAGTGAATGAAAAAGATGACGCTGTGCGCCACCAGTGCGCTGGTTATGCTGGCTCTGACGGGCTGTGCGCCAAAAGCTGCTCAAGACCAACAGAAGCTGAACGACCAATCGGTGATGGCACTCAACTGGTTCCAACAGTCTGGTGAATATCAGGCGCTGACTTATCAGGCTTTCAACGCAGCGACCGTCGCCTTTGACAATGCTAAGCCTTTGGATGGTAAGCCTAAAGCCGTCGTCGTCGACCTCGACGAAACCATGATTGATAACAGTGCTTACAGCGCGTGGCAGGTTAAAGCCAACAAGCCATTCGACAGCAAAACCTGGTCTGAATGGACCGCCGCCAAGCAGGCCACAGCAGTGCCGGGCGCAGTGAATTTCGCCAACTACGTTAACTCCCACGGCGGCACCATGTTCTACGTGTCGAACCGTAAAACCAGCGAATACGCCGCCACTCTGGAAAACCTCAACCGTCTGGGCTTCACCGGCGTGAACGAGAAAACCCTGTTACTGAGCAGCGACACCTCGAACAAACAGGCGCGTTTCGACTCCATCAAAGCCGCGGGTTATAACATCGTGATCTACGCCGGTGACAACCTGAACGATTTTGGTGCGGCGACTTATCACAAAGACAACACCCAGCGTCGCGCCTTTGTGAACCAGAACTACAAGCAGTTCGGCACCCAGTTCATCGTGTTGCCAAACCCACTGTACGGCGACTGGGAAAGCGGTCTGGCAGCGGAATACAACAAGCTGACGCCAGAGCAGAAGCTGAAAGTGCGTGATGCGAATTTGAAGGCGTGGAACGGGAAATAACCTTTTAGGTTTACCTTAAGGTCAAGTTCAAGGTCGTGGGCGTCGGCCCACACCGACCAAGGGAGGCGTAAACGCGCCTCCCTTGGAACCCTGCGTTTTTTCCCGCTGGAAGACTGAGGCTGCGCAGGGTTGGGATGGACGTGTTTCAGGCACCCTTGTTAAAGCCGCGAAGTACCGCCGCTTAGGCGGTTCCCTCGCTGCGGGATTACAACCCGCGTAAATAGCCACGCGGTTTTCCACCTCTTGCTCGGCGTCACTTCTGAATGCGGCCTACTGACTTCTCAATCGAACCATTCCATTGGGTTTCAGGTTTTGGGCTTAAGACTTGTTCTCTACGCTTTGATAATCCTTTCTCCCAATACCTTAAACATCACCGTAGTCGGCTCAAGCTGGCCTTGCGTTGACATCGCGTACTGTGGGATCTGCCCTGCAGTCTCATAGCCTAGCGAGCGATAAAGCCCCTCGGCAGCTCCTTCGGCGATGGTATCAAGCACTAGAAGCTGCTTACCGGCGCTGCGCGCCACCTCTTCAATCGCCACCATCAGCGAACGTGCGATACCCAAACGGCGGGCCACTGGGTGTACCATCAGCTTATTCACTTCCGCGCGATGTGCGCCATTAGCGGGTTGGCTCACTGCCAGCTGTACCGTGCCGACAATCTTGCCGTTCAGCCGAGCCACCAGCAGCCGACGCTCGCCGCAGGTGAATGCCGGAATAAGCTTCTGCCAAAACGCCAAAGCCTGTGGCTGTGCGAACGGCGGGACAAAGCCAATGCTCGCCCCCTGCTCTACCGCCAAATTCAAGGTTTCGGCCAATTGGTCGAGGTCCGTTTCATTTAACGCGCCATCTACCACTTCCGTGACTGCAACTTCATGAATTTTCGACATACCGGGCTTCCTACTGATGATTGTTTTGGAGGTTAAGGTCGGGAAATAGCAATCAGGTAATGAGCATCTTCAGGGCCGGGAACGTGGAAAGCCGAGGTGCCGAACAGCAGGAATCGCATGCTGTCCCCTTTCTCCAGCCTGAACTGGCGCTGGTCGAGAGTCAGCTCCAGCACGCCCTCCAGCACCCAGATATGTTGCTCAAGGCCCGCCACCGGAGGCGAGTCATAGGAGATAGTGGCTCCCGCCTGTAGCTTGCCGGTCATGAGTTCAACGCGATAGCCATGAGCCGGTGGCGACACCGAACGCCGCTCAAACCCGGTCGCCGTGTCGCGCCACACCGACTGCTGCCCGTGACGAATCAGCTCCGGCGGGTTATCTTCCAGCGCCATTAATAGCCGAGAAGTGGTTAAGCCATAAGCCGCACTCAGTTTGCCCAACAGCGACGCCGTCGGGCTGGTTTCCCCCCGCTCAATCCGCGAAAGCGTCGCCCGGCTAATCCCCGTTTGCGCCGCCAGCACCTCCAACGACCAGCCCTGATTCACCCGCAACCAAGCCAACCGCTCCGCCAAGCGCATATCATCATTTAGGTTTTCGTCTTCCATCGCCACGCCCCTTAAATTCTCAATATCGAGAATTTATTCCATATGTGGGATTTAAGCAATATGGATAAAGCAAAAATCCCCCCTGAAACGGCACGGTTGAGATGCCTCTAAACCGCGTTCAAAAATGGCGCTGAGCAAGAGGTTCAAGACCTGAGGCTTGAATCCCGCAGCGAAGGCACCGCCTAAGCGGCGACATTTTGCGGTGGAGAACAGATGTTCCTGAAACACGTCCCTTCCACCAGCGACAGCGCGCAGTTTAAAAGCCCGGGGGTCAAGGGGGCGGCGGCGACTGGCCGCCCCCTTGCCGGTGTGGGCCGGTGCCCACGGTTTTGAATTTAAATAGCAGGTCAGGGCAGCAGCCCTCAACTTGTACAACAATAATAAACTTGTACAACTTTCCCCATAACAGCTAGAGTAAACATAAGAAGTACGATTATTCAGGAGGGATCTATGTCTCTGTACAGCATAGGGGAAGTGGCGCGTATCTGCGGTATCAACCCTGTCACGCTGCGGGCGTGGCAACGTCGCTACGGGCTGCTTAAGCCTCAGCGCAGCGAAGGTGGGCATCGGTTGTTCGACGACAACGATATCGACACCATTCGCACCATTTTGTCGTGGATTAACCGCGGCGTGCCGGTCGGGCAAGTCAGAGCACTGCTCGAAGGCAGCGTCGCGCCTCTGCCGAGCGGCTGGTCGCACTCGGAACAGCGCCTGCTTACCGCGCTGCAAGAGAGCAGCATGCACAAGGTGCGTCAGCTGCTGGCCGAGCTTGGCCGCGAATATCCGGCAATGGCACTCATCAATAACGTCATTCGCCCACTGAGAAACCGTCTCGGCTCGGGCGGCCCTTCTCTCAACCTGCTGCGCCATTTGCTCGACGGCATGCTGATCGAACACGCCGTGATGTGCATGAACGCCGCGCGTAAAAAGCCCGGCGTGCGCGTATTGCTGATGGGCTGGGGCGAGATGGACAGCACCGAACTGTGGCTCGAAGCCATTATTCGTAGCGAAGAAGGCGTGCAGATTGACCTGCTGCCGCAGCCGGTGGATGAGCCTTACTTAGAAAACCTGAACGTGCATCAGATTTTAATGTGGTCAGAAGGCCGCCTGACGCGCGTGCAGAAAAATAAGCTGGCGCAGTGGCATGCACAGGGGATCCCGGTGCAACTTCTCGGCAGCAGCGTGCTATTGAACGAGGCAGAAGAACCCCATGACACTCAAGGTCACTGAGTCTGAATCGGTACAGAAAACGCTCACGCAGTTGGCGGAAGTTTATCGTCAGCTCGACCAAAGCTCGCTGCCCCAACTGGCGCAAATCTACCACCCGCAGGTGGTATTTATTGACCCGGTGGGCCAGCACGACGGCATTGCCGCCCTTGAGGGCTACTTTCGCCAATTGCTTAAAAGCGTTAACGACTGCCGTTTCGATATTCAGCAAACCTTGATCAGTGGCGATGAAGCCACGCTGGTGTGGCGCATGGCCTACTCTCACCCTTCGTTAAAAAAGGGCGAGACGCTCTATCTGGATGGCATTAGCCATCTAAAACTGGCCGAAGGTCAGGTGATTTACCAGCGGGATTATTACGATTTGGGGGCCATGCTTTATGAGCATGTGCCACTTCTGGGGCGAGCCGTTAAGGCGCTGAAGGCGAGGTTAAAAGCATGAATCATGTTCTGATAACCGGTGCCAGCTCAGGCATTGGCAAGCAGCTCGCGCTGGACTATGCCGCCGACGGCTGGAAAGTCACGGCCTGCGGGCGGGATTTGCAAAAGCTGGAAGCCCTGACGCGCTTGCACAGCAACATTGAAACCCTGAGTTTTGATATGACCGATCTGGCTCTCACCCGTCAGGCCATGGCGTGGGTGCAGGCTGACTTGGTGATTCTGAATGCCGGGACCTGCGAGTATCTCGACAACGGCGTGGTGGATGCCGAGAGCGTGACGCGGGTGATTAACACTAACCTGATCGGCCCGGTTAATTGCCTTGACGCTATTTTGCCGGGCATGGCCGCGGGCAGCCGCGTGGCGCTGGTCGGCTCAACCGCCTCGCTGGTGCCGCTGCCTCGCGCCGAAGCCTATGGCGCATCAAAGGCTGCACTGGCCTACTTCGCCCGCTCGCTGGCGTTAGATTTGGGGCCGCGCAACATTCATGTTTCCACCGTTTTGCCGGGCTTCGTCAAGACGCCACTCACCGATCGCAATGATTTCCCAATGCCGATGATGATCAGCGTCGAGCAGGCTTCGGCCTATATCCGCGAAGGGCTGGCGAAAGGCGCGAATGAAATCGCCTTCCCTCCTCGCCTCTCCCTGCTGCTCAAAACCATCGCATTGCTGCCACTGGCGCTGCAAAAGCGCCTGACTCAACGACTGGTGAGGTAGAAACCTATGAAAGTCGCCATTATCGGCAGCGGAATTTCCGGGCTTAGCTGCGCGTGGATGCTGTCCAAGCAGTCGCAAAATTGTGATATCACCCTGTTTGAAGCCGCCGACACACTTGGCGGGCACACCGCCACGGTAGATGTTTCGCTCGATGGGCGCGACTACGCTATCGACACCGGTTTTATCGTTTACAACACTCGCACCTACCCGAACTTTATCGCACTGCTGCATGAACTTGGCATTCAGGGCCAGCCGACCGAAATGAGCTTTTCGGTGCATAATCCGGTGAGCGGGCTGGAGTACAACGGCCACACCCTCAACACCCTGTTTGCCCAGCGGCGCAATCTGTTTAAGCCTAAGTTCTGGCGCTTCTTGCGCGAAATTCTGCGCTTCAACAAGCTGTGCAAAATGCGCCTGCATAACCCGGCGAATGACGAAGTCACCCTCGGCGATTTGCTGGATCAAAACCAGTTTTCCGACTTTTTCGCCCTGCACTACATTCTGCCGATGGGCGCGGCTATCTGGTCTTCGTCACTGGACGACATGTCCAAATTTCCGCTATCGCTGTTCCTGCGCTTCTTCGAGAATCACGGCCTGTTGGATGTCACCAACCGCCCGCAGTGGATGGTGGTGCCGGGCGGCTCGCGGGAATATATCCGCCGCATGCAGCAGAAAATCCCGGCCAATGTCGAGTTGCTGACCTCCACACCGGTTCACAGCGTGGTGCGCCACGCGGCGGGCGTGACGTTGCACACCTCGCGCGGGACCGAGCACTTTGATCAGGTGATTTTCGCCTGTCACGCCGACCAAGCCCTGCGCCTGCTGGGAGAGAACGCCACCGAGGATGAAAAAGACATTCTTGGCGCGCTGCCTTACCAGTCGAATGAAGTGATTTTGCACAATGACCGCCGCTATCTGCCGAAACAGCAACGCGCCTGGGCTAGCTGGAATTATCAATTGCCGGTCGAAAGCCCGAACGCCAAGGCCCGCCGTGCCAGCGTCACCTACAACATGAACATTCTGCAAGGGCTGGTGGCGCCGCACGTCTTCTGCGTGTCGCTCAACCCGACGACGCCGGTCGAGGAAAGCAAAATCCTGTTCCGCGCCCACTACATGCACCCAGTCCTGAACCTCGCCAGCCACTGCGCCCAGCTGCAACGCGGCTGGATTAACGGCCACCATCGCACTTGGTTCTGCGGCGCGTATTGGTACAACGGCTTCCATGAAGATGGCGTCAACAGCGCCAAAGATGTGGTGGAAGAGCTGCTGAAAAATCACCCCGTGCTGCTGCAACCCCGCGCCGAACGGGCTGCATCATGAACAGCACCCTGTATGTTGGCAACGTGCGCCATCGCCGGTTTACGCCTGTCGATCACGCGTTCAACTACGGGATCTTTATGCCGCTTATCGATCTCGATGAGCTGGAGCAGCTGCATCAGGTTGGGATTCGGCTGGAGAAGTTCTCCTCCGCGACCTTTAAACGCAGCGACTATCTGGGCGGCGGCGATATCAAAACCAAAGCGCAGGAACGCATTGCCGAGCTGACCGGCGAACGCCTGACGGGCCGCGTGATGCTGCTCTGCCAGCTGCGCTACTTCGGCCTGTACTTCAACCCGGTCAACTTTTACTACCTGTATGACCATCTGGGCGAGCTGCGCTGGCTGCTGGCCGAAGTGCGCAACACGCCGTGGAACGAGCGCCACACCTACGCGGTGCTGCCCGATGGCAGCCAGCCGGTGGAAAAAGCCTTTCACGTTTCGCCTTTTAACCCGATGGACATGGTGTACCACTGGCGGCTTACTCCACCGGGCAAGCAGTTGCTGGTGCATATCGAGAACCATCGCAAAACAAGGGAATTCGACGCCACCCTGACTCTCAGGGCGCAGCCGCTGACCCGACACACTCTGCGTAAACAGCTCTGGCAGCTGCCGCTGATGACGATGAAAACCGCCGTCACCATTTACTGGCAGGCCCTGAAACTGTGGCTAAAACGCGCCCCTATTTATGCTCACCCTCCTGCTGATAAGGACTGACCCATGAGCCATCCAGATGTGCAGCTTGCCCGCGAGGGCGCAGACAGTCGTCGTAGTCGAGCGGCGCGGGGTTTGATCCTCAGCGTGCTCAAGCAGCTACGCGGCGCGGGCCTGACCATTCAGGAGCCCGGCGGCCAGACGCTGTTCTTTGGCGACCAGCACGCACCTTTGCAAGGTGTGATTGAAGTTCAGCGCCTGCGCGCCTATCGCCGCGTGTTGCTGGGCGGTAGCATTGCGGCGGGTGAAAGCTTTATCGACGGCGACTGGACGACGCCCAACCTGACCGCCGTCTTGCAGCTGCTGGCTGAGAATCTGGGTCTGGTGGATAAAATCGAAGCGCGCCTGAGCTGGTTAAGCACGCCGGTCAACGGGCTGATCCACCTGCTGCGCAGCAACAGCCGCAAGCAGCCGCGCAAGAACATTTCGGCACATTACGACTTGGGCAATGAGTTCTATCAGGGCTTCCTTGATAGCCAAATGCTCTACTCATCGGCGTGGTATCAAGACCCACAAATGACGCTGGAACAGGCGCAGCAGGCCAAAATGCGCCGCCTGTGCGAACAGTTACAACTGCGTGCCGAAGACCATTTACTGGAAATTGGCACCGGCTGGGGCGCGATGGCCGAATTCGCCGCCCGCGAGTACGGCTGTCGGGTGACCACCACCACCATTTCCCGCGAACAGTTTGATTTTGCTGTGAAACGCATCGAACAAGCCGGGCTGACCGACCGCGTCACCGTGCTGTTCGAGGACTACCGCGCCCTGCGCGGACAATACGACAAACTGGTTTCCATCGAGATGATCGAAGCCGTCGGCAAACGCTACCTGCCGACCTTCTTCAAGCGCTGTAACGAGCTGCTGAAACCTCAGGGCCGCATGGCGTTGCAGGCCATCACCATCGCCGACCAGCGCTATAAGTATTACAGCCGCAACGTCGATTTTATCCAGCGCTACGTGTTCCCCGGCGGCTTCCTGCCGTCGATCACCGCCATGAGCGAAGCCATGACGCGCCACACCGGCCTCGTGGTCCGCGACCTGTTCGACATCGGCTCCGACTACGCCCGCACCCTGCACGAATGGCGCGAGCGGGTGGTCAATTATTGGAATGGCCAAACCGCCGCCGACAGCGACGACCGTTTCCGCCGCCTGTGGCTGTTTTATCTCTGCTACTGCGAGGCGGGCTTCAGGGCTAGGACCATCAGTACGGTACAGATGACGGTTGAAAGGCGGTAATTATCTTTTTGCTGTGGGTTTTGATTTTATCCCTGGGGTTGGCTGCATTGAGCACGCTTCAAACCACGCCTCATCCCAGCCTTCTCCTCTGAGAGGAGAAGGAGCAAAAGTCTCCCAAAGGGTCACTCATGAAGCTGATTTTTGCCTGTTTACTGTCGCTAATGGCGTTCTACGCGCAAGCCACGCCTGCATGGAGTTCATGGCCGGAGGTGGGTCACGCCACCCTGACGTGGGGGCCGTTTGACGTTTACCACTCGCAGCTGCGCACGCCGAATGGCCATTATCAGGCGACGCAGTGGCCGCAGGCGCTAAGCATTGAATACCTGCGCAGCATAAGTCGCGAAGAGTTAGTAAAAGCGACTGATGAACAGTGGGAGAAGCTGGGATTATTGCCCAAAGCGCAGCTCAACGGCTGGTCTGAACAAGTGGCCAAAGTCTGGCCGGACGTCAGCGAAGGCAGCCAAATTACCTTTCTGGCCGATGCCGACGGCGGTCAGTTTTACTATCGCGCGCCACACAGCGTGCTGACCGAGCCTGTTGGCCCGCGTTTCAACGCAGACTTCCGCGACGCCTTTCTCGCCATTTGGCTCTCCCCCGCCACGCAATATCCCGACCTACGCAAAGACCTGATTGGCGGCACCTCGCCATAACCTTGAGGATTTATCATGCTCAGATTAAGCAACGCTTTGAAGGGGTTGATGCTACTCACCCTGATTTTTCTCGCCGGGTGCAGCGCCGACATCAAGGATTACCAGCAGGCCCAACCTAAGCTGGACATTTTTAGCTATTTTCAGGGCGACAGCGTGGCTTACGGGATGGTGCAGGACTACACCAACAAGCAGACTCGGCGCTTTTCGGTGAAGATTCGCGGCGACGTGGTCGGCCCAACCCTGACCCTGCATGAAGATTTCGTCTATAACGACGGCGAGAAGCAGACCCGCGTCTGGCATATCCACAAACTGGCCGACGGCAGCTACAGCGGCACGGCAGGCGATATCATCGGCACCGCCACCGGCCACGCGGCAGGCAACGCCTTTAACTGGAAATACGTCATGGATGTGAAAGCCAGTGGCAGCACTTATCGTCTGACCTTCGACGATTGGATCTTCCAGCAGGATGATAAGCATTTGTTTAATGTGACTTCATTGAAGAAGTTTGGGGTTGAAGTGGCGAAGGTGACATTGTTCTTTGAGAAGAAGTGATGAGTTGAGCGACTCATGTGCGCTTTCTTTTCAATTGCATCTTTAAGAGTCAAGGTCGTGGGCGTCGGCCCACACCGACAAGACTTTGCGTCGCCACGCAAACTGGCCTTAAGGTCAAGGTCGTGCGCTGCCGCCACACCGGCCTCAAGGGGCGCCTATCGCCGCGCCCCTTGAGAATCCCCGGCTCTTTACTGCGCGCTATCGCTCGTTGGGCGGACGTGTTTCAGGGGCTTTCGTTATACACCGCAAAATGTCGCCGCTTAGGCGGTGCCTTCGCTGCGGGATTCAAGCCTTTGGTCTTGAACCTCTTGCTCAGCGCCATTTTTGAGTGCGGTTTTGAGGCATCTAAACCGAACCGTTTCAGTAGGCTTTGCTGTTTTGCTCCTCCCCCTGATAAGGGGGAGGCTGGGAGGGGGTATTACATAAAACTCAGTGGCTTATGTGAGAAATACCCCACCCCAACCCTCCCCTAAATAGGGGAGGGAGTACACCAAAATACACTGAAACGGCACGGTTGGAATGCCAGTAGGTCGCGTTCAGAAGTGACGCCGAATGAACGGTTCGAGACCAAAGGCTCGAAGCCTGAAATTCGGGAACCGCCTAAGCGGCGGCACTTCGCGACGAGCACCGTGGCCGCTGAAACACGTCCATTCCGACCCTGCGAAGCCTCGATTTACCAGCAGCAAAAAACGCAGGATTCCAAAGGGTTTCGTTTAAAACCCTTTGGGCCAGTGTGGGCGGCGAGCCCACGGTTTCGAACTTGAATTTGAACTTGAATTTGAATTTGAATTTGAATTTGAATTTGAATTTGAATTTGAAGATTCAAAGACTCAAAGGTTACTCTTAACCTCCTGAATAACCGCCGGTTTCCTCCCAAACACAAACTTCCCAAGCGTCACCAACAGCACCGCGCATAAAATCACCACTAACGCTACCCACTCTACTGGGGATAACCATTCGCCGCCGAAGCTTATGCCGATCAGCACGGCGACGATGGGGTTGACGTAGGCGTAGCTGGTGGCGATGGCTGGGCGTACGGTTTTTAGCAAGAACATATAGGCGCTAATGGCAATCATCGAGCCGAAAACCATCAGGTAGCCGAGGGCCAGAAAACCACTTAGCGACGGCGTGGCGGCAAGCTTTTCACCACTCAAATAACTGGCGGCCAGCAGCACGACGCCCGCGACAATCATCTCGGCGGCTCCTGCCATCAGGCCGGTTGGCAGGGTCAGGCGTGAACTCCAGACCGAGCCAAAAGCCCAGCTGATGGAGGCAATCAAAATCAGTACCGCGCCCCACGGATTACCGCCAAGGCTGCTGCCGGTGTTCAACAACACAATGCCAAACAGGCCGATGGCGACGCCGGTCCACTCCAGACGGCTGTTCGGCATGCCCCACAGGCGACTGAAACATAAGGTAAAAAGTGGCACGGTGGCGACCATCACGGCGGCGATACCGGAGGGGACATCCATATGTTCGGCGACGGTCACCAGACCATTGCCCACCGCCAGCAGCAGGATACCGATGGCTCCCGCCGACAGCCACTGCTTCAGCGTCGGGAATTTATAACCGCGCAGCAGCAGAAAGGTAAACATTACGCAGCCTGCGATGAAAAAGCGCAGACCGGCCATCATCATCGGTGGCCAGCTTTCCACCCCGATGCGGATCACGAAATAGGTCGAGCCCCAGATAAAATACAACGCGAAAAGAGCACCGATTAAAGGTAGCAGGGAACGCAAGGCAGTTCGGGTCATGGTAGGTACTTTTTTAGAATTAGTTAGAAGGCGAACAGTTAACGCTATTGCTCGGCAGAGCGGCAAGTAAATATGTGCTATTACGTCCAGATGTTACGAAAAAGTTTATTTGGCGCGCGGTTTGCGCCTAAAACCTCTCCGCGAGGTAACAAGCGCATCAATAGACTGTTGCAGGTGGGGGCAAACGACTTATAATTCCCGACAATTATTTAAGAGGTTCGCAAATGAATACGTTCGGCAAAAAATGTCTTATCGCCCTTTTCGGCCTGATGGCCATTGGCGCAATCGGCGGCGTGATGGTGGCAGGTTACGCGGTAGTGATTCAGGAAGATAAAGCGCCAGATACCAGCTCCGCTCCTTCAGTTGTTCCAGCGCCAGCTGCACAAAACGCGTCCTAAGACGCGTTTCGATTCAAGACTCCCCCGCTTGCTTTACTGCCGCGTTATTCCTGCGGCGGAGTGACCTGCCAGCGTTGCAGGCGACGGCTCCAGCGCTCGAAAGCCATATCTACGATAATCGCCAGCAAGGCAACAATGATCGCCCCCTGCAGCACATAAGCCGTGTTAAAACCGCTCAGGCCGATGACAATCGGTGAGCCGAGACTCTGCGTGCCGACGCTTGAGGCAATGGCTGCCGTGCCGATGTTGATGATCACCGAGGTGCGAATGCCGGAGACAATCACCGGCGCGGCCAGAGGGATCTCCACCTTGCGCAGAATTTGCCAGCGGCTCATGCCGACGCCCTGCGCAATTTCGCGCGCCGAGGCCGGAACCGACTCAATCCCGGCAATCGTCCCTTGCAGAATCGGCAGCAGGCCATACAGCACCAGCGCGATAATCGCCGGTTTCTCGCTAAAGCCCATCACCGGCACCGCCACGGCTAACACCGCAACCGGCGGAAATGTCTGGCCCATCGCCACTATGGTTTCCACCAGCGAGCGAAACTCCTTGCCCGCGTGGCGCGTAACGCCAATTCCCGCCGCCACGCCAATCACCACGGCAATCAGGCTAGAGATACCCACCAGCAGCAGGTGCGCACGCACCAGCGAGGCAAAGCTCTCTTGCAGATACACCGGGCGGTCTAACGCAGGAAACATCCAGTGAAATAATCCGCCGAGAGAGGTCATGCCAAACACCAGCGCGACCAGCAGCAGGATCACCCACGGCAGCGGATCTTTCAGCCAACGCAAGGTCATGCTTCACTCCTTTCGGCCACCAAGTCGCCAAAGTGCAGCACGCCCAGCGGCTGACCGGCGTCATCAATCACCGGCAGTTGCTCGACGTGGCGCGCCACAAACACCGACAGCGCTTCGCGCAGCGTCATGGAAGCGGCAATCGGCTCAAGGGTTGTCGACAAGGTTTCGCCGCGACGAGTACGCTCGCCCACCAGCCCTAAAGAAAGCAGCTTGATGCCCATGTCGCTGCGCCCGAAGAAGTCACGCACAAACGGCGTGGCGGGCTTGGTCAGCATTTCCAGCGGCGTGCCCTGCTGGATCACCTGCCCTTCGTTGAGCAACACAATGCGGTCCGCCAGGCTCAGCGCTTCATCAATATCATGCGTCACCAGCACAATGGTACGATTAGTAAGCTGATGAATTCGCGCGACTTCTTGCTGCAAGGTGGCGCGAGTGACCGGGTCGAGTGCGCCAAAAGGTTCGTCCATTAACAGTACTTCGGGGTCAGACGCCAGCGCGCGAGCCACGCCCACGCGCTGCTGCTGGCCGCCAGAAAGTTGATGCGGATAGCGATGGCGGAACTGGTTTGGGTCGAGATGCAGCAGCTCCATCAGCTCGGTCACGCGGTCGCGAATTTTGGCCTTCGGCCATTTCAGCAGTTGCGGCACGGTGGCGATGTTCTCTTCCACCGTCCAGTGCGGGAACAGGCCAATCGACTGGATGGCGTAGCCCATGCGGCGGCGCAAATCCTGCGCGCGGAACTGGCTGATAGGCTCACCGGCAAAGGTGATCTGCCCCTGATCGTGCTCCACCAGACGGTTAATCATCTTCAGCGTAGTGGATTTGCCCGAGCCGGAGGTGCCAATCAGCACCGTAAACTCACCTTTGGACATCTCCAGCGTCAGATCCCGAACCACCGCTTTTCCGGCGAAGTGTTTGCTTACCTGATTGAAATGAATCATCTGCGTGAGGTTTCCAACATTGAGACTAAAAATTTAAAGATGCCATCGACGATGACCGCCATCAGGACCACCGGGATCACCCCGAGCAGCACTAGGTCCAGCGCGCTGCTCAGCAGCCCTTGGAACATAATGGCGCCGAAGCCGCCTGCGCCAATCAGCGCGGCCACCACCGCCATGCCGACGGTTTGCACCGCGACGATGCGAATGCCGGTCAGGATCACCGGCAGCGCGATAGGAATTTGTACTTTGTAAAACACCTGTAGCCGGTTCATCCCCATGCCGCGCGCGGATTCAATCACGCCCGAAGAGACCGAATCCAACCCGGCAATCACGCTGCGCACCAGCGGCAATAGCGAATAGAGCACCAGCGCGATGATCGCCGGAGCTAGCCCGATGCCGCTAATGCCGTGTTCTGCCAGCCAAGGCAGCGCCTTCGCCAGCCCGGCAAGCGGCGCCAGCAGCAGGCCAAACAGCGCAATCGAAGGCACGGTTTGAATGATATTGAGCACCGAGAGAATTGGCGTCTGCCAGCGAGCCGAGCGATGGCAAATAATGCCCAGCGGCAGGCCGAGCAAAATCGCCGGAACCAGCGTGCCAAACAGAATGCCAAGATGCTGCCACAGTGCGTCGTTGAACACGTCGGAGCGGTTGTCATACTCCTTGAGCAGCGACAGCTCGCTCAACTGGCCGGTGACAATCAGCGCAATCACCGGAATGACCACCTGCACGTTGAGTAAAATGCGCCACGTCGGGTTCTTGGTAATGCGTGAAATGGCGTCGGAGGCGATGAGCAGCGAGAGCGCCGCGCTGGCCCAGAAGGCCCCGCCGAGCGAGGTTCTCGCCACGCTATCTTCATCCCCACCGGTCAATCCGATTGCGGCATGGCCGGTCAAGGCCGTCAGGCCAAACAGCAGGATTTCAGCTAACAGCATCACCACAATCATGTTGCGGCGCGAAGGAGTAAAGAAGGAGAGCAGCAGCAGGAGCACCACCGGCAGCAGCAGCCACAGGCTGCGCCCGTCGAGCAGGCTGGCGAGGGAGATACCTTCGCCAGACACCAGTCGGTTCGGGGCATGGCTCAGAAAGGCCAGACCGCTTCCGCCGGCAATAATCAGAATAACCAGCGTCAGTAAAACGCGATTTTTAACGAAGTCCCGGGTCAAAAAAGTCACCTAAATCTAAAAAGTTCAGCCCGCGCGGCGAACCGGGCGGGCTTGTGTTATCTCCTCACCGATACGGCAGGGATCATTTTTTGACGAAACCTTTGTCTTGCAGGTATTTCGCTGCCACTTTTTTGGCATCTTGACCGTCAACCGCGATTTTAGCATTCAGCTTCTGCAGAGTCGGGCCGTCGAGAGAGGCGAAGACCGGCTTCAACAGTTCTGGGATGTTTGGATGCGCTTTCAGCACGGATTCACGAATGATCGGTGCCGGGGCGTAAATCGGTTGCACCCCTTTCGGGTCAGCCAGAGTAACCAGACCCAATGCCGCCACCGGGCCGTCGGTGCCGTAAGCCATCGCCGCGTTCACACCAGAGGTTTTCTCTGCCGCCGCTTTGATGGTCACTGCAGTATCACCGCCCGCCAGCGAGAGCAGTTGGTCCTGCTTCAGCTTGAAGTTGTAAGCATTTTCAAACGCCGGTAAAGCATCCGGACGCTCGATAAACTCAGCGGAAGCCGCCAGCTTGAAGTCGCCGCCGGTATCAATCCACTTGCCCAAGTCCTCAAGGGTTTTGAGGTTATGCGCGCTGGCGATGTCTTTGCGCACCGCGATAGTCCAGGTGTTGTTAGCCGGAGAAGCATCCAGCCAGACAATTTTATTCTGGTCGTAATCGAGCTTTTTCACTTTCTCGAAACCCGCTTTTGCATCTTTCCACGCCGGATCTTTCTCATCAGAGAAGAAGAATGCGCCGTTACCGGTATATTCAGGGTAGATATCAATCTCTCCGGCGGTTATCGCGCCGCGCACCACTTTAGTGGTCCCCAGTTGCAGTTTATTGGTGGTTTTGATGCCGTTGGCTTCCAACACTTGCACAATCAGGTTGCCCAGCAGGGAACCTTCGGTATCGATTTTCGAACCGACGCGCACGCTGTCTGCGGCTTGCGCAGAAAGACTAAAAGTAGAAACCATTGCCAGCGTCGCTGCCGCCGCTATTGCCCGCACTCGCCCACGTCCTGTCATGAAAGCCATCTTATTTCCTCTTATCGGGTTACTTTTATGTTAAGGCTTTGATATCACCAACAACATTAATGCGTATACACACGCCGTGTGATCAAGAATAGTCCAATTTTGCCAATGCGGACAAAATGGCGGGTCATCACACCAAGGCTAGATTTTTGAGTAAAATGCTTATTTGTGAAAAGCTTTGCCACTCAGCGCCTAAAGTAACAGGGCTGACCTAGCCAAAGCGCCCCTGCCCTCAGATGAAAATGTTTTAAGTTATAACTATTTCATTTACTTCATGAATAAAAATCAGTTGTGACTAAGGTCACGCCCCTTCTATGCTGATTTTTTGTCTAAAAGCGTAAAAATAATTATGTCAGATTCATTTGCGGCGGCTCCCGCCGGTTCAGGGAATGCAGGTTCAGTAAGTTCATCCTCTAGCGACGCGCCGGTTTTAATCCGCTCCGCCGCTGATATCACCCAGCTCGTTAACCGCGGTGCCGCGAAGCTCAGCGACGCACGCATCGTGATTGCTATCGCGCTCGGCGGCGTTTTCCTCGATGCCTATGACCTTGGCGCGCTGGCTTTCGGCATCAAAGACATCACCCGCGAATTCAGCCTGACGCCGTCGGGCACAGGTATGGTGGCTTCGGCAATCACTTTCGGAGCCATCATCGGCGCGCTGTTCGGCGGCTATCTCACCGACAAAATTGGCCGTTACCGAGTATTTATGGCCGACATGTTCTTCTTCGTTTTTGCCGCGCTGGCCTGTGCTTTCGCGCCAAACGAGTGGGTGCTGGGCGGGTCACGCTTTGTGATGGGACTTGGGGTCGGCATTGATTTGCCGGTGGCGATGGCCTTTTTGGCCGAGTTCTCCAAGCTTTCCGGGCGCGGAAATAAAGCCTCGCGCGTGGCGATGTGGTGCCCGACGTGGTACGCCGCCATTAGTATCTCCTATCTGCTGGTGCTGCTGCTTTACGCGGTATTGCCCGCCACGCACACCGACTGGCTGTGGCGTTTGATCCTCGGCTTCGGCGCGGTTCCGGCCCTGCTTATCATTGCTATTCGCCATCGCTATATGAATGAGTCTCCGGTGTGGGCCGCCAATCAGGGCGACCTGCAAGGTGCCGCCGCGATTTTGCGTAAGTCATACAACATTAATGCCGTGGTCGCAGAAGACGCCGAGCTGAAACCGGCGGTGAAGGTGCGCAAAGCCGCGTGGCGCAACTACGGCACGCTGTTGCAAGGGGTTTATCTGCGCCGCACGGTGCTGGCGACGGTGACCGCCGTGGCTTCATCCTTCGCTTATAACGCCGTGGCCTTCGGCCTGCCGGTGATCCTGTCAACATTTTTGGCCCAGTCGATGATCAGCACCATTTTGGTATCGCTGGCGCTTAACTTACTGTTCGCCTTCGTCGGCGGGCTGATTGCGGTACGTTACGTGTCGAAGTTCGGCGCGTGGAAGATGACCGTCGCCGGATACGCCTGTCAGCTGATTGCCTTAATCGTCCTCGCCGCCATCGGCCGCCCAACCGACGGCGCAGAAGCCGCGATTTCCATCGGCATGCTGGCACTGTTCTTGTTCGGCCAAGGTTTCGGCCCCGGCTCCCACACCATGACCTTCGCCTCGCTTAGCTACCCAACTTCGCTGCGCGGCATGGGCGTAGGCTTCAACCAAACGCTAATGCGCGGCAGCTCGACAGTTTCGCTGTTCCTGTTCCCAGTATTAGCCGCCGCCCTCGGCACCGGCGTATTCTGGGTGATCGCGTTAGCGCCGCTGGCAGGTCTTATCGTGTTGACAGCGATTCGCTGGGAACCGTCAGGGTATGATGTTGATGCAGAGGATTTTTAGGGGGCAGCTTTTGGGGAAAGCTGAGTAAACCTTTTAAGGTCAAGGTCGTGCGTTACCACGCAAACTGGCCTTAAGGTCAAAACCGTGCGCTGCCGCCACACCGGCCTCAAGGGGCGCCTATCGCCGCGCCCCTTGAGAATCCCCGGCTCTTTACTGCGCGCTCCGCTCGTTGGGTGGACATGTTTCAGGGGCTTTCGTTATCCACCGCAAAATGTCGCCGCTTAGGCGGTGCCTTCGCTTCAGGCTTCGAGCCATAGGTCTCGAACCATTCGCTCAGCGCCATTTTTGACTGCGGTTTTGAGGCATTTCGACCGTGCCGTTTCAGTGGAGCGTTGGTCTACTCCCCTGAAACGGCACGGGGCAAATGCCAGTAGGCCACGTTCAGAAATGACGCCGAGCAAGAGGTGGAAAACCGCGTGTGTTTTTACGCGGGTTGGAATCCCGCAGCGAGGACACCGCCTAAGCGGCGGCATTTCGTGGCGAACATAGAAGCTGCTGAAACATGTCCATCCCAACCCTGCGAAGCCTCGATCTTACAAAAGTAAAAAACGCAGGATTCCAAAGGGTTTCGTTTAAAACCCTTTGGGCCAGTGTGGGCGGCGAGCCCACGGTTTTGACCTTGAAGTTGAAGATCTAAACAGGAGCTGTGGGCCTCCCTGCCCACTATTTCCCCTTAACGAATACCCGCTAAAAACGTCTTCGCATAATCACCTGAGGCTTTCTGCGCCGGGTTACTGCTGGTCTGCAAATCTACATAGGTGTAGCTCGATGGGTTGTCGCGGTTAAACGACCAGCTACCGATAAACGCCATGTTCTTCTGCTTGGCGAAAGTAGCAACGGTGGTGGCGTCAGGCAGTTTGAACATCTCGGTGGTGTCGTCGTTCAGACCGATCATCGGGGTGATGGCTACCAGTGGGTAGAGCTGCGCGTCAGTCTGGCCAGGATAGAGCTTGCCCAGCTGGGTTTTAATGCTGGTTGCCGCGCTGGTCGCTGCTTTACCCATATCTTGGCTGGAAACGCCGTCGTTATAGTCCATCGCCATACCGTTTACGCTGAACTTCACACCGGCATTTTTGGCGCTCTGAATGATGTTCAGACCTTCAGTGACCAAACCTGCTGGCATGGTTGGCAGCGTAAAGCTGATGCGAACCGATGGGTTGCTCTTCTGGAAAATCGCCAGGGCTGAGCTGATTTTGTTGTAGTCGTATTGACCGTTTTCCAAGTCGAAGTCCAACTGCTTGGCTTTAAACTTCTGCACCACGTCGGTGTAAGTCTGTACCAGTTGGTCAACGGTGAACTTGGTGGAGATATCGGCGTTAGACGCGCCGCCGAAGGAGACAATTACCTGACGGTTTGCCGCGTTCAGGTCGTTTGCCAGCGGCAGCGCCCATTCCAGAGGCATGGCGTCGGAGGCGGCCCAGCAGGCTTTATTCGACGGGGAAAGTGTCAGGAAGCCCAGCACCAGACCGTCAACGCCGTAAGAAATCGCCTGTTGAGAGTAAATTGGGTTTGGGCGACCTTTAGGGTAGTTCTGCCAGTCACTCCACAGCGCGTTCAGGGACACATCAATATAAGGGGTATATAAAGTAGCCATGTTTTATATCCTTTTTTTATGTAGGTAAGAACGTTTACGCCGGGGCCTTCTCCGGCGGCAAAGTCATCTTCTCCTACAACCTTTTTTAATGCATTCGATCAGGGTAGTAGCACCGCTGGCACAACAGCATCAAAATTAAAACGATATAAAACATTCAGATAGCTTTAAATATTTATCCCATTACTGGTGAACGCGGGGCGAAGACGTGGCGCGCGCCCTGCTCAATCATCGCCGCCACCAGATCATAGCCGCCATTAGGGCGTGAAAGCGCAAACTCGCGCTCGGCGGTGAAAATCGGGCTGATCCAGAACTGGTTTACCGGGTCGCCGTAGCTATCTGGCAGGGTCATTTTGCTGGAAGGCGAACAGAGCGCGGATGAGACCACGTGCCCCTCGTAGCCCAGCGGCGCCATCGGCGAAATCAGCGTGTGCCCTTCACCCAGCCAGCTCAGCGTGGTCCAAGGCAGTTGTGCATAGCCAGAAAGCGCGCTGGCCATCTGCACCGCGTTCTCTTCCGTCACATACTCTTTCCCGACGGCGAAAGCCAGCTCGATACGACGGTGTTCACGGGCTTCATCATTGAAAATAATGTCGATTTGCGGCATTGGGCGGATGCTCATACCCAGCGTGAAGAAGTAGTAATTCTCCTCATCCTCGTGCTGGGAAATCGCCATCGGCGGCCAGTTGCCCTGATCAATGCCGTAATACTTCACCGAGGGTCCGAAGCGTTCTTCATAGCTGGCGAGGAATTTACGCTGGATTTTCGGCCACGGGTTGTGATCTTCCTGCTGCCAGTCGCGCCAGAACTGGCGGGTCTTGTCCGCCAGCTCATATTGCGTATTGGTCGATGCCGAACCCAGCGGGAAAGTCAGCGGGTTTTGTTTGATGCAGCCCGCCGAATAGCAGACCGAGTGGTCGATATACAGGCTCCAGCCGGGGATCACCGCCAGCAGCAGCCCCTGATACCACAGAGCTGCGCCGTCATCGCTCTCATTCCAAAGAATTTGAATGTGTGCCGGATCCAGCGGCGCTTCGGCCTCCAGATTGCGGCAATACTGGGCGGCCAGCATCGGCGCTTTCCCACTCTCCATCGCGGCGTGGTCGTCGTGCTGCGGGGCGGGAGTCAGATTGCGGATCCAGCAGGCGCGCATGCGCGGGAAGCGATCGCGTAAATCTTCGCGGGCGTAAATATAGAGATAAGCCACGCGGTCATCCTGCTCGACCAGCGCGGTCAGGGTTTGTTTGTCGTTACTGACTTCAACGAGAATGTCTGACTGGCGCATAAAACCTCAACGGTGGGCCTCAATAGGATTTGAAGCGTCTGAGTCGCTTTCCAGTCAGTGTAGAACGATTAGCAAGCGAGGATAACGGGCAAAAGTCCCAAAAATCCTTGTGATAGCGCGGTGTTCGAGGGGGAATTAAACAAATGCGAGGCGACGCGGAAGAAAAAATAACGCCAGACCCGAAAATCGGCGTCTGGCGTAGCTGCTTACGGCTTAACTGCGTGGCTATCGGGCTCAGTGAGCCAAAGGCTTAGCCGCCGTGGCTCTGGTGAGCTCAGGCCATAGATGAATGACCATATCAATCAAGCGATTAAGCTGCTCGGTGCTGGCCCCATCGCGGGCCTGTACTGACATACCTTGAACGGTACATGCCAGATATTTCGCCAACAGCGCGCTGTCAGTGGTCTGCGGAAGATCGTTGCTGAGTTTTTTCTTTTCGAAGTACTCAAACAACGTGCGTTCCTGCGACAAGTGGCGATTACGCAGCATCTCCGCAATGTCTTGCGAAGAGGAAGACATGCCGGAAGACGCGCTGACCATAAAGCAGCCGCTCGGCGTGTCACAGTCGGTGAACATCTCCGCCGTGGTGCGCAGATACTGTTCGATAGCCTGTTCAACGGACAAATCTGTTCTGCTCAGCAGACAGAAACTCTTTTCGTAAAAGGTTGCCAGATAGTGTTCAACGGCCGCGCGGAATAACCCCTCTTTATTGCCGAACTCGGCATATAAAGTAGGCGCTTTCGCACCCGTGGCTTCGACCAAGTCCGCTAAAGAAGTGGCCTCATAGCCATGGCGCCAGAATAGATTCAGGGCCTTGCTCAGAGCAGTTCCACGATCGAACTGTTTTGGGCGACCGCGACTTTTCCGGACCAAAGCCGTGTGTTCAGTGCTCATACACCCTCCTTCCATCACCTTATTGGTTCTGGTTATCAGAATAATTTAACGATCATTATTAAAAATAGTTGCGCACAAGTCCAGCAGAGATTATTATTTAATTATCGAGCGATAAGTAAATCACTCTTAGCATCTAGAATCTCAGGACAAACCATCATGCGTGCTCTAAAAACCCTTCTTGCCGTTATGGCTTTAACCGCTGCCCCGGTTGCCAATGTCGCCGCACAGCAGGTTATCATGATGCCAACACAGAGTCAGGAAGTTGCCATGGTCAATGTGACTGGGGACAGTAACTTTTGTCACCCTGCCCGTTTCGTGAACGGCAAATCGTCACAACAGCGCATCCCAACTTCACCAACCATGCCACCTGCTCCGGCGGGTTCAGCTAATCACCCTCCTGTTTATTACTAAGGTGACAAGCTGACCCAGATATCGCGCGACCTCTATATGACTTCAACGCGATAACGGGGTATGCAATAGAAAGGCGACATTCAGGTCGCCTTTCTGATTCTCAGCAGAGCGATCCCACTGAAAAACCACTGTACGGTTTTACCACCCTTCGCCCTTCAGTCCAACATTAAATTAGCACTCATTAAATAATTCTTGCTTGTGTCATAAAAACGCACTAGCATTTAGTTATCGACCGTTAATTAATTAACTTGCCGTGAAAATTTAACAATTGAGATGCATATCCCTGTTGTTAACGTGATCTAGCTCACAGCACTTTTAGTTAACGATTATTAAAAAAATGAGTTGCACAAGATTCCGTCAACGACTAACATTTAATTATCGAACGTTAATTAATAACGTTGAGCGAAACAAAAAGACTTTCGACAGCACGATAAACGAATAGAGATAAGGAACTAACATCATGAAAAACGTAAAAATGACCCTCGCAGCACTGGCTCTGGCTACCGTATCTTTCTCTTCAATGGCGGCAACGCTGGTTGATTCAGCTCCGGCTAACCAAGAAAAAATCGGTGTGATCAGCGCGAACTCAAGCAATGACTTGTCTAGCTTGCAGCGTGAACTGAATGCCAAAGCAACTGAAGCAGGCGCCACTTCTTACCGCATCATCGGTGCTTCTGGTGAAAACTACCTGCACGGTACTGCTGAGCTGTACAAATAACAGCGAGCCGCTTTTAAAGCGTTATCGCACCAAATTAGTTAACGATTAATAATAATGATTCATAATTAAAGGTACTTATCATGAAAAACGTAACAATGACTCTTGCTGCAATCGCACTGGCTACGGCTTCTTTCACCACCCTAGCCGCAACTCAGGTTCAATCTGCTCCAGCTAATGCCCAGTCCATCGGTGTAGTCAGCGCGCAGGCCGGTACTAACCTGTCTAGCCTGGAAAACCAGCTGGCTGCAAAAGCAGACGCTAATGGTGCAACGTCTTACCGCATCATCTCCGCTTCCGGCGACAACCGCCTGTACGGGACTGCTGAGCTGTACAAATAAGCCCTGAAGTATTGCGTTTGAAAGGGTAGTAACGGACAGAAGAGTGGCTTTGTAAGCCAAGAAAGAGCGCGCGAAGAGCGCCCTGCTGACAAAGCCTGATAAACGACGAATTAATAGGACAATATATTATGAAAAACCTGACAATGACCCTCGCAGCCATCGCACTGGCAACGGCTTCTTTCACGACTATGGCCGCCACCCAAGTACAGTCTGCACCTGCTAACTCACAGCCAATCGGCGTGATCAGCGCACAGGCCGGCACTAACCTGTCTAGCTTGGAAAACAAACTGGCCGCGAAAGCAGATGCCAACGGTGCAACTTCATACCGCATCATCTCCGCATCTGGCGACAACCGCCTGTACGGGACTGCTGAGCTGTATAAATAATCGTCGCATTAATCACGACGACTGAGGGCAAGACATCATGAAAAACCTGACAAAGACTCTCGCAGCAATCGCACTGGCCGGGGCTTCTTTCACCACCTTGGCCGCGACACAGGTCGAGTCTGCACCAGCAAACGCCCAGTCTATTGGGGTGATTAGCGCACAGGCCGGTACTGACTTGTCTGGCCTAAAGAGTGAACTCGCCAATGAAGCACAGGCGAGAGGCGCAAGTGCGTATCGCATCATCTTCACTTCCGGTGACGGCGATAACCACACTTACGGCACGGCTGAGTTGTACAAGTAAGCGTTAAGCAGTAGAAATATGAAGAAGAGGCGGCTTTTGCCGCCTTTTTCACGTCTGAACCTCGCCTATATCTCCCCGCTAACTTAATTATTTTCATCTGTCGTTTAGAGAAAGGCTATATCACCGCCCTCAACAGCCTCTATAATGCGGCTGGACAATTTATACTTATACGATTTTTCAGGGGATGAAATGACGATGGCGAATATGGTTTTTTGTAGAGGCTGCGGCAAAGAGATCCACGAGACGGCCAGAAGCTGCCCACACTGTGGCGCGCTAAACACCGTGCCGGGCTCCAAGAACCGCATCGTGGCGGCTTTGCTGGCTTTCTTCCTCGGTGCTTTTGGGGTGCATAAGTTCTATTTAGGCAAGATCGGGCAGGGTTTCTTGTATTTACTCTTCTGCTGGACCTTTATTCCTTCGGTCGTGGCTTTCGTAGAATTTATTATTTATCTCTGCACGTCAGACGAAGACTTTGCCAGAAAGTATGGCTGAGGCCATTAAGTCATAGCGAAAAGGCAGAATCTGATTTCTGCCTTTTTCATTTCTGCTGATCCCGCACATGTCCGCGTGACCTTTAGCGCCGCTGGAAATGATTTTTATTGAGTACGGCAGCCGTCATCTTGTGGAAGTATCGACGCTAAGTCGGGCAACCTCCCCTGCGATCAGGGGAGGTTTCACAGAATAATCAGTTGGCCGAGCTTTTCAGCTGGCTGTCCTGTTGGTGCTGCTCTAGGGCCAGCTCGAGCAATTTGGTGATCAAATCGCTGTAGCCCAAGCCGCTGGCGGCCCAGAGTTTTGGATACATGCTGATATTGGTGAAGCCCGGCAAAGTATTGATTTCGTTAATCACCACTTCGCCCTGTTGGGTGAGGAACACGTCAACGCGCGCCATACCGCGACACTCTAAGACTTCAAAAGCCTGCAAGGCGATGGCGCGAATTCGGTCATTGGTTTCAGGGGATAAATCCGCCGGAACCGCCACCGAGGCGCCCTGCTCGTTAATGTATTTGGTGTCGTAAGAGTAGAACTCGTCGTGCAGGATAACTTCACCACAGACGCTGGCCTGCGGGTGGGCGTTACCCAGCACCGCACACTCGATTTCACGGCCAACGATGGCCGACTCCACCAACACTTTGTGGTCGAAATCAAAGGCTAAATCTAGAGCGCGGGTATAGCTGGCGAGGTCACTGACCTTGCTGACGCCAACCGAAGAGCCTTGGTTAGCGGGCTTGATGAACAGCGGCAGGCCGAGCTGTTGCGAGACTTTCTCAAAGGTCTGCTTGGCGCGGTTGCTACGCGTCACGGTGACAAAAGGCGCCACGTTGAGGCCCGCGTCGCGCAGCAGGCGCTTGGTGACGTCTTTATCCATGCTGACCGCCGAACCCAATACGCCAGAGCCGACAAAGGGAATGTTTGCCATGCGCAGCAGCCCTTGCAGCGAGCCATCTTCACCCAGCGTGCCGTGAACAATCGGGAAAATGACATCCAGCTGGGAAAGCGCGCTGGCGCTGTGAGTTTCAATCAGCTGATTTTCAGTCTGCCCGGGGATCAGCGCCACCTGATTATTGGACTTATTCAGCGCAATCAGCGACGGGTTTTCAGCATTGATCAAGTAGTTGCTGGCATCATTAATGTGCCATTCGCCTTTCTTATCAATGCCTAACAGCGTGACATCAAAACGATTCTTATCTATGGCATCCACAATATTCTTTGCCGACTGCAACGAGACTTCGTGCTCTGCCGATTTCCCGCCAAAAATGATGCCTACGCGTAATTTACTCACCACAGCTCCTCAAAAACATTATCTAAAGGGTTGTTACGACTGAAAAATCAGTCAACCACAAACAGCTTTGCGCCCAACGCGGTCGAGGACTGGTGCGCCTCTGCGTTGTCCGCCACCTGATAGCTCATACCGGGCGTCAGGGTAAAGGTTCGCCCATCGTCAAGACGGGTCTGCAATTCACCTTCCAGACAGAACAGCACGTGACCTTTGCTACACCAGTGGTCCGCCAAATAGCCTGCCGAGTACTCGACGATCCTCACCCGAATATCGCCGAAATGCTGGGTCCGCCACAGCGCGACGCCGGTTTCACCCGCGTGCTCGGTTGGCTCAATCTGGCTCCAGTCAGTGGTGCAAAACGGAATTGCAGCAAGCTTCATCGGCTTCTCGTTATCTGTCGGATCAAAAAGGAAATCCAGCATAAAAGTGAGCGCGGTTTTTATCAATCAATGTTGATTGGCTGGGCGAATATGAGTTGAAAAAGAGTTCAGCGGGTCAATCAATGCGTTGGCTGCAAAGTTAAGTAAAGCCGATTTATCCGAAGGACGACCCTCAGGGCGGGCATAGCGCGGGCTGCGGGGTTTGGCGCAAAAACCGCCGATTCTAGAGTGTTGCCAAAGGTGACTCCCGTCCCAAAGCGCGATTTTATCGTCTAGGCTTAAGTCAGGTTTCACAAAAGCGTTATAAACAAGGAGTCATTTATGCCTTATCAAACGATTAATCCTTTCAATAACAAGCTTATCAAAGAATATCAAACACATAACGATCAGCATGTTGAACAAGCGCTGAGTGCAGGCCATGCCCTGTATAAGTCTGACTGGGCGCAGGGCGACATGCAGCAACGCCTAAAAGTGCTGCATAAACTGTCCGATATTATGTCTTCCAGAGTGGAAGAGCTGGCGAAAATCGTCAGCGTTGAGATGGGTAAACTGATTGAGCAGAGCCGCGACGAAGTGAAGCTGTGCGCGGAGATTGCCAAGTACTACGCCGACAACGCCGAAGAGTTCCTCAAGCCCGTTCCCTACAAATCCAGCCTTGGCGAAGCCTGGGTCGAGCACAGCCCGATTGGCATCATCATGGCGGTCGAGCCGTGGAACTTCCCGTTCTACCAGCTGATGCGCGTTCTGGCACCGAATCTGGCCGCCGGAAACAGCGTTATCGTCAAGCACGCCGGTATTGTCCCGCACTGTGCCGAAACCTTCGAGAAGTTGGTCAGCGAAGCTGGCGCACCGAAAGGCGCTTACACCAACCTGTTTATTTCGCAGGATCAAGTGGCTGACATCATCGAAGATGACCGCGTGCAGGGCGTTGCCTTGACCGGCTCGGAAAAAGCCGGTGCCGTGGTGGCAGCCAAAGCAGCCAGCAAACTGAAGAAATCTACGCTGGAGTTGGGCGGTAATGACATCTTCGCCGTGCTGGAAGATGCCGATATCGACCACGCCGCCAAAGCCGGGGCGCAGGCCCGTGTGGCCAACGCCGGGCAGGTATGTACCGCCGCGAAACGCTTTATTATTCATGAGAAAGTCGCCGATGAGTTCCTGAAGAAATTCACCGAACACTTTAAAGCGCTGAAAATGGGCGACCCGCTCGACAGCAGCACCACGCTTGGCCCGCTCTCTTCAGCCGACGCGCTGAAAACCCTCACCAAGCAGGTGGAGCAGGCAGTGAAAAACGGGGCGAAGGTTCACGTGGGCGGTAAAGCCGTGGCCAACAATCCGGGTAACTTCTATGAAGCGACCATTCTGACTCATATCACCCGAGACAATCCGGCCTACTTCGAAGAGTTCTTCGGCCCGGTGGCGCAGATTTACGTGGTGAAAAATGATGAAGAGTTGGTGAAGTTGGCGAATGACTCCAACTACGGCCTTGGCGGTTCACTGTTCACCAAAGACATGAAGCGCGCCCGCAAGCTGGCAACACAAATTGAAACCGGCATGCTGTATGTCAACTCGCCGTCCGACACCGCGCCAGAACTGCCGTTCGGTGGGGTGAAACGCTCGGGCTTTGGCCGCGAGTTATCAGATTTGGGGATCAAAGAGTTTGTGAACCAGAAACTGGTCGTACTGACTGCAAAATCCTAGTTTAGCAGCCAGTAAAAAAGCCCTTTCTCCGTGCGGAGAAGGGGCTTTTTTTATAGCTAATGCTTTGTGAATGAGGGCGTTTTACGGCTTGTACAGCTCAATCGGCGGCTTCGGCTTTGGCGGCGCTTCGAACAGGTCGATATCTTCGCCATGAATGTATTTCGCGCGCAGAATGGAGGAGATCTTATCCATCGCCATCACGATCACCACCAGAATCAGGGTGATGAACATCACTACGTCCCAGTTCCACAAACGCATATTCTCGGCATACACCAGACCAATCCCCCCTGCCCCGACGAAGCCCAATACCGCCGCAGAGCGAGTGTTGGACTCAATCTGATACAGCGACAGCGCGAGGAAAGTCGGGAATGACTGGGTGAAGATGCCGAAGCGATGAGTTTGCAGCGGGTTAGCTCCCAAGGCGCGCAGGCCACGGCTCGGCGAGCGTTCCACGGCTTCGTGCCCTTCGGCGTACAGCTTACCGAGCAGGCCAAGGTCTTGCAGAATAATCGCCAGCACGCCAGCCAGCGGGCCCATGCCGACGGCGCGGACAAAAATCAGCCCCCAGATAGCCATGTCGAGACCGCGCAGGACGTCCAGAATGCGGCGCACCACCAGCGAAATCGGGCGCAGCACAGGTGTCGACATCACATTTCGCGCCGCCAAGAATGACAGCGGCAGTGCGAGGAAGGAGGCGGTGATGGTCCCGGCGAAGACAATCGCCAGCGTCATCACAATCTGCTCGAAGTAGTACATCAGCGGCCATTCGGAGAAGTTGTGCCACACGAACATGCGCAGGAAATAGCGGCCAATCTCAGATGAACCGTGAACCACGGCGGACCAAGGAATGCCGTAGAAAGTGAAAAAGTAGATGTAATACAGCGTGATAAGCACGGCAAAAGCGCCGAGATAGCGCAGATAGCGGCGCTGGGCGGAAAACAGTTTTGGGTTATCGCGCTTGATAGAGGCGATAGCCGATGGTGCCAGAGCTTCAGTCAGCATCAGAACGTACCCTCTACCGCGAGTTTACGCAGCTTGCCGGATAAAAAGTCCATAACCGAAACCACCAGAATGATCAGCAGCAGCGTCATGCTCACTTGGTCGTAACGGTCAAGTTTGATGGAAGTCATCAGCTCTTGGCCGATACCCCCTGCCCCCACCAGCCCCAGAATGGTTGACTGGCGGAAGTTAATCTCCAGGCGCATAAAGCTGTAGGAGAGGAAAATCGGTTTGACCTGCGGCCAGAGGGCAAAGCGCATACGCTGCAAACGCCCGGCGCCGCAAGACTTCAAGCCGCGAACCGGCTTGTCAGAGGCGGTTTCAATCGACTCATAGAACAGCTTGGTCAGGCTACCCACGGTGTGCAGGGTCAGAGCGATAAAGCCCGGAATAGCCCCGACGCCGAACGCCATGACGCACATCACCGCCCACGCCAGCTCGGGCATGGTGCGCAGGAAAGCCACAAAGGTGCGAATACTAAATTTGAGCCATTTCGGCGAATCAGTGTTGCTGGCGGCCATAAAAGCCAGCAAGGTGGCGAGCGCGGTGGATAAAATCGTCGATGAGAGCGCCAGTTGAATGGTTTCCCAAATCAGCGGCAACTGAATATTCAGACGGTATCCCCAATAAGCCAGCGAACCTTCAGTGTGACCATCGGCAAAAAGTTTTGACCAGTGCAGTACCGGCACGGTTTCGCCAATGTAATCGAAGAAGTGTGGAGCAGAGAAAAATACGGTTTTCAGATTGAGCTCAGAAACATTGCCGGACCATAAATAGAGCAGCAGCATTATTCCCGACCATACCAGCGCTTCACGTTTTTGTTTGCCGCGAATCTGCTGATAATAACGATTGAAGTCTTTATTCAAAATAATGATTCCGTATTTCTATCGATATTAAAGAGTAAAATATATGCAGGCGTTATTGTCGCAGGCAATTTGGATGCGGCCAGCGCGCAGGATCCGCAGCGTACATAAAGTACGTGAGGAATCTGAGCACTGCCCGCATTCAAAGTAGCAAGTAAAATAGCCTGTTAGCGAGAACCCTTCGTTAATTCACGCTTCATGTCGATAATCTGTTGATATTCAGCCAGTGAAGTTTCACCAATATGCATGGTGCCGCCCACGGCTTTAACAAAGCAGGCGTGGTCGCTGGTGTCCAATTTCTTAATTGCGGCAACCAGTTTGGCTTTGAAATCAGTTGGCAGGTCGCTACGCACTAAGATTGGGCCGTTTGGAATTAACGGAGATTCCCAAATAATACGGATTTTCTTCATCAGGTCCGGGTGATCCATGCGGATCATACGGTTGAACGCGCCAGAGGTGTAGCCTGTTTCGCGGTCGCCAATCATGGAAGCCCAGGTCACTGCGCCAGCGAACTGGCCATTCAGCACGCCCAGAATGTCCTGCTCGTGGCCGCCTGAGAAGGTGACACTAGAGAAGAAGTTGTTGTATTTGTTATCAGTGTTGCCGCCAAACTCTTTTTTGAAGGCTTGGTTAGGGATCAGGTAACCCGAGGTGGAATCTGGGTCAGCGAAACCAAACGCAGTGCCTTTCAGATCAGACAGCTTCTTGTACGGGCTGTCGGCTTTTACCACCACGATAGAGTGGTAACCGCGAGATTTGTCGGTGTCATCAATAGTAATACCCACCAGATCGACGGCTTTCGGGTTATTTAAATAAACCGATGCGTAAGATGAAGGTGACATGCTTAATACCATGTCAACTTTCCCGCCTAATAAGCCCTGAATAACGCCTGAATAGTCAGAAGAGTTACGCAGTTTAGTATCTACATTTAATTCTTTATCAAAGAAATCTTTCACACACTGATTATCGCCGATCTGCTGAGTCGCATTCTGTCCACCCAGAATACCCAGATTTAATTCTTTTGGCGCATCTGCTGCCATGCTGTGCATTGCGGTAAAAGTACCTGCCACCAATACCGCCAGACGTAATAACTTCTTCATGTAATAATGACCTTGTGTAGATGGAGAGAAAGTTGAAATAAATAAAAACAATGAATATTACAAACTACTTATTGTGACGAATAAATAAGATCAATGAGATGACTCGCCGTCTTCGCCATACAATTGGTGCAAGATGGAATCATTTAAATCGTCAGGATGCCCGTCGAAAATAATCTGCCCTTTGGCAATACCAATTACGCGGGTACAGAAGTCTTTCACCAGCTCAACCGAGTGCAGGTTGACCATCACGGCGATATTCTCTTCGCTCACCTTCTTCAACGCGTTCATGATGCGCAGCGTGTTTTTCGGGTCCAGCGAGGCCACCGGCTCATCGGCCAGCAGAATTTTTGGGTTTTGCATTAATGCGCGGCAGATAGCGACACGCTGCATCTGCCCGCCGGACAGGTTCTCGGCGCGCTGCAAGGCGTGCGGCAGCATATGCAACCACTCGAGCAGCGAGATGGCGCGAGCGCGGTCTTCATCGTCGAATTGGTTAAAGAAAGATTTGAAAGTTGAAGTCTGGCTGAGACGGCCCAACAGCACGTTGGTCAAGACGTCTAGACGAGGTACCAGACAGAAATCCTGAAAAATCATGCCACAGCCTGAACGCCAGCGGCGCAGCGCTTTGCCGGTCAAACCTGCCAACTGCTGCTGTTCGCCATTTTCGTAATGACAAACTACGCTGCCGTCAGACAGAGGAATGGTACCGTTCAGCACGTGCAGCAAAGTTGATTTACCGGCACCAGAGCGACCGATCACCGCCACGAACTCACCGGCATGCAGGTCAAAATTGATGTCATTCAGAACGCGCTGTCCTGATTTGTAGGATTTCACCAATCCTTTAACGTCTAAAACTTTGTTCTGTTGCAGCGTGCGGGCCTGTGGATATTCGGCCTGTGCCAGCTTAAGTTGAGCTTGCGCCATGGTGCGTTCTCTCGGTTGCCTACAGATTCTGGCAATCATTAAGCGGGAGTTTTGTGACACATTGATGATGCTTTAATAACCATCCCATGACGCTCAAATATGAACCCTTCCTTTAATATCATTTAAGCCTATGATTATTCAGGGCAGCAATTTTGGCCCTCTGGGTAAAAAGTGAGGAATAGGACATGAGCATTCATCAGGATAATCAGACGCTGATCACACGTCTGAAAGAGATCGTCGGCTACCGCCATGTACTCACCGGCGACAGCAATACCGAGCGCTACCGCAAGGGTTTTCGCTCCGGCGGCGGTAAAGCCTTAGCGGTAGTGTTTCCGCAGACCCTGCTCCAGCAGTGGCAACTGCTCAAGGCCTGCGTCGAGGCCGACAAGATTGTCATTATGCAGGCGGCCAACACCGGACTGACCGAAGGCTCGACGCCGAGCGGCGATGATTATGACCGAGATATCGTCATCTTCAGCACCCTCAAGCTCGACCATATTGAACTGCTCGACGGCGGCAATCAGGTGATTGGCTTCCCCGGCAGCACCTTATATAAGCTGGAAAAAATCCTTAAACCTTATGGCCGCGAGCCGCATTCGGTGATTGGTTCTTCCTGTATTGGCGCGTCGGTGGTCGGCGGTATCTGTAATAACTCCGGCGGATCGCTGGTCAAACGCGGCCCGGCCTATACGGAAATGGCGCTCTACGCGCAGATTGATGAACAAGGTCAGTTGCAGCTGATTAACCACTTGGGAATTGAGCTGGGCGACACGCCAGAGCAGATCCTCACCCGGCTGGAGAAAGGCAATTTCAGCGCCAGCGAAGTGCATCACGACCAGCGTTTGGCGTCTGACCATGACTACGCCGAGCGTGTGCGCGACGTCGATGCCGACACCCCTTCTCGCTTCAACGCCGACCAGCGCCGCCTGTTTGAAGCCTCTGGCTGTGCGGGCAAGCTGGCAGTCTTTGCCGTGCGTCTGGACACCTTCCCGGCGGAAAGCCAGCAGCAAGTTTTCTATATCGGCACTAATAGCACCGCGGTGCTGACCGAGCTGCGCCGCCAGATTCTGGGCGATTTCAAAAACCTGCCAGTGGCCGGTGAGTACATGCATCGCGACATTTTTGATATCACCGAAGTCTACGGCAAAGACACTTTCATGATGATCGACAAGCTCGGCACCGACAAAATGCCGGACATGTTCAGCGCCAAGGGCAAGTTTGACGCCCATGCCAGCAAAGTGCCTTTCCTGCCGAAGAACTTTAGTGACCGCGTGATGCAGTGCATCAGCAAAGCATTGCCGAACCACCTGCCGCCGCGCATGAAAAAATACCGCGACCGCTATGAGCATCACCTGCTGTTGAAAATGTCCGGTGACGGCATCGCCGAGGCGCAAAGCTTCCTCGCCGAGTTCTTCAAACAGCACGAAGGCGACTTCTTTGTCTGCACTGACGAAGAAGGCAAGAAAGCCTTTCTGCATCGCTTCGCCGCCGCTGGGGCCGCCGTGCGCTACCACGCGGTGCATGAGAAGGAAGTGGAAGACATTCTGGCGCTGGACATCGCCCTGCGCCGCAATGACCGCGACTGGTTCGAAACGCTTCCGGCTGAAATCGACAATCAGTTGGTCGCCAAGCTCTACTACGGCCACTTTATGTGTCACGTTTTCCATCAGGATTACATCGTCAAGAAAGGGGCCGACAGCAAGAAGCTCAAGCACCAGATGCTGGAAATCCTCGACGCGAAAGGTGCGGAGTACCCCGCCGAGCACAACGTCGGGCATCTCTATATCGCCAAGCCGCATCTGAAAGCCTTCTATCAGCAAGCTGACCCGACCAATAGCTTCAACCCCGGTATTGGTAAAACCAGCAAGCTTAAAGGCTGGCGGGAATAGCCATTTCGCAGGCATAAAAAAGGCAGGGATGAGGATTCGCCTCTCCCTGCCTCAACGCGTTACATCAGGTCAGAACAGCTTCGCGCCATAACCCCACATTAATACGGTCAGAGCCAGCAGCAGCTCGAGCACCAGCACGCCCATTGCCAGCGTCGAGCTGGAGAACAGGAAGCCTTCGCGGTGGTCAATATTGAGGAAGTTAGGAATGCCGAGATACAGCAAATAGCCGCTGTAACACAGGCCAATTAGCCCGACGAACAGGCACAGCCAGACCATCGGATAGAGCGCCACGATGCCGCTGAGGAACATCGGCGTCGCCACATACCCGGCAAAGACGATACAGCTATTGAGCGAAGGCCGGCTGTCATAGCGGCGAGCCATCCAGTAGATGATCCGCCCCATCAGTGCGACCGCGCCGAGCATCAGCACATAGAAAATCACGGCGATATAAGAGGCGGTGAACATGGAAACAATCAGGCGCTGACCATCGCCAAAGTTCCATCCCAATTGGGTGGTCCCGATAAAGGAACACACCACTGGGATCAGCGCCATAAGCAATACGTGGTGAGAATAGACGTGTGAGACGGTTTCCCGCTCGCGCTGGATTTGTTGCAATTCTGGACCGGGACGGGACATCAGTCCCCAGACATGATTGACCATGGTACACCCCCATAAACGCCGGAAACCGCCAACGGCGCGGGTGATAATGTCCTCCGGCATGCAGCGTAACAAGGCATGTCACAAGCATTAAGAAGGTGGCGGCCTGAGTTAATTATAGTTCGCCCTGTTTTTTCTGCCCGTCGAGCAAACAAATCTTTTTACAAATCCGTAACAAGATAAGGCAGAAATTTCCCTCTCGCCGGTTGCCGTTGTCCTGATGAGCGCTAAGATAGGAACAGTGTTTCAAATCTACCCTACAAAAACCTATCAGGATAAGGAGACATCATGCCGTATCAGGCAAGCCCTTCCCGTTACGAGAACATGCAATATCGCTACTGCGGCCGCAGTGGGCTGCAACTGCCCGCGCTGTCACTCGGCCTGTGGCACAACTTCGGGCATATCAGCGCGCTGGAGTCCCAACGCGACCTGCTGCGCAAAGCCTTTGATTTAGGTATCACCCACTTTGACTTAGCCAACAACTACGGTCCGCCTCCGGGGTCTGCCGAAGAGAACTTTGGCCGCCTGCTGCGTGAAGATTTCGCCCCCTATCGCGATGAACTGATCATCTCCACCAAGGCCGGTTATGACATGTGGCCGGGCCCGTACGGCTCCGGCGGCTCGCGCAAATATCTGCTCTCCAGCCTCGACCAAAGCCTGCAACGCATGGGGCTGGAGTATGTCGACATCTTCTACTCACACCGCGTTGACGAGAAAACGCCGATGGAAGAGACGGCCTCGGCCTTGGCCCACGCGGTGCAGAGCGGCAAGGCGCTGTATGTCGGCATCTCCTCTTACTCGCCGGAGCGCACGCAGAAAATGACCGAACTGCTGCGCGAATGGAAAATCCCGCTGTTAATCCATCAGCCTTCTTACAACCTGCTCAACCGCTGGGTGGATAAAAGCGGGCTGCTCGACGTGCTGGAAGAGAACGGCACCGGCTGCATCGCCTTTACCCCGCTGGCCCAAGGGCTGCTGACCGGCAAATACCTCAACGGTATTCCTGACGGTTCGCGGATGCAGACCGAAGGCAAAAAAGCGCGCGGCCTGTCAGAGAAAATGCTGACCGAGGAGAACCTCAACAGCCTGCGCCTGCTCAACGAGATGGCGCAAAAACGCGGCCAAAGCATGGCGCAGATGGCCCTGAGCTGGCTGCTGAAAGATGACCGCGTGACCTCGGTGCTGATTGGTGCCAGCCGACCAGAGCAGTTGGAAGAGAACGTCGCCGCGCTCGGCAACCTGCACTTCACCGCCGAAGAGCTGGCGGCCATTGATAAGCACGTGGCCGACGGCGAACTGAACCTGTGGCAAGCCTCGTCCGATAAGTAAGCCCCACCGCCCCGCTCCGTGGCTTGCCGCCGAGCGGGTTTTCCTCCTTTATATTGCCTATCCCGGAGCCTCTATTGCGCATCGCCTGCTTACACACTGCCGAAAGTAATATCGCTATTTTTGATGCCGCCGCCGACGCGCTGGGGATCTCTCCCGACCAGCTCACGCACCTCGCGCGCCCTGACCTGCTGGCCGCCGCCGGAGAAGCCGGTGGGCTGACGCCAGAGATTGGGCAGCAAACTCGTGAGATGTTGCTGAGCTTGGCCGAGGGCGCCGACCTGATCCTGCTCACCTGCTCGACGCTGGGGCCAGCCGCCACCGAGGCCAACGCGCTGCTCGACATCCCGGTCTGGCGTGTCGATCAGGCACTGGCCGAGCAATCCATGGCAACGGCGGGTAAAACGCGCGTGCTGTACGCCGCCAAAACCACCCTCGGGCCGACCCAGCGTCTGTTCGAACAGGTGGAGCGCCACCCGCAGGCCGAAGTAGAATTTGAATGGGTAGAAGGTGCGTGGGACAACTTTTTAGCTGGCAACATTGCCGGATATTTGCAGCGCATTGCGGCGCAGGCTGATGTGGCGTTTCAACAGGGCGTTGAGCGCGTGGCGCTGGCACAGGCTTCCATGACCGGCGCGGGGAATTTGACTCAGTTCGGCACGCCGCTTTCCAGCCCGATTTGTGCCCTGCGTGAGGCAATCCAGTTTTTGCGAACTCCGCAAACGCAGCAAAATTCCTAATCCTGTCTATACTGAATGAAAGATATCAGCGGTTTAGAGATTTCTTTACATTCATTATCTTGTTGAGGGACTGCGCATGAAAATTATTCTGTGGATCATCGCCATTATCTTTATCGTCGGCTTACTGACCCTGACTGGCGTATTTAAACTGATTTTCTGATCGTCAGTTCTGCTAGAAATCGATAACAAAAAAGCGGCGTTGCTGGATGGCAACGCCGCTTTTTTTTATGACTAATTGAGCTTCGGCAACCTTAGTCGTCGGCCTCTTCCACGCTCGGCTGAGAACGCTGTTGGTCCTTCGCTTTACGGTAGGTTTTGGCAATTTGCGGCACAGGCACGCTCTTACCGGTTTCCATCCAAGTGCGCAGACGGTTGGCATCCGCAAAGGCGGTGTATTTGCCGAACGCGTCCATCACCACCAGCGTCACCGGCTTACCATTAATGGTGGTACGCATCGCCAGACAGTGACCCGCCAAATCGGTATAACCGGTTTTGGTCAGCTGAATGCTCCAGCTCGGGTTCATGATCAGGTGGTTAGTGTTGCGAAACGGCAAGGCATAGGCCGGGCTGCTGAACACCGCGGTTTTCTCCTGAGTGGTACTGAGTTCCCCAATCAGCGGATATTTCTGCGACGCCAGCAGCAGGCGGGTCAAGTCACGCGCGGTTGAGACGTTTAGCGGCGACAAACCGGTTGGCTCAACGTAGCGCGTGTGGGTCATTCCCAGCTGCTTGGCTTTGGCATTCATCGCGCGGATAAAGGCTTCATAGCCACCCGGATAGTGCGCGGCCAGACTGGCGGCGGCGCGGTTTTCGGATGACATCAGCGCCAATTGGATCATCTGGCGGCGATTAATTTCACTGTTAACCTTCACGCGGGAAAACACGCCGCGCATCTCTTTAGTGTTATGAATATCAACCGAAATCACTTCGTCCAGCGGCAGCTTCGCGTCGAGCGTCACCATCGCCGTCATTAATTTGGTGAGTGAGGCGATTGGCCGCACTTGGTCTGGATTTCGGGAATAAATCACTTCATGAGATTTAAGATCAACCACCATCGCGCTGCCAGAGGCAATCTGCACGATAGGCGCGACAACCGGCGCATGTTTTTCGCCAGCTACGGCGGAAGTGGCAGACATCATGCCTGCATTAAGAGCCAACAGGCTCACAACCAAAAGACGAATTTTCACATGCATTGCTCTGTATTTAAGAAGGTTGTCATCAATGGAGCATCAAAACTGCCGGCGAATTATAAGTTAGGCTGATGGGCTTGGCACTCGGATTTTTCCTGCGCATTTGTCACAAAGTCTGTCACAACGCCTTTGATGGCAGGGGCTGACGAGTAAGTGAACACTTGCGCGAAGCGCGGAGAATGGAAGGATAAGAGGCGAGCGAGAAATGAACAACATCAGCCACGGAGCATGCCGTGGCTGAGTAAAGTTGTCTCACAGAGACAGGCGAACGTTAGGTATTTTCAATCAGGTAACGGATTTCTTGGCCGTAAGATAGCTCGAAGGTGTTGCCGTCCGGGTCATCGAGAAGGGCCCAGTAGCCGACGGGCGCCCCGCTCTGTTTTGGCTCAGTGCGCAACACGCCGTCGGCGCGAGCCAGAGCCAGCTTGGCGTCCATATATTCTTTGGTTTTACAGGCCACGCCGAGGTGGCCGAAAGGGCCGAGCTTGGTGTCTTGGGAGTCAGGGTCTTCCGCCAGCACGATGGCAAAAGGTCGGGTCATATCGCTCATCCAAGCCACCGGGTCGACATCTGTCCCACGCTCCCCGCGCCGGTGGATCACTTGCATATCGGCAAATTTTTCATAGAAGGCGATGCTGGTATCGAGATCTTTGACGGAAAAAGCGATGTGGGTCAGACCTTTATCTTTGTTATCCATGATATTTCTCCATTTTGCTTTTGTGCTTGAAGCAGCGCGTGGAGAAATCAGGGAAAACGATCAGCGGTTAATGCGTTCGGCGATCTCTTTCGATGTTTGCAACACGCGCACTTCACTAAATAACTCGGTCGCTTCGTCGTACTCTTTGCGTAAATACCCCAGCCACTGCTTGATGCGCGCGACGTGATATAGCCCGGTGTCGCCCTGCTTCTCCAGATGGGTGTATTTCTGCAACAGGGTCATTACGCCAGACCACGGCATGCGCGGCTCGTTGTACTTCACTACTCGGCTCAGGTTTGGCACGTTGAGCGCGCCGCGCCCAATCATTACCGCGTCGCAGCCGGTGGTTTGCATACAGGCTTGGGCACTGGCGTAGTCCCAGATCTCACCATTGGCGATCACCGGGATGGTCAGCCGCTGGCGAATTTCGCCAATCGCCTGCCAGTTAATGCGCTCGGCCTTGTAACCGTCTTCCTTGGTGCGCCCGTGTACCGTCAGCTCGGTGGCTCCGGCCTGCTGGACGGCGTCGGCAATTTCAAAGCTTTGCGCCAGCGAATCCCAGCCCAGCCGCACTTTCACCGTCACCGGCAACTCGGCGGGCACGGCTTCGCGCATCGCCTTGGCTCCCTGATAAATCAGCTCAGGGTCTTTGAGCAGCGTTGCCCCGCCGCCGCTGCCATTCACCGTTTTCGACGGACAGCCGCAGTTGAGATCCACCCCGTAAGAGCCAAGTTGCACCGCCAGCGCGGCATTTTCAGCCAGCCACTGCGGGTATTGCCCCAGCAGCTGGACCCGCACCCGCGTACCGGACGGCGTGCGGCTTTGATTAAGTAATTCAGGGCAGAGTCGATAGAAGGATTTGGCGGGAAGCAGTTGGTCAACCACGCGCAAAAACTCGGTGATGCATAAGTCGTAATCGTTCACTTCAGTCAGCAGTTCTCTGACCAAAGGGTCCAGTACGCCTTCCATCGGAGCCAGTAATACACGCATGTCGTTCAACCCTTAAAAAATGACGGGCAATAATACGGTTGAACGATGCGTCAAGGCAATGCCGTTATCCCTTACAGACCAAGGTTTCTGGGTGCGACAGTCGGCGTTTTCTTACCGAACGGATAGCGGTTAACACGGCCAGACCCGCAGGAATTAAGAAGAACACGAACAGCCAGAAAGCCACGTTGCTGGCATTTTCCGGCCCGGTATTCATCCCGGCCAGATTGGCGATGGTCCCTGATAGCGCCGCGCCCAGCGCCGCCGAGAAGGACTGCACCACGGTAATAGAAGCCCCGGCGGTCTCTTTCTCCGCTTCATCCGCCTGCTGTAAAACGCGGGTCAAAATGTGCGGCCAGCCTAGCCCAATACCAAAGCCTGCCAGCGTCAGCCCAAGCACCACGCCGGAAATATTAAGCGCGTGCAGGCCGAAGACCACCGGCACCGAAGCCAGTAACAGCAGTAACCCCGCGCCTAACACCAGCGGGCCAGAGATGATCGCCCGGTTGGCAAGACGCCCGGTCCAACTGGCGCTGACCATTTCGCTCAGAGTCCAACCCGCCGCAGCAGCAGCCGTGATATAGCCCGCGGCCAAAGGCGTCTGGCCATGCAGGTGTTGCAGCATATAAGGCACATAGATTTCGCAGCCCATCGCGATCATCAGTGTCGCCATGGTCATGTACAGCCAGCAAATCGGCGAAGAGAGCGACAGCGAGTTGCGCGGCAACAGGCGAACGTTAGAGCTGAACTCGCGCTGGCGCAGGGCAACCACCATCAGCACCGCCACCATAATTCCGGCGAAATTCACCCAGCCGTGGGAAGACAAACTGCCCGCCGACACCACCAACACGGAGCCGGTCAGCAGCAGAAGTTGAAAGAGAGGCAGAGGCTCGTCGGCGCGTTTTTCCTTTTGCTGAGCGGGCAGCGTTCGCCAAATCAGCAGGCCAAACAGCAAGGTCACCGGCACCAGCAGGCCGAAGGCCCAGCGCCAAGCGTGCAGTTCAGCAAAGATGCCGCCCACCGCCGGGCCAATCAGCGTGGCTATCCCCCACATCGCGGAGATCAGCGCCATGGCGCGCGGCCAGAGAGATTCTTTGAACACCAGATTGATCATGGCGTAGGAGAGCGCGAACAGGAAGCCACCGCCAAGCCCCTGAATGGCACGGCCCAGCAGCAGAACCGGCATGCTTGGCGCCATGGCACAGATAGCCGCACCGGCCATAAAGATGCCAGTCGCGGTGAGATAGCTGCCGCGCGGGCCCGCTTTGCGCATCAGCCGGGCAGAGAGCGCCGAGCCGAGAATCGAGAACACCACAAACAGGGTCATGTTCCACGCATACCACGCCAGCCCGCCGATATCCTGCACCACCGACGGCAAGATAGTAATGACGATATAGCTGTTGGTCGCGTACAGCGCCACACCCGCGCTGAGGGCAATGGCGCTGCCCCGATTTTCTGTACTAAATAAGCCGCCCCAGCCCGTTTCATTGTCCGACATCGGTATTTCCCTTTTATTTTTAAAGTCTATTTGAGTTGTGGTAAGATTAAACAAGAATTAACTTGGAATACTTAACGGTTCCGTAATCTAAGATCTGACGAGGTAATATGTCAAGCAAACACTTGGAAAATACATCTGAGGTTAAGCAAAGCGTCGCCGAACGCCTGCTCATGCTGCTTAAAACTCGTGGAGAATTGCAGGCCAGCGACGCGGGCCACATTTTGGGCACCACGGGGGAAGCCGCGCGCCAGCAGTTTGTGAAGCTGGCGAAAGAAGGTCTGGTGGAGCCGAAATCTGTTTCGCACGGCGTAGGCCGCCCGTCGCAGTTCTGGCAGCTCACGGCACAGGGCCATGCCCGTTTCCCCGACGCTCACGCCGATCTCACCGTGCAGTTGCTGACGCTTATCCGCAGCTCGCTGGGTGAAAATGCGCTGGAGCAGCTGATCACCAGCCGCGAGGAACTCACCCGAAATGCCTATCATCTGGCGATGGAAGGGGCAGAAACGCTGGAAGAACGCCTGCAAAGGCTGACCGCCATTCGCACCCGCGAAGGCTATATGGCGGACTGGCAGCCACAAGAAGATGGCAGCTACCTGCTGGTCGAAAACCACTGCCCTATCTGCGCCGCAGCCACTGCCTGTCAGGGCTTCTGCCGCGCCGAGCGGGAGGTGTTTAGCGCCACGCTGGAGGCAAAGGTTGAACGCACCGAGCACATTTTACAAGGGGCGCGGCGCTGCGCGTATCGCATCTGGCTGTAGAATTCCGCGAACAATAGACATAAAAAAACCGCCTGCGAAGAGGCGGTTTTTGTTTATTCAGCCGAAGCGATTATTCGCCAGACGGTTTACGACGCCCTGCGTTAGCCGGGTTTGAGCGACGCTGGCCAGCATTAGCTGCGCGCGCCGGACGTGCTGGACGACCTTCACCCGCGCCTGCGCCACGGCTTTCGCCGCCGCCGTTGCCGCTACGTTGACCATTGCCGCCGGTGCGTGGTGCGCCAGAGCGCGGAGCACCTGAGCGAGGTGCGCCGGAGCCAGAACGTTGACCGCCCTGACGTGGAGCACCGCGACCGCCGCTGCCTTGACGACCATTGATGATCGGCTCAGCTTTGATGCTTGGGTCTGGCTCATAGCCTTCAAACGCGATGCGTGGGATTTCACGCTTGAGCAGGCGCTCAATGTCACGCAGCAGTTTGTGTTCATCGACACACACCAGAGAAATCGCTTCACCGGTGGATTCCGCACGACCTGTACGGCCAATACGGTGAACGTAGTCTTCCGGCACGTTTGGCAGCTCGTAGTTGACGACGTGAGGCAGCTGGTCGATGTCCAGACCGCGCGCCGCGATGTCAGTAGCTACCAGCACGCGAATGCCGCCGTCTTTGAAATCTGCCAGTGCGCGAGTACGGGCACCCTGACTTTTATTACCGTGAATAGCGGCGGCGGTGATGCCGTCTTTATTCAACTGCTCGGCCAAATGGTTCGCACCGTGTTTAGTACGGGTGAACACCAGCACCTGTTTCCAGTCGCCTTCGCCAATCATCTGTGACAGCAGTTCTCTTTTACGTTTCTTATCAACGAAATGAACGCTCTGTTCGATTTGCTCGGACGCCGTGTTACGACGCGCCACTTCAACCGACGCAGGGTTGGTCAGCAATTTGCTAGCCAGCGCTTTGATTTCGTCAGAGAAGGTCGCGGAGAACAGCAGGTTCTGGCGTTTAGCTGGCAGTTTTGCCAGTACGCGACGGATGTCGTGGATGAAGCCCATGTCCAGCATGCGGTCAGCTTCGTCCAGCACCAGAATTTCGACTTTGGATAAATCCACCGCGTTCTGATGTTCCAAGTCCAGCAGGCGACCAGGGGTAGCGACCAGCACGTCAACACCGGCGCGCAGTTTCATCATCTGCGGGTTAATGCTCACGCCGCCGAAAACCACCAGCGAGCGCAGGGTCAAATATTTGCTGTAAGACTGCACGTTCTCACCGATCTGTGCTGCCAGCTCACGGGTCGGAGTCAGGATCAGCGCGCGGACCGGGCGACGTCCTTTGAATTGCGGGTTGGAGTGGCTCAGCATGTTCAGCAGTGGCAGAGTAAAACCAGCGGTTTTACCTGTACCGGTCTGCGCACTTGCCATTAAGTCACGGCCTTGCATCACAACAGGAATAGCCTGACGCTGAATAGGCGTAGGTTCACGATAGCCCTGTTCTTCAACAGCACGCAAAATTTCGGCACTTAAGCCGAGAGTATCAAATGACATATAGGGAAAAGCTCCAGTCCACTCTAACCCGAACGGGGTTCGGTGCAGTTTCAAGAGTGGATGATCAGACGAGGCAAATGAGGCATTACCACGAGGATTCGGCACAAACTGCAGTGCGCCAGTTGACGAGATTTTAACACAAGACGCGTCAGGGCGTTAAATTATCTGCCGTCAATGGGTGTAAGCAGGTGTAATAAGAGCATGAAAAGCACATTAACTGTCGTGTTTTCAACGCTGACGACAGATTGTGTGGACTTAGGTGAAAAGGCTGCCACAGAGCGTCAATTATTGATTTGATGACTGTCTTCCCACTTTTTGCCGTCACCTTAACGCCCTGAGTTGCTATGCTTTATGCAGTCAACACACTCATCGTTAAGGTAACTCCGCAGCATAATGGAAACTTGGAAACTCAATTTAATCTCCGTCTGGCTCGGGTGTTTTTTCACCGGCATGGCGATGAGCCAAATCCTGCCTTTCCTGCCACTTTATATTGAACAGCTGGGCGTCACTTCCCACGCATCCCTGAGTTTATGGTCTGGTTTAGTCTTCAGCGGCACCTTTTTAGTTTCCGCCATTGTCGCCCCGCTCTGGGGTAGTCTCGCCGACCGTAAAGGCCGTAAGCTGATGCTGCTGCGCGCCGCGCTGGGCATGGCAATTGTGATGGTGTTGCAAGGTTTCGCCACCAACGTCTGGCAGCTGTTTATTCTGCGCACGCTGATGGGTTTGACGTCAGGTTATATCCCCAATGCCATGGCTTTAGTGGCCTCGCAGGTTCCGCGCGATAAAAGCGGCTGGGCGCTCGGCACGCTGTCTACCGGGCAAGTAGCTGGCGTGATCATCGGCCCGTTGCTCGGCGGTTTTATGGCCGACCATCTCGGCCTGCGCACGGTGTTTTTCGTCACCGGCGGCATGTTGTTTACCAGTTTCCTGATAACTCTGTTCTTAATCAAAGAGCGCGTAGTGCCGGTCGCCAAGGCCGACCGCCTGAGCGGCAAAGCGGTCTTCACCGCGCTGCCCTACCCGTGGCTGATTGTCAGCCTGTTCGTCACCACGCTGATGGTGCAGTTAGCCAACGGTTCCATCAGCCCAATCCTGACGCTGTTCATCCGTGACCTCTCTTCCGACACCAGTAATATCGCCTTTATCAGCGGAGTGATCGCCGCCGTGCCGGGCGTCTCCGCGCTGATGTCCGCGCCGAAGCTCGGCAAATTGGGCGACCGAATCGGCGCGCACCGCATCCTCATCGCCGCGCTGGTGCTGTGCTTCGTGCTGTTCTGTTTGATGTCCACCATCAGCTCACCGACTCAGCTAGGCATCCTGCGCTTTATGCTCGGTTTCTGCGACGGCGCGCTAATGCCCGCGATTCAGGCGCTATTGGTGAAATACAGCAGCGACCAAACCACCGGCCGCATCTTCGGTTACAACCAGTCATTTATGTATCTCGGCAACGTCATCGGCCCCCTGCTCGGCTCCGGCGTCTCGGCGCTAATGGGCTTCCGGTGGGTATTTCTCGTTACCGCGATCCTAGTGTTGTTTAACCTGATACAGGTAGCGTGGAGTTTTCGGCGTGTTCCGACACGCCAGACGAGATTTTAAATTCAAATTCAAGGTCAAGGTCGTGCGCTGCCGCCACACCGGCCTTGAGGGGCGCCTATCGCCGCGCCCCTCAAGACTCCCCGGCTCTATACTGCGCGCTTCGCTCGTTGGGCGGACGTGTTTCAGGTACTTCAGTTATCCACCGCAAAATGTCGCCGCTTAGGCGGTTCCTTCGCCACGGGATTACTCGGCCTCTGGCCTCGCCCTTCGGGTCGTTGCTTTGCAACGCTGTCTCGCTTCGCTCGGCTCGAGCCATAGGTCTCGAACCTCTCGCTCAGCGCCATTTTTGACTGCGGTTTTGAGGCTTCTCAATCGTGCCGTTTCAGTGGGTTTCTTATATGTTTTGCGAGGTGGAATGGAACGGTTCGGCGTAAATGCCAGTAGGTCGCATTCAGAAGTGACGCCGAGGGAGTGGTTCGAGACCTATGGCTCGAAGCCCGAACTGAGGGAACCGCCTAAGCGGCGGCACTTCGCGACGATCACTGTGGCTGCTGGAACATGTCCATTCCAACCCTGCGCAGCCTCGATCTTACAAAAGCAAAAAAAACGCAGGATTCCAAAGGGTTTCGTTTAAAACCCTTTGGGCCAGTGTGGGCGGCGAGCCCACGGTTTTGAATTTGAATTTGAATTTGAATTTGAATTCAAAGATTTAAACCGCATTTGGGCCGCCGCCCAAAAAACAAAAAGGGGCCTTTCGGCCCCCTCTCAATTTGCAATTAAAAACCCTACCGACGATTGCCGAAAATACGCAGCAACATCAGGAACAGGTTGATGAAATCCAAATACAGCGTCAATGCGCCAACAATCGAGTATTTGCGGAAATTATCTTTGTCATTCACGTTCAGCTGCTCACCCATGTTTTTCAACTTCTGGGTGTCATAGGCTGTCAGGCCAACGAAGATAACCACGCCGATGTAAGTCACCGCCCACATCAATGCCGGGCTTTTCAGCCAGATATTGACCAGCGACGCCAGCACGATACCAATCAAACCCATGAACAGCAGGCTGCCCATGCGGCTCAAGTCGCGCTTGGTGGTGTAGCCGAACACGCTCATTGCGCCGAACATCCCGCCTGCTACGACGAAAGTGCTGGCGATGGAAGAGCCGGTGTAGACGATGAAAATGCTGGAGAGCGTTAGCCCGGTTAAGGCCGAATACAGCATGAACAAGCCGGTAGCGACCGTGCCGCTCAGGCGGTTAACCATGCCGGAAATCACGAAGACCAGCGCCAACTGGGCGATGATCAGACCAAAGAAGGTTATCTGGCTGGAGAAAATAAAACCGAGAATGGCCGGTGAGCGAGATGCGTACCAGGCAACAAATGCGGTTAATAGCAGACCACAGGTCATCCAACCATAGACCTGCGCCATGTAGGCTTGAATGCCGGAGTTTGCGCGTTCAACAATCGAGCCGTTACTGCGTGGATATCGATCCATGATGATTACCTCTTGCATGGAGGACAAAATTTAGGCCGTAAACACAGCCCGCCTGTTGGATAACAGTATCACAAAACCGCCGCTTTGCGCGGTTGCTAAGCGTAAGGTTTAGTTGCAGTTTACCAGCGCTTGGCGGCTTGTTTGTCGCTGTCGCGTGCATCCACCCAGCGGTCGCCCTGCTCGGTGGCTTCGCGCTTCCAGAACGGGGCGCGGGTTTTGAGATAATCCATAATAAATTCGGTGGCTTCAAAGGCCATGCCGCGATGGGCGCTGGTCACGCCAACAAACACGATTTCATCGCCGGGATACATCGCCCCGACGCGGTGATACACCGACACCCGTTGCAGCGGCCAACGCTGGCGGGCTTCGGCGACGATTTCCGCCAAGGCTTTTTCGGTCATGCCCGGATAGTGTTCGAGGGTCAACGCACTGACGTTGTCGCCCAAATTGTGATTGCGCACCTTGCCGGTGAAAGTCACCACCGCGCCGTCGGCGTCTGACTGGGCCAGCCACTGGTATTCGTCGCCAACGCTAAACGCCGCGCTGTCGACTACGATCCGCGTGTTTTCCATCTCAACCCCCTGTTACCGGTGGGAAAAAGGCCACTTCGTCCCCGGCTTTCACCGGATGGTCAGTGTCGACCAGAGTTTGATTCACCGCCACCAACAGCTTGCCGGACTCTAGCGCCAGCGACCAGCGATCGCCGCGCTGGCACAATGACTGGCGCAGCGCTTCGACATTGGCGAATTCGGCAGGCAGTTGCAGCGAACCGACGCCGATGATTTCACGCACCTGAGCAAAAAACAGAATGTCGATCATGACTCCACCTTGAAATCACCTGACTTGCCGCCGGTTTTCTCCAGCAGGCGAATCGGGCCGATCACCATGTCTTTCTGCACCGCTTTGCACATGTCGTAAATGGTCAGCGCAGCGACGGAGGCGGCGGTCAGGGCTTCCATTTCCACCCCGGTCTTGCCACTCAGGCGACAGCGCGACTCAATGCGCACGCGATTGTGCTCGGGCTGAGCTTCAAGGTTAACTTCCACCTTAGTGAGCAGCAGCGGATGGCAAAGCGGGATCAAATCCCAAGTTTTCTTCGCCGCCTGAATCCCGGCAATACGCGCCGTGGCAAACACGTCGCCCTTGTGATGATTGCCGTTAACAATCATCGCCAGCGTCTCGGCGGCCATAGTCACAAAGGATTCAGCGCGGGCTTCGCGCACGGTTTCGGCTTTGGCGGAGACATCCACCATATGCGCGTCGCCGGAGGCGTTAATATGAGTAAAAGTGGTCATAGTTGGGCTTATTTCTTGACGTGAGGCGTGAAGTTACACGGGCCGTTGCGCGCGTCTAACTGGGCCTCGATAACGTGTTCCCACGCGGTGCGGCAGGCGCTGGTCGAGCCCGGCATGGCAAAAATCACGGTTTGGTTGGCCATACCGGCTAAGGCGCGAGACTGAATGGTCGAGGTGCCAATCTCTTCAAACGACACCATGCGGAACAGCTCGCCAAAGCCTTCGATTTCGCGGTCAAACAGCGGTTTCAATGCTTCGGGCGTATTATCGCCCTGCGTGAAGCCGGTGCCGCCGTTAATCAAAATGGCTTGGATCTGCTCATCGGCAATCCATTGCGACACCACCGCGCGAATTTTATACAGATTATCTTTGACGATGGTTTGCGCCGCGACGCGGTGCCCGGCTTCTTCAGCCACCTCTTTCAGATAGTGCCCGGAGGTGTTTTCTGCCTCGGTGCGATGGTCTGAAACGGTCAAAATCGCCAAAGAAAGGGAAAGGAAATCTTTGCTGGCCTTGCTCATCTTGTTGCTCCTTGAATGACTTCAACCACCAATAAACGACAGGTTCTGGGTTATACCCGTGTTGCCCTGATGCAGGAAATGGGTCTGCTTTTTCTGCCGCAGGCCGCCTTGAATTCTATCCATTAATTCATCTTGCTGCATATCGTCTGCCAGCAAATCGCGCAGCGCAATGCCCTGCTCGCCGAACAGGCACAGGTGCAGGTTGCCGATGGCAGATACCCGCAGGCGGTTGCAGCTGGCGCAGAAGTCTTTTTCATAAGGCATGATCAGGCCGATTTCGCCGACATAATCCGGGTGGCTGAACACATGCGCCGGGCCGTCGCTGCGCGCGCGGGCCTGCAACTGCCAGCCCTGCTGCACCAACTGCTCGCGCAGGACTTCGCCTGAGACGTGGTGTTTGCGAAAAAGCTCGCTGCCGTCGCCGGTCTCCATCAGCTCGATAAAGCGTAGCTGGATTGGGCGGTTTTTGATCCAGTTGAGGAATGTATTCAGGCTGGCGTGGTTGACGTCGCGCATCAGCACGGCGTTGACTTTCACCTTGCTGAAACCGGCCTCAAACGCGGCGTCGATGCCACGCATCACGTCGTTGAATTTATCCTGCCCGGTGATGGCATGGAATTGGCGAGCATCGAGGCTGTCGACGCTGACGTTAATCGCGGTCAGGCCCGCGTCGCGCCAGTGTTTAGCGTCACGCGCCATGCGATAGCCATTGGTGGTGACAGCCAGCGTTTTAATGGTGGGGTTTTCGCGCACGGCGGCGATGATGTCGCAGAAATCGCGGCGCAGGGACGGTTCGCCCCCAGTCAGGCGCACTTTTTCAGTCCCTAAATGGGCAAAAGCGCGGCTGACACGACGGATTTCGTCCAGCGACAGGAAGCTTTTATTGCTGTGACCCTGCGGTTTGTAGCCGTCGGGCAGGCAATAGGTGCAACGGAAATTGCACACGTCAGTAATAGATAGCCGCAAGTAATAAAACTTGCGCGCAAAAGCATCGGTAAGTTGAAGCACCTTAACACCTTTCCAAATACGGGAGATGCAGGCATTTCTACCTTGCACCCTGGTGGCTGAGCCACGGCCAGGACGCCGTATTAATCGACTAAACCAGTGAGAAATATCACCAATTCGGCCCAGTAACTTAGGCGGCAAGGCTAGGAGTTTGATTTTTTCAGCTGCAAACGCAGGCGAAAAAACGCGGTTACAGGGTCTATTGTAGCGCCGCGCGGGAAGGAACTCCAAGGCGGTTTTCGCTATGTATTTCTCTACATAGCGGATTTTAAAGGCAATTCTCAGCACGTTAGCGACAAGAAACATCATCAAAGCTGCGGGTTTACCTCGCTTTTCAGACATAAGTTGGATAACACCTTGTTGCAAAATTGGGTAAAATCAATCGACGAAATGACATCAAAACCCTATTTTGCTGCCGCGCGAGTGGCAGGTTTATCTTTCTCTGGACAGCTTCAAGGATCTTTATGCGCAATCGCACGTTAGCCGATCTCGACCGCGTAGTAGCACTGGGGGGCGGACACGGCCTTGGCCGCGTTATGTCATCCCTCTCCTTCCTTGGCTCGCGTTTGACCGGCATTGTCACCACCACCGATAACGGCGGCTCCACCGGGCGCATTCGCAGCTCCGAGGGCGGCATCGCTTGGGGCGACATGCGTAACTGCCTCAATCAGTTGATCACCGAGCCTACCGTGGCGTCCGCGATGTTTGAGTTCCGCTTCGGGGGTCAGGGTGAGCTGGCCGGGCATAACCTCGGCAACCTGATGCTGCGCGCCTTGGATCATCTGAGCGTGCGCCCTCTGGAAGCGATCAATTTGGTGCGCAGCCTGTTGAAAGTTGATGCCGAGCTGATCCCGATGTCGGAACATCCTGTGGATTTAGCCGCGCTGGGTGCCGACGGCGAGTGGGTGCATGGCGAAGTGAATGTCGACAAGCTGACGCAACTCCCGCGCGAACTGATGCTACAACCGGAAGTAACCGCCACCCGCGAAGCCATTCTGGCAATCAAAGAAGCAGATTTGGTGCTGATTGGTCCGGGCAGCTTTTACACCAGCCTGATGCCGCTGCTGCTGATGAAAGATTTAACGCAGGCGCTGCGCCGCAGCCGGGCGCACATCGTTTACATCGGGAATTTGGGTAAAGAACTTAGCGTGGCGGCAGCGTCGCTGACCCTGCATGACAAGCTTTCGCTGATTGAAAACCAAATTGGACGCCGCGCCGTGGATGCCGCCATCGTCGGGCCGAAGGTGAATATCGCCGATGCCAGCAAGCGGTTGATCATTCAAACCCAGCTCGAAGCCAGCGACATTCCTTATCGCCACGACCGCGAGTTACTGCGCAAAGCCCTAGAAGAAGCTTTGCAGAAGATGATTTAAGGCTTTTTATTCACCAGCGGATGGTTGTTCCACGGGCTGTCCGCTGCCGGTTTGGCGGTGCTGACTTTCGGCTTTTGCGGCTTCTCAGCAGACAGTGGCGTGCGGCGCTTGCTGCGCGTCATGTCGGGACGCAAATGCCCTTCCACGAAATCCAGATACAGTGTTTCCACTTCTTTTCTCGCCCACGGCGTTCGGCGCAAAAACTTCAAACTGGACTTGATGCTCGGGTCGCTTTTGAAGCAGTTGATGTTCACCTGAGACGCCAACGCCGGCCAGCCAAAACTGTCCACCAGCTTAGTCAGCAGTGCTTCCAGCGTCACGCCGTGCAGGGGATCTTTCGCCGCAGCGGGTTTCGGTGAAGGTGTGTCAGTCATGGTTGGCTCGCAAGTCGATTTTACAGGGCGCGCAGTCTAGCATCTTTTGACTGCGCGCGACCATGCTGAAAGGCGGGAAGGATTAGGACAAGGCGATAAATTGATCTCGCAGAGACTGCAACTCGTCACGCGTTCTCGCCGCGTCTTCAAACTCCAGATTCTGCGCGTGTGAGTACATCTTGCTTTCCAACTCGCGAATACGCTGCTCCAGCGCTTTTGGCGTAAGCAGCTTGGCGGTTTCGAAGGCTTCGGCATCGCGCTTGTCTTTGTTCTTCTTGGTCTTAGGTTGACCCAGTTGAAGAATGTCAGAGATTTTCTTATTCAGCCCCATCGGCGTGATGCCGTGCTCGGTGTTGTAGGCCTCTTGCTTGGCGCGACGGCGCTCAGTTTCGTCGATAGCTCTGCGCATCGAGTTAGTGATTTTGTCACCATAAAGAATGGCTTTGCCGTTGAGGTTACGCGCCGCACGGCCGATGGTCTGGATCAGTGAACGCTCGGAGCGCAGGAAGCCCTCTTTGTCGGCGTCCAGAATCGCCACCAGCGACACCTCAGGCATGTCCAAACCTTCTCGCAGTAAGTTGATGCCCACCAGCACGTCGAACTCGCCTAAGCGCAAATCACGAATGATTTCGACACGCTCGACCGTGTCGATGTCGGAGTGCAGGTAGCGCACGCGCTCACCGTGCTCTTCCAGATACTCGGTCAAGTCTTCGGCCATGCGCTTGGTCAGCGTGGTCACCAGCACTCGCTCGTTAATTTCCACGCGTTTACGGATCTCAGACAGCAAATCATCAACCTGCGTCGCTACCGGGCGCACTTCAATCAGCGGGTCCAGCAGGCCGGTTGGGCGCACCACTTGCTCCACCACGTCGCCGCCGGATTTCTCTGTTTCATAGGTGCCCGGCGTTGCCGACACGTAAATGCTTTGCGGCGCGGCGGCTTCAAACTCTTCAAACCGCATTGGGCGGTTGTCCAGCGCCGAAGGTAGGCGGAATCCGTACTCCACCAGCGTCTCTTTACGCGAGCGGTCGCCTTTGTACATACCGCCGATTTGCGGAATGGTGACGTGGGATTCGTCAACAATCAGCAGGCCGTCGGCAGGCAAATAGTCGAACAGCGTCGGTGGCGGCTCGCCCGGCCCGCGCCCAGACAGGTAGCGCGAGTAGTTTTCGATGCCGGAGCAGTAACCCAGCTCGTTCATCATCTCCAGATCAAACTGGGTGCGCTGGCTGATGCGCTGCTCTTCCAGCAGCTTGTTGTTGTCGAGCAGGTTTTTGCGACGATCCGCCAGCTCGACTTTGATCTCTTCCATCGCCTGAATAATTCGCTCGCGTGGCGTCACGTAGTGGGTTTTCGGGTAGATGGTGAAGCGCGGCACTTCTTGCTGGATCTGCCCGGTCAGCGGGTCAAACAGCGACAGGCGCTCCACTTCTTGGTCGAACAGCTCGATGCGCAGCGCCATGTCGTCGGACTCAGCCGGGAACACGTCGATCACCTCGCCGCGCACGCGGAAGGTACTGCGCTGGAATGCCTGATCGTTGCGGGCATATTGCAGCTCGGCCAAGCGGCGCAAAATAGCGCGCTGGTCGATGATCATCCCCTTGGTCAGATGCAGCATCATCTTCAGGTAGAGATCTGGGTCACCCAGACCATAGATAGCCGAAACCGAAGCCACCACCACCACGTCGCGGCGCTCAAGCAGGGCTTTGGTGGCGGAAAGACGCATTTGCTCGATGTGTTCGTTCACCGAGGCGTCTTTTTCGATAAAGGTATCGGAGCTAGGAACGTAGGCTTCTGGCTGATAGTAGTCGTAGTAGGAGACAAAATATTCCACGGCGTTTTCCGGGAAGAACTCTTTCATCTCGCCATACAGCTGGGCAGCCAGCGTTTTGTTAGGTGCCAGCACCATGGTTGGGCGATTCAGGTCGGCAATCACGTTGGCGACGGTAAAGGTTTTCCCCGAGCCGGTTACCCCCAGCAGCGTCTGGTGCGCCAGACCATTCTCCAGCCCTTCTTCCAAAGCGCGTATGGCCTCAGGCTGATCGCCTGACGGTTTAAAGTCGGAATGCAGTTTGAATACTTTACTCATGAACGGGCTACCTGACAGAAGAGAAGAAACGCACAACACGGGCTGCGGAGACTGAGTATGGAAGACTCCGCGATTTTTGCCAGCTATATAGTACTGGATATAAAACCAGCTTCCAATGGGCATGTGATGTTGATTTGTTCACCCACCCTGCCCCTTGTTTCTAAGACACGAAGAAAACTGCACTTTTTTAGGTTATTCCATTAAGCCGTTTTTCCCCACGGCGGAACATTTATCCCCAATTATTTTTGCGAATTAACTTTTTGACCACAGACTGACGAAAATTGACACAAGCGCCAGATCACAATTTGACAACGCTTGATTTATCATAACTCATTGAAAAATATAATTTTGATTAAAAAGGTGGGATTAACGACAAACCGAGCGCAAGCCGCGTCCAGACTCGCTTGTAGCAACTTTTCTTACTCTCATGCACATGGTTATCCACAGGAATGGTGGATAACTCACAGCACGCCCCACGCAGCGCGACCTGTCAAAAAAGCCAGTTTCACCCTCGAAGGGTTTCGGGCTAAGGTTTTTAGTTATTTTTTGCCTTTTTTACTTCTTTATATATGCCGATTTTGCCTAGATATGCTGCGCCATAGATATTGCAAAATGAAAAAAATTGTATATTGCCTGTCGGATTTGTCTTATCCACACTCAGGCTCTGCACCAAAAACTGCTGTTTCAGCACTGGGAAAGTGCATATTTTCGCCGTATCCCCGCCCCATTCATAACCCGTATTAATGTTTTATTGTTATTCATTCACACGCGCGCCTTTAACACTCTGGTTACAACCTCTTTAGGAGTTATCTCTCCAAACTTGGCCTGAGAGTTGCAATATTAATCGTGTCGGCTATTTACAGCGGATCGCCCTGAAAGCGCAGGCTTTACGAAAAAGCTGCTTTTAGGTCGCTCTCGCTAGCTTAAGCCGTGAGAAAGCGTCGTTTCAGCCTTTTATCACTGGCTAACGGCTATTTATTGCCAATTGATGCTGTAAGTCAGTGGGCTAACGCACCACATAAAATTCTGTGAAATCGCCGAAATGGCAAAACATAAATGTCAGAAATATGACAGTGACGGTCAGTTAAACAGCGACTCCGGCTTGCTAAGGCACTGAGGCCAGCCAGCAGGCGGAGTTTAGGGAGGTCTGATGTTGAGTATAAAGTCGGTAAACCAGTATTACGGTCAGAAGCATATCCTGTGGGATATCAATCTGGAGCTGTATCGCGGCCAGTGCACTTTCCTGATTGGCCGCAACGGCGTCGGCAAAACCACGCTAATTAACTGCATCATGGGGCATTTGCCGGTGAAGAGCGGCAGCATCTGCTGGCAGTCGGCAGACGCCGAGCCGCAGAACCTGCTGGATTTGCCGGTGGAGAGCCGGGCTTTAGTGGGAATTGGCTATGTGCCTGAAGGTCGGCAGATCTTTTCGCAGATGAGCGTCGATGAAAACCTGCAAATCGCCATGATGGCCGGGCGCAACAAGAACCGCCGCATCCCCGAGCAGGTCTACGAGCTTTTCCCTGCCTTGAAGGAGATGGGGGCGCACAAGGCCGGAGAGCTGGACGAAAGTGAGCAGCAGCAGCTGGCTATTAGCCGTGCGCTGGTGCTGGAGCCGGAGCTGCTGATCCTTGATGAGCCAACCGAGCACACCAGCCCGGCAATGGCGGCCAACATGGGCAATATCATTCACCGCCTCAACCGCGATTTGGGCCTGACGCTGCTGCTGGTCGGTCACCGACTGCCCTTTATTCGCAGCGTCGCGGACCGCTTCTGCCTGCTCGATAGCGGCCGCAACGTGGCACAGGGCACCTTGGCGCAGCTCAACGACGATTTAGTGAAAGACTATCTCAGCGTGTGAGAGGCGTAAGGTCGAGATACTGCCCTAGGTCGGTATCGCTGGTGTTATCAAGGAACGGGATCTCGCCCAGCATGGGCACAGGCAGCATACGCGCGAGGGTCGCGAGATAGGCCTGATGATGCTTCCCCGTTTCCTGTACATCATTGGCAATCCATCCCACCAATTTCAGGCCACTTTGCGCCACCGCCTGCGCGGTGAGCAGCGCGTGGTTGATGCAGCCCAGACGCATTCCCACCACCAGAACCACCGGCAGTTGTTCGCTGACCACCCAGTCGGCAAAGGTGTGCTGCTCGTTGAGCGGCGTAAACCAGCCTCCCGCCCCTTCAACCACCGTCCAGTCAGCTTTCGGCTGAAGATGGCGCAAGCCCGCCGACAGCGTCTCCAGCGCGATAGGTCGCTGTTCTAGCTGGCTAACAATGTGCGGTGAAGTTGGCTCAAGGAAGGTACAGGGGTTCACTTCGTCATAACTCAGCGCCACCGAGCTATTGGCCTGAAGAGCCAGCGCGTCGCTATTTCGCGCGCCCTCGGCTGTCATTTCGCTGCCTGACGCCACCGGCTTATAGCCCGCAGTGGAAAACCCAGCCTGCGCCGCAGCCTGTAAGAAAGCCGTGGTCGCCACGGTTTTACCGACCTCAGTGTCCGTGCCGGTAATAAAGAATGTTTTTTTCATTTTAAATAGCCAATGTCTTTCTCGAACAAAATCGAAATCCAAAGTCATTGGCGCTGTATCAAGGCCGCAAGCGGGTTCAGCCCGATGAGCTGACATAGGTCAGTGATTCGGGTGAGCACGCGCAGCCAACGCAGAGACAGCGTCAAGGACGACGGATTTTAGCGTGGGATGAGTTCTTCGACCTGCAGCACCCCATACACCAACTTATAGGTCAGCGGCAGCATGCCGTCTTGACGGGTGTAGTGCTTTTCCAGCAGGGCGAGGCGTTCGCGACCGCCTAAGCCGCCAAGGCGACCGTTTTTGATGTGGGTCGCGCCGATGCCTTTAAGCGAACGCATCAGGCTCATGACGTCGGGGAACAGCAGGGTTTGCTGGCTGAACTGCACGTCGTGGCGATAAGGCGCGCAGGCTTCGGCAATTTTGTCCGGCGTGAGGAACTGATTGACGTGGCGACGGCCGTCGACCTTCATCCATGCCGCAGCCAGCTCGCCGAGAGAGCCTTCGGCCAGCGTGGAGAACACCACCAGCCCGCCGATGCGCGTCACGCGGTGCATCTCTTCCAGCGCCCGTGGCAGCGCATTACACCACTGCACCGCCAAATTGCTGTAGCAGATGTCTACTGACTGATCCGCCAGCGGCAGGCGTTCAATGTCGCCGGGAATATAGCTGTCGGCGGAATTCAGCGCGCTGGCCATATCCAACATGCCTTGCGACAGATCCAGCGCCGTCACCTGTTTGCCCATATCACGCCAGCGGCGGCTGAAATAACCCGTGCCACAGCCCGCATCGAGTACGCGGTTACCGGCGCTTTGGTGCTGCTCTGCCACCATGCTGAGCAGGTGTTCGCCCACGTCACGCTGTAACTGTGCGGCGTTTTCGTAATGACCGGCAGCGCGACTAAAGGCGTCGGCTACCGCTTGTTTGTTCACTAATTCAGTGACTGCACCCATGAAGGGACTCCAGCAAAAAATCGATATCTTCCGGCTGATGAGCAGCCGTGAGGGTAATGCGCAGTCTTGCGCTGCCCGGCGGTACGGTCGGTGGGCGAATGGCGCTCACCCACAGGCCGCTGTCGCGCAGACGCTGAGCTAAGTCGAGCGTCGGCTGGTTTTCACCGACAATCACCGGCTGAATGGCAGTTGCGGACGAAGTAAGCTGATAAGGCAAGTCTGCCGCGCCAGCGCGAAAACGGGCAATATTGGCCGCCAGTTTATCACGCAGCGCATCGCCTTGCTGAATACAGCGCAGGCTGGCCTGAAGGGCGCAGACCTGCGCGGCGGGCATGGCGGTGCTGTAAATCAGATGACGGGCGAACTGCAACAGGTAGTCCGCCGTGGCGTCATCGCACAGCACGGCGGCCCCGCTACAGCCAAACGCCTTGCCGAAAGTGACCACCAGCAGCTCGGGGCGAACCCCTTGCTGCCAGCAACTGCCCCGCCCCTGCTCGCCAATCACCCCGACGCCGTGGGCATCGTCCACCAGCAGCCACGCGCGGTTATCGCGAGCCTGTTGGTGGATTTCCGCCAGCGGCGCGGCATCGCCGTCCATGCTGAACACCCCTTCGGTGACCACCAGAGTTTCGCCGTCGCAAGGGGATTGCAGCAGGCGTTGCAGAGAATCCGGCTGATTATGGGTGAAGCGCCGCAGCTGGGCCGGAGACTGAGTCGCCGCCTCGAGCAGCGACGCGTGGCTCAGCTTGTCTGCCAGCGCACGGTCACCTTTTTGCAGCAGCGCGGCCAAAATCGCCTGATTGGCCGCAAAACCGGAGATAAACAGCAGCGCGCGCGGGTAGCCCTGCCACTGCGCCAGCTGCTGCTCGAACTCGGCGTGGACATCGCTATAGCCGGTAACATGCCCCGAACCGCCGCTGCCGACGCCAAACCGCGACGCCCCCTGCTGCCACGCAGCCACAATCTCCTCGTGCTGGCTCAGCCCGAGATAGTCATTGCCGGAGAAATTCAGCCAGCGGCGCTCGCCCTGTGTCAGCCAGCGGGCGCTGCCTCCGGCGTTCGGCAGGCGCACGCGAAACGCCGCCGCCTCGCGCCGCGCCTGAAGGGCGTCCTGAATTCGGCTTTCCCAGCTCATGGTTTAGACGGCTGCGTTGTAGAACTGGTCGGTGTCGGCGTGAACCAACTGCTCGGCCAGCGCCTCTTGCTGCTGGTTGTCGCCCATTTCGGTTTCGAAAACTTGTGGGTTGAGGCCCAGCTTGCCAAACAGGATAAGGTCTTTGTCTTCCGCCGGGTTTGGCGTGGTCAGCAGCTTGCAGCCGTAGAAAATCGAGTTAGCACCAGCCATAAAGCACATCGCCTGCGTCTGCTCGCTCATCTGCTCACGGCCGGCAGACAGGCGCACATAGGAGCTTGGCATCATGATGCGCGCCACGGCGATGGTGCGGATAAAATCGAAAGGATCGACGTCGTCATTGTTAGCCAGCGGCGTGCCTTTCACTTTAACCAGCATGTTGATCGGCACGCTCTCCGGAGCAACCGGCAGGTTGGCGAGCTGCATCAGCAATCCGGCGCGGTCTTTGACCGTTTCGCCCAGACCCACGATGCCGCCGGAACAGACTTTAATGCCCGCGTTGCGCACTTCTGACAGGGTATCCAGACGCTCTTGATAGCTACGGGTGGTGATGATGCTGCCGTAGAATTCTGGCGAGGTGTCGAGGTTATGGTTGTAGAAATCCAGACCCGCCGTCGCCAGACGCTGTGCCTGCGAGGTGTCCAGCGTGCCAAGCGTCATGCAGGTTTCCATTCCCAGCTCTTTCACGCCCTGCACCATCTGCTCAAGGTAAGGCATGTCGCGCTCGTGCGGATTTTTCCACGCTGCGCCCATGCAAAAACGAGTGGAACCGGCGGCCTTGGCCTGACGAGCAGACTCAAGTACCTGCTTCACTTCCATCAGGCGTTCCGTTTCCAGCCCGGTTTTGTAGCGCGAGCTTTGCGGGCAATATTTACAGTCTTCCGGGCAAGCACCGGTCTTGATCGACAGCAAGGTGCTGACCTGAACCTGACGCGGGTCGAAGTGTTGGCGGTGGACCTGCTGGGCTTCGAACATCAGCTCGAGGAAGGGTTTATCGAACAAAGCTTGGGTTTTTTCCAGCGTCCAATGGGTGCGGGTCGACATGGTGCCATCTCCAAAAATATTTTGAGTTTTGTTTTCTACCTATTCTGTAAACCATTTTTCATTTGTTTTGGTTTACCGTCAACGTTAAAATTATTTTTTGGTTTACAAGTTAGCTTTCAGGATATCGCAATGACCCCTGCCGATCTCGAGTTCGACCAGCGCCACATCTGGCACCCTTACACCTCTATGACTCACCCGCTGCCGTGCTATCCGGTGGAATCAGCGCAGGGCGTGGAGCTACAACTGGCCGACGGGCGGCAGCTTATCGACGGCATGTCGTCATGGTGGGCGGCGATCCACGGCTACAACCATCCGGTGCTGAATCAGGCGGCGATTGAGCAGATTGGCAAGATGTCCCACGTGATGTTCGGCGGCATAACCCATCCGTCGGCGGTGGCGTTGTCGCGGCGTTTAGTCGAGATGACGCCCGCCGGGCTGGAGTGCGTGTTTCTGGCCGACTCGGGTTCGGTGGCGGTAGAAGTGGCGCTGAAGATGGCGATGCAGTACTGGCAGGCGCGCGGCGAGAAACGCCAAACCCTGCTGACGCTGCGCAATGGCTATCACGGTGACACTTTCGGCGCGATGTCGGTGTGTGACCCGCAAAATTCAATGCACAGTTTGTATCAGGGCTATTTGCCGCAACATCTGTTTGCCGATGCGCCGCAGTCGCGCTTCGGCGAGGCGTGGAATGAACAGGATATCGCGCCGTTTGCTGCCCTGCTGGCGCAGCATCAGGCTTCGATTGCCGCCGTGATCCTTGAGCCGGTGGTGCAAGGCGCGGGCGGCATGCGTATCTACCATCCGACCTACCTCAAGCGCGTGCGCGAGCTGTGTGACCATTACGGCGTGCTGCTGATTGCCGATGAAATCGCCACCGGCTTTGGCCGCACCGGCAAGCCGTTCGCCTGCGATCACGCGGGGATTTCGCCAGATATTATGTGTCTGGGCAAAGCCCTGACCGGCGGCTACATGACGCTTTCGGCCACCCTCACCACCCGCCACGTCGCCGAGGTGATCAGCGACGGCGAGGCAGGCTGCTTTATGCATGGCCCGACCTTTATGGGCAACCCTCTGGCCTGCGCGGTGGCTAACGCCAGCCTGAGTTTACTGGCAGAAAATAACTGGCAAGAGCAGGTGGCGGGCATTGAGCGCCAGTTGCAAAGCGAGCTTTCGCCGCTGGCCGCGCACTCAGCGGTGGCCGACGTGCGGGTGCTGGGCGCGATTGGCGTGGTGGAAATGCGCGAGCCGGTGAACATGGCGGCGTTGCAGAAGCACTTCGTCAGTCAGGGTGTGTGGATTCGGCCTTTCGGCAAGCTGATTTACCTGATGCCGCCTTACGTTATCTCCCCTGCCCAGCTCAGCCAGCTGACCGGCGCGATTGCCAGCGCGCTCGAGTCCCTCTATTAATCTCTGCGATTAGTTGCTGGTCACCAGCCGGTGTGAGGTTGAAAGCAGCGTGCTCAACTTCTGCCGGCTGATTCGGGCCTGCTCGTTCAGATAATCAATAGCGACCTGTAGCGCCGGGGTCGGGTTATCGGGATAGAGCAAGGTGTAAGACGCGCCGCTCGCCACGCAGAGTGGGAACGGCGCCATCACGCGCTTGGCCTGCAGGTCATCCTCTATTAGCGTCAAATCCCCAATCGCAATGCCATACCCCTGCAATGCCGAATTGATGGCCAGATCCAGCGTGTCGAAGTGCTGCGACTTGGCCGACGGCAGCCCTTTTACGCCCGATTCCCGCAGCCACAGCAGCCAGTCGCGACGGTCGCGCGTCGGGTGCAGCAGGGTTTTCTCCGCTAAATCCTCAATCGTGGTGCTCTCCGCGCTCTTGCCGAAGAACTCCGGCGTGCAGATAGGCGTTAAGATCTCATCAAACAGATGATGCGCACGGCGAGGCGAGTCCGGCGCGCGGCCAAACACCACGGCGGCGTCGAAATGCTCGGTGCTGAAATCCACGCCGTGGGCAATGGAGGCCGTCAGCTCAATGCGCAGCTCTGGGCGGTCATTCTGCAACTGAATCACCCGTGGCAGCAGCCAACGCATGGAGCAGGTCGGGCATTTAATGCGCAAAGTATCGGGGTGCGAGCCGACGCGCTTCATCGCTTCGCCCATCTGCTCCAGCGCCTGCTGGATTGGCGGCAGCAGCTGCGCGCCGCGCGGCGTTAGGGTTAGCCCGCGCGCCTGACGCAAAAATAGCGGGTAGCCCAGCGTATTCTCCAGCCCGGTTATCTGCCGACTCACCGCCCCCTGGGTGATGTGCAGCAACTCAGCCGCGTGGGTCAAGTTAAGGGTTTTCGCCACCACGCTGAAGGTTTTCAACAGGTTAAGCGAGGGAAGATTGAGCGCCGTCAGGTAAGAAAGGTCCGGGGGAGTTGCCATGTTCGCCTCTTGATATTGCTGCCAGCCATGCATGTAGATCATGGCGAGTATGACAAATTATCCATTGTCTGCACAAATAAACTACTGCTTAATCATTCATAATATATAAATATTTATGCCTTCCCGAGGTGATATATGAAAAGCCCTTTATCGACTCAATCCAAATTGCCTGATGTCGGCACCACGATTTTCACCGTTATCGGTCAGTTAAGCGCTGAGCATAATGCGCTGAATTTATCCCAAGGCGCGCCAAACTTCTCCTGTCAGCCTTCGCTGATTGATGCCGTGACCAAAGCCATGCGCGATGGTCATAACCAGTACGCGCCAATGAGCGGCGTTGCCGCGCTGCGTCACGCGCTGTCGGCCAAGGTCGAAGCGCTGTATGGCTGCCATTATGACGCCAATGAAGAAGTGACGGTCACCGCCAGCGCCAGCGAAGGCCTGTACTCGGCGATCAGCGCGCTGGTGCATCCGGGCGATGAAGTGATCTACTTCGAGCCGTCGTTTGACAGCTACGCGCCGATTGTCCGTTTGCAGGGCGCGACGCCGGTGGCCATCAGCCTGTCGCTGGAAGATTTCAGCATCGACTGGGATCAGGTCGCCAGCGCCATTAACAGCAAAACGCGGATGATCATCATTAACAGCCCGCACAACCCGACCGGGGCGATTTTCAGCGAGGTGGACATTGAGCGCCTCACCGCCCTCACCCGCGACACCGATATCGTGATCCTGTCCGATGAAGTCTATGAGCACGTGGTGTTCGACGGCGAGCGCCACCACAGCATGGCCTGCCACCCGCAGCTGGCCGAGCGCAGCGTGATTGTCTCCTCCTTCGGCAAGACCTATCACGTCACCGGCTGGCGCGTCGGCTACTGTCTGGCGCCGGCAGAATTAATGAATGAGATCCGCAAGGTGCATCAGTTCATGATGTTCTCCGCCGACACCCCGATGCAGGTGGCTTTCGCCGAAGCGATGGCCGACCCGCAGAGCTATCTGGGGCTGGCTGACTTCTATCAGCACAAACGCGACCTGTTGGCCGATGCCCTGAGTGGTTCGCGTTTCGAGCTGCTGCCGAGCCGTGGCAGCTTCTTTATGCTGGCGCGCTTTAGCCACTTTAGCCCGCTGACCGATGATGAGTTTGTACTGAGTTTGATCCGTGATTATCAGGTCGCCACCATCCCGCTGTCGGCGTTTTACAGCAGTAACCAGCCGACCGGGCTTATCCGCCTGAGCTTTGCCAAAGACGATGACACACTGTACGAAGGTGCCCGCCGCCTGAGCCGGGTTTAATCTCTCCGAGGAAATGACATGAAAAAAATGAAGATTGCATTACTGTTGGGTTGCGCACTGGCCTCTTTCTCAACACTGGCAGAGGGCACCGCGTTTAAATTTGGTCTGGAAGCGCAATATCCGCCGTTCGAATCAAAAAGCGCCAGCGGCGAGTTGCAGGGCTTTGATATTGACGTGGGTAACGCGGTCTGCGCCACCGCCAAGCTCAAGTGTGAGTGGTTCGATACCGCCTTCGACGGCCTGATCCCCGCGCTGCAAGCCCGTAAATTTGATGCCATTAACTCGGCGATGAACGTCACCGAGAAGCGCCGTCAGGCAATTGATTTCACTGATGTTATCTACCGCGTGCCAAGCCAGCTGATTGCCAAGAAGTCCTCCGGACTGCTGCCGACGGTTGAGTCGCTGAAAGGCAAGCACGTTGGCGTGCTGCAAGGCTCGATTCAAGAGAGCTACGCGCAGGCGCACTGGGCACCGAAAGGGGTCGATGTGGTCTCTTATCAGGATCAGAATCAGGTCTATCTGGACTTGTCCTCCGGCCGCCTCGACGGCACGCTGGTACTGGCTCCGGCTGGGCAGACCGGCTTCCTTGACCGCCCGGACGGTAAAGATTTCGCCTTCGTCGGTGACGCCGTGCGCGATGACAAAATCCTCGGCAGCGGCATCGCTTTCGGCCTGCGCAAAGGCGACACCGCCAATAAGCAAAAGCTAGACGCCGCCATCGCCAAGATTAAGCAGGAAGGCGTGATCCAGCAGCTTTCGAAGAAGTATTTCGGCGATATCGATGTGACGGTGAAGTAAGATTTTGTTTGGTTTATTTTTGCTCCCTCCCCTGATAAGGGGAGGGCTGGGGTGGGGTATTATTCTCACATAAATCATTGATTTTTCTGCAACACCCCCTCCAACCTCCCCCTTATCAGGGGGAGGAGCAAACCCAAAATCGGTTTAGGAGCTAAAACTCAATCAATACTCCGAATTAACCACCACTTCCTCGCCAAACACCCCGGCCTGCGGCAGTGGCTTATAGCTGGAGTTAGAAGCGCGCAGAACGCGGATACCACGGGCGCTGACGGCCTGTGCGGCGGTGATATCACCGTCGGAATCGCCGTAGAAAATCTTAATCTGCTTGTCTTTCAGCCACTGGGTTTTGGTATTTTGGCCCGGCTTATCTCCGGCGAAAATCACTGAATTGACCTTGTCTTGTGGGATTTGGAAATCGTCTTGCAGCGTCTTAGTCACCGTCTCGGTTTTGGTCTGGCTGCGCCCGGTGACGAAGTAGATGCTATCGCCGCGCTTGAGGTGCATATCGATCAGCTGCTTCGCCACCTCTTTTGGCATGCTGAAATCATCCCAGCCGTTGTTCATCTTTTCCCAGAATTTAGGGTTTTTCAGGTAATCCTCTTTGCCCGGAGAGAACTCTTTCTGCCCACGGTAGAAGCCGGGGCTGGAGAACAGCACGGTGTCATCAATATCAAAACCCACGGCAATCGGCGGGCGACCCACCAAACTGTTTTCAATCTGCGCCACTGATACCCAGTGTACCGGCGACTGCTGCGCCAATTGCGCGACGTTGACGCCCGGATAGAGCGGCGCGGGGTTGGCTTCTTTCGCCAATGCGCTCTGGTTCAAACTCAGCAGTACGCAAACCGCCCCTAGTGCCAATTTAATCTTATGCATCTTATTTTCCTTTTATGCTTATTTATCGGTGAGTTATCGCGACATCATCGCCTCAAAACATACCCGTGAAATGCCCCGAGCGGAAGGGGTTTTGTTACGGTTTTGTGACAGCACATTTTGACAAAGCATAAACCGCTCAGCCTAAGGCTGAGTTAGCTGCCTATACTTATTCCTCATGACCTGTTGCCCTTTGGTAGTGGTTTCCACCAAACAATCATCAGAATAGGAGTTTGTATGTCTCAGAATTCAGCAGTAAACCGCCGCTTTGTGCTGGCCTCGCGTCCGAAAGGTGCCCCAACGCCAGAGAACTTCCGTCTGGAAGAAAAATCCGTCTCGGCGGCAAAAGACGGCGAACTGGTGCTGCACACCCTCTATCTATCTCTCGACCCCTATATGCGCGGCCGTATGAGCGACGCGCCTTCTTATGTGCCGCCGGTGCAAATCGACGAGGTGATGACTGGCGAAGCGGTATCCCGCGTGGTGGAATCCAAAGATCCTAACTTCAAAGTGGGTGATCTGGTTCTGGCCTACACCGGCTGGCAAGAGCGCCCGGTGGTCAGCGCCAAAGAGGTGCGCAAAGTCGAAGGCCCGGCCCTTAAGCACCCTTCTCTGGCCCTCGGCGTATTAGGCATGCCGGGCAACACCGCCTTTATGGGGCTGCTGGACATCGGCCAGCCACAGGCGGGCGAAACCGTGGTAGTAGCCGCCGCAACCGGCCCGGTGGGTTCACTGGTCGGCCAAATTGCTAAGATTAAAGGCAGCCGCGTGGTGGGTATCGCCGGTGGCGAAGAGAAATGCCGCTACGCGGTAGAGCATTTTGGCTTTGATGAGTGTATCGACCACCGCGCGCCGGACTTTGCTCAACGCCTGAAAGCCGCCTGCCCGGACGGCATTGACGTCTATTTCGAAAACGTCGGTGGCGCGGTGTTCGACGCGGTACTGCCGTTGCTCAATACCAAGGCGCGTATTCCGGTGTGCGGCTTGGTGTCGCAATACAATGCGTCGGAGCTGCCTGATGGCAAAGATCGCCTTTCTCTGCTGGCAAGTACTATCCTCAGAAAGCGTATTCGCATGCAGGGCTTCATCATCACGCAGGATTACGCCCACCGTTATGCCGAGTTCGCCAAGCAGATGGGTGAATGGTTCGAAGCCGGAAAAGTGAAGTTCCGCGAAGATGTAGTAGAAGGTTTAGAGAATGCGCCACAGGCGTTTATCGGCCTGCTGGAAGGTAAAAACTTCGGCAAGCTGGTGGTTCGCATCTCGAAAGACAACGACTGATAGCGACTCAATGACAATGGCTGGGCCACGGCGTGACCGGACCCACAGGAGGTAACATGAAATTACTGATTGTATTAACGTCACACGACAGGCTCGGCGATACCGGCAAAAAAACCGGATTTTGGCTCGAAGAGTTCACCGCCCCCTACTACCAGTTTTTGGATGCGGGGGCCGAACTGACGCTGGCGTCGCCCAAGGGCGGGCAGCCGCCGTTGGACCCGAAAAGCGACGAGCCGGATGCACAGACAGAAACCACCGACCGTTTTCGTCAGGATAAAGCCGCCCAGCAGGCGCTGGGCAATACGGTGAAATTATCCACGGTGAAAGCCGATGATTTTGACGCGGTATTTTATCCCGGCGGCCACGGCCCGCTGTGGGATCTGGCTGAAGATGCTCACTCGGTGAAGCTGATTGAGTCTTTTTGGGCGGCGGGCAAGCCTGTCGCCAGCGTGTGTCACGCGCCCGGCGTGCTGCGTGACGTGAAAGACCAGCACGGGCTGCCGCTGGTGAAAGACAAACGCGTCACCGGCTTCAGTAATAGTGAAGAAGACGCGGTTGGCCTCACTGACATCGTGCCGTTTTTAGTCGAAGATGAATTGAAGAAAAATGGCGGCGACTACAGCAAGGCAGCCGACTGGCGGCCTTACGTGGTGACCGACGGCAATCTGATCACCGGGCAGAACCCGGCCTCCTCGGCCAGCGTCGCGCAGGCGCTATTGAAACTGCTGGGCGGCGAAAGCGCGAAATGAGCCAAGCTCGGCTGATTGCCCTTTTTATGCTTTTTATCATCAAGAACGGGAGGAACTTATGACCTTTACACTGACCAGTCATGACCTGAAAGATGGCGAGAAAATGCCTGAAGCTCAGGTGTTCAACGGCATGGGTTATCAGGGACAGAACCTGTCGCCACACTTGGCATGGAGCGGCGCACCTGAAGGCACCAAAAGTTTCGCCATCACCTGCTACGACCCCGACGCCCCGACCGGCTCCGGCTGGTGGCACTGGGGCGTGGCGAATATCCCCGCCGACGTTAGAGAACTGGCGCAAGGCGCGGGCTCAGGCAAAGCAGAATTGCCGCACGGCGCAGTGCAAACCCGCACTGACTTTGGCAAGGCGGGCTACGGCGGCGCGGCACCTCCGCAGGGTGAGAGCCATCGTTACCAATTCACGATTTATGCCTTAGACGTCGACACGCTGGAAGTCGACGAAAACGCCAGCGGCGCCTATCTCGGCTTCAATATACACTTCCATACAATAGGCAAATCTTCGCTGACGGTGTTATATAGCTGAATTGTGGTACATTGCGCTGTTGCCCAGAATCACTCGACTTGCATCAGGCAGTTTGAAGGTTGACGGGTAGAAAATATGAGTAACTTTTATCAAGGAGTCAGACCCAGTGAAATTAACTACCCTGTCGCGCGCCTGCGCTATTTTGTCAGCCAGCTTGGTTCTGGCTGCTTGTAGCAGCAGTCACGAAGGCGTTTCAACCCAAGTTGCTCCGGGCACAGCCGCCAACCCAATTCTTAGCCCAGACGAAGCGGCAAACTTCACCGCCAAGAACTATCTGGCCTTCGGCGGGCGCTCTCTTCAGGTTCAGCAGCAAGGCTGGTTCCCGTCTGTAAGCGATATTTCTGCCGCGAAAACTAACTTCGTGGTTGGCACCCAAATGGGTACCGACGGCGCAGCGTATACCAGCATCCAGCAAGCCGTTGAAGCCGCCCTGCGCGTGCGTAACCACGGTGAGCGCGTGTTCATCAAAATCTTGCCGGGCACCTACACTGGCGCGGTTTACATTCCGGCTGGCGCACCGCCAATCACCCTGTTCGGTGCTGGCAACAGCGCGAGCGACGTGGTTATCCAGCAGGGCCTAGAAGCCTCTGCAACCCCTGCCGTGTACCGCGCAACGGTCAACCCGAATGGCCAGTTCATTCCGGGCAACCGCAGCGAATACATGTTCAAAGATTGTAGCGATCAGCAGTCTGACACCATCGGCGCGGGCTGTACGGCCACCGTCTGGGCACAGAGCAGCAGCCTGCAATTGCAGAACCTGACCGTGGCCAACAGTCTGTTGGATACCGTGGACGCGGGCGATCACCCGGCGGTCGCTCTGCGCACCGACGGCGACAACATCGTGCTGGACAATGTGCACATCATTGGCCGCCAGAACACCCTGATGCTGACCACCGCGAACATCAAAAACCAGCCTAACAACAGCCGTTATAGCCGTGCTTACGTGCATAACAGCCTGATTGAAGGTGACGTGGATTACGTGATTGGCCGCTCAAGCGCGGTATTCGACCGCGTTGAGTTCCACACCGTGAGCAGCCGTGGCGTGAAGCAAGCTTCAATCTTCTCTCCAAACACCCCGGCTAACGTGCCTTACGGCTTCTTGGTGACCAACAGCACCCTGACTTCTGACCGCGGTTTTGAAGGCCAGGCGGCGAAAGCACAGCTGGGCCGTGCATGGGACCAAGGCGCTGAGAACGGCGGTTATGTGCCGGGCACCACGCCAAACAGCCAGGTTGTTATCCGAGATAGCCAAATCGACAGCGGCTACAACCAAGCGAACCCGTGGGGCGATGCAGCCGTGTCTGGCCGCGCCTTCGCCGGTAACGCGCCGAAAGATGAGAAGCAGGCGCGTGACCTGAATGACGTGAACTTCAACCGTCTGTGGCAGTTCAACAACGTGATCACTGCTCCGGCTAAATAAGCCCGCGAGGATCGAAAAAAGCCGCTGAGTGGATGCTCAGCGGCTTTTTTATTGGCAAGAACTCAGAACAAATTAGCCTTGGGCGACTGGCTCATTGCCGAGGCGGAAGATAGCCACCGTCTCTTCGAGATTCACCGCCTGCTCGTCCAGCGACGCGGCGGCGTTGGCCGACTGCTGCACCAGCGCCGAGTTCTGCTGGGTCACGGTGTCCATCTCCGCCACTGCCAGCGCAATCTGGCCGATACCGCGGCTCTGCTCTTCCGATGCCGACGCAATCTCATGAATAATACTGGTCACATGGCCCACGGACTGGACAATCTCTTCCATAGTATCACCCGCTTTGCCCACCAGCGCCGAGCCGCTGTTGACCTTGCTCACTGAGTGACCAATCAGGGTTTCAATCTCTTTCGCCGCCTGCCCGCTACGCTGCGCCAAATTGCGCACTTCGCTGGCAACCACGGCAAAGCCGCGCCCCTGCTCTCCGGCGCGCGCGGCTTCAACCGCGGCATTCAGCGCCAGAATATTGGTCTGGAAGGCAATGCTGTTGATAACCGAAGTGATTTCAGAAATCTGCTTCGAGCTGACGGCGATATCCTTCATCACCCCCACCACGTCGCTGACCAGCTTGCCGCCGCGCCCTGCCGTGTCGGCGGCGGAAGAAGCCAGTTTGCTGGCCTGACTGGCGTTGTCGGCGTTCTGCTTCACCGTCGCGGTCAGCTCTTCCATGCTGGCTGCCGTCTGTCCCAGCGCCGACGCCTGCTGCTCGGTGCGAGCCGAGAGGTCAATGTTGCCCGCCGCGATTTCACTCGAGGCGCGAGTCACTTGGGTGACGCCGTTGCGAATATCACCAATGATACCGCGCAGATTCTGGTTCATCCCTTCGACGGCGCGGGTCAACTGCCCCACTTCATCATTGCTCTGGCTGCGGATATGCGCGGTTAAATCACCCGCCGCGATGCGCTGGGCGACATCCAGCGTGTGGCGCAGTGGCACGGTGATTTGACGCGTCATGCGCCACGACAGCAGCGCGCCGGTCAGAATAGCGATGGTGATGATGATCAGCATCTCTTTGATGGTGCGGCTGACCTCTTCTTGGGTGTAGGTCATTTCGTGATTGAGAAGCTGGTCCGACGCCGAGGTCAGCGCCAATCCGGCGGCGGCCAGACTGTCACGGATTTGCTGCGGATCGCTGCCCGCTGGCGGGTTTAGCGTGTGCTGCCAGTTTTCGCGGTAACGGCGGATATTCTCCGGCATGGCGTCAACCTGCGCCTGATCGACCGGCTCCCAGTGGTAGGTTGCCACTTCGGCCAGTCGCACTTCTAACTTGTCGAGCGCCTGACGGTTTTGATCGACAAATTTCTGCTCGTGATTTGCCATGTACGAAAGCCGGGTGTATTTGGCTTCGGCCAGTAAATCATTCACTTTCTTCAGCAGCACGGCCTTTTCGGCTCGCTCGTTAATGCTGATGAGATGGTAAATGCCTGAGGCGGCGATGGAGGAACCGAGCAGCAGAACCAGCGTGAATCCTGCGGCCAGCTTGGTAGCGATGTTGGCATTATTGAAAATGCGGGTGATCCCTGAAAATAAACTCATCCTGCTCTCCCTGTTTATTATTGTTAATAAAAAACTGTCTGCCCCGGCCTATCCTGTGACACGCAATAGGATGGGACATGAGGTGTTGGTAACGGGGAGAGTTATCGACAAGGAGGCCACAATGTTTAGAGGGAGATGAAAATAATTCTTATCAATGGCACGAAGTGTCTTTTTAACAAAAAAGCAATAAAAAACCCCGACTTGTCAGGGTCGGGGCAGATTTTTTCACCAGCAGAATTCGCCTGAAAAATGGCGACTCATTAGCAGGCTTAATTTCTCACTTCAAGAATGCTCACCCACATTGGGCCTTTGCCCACCGGGTACTCTTTCAGGGTGGTCAGCACGCCGCTGGTTTGGTCAATCTTCGCCACTTCGATGCCGTCAGATTTTTGGCCCGCGGTGATAACAAACTGGCCCTGATGGTCAATGTTGAAGCCGCGTGGCTGAGCCTGGGTGGCGTGATGTCCCAACAGCTCCAGCACGCTGCCATCTTCGGAGACACTGAGCACCGAGATCAGGCTAGCAGTACGGTCGCAGGCGTAGAGGAATTTGCCGTTTGGCGTGATGTGAATGTCCGCCGCCCAGCGGGTGTCTTTGAAATCAGCCGGCATGATGTTCAGCGACTGCACGCTGTGGTATTCGCCGCTGGTCACGTCTTTCTGGTAAACATCGACGCTGCTGTCCAGCTCGTTAATGCAGTAAGCAAAGTGCTGATTCGGGTGGAAAGCCATGTGACGCGGGCCCGCGCCGGTTTTGGTTTTCAGCGCTTCGACGTGGTGCGGCGTCGCGGCACCTTGCAGGCTGAAGTCAAACAGGCGAATGCGGTCTTCTTTCAGCGCCGGGATCATCAGCAACTGGTTGGTTGGGTCGATATTGGCCGAGTGCGGCGCCTGAATATCTTCCAGCACGTGAATTGGCGCGGTGACGATGCCTTCTTCATTGATGGGATGAATACTGACATTGTTGAAGCTGTAAGAAGCCGAGAACAGGAAGCGGCCCTGTAGGTCCGTGCCGACGTGGGTCGGGCTGCCCGGCAGCGGAGCCATGCCCGCCTGTTCCAGCTTGCCTTCGTGGTCAATGCGGTAAGTCAGAATGCCAAACTCAGGGCGCACGCCGACATATAAACGATGACCATCAGGATGAATAACCATTGGCTGAACCTGACCAGGCACGTCAACGATTTGCAGCGGGCTCAGCTCGCCGTTTTCGCCCAGACGAAATACGTGAATTTGCTGGCTCTCAGGGCTGGCAACGTAGACAACTTGCTTCATTACATCTCCTTATTAACACCGGATTAATTTTTATTCGGGCATACGTTAAGTCATTCAAGCGTAGCTCAGGTTACCACGATAACCCAGCCTGTGGAGGTGACCTTTATGCTCTTCTGTAAGGTTTTATCGACGGTTTTTAAGGTGTAACATGGGTGAAATTTCTTCAATTCTCTGAAAACCTTACGAGCTAACTATGACCTATCGCGTAATTGCGCTTGATTTAGACGGCACCCTGCTGGACCGTCAAAAACGTATTCTTCCCGAATCTCTGGCCGTGCTGGCCGAAGCCCGCGCTCAGGGCGTGAAAGTGATTGTGGTCACTGGCCGCCACCACGTAGCGATCCACCCGTTCTATCAAGCCTTGCAGCTCGATACCCCGGCCATCTGCTGTAACGGCACCTATCTGTACGATTATCAGGCGCGCAAAGTCATCACCTCCGACCCGCTGGATAAAATCAAAGCCAAAAAAGTGGTAGACCTACTCGAGCAACACGGTATTCACGGCCTGCTCTACGTGGACGATGCCATGCTGTATCAGCATTTAAACGGCCACGTCAGCCGCTCTATCGTTTGGGGTGAAGCTCTGCCAGAAGGCCAGCGGCCGAATATCGTTAAAGTCGACAGCCTGCGCGACGCCGCCGATCGGGCAAATTCAGTGTGGAAATTCGCCACCTCCCATGAAGATCTCGACGCCCTGCGCGCCTTCGCCAAACAGGTAGAAGATGATTTAGGTTTGGCCTGCGAATGGTCGTGGCACGATCAAGTGGATGTCGCCAAACAGGGCAACAGCAAAGGCCGCCGCCTGCAGGAGTGGGTTGAATCGCAAGGTATGAGCATGGCCGACGTCATCGCTTTCGGCGACAACTACAATGACCTGAGCATGCTGGAAAATGTCGGGCTCGGCGTCGCCATGGGCAATGCCGACGACGCCATCAAACAGCGCGCCGGTCTGGTCATCGCCGACAACGAACAGCCGGGCATCGCCGAAGTGATCCGCGCGAAGGTGTTGGGTTAACTGTCAGGGCGCGGGCTGAATGTTCTCCCTGCGCCCCACTATTTTACCAAATTCAATTCAACGACTCAGCGACACACTCTTGATCTGCGCATAGAGCCACTGGCCGGGGCGGATCATTAGCTCATCTCGGGCCCACGGGGTGATCCGCGCCCAGATGATGTGATCGGCCATGGCCAGCTTCACTTCCACCTGAGAGCCAATCTCCAGACACTCCAGCACCTTGGCGGGCAGAATGTTGCGAATGCTGCTGTTGTTGGCGGTGGGTTGCAGCACCAGCGAGACGTCGGCGGCGTTGACGCGCACGCGCATCGAGGTACATTCGGCGGCATCCACTTTGCCAATCCACAGGCGCTGGTCGCCGATAGCCAAGGCGGTCATATCGTAGCGCGGATGGTGCTCGAGCACGCTGACGTTCAGCACGCTGCTTTGCTCCTCGCGCGGCAGCCACGGGCGCATGATATTGCTGGCCCACACCTCTTCTAAATCGCCCATCGCCAGCACGCTGCCGTTATCCAGCACCAGCACTTTCTCGGCCAGACGCAGGATCTCATCCAGACTGTGGGTGACGTAGAGAATCGGGATATTGACCTCTTTCGCCAGCTTCTCCAGATAAGGCATTAATTCGCGTTTGCGCGGTAAATCCAGCGCCGCCAGCGGCTCGTCCATCAGCAGAATTTCAGGGGCGGTGAGCAAGGCGCGGCCAATCGCCACTCGCTGCTTTTCACCACCGGAGAGCGTCAGCGGGAAACGGTTGAGCAGTGGCCCAATGCCGAGCAGCGCGACAATGCTGTCAAACTGCCCGCGCATCGAGGCCGCCATGCCGTACTGCAAATTGCCCTGCACCCGATAGTGCGGGAACAGGCGCGCGTCCTGAAATACATAGCCAATGCGGCGTTTTTCCGGCGGCAGGCAGATGCCTTTGTCGGCATCGAACAGTGGCCGATTGTTCAGCGCGATGCGCCCGGTATCAGGATTTGTCAGCCCGCCGATGGCGTTAATCAGTGAGGTTTTCCCCGCGCCGGACAGGCCGAAAATCGCCGTGATGCCTTGCGCAGGCAGGTTTTGCGTCACCTGAAGGGTCAGGTCGCCAAGCTGCTGGCTGAAGTCGAGTTCTAACATCAGCCCCCCAGCCGAATGCGGCTGCGTTTCGCCAGCCAATCGGAAATCATCAAGGAAGCCAGTGACAGAATAATCGCCAGCACGCAGAGCCGCGCCGCTGCGCCTTCTGCGCCAGGTGTTTCAATCAGGGTGTACATCGCCAACGGAATGGTGCGGGTTTCGCCGGGAATGTTGGAGACAAACGTGATGGTTGCGCCAAATTCACCAAGGGAGCGGGCGAAGGCCAGCACGATACCGACGATGATCCCCGGCACCGAGAGAGGCAGCGTGATGGTGAAGAAGACGCGCCACGGCGACGCGCCGAGCGTGCGAGCGGCCAGCTCCAGTTTGGTGTCTACCGCCTCCAGCGCCAGCCGGATAGCGCGCACCATCAGCGGAAATGCCACCACCGCCGAGGCCAGTACCGCGCCGTGCCAACTGAAGCTAAAGCTGAAACCGAACCAGTGGTAGAGCCATTCGCCCACGACGCCGCGCCGCCCCATCACCACCAGCAGCAAATAACCAATCACCACCGGCGGCAGTACCAATGGCAAGTGGATAATACTGTCGAGCAGGGATTTGCCGGGAAAACGGCAGCGGACTAACACCCACGCCATCAGAATACCAAGCGGCAAGCTGCACACTACGGCCAGACTGGACACCTTCAGACTTAAAAGTACCGCCTGCCACTCATATTCACTCAACATCATTCTTTGGGCGCAAATCCATATTGTTTGAAAATGGCTGAGGCCGCAGGCGTTTTCAGATAGTCATAAAACGCGCGAACTTCAGGCTTTTCGTGGTCTTTAACAATGGCCATTGGGTATTCGACCGGCTTGTGGCTGGATGCCGGGAAGGTGCCAACCACTTTTACTTTTTTACTGGCAATGGCGTCTGAGCCATAAACAATCCCCAGCGGGGCTTCTTCACGCTCGACTAAAGCCAGTGCGCCGCGCACATCGCTGGCGCGCGCCAGTTTCGGCTCAAGCGTGCTCCAGGCACCCAGCTTTTGCAGGGCTTCTTTAGCATAAATGCCAGCCGGAACGTGGTCAGGGTCGCCCACCGCAAGGCGGCTATCCCCTAACAGCTTGGTCCACTGGGTTTTATCATCAATCTCGACTTTGTCGATTTTACTGGCTTTCGCCGCCACCAGCACCAGCTCGTTACCCAGCAGAGTATAGCGAGTATTTTCAACAATTTGCTGCTTGCTGATGCTGTAATCCATCCACTGCTGGTCGGCAGAAATAAACAGGTCCGCCGGCGCGCCCTGCTCAATCTGGCGAGCCAGCGTTGAGGAAGAAGCAAAGGAAGAGACCACCTGCACGCCCTTCTCTTTCTGATACTGGGCGGCAATGTCCTGCATCGCGTTGGTCAGCGAAGCGGCGGCAAACACCGTGACTTTATCCGCAGCCTGCGCCTGAGTCACCAGACCCGCCACCAGCACGGAACCGGCGATTAATTTATCCCAAGAAGTATTCATATTATGTTTCCTCGTTGATAGAACGCATCGTTATATAGGCGTTAATATAGCGCGGAAAACACTCTTGTCATTCGATTTATCGGCAGGGCTTTGAGGAACTTAAAGGTTTTTGATCTGGGATATAAAGAAAGGTCGGATAACAGTGATCGGCGTAATAAAGATATAAAAAAACCCGATGTAGAAATCGGGTCCTTTAGAGAATTTTGCCACCAGCGTTAACGATGCTGCTGTTGTTGCGCTTGTTGCTGCTGATTACGGCTCTCTTTAGAGTGACCGATATTGGAAAGCACGTTGAACACTTCGCCCAATCCCCAAATCAGCCCAAGGATCAAGGCGATGAAGATAGGCACCATGACCACGGCAAAAACCAAACTTTCTAAAAGTTCTAACATGATAGCCTCACTTAACTGGCTGACACGCGCCCAAGTGGCGGTGTTATAAGCATTACTGTTGTCGATAATAGCAGCCATAACAGCAGAATACTTTAGCTTTTAACCAACTTAGCCCCGCAAAAAGCCTTCACACTGCTATATGTCAGTTAGAGGATAGGCGACAATAGCTGAAACGCATTCAAAGGAACCCCACATGCAAGCTGAAATCTTATTAACCCTGAAATTACAGCAGAAGCTGTTCGCCGATCCGCGTCGAATTGAACTCTTAAAGCAGATCAAGGTGACGGGTTCGATCAGTCAGGGCGCCAAGCTGGCGGGCATTAGCTATAAAAGTGCTTGGGATGCGATTAATGAAATGAACCAGTTGGCCGATGAGGTGCTGGTTGAACGCAGTACCGGCGGCAAAGGCGGCGGCGGCGCGCTGATCACCCGCTACGGCGAGCGGCTGTTGCAACTCTATGATCTGTTGGCACAAATCCAGCAAAAAGCCTTTGACGTGCTGAAGGATGACTCCCTGCCTCTCGACAGCCTGCTGGCCGCCATTTCGCGCTTTTCTCTGCAAACCAGCGCCCGCAACCAGTTCTTCGGCAAAGTGGTCGAGCGCGACCATCTCTGCGTCCAGCAGCATATTGAAGTGCTGCTCAATGATGGCACGACCCGCATTCGCGTAGCGTTGACCGAGCAGAGCGCTGACCGTCTGGCCCTGACGCCGGGCAAAGAGGTGTTGGTGCTGATCAAAGCCCCGTGGGTCAACCTGCGCACCGAAGCCACTCACGCCGATAACTCTTTGCCGGGGGCGATTCAGAGCATTCAGCAGGGCAAAGACAACAGCGAAGTGCTGGTACAGCTGGCCGGTGGCGACATCCTCTGCGCCACGGTGCCCAATGCCGATGTCATACAACTGTCATTAACCGAAGGCCAAAATGTGTTCGCTGAATTTGAAGACGACAAGGCGATCATTGCTACGCTGTGCTAGAAAAAGCTTATCTATCAGAATCTTGCACAATGAGATTTGACAGTTTGCAGAATCGTCAATTGACTTCATTTTCTTCCGGGATTATCTCTAAGAAAATAATATCACTGCAATTTATGGATGAGACATGGCTTCGTTGCATATCTCGCAGGGCGTTTTCCGCCTGAGCGACACCCGCACCCTTACTCTTTCTGATTTACGCATTCAACAAGGCGAAAGCTGGGCCTTTGTTGGTTCCAACGGCAGTGGGAAATCGGCGCTGGCGAGTGCTCTGGCAAGCGAACTGGTCCAACTGCAAGGTGAAAGCCACGGCGATTTTCACAACATTGTGCGCCTGTCATTCGAACAGCTTCAAAAGCTGGTAGAAGAAGAGTGGCAGCGCAATAACACCGACCTGCTTAGCCCGGATGAAGACGACACCGGCCGCACCGCCGCCGAGATAATCCAAGAGCAGGTGAAAGACCCGCAGCGCTGCGCCACGCTCGCCGCGCAGTTTGGCATTACCAAGCTGCTCGACCGCCGCTTCAAATACCTCTCCACCGGGGAAACCCGTAAGACGCTGCTGTGTCAGGTATTGATGCAGCAACCCGATTTGCTGGTATTGGATGAGCCTTTCGACGGGCTGGACGTCAATGCCCGCGCGCAGTTAGCCGAGCTACTGGCCGGACTCGCCCAACAGGGGCAGACGTTGGTGCTGGTGCTCAACCGTTTCGACGATATTCCACCGTTTGTTCAGCACGTGGGCGTTTTGGCCGACTGCACGCTGGCGACCATTGGCCCGCGCGAACAAGTGATGGCGGACGCGCTGGTGGCCCAGTTGGCACACAGTGAAAACCTGCAAGGCATGGCGCTGCCTGAGCCAGAAGACCCGGCGCAGCGCGTGCGCCCGGCCGACGGCCCGCTGATTATTCTGCGTAACGGCGTGGTGGAATATAATGACCGCCCTATCCTGCACGGCCTGAGCTGGCAAGTGGATCAGGGCCAGCATTGGCAAATCGTCGGCGAGAACGGCGCGGGTAAATCTACCCTGCTGAGCCTGATCACCGGCGACCATCCACAGGGCTACAGCAATGACCTGACGCTGTTTGGCCGCCGTCGCGGATCGGGCGAAACTATCTGGGACATCAAACGCCACATCGGTTATGTCAGCAGCAGCCTGCATCTCGACTATCGCGTCAGCTCAAGCGTGCGCAACGTCATCACCTCGGGCTTCTTCGACTCTATCGGCATTTATCAGGCCGTGTCCGACCGCCAGTTGTTCCTCACTAACCAGTGGCTCGACCTGCTCGGCTTAGGCGGCAGCAAAGGCGATACGCCATTCCACAGCCTGTCATGGGGCCAGCAGCGTCTGGCGCTGATTGCCCGCGGATTGGTCAAACACCCGGCGCTGTTAATCCTTGATGAGCCGCTGCAAGGGCTTGACCCGATTAACCGCCAGCTGGTGCGCCGCTTTGTCGACGTGCTGATTAGCGAGGGCGACACTCAGCTGCTGTTTGTCTCGCACCACGCGGAAGACGCGCCGGAGTGCATCACCCATCGTCTCTCCTTCGTGCCTGATGGCAATATCTACCGTTATCAGCTCGATGCTTTGAAGTAAAAACGCCTCTCTTCCCCAAATAGTCATCGCGCTATTTGGGGAAATCAATTAAGTGTAAACGATTACACACCACGCCTTCTGTGCTTCCCTGCCCATAATCCTGCCACTGCGCGCCCCGCTGTATTAAGGCGAGTACTGGTGCTAGACTGTGATGTAAGCGATTCCATGAACTTGAGCCTAGATCACCTTTTTCAGCCTCGCTGCATGGTATCTTAAGCTCAACATGACTCTCAGGGAGCAATTATGTACGTCTTAGTTACGGGTGGTAGCGGTTACATTGGCAGTCATACCTGCGTGCAATTGATTGAAGCAGGTTATACGCCAATCATTTTAGATAACCTGCACAACAGCAAAGCCAGCGTCCTCGAGCGGATCACCACGCTGAGTGGCAAAACTCCGCTGTTCTATCAGGGCGATATCCGCGATCGCGCCATCCTCGATAAGATTTTCAGCGAGCACGCCGTGCATTCGGTGATTCACTTTGCTGGCTGGAAAGCCGTGGGGGAATCCGTCGCTAAGCCGCTGGCCTATTACGACAATAACGTGAGCGGCACGCTGGTACTGGTAGAAGCCATGCGCGACGCGGGCGTGAAGAACCTGATTTTCAGCTCTTCCGCCACGGTTTATGGCGACCAGCCGAAGACCCCTTATGTCGAAAACTTCCCGACCGGCAACCCTTCCAGCCCGTATGGCCGCAGCAAGCTGATGGTGGAACAAATTCTGCAAGACGTGCAGCGCGCCGAGCCGGACTGGAGTATCACCCTGCTGCGCTACTTCAACCCGGTGGGTGCGCATCCGTCAGGTTTGATGGGCGAAGACCCGCAGGGCATCCCGAACAACCTGATGCCGTTTATCGCGCAGGTCGCCGTGGGCCGCCGCGAATCCCTGTCGATCTTCGGCAATGATTACCCAACCAAAGACGGCACCGGCGTGCGCGACTACATCCACGTGGTGGACTTGGCCGACGGCCACATCGCCGCGATGAAAACCCTGCATAACCGCGCTGGCGTGCATATTTACAACCTCGGTGCGGGCTTCGGCCACAGCGTGCTGGAAGTGGTTAATGCCTTCAGCAAAGCCTGCGGGAAGCCGGTGAAGTACCACTTCGCCCCGCGCCGCGACGGCGACCTGCCAGCCTACTGGGCTGACCCAAGCAAAGCCGCTAACGAGCTGAACTGGCGCGTCACCCGCACGCTGGAAGATATGGCTAACGATACTTGGTTGTGGCAGTCCAAAAACCCGCAGGGTTATCCAGACTAATCGTCGCGCGCTACTGCCCGAATAAAGGAATTAACATGTCAGAATTCAACCCGATTGATCATCCACATCGACGCTATAACCCGCTGACTGACCAATGGATTTTGGTCAGCCCGCACCGGGCGAAACGTCCGTGGCAAGGCCAGCAGGAAACGCCGTCGCAGGAGACGCTGCCACAGCATGATCCTGACTGCTTCCTTTGTCCGGGCAATACCCGCGTGACGGGCGATGTGAACCCGGATTACCACGGCACCCACGTGTTTACGAACGACTTTGCCGCCCTGATGCCCGACACGCCGTTCGCGCCAGAAAGCGACGATCCGCTAATGCGCATCCAGAGCGCGCGCGGTACCAGCCGGGTTATCTGCTTCTCACCAGACCACAGTAAAACGCTGCCGCAGCTGTCGCTGGGTGCATTAGAAGAAGTGGTTAAAACGTGGCAAGAGCAGAGCGCGGACTTGGGGAAAACCTACCCGTGGGTGCAAGTTTTTGAGAACAAAGGCGCGGCCATGGGCTGCTCTAACCCACACCCGCACGGCCAAATTTGGGCCAACAGCTTCCTGCCGAACGAAGCCGAGCGCGAAGACCGTTTGCAGCGCGCCTACTTGCAACAGCAGGGTTCGCCGATGCTGCTCGATTACGCCAAGCGTGAGCAAGCCGACGGCAGCCGCACCGTGGTGGAAACCGAGCACTGGCTGGCCGTTGTACCTTATTGGGCGGCGTGGCCGTTCGAAACCTTACTGCTGCCCAAGGCCCACGTGCAGCGCATCACCGAGCTGAGCGACGCCCAGCGCAGTGATCTGGCGCTGGCGCTGAAAAAGCTCACCAGCCGCTACGACAACCTGTTCCAGTGCTCCTTCCCGTACTCGATGGGTTGGCACGGCGCGCCGTTCACCGAAGGCGACCACGCGCACTGGCAGCTCCACGCCCATTTCTATCCGCCGCTGCTTCGTTCGGCGTCGGTTCGTAAATTTATGGTTGGCTACGAAATGCTGGCCGAAACCCAACGCGACCTGACCGCCGAGCAAGCCGCCGAGCGCCTGCGCGCCGTCAGTGATGTCCACTATCGTGAAGCCGGAGTGAAATGATGAGTCTGAAAAACAAAACCTTAGAAATCTTCGAACAGAAATTCGGTTATCCGGCGACGATCACGATTAAGGCACCGGGTCGCGTTAACCTGATTGGCGAGCACACCGACTACAACGACGGCTTTGTGCTGCCTTGCGCCATTGATTATGAAACGGTGATCGCCTGCGCCCAGCGCAATGACCGCCAGATCCGCGTGGTGGCGGCAGATTACGACAATCAGGAAGACCTGTTCTCCCTCGACGATCCGATCCTGAGCAGCAAAACGCTGCCTTGGGCCAACTATGTGCGCGGCGTGGTGAAACACCTGCTCCAGCGCAACAAAGATTTCTCCGGTGCGGACATGGTAATTAGCGGCAACGTGCCGCAGGGCGCGGGCCTTAGCTCGTCGGCATCGCTGGAAGTAGCGGTCGGACAGGCGCTGAAATCGCTGTATGATCTGCCGCTGGACGGCGTGGCGCTGGCGCTCAATGGTCAGGAAGCTGAAAACCAGTTCGTCGGCTGTAACTGCGGGATCATGGATCAGCTGATTTCCGCCCTCGGCAAGCAAGATCACTCACTGCTGATTGACTGCCGTTCGCTGGAAACCCGCGCGGTGTCGATGCCAAAAGATGCCGCCGTGGTGATCATCAACTCTAATGTGAAACGCGGTCTGGTGGATAGCGAATACAACCAGCGTCGCGAGCAGTGCGAAACCGCCGCCCGCTTCTTTGGTGTCAAAGCCCTGCGTGACGTGACACAAGAGCAGTTTGACGTGGTAGCTAATGAGCTGGATCCGGTGGTTTCCCGCCGCGCTCGTCATGTCATTTCCGAAAACGCCCGTACCTTGGCGGCGGCGGATGCTCTGGCAGCCGGTGACCTGAAGAAAATGGGTCAGCTGATGGCGGAATCTCACGCCTCCATGCGCGACGACTTCGAAATCACCGTTCCGCCAATCGATAAGCTGGTGAACATCGTCAAAAACGTGATTGGTGATAACGGCGGCGTGCGCATGACCGGCGGCGGCTTCGGCGGCTGTATCGTGGCGCTGATTCCTGAATCTTTGGTTGACGACGTGCGCAGCGCGGTGGCCCGTGAATACCCTGAGCAAACCGGGCTGAAAGAGACGTTTTACGTCTGTACCGCGTCTCAGGGAGCGGGCGTATGCTAAAACCGGAAAACACCCAATTAGCCCCGGACGGTGACCCGTTCGAGCTAATAACCATTCAGAATGCGGCGGGCACCACCGCCACGTTCATGGATTGGGGCGCGACTTGGCTTTCGCTGGAATTCCCTCTCGCCGATGGCAGCAAGCGCGAGCTGCTGCTGGGCTGCGAAACGCCGCAGGGCTATGTCAATCAAAGCGCCTACCTTGGCGCAACCGTTGGCCGCTACGCCAATCGTATTGCTAAATCTCAGCTGACGATTGACGGGCAGACCTATGCGCTGGTGCCGAATCAGGGCGAAAACCAGCTGCACGGCGGGCCTGAAGGCTTTAACGCACGGCGTTGGACGCTACTGTCACGCAGCGCGCAGGCGGTGAGCTTCCAACTGCTCTCTGCCGATGGCGATCAGGGCTATCCGGGGAATATGACCGCCGAGGTCCACTATCGCCTCACCGATGACCATCGGCTGGAAATTCGCTATCAGGCGACGGTCGACCAGCCCTGCCCGGTTAACCTGACCAACCACGCCTATTTCAATCTAGATGGCGAGGGGCACGATGCGCGCAAACAGAAGCTGCAACTGTTTGCCGAACGCTTCTTGCCGGTCGACAGCGACGGCATTCCCTGTGCCGACCTGACGCCGGTCGAGCACACCGGGCTGGATTTCCGCGCGCCAAAAACGCTGGCCGAGGATTTCCTGCGCGACCGCGAGCAGCAGCGTGTGAAAGGCTATGACCACGCGTGGTTGCTCAACCGCACCTGTAACAGCGCGGAGCATCCGGCGGCGCATCTGTGGTCAGCTGACGGCAAGGTTAAAATGAGCGTGTTTACCTCAGCCCCCGCGCTACAGGTTTACACCGGCAATTTCCTGCGCGGTACGCCTAATCGCTCTGGCGCAGAGTATGAAAACTTTCAGGGCGTGGCGCTGGAAACCGAGTTCCTGCCCGACAGCCCAAACCACCCTGAATGGCCGCAGCCTAGCTGCTGGGTAAAACCCGGTCAGAGCTATCGCTCGCAGACGGTTTATCAATTTTTCGCATTATAAACCGCCACATGATTCAGACCGACGGGGCCGCAAGGCCCTGTTTTCTTTGCGCACTCTCCCCTTTCCTTCACTTTCTGCGACAGCTGCTACGCTTTTTTAATGCTAAAGCGCAAAGGCCGATCTACGCTTAGGGGGTGTCCCGTTAGTGGGACGTCTGAAAAGGAATCCGTTATGCGTTTATCTGTGGTTTTACCTCTGCTTACTACGCTGTTCATTGGCGGCTCGGCGCTGGCCGCTGATGCTGTAAAAGCCCCTTCTGCCGCGCAGACGGCGCAACGTCAGAAAATGACTGATTGTAACCAACAGGCCACCACGCAGTCGCTGAAAGGCGATGAGCGTAAAACCTTTATGAGCCATTGTTTGAAGGCTGAAACTAAGCCGGATCAGAAGTTGACCGACCAACAAAACAAGATGAAAACCTGTAATGCCGACGCAGCCAAAAAAGAGCTGAAAGGTGATGCACGTAAGACGTTCATGAGCACTTGCCTGAAAAAAGCAGGCTAAGCGGCTGAACTGAACTCTTAAATTCGCTATGGTGAGTGACCAATGCGCGCCGCAGGCAGCATGAGATGCAACAATCAGATTGCCGTCTGCGGCGCACAAGCCATATAATGATAACAGTTATCATTGAATATTCAGTTAATTGAGGAGTTTAGCTATGGCTGTAACCAAGCTGGTTCTGGTAAGACACGGCGAAAGTCAGTGGAACCAAGAAAACCGCTTTACCGGTTGGTACGATGTTGACCTGTCCGAGAAAGGGCAGAAAGAAGCTAAAGCTGCGGGTAAACTGCTGAAAGACGAAGGCTTCCAGTTCGATTTCGCCTACACCTCCGTGCTGAAACGCGCTATCCACACATTGTGGAACGTATTAGACCAACTGGACCAACCTTGGCTGCCAGTTGAGAAATCTTGGAAACTGAACGAACGTCATTACGGCGCGTTGCAGGGTCTGGATAAAGCTGAAACCGCTGCTAAATACGGCGACGAGCAAGTTAAACAGTGGCGTCGCGGCTTCGCGGTAACCCCACCAGAATTAGACAAGAGCGATGAGCGTTTCCCAGGGCACGACCCGCGTTACGCAAAACTGCGCCCTGAAGAGCTGCCAACGACTGAAAGTCTGGCTCTGACCATCGATCGCGTTATCCCTTACTGGACTGACGTTATCAAACCACGCATTGAAAGCGGCGAGCGCGTGATCGTTGCTGCTCACGGTAACTCCCTGCGTGCGCTGGTTAAATACCTTGATAACCTGAGCGAAGACGAAATCCTGGAACTGAACATCCCTACCGGTGTTCCATTGGTTTACGAATTCGACGAAAACTTCAAACCTATCAAACGCTACTACTTAGGTGATGCCGACGAGATCGCAGCGAAAGCCGCAGCCGTTGCTAACCAAGGTAAAGCGAAGTAATTAGCCTCGGCTAAACTTCAGATAGCAAAACGGGGCCAATCGGCCCCGTTTTTTATGTCTGCTTTTCAGCGAGCGACGTGTTAAAACTTAGCCGCGACGCGCTTTTACCGCATCCGCCAACTGGCGCAGCAACACTTCAGTGTCTTCCCAACCAATGCAGCCGTCGGTGACGCTTTTGCCGTAAACCAGTGGTTCGCCGCTGTCGAGGCTCTGGTTGCCTTCCACCAAGTGGCTTTCAACCATCACGCCAATAATCGACTGTTCGCCGTTTGCCAGTTGGCCGCAAACGTCAGTACAGACTTCCATCTGCTTTTTATACTGTTTGCTGCTGTTAGCGTGGCTGAAGTCGATCATGATTTGCGCTGGCAGGCCACCTTTCTTCAGGCCTTCTTTCACCGCTTTTACATCTTCAGCGCTGTAGTTTGGCTCTTTGCCGCCGCGCAGAATGATATGGCAGTCATTGTTGCCGCTAGTGCTGACAATCGCAGAGTGGCCCCATTTGGTGACCGACAGGAAGCAGTGTGGCGCGCCCGCCGCGTTGATAGCGTCGATGGCCACTTTGATGGTGCCGTCGGTGCCGTTTTTGAAGCCAACTGGGCAAGAGAGGCCGGACGCCAGCTCGCGGTGTACCTGAGATTCAGTGGTACGCGCGCCGATAGCGCCCCAACTCATCAAATCTGCTAAATACTGTGGCGTGATCATGTCGAGGAATTCGCCAGCAGCCGGCAGGCCAGTGTCGTTAATATCCAGCAACAATTTACGCGCGATGCGTAAACCATCATTAATCTGGAAGCTGTTGTTCATGTGTGGATCGTTGATTAAGCCCTTCCAGCCCACGGTGGTACGCGGTTTTTCGAAGTAAACGCGCATCACGATTTCCAAGTCACCGCGCAGTTCTTCGCGCAGGCTTAGTAAACGTGCAGCGTACTCTTTGGCTGCTTTTGGGTCATTGATTGAACAAGGGCCAATAACGACGAGTAAACGATCATCGTTTCCTTTCAGTATCTTATGAATGGCATTACGTGCCTGGGATACCGTTTTTGCGGCTTTGTCAGTAGCGGGGAATTTCTCTAACAGGGCTACAGGCGGCAAAAGTTCCTTAATGTCTTTGATGCGTAAATCGTCGTTTTGATAGGTCATAACTGTTCCAATGGGTATTTCACAATAAAGGCGTAGCAGAATGCTGAACGCATCCAATCTAGCTGCATTGTCATCTGGTGTAAATGCACTTTAAGCCAGTATGGCTATTGCGATTAGTCTCAATAATCCTTCGACCCGTCTAACTTAAGCTAATCTTTAGATATGCCGTATTAGTACAGCCCTACAACAAATGAAAATTCACAACCATGAGATGGAGAGTCAGGTATGAAGAAGATCATTATGATGGTATTTGCAGCTTCGATGGCGATGGGTACGGGTGCAGCCTTTGCAGATGATTCAGGTTCAGGCAATGGCGCAGCGAATCAGGCGAACGATCCGGGTTCAATCCAGAAAATTGCCCCGAACAATGTTGATAACAGCAAAATCAACAACACTGACCAGCCAGTGAACGAAGTGCATAAAGACAAAGCGCACAAGAACACCACCAAGAAACACAGCGAAGCACATAAGAAAACGGTAGATCACAAAAAGGCCATGTGTAAAGACGGCCGCTGCCCAGACCAAGTTCCGGGCACCAACCAATCTAAAGCTACCGGTAATTAAGGTGTAGTTACGGAAAACAGAGATTCCGTGATTAATCCACCTCGTTAACTGTCTAAAGGGAGCCTCGGCTCCCTTTTTTATCGGCGTTTGCAAGCGATCCGGCTTCGGTTATGCTAAAAGTCCTTTTGACCACTCGTAGTGAACGTATTTTATGCCAGCCTTGCTCCTCGTTGACGATCACCCCCTTGTTCAGGTTGCTCTCGAAGCCGCCCTGCAAAAATCGGCTTTCTCTTGGCAGGTGACCAGCGTCGAAGATGACGTTCAGGCTATGGCCTCCCTAAGTGAACAGCAGTTTGCAGTGGTGGTGCTGGATATCGGCTTGCCGCAGGTCGACGGGCTACAGCTGATGCGTCGCATGCTGCGCCACTACCCTGACCTCAGGGTGCTGATTTACACCGCACAGGAGGAAGAGGTCTATGCCCGTTTGGCCTTTAACGCCGGGGCCAGTGGCTTTGTCAGCAAGGGCCGGCCAATGACGCAGCTTATCGCCGCCATTGACGCGCTGAGTCAGGGCGAGCGCAGCTTCCCGGACTTCATCAACCTTTGCCAGCAGGAAGAGGTGGAAGAGTCGCTGGCACTGACGCCGAAAGAGCTACAGGTCATCGGGATGCTGTCACAGGGGCTGTCGAATGTGCAAATTGCCGAAATGCTCAACATCAGCAATAAAACCGTTAGCACCCATAAAAACACCATTTTGCGTAAAACCGGCGCTAAGAATCTGTTCGAGCTGGCAGCCGTGTATAAAGAGTTGCAGCAGTGAGCAAGGTCATGCGCGGCCTGTGGCTGCTGCTATTCTTGCTGCTGGCTTCTCCCCTGCAGGCGGCCCCGAGCACCCTGCATTTAATGAACAACCTCAGCCTGCCCACCGACGTTTTGCTTAACGGCGTGAGTAACCCGTGGCGCGGCAAAACCCTGCGCATAGGTATTCTCAGCGATAACACAAGCCCTTATAACATTCTGATCAACAATGACTTTTATGGGCTAAACGCCGACTACCTGAGCTATGTTCAGCAGGCTTTAGGTATCACGCTAGACCTGCGCGGTTACCCTTCCCTGTCCGCTTTGCAGAGCGCGCTGGCTCAGGGGGAGATTGACCTGTTTTACGGCATCCCGCTAAATGACCTGCCTTCGGGGATGTGGGCCTCAAAGCCTTATTACATTAGCCCGCTGCGGGTGTTGCGAAACCGGCAAAATGGCCGTCAAGTGATGGTCAATTCCCACGACGCCCAGATTGCTATTAGCAAGATGACCGGCATGCAGGCTTTTGATCGCATTAGCAAATTAACCCCGGATGTCCACCTGTTCGATAACAACCTTCAGGCTATTTACTCGCTGCTGAATGGCAAAAGTGATTACCTGATTGCCGATGAAGCCAGCGCCAGTTTTATACTGGATCAGCTTCAGCTGGGGCAAATCTATCGCATTGAAAGTGCTCTGGATTTCGGCAATCTCTCCTTTGTTTTCGTCAGTAAAAATCCGGCCCTGCTCGCGGTGCTTAACCAAACCATTACTACCACGCCGATGGAGGTGATGAACACTCTGCAAGGCCGCTGGAATAAGCCCATTCCCAGCTATCTGGATGCCGGAAACGCCTCGCTGACCACCATGGAAGAGGAGTGGGTGCGCCAGCATCCGCAGGTCACCTATGCCGCCACCGAGAACGATTATCCCTTTGTCTATCGCGGCTCTGACGGGCTGCCGCACGGCTACGTAGTGGATATTCTCAATATTATCGCCCAGAACACCGGACTGAAGTTTGAACCTCTGTGGGGAAGCAACCCGCAGCGCGCCGATGCGCAGGTGCATCAGGGAGAGGCGCTGTTCCGCGCGGTACTGCCTCTGTCGGCCAATTCGCGCGAGAACTACCTCAGCAGCATGCCTTTTCATCGCTCGCTGTGGGGCGTGTATGTCCGCCAAAGCAGCGAAGGTGTCTCGACGTGGCAGAACTTGGCTGGCAAACGGATTGGCGTAATTCGCGGCGATCTCGCCGCCTCGCTGCTGCCGTCAGACATTCAGCAAACCGAATTCGACGACACCCAAACCCTGTATGACGCACTGGCTAATGGCCAAATCGACGCACTGGTCGACAATATTGTTTCGGCCAACTTCATCTCGCTTTCACGCTATTCCGGTCAGATAAAGCTGGCCTTCGCCGCCAATAATATCTCTTATCCGATCTCCTTTGGCGTCGACGCGGCCTCTCCGCTGCTGCTGTCGATTTTGGACAAAAGCCTCCAGCAGATCCCGCCGCAGACGCTGCAATCGCTGCGCGACGACTGGACCAGCGACCGCCGCAACCTCATTGATGCCGTCAATGACAACCGCATGCCGCCGCAAACCACGTGGCTGCTGAGCCTGCTGGCCAGCATCGTCGCGGTGCTGCTGGTGATTCTGGCGCGTCGCCAATGGCTACAGCGCCGAGAACAGCGCAAAGAACGGCTGGAAAGACAGATGATTGAGTTGGCACGCCAGCAGGCTGAAGCGGCCAACCGCAGCAAGAGCCAGTTCTTCGCCACCTTGAGTCACGAACTGCGCACGCCGATGCATGCCATTCTGGGCCTGCTCGAGCTGGAACTTCAGCACCAGCCCGCCAGCAGCTCAAACTTGCCGGTGATTTACAGCTCGGCGTCGTCGCTAATGAACCTGCTGAATGACCTTCAGGACCACGCCCGTCTGGATAGCGGCATTCTGACGCTGGCACCCAAGCCAATGTCACCCACCGAGTGGATAGCCCAGCTTAGCCGCCTCTACCCGCCGCTAATTGGCAAGAAGCCGGTGACTTTTCAGGTCGCCGCCCTCTCCTCTCTGCCCGGCAGAGTGCTGATAGATAGCGATCGATTGATGCAGGTGATGAATAACCTGATTGGCAATGCGATCAAATTTACCGCACAAGGGGAAATCCGGGTCGAGGTGCGCTGGCAGCAGGAGCAGCTGGATATCCGCGTGCTGGATAGCGGATGCGGCATTGATCCCGACGAAGTGGACATGCTTTTCCAGCCTTATTACCGCGCCAAAAGCGCCCAGCGCTTCTCGGTTCAGGGCAGCGGGCTGGGCCTGTCAGTGTGCAAAGAGATTGTTGAGAAAATGTCCGGCAAGATTGAGCTGCATTCGCGGCCGGATGTCGGCACTGAGGTTCGAGTGGTGCTTCCGGCGGCTGAAACCCAAGAGCCGATTGCCGCCCCGCCGCCTGCGCCTTCGGCTCCCGGTATAGGCCAGCTCCGCGTGGCGGTGATTGATGACCACCCGACTAACCTGCTGCTGATGCAGCGCCAGCTTGCCGCCTTGGGCATTACCGCGACGCTGTTTGATGATGGTCGCGCGCTGTTGCAGGCTCACGCCGAACACCCGTTTGAGCTGCTGTTTATCGATTACAACATGCCGCGCCCCGACGGCGTGCTGCTGACCAAGCTGATTCGCCGCCACGAGCGCCAAAACCCGCAGCTTGCGGCCAGCCAAATCGTGCTCTGCTCGGCGGACGTGCAGGAGTTTACCCGCCTGCCGCTGCAACAGCTCAATGTCCCACACTGCCTGACTAAGCCGATTTTGCTGGAGGATATTCGCCAACTGCTTCCCGCCAATAGGTCAGTATTTCAGGATATTGGCGAGCGTTTGGCCCTGACTGGCAATCACGACCCTGTACTTATTGAGAAGCTGCGCGAGACGCTGCTTCGTACTCTACGAGAAGACCAGCTGCGCGCCGCTCAGGCTTACGCCGAGCAAGATAGGGAAACTCTTAAAGATGCGGCGCACCGAATGAAAGGCAGCCTGCTGATCCTAGGCTATCAGCGGCCCGCCGAGGCATTTCAGGCGGTGATCAGCGCCTGTCAGCAAGGCAAGACTGCCACCGAGGCCTATACTACAATGCATCAACTGTTGCAGGATTTGCTTCAGCAGCTTGATAGACAAGTCACTCCGGCTGCTGAAAACCGGCAAATCACCACTTAAGGAAAGCTATGTCATTTCTACCACAGGATAAAAATAGCCGTCGGTTACTGTTAGCCTTCTTGGTCACCGTCATCTTCATGGTTGTCGAAGTCATTGGCGGCCTGATCTCAGGCTCGCTGGCGCTGATCGCCGATGCCGGCCACATGCTGACCGACGCCGCGGCCCTGCTCATCGCGCTCTTGGCGGTGCATTTCGCGAAACGCAAACCGAGCGCCAGCCACACCTTTGGCTACCTGCGCCTGACCACCATGGCGGCCTTCGTCAACGCCGCCGCCCTGCTGGTTATCGTCATTCTGATTGTTTGGGAAGCCATCGTGCGCTTCGCCAACCCGCAGCCCGTGATGGGCGGCACCATGCTGGCGATTGGTATTGCTGGCCTGATTGCCAACCTGTTCTCATTCTGGCTGCTGCATCAGGGCGAAGAGAAAGCCAACATCAATGTGCGCGCGGCGGCCCTGCACGTGCTGGGAGATCTGCTGGGTTCCATTGGTGCCGTGGCGGCAGCCATTATCATCATGAAAACCGGCTGGACGCCTATCGACCCGATCTTGTCGGTTCTGGTTTCCTGCTTGGTGCTGAACAACGCGTGGCGTTTGATGAAAGAGAGTTTCCACGAGCTGCTGGAAGGCACGCCGCAGGAAATTGATATTGAGAAACTGCGCAAAGACCTGTCCGTCACCATTCCCGAAGTGCGCAGCGTTCATCACGTTCACGTCTGGCAAATCGGCGAGAAACGCCTGATGACGCTGCACGTGCAGGTGGTTCCGCCTCACGACCACGACGCGCTGTTAGGCCGAATTCAGGCTTACCTTCTGGATAAATACCGTATCGGCCACGCCACCATTCAGATGGAATACGGCACCTGTAATACGCCGGATTGCGTGATAAGCGACAGCGTGGGGGAAGAAGGCCATAGCCATCTCGGCCACAGCCACGCGCACCACCACCATTAATCCCGCCTCAAACGCCAAGAGCCTCCCGATGGGAGGCTCTTGAGTAAATCGTACTAACTTCTGTTTAAACGCGCTGTAGCGGCTTAGAGCCATTCTGAGCGGCGCTCTTAATCCATAGCCACGAACCGTTCAGCGCAATCAGCGTTAACAGCACATATTCCAGCGCCATGGCATACACGCCCTGATAAGCGAAAATCGCCACGCTAATCACATCAATGACCACCCACACCAGCCAGTTTTCCACATATTTGCGGGTCATCAGCAGCATGGCGATAATCGACAACACCATCATTGACGAGTCCCAGAACGGGAAGGCGTCGGGTTGCAGCTCAGGCATATGCACATTAAGCCCCAGCCCTTGCATCAGGTTGACGGCAACCAGACTGAGTGCCGCAAATACGCGGTCGATGTTGAACGTCATAAACAGAATGCCAATCACGCAGACCGCGCCCCACACCAGCGCTTTGCCACGGGGCAGCCAGCGGATTTGCAGCTCGGCCTGTTTATCCTCAGTCTGACGGCTCCATGCGTACCAGCCATAGATGTTGGCCGCGAAGAAGAATATCTGTAGCAGCAGGCTGGCGTAGAGCTGGATCTGGAAGAAGATCACCGCGAACAGCGTGACGTTAATCAGCCCAAACGGGTAGTTAATGATTTTCTCTTTGCTGGCAAACCAGATGCACAACAGGCCAAACAGCGTGCCGATTGCTTCAATCCACGACAGGTCATAGCCGCCTTTACCGAGCGGGATATGAACCAGAATATTGCTGGTGCTGAAAAAATCCATCGCGATTCCCTTCTGTAGCCTTCGTTAATGAAAATGTTTACGCGTTGCCCTGCACCCTCAGCTTAAGCTGTGCGGCGAAGTCCAGCATGCGGTTCAGTGGAATCAATGACTTCACGCGCAGCGCTTCATCCACTTCAATCGCGTGCTCGGCACCGCCCAACTCTAACCCTTCGGCAATGGCTTTCAGGCCATTCATTGCCATCCACGGGCAGTGCGCGCAGGTTCTGCAACTTGCCCCTTCACCGGCGGTTGGCGCTTCGAACAACTCTTTATCCGGCACCGCCTGCTGCATTTTGTAAAAAATACCGCGATCGGTGGCCACAATAAGTTTTTTGTTAGGCAAGCTCTTGGCCGCCTGAATCAGCTGACTGGTAGAACCCACGGCATCAGCCATATCCACAATCGCCTGCGGTGACTCAGGATGCACCAGCACCGCCGCGTCAGGGTACAGCGCCTTCATGCGCGTCAGTGCCTGTGTCTTGAACTCGTCATGCACGATACACGCGCCCTGCCAGCACAGCACGTCGGCACCCGTCTGCTTACGCACATAGTTGCCAAGGTGGCGGTCAGGTGCCCAGATGATTTTCTCACCCAGACTGTCGAGGTGCTCAATCAGCTCCACCGCGATGCTGGAGGTCACCACCCAGTCAGCCCGCGCCTTAACTGCCGCCGAGGTATTGGCGTAAACCACCACTGTGCGGTCCGGGTGGCTGTCGCAGAAATCAGAGAACGCCTGCTCCGGGCAGCCTAGGTCTAGAGAACACTCGGCGTTCAGGGTTGGCATCAGCACAGTTTTCTCCGGGCTGAGGATCTTCGCCGTCTCACCCATAAAGCGCACGCCCGCGACCAGCAGAGTTGAAGCCGGATGCTGGCTGCCGAAACGCGCCATCTCCAACGAGTCGGCCACGCAGCCGCCCGTCTCCTCAGCCAACTGTTGAATCTCAGGATCAGTGTAGTAGTGCGCAACCATCACCGCATTGCGCTGCTTCAGCAGAGTTTTAATCTTGGCTTTATAGAAGGCTTTTTCATCCTGGCTTAAAGGCACTGGCTTAGGAGGAAATGGATACACCGCGGCGTTCAGATCTAAAGTCTCGCTCATCGCTCATCATCTCTTGTCGTCAGGGGCTCAGTCTGACAAAGGCACCAATAATGGGATAAAACACCCATTTGTTTTGTATGCTAAACAAAATAGCGCAGATGTGGAGAAAAGTCGCTTGTATTTTGTGCTTTAAGATAAAAGTGTTTAAGGGACTTAAAAAAGGTGAGGAGATTGGAGGTTTAGGAGGGCTAGAAACGAAAAAAACGCCTTGAGGCGTTTTAGTCTTCTTCTCTTAACAGGTTCTTATCAGAGAAGTGGTGGGCCGTGCTGGATTGATTCGGTCTTCGACCTCACCCTGCGGGCAACGCGTTCGCGTTGTCGTCTCGCTTCGCTCGGCTCGAACCAGTGGTTCTCATCCTGCACTGTTTTACTATTGTTTCCACTTAAAAGTGGTGGGCCGTGCTGGATTCGAACCAGCGACCAATTGATTAAAAGTCAACTGCTCTACCAACTGAGCTAACGGCCCGCGGTATGTCGCGATACTTCTTACTGCTGCGCAATTCGTTGAAAACGAATCACTCCCTATGCTGCCACTTATCTAAAAGTGGTGGGCCGTGCTGGATTCGAACCAGCGACCAATTGATTAAAAGTCAACTGCTCTACCAACTGAGCTAACGGCCCGCGCTGTGTTGCGGTACTGCCTGTCGTAGTTAAGAAGTGGTGGGCCGTGCTGGATTCGAACCAGCGACCAATTGATTAAAAGTCAACTGCTCTACCAACTGAGCTAACGGCCCACGGTCTACTTCTTAATACTCAACGTTAAATCACTTAAGGTTTAGTGGTGGGCCGTGCTGGATTCGAACCAGCGACCAATTGATTAAAAGTCAACTGCTCTACCAACTGAGCTAACGGCCCGCTCAAACACTAAATCTCTCGCTGCTTTAACGCGTTACAGTTGCCTAGGCAACGGCGGCATATATTACTTATATAACTTTTCAGTGCAACGTTTAATTGAAGAAAAAAGTCTGACTGCTTGTTCTTCACGCATTCAAGCCCAGAAAACCATCGAAATGGATATTTTCTGGGCCTGAATAACGAATTACTGTGAAGACAAGCGTTTTTGAGCTTGTTTGGCCGCATCGGTATTTGGGTACTGTTTTACGACCTGCGAGAAGACAGCCTTGGCTTTATCAGCCTGACCTTTCTCCTGCATGATCACCCCAACCTTGTACATCGCGTCCGAACTTTTTGGAGACTTAGGATAGCTTTTAACCACCACGGCGTAGAAATAAGCCGCATCATCTTTCTTACCCTTGTTGTAATACAACTGGCCTAACCAATAGTTGGCATTAGGCAGGTAAGTCGATTTCGGGTATTGCTTGATGAACGCCTGGAAAGCTGAAATAGCCTGATCGTACTGTTTCTTTTCCAGGGCAAGTGCAACAGCAGCATTGTAGTCAGTGTTTTCATCACCCGTGCTCGCAGGAGCCTGCGAAGGTGCAGGAGTTGATGAATCACCGGCAGCGCCGGCAGCAGCTCCAGCAGCAGCGCCTGAGGCGGCAGCATTGGCATTACCAGAACCCTGGCTGCTTAGGCTGTCCATCTGCTGAGAGATTTGCTTTTGGCGATCAACAAGCTGACTTAACTGATATTGGTTTTCCTGAATTTGACCACGGAGAGAGTCAATATCACGTTGGGAGTCAGAGAGTTGTTGCTGAAGTTGAGTTAATAGTTGGCTGTGAGCGTTAGAAATACGCTCCAGAGAGGTGACTCGATCGTCTATCGAGCCTGAGCCGACATTACTGATTGGCGCTTGGGCAGTAGCGGCCCATGGGACCGCTACGCCAACCAGTAACGACAGACCCAACAAGTGATGTCTGAAGTTACTGCTCATGCGACTCTCTTAGTATACCAGTACGGCACGACGGTTTTTAGCGTAAGCCGCTTCGTCGTGGCCCAGTACAGCTGGCTTCTCTTTACCGTAAGAAACGATAGAGATCTGGTCAGCAGAAACGCCTTTGCCTTGCAGGTACATTTTAACTGCGTTAGCACGACGCTCACCCAGAGCGATGTTGTATTCCGGAGTACCACGTTCATCCGCATGACCTTCAACAGTCACTTTGTATGAAGGGTTGCTGCGCAGGAATGCAGCGTGCGCATCCAGCATTTGAGCGAAGTCAGAAGCGATATCGTACTTGTCCAGACCGAAGTAAACGATATTGTTCTTTTGCAGTTCTTGCATCTGCAGACGCGCTTGCTCTTCAGAAGACATGTTGCCGCTCTCTGCACCAGTGCCAGCGCCAGCGCCCATACCAGATTGGCCATTGTCTGCGCTTTTGTGAGAACTACAAGCGGCGATTGCCAGTACAGGCACAGCCAGCAGCAGCCCTTTAAGCACTTTGTTCAGTTGCATCTCGTTGATCCTTTTATAATTTTTGCCATACATAGTTTTATATGCATCACAGGTACGGCGACCAGGCAGGGAATTTTACCTGTCCATCAGTTGCCGGAAGACGCGCTTTGAAACGCCCATCAGTCGAGACCAACTGCAACACGGAACCCAGACCTTGAGAGGCGCTGTAAATCACCATGGTGCCATTTGGGGCGATACTAGGCGTTTCATCCAGGAACGTGTCCGTCAATGTTTGAACGGCTCCCGTTACTAGATCTTGTTTAGCGATGTGCTGCGAGCCATTGTTGCTGCTCACCATAACCAGGAACTTACCATCCGAGCTGACATCAGAGTCCTGATTCTGAGAACCTTCCCAGGTCAGACGCTGAGGCGCACCGCCATTAATACCGACTTTATAAAGCTGTGGACGACCGCCCTGATCCGAGGTGAAAGCCAAAGTCTGGCTGTCTGGGAACCAGGTTGGTTCGGTGTTGTTGCTACGTCCATCAGTAACTTGGGTGATTTGACCCGAGCCAAGATTCATTACATAAACGTTCAGACTGCCGCCTTTAGACAAGGCGAAGGCCAGTTTGCTGCCGTCTGGAGAGAACGCGGGAGCACCGTTGTGACGCGGGAATGATGCGATCTGTTTGATTGCGCCATTAGCCAAAGTCTGTACAACCAGAGCAGAACGCCCACTTTCGAATGTTACGTAAGCCAGTTTGCTACCGTCTGGAGACCAAGCCGGAGACATCAAAGGCTCTGGTGAACGGTGAACCACGAACTGGTTATAGCCATCGTAGTCAGCAACGCGTAATTCGTACGGGAATTTACCGCCGTTGGTCTGCACGATGTAAGCAATACGAGTACGGAAAGCACCCTTAATGCCGGTTAACTTTTCAAAGACTTCATCACTGGCGGTGTGTGCGGAATAACGCAGCCACTGCTTGGTGATTTGGTATTGGTTCTGAGCCAGAACAGTACCCGGTGAACCAGAGGTATCAACCAGCTGGTAAGACACCAAATACTTGCCGTCAGCACTTGGCTGAACTTGACCAACAACCACCGCGTCAATACCCAGCGCCGTCCAAGCAGCAGGAGTCACTTCTGATGCACTTGTCGGTTGTTGAGGCATGCGTGATGCATCAATCGGGTTGAATTTACCGCTGTTACGCAAGTCAGCAGCAACGATAGCACCGATATCTTCCGGCGGATTACCAGGACCAGCCCATTTAAAAGGCACCACACCAATCGGGCGAGCGGTGTCGACCCCTTGGGTAATTTCAATGCGAACTTCTGCGTGTAACACAGACGCCCACAGTATCAAAAGGCCAAACGCTACTCGAAATGCCTGCTTCATTGTATCTCCCTTATCTGGACCGATCTGCCCGCGATAAATTAGCAGAATTTTAACAAACCAACGCACACAAAACTATAAGTCGACCACATTTACCTTCGTAATAATCCGAAAAACGATAACTTTCGACTATTACTATGGTTTGAAGTCCAATGGCGCATTTTTAAATATCTCGTAAACAGCTTCCGTCGGTGGTTTCGGGAATTTGGCCTGTCGAGCTGCTGCAACAGCCGCCTGACAGAGTGCCGGATCCCCCCCCTCTGGCGTCACACTTCTCAGTGTACCATCGGGTTCCATCTTAATGCGTAACGTACAGGTTTTGCCTGCATACGAAGAAGCATCATAGAACCGGCTTTCGATAGCTGCCTTAATTTGGCTGCCATAGTTAGCGATATCTGCACCAGAAGCACCGGCCGCCTTGTTCTTGCCCTGCCCTGCTGGCGCGCTAGCTCCACCACCACCTTTCGGCGCGTTTTTGGAATTAGCCAAACCACCAAACAAGTCATCAACAGACTCGGACTCTTTCGCCGCAGCGGCGGCAGCGGCTTTCTTGTCCGCAGCCGCTTTTTTGGCAGCAGCGGCAGCTTCGGCTTTCTTCTCAGCGGCGGCGTCAGCTTTCGCTTTAGCAGCAGCATCGGCCTTCGCCTGAGCAGCAGCTTCTGCTTTTTCTTTCGCTTCTGCGGCTGCGGCGGCTTTTGCGTCAGCAGCGGCTTGTTTCTTCGCGTCAGCTTCAGCCTGTTTTTTGGCCTCGGCTTCGGCTTGCTTCTTGGCAGCTGCCGCAGTGGCAGCGGCTTCTGCTTCAGCCTGTTTCTTCGCTTCAGCAGCCGCTTTCTTCTGCGCGTCGGCCTGAGCTTTAGCGACTTTATCCGCTTCGGCTTTCGCCTTAGCAGCAGCATCAGCCTGTTGCTTGGCGGCTTCAGCTTTCGCTTTAGCAGCGGCATCAGCTGCGGCTTTTTGCGCCTGCTCCTGCGCTTCTTTCTGTTGCTCCGCAGCGGCCTGTTTCTGCTGTTCGGCAGCTTGCTTTTGTTGTTCCGCAGCCTGTTTTTGCTGCTCTTTAGCATCTTCCTGCGCCTGCTTAGCATCTTCCTGTGCTTGCAAACGCTCTTTCTCTAATTCTTTCAGTCGCTGCTGCTCTGCTGCCTGCTTCTGCTGAAGTTCTTCAGCCTGCTGCTCGGACTTTTTCTGACGGGATTGTGCAGCACGTTGAGCATCGGCTTGTTGCTGCTGCTGGCGATTGTACTGATCAACCACCGCGCTTGGATCAACCATAACGGCTGAGATATCACTCCCGCCGCCACCGCCACTCATGCTGGTATCTTCGTCCAGCGATCCCCAGATAAGCAGGGCAATTATGATGATATGCAGAACGACCGAAACAATAACGGCGCGTTTGAGCTTATCGTTTTGTTCAGTTGCAGTTGCCTTTACCAAAATAGATTTCCCAACACAGGATTGCCAAAAACCCGGATTTCTTCTGCACCAGTTATCGCTTTGCAGACAACTGTTTTATCAGGCCAAGAAAAGCCGGGTTTCCAATAAGTGTTACAAATTACCTATCGTTAAATAGGCTGTGTCATAAGACCGACAGATTTCACACCTGCCTGATGGAGCATGTTCAGCGCCTTGATGATTTCATCATAAGGAACATCTTTTGCACCGCCGATCAGGAAGACTGTCTTCGGATTGGCTTGGATGCGGCTGGTTGCTTCCGCAATAACCTGCTGTTCCGGCAACTGCTCCATACGCTGATGATCCACCACGATGGTGTATTGGCCCACGCCGGAGACTTCAACAATGACCGGCGGGTTATCATCAGTAGATACAGTTTTAGAATCTGTCGCATCAGGTAGATCAACTTCCACGCTTTGCGTGATGATTGGCGCTGTAGCCATAAAAATCAGCAGCAGTACCAACAGCACGTCGAGCAGCGGAACAATGTTAATCTCTGACTTTAATTCGCGACGATGGCGACCACGTACTCGAGCCATGCTATCCCCCTTTAGTTACTGCTTGTTTCGCGAGAGAAAGCCTGACGGTGCAGGATAGCCGTGAATTCTTCCATAAAGTTGTCGTAGTTTTGCTCGAGCTTGTTCACGCGCTGGTTCAATCGGTTATAGGCCATAACTGCTGGAATAGCAGCGAAAAGACCGATTGCTGTCGCGATCAAGGCTTCGGCGATACCCGGCGCAACCATCTGTAAGGTGGCCTGCTTAACAGAGCCTAAACCGATGAACGCGTGCATGATCCCCCAAACGGTACCGAACAGACCAATGTATGGGCTGATAGAACCAACGGTGCCGAGGAAAGGAATGTGGGTTTCGAGAGTTTCCATTTCACGGTTGAAAGAGATACGCATGGCACGAGAGGAGCCGTCGATGACCGACTCTGGCGCATGGCTGTTTGCACGGTGCAAACGAGCGAACTCTTTGAAACCTGAGTGGAAAATTTGTTCTGCGCCAGTGAGAGTCTCACGGCGGCCCTGGCTTTCCTGATAAAGACGTGAAAGCTCGATACCGGACCAGAATTTATCTTCAAACGCTTCTGCCTCACGCGTAGCAGCATTCAACACCTTAGTGCGCTGAATGATGATTGCCCAAGACGCGACAGAGAAGCACACCAGAATAAGCATGATCAGCTTAACCAGGATGCTGGCCTTTAAAAATAAATCAAGAATGTTCATGTCAGTCACTGCTTAAACTCCGCGACAAAAGACTTAGGAAGCGCTCTTGGCTTCTTTTGGTGTGGATCGATACATGCAATCAACACTTCTGCAGTACTCAGAAGGTTGCCACGTGCATCAAGAATTCGTTGTGCAAAGGTAAGTGAGGCCCCCCGGATAGACGTTATCTCACTTTGGACATCCAGCAAGTCATCGAGACAAGCAGGAGCCAAGTATTCGACCGTCATGCGGCGGACAGCAAAAGCGACGTGTTCATCCAACAACTGTTGCTGGTGAATATTGCGTTGGCGCAACATTTCTGTGCGAGCCCTTTCATAAAAGGCGATGTACTGGGCGTGATAAACCACCCCACCAGCGTCTGTGTCTTCGTAATAAACACGGACCGGCCATCGGAACAACGAATTACTCACTCTACATCCCGTAATGCAATTTGACGGGCCTACTATACGCAAGAGATTTCTTGATGGGAATGGGTTGCAAGTCAGGAACGAAAATAATTATGGGCCTGAATGGCCCATAGGAAAAGTAGTGTAAATATCTATCAATATTAGATAAACGAACTAGCTAAAAAAGTAAACCAGCCCCGCCAGCAGAATAATCATCGCCGGGAGTGGTGAAAAGAACGCTTTCCATACAGAGCGATGCGGACGGAATCCAAAGCCGTGAATTAGGCCAGTACAGACCGCCCAAATCAGAATGATCCCATGCCAGACTTGCAACTGACTGGTGGAAGAAGCGAACTCACCCGGTTGCCAAAATACGCATCCAGCTAATACGAGCGCCATCACTAATGAAAGGACCCGCAGGGGGCCCTTGTCAGTCACGGCATAAACTCTATCCGCGAGCGCGCTCATTATTCGCGCTCTTTCGCCGCAGCGGCTTTATTTTCTTCACTGTGCTCGAAAGCCAGTGCCGTAATAATGCCGAATGAGCACGCTAACAGAGTCCCGAGGATCCACGCAAAATACCACATAGTGTTATCTCCCGTTCAGTTGAACGATTAATACAAAGAGTGTTTGTTGTTTTCGATGTAAGTTTTGTCGAGACGACCAAACATCTTGTAATACGCCCAACTGGTGTAGATCAGAATGATCGGCACGAAGATACAGGCCACCACGGTCATCACTTTCAAGGTCAGTAATGTCGAGGTTGCATCCCACATGGTCAGGCTGGCGTCAGGGTTAGTGATCGACGGCATGACGAATGGGAACATAGTGATCCCGGCAGTCAAAATGACACAGGCGATGGTCAGTGAGTTACTGACGAAGGCCAGCGCGCCTTTATTGATGCGTGAGAACAGGATAGTGAACAGTGGCAAGATAACGCCCAGTGCAGGGATAGCCCACAGGCCCGGCATCTTGTTGAAGTTCACCAGCCATGCACCCGCCTGATGTGCGACAGTTTTGTGCAGCGGGTTAGATGGACCTGCGTGATCCAGCGTTGAGGTCACCAGATAGCCATCGATCCCTTTCACCAGCCAAACGCCAGCTAACAGGAAGCACACCATCATCACCAAGGCTGAAATCTGCGAGGCCGTGCGAGTGCGTAAATGCAGCTCACCGGTGGTACGCATTTGCAGATAGGTCGCGCCCTGAGTGATAAGCATGGTCAGGCTAACAATACCCGCCAGCAGGCCAAACGGATTCAGCAATTCGAACAGGCTGCCGGTGTAGAACAGGCGCAAGTCGTTATCGATGTGGAATGGCACGCCCAACAGCAGGTTGCCGAAGGCCACGCCGAACACCAGTGCAGGCACGAAGCTACCGATAAAGATGCCCCAGTCCCACATGCCACGCCAGCGCGCGTTTTCCAGCTTCGAACGGTAGTCGAAACCTAATGGGCGGAAGAACAAGGCGCAGAGCACCAGGATCATCGCACCATAGAAGCCGGAGAATGCGGCGGCATAGACCATTGGCCATGCGGCGAACAGCGCACCGCCCGCGGTGATAAGCCAGACTTGGTTGCCGTCCCAGTGCGGAGCAATGGAGTTGATCATCACGCGGCGGTCAGTGTCGGTTTTGCCAATGATGCGTAGCAAGATGCCCACGCCCATGTCGAAACCGTCGGTCACGGCGAAGCCAATGAACAGCACGCCGATCAATGCCCACCAGATGAATCGTAGCGATTCGTAATCAAATAAGTCATAACCAAACATATCTAGACTCCCTATTACCGAGCTTGTTCAAGCGGTGCTGAAGGTTGTTCAAAGTGGTAGCGGCCGGTTTTCAGGCTGCTTGGCCCCAAACGGGCGAATTTGAACATCAGGAACATCTCAGCGATAAGGAACAAGGTGTACAGACCGCAAATCAGCCCCATCGACATCAACACGTCAGCGCGAGTCAGCGAAGAGTTAGCGATAGCCGTCGGCAAGACTTCACCGATAGCCCAAGGCTGACGGCCATATTCGGCAACAAACCACCCTGCTTCGACGGCGATCCATGGCAGCGGTAAGCCCCACAGCGCCGCGCGGTGCAGCCAACGCTTCTGACCAATCTTGCCGCGAAGTACCATGAAGAACGACAGACCGATAATCGCCAGCATCAGGAAGCCACAGGCCACCATGATACGGAAAGCGAAGTACAGCGGCAGAACGCGAGGAATGGAGTCTTTGGTCGCCTGCTGGATTTGCGCTTCGGTGGCATCCGCCACGTTCGGCGTATAGCGTTTCAGCAGCATGCCGTAGCCCAGATCCTGCTTGGTTCTCTCGAAGTCGCTACGCACGGTTGGGTCGGTATTGCCTGAGCGCAACTCTTCCAGCAGCGTGTAAGCCTTCATCCCGTTACGAATACGCACTTCATGCTGCGCCATCAGGTCTTTCAGACCCGTGACTGGCGTATCGACGGAGCGCGTGGCAATCAGGCCGAGCAGGTAAGGAATTTGGATGGAGTATTCGTTTTCCATCTTGTCCTGATTTGGCAAGCCAATCAGCGTGAAGTTGGCTGGTGCAGGTTGGGTGTCCCACTCTGCTTCGATAGCCGCCAGCTTGGTTTTCTGCACGTCACCCATTTCGTAACCGGATTCATCACCCAGCACGATAACGGACAGCGTGGCAGCCAGACCGAAGCTTGCTGCGATGGCGAATGAGCGCTTAGCAAAGCCAACGTCGCGGCCTTTCAACAGGTAGTAAGAGCTGATAGCCAGAATGAACATCGCGCCGGTGACATAGCCAGCCGCCACGGTGTGAACGAATTTAACCTGTGCAACCGGGTTTAAGACCAGCTCGGAGAAGCTGACCATTTCCATGCGCATGGTTTCGTAGTTGAAGTCAGAAGCAATCGGGTTTTGCATCCAGCCGTTGGCGACCAGGATCCAGAGTGCGGATAAGTTTGAGCCGAGTGCCACAAACCAGGTTACCGTCATGTGCTGGACTTTTGATAAACGATCCCAGCCAAAGAAGAATAAACCGACTAACGTGGATTCAAGGAAGAACGCCATTAAACCTTCGATGGCCAGCGGGGCCCCAAAGATATCACCGACGTAATGTGAGAAATATGACCAGTTGGTTCCGAATTGGAATTCCATGGTCAAACCCGTGGCCACACCCAGAGCAAAGTTAACTGCAAATAACTTGCCCCAGAATTTGGTCATATCTTTATAGATTTGTTTGCCGGAAAGTACATATACCGTTTCCATAATTGCCAGTAAAAACGCCATGCCTAGCGTTAATGGGACAAATAAGAAATGGTACATGGCAGTTAAAGCAAACTGTAAACGCGACAGTTCAACGATATCAAACATCTTGACCCCTTGCTCCTCGGAGGAAGACTCCAACTTGCGACTCTCTGACGAACCGATTGCCGGAACGCCTCATGACTTCCAATTTCAAAACCTGCCAAACAAGTAAACCTGTCGAATACGCCACTGATAACTGTAGCGTTTGACGCCCAATCTCACCGCATGCGGAGGCAAAGAATCTGCACACAAGGCCGCAGCACTAAGGGATATGAAGATTGGGAAAGTTAGCAACCTAGATCTGTTCTTGGGTACTGATATTACAGGTTCACAATGTTACGCCACTAATCCCACACAATAAATAGGTTTTTACGTGAGCTAAATCGTATTCCTAACACAGGTCAATTAATGGCTTAGACATCAGGATACCCTGATATTGATCTGCGACAATTTAAGCCTATCTGGCGGCTTATTTCTATATGGTTCTTAGGGTTTCTACAAAAAATCTTAGACTATGTTAATTATTGGTTTCATTCGGTTTTATTGGAAGCCGATGGGTTAATTATTTGTGAATTTATGGTGAAACAAATATCATTATCGCCACATTATAAATTCAATTATCACTATTTATTTTCCAATTAACGCAGAGTTTAATTGTTAAAAATAATCGTCTAAATAGCTAATTGTTAAATATTATAGCAGCAATAAAAAAGGCCACTCGAAAGTGGCCTTAATTTAAATAATAACGCGAAGTTATTTAGTTTGGCAGAACCGCTTTTACTGCGTCGCCGATGTCAGCCAGGCTGCGAACAGTCTTCACGCCAGCGGCTTCTAATGCAGCGAATTTATCGTCAGCAGTACCTTTACCACCGGCAATGATGGCACCTGCGTGGCCCATACGTTTGCCTTTAGGTGCAGTCACGCCCGCGATGTAGCCAACAACTGGCTTGGTCACGTGATCTTTGATGTAAGCAGCAGCTTCTTCTTCTGCGTTACCACCGATCTCACCGATCATCACGATAACTTCAGTCTGTGGATCTTCCTGGAACAGTTTCAGGATATCGATGAAGTTAGAGCCTGGGATCGGGTCACCGCCGATACCCACGCAGCTTGACTGGCCGTAGCCGTTGTCAGTGGTCTGCTTAACGGCTTCATAAGTCAGGGTACCAGAGCGGGAAACGATACCCACTTTGCCCGGCTTGTGAATGTGGCCCGGCATGATGCCGATTTTGCATTCGCCCGGCGTGATAACGCCCGGACAGTTTGGCCCGATCATCACTACGTCAGTTTGCTCAAGCTTAGCTTTCACAATCAGCATATCCAGCGTTGGGATGCCTTCAGTGATACAGATGATAAGCTTGATGCCTGCGTCGATAGCTTCCAAGATGGAGTCTTTGCAGAACGGAGCTGGAACGTAGATAACAGAAGCGGTAGCGCCTGTAGATTCCACGGCTTCGCGCACGGTGTTGAACACTGGCAGACCCAGATGCTCGGTACCGCCTTTGCCCGGCGTTACGCCGCCAACCATTTTGGTGCCGTAAGCAACCGCTTGTTCAGAGTGGAAAGTACCCTGGCTGCCGGTGAAACCCTGACAGATAACTTTGGTGTTCTTGTTGATTAAAATCGACATTATTTCCCCTCCACTGCCGCGACGACTTGTTGAGCCGCATTGGTCAGGCTGGTCGCTGCAATGATGTTCAAACCGCTGTCCGCCAATTTCTTAGCACCCAGCTCGGCATTGTTACCTTCAAGACGCACCACTACTGGCACGTTGACGCCCACTTCTGCTACTGCGCCGATGATACCGTCGGCAATCAGGTCACAGCGCACGATGCCGCCGAAGATGTTAACGAATACCGCTTTAACTTTTTCATCAGACAAGATGATTTTGAACGCTTCGGTTACGCGCTCTTTGGTTGCGCCACCGCCTACGTCGAGGAAGTTAGCTGGCTCGCCGCCGTGCAGTTTAACGATGTCCATAGTCCCCATCGCCAGACCCGCGCCGTTAACCATGCAACCGATGTTGCCGTCGAGAGCAACGTAGTTCAGTTCCCACTGAGCAGCCTGAGATTCACGGGCATCTTCTTGGCTGTGGTCGCGCATTTCGCGCAATTCTGGCTGACGGAACAGTGCGTTGCCGTCTGCGCCCAGTTTGCCGTCGAGGCAGATCAGGTCGCCAGCTGTGGTCACGACCAGTGGGTTGATTTCGATCAGCGCCAGGTCGCGCTCAAGGAAGATAGTCGCCAGACCCATGAAGATCTTGGTGAACTGCTGAACTTGCTTACCGGTCAGACCCAGTTTGAACGCCAGTTCACGGCCTTGGTAAGGCTGTGGACCTGCCAGTGGATCCAGAGCAACTTTGTGGATCAAGTGTGGCGTTTCTTCTGCCACTTTCTCGATTTCCACGCCGCCTTCGGTAGAAGCCATGAACACCACGCGACGTGAGCTACGGTCAACCACTGCGCCGAGGTACAGCTCTTTGTCGATATCAGTCGCTGCTTCAACCAGAATCTGGTTTACCGGCTGACCCTGTGCGTCTGTCTGGTAAGTCACCAGGCGTTTGCCCAGCCAGTTTTCAGCAAAAGCGCGGATCTCTTCTTTGCTTTTAACCACTTTCACGCCGCCCGCTTTACCGCGGCCGCCAGCGTGAACCTGGCATTTAACTACCCACGGGCCAGCACCGATTTTTGATGCTGCTTCTTCCGCTTCGCGCGGAGTGGAACAGGCGAAGCCTGATGGTGCTGGCAGGCCGTAGCGTAGGAACAGCTGTTTCGCCTGATACTCGTGTAAATTCATGATGTTCTATCCATTCAGTAGTAAGGCATCTCTATGGCACGGCGCACCGCGCCATAGACTTTTCGATCTCTTTTCTTGACCCGCTTGGACTAGACGTCCAGCAGCAGACGAGCCGGATCTTCCAGCATTTCTTTGATGGTCACCAGGAAGCCTACTGACTCACGGCCGTCAACCAGACGGTGGTCATAGGACAGCGCCAGATACATCATTGGCTGGATAACAACCTGACCATTCACCGCCATTGGGCGATCTTTGATGGCATGCATGCCAAGGATCGCGCTCTGCGGTGGGTTGATGATTGGTGTAGACATCAGCGAGCCAAATACGCCGCCGTTGGTCACTGTGAAGTTACCGCCGGTCAGTTCTTCAACTTTCAGCTTACCGTCGCGACCTTTGATGGCCAGCTCTTTGATTTGCTTCTCGATGTCAGCCATACCCAGAGTGTCAACGTCGCGCAGCACTGGCGTTACCAGACCACGTGGAGTTGAAACGGCAATGCTCACGTCGAAGTAGTTGTGGTAAACCACATCATCGCCATCGATAGAAGCGTTAACTTCTGGGAAGCGTTTCAGTGCTTCAACCACGGCTTTCAGGTAGAAGGACATGAAGCCCAGACGCACGCCGTGACGTTTCTCGAACGCTTCGCCGTACTGCTTACGCATGTCCATGATTGGCTTCATGTTGATTTCGTTGAACGTGGTCAACATGGCGGTGCTGTTTTTCGCTTCCAGCAGACGCTCGGCAACGCGTTTGCGCAGACGAGTCATAGGAACGCGTTTTTCGCTACGCGCGCCGATAGCCGGAGCAGCCGCAGTTTCAGCTTTCGCCGGAGCCGCGTCAGACTTAGCGTCTTTACCAGACTTAGCCAAGTGCGCTTCGATATCTTCACGCGTCAGACGACCACCCACACCGCTGCCTTTGATAGCGCTGGCGTCAAGGGAGTGCTCAGCAATCAGGCGGCGGATAGCCGGGCTGAGTGCATCGCTGCTTTCGTCATCCAGTGCCGCAGTGTGGCGCTGTGAAGGCGTAGATTCTTTATCAGACGCTTTCTCTTGGCTTGGCTTGCCGGTGCTGTTGCCCGGACGCAGGCGCGCCAGAATCTGCTTAGAAACCACGGTTGCACCTTCGTCTTCGAGGATGCTGTCCAGAATACCGGCTTCACTTGCAGGCACTTCCAGAACCACTTTGTCAGTTTCGATTTCAACCAGAACTTCATCACGTTCTACACTGTCGCCCGGCTTTTTGTGCCAGGTGGCAACCGTGGCGTCTGCTACGGATTCAGGGAGGTCAGGGACCAAAATATCTACGCTACTCATTCTCAATCCTTCTAAAATTCGTTAATTAACGTTTAACGCGTCATTGACCAGATCTTGTTGCTGCTTCTGGTGAACGGACATATAGCCAACTGCCGGAGAGGCAGACGCTGGACGTCCTGCGTAACGTAAAGAAGCCCCGAAAGGAATCACTTCACGGAAATTGTGTTGGCTACAGTACCAGGCACCCTGGTTCAGTGGCTCTTCCTGACACCAAACGAAATCATGAACGTGTGAGAATTTCTCAAGCACTTCCTGAATTGCTTTGTGCGGGAATGGATACAGCTGCTCGATACGAACGATGGCGACATCAGTTTGCTCGTTCTTACGACGTTGCTCCAACAGGTCATAGTAGACCTTACCGGAACACATCACGACGCGCTTAACTTGCTTCGGATCCAGCTCGTCAATCTCACCGATTGCCGGCAGGAAGCTACCGTTTGCCAGTTCATCCATGGTCGAAACGGCCAGAGGATGACGCAACAGTGACTTAGGTGACATCACCACCAGCGGACGGCGCATACCGCGCAGCGCCTGACGGCGGATCATGTGGTAAACCTGAGCCGGGGTCGACGGGATACAAACCTGCATGTTCTGCTCGGCGCAGAGTTGCAGATAACGCTCCAGACGTGCAGAGGAGTGCTCTGGACCCTGCCCTTCGTAGCCGTGTGGCAGCAGCATTACCAGACCACACATGCGGCCCCACTTCTGCTCACCGGAACTGATGAACTGGTCGATAACCACCTGAGCACCGTTCGCGAAGTCACCGAACTGCGCTTCCCAGATAGTCAGGGTGCGAGGTTCAGCGGTGGCGTAACCGTATTCGAAGGCCAGAACTGCTTCTTCAGACAGCACGGAGTCCCAGACGTTGAACTCGCCTTGGCTGTTATGAATGTTGGACAGCGGCACGTAGACAGAACCGTTTTTCTGGTTGTGAACAACAGCATGGCGGTGGAAGAAGGTGCCACGGCCGGTATCTTCACCGGAAATACGGATTGGAATACCTTCGTCGACCAGTGTTGCGTAAGCCAGGTTCTCGGCGCCGCCCCAGTCAAACTTCTTGTTGCCTTCGGCCATTTCAATACGGTCGGCGTAGATTTTCGCCACGCGAGCCTGCATTTCAATGGCTTCTGGAACATGGCTGACGCGGCGAGCAAGTTCTTGCAGGCGCTTAGGTTCAACCTTATTCGGGTACTCTTCATCCCACTCGTGGTTCAGGTACGGAGACCAAGTGAAGGTGTGCATGTCGTTTTGACGCCACTCTTCCACTACGCAGTCGCCCGCGTCCAGCGCGTCACGGTAGAGATTAACCATTTCGGTCGCATCTTCCGCACTGGCGACATTCTGCTCAGCCAGAATATCGGCATACAGTTTGCGCGGCGTAGGATGCTTTTTGATTTTCTGGTACATCAGCGGCTGAGTTGCACTTGGCTCATCGGCTTCGTTGTGGCCATGACGGCGGTAACAAACGAGGTCGATCATCACATCACGTTTGAAGGTGTTGCGGAAATCCAGTGCCAGACGAGTGACGAAAGCCACGGCTTCCGGGTCATCCGCGTTGACGTGGAAAATTGGTGCCTGCACCATTTTCGCGATGTCAGTACAGTAATCAGTAGAACGCGCATCTTTCGGGTTAGAGGTGGTGAAACCAACTTGGTTGTTGATAACGATACGCACGGTACCGCCCACTTCATAACCGCGAGCCAGTGACATGTTCAGGGTTTCCTGAACGACGCCTTGGCCGGTGATCGCTGCGTCACCGTGAATGGTGATTGGCAGAACCATGTTGCTGCGCGCTTCGTCCAGACGATCACGACGGGCACGAACAGAACCGATAACCACTGGGCTAACGATTTCCAGATGCGACGGGTTAAACGCCAGCGCCAGGTGAACCATGCCGCCTTCGGTTTCCACGTCGGAGGAGAAGCCCATGTGGTACTTAACGTCACCGGTACCCAGATGTTCTTTATGCTTACCAGCAAACTCGTCGAACAGGTCCTGAGGTTTTTTACCCAGCACGTTGATCAGCACGTTCAAACGACCGCGGTGTGCCATACCCAGCACCACTTCACGCGTCCCGTTTTTACCGGCGTGACGAATCATCTCTTTCAGCATCGGAACCAGCGCGTCGCCACCTTCCAGCGAGAAGCGTTTTGCTCCCGGGAATTTAGCGCCGAGGTAGCGTTCCAGACCTTCTGCAGACGTCAGCTCTTTCAGGAAGGTTTTCTTCTCTGAATCGTTGAAGTTAGCGCGCCCTACCACGGATTCGATACGCTGTTGGATCCAGCGTTTCTCTTCGGTGTTAGTGATGTGCATGTACTCAGCGCCGATAGAGCCGCAGTAGGTTTGCTTCAGTGCTTTGTACAGCTCGCCGAGCTGCATGGTCTCTTTACCAATGGCAAAAGAACCTACATTGAAGGTTTCCTGGAAATCAGCTTCAGTCAGATTGTGGAAAGCCGGATCCAAATCAGGCACGTCGTCAAGTTTCCACAAGCCGAGAGGATCAAGATTTGCATTCTGGTGGCCGCGGAAGCGGAAGGCGTTAATCAGCTGCAACACTTTAACTTGCTTGGCATCCGTTTCCGGATCGCTGATAGCGGAGTTATAGCGAGAAGCGTCTTTTGCCAGACGTCGGAAATAATCGCGTGTTTGAGAATGGAGTTGCTCTGGTTTGACACCCACTGTCGGAAGCTGTTTAAAAATTGAACGCCAGCTATCGTCAACGGAACCAGGATCGGTTAAGTAGTCTTCATAGAGTTGTTCTATGTAAGACTGGTTTGCACCCGCCAGATAGGAGGAATCCAGCCAGGCCTTCATTGCGCCGTTCTGCATCGTGATCCCTTAAGCATTGAAGCTTTAGTTTTCGCCGTGGTTAATAATATTGACCGTGATACACCGTGGTAAGACGGTTTTCCATACATATTCAGTTCATTGGTCTGGAGCCTGTGGCTCTGTCAAGGAACCTCCAAAAATCAACTTGCTGCCTCGTATTGCATGTTGGCTTTTGGCGCTACCCTGCGTTATCCGACCTTATTATTTTCTCCTGTCCCTATACTACTCCAATCGAGGGCAACTTTGTTGCACCTTGTTGCGAATATGTTACCAATAACTCACTTAATGTTAGCGGGAACCTGGGTTCCCGCTAGTGAACATCATCTTACTGACTCAGGCACCGCGCTGAAGCAGCATCGATTTGATGTGACCGATAGCCTTGGTCGGGTTAAGGCCTTTAGGACACACGCTGACACAGTTCATGATGCTATGGCACCGGAATACACTGAAAGCGTCGTCCAGATTATCCAGACGAGATTGCGTTTCTGTGTCACGGCTGTCGATCAGGAAGCGATAAGCCGCCAGCAAACCGGCCGGACCCACGAATTTGTCCGGGTTCCACCAGAACGACGGGCAAGACGTCGAGCAGCAGGCGCAGAGAATACATTCGTACAATCCGTCAAGCTTTTCGCGCTCTTCCGGCATCTGCAAGTGTTCACGCGCCGGAGGATTCTTCCCATCATTCAACAGGTAAGGTTTGATTTTCTCATACTGCTTGTAGAATTGCCCCATATCCACAACCAAGTCACGCACAACAGGCAGACCCGGCAGAGGACGAATGACAATCTTCTTACTGCCTTTCTGTAAAGCCGAGACTGGCGTGATACAAGCCAGACCGTTTTTACCGTTCATGTTGATACCGTCTGAGCCACAAACGCCCTCACGGCAGGAGCGACGGAAAGAGAGGGTTGGGTCCTGCTCTTTCAGCTGGATTAAGGCATCCAGCACCATCATGTCGCGCCCTTCTTCCGCTTCCAGTACGTAATCTTTCATGTACGGCGCGTCGTCAACATCTGGGTTATAGCGATAAATCGAAAATTCGAGTTTCATAATCTGTCTCCGCAACGCCCTAGTAAGTACGCGCTTTCGGCGGGAACGCCGCGCGAAGCTTAGGCTGCATGTTCACCTCACGGCGAGTCATGCTCTCAGTTTCCGGTTGATAAAGCGTGTGGCAGAGCCAGTTAGCATCATCACGATCTGGGAAGTCGAAGCGGCTGTGTGCGCCACGGCTTTCAGTACGGTAGTTCGCAGAAACGGCGGTGGAGAATGCGGTTTCCATCAGGTTATCCAACTCCAGACATTCAACGCGCTGGGTGTTGAATTCTGTTGAAGTGTCATCCAGACGGGCATTTTTCAGACGCTCACGGATCTCTTTCAGCTCTTGCAGACCTTTCGCCATCGCATCACCTTCGCGGAATACCGAGAAGTTGTGTTGCATACAGGATTGCAGGTCTTTACGAATCGCCACCGGATCTTCACCTGAACGGGTGTTGTTCCAACGGTTCAGACGCTCAAGGGCGTGGTCGATATCATCTTGCGATGCATCGCGGCTGTCGCCTTGCTCGTTGATAGATTCTTGCAGATGCAGACCCGCCGCGCGGCCGAAGACCACCAGGTCGAGCAGTGAGTTACCCCCCAGACGGTTTGCACCGTGAACGGATACGCAGGCAATTTCACCTACCGCGAACAGACCTGGGATCACCACGTCTTCGCCTTTCTCATTCACACGCAGCGCCTGACCGGTCACCTTGGTCGGAATGCCGCCCATCATGTAGTGACAGGTTGGGATAACTGGGATTGGCTCTTTAACAGGGTCAACGTGAGCAAAGGTACGAGACAGCTCAAGGATACCCGGCAGGCGAGATTCCAGAACGTCTTTACCCAAGTGGTCAAGTTTCAGCTTGGCGTGTGGGCCCCAAGGACCGTCACAGCCACGACCTTCACGGATTTCGATCATGATGGAACGCGCCACCACGTCACGACCCGCCAGGTCTTTAGCATTAGGTGCGTAACGCTCCATGAAGCGCTCGCCGTCTTTGTTCAGCAGGTAACCACCTTCACCACGGCAACCTTCGGTCACCAGCACGCCCGCGCCCGCGATACCCGTCGGGTGGAACTGCCACATTTCCATATCCTGCACTGGAACGCCTGCACGCAGTGCCATACCTACGCCGTCACCGGTGTTGATATGTGCGTTAGTGGTGGATTGGTAAATACGGCCTGCACCGCCGGTCGCCAGCACAGTGGCTTTCGCTTTGAAGTAAACCACTTCGCCGGTTTCGATACAGATTGCAGTACAACCGACTACCGCGCCGTCTTGGTTTTTCACTAAATCCAGTGAATACCATTCGGAGAAGATAGTGGTGCCGTTTTTCAGGTTCTGCTGATAAAGGGTGTGCAACAGGGCGTGACCTGTACGGTCGGCCGCTGCCGCAGTACGTGCCGCTTGCTCGCCGCCGAAGTTCTTCGACTGGCCACCAAACGGACGCTGATAAATTCGGCCGTCGTCAAGACGGGAGAAAGGCAGACCCATATGTTCCAGCTCAAGAATCGCTTCCGGGCCGGTTTTACACATATATTCAATCGCGTCTTGGTCACCGATATAGTCGGAGCCTTTCACGGTATCGTACATATGCCATTCCCAGTCATCCTCATGGGTGTTGCCGAGGGCTACGGTGATACCGCCCTGCGCAGACACCGTATGGGAGCGGGTTGGGAATACTTTAGAAATCAAGGCACAAGTTTGGCCTGTTTGTGAAATCTGTAATGCGGCACGCATACCGGCGCCACCTGCACCGATAACGACAGCATCAAACTCTCTGACTGGCAGACTCATTGACTACGCTCCCCAAACAACAATTGTTCCATAAAGTAGATAAACCACTAACGTCACGACGATAGCCAGTTGCAGCACCAGTCGAACAGCCAGAGGCTTGACGTAGTCCGTTAACACCTGCCACATGCCAATCCACGCGTGGATCAGAATCGAAAGCAGTGTCAACAGGGTAAATACTTTGGTAATGGAGGAAGCAAAGAAGCCTTGCCAGACATCAAAAGTAATGTCCTGAGCCATCACAACGAAGCCCAGAATATAAAGGATATACAGCGTGATAACGATCGCCGATGCGCGCAGCAGCAGCCAGTCGTGGACACCATTGCGTCCTAATGCCGAAACATTGTTTACCATACGAAGACTCCAGCCAGAATTGACAGCACGACGGTAAGACCGATCACCACTTGGGCTGAACGGGTACCGACAGCTAAACTCTCTTCGATATAGCCGAAATCCATCAGCAAGTGACGAATGCCACCGCAGACGTGATAGGCCAGTGCGGTGAGTATTCCCCAAAAGATGAATTTCACAATGAAGCCATTCATGATTTCAGCTGCGTGTGCAAACCCTTCAGGCGAAGAGAGTGACATGCCGAGCAGCCAGAGGAGGATACCGACAGCGACGAAGGTAATGACGCCGGAGACACGGTGTAAGATGGACGCTATTGCAGTTACGGGAAACCGGATCGTTTGCAGATCCAGATTGACAGGTCTTTGTTTTTTCACGGTTTTGCCCACACACCTCATAGAACCTTTTCGTGATCGCGGCTCTCGCGTTGATGACGAAGGTCTTTTTATTTTCCTTCCTCCGGCCTTGGCGGTGTTCAGACAACTCATCCTCTTCTTGAGTGATGCCGCAGATGCGTTGGCTGCACTCGCTCACCCGAATCACTTACCGGTGTAAGCTCATCGTGTTCACTCAATTGCCGCCTTCCTGCAACTTCACTCACTTCGAGCATGAATGAGCGATATGCTCTTCAGGTCCTACGCTCAAACAACGACATCCATTGTAATCAAGACGCGTAGACTGAATTCATGTTTCAAAGGCTTTTAAATCACTGCTAACAGGCGAAAAATCAGCCACCAAGGCAGAAATTTGAAAGACAAAGAAGATGTGCTGGGTGCTCCTACTTCGGGTTACCCGGAGACCTGGCGCAAAGTATAGGTTGATCACATTCCTATTACAATTCCCCTACAAACGCTTTGGTCACATTTCTGCGAAACAGTGATTAGGCTCCCATTTTTCACAATCCAAACAAAATAAATTATGTAGTTTGACATTGGATCAACATTTCCATTACATATTAGCCATTCGCTCACATCCGTGATGACTACGACAGACACATCCACCCTTCCCTGTTACGCCAAGTTATGCAAAAGTGGGGATTGTGTTATATCCATAACCTTGTCGTAAGTACTGATCCACCGAAAGCTGAGTAACAGAATTGTAAGATCTATCGAATCTTTAACAACGATGAAGTGTCGCCTTTCCGTCAAATCGTGATCCAAGGTCACAGCCGATTGGCTCTACGTTCCCTTTCTAAAATCGATCGCAGAGTCCACCGAAATAATAATGACGGGGATTGAGGTGATATTTTAGGCTGTTCAGTTGTTGACGATTTTTAAAATAAAGGCGCTAAGGAGACTGTAAATGGCTGATAAGAAAGCGACACTTACCCTACAAGGTCAAGATCCTATTGAACTCAACGTGCTATCTGGCACCTTGGGACAGGACGAAATTGACATTCGTACTCTCGGCTCCAAAGGCTTGTTCACCTTTGACCCCGGCTTTACTTCTACCGCATCTTGCGAATCAAAAATTACTTACATCGACGGTGACGAAGGCGTTCTGTTGCACCGCGGTTTCCCGATTGATCAGTTGGCGAAAGAGTCAACCTTCCTGGAAGTGAGCTATTTGCTGCTGTACGGCGAAGCGCCAACTCAGGCTCAATACGAAGATTTCAAAAAAATCGTTGAACGCCACACCATGGTTCACGAGCAAATTACTCGCCTGTTCCACGGCTTCCGCCGTGACTCGCACCCAATGGCCGTGCTGTGCGGCGTGACCGGTGCTCTGGCGGCGTTCTACCACGACTCTATCGACGTGGAAAACGAGCGTCACCGCGAAATTGCTGCTTACCGTCTGCTGTCCAAAATGCCGACCGTTGCCGCCATGTGTTACAAATATTCCATCGGCCAACCGTTCGTTTATCCGCGCAATGACCTCTCCTACGCTGGCAACTTCCTGCACATGATGTTCGCAACTCCTTGCGAAGAGTATGTGGTGAACCCAGTGCTGGAACGCGCAATGGACCGAATTCTTATCCTGCACGCTGACCACGAACAGAACGCATCAACCTCTACCGTGCGTACCGCAGGCTCTTCTGGCGCTAACCCATTTGCCTGTATCGCGGCGGGTATTGCATCTCTGTGGGGACCGGCTCACGGCGGCGCCAACGAAGCTGCACTGAAAATGCTCGAAGAGATCAGCAGCGTCGATCACATCCCAGAATTCATCAAACGTGCGAAAGACAAAAACGATTCGTTCCGTCTGATGGGCTTCGGTCACCGTGTTTACAAAAACTATGACCCACGTGCCACCGTAATGCGTGACACTTGCCACGAAGTGCTGAAAGAGCTGGATCTGAAAGACAACCTGCTGGAAGTGGCGATGGAGCTTGAGCACATCGCGCTGAACGACCCGTACTTCATCGAGAAGAAACTCTACCCTAACGTAGACTTCTACTCAGGCATCATCTTGAAAGCCATGGGTATTCCTTCTTCCATGTTTACCGTTATCTTCGCGATGGCGCGTACCGTGGGTTGGATTGCACACTGGAACGAAATGCACCAGGACGGCATCAAAATCGCTCGTCCACGTCAGCTGTACACCGGCTATGACAAACGTGATTTCAGCTCTCAGGTGAAAAAGAAATAAGTCTGTCAGCAGACGAGAAAAAGGCACTCATTGAGTGCCTTTTTTATTGCTCAAAACCTAGTGCTGACAGCCGGGACAGTAGAAAAATGGCCGAGTAGACACCGAGGTTTTGACGATGGTTTCGCCGCAGCGCTTACACGCCTTGCCTGCCCGACCAAATACCCGAAAGCTGAACAGCGCGCCGTGATGCTTGTTCTCCCGCACCTGCCCGCGCGTGGCGTAAGACAAGCGCGCAATCGACAGACAGGCGTCGGCCAAGTCATCTAGCTGCTGCTCATTCAAGTCTTTGGGTTTATGCGCAGGAAGCAGCTTGGCCTGCCAGAGAATTTCCGCCCGCAAATAGTTACCCAGCCCGGCTAAGAAAGCCTGATCGAGCAGCATGCCGCCCAGCTGGCGGTTGCGGAATTGGGTAGACACTAGCCGCTCGCGCACTTGCTCCACGGTCAGCGTCTCATCCAGCACGTCAGGGCCAATACGCTGCAAGAACGGATGATTCTCTATCTCGTCGCTGGCCCACATCTCAATCTCAGAGGCGCTGTAGAGCAGAATGGTGCCGTCTGTGCTTTGCAACTTCACCCGCAGCGAACGTTTGCTCTCCTTCGGCTCATGACCCGCCTCAACCACCCGCCAGACGCCGTACAGCTGATTATGGCTGTAGAGGGTTAAGCCGTTGGAGAAGTGCGTCAGCAGCGCCTTACCGCGCGTTTCAATCGCCGTAATCTGCGTACCAATCAGCGCCGACTGGTAGGGCTGTAATTCGGGAAAGGCAAACCAGACGTCGGTCAGCGGTTTATTGACCACCGCGCGCACTAACTGGTCAGCGGCGCGGCGAATTTCAGGACCTTCAGGCATCAGTGCGTCGCGCCTCCCGCCACCCTCAAATCTTCCTCAGTATGCAGGGCAATGGCAATGGTCAGCTCGAGCGCTTCAAGCACGGTTTTCACCGACATACTCGGCTGGCCGGGGTGTTTTGCCGCTTGTTCCGGCAAGTATGGGATATGAATAAAGCCGCCCTTCACCACCTTGCAGCCCGGCTGCGCCAGACGATGCAGCAGGCCGTACATGATGTGGTTACAGACGTAAGTGCCCGCCGTCTGGGACACCGAGGCCGGGATACCCGCCTCGCGCAACCCGCTGACAATCGCCTTGATCGGCAGCAGTGAGAAGTAGGCCGCCGGGCCGTCGGCGACGATAGGCAGGTCAACCGGCTGGTTGCCGTCATTGTCGGGAATTCTTGCGTCATCGACGTTGATCGCCACACGTTCGACGCTAAAATCAGCCCGCCCGCCCGCCTGCCCCACCGCGATCACCATCGCCGGATCCACTTCATCAATAGCCGCGTTCAGCGCCTCGATGGCTTTGCCGAACACGCAAGGCAGTTGGCGGATCACAATGCGCGCGCCGGAGATCTCCAGATCTTCTAACTTCTTCACCACTTCCCACGAAGGATTAAGGCGCTCCCCGTCAAAAGGCTCAAAACCGGTTACCAGAACTTTACGCATAAGAGATCCTTGTGTTGATTCAGGCCGAAACCTGAATATTTTGCTGGCGAAACGCTTCACGCAGGCTGCGGGCGAAGGCCAGAGCGTGCTCGCCGTCGCCGTGCAGGCAGACGGTATCGGCTTGCACTGGCACCGCAACACCCTCACGGCTGACCACTTTCTGCTGCTGAACCATCATCAGAGTCTGCTGCAAGGCCAGCTCGTCGCTTTCAATCAGCGCATCAGGCTGGCTGCGCGGCACCAAATTACCGCTGCTTTGGTAGCGTCGGTCGGCGAACACTTCCTGCGACGTCGCCAGCCCCAAACGCGCTCCGGCGCGGATCAGCTCGCTGCTCGCCAGCCCCACCAGCTTCAAGGCGGGGTCAACGCTGTGAACCGCGCGGGCGATGGCGTCGGCCAAGGCCGGGTCCGTCGCCGCTTGGTTGTAGAGCATGCCGTGCGGTTTGACGTGAACCATCTTGCCGCCCTCGGCGCGGGCAATCGCCGCCAGCGCCCCAAGCTGATACACCACCTGCGCATAGACCGTTTCCGGCGGCAGCTGCATCGCCGTGCGGCCAAAGTTTTCGCGATCCGGGAAGCTCGGGTGCGCACCAATCGCCACGCCGTATTGCAGCGCCCAACGCACTGATTGCAGCATGGTTTGGGCGTCACCGGCGTGGAAGCCGCAGGCAATATTGGCCGAACTCACCAGTTGCAGCAGAGCCTGATCGTTGTCGCAGCCCTCGCCGAGATCGGCGTTTAAATCCACTTTGATATTAGCGGCCATGCAGCCCCCACTTAATCTGTTCGATAAAGCGTTCTTGCTCTTTCGACGCCTGCTGGGCTTCTTCCAGCGAGCATTTGACGAAATGTACCGGCTCGCCGAGGCGGATCTGCGCCAAGTTGTAGAGGTCCGCTTCAATCACGCAGGCGATGCGCGGATAACCACCGGTGGTCTGCGCGTCAGCCATCAGCACGATCGGCTGGCCGCCGTGCGGCACCTGCACCACGCCAGGGATCAGGCCGTGAGACAACATCTCGCGGTCGCTCTCACGCTTCAGGCTATGGCCGTGCAGGCGATACCCCATGCGGTTGCTCTGCGGGCTGAGCTGCCACGAAGTGCGCCAAAACGCCTCGCGTGCCTCTTCGCTAAATTCCAGATATTCCGGCCCCGGCAAAGCACGAATCCGGTTGCCAAACAGCAGCTGTTTGATGCCGGTCGACTGCTGCGGAGTCTGGCCTTTCTTGCCAAGCGGCAGCTTATCGCCATCGCGCAGCGGGCGGCCTTCTAAGCCACCAAAGGCCGTTTTAAGGTCGGTGCTGCGCGAGCCGAGCACTTCCGGCACGTCGATACCGCCGGACACCGCCAGATAGCTGCGCATGCCGCGCGCCGGGGTTTTGAGGGTGATCACCTGCCCGGCTTTCACCGGATAGCGCCAGCCGGTCCACAGCACTTTGCCATCCAGCTCGGCATGGCAGCCTGCGCCGGTCAGGGCTATCCAGCCCGCGCGTTTGAATTCGGCGCTGAACTGACCGAGGGTGATTTCCAGCCCGGCGGCGTTTTGCTCATTGCCCACCAGCAGGTTAGCGATGCGCAGCGCGGGTGCGTCCAGCGCGCCGGTCTGGCTGACACCCAGCTGGCGGTAGCCGCCGCGGCCTAAATCCTGAACCGTGGTAAAAATACCTGCGCGAATAATGCTTAACATACCCCCTCCTTTTGCGGCACAAAGCGCACTTTATCTCCGGGACGCAGCAGGCTTGGCTGAGGCTGGCGCGCGTCGAACATCGCCAGCGGCGTGTGACCAATGATTTGCCAGCCGCCGGGGGTAACCAGTGGGTAAATGCCGGTTTGGCTGCCACCAATGCCCACCGAGCCAGCAGGCACCGCCAGCCGAGGCTCCGCGTGGCGCGGGGTGTTGAGCTTCTCCGGCATGCCGCCGAGATAAGGGAAACCGGGCTGGAAGCCGAGGAAGTAGACGATGTACTCGGCGCTGGCGTGGCATTCGACCACTTTGCGCGGTTTCATGCCGGTATGCTGGGCAACAAATTCCAAGTCAGGGCCGTGCTTGCCGCCGTAAATCACTGGGATTTCAACCACTCGCGACTCCAGCTCGACCGACTCACTCTCTTCCCACCACTGCTGAAGACGCTCAATGGCGTCCAGCACAAAGCTTTCAGGGTCGGTCAATAACACCGTCAAATTATTCATGCCGGGGATCACTTCGCGCACGCCGGGATAGTCCTGCAAACGCTGGGAAAGCCCCCAAATGCGTTGCTGACTGGCTAATGAAACTGGCGGTTCAAGTTCCAGTACCACCGCGCGTTCGCCCAACAGGTAACACCGTGCTCGTTGCACTCAAACACTCCTCAAAAAAGCCGTTGTTGATGCAGCCGTAAAAGCAGCTGTAAAAGAAACCGTAGAAAGAAAATCGTTAGACTGGAAACAGTTATGCGGGAAACGGACGGACGATGTCAACTCGCCAACCGCCGCTTTCGGACCCCTTTCAGGTTTCGCCCGCGTGTTTCAACTGCTACTCTCATTCTGTTGTTGTTTTGTTAATCGCTGGCATTGGTGTTGCAGCAAGGCAGCAAGGGAAAGAATCCCGATGAGCTGACTGAAGTCAGTGATTCGGGTTCTTGAGCGCGGCGAACACCGCTGCAACGTCAAGGACAGAGGGAGATGATTTGAAAAAGCCGCTGGCATTATTCTTTCCGCTATACACCACCACCCTGCTGATGCTGCTCGGCTCGGGGCTGCTCACCACTTACATCTCCCTGCGGCTGTCGGCTATCCACGTCAGCGGCGCAATGATTGGTGCCATTATTGCCGCCAACTACATCGGGCTGGTGATTGGTGGCAAAATAGGCCATATCCTTATCGCCCGCGTCGGCCATATCCGCGCCTATGTCTCCTGCTCGGGGATCATCACCGCCGCCGTGCTAGGCCACGGCCTGACTGAGATGATCCCCATTTGGGTGGTGCTGCGCCTGATCATCGGCCTGTGCATGATGTGCCAATATATGGTGCTGGAGAGCTGGCTGAACGATCAGGCAGAAGCCGCCCAGCGCGGCGTGGTGTTTGGCTTCTACATGGTTGCTTCTTATCTCGGCATGGCGCTGGGGCAAGTGGTGCTGATGATTAACGACGGGCTGGGGATCAGCACGCTGATTATTATCGCGCTCTGCTTCTCCCTCTGTCTGGTGCCGATTGCCCTCACCACTCGCACCAATGTCAGCCATATGTCGCCCGCGCCGATGGAGCTGAAGTTCTTTATTGGCGCTATTCCCAAGGTGCTGGCCACCACCCTGCTGATTGGCATGGTGGTCGGCTCCTTCTATGGTCTTGCGCCGATTTACACCAGCCAGCAAGAGCTGACGACCCAGCAAACCGGCCTGTTTATGGCGCTGGCGATTTTCGCCGGGCTGCTGGCGCAATTCCCCCTCAGCTGGCTGTCGGACCATTACAACCGCAACATGCTGATGCGCATTAACGCCGTGCTGCTGGCGGTCACCGCGCTGCCGCTGGCTATCTTCACTCATATCTCTTTCCCGGTGCTGCTCGGCGTCGGCTTTGTGGTCAGCCTGATGCAGTTCACCCTCTACCCACTGGTGGTGGCCTTGGCGAATGACATGATTGAGCCGGAGCGGCGCGTTTCCCTTTCCGCCTGTCTGTTGATGGCCTTTGGCGTGGGTGCCTGTATCGGCCCGCTGGCGGTGGGTGCGCTGATTGAGCCGCTGGGCGGCAATATTCTTTATGCCTTCTTCGCCCTGTGCGGCGGCGGGATTGTGGCCCTGAGCCGGACGTCAGCCAAAGAGGAAGAGACCGTGATGGCGGTGGATGCGCCACTGCCGCATATCGCCATGCCAGACAGTTTGAGCAGTTCGCCGCTGTCGCCAGCCTTGAACCCGGCCTTTGATGAGCAGCTGATTCAGGAAACCATGCCCGCGCCGGAAATGGCCAATGAAGACGCCGCCGCCAATGATGATATTGAGAAGGAAGAAGAGGAAGAGCCGAGCGCCTTCGCGCCACAGGGAGCAGACCCTGACGCCGATACCGGCTTGCAGCGCGCCTTCACCTTGTTGGAGGAAAGCGCGCCGGAGGAGCCGCCCGAAGAGAAAGAGCGGCGGGTGCTTTAATGGCTAAAAATAGTCTCTTAGGCCGGATTGTCGATGTCGATAAACGTTACATCCAATCCATGCTCGGCTTGTAGCCACTCGCCCAAGGCTTTCACACCATAACGCTCGGTGGCGTGGTGGCCCGCGGCGTAGAAGTGCAGGCCCATTTCGCGGGCAATGTGAATGGTCTGCTCGGAGACTTCGCCGCTGATAAAGGCATCGACGCCAAACTCCGCCGCCTGCTGGATAAAGCCCTGACCGCCGCCGGAACACCAAGCTACACGACGGATCTCCGCCGGGCCGCCCTGCGCGCTGTGCAGCACGTTGCGGTCTAGCAGCACTTCAATACGCTGGCGCAGCGCTTCGCCGCTGAGGGGCGTTTTCAGCTCGCCGAAAGGCACCAGCGGCATCACTTCACCCAGCACCTCAATGCCAAACATTTTTGCCAGCTGCGCGTTGTTGCCCAGCTCCGGGTGGGCGTCGAGCGGCAAGTGGTAGCCGTAAAGATTAATGTCATTCAGCAGCAAGGTTTTCAAACGGTTGCGCTTCATGCCGCGCACCACGGCTGGCTCATTTTTCCAGAAATAGCCGTGGTGAACCAAGATAGCGTCGGCCTTGTGCTCCACCGCCGCGTCCAGTAAAGCCTGAGAAGCCGTCACGCCGGTCACGACGCGTTTGATCTCCTTGCGCCCTTCCACCTGCAAACCGTTCGGCGCGTAGTCATGGAAGCTGCTGACATCAAGTTTCTGATTAATCAAGGATTCAAGCTGAAGGTTGTTGATCATATCGGTCTCTCATGGGGTCTGAATATTTAGGGTGATGATAACTGACAAGCCGCCAACACCCAACCTTGGCGCTGCATCCTGTTGTGCTATTCGCGCCCGCTCGCTCCGGCTTTGTGAGTTGTTACGAGGTTGTAGCAGCATAAAACTGCTATGTTTTGTGGAGCCTAACCCCCTACAGCTTGGGCATAAACATAAAACAGAAATGGAGCCTGTCACCTTGTCAATTTTGCAATTACTTAACCAACACCCGGTTATCGCCGCCGTCAAAGACACCGAAAGCCTGAATGCCGCGCTGGAGTCTGACTGCAAAATCATCTCCGTGCTGTATGGCAATATCTGCAACATTGGGGCGATTGTTCAGCGCATCAAAAAAGCTGAAAAGTACGCCTTTATCCATGTCGATTTGCTGGACGGCACCTCCAACAAAGAGATTGTGATTAACTTTCTTAAAATCGTGACCACCGCCGACGGCATCATTAGCACCAAGGCATCGATGATTAAAGCCGCCAAGGCGCAGGGATTTTTCGGCATTCATCGCATGTTCCTGCTCGACTCCATCTCCTTCCACAATATTGATAAACAGGTGGCGCAGTCGAATCCTGACTGCGTGGAGATTTTGCCCGGCTGCATGCCGAAAGTGCTGGGATGGGTGTCAGAGAAGATAAATTTGCCGATTATTGCTGGTGGGCTGGTGTGTGACCATGAGGACGCAGTGGGTGCGCTGAATGCCGGCGCGGTGGCGGTTTCCACCACCAACACCGGCGTCTGGCAGTTAAAATTCTAAAAGTGATAGAGCGGGCAGAAGGCTTTCTGCCCGCCAAAATCAAGGTTGGGCGCTACTTCTCAATCGGGTAAATCGTGCCGCTATTCATGATCCCCTGCGGGTCATAGACTTCCTTCAGCGCCTTGAGAATGTAGTAGGCGCTGCCGTGCTCGTCCCGCGTCCAATGGGTGCGGTGCTTGCCGATACCGTGGTGATGCACCATCGAGCCGCCCTGCTTAATCGTCTCCTCAACAATGATTTTATTCAGCGGATTATGGTACTTGTCGATCTCCTCCTCCGGCTTGCAATCCACCACGTTGTAGTCATACACAAAGTACATATTGGTGCCGTTAATGTAGCTGTGCGAGGAGTGGCCGCCGAGCATGGTGATGTCCTTGGCGTGCGGGAACTCGGTGCGAATGCGCTGAATAACATTGGCATAAATCGTGTGAATGCTTGACCAGTCGCCGGAGACTTCGGTAGTGAAGCCCATGTTGTTGGTGCGCAGGATCTGCTCGCGCTCGGCGGCGACTTTCTCCGGCCCCCAGTTCAGTTGGTTGAACCACGCCTCGATAAGCTTGCTGTCGACCTTTTTGCACTCGGCGTGGCGGGCAACAATCGCCTCAATCCCCTCGCCGGTGGCGCGCGCGATGCCCACCGAGCCTTCGGCCATGAAGATCAGCACGCACTTACCGTCGGCAAAATGGGTGAAGTGCTGACTGCCATCCTCCGCGTCGTATAAACGGGCAATTGACGGGCGATAGCCATCCACCATGACTTCACGCAGGATGTCGAAACCAGTCTGCATATTGTCGAGGGTGTAGCCGTAGAACAGGTTGTTTTCCGGCGTGTATTTGAAGATTTTCACCGTCACTTCTGTGATGTAGCACAGCGCCCCTTCGTTGCCGATGATCACGTGGCGAATATCCGGGCCCGCCGCGCGGCGCGGCACGTTTTTGATGCGGGTGATGGTGCCGTCGGGGAAGACAGCCTCCAGCCCCACCACCATATCTTCAATCGCGCCGTACAGCGTGGAGAGCTGCCCAATGCTGCGGGTGGCGACCAGACCGCCCATCTGCGCCAGCGGCTTAGACTGCGGCGAGTGGCCGGTGGTGTAACCCTGAGCGCGCAGCTGGTTTTCGAGGATTTCCAGCGGCACGCCGCACTCGGCGGTGGCCTGCATGTTGCGAATATCAATCTTGATAATCTTGTTCAGCCCGGAGCCGTCGAGCACCACCGAGTTTTTCACCACGGTTTCCAGCCCGCCTTCAGTGGCCGACGCCCCGGTGCGCGGCACGCAGTTAATCTGATGCTTATTTAAAAACGCCAGCACCTCGGAGACTTGCTGAGTATTTTGTAATTTCACCACCGCCGCCGGTAATGGCAGAGTGAAAACATTATGGATATCGGCATATTTGCGGAAACGGTCAACGCTGTTTTTCTTTAATACTTCTTCATCGGTGATCACCTGCGCGGGGCCGACGATCTCTTTTAAATTCTCAACAATAGCTTCGCGTGATAAAGACATAAGTGATCCTTTCTGCTTATTAAATTAACATGAATTTTCAAAAAATATAATTTTCCCGGTGACTCGCTGGCACACCGGTAATAACGAATTAGCGAACTAAATAACCGCCATCCACCACTAACAGATGGCCATTGACATAATTGGATGCGCGGCTGGCGAGGAATACCATGGCGCCCATCAGGTCCTGAGTTTCACCCCAACGATTGGCGGGAATATGGTCTAAGACGCGCTGATTAGTGACCGGATTTTTACGGGTTTCCGCCGTAATATCCGTGGCGTAATAACCCGGTGCGATACCGTTGACCTGAATATTATATTGGCCAAGCTCATCGCAATACGCCTTGGTGAATCCGGCCAGCGCGTGTTTAGTGGCGGCATAAGCCGGTGACCACTGCCCGCCCAAATAAGAAAACAGCGAACAGATATTGATTATTTTCCCCTGATTATTCGGGATCATAATTTTCGCCACCTCGTGGCTTAATTCAAACGCCGCGGTGAGGTTAATATCAATCATCGGGTCCCAATCTGCGCGGCCGAAATCTAACACCTTATTCAGCTTACAAATCCCGGCGTTATTGACCAAAATATCCACCGTGCCGTAAGTCTCCAGACACTGGGCAATCACCCGCGCCGGTGCGCCTTTTTCGGTGATATCAACCTGCATAAATTCGACGCGAACTCCTTGCATTTCAATCAGCTCGCGAGTCTCGCCTTTATCCATGATGAAGCTTGGGATAAATAAATTGGCTCCGGCTTTGGCCAGCGCGACGGCAAAAGCCTGACCTAAACCGCTATTCCCGCCAGTGACAATGGCGGTTTTCCCTTTTAGCGAGAAAAAGTCCATCGAGAATTCGTTGAGCGCATTTAATGACATGGTGAAGTTCCTTGTCTGGAAAAAAACCAAAAAAAAAGAGAAAAGCAGATCTTCCCCTAGGGGAAGCTACTTTTCTCATCGTCTCTAGTAACTGGCTTAAAGAAGTATCACATTAAATCGCGGTAATAAAGCGATCTGGGTCACAGAAAAAATCTTTGGCAATTTTGTGATTATTCTCACGGTATGCAAGAAGAACGCCGTGTTACTACTAATTTTAGTTACCAGAGATAAAGAGAAAAGTAACTTCCCATTTTGGTGGGAAGCTTGCTTTTCTCTTTTTTTTGGCCTGAATAAATCTAAGAACATTGAGGCTACATCATGGAACAATCTAATTTTCGTCGCTGGTTGGCACTCATCACAATAAGTATCAGTGGCGGTGTCAGCTTCGACTTAGCCTACCTGCGTTATATTTACCAAATCCCCATGGCGAAATTTATGGGATTCTCCAACACCGAAATCGGCTTAATTATGAGCACTTTCGGCATCGCGGCGATTATTCTTTATGCACCCAGCGGGATTATTGCTGACAAGTTCTCTCATCGCAAAATGATGACATTTTCCATGATAGCCACCGGCCTGCTGGGGTTATTAATGGCTACCTATCCGCCGCTGTGGGTGATGATTTTAATTCAAGTTGCCTTTGCTATTACCACGGTATTATTACTCTGGTCCGTGTCGATTAAAGCCGCGTCATTATTGGGCAGCCACGAGGAGCAGGGGAAAATAATGGGCTGGATGGAAGGCTTGCGCGGCGTCGGCGTGATGTCCCTCGCGGTCTTAAGCATGTGGGTTTTCTCACTGTTCGCACCCGATAATCCCAACAGTTTGAAGGCGGCTATTCTGGTCTACAGTCTGGCCTATATCCTGCTCGGCGTGCTGTGCTGGTTCTTTGTCAGCGACGGTTTTACCCGCGCCGCGCCACAAGAGGCGAAGTCACAACACCCGACCTTTGGCCTGAAAGACATCATCGCGGTGCTGAAAATCAGTACCACATGGTATTGCAGCATGATCATCTTTGGCGTCTACACCGTCTTCGCCATCCTCAGCTACTCCACCAATTATTTGACCGAGATGTATGGCATGTCGCTGGTCGCCGCCAGCTATATGGGCATTGTGATCAATAAAATTTTCCGCGCGCTCTGCGGCCCGTGGGGCGGCATCATCACCACTTACACCAAGTTAAAGTCGCCCACTCGGGTGATCCAGCTGCTGTCATTGGTCAGCGTAGTGACACTCTGCGCGCTGCTGGTCACCAATCAGCATCCCACTTCGGTGGCGGTCGGTGTTGGCCTGATCCTGCTGCTGGCGTTTGCCTGCTACGCCTCGCGCGGCCTCTACTTCGCCTGTATCGGCGAGGCGCGCACGCCAAAGTACATTATGGGGACCACGGTGGGTATCTGCTCGGTGATCGGCTTTTTACCCGACGTCTTCGTCTATCCTTTGGTCGGACATTGGCAAGACACCCTGCCCGCCGCCGAGGCTTATCGCAATATGTGGCTGCTGGGGCTGGCCGCCACCGCGCTGGTGATTATTTTCACCGCCCTGCTGTTTAGTAACATGGCGCGCAGCCGCAACGCATCGGCCAAAACCGTTTTACCGACTCATCTTGCAGACTAATTTCATCCTGATTTTTACCGGAGCCTGACATGGACAAGAAATATTTAATGGGCATCGACGTCGGTACGCAGAGTGCCAAAGTGGTTATTTTCGACACCGACGGCAATGTGATTTGTGAAGGGAAACAGGCACTGCGCAAGCTGGATATCCCCGCGCCGCAGCTGGCGGAGCATCCCGACGATGACCTGTGGGACTCCCTCACCAGCGCCTTTAACCATGTGATGGAGAACTTTCAGGCGCTGGGGGGTAAACCGCAAAATATTCTGGCAATGGGGCTGTGCGTAATTCGCTGCTGCCGGGTTTTATTGAAGGAAAACGGCGAGTTAGCCTATCCGGTGATTAACTGGATGGATAAACGCCTAAACAAGCCTTATGAGTATCAAGAGGCCTATCGCGGGGTGAAATACGTCACCACCACCTCGGGTTACATCACCCATCGCCTCACCGGCGAGTTCCGCGACACCTGCGCCAACTACATCGGGTGGTGGCCGATGGACAATGACACCCTCGACTGGAGCACGGATCCCGCGCAGTGGCAAAGCTGCAACCTGACCCGCGACTCGGTGTTTGACGTGGTGAAGCCCGGCGAGGTGCTCGGCACGCTGACTGAAGCCGCCGCCCGCCGCCTCGGGCTGCACGCGGGCATTCCGGTGATTGCCACGGCGCATGACAAAGCCGTCGAAGCGCTCGGCGCGGGCACGCTGGAGCCGGGCGTGGCGCTTATCTCGCTTGGCACTTATATCGGCGCGATGGTACATGGCAAAGAAAACCGTCAGGGCGCGAAGAATTTCTGGCCGTTTCAGGCTTCAGTGCCGGGGCGCTATTTGTATGAGTGCATGGGGGTGCGGCGCGGCATGTGGACCGTCAGCTGGTTCCGTGACCAGTTTGGCGCGGCGGCGCAGGCAGATGCCCAACGGCAAGATTTGAGCATCGAAGATTTGCTCAATCTGGAAGCCAGCCAAGTTCCGGCGGGCTGCGAGGGGCTGCTGACCGTACATGACTGGGCACCGCCGTCGGAAGCCGAGTTCCGCAAAGGCGCAATGATTGGCTTTGATGGCCGCCACACCCGTGGGCATATGTATCGCTCAATGCTCGAAGGCATCGCCTTCACCATGAAAAATCATATGGATAAGATGGCCGAGGAGTTGGGCATTCCCTTCAAGAATTTGATTATTTCCGGCGGCGGCGCCAACAGTGACGTGTTTATGCAGATATTTGCCGACATCTTTGGCATTCCCACCCGGCGCAATGCGATGAAAGGCTCGGCCGCCGTGGGCTGCGCCATCAATGCCGGAATGGCGGTGGGCGTATTCGACGATTATGAAAAGGCTACGCAGAAAATGGTGCGAATGGGTGAACATTTCAGCCCTAACGCCGCCCATCACCAGTTGTATAGCCAGCTTAATCATCAGGTTTATCAACGCGTTAATGCGCAGTTAGACCCGCTATTGCAGGCGGTCAGCCCGCTGGTTGACTGACCGCCGAGGGGAAGCTGCGGTTTCCCCTTTTCACTTTGCCCACTTTAGAGTTTCAGCGAGTCGCCCTGTTGCATCCTGACAAACTTCACGCCAAGGTCATTGCCATCCTGCAACTGCCGCATGATTTCAGCTTCTGGATTTTCACCGGCTTTCAGGCTGGGCTTGATGTGGCTGATGATCACACTCAGTCCGTCGAGAGAGCCTTTGCCGCCGCTGGCAGTTTCCAACACTTTTAGCTCTTTCAGAAGCCACTCGGGAGTCAGATGACCAAACAGCTTGCCGTCGGCGACGTCATCGGGATAAGAGGTTTCGATGATGATGCCCTTGAGCCGCTTGGCTTTCACCTCAGCACTCAGCACCTGCCACACCGCCGCCAGATTGTTCGACTTCTCCACGGCATCCGGGCCGGTATCGCCAAAGTAGGCAAATGACTCTTTATTGCGACTGAGCAGGATCATGCTCGACGCCGTGCCGCCGTGGCTGAGCGGGTAAATCACGCCATCAAGCCCGGTGAGTCCGACGGAAAAACGCTGGGCCGGGCGCGGTGCATTCAGGCGGTAAGTGCCGATACGCAGGCCGCTGCCAGCATCCGTGAAGTTCGGCCACACTTTACCGTTGAAGTAGTGCTGGCGCAGGGTACCGATGGTATCGGCCGTGCCGTAAATCGGTTTTTTACTGTCTTCGGGAGAGCTAATAATAAGCCCGGCAAGGTGGTCGAGATGGCCGTGGCTGATGAAGTAGCCGCCAATCAGATTGCGGAAAACCGCGCCCTGCGGGGTGTAAGGCGCAGCGTTTTCTGGCGTCACCTGAGGAAAAGCGCCCTTGTCGAGCGCCTTGCTGATCCCCGGCAGAACCGAACCGGCATCCAGCCCGAGATAGAGTTTTTGGTCATCGCTGCGAATCAAATAGGAGGTCAAATTGCCCTCCTCAACGCCGCCGTGAACGCCCAGCGCCACCACGTCAAAACCCGCGTATGCCTGACTCGCGGAACACGCCAGGATCAGCGCCAACATTTTGTTTCTCATCACATCGCTCCGTGTGTGGTGAAGATATCTGTTGGTTCTCAGCCCTGTGGCTGATTCCCTCGTTTCGCCGCCTCGAACGCCGCCAATGTGTCTTTACGGGCGGTGGAGTGATCGATAACCGGCTGAGGATAGTCTAGCACGCGCTGGGTTTTCTCAGCCCATTGATGTGGCTGGTGAATTCCCTTTTCTGGGACATCGGTCAACTCTGGCACCCACGCCTTGATAAATCGCCCGGCTTTGTCGAAACGCTCGCCCTGCGTGGTGGGGTTGAAAATGCGGAAGTACGGCGCGGCGTCGGTGCCGGTAGACGCGCCCCACTGCCAGCCGCCATTGTTGGCCGCCAAGTCGCCATCCAGCAGTTGCGACATAAAGTAGCGTTCGCCCTCGCGCCAGTCGATCAGCAGGTCTTTGACCAAGAAGCTGGCGACAATCATCCGCAGGCGGTTGTGCATCCAACCGGTGGCATTCAACTGACGCATGGCCGCGTCGACAATCGGATAGCCGGTTTTACCCTCTTTCCACGCCTGTAAATCTTCCGGCGCGTGCCGCCAGCGGACATTATCCGTCCAGTCGATGAAAGGCCGGTGTTTGCACAACATTGGCCAAGCCACCAGCAGATGGCGGTAAAACTCGCGCCACACCAGCTCATTCAGCCAGCCAAAGGCCCCGCCGTCGCGGCGCCCGAGCACCTCCGGGCATTCGGTGCGCAGGCGATTAAAGCACTGGCGCGGCGACAGCACGCCAATAGCTAAATAAGGGGACAGCGAGCTGGTGCCGTCGATGGCAGGCAGGTCGCGCTGCTCAAGGTAATCCTGCACCTGTTCGCGGCAGAAATGGCGTAAACGGTCACGCGCCGCCTCTTCGCCGACCGGGAAATCATCGCCAATCTCCTGCTGCGGGTGGTCGAAGGGAGTCAGCGGGTGCAGTTTGACTTCGCCGTCGATGTCGCGGGCCTGTGGCGCAGGCAGCGAGCGGCTGTCGGACTCGGTCAGGCGTTCAAGAAAGGCGCGGCGAAACGGCGTGTAGACCTTATACATGCTGCCTTCGCCGGTGGTGACCGAGCCGGGCGGCAGCAGCAGGCTGTCATCAAAACTGCGGCAAGTTATCTCGCCGGAAATCAGCTTTTCGAGAGCGGCATCGCGCTCACGCTCGTTGATTTCATACTGGCGGTTGTAAAACAGCGCTGACACTTTTTGCTCGGCGCAGAACTCCTTCAACCAAGCATTGCTGGCGGCGAAGTCGTCGCACTGGTGGTAGAACAGCGGAATGCCGCGCTCGGCCAGCGAAGCCTGTAAAGCCTGAACGTGCTGGTAAATAAACGCCGCCTGACGCGGCGCCATCACGTGCTGCTGCCACTGTTTCGGCGTGGCGATAAATAGCGCAATCACCTTAGCATGCGGGTCTTCGCAGGCGGCGTGCAGCGCGCGGTTATCGGTGATACGCAAGTCGTTACGGAACCAGACGAGGTGGGTAGTCATAGTGATCCTTCATTAATGGCCATAACGTAACCGGAGAGCCTCTGGATACGGCTCAAAATATCGCTGATCCGCCAGATAAGCGTCCGGATACTCAGCCATATAGTGTTTAAGCAGGGTAATAGGTGCCAGCAGAGGCTGAACGCCCTGACGGTAGCGGTCGATAAGCTGGGTCAACTCTTGGCGCTGGTGTGCATTAAGCTGGCGGCGGAAATAGCCCTGAACATGCATCAGCACGTTGGTGTGATTGCGGCGCGTGGCTTTGTGCTGCAACAGGTTCATCAGCCGCTGGCGATACTCGATGAAGTAATCTTCCAGCGAGGTCCACTCGGCCATGCCCGCCACAAATCGGCCTAACTCGCGATATTGCGGCTGGGAGTGAGCCAGAAGCGAAAGCTTGTAACGGCTGTGGAAAGCCATCAGTTTGCCGCGCGACAGGCCGCTGGCCCGCAGCTGGTTAAGCTCATATAAGGCAAACACGCGCTCGACAAAGTTCTCACGCAGCACCGGGTCATTGAGTCGACCGTCCTCTTCCACCGGCAGCCACGGGTAGCGTTTCATCAATGCGGCGGCATAAATCCCCACGCCGCATTTCTTGCCGTCTTTGCCGTTGGCGCTGTAGACCCGCACCCGCTCCATGCCGCAGCTCGGCGACTTGGCGCAGAGAATATAGCCACACAGATGCCCCAAAGGCTCGATGCGCTTTTCGGCATAACTCTGCATTTTCTCTGTGACATCAATGGATTCATTATTACTGAAACGCATCGCGACGCCATCATCCTGACGCACAAGGCGCAGCGCGGGGCGCGGCGTCGGCAGGCCAATTGCCATCTCAGGGCAAATCGCTTCGAAGCGCACATAGGGCGCAAGTTGCTCAACGGCGAAAGCCAGCCGCTTGTGGCCGCCGTCAAAACGCACGTTCTCCCCCAGCAGGCAGGCACTGATGCCGATTGGAATCTGTTCACTCATTAGCAACTCCCTGATGTTGTTAGTCATGACAGTAAGGAAGAGAGCTTTTTACCCTCGTTATTAGACAGTATAAGTTATACAACAAAATAATGTTGTACAGCTTTAGATTGAGGTAATAAAAAACCCCGACTGAAAAGCCGAGGTTTTTTTGGTCATTTCTTTATTGGGAGGAAGTCATCAACGCAACCCCACACCCCATCCCAGCCTTCCCCTCCTGAAAGGGGAAGGAGTAAGGATCAATAAAAATCTTGAGAGGCGAGTTCCGCATGCGACAGCCAAACTGGCTTATCGCTGGTTTTCAGCCAGACGCGGTGTAAATAACTATAAAAACGGGCGCGGTCTTGGCGGAACAGCATTACCGGTAATGCCAGCACACCTGCGGCAAGCACCAGAGCGCGGCGAACAAGAATACGGGTCAGCGTATACGGCGTGTAATCAGACATAGCGTTGCTCCTTTCGGAAATGTTTAAGAATTAATGGAATCTGTAAATTGAACAAAATTTTACCGCAACCGCTGAAAGTTTACTACTCATCTGACCACTTAAAGTGTAAAAAAACACCAAATTTAGCCTATCCCTGTAATTGAGTTACAGAAAAGTTAAATAAAAACACTTTTTACATTTCATTTTTATAACAACTCGATCACCTATCAGATTTTTATTCTCCCCGCCCAAATCCCAACCATTGGCGCTGTAGTAAGTCCCTGTAGCACAGAGCCAAATCCCAGCCATTGGCGTTGTAGTAAGTCCCTGTAGCACAGAGCCAAATCCCAAGCCATTTGAGTTTTATCAAGGCGGCAACTGAATGAATCCTAGGAGCTTACATAAGTAAGTGACTGGGGTGAGTGAGGGCAGCCAACGCCGAGACAACTCAAAGGGTGCAGGGATTTTTATATAATTTTTATACAAGGGACCGCTTTCTTTTCAGGATCTTTGCCTGCGATTCCCTATCCTCGCTGCAACATAAAAAAACACCTGTGGAGGTGGACTGTGACTGTTGGCGTAATCTGCGGCGCACTGCTGGTTCTGTTGTTACTCGGCTACTTGGTTTATGCCCTGCTTAATGCGGAGGAGTTTTAAAAATGGCAGCTTCGGGCTTTTTAATGATCGCCAGCTTTATGTTGGTGTTATTGCTGCTCTCAAAACCACTGGGGAATTTCATTGCTCAGCTGATTGAAGGTCAGCCTGTAGGGTTTTTACAACGTTTTGATCGTGGGGTATTTCGCACAGCAGGTAGTTCCGAAACAGAAATGAACTGGTGGCAGTACGCCCTCGCCATCATGGTGTTCAACATTTTAGGCATCGTCGTTTTGATGGTGATGTTGTTGGCACAAGGCTGGTTGCCGATGAACCCGCAGAACTTCGGCGGTCTGTCATGGGATCTGGCTTTCAACACGGCAGTCAGCTTTGTGAGTAACACCAACTGGCAGGCGTACAGCGGCGAAAGCACGCTGAGCTACTTCAGCCAGATGATTGGTTTGACGGTGCAGAACTTCCTGTCCGCCGCCACCGGTATTGCCGTGGCCTTCGCGCTGATCCGCGCCTTTGCGCGCCCTTCAGCTCATACCATTGGTAACGCATGGGCAGACCTGTGGCGCATCACGATTTATCTGCTGCTGCCAATTTCTCTGTTGATGGCGCTCTACTTCGTCAGCCAAGGGGTGATTCAGAACTTCGAAGCTTATCAGCACGTGACCACGCTGGAAGGCGCGCAGCAGCTGTTGCCAATGGGCCCAGTCGCCTCTCAAGAAGCGATCAAAATGCTCGGGACTAACGGCGGCGGATTCTTCGGCGCGAACTCCGCGCATCCGTTCGAAAACCCAACCGCCATGACCAACATGGTGCAGATGCTGTCGATTTTCCTGATCCCTTGCGCACTGTGCTTCGCGTTTGGTCGCGTGGTCGGTGACAACCGTCAGGGTCACGCGCTGGTGTGGGCGATGTCGGTGATTTTCGTGGTGTCCGTTGTGGTCATCATGTACGCGGAATTGCAGGGTAACCCGCACTTCACGCAGCTGGGTGCTACCAGCAACATCAATATGGAAGGTAAAGAGAGCCGCTTCGGCATCTTGGCTTCTAGCTTCTTTGCTGCCGTCACTACCGCCGCGTCCTGTGGTGCCGTGAACGCCATGCATGACTCCTTCACCGCCCTCGGTGGTCTGGTGCCGATGTGGCTGATGCAGATTGGTGAAGTGGTATTCGGCGGCGTCGGCTCTGGCCTGTACGGCATGCTGCTGTTCGTGCTGCTGACGGTGTTCATCGCCGGCCTGATGATTGGCCGTACGCCGGAATACCTCGGTAAGAAGATTGATGTTTACGACATGAAGATGACCGCGCTGGCGATTCTGGTCACACCAACCTTGGTGTTGCTGGGTACCGCGCTGGCTCTGGTGACTGACGCAGGTCGCGCCGGTATTTCCAACCCAGGTGCGCATGGTTTTAGCGAAGTGCTGTACGCCGTCTCCTCTGCCGCCAACAACAACGGTAGCGCCTTCGGTGGTTTAAGCGTCAACACCCCGTTCTATAACGTGCTGTTGTCGGTATGTATGTTCTTCGGTCGCTTTGGGGTGATTCTGCCGGTACTGGCTATCGCCGGTTCACTGGTAGCGAAAAAACGTCAGAAAGCGGGCAACGGTACGCTGCCTACCTACGGCCCACTGTTTATCGGCCTGCTGGTCGGTACGGTTCTGCTGGTTGGTGCGCTGACCTTCGTTCCAGCTCTGGCCCTCGGTCCGGTAGCAGAACATTTGCAGGTGTGGTCCGGCCATTAATGCCGCGTAACCCGTTGAACTGATAATGAGTGAGATTAATAAAATGACTCGTAAACAACGTGCGCTGTTTGAACCGCGCCTGATCCGCACCGCCCTGCTCGACTCGGTGAAGAAACTGGACCCGCGCGTCCAGTGGCGTAACCCGGTGATGTTCGTGGTGTATCTGGGCAGTATTCTGACCACTATTATTTGGCTGGCTATTCTGTTCAAACAGACTGACGGCAGCGCCGGATTCACCGGCAGCGTGTCGCTGTGGTTGTGGTTCACCGTGCTGTTCGCCAACTTTGCCGAAGCATTGGCAGAAGGCCGCAGCAAGGCGCAGGCACAGAGCCTGAAAGGCGTGCAGAAGACCAGCTGGGCGAAGAAAATCTACGAACCACGCCCGGAATCTCCGGTGGTGAAAGTGGCTGCAGACAGCCTGCGTAAAGGCGACATGGTGCTGATCGAAGCCGGTGATACCGTGCCGTGCGACGGTGAAGTGCTGGTCGGTGGTGCATCAGTCGATGAGAGCGCCATTACCGGTGAATCCGCGCCGGTTATCCGTGAGTCAGGCGGTGACTTCTCCTCCGTCACCGGCGGTACTCGCGTGCTGTCTGACTGGCTGATTGTTGAGTGTACGGCCAACCCAGGCGACACCTTCCTTGACCGAATGATCGCCATGGTTGAAGGCGCAAAACGTCGCAAAACGCCAAACGAAGTGGCTCTGACCATTCTGCTGGTTGCGCTGACGCTGGTGTTCGTTTTAGCCACTGCGACGCTGTATCCGTTCTCGCTGTTTAGCGTTGACGCCAGCCATATGGGCGTTCCAGTCACCGTCACCGTGCTGGTCGCGCTGTTGGTGTGTCTGATCCCTACCACCATCGGCGGCCTGCTGTCGGCCATCGGCGTGGCGGGTATGAGCCGCATGCTGGAAGCTAACGTGATTGCCACCAGCGGCCGTGCTGTTGAAGCCGCGGGTGACGTTGACGTGCTGCTGCTCGACAAGACCGGGACCATTACGCTGGGTAACCGTCAGGCATCGCAGTTCCTGCCCGCACCACAGGTGACGGAACAGGAACTGGCCGATGCCGCACAGTTATCCTCACTGGCGGACGAAACGCCGGAAGGCCGCAGTATTGTGGTGCTGGCGAAACAGCGCTTTAACCTGCGCGAACGCGATATCCATTCGCTGAACGCCACCTTTGTTCCGTTCTCTGCGCAAACCCGCATGAGCGGCGTGAACATCGGCGACCGCAGCATTCGTAAAGGCTCGGTGGACGCGATTCGCCGTCACGTTGAAACCAACGGCGGCAGCTTCCCGCAGGCTATCGAAGGTCTGGTGGAAAACGTGGCTCGTAAAGGCGGTACGCCGCTGGTTGTGGCTGAAGGCGCGCGCGTTCTCGGCGTGGTTGAGCTGAAAGACATCGTCAAAGGCGGCATTAAAGAGCGCTTTGCCGAGCTGCGTAAGATGGGGATCAAAACGGTGATGATCACCGGTGACAACCGTCTGACCGCTGCGGCTATCGCGGCCGAAGCCGGGGTGGATGACTTCCTGTCAGAAGCCACGCCGGAAGCCAAGCTAGCGCTGATTCGCCAATACCAGTCAGAAGGCCGTCTGGTGGCGATGACCGGCGACGGTACCAACGACGCCCCTGCTCTGGCACAGGCTGACGTGGCGGTGGCGATGAACTCAGGTACCCAAGCGGCAAAAGAAGCTGGCAACATGGTGGACTTGGATTCCAACCCGACCAAGCTGATTGAAGTGGTGCATATCGGTAAGCAGATGTTGATGACCCGTGGTTCGCTGACCACCTTCAGTATCGCCAACGACGTGGCGAAGTACTTCGCCATTATCCCGGCGGCGTTCGCGGCAACTTATCCGCAGCTGAACGCGCTGAACGTGATGCACCTGACCTCCCCTGCCTCGGCAATTATGTCGGCAGTTATTTTCAACGCCTTGGTGATTGTGTTCCTGATCCCACTGGCGTTGCGCGGTGTGAGTTATAAGGCCATGAGTGCCGCGTCGCTGCTGCGCCGCAACCTGTGGATTTATGGCGTGGGTGGTCTGGTGGTGCCGTTTATCGGTATCAAGATTATCGACGTGATCCTCACCGTTTTACACTTAAGTTAAGGGATAAAGACTATGTCTGTTTTACGTACTCAGTCTGCTAACCAAGCTCCAGCGCCAACCCGCATGAGCTACCTGCGCCCTGCAATTGTGATGACGGTGCTGCTGACGCTGGCGACCGGGGTGGTTTACCCGTTCGTCACCACCGGGATTTCCACCGCGGTATTCAACTACCGCGCTGAAGGTTCGCTTATCCGTGACAATGGCGTGATTGTCGGTTCTGAGCTGATTGGCCAGAATTTCACTCGCGACAACTATTTCTGGGGGCGTCCGTCGGCGACATCCGATACCCCCTATAATCCAATGGCGTCCGGCGGCAGCAACATGGCGGCGAGCAATCCGGCGCTGGACAAAGCCGTGGCGGATCGCGTGGCGGCATTGCGTAAAGCGAACCCGCAAAGTTCGCCACAGGTTCCGGTGGATTTAGTCACCGCATCAGGCAGCGGCCTTGACCCGCAAATTTCGGTGGAAGCCGCACAGTGGCAGGCCCAGCGCATCGCCACGGCGCGTGGCTTAACGCTGGCACAAGTCAATAAACTGATTGATGATAATACCTCGTCGCCGCTGGCGAGCTTTATCGGCCCGAGCGTGGTCAACGTCCTTGAATTAAACCATGCGCTGGACAATGTGAAAGCGCAGTAAGGGTTCGAATAAAGATGTCCTCACGCTAAAGAGGATCAGTGATTAGGGCGCAACACGCTGCACCTTTCGAGATTCCCCCTCGGAAAATGCAACATGCTGCGCCCGTTCGGCTTTCTAAATTATGATGGGAAAACACATGGTGGAAGAATCACAACGCCCCGACCCGGATAGTCTTCTGGCGCTCGCTAATGAGAAGCCGCGCGGTCAATTAAAAGTCTTTTTCGGTGCCTGTGCAGGCGTTGGAAAAACCTTTGCCATGTTGCAAGAGGCCCAGCGTTTACGCGCCACGGGCCTCGATGTTTTGGTCGGCGTGGTGGAAACCCACGGGCGTAAAGAGACTGAGGCCCTGCTCCCCGGCCTGAGCCTGCTGCCGCCGAAACGCATTCAGCACCGTGGCCGTCAGGTGCAGGAGTTTGATCTCGACGCCGCCCTCGCCCGCCACCCTGCCCTGATCCTGATGGACGAACTGGCGCACAGCAACGCCACCGGCTCGCGCCACCCGAAGCGCTGGCAAGATATTGATGAACTTTTAGATGCCGGAATCGACGTGTTTACCACCGTCAACGTGCAGCATCTGGAGAGTTTGAACGACGTGGTCAGCGGCGTGACCGGGATTATTATTCGCGAAACCGTCCCTGACCGACTGTTCGACGACGCCACCGAAGTGGTGCTGGTCGACCTGCCGCCGGACTCGCTGCGCCAACGCCTGAAAGAGGGCAAAGTCTATATTCCCGGTCAGGCCGAGCGCGCCATTGAGCACTTTTTCCGCAAAGGCAACTTGATTGCTCTGCGCGAGCTGGCCCTGCGCCGCACCGCCGACCGGGTGGATGACCAGATGCGCGAATACCGCGATGACCAAGGGGTTCACCGCGTCTGGCACACTCGCGACGCCCTGCTGCTGTGTATTGGTCACGGCGGCGGCAATGAAAAATTAGTGCGAATCGCCTCGCGGCTGGCTGCGCGTCTAGGCTGTATCTGGCACGCGGTGTATGTCGAAACCCCGCGCCTGCACCGTCTGCCCGAAGGCCAACGACGGGCGATTTTGCGCTCGCTAAAACTGGCACAAGAATTGGGAGCGGAAACCGCCACCCTCGCCGATCCGCAAGAAGAGAAAGCCATTCTGCGCTATGCCCGCGAGCACCGTCTGGGCAAGGTACTGATGGGGCGGCGCAAAGAGCAGCGCTGGAAAGTTGGCGGCACCTTTGCCGACCGGCTGGCGCGCATCGGCCCAGATTTAGATTTGATGATCATCGGGCTGGAAGATGCTCCAGCTATTCAGAGCCGCAAAGAACACGACGCCCGCACCTTCGCCGAGAAATTCCGCCGCCAGCTTCAGGGCTGCGCCGTGGCCGTGGCGCTCTGTACGCTGATCACCCTGTTCTCCCAATGGCTGATCCCAGCATTCGATCAGGCCAACCTGGTGATGGTTTACCTGCTCGGCGTGGTGATTGTCGCACTATTTTATGGCCGCTGGCCGTCGGCGCTGGCTGCGGTGATTAACGTCGTCAGCTTCGACCTGTTCTTTGTGCAGCCTCGAGGCTCGCTGGCGGTCACCGACGCGCAGTATCTGGTGACCTTTGCGGTGATGCTGATTGTCGGCATCCTGATTGGCAATCTTACCGCCGGGGTGCGCTATCAGGCGCGCATTGCCCGCCACCGCGAACAGCGCGCCCAGCATCTGTATGAAATGTCGAAAGGCCTGAGTCAGGCGCTGACGCCGGACGCCATTGCCCAGACCAGCCGCCACTTTATTTCTTCCAGCCTGCACGCCAAAACCGCCGTTTTACTGCCGCAGGAGAATGGCGGTCTGGCTCCAGCAGCCAGCGATGAAGGCGCCAGCATTGTGGTAGATGATGCCATTGCGCGCTGGAGTTTTGATAAACAGATGCCCGCCGGAGCAGGCACCGACACGCTAGCGGGCGTGCCTTACCAACTGCTGCCTCTGGTGGCCTCAGGCCAGTCGCGCGGCCTGTTGGCCGTTGAGCCGACCAACGCGCGCCAGCTGATGGTGCCGGAGCAGCAGCGACTGCTGCAAACCTTCACCGTGCTGGTCGCCAACGCCCTCGAGCGTTTAGATTTGGCCGCCAGCGCCGAAAGCGCCCGGCTGGACGCCGAGCGCGAACAGCTGCGCAACTCGCTGCTCTCCGCCCTCTCCCACGACCTGCGCACGCCGCTCACCGTGCTGTTCGGTCAGGCAGAAATTCTGACGTTAGATTTAGCGTCCGAAGGCTCGAAACACGCGCCACAGGCTAATCAGATTCGCCAACAGGTCCTCAGCACCACCCGACTGGTGAACAATTTGCTGGATATGGCGCGCATTCAGTCCGGCGGCTTTAACCTGCGCAAAGAGTGGCAGTCGGTGGAAGAGATCATCGGCAGCGCGCTGCGCATGCTGGAAACCGTGCTCAGCAGCCATGAAATCAAAATCGAGCTGCCGGAAGAGCTATTGCTGGTCAATTGCGACGGCAGCCTGATTGAGCGAGTGTTTATCAACCTGCTGGAAAATGCCCATAAATACGCCGGTTCGGGGGCGACGATTGGCATTCGCGCCACGCCGCAGCAGGAGTGGCTGGAGATGGAAGTGTGGGATAACGGGCCGGGAATTATGTCCGGCGGCGAGCGCGCTATCTTCGACAAATTCTCTCGCGGCAATAAAGAGTCAGCAATCCCCGGCGTGGGCTTGGGATTAGCCATTTGTCGTGCCATTATTGAGGTACACGACGGCGAGATCTGGGCGGAAAATGGCCCTAACGGCGGCGCACGCTTCCGCTTCCGCCTACCTTTGGAATCACTGCCAGAAATGGACACTGACATAATTGAGGAAATGTGACTTCATCTCCCATTAATATTTTGATTGTTGAAGATGAGAAAGAGATCCGGCGCTTTGTTCGAACCGCGCTGGAGGGGGAAGGTTTGCGCGTTTTCGAGAGCGACACGCTGCAACGCGGGCTGATTGAGGCCGGTACGCGCAAACCTGACTTGATTATTCTTGATCTCGGCTTGCCGGATGGCGACGGGCTGGATTACATCCGCGATTTGCGCCACTGGAGCAGTATTCCGGTGATTGTGCTGTCGGCCAGAACCAGTGAAGAAGATAAGATTGCCGCGCTGGACGCGGGTGCCGATGACTTCCTGACCAAGCCGTTTGGCGTTGGCGAGCTGTTGGCGCGCGTGCGCGTGGCGCTGCGACGTCATGCCGGAAGCCATCAGGAAAGCCCGTTGGTGAGTTTCTCTGATGTCAGCGTGGATTTGGTCAATCGGCGCGTGCAGCGTAATGGCGAAGATTTACACCTGACGCCGATTGAGTTTCGCCTATTGGCGGAGCTGCTGGCTAACAGCGGAAAAGTGATCACCCAGCGGCAATTATTGAGCCACGTCTGGGGGCCAAACTATGTCGAGCACAGCCACTATCTGCGCATTTATATGGGTCATTTGCGACAGAAGCTGGAAGTCGATGCCACCCGTCCGCGCCATCTGTTGACTGAAACGGGTGTCGGCTACCGATTCCTGCCCTAACCTGCTTTACTCTTCCCGCTCGCGCACTTTGCCGGTTTTCAGCAGCATCATGAAATCCTTAAAGGCGGTGCGTAGAGGGTCGAACAGCGGATGCTTGCGGTTCTCCATCATGGTTTCGGAGAACAGCTTTAAGCCCACGGCAAAAGCCGCCGTTTTCTCTTCGCCAAAGCCCAAATCTTCCCGCGCCTGCAAACGTTTCACAATGCCCAAAATCTCATCGTGGTTCTCGGCTTCAAACACCAGCGTTTCGGCTTCCAGCGGCTCGCCGCGCTTGTCAGTTAATGGCTCAACGGTGATGCGATAACGGTAACCCGGCATTATTTTTTCTCCTCAGAATTTGCATTTTTAGAAGACGCAGCGGCCAGTTCGGCATCGATGGCGGCGAATTCGGCTTCAATGCTTTCTACCGCTTTGACCAGTGTGGCATTAACGCGGGCCACCTGCTCAGCACTCAGGTCACCGCGCATCATGTTGCCGCGCAGCACGCGTTTCAGGCGATGCATGGCGTCGGAGATACCTTCCGCCAAGTTGCCACCGCGCGGACGCGTTGCGCCAGCCAGACGGGCGAAAATGATGTCGACCACTTCCTGATGCTGCGCCAACTCGACTTTACCGGCTTCGGTAATTTGGTAGCTTTTGCGGCCATTGCCGGTGGCGACGGCTTCAAGGAAGTCTTGCTCTTCCAGCAGGGTCAGCGTCGGGTAAATCACCCCCGGACTTGGCACATAGAGGCCAGACGAAGCTTCTTCAATCGCTTTAATCAGCTCATAGCCGTGGCTTGGCTTTTTCGCCACCAGCGCCAGCAGCACGCGGCGCAGGTCACCGTGCTCAAACAGGCGCTGCACGCGCTCGCCGTGACGCCCTTCCCCACGACCACCGCGACGGCCTTCGCCGCGCTCATCGCGATCGCCAAAATGGTGACGCCCGCCACGACGCAGGTCGCGATGACCGTGACGGTGATGCCCCTCTTCGCGGCATCCGTGGCCGCTATGGCGGCCTTCGAACAGTTTACTAAACATAGATTCAATCCTTAAATATAGGGTTATTTAGATATATCGAAGTGTTTTCGATATATCTAAACTAGATCGAATTTCAGCCATCAGCAAGTCGAAAATGCAATTTCGATATATCTTTTTTATGGGGAGGTTTTTTTTACGAGGCGTAGAAAGCAAAAAAGCGCTGAAGATTCAGCGCTTTGTTTTGGAGCAGAGGTCGGGATTACTTGGCGTCGGCAAGGACTTTGCTGACGATATCCACGGCTTCTTTTTCGATTTTTTCGCGGTGCTCAGCACCTAAGAAGCTTTCACAATAGATTTTGTAAGCTTCTTCCGTACCGGACGGACGTGCGGCGAACCAGCCATTTTTGGTCATCACTTTCAGACCGCCAATGGAAGCCCCGTTGCCCGGCGCGTTGGTCAGGCGGGCGGTGATTGGGTCACCGGCCAGCGTGTCGGCTTTCACCTGCTCAGGAGAAAGCTTGGACAGCGCGGCTTTCTGCGCGTGAGTCGCAGGAGCCTGAATACGGTTGTAGCTTGGCGCACCAAAGCGAGCCGCAAGCGCATTGTAGTGCTCTTGCGGATTCTTGCCGGTGACGGCGGTGATCTCAGCCGCCAGCAGGCACATGATGATGCCGTCTTTGTCGGTGGACCAAGGCGTGCCGTCGAAACGCAGGAAAGATGCCCCGGCGCTCTCTTCGCCGCCAAAGCCGAAGCTGCCGTCGAACAGGCCGTCAACGAACCATTTGAAGCCCACTGGCACTTCCACCAGCTTGCGGCCCAAGTCTTCGACCACGCGGTCAATCATCGCGCTGGATACCAGCGTTTTGCCGACGGCGACCTCTTTGCCCCACTGTGGACGATGCTGGAACAGGTATTGGATTGCCACCGCCAGATAATGGTTCGGGTTCATCAAACCCGCCGGCGTGACGATGCCGTGGCGGTCGTAATCCGGGTCATTGGCGAAGGCCAAATCGAACTTGTCGCGCAGCGCCAGCAGGCCCGCCATCGCGGATTCAGACGAGCAGTCCATGCGGATCACCCCGTCGTGGTCGAGATGCATAAAGCGGAACGTCTGATCGACAGAGTCGTTCACCAGCGTCAGATCGAGTTCGTAATGCTTGGCAATACGCTTCCAGTATTCGATACCGGAACCACCGAGTGGGTCAACGCCCAGCTTCAAGCCCGCTTTTTGAATCGCCTTCATGTCGACGATTTCGCCAAGGCTTTCGACATAAGGCTGAACCAAATCTACGGCTTGCAGGTGGCCGCTTTTCCACGCCGCGTCGAGAGACTGACGCTGAACGCCAGCCAGCTTGGCCGCCAACAGCGCATTGGCACGTTTTTCAATAACTGACGTCAGGTCAGTATCGGCCGGGCCGCCGTTGGTTGGGTTGTACTTGATGCCACCGTCTTCTGGCGGGTTGTGCGACGGGGTGATGACGATGCCATCAGCCAAAATGCCGCCTTTGCGGTTGTGCGTCAGGATAGCGTGAGAAACCGCAGGGGTTGGCGTGTAGCCATTATCTTCCTGCACAATCACGTCAACGCCGTTGGCCGTCAGCACTTCCAGCACGGAAATAAAGGCCGGTTCAGACAGCGCGTGGGTATCTTTGCCCACGTAGCAAGGACCCGTGGTGCCCTGCTCTTTGCGCACTTCAGCAATCGCCTGAGCAATCGCCAGAATGTGGTTTTCGTTGAAGCTATGACGCAACGCGCTACCGCGATGGCCGGAAGTCCCAAACTTCACCGCGTGGGCAGTGTTCGCCGGGTCCGGTTGCAGAACGTAATATTGTGACGTCAACTGCGCCACATTGATTAAATCGCTTTGCTGAGCAGGCTGTCCTGCACGAGGGTTATTAGCCACGTGTGCATCTCCCTTACGCTGAAATTAGAGGGTACCGCAGACTTTGTCGGTCAGTTCTTGAGGGAACTGCATCAACTGCATGATGTGTTCGATCATGCTGCGTTTGCGATCTGTGTTGGTATTCGTGATAACCCAATACGGCGTTCCAGGAACGTGTTTAGGCTTAGTATGGTTACCATTTTGCAGCAATGTCTGCTGGTCGCCAGCGAAATAGGTGCGCGTGCGGCCGTGCAGGGAGTCCGTCGCCGCAGCAAATTCTTTAGGATTCAGACAGTACAATGTAGACAGGATCAGCATGAAACGGTTCACTGCCTTGGTCTGTTCTGCATAGTCATCAGAAAGCAGCAGTTCGCGCACGGCGCGGACTTTATCACGCGCGGTGTTAGCAGCCACGACAGGCGCTTTTTCTGCGGCGGTGGCGGCAGCAACCTGCGCGCCCGCATCGGCAGGGGTAGTTTTCGCTTCCTGCCCGGCAGAAAACTTCAGCATACGGCGCAAAATATCCGACGCACTTTCGCCGATATGCTGCGTATGGCTGGCAATATAACGGTAGAGTTCTTCGTCAACCTCAATAGTTTTCATCTTTTTCCAGTACTGTTTTTTCTACTTAATTCGTTCGAAAAGGATTATACAAACTTCTGCGCGTTAACGAACAGGTCACAACACAAAAAGCAGATTTATCCACGCTTTCTGCTCAAGCCTTCTGCTATCTGCTTCGCAGCGCTAAATCCCAATCAGGCATCTGGCTAAAACTTTCCGGTTTAAAAATTTTCAGCAACTCATGATAACCTAATGAGATTGTTTATCTGCATGAACTTCACCATGAAATTACATTATCGTCTGCAAGAATCTGCCCTGCCTGAGAATCAAACCCTGCCCGTTTTGCTGATCCACGGCCTGTTCGGCACGCTGGATAATCTTGGGGTGCTGGCGCGCGACTTGAAACAGCAGCATCAGGTGCTGCAAGTAGATATGCGTAACCATGGCCAGTCAGGCCGTTCAGATGACATGTCTTATGCCGCCATGGCGCAGGATTTATTGGACACCATGGATGAAGTCGGCTTCGAAAAAGCGCTGGTGATTGGCCACTCAATGGGCGGCAAAGCGGCGATGGCGATGACCGCACTGGCGCCCGAGCGCATTGAAAAACTGGTGGCGATTGATATCGCGCCGGTGGACTATGACACCCGCCGCCACGACGAAATTTTTGCCGCCGTTAACGCCGTGACCGGCGCCAAGGCTAGCGACCGCCAGTCCGCCGCCGAGTGTATGCGTCAATATATAGATGAAGAAGGCGTGATTCAGTTCTTGCTGAAATCCTTCCAGCAGGGCGAGTGGCGCTTTAACGTGCCGGTGCTGATGGCGGAGTACGCCAAAATTATCGGCTGGGAAAACATTCCCGCGTGGAACCACCCTGCACTCTTTATTCGCGGCGGCCTGTCGCCTTATGTGCAAGATAAGTACCGCGACGCCATTGCCAGCCAATTCCCTCAGGCGCGCGCCCACGTGGTTGCCGGAACCGGTCACTGGGTCCATGCGGAAAAACCTGACGCCGTGCTTCGTGCTGTACACCGTTTCATCGATGAAGCCTGATGTTTAATAAGCTGGGGATAAATTGTGCAAAAAGTCTGCATAACTTAATCATTTAGCTATAAATTTGGGCTTTTAACCGTTGTGAATCGCGGCGCGGCTAGGGTATGATTGCGCGCTAAAATTTTGCCGCCCCAATCTGGGTAACCGTTGTGCGGGGCGTCTCGAAGTTGGGTTGGGTGATTAGCCCGAAATATGTAAGGCAATCGTCAGAAACGGCGTGCCGTTTTCCGATGTAACTTTCCTGGTTTTACCGCTACCTATGGCAAAAGAACAACTGGATCGCACGACGCTTGATCTGTTCGCAGATGATCGCCGTCCGGGGCGTCCGAAAACAAATCCGCTTTCACGAGATGAGCAGCTTAGGATTAATAAGCGCAATCAACTTCGTCGCGATAAAGCGAGCGGTTTGCGACGCGTCGAGCTAAAAATTAATGCAGAAGCTGTTGATACGCTCAATAAGCTAGCCGAAGAACGCAATATCAGTCGTAGTGAGTTGATTGAAGAGATGCTTCTGGCGCATCTGAATCATCACGAAAGCTGAACCTCAGCGGGCAGCCATCTCTGGCTACCCGCTCATTTTAGGTTGCCTGCAACCTGTTCAAATTAGTTAAAACGTTTCCCAATTTTCACTGCTTTTGGCGTTAGAAGCTCCCAAGTCCGGGCGCAGTAAAGGTGCTCGCGAAGACGCAACCTGAGGCTGAGCCACGCGCGTCACGCTGTCGCGCAGTTTGAAAGTCGCCACCGCGTTGTTGAGCAAGGCCGCCTGCTCTTCCAGAGAAACCGCGGCCTGCGACGCCTCTTCCACCAGCGCGGCGTTTTGCTGGGTCACGCTGTCCATCTGCGTTACCGCCACGGCCACTTGGCTAATCCCCTTACTCTGCTCATCCGACGCCGAGGCAATTTCCGCCATGATGTCAGTCACATGCGTTATCGAGCGCACCACGTCATCCATGGTGTTACCCGCCTGCTCCACCAGCTTCGAACCATTATCTACGCGCGAAACTGACTCGCTGATCAGCTGTTCAATCTCTTTCGCCGCCTGTGCACTGCGCTGGGCCAAGTTGCGCACTTCGCTGGCGACCACGGCAAAACCGCGCCCCTGCTCGCCCGCGCGCGCCGCTTCAACCGCCGCGTTCAGCGCCAGAATGTTGGTTTGGAAAGCAATGCTATTGATCACCGCCGTGATCTCAGCAATCTTTTTCGAGCTGCCGGAGATGTCTTTCATGGTGCTGACCACGTCCGCGACAATGTTGCCGCCCTTGCGCGCCGTGGCAGAGGCTTCCACCACCAGCTGGCTGGCGTGATGAGCATTGTCGGCGTTGTGTTTCACCGTCGCGGTCAACTGCTCCATGCTGGCTGCCGTCTCTTCCAGCGCCGATGCCTGCTGCTCGGTGCGCGAGGAGAGGTCATTGTTGCCAGCAGAAATCTCAGAAGCGCCCTGATAGATGTTATTGGTGCAGTTGCGAATGGTTTGCACGGTGTTAATCAGGCTGTTTTGCATCACGTTCAGCAATGGGATCAGCTTGCCGGCGCAGTTTTTACCGAACTCCTCCAGATTGTGGGTCAGGTCGCCGCGCGCAATCACCGCAAACTGGTCACGGATTTTATTCAGCGGTTTAACTAATCCCCACATCAGATAGCGGTCGGTAAGAAACAGGATCACCATGCCTAGCGCGAAAGCCACCAGCAGGATAATTTTGCTCATTTGCGTCAGGTGAGTCGACTGCTGCTCGGTGCGCTTTAAGGCTTCAGCAATCAATGCGTTGGCTTTCTCCACTGAGGCACCAAACTTCACGCTCAGCGGCACAACGCTGACGGTAGAAATCTGCTTATACGCCTCGGCGTTCTTGCTGCTGGCCGCGTTGAACAGTGGCGTTGCGCCCTGCTCCGCCAGATTAGTCCAGTCGGTAATAAGCTCCTGAACCACGGCGTCATCCAACCCCGGATGTGGGGACTTTTTGAACGCATTGAGTGCGTCAGTCATATTTTTCAGCGCCAGTTTCGCGCCATCGAACAGCTCCGGTTTCTGATTAGGGTCGTTTTGTAACGCTGACATCGCACGAGTCAAACGCGTTTGGGTTCTAAAATATTGATCACTTCCTTTATGGATCAAGGTGAGATCGTTGACTAATGCCACGTTGATTTCGGCATTTCTGGTCAATGAATTGAGTGAAGTTACGGTATAGATAGCCACGCCCGCCCACATGACACTAAATGTACCGAGAATGACCAGCATTGCGGTCCTGATGGTAATGTTTTTCAAAAATTGCACGATGTGCCTCTCGTGAAACAGCTCTGTTTCTTTTTATGTGTATTAACGGGGATGCGGAGAATCACACAGGTCGCCGGAAGGCATATGCCTCGGGACAGGGTGAACACCTCTCCGGGCATCGATTGCTTGTACTGACGAGTTTCCTCTCGCTTCATCTATCGGCGCTGAGTGGGTAAAATTTAGGAACAACGTGAAATTCTTTCAGTTTTGCTTAGGGAGTGAACAGCAGACGCATGCCGAATAGCCACACAAAACACACAAAGGCGATAACGCTTGTCATCAATGCCCGATAAACTTGTTAGTTAACTGCAAGCTGCGCGGAGGCATGTTCTCTGTGCGATGAGTTTGTTATTATTTGCGGCATTATTGCCTAGGGTATATTTCCGCTATCCACAGTCGGCCAGTCAGAGTGGCAACGACGCGGGTAGTCAGGATCAGGCTTTTCATTGAGAACAAGAGGTTAGAAATCTTATGGCCGTAGTAGGAATCTTCTTTGGATCCGATACAGGTAACACCGAAAACATCGCAAAAATGATCCAAAAGCAGTTGGGTAAAGATGTTGCCGAGGTACATGACATTGCGAAAAGCAGCAAAGAGGATTTGGAAAAATTCGACATTTTGCTGATCGGCATTCCAACCTGGTATTACGGCGAAGCACAGTGTGACTGGGACGACTTTTTCCCATCGCTGGAAGAGATAGATTTCGAAGGTAAGCTGGTTGCCCTGTTTGGCTGTGGCGATCAGGAAGATTATGCCGAATACTTCTGTGACGCGATGGGCACCGTGCGTGACATCATCGAGCCACGCGGCGCGGTTATCGTAGGTCACTGGCCAACTACCGGTTACCACTACGAAGCCTCTAAAGGTATGGCGGATGACACCCACTTCATCGGCTTGGCGATTGACGAAGACCGTCAGCCAGAACTGACCAATGAGCGCGTGGATGCATGGGTGAAACAGATCACCGAAGAATTGAGTTTAGCTGAAATCATTGGCTGATCATTGGCTGATGGCAAGAAAGGCCCTGAGTCGTTGATTACACGTCGAAAGGGCCAATCTATTACTGAAATTAACAATTTAACCGCTACAAAATTGTAACTTTCAGCGGTATCAAGGTACACTTAGATCTTGGTTTATTCTATTGATCAAGCCGTTGCGATCTGATCGCAACAGTCGTGAAAAGTGTGATCTTCGTTAACAGATCCCCCTATTCACCATGAACTGATACCACAGGCTTCATGCCTCAACGTGACAAGCATAGTAACAGGACTGAATCCGCATGACTGACAATAATACCGCACTGAAGAAAGCTGGCTTAAAAGTCACGCTTCCGCGACTTAAGATCCTGGAAGTGCTGCAAGCGCCGGAAGGTCATCACGTCAGCGCGGAAGATTTGTACAAGCAATTAATTGATATGGGTGAAGAGATTGGTCTGGCGACGGTTTACCGCGTTCTGAACCAATTTGATGACGCAGGTATTGTTACCCGTCATAACTTCGAAGGCGGTAAATCTGTTTTCGAACTGACCCAACAGCATCACCATGACCACCTGATTTGCCTTGATTGCGGCCGCGTTATTGAATTCCGCGATGAGTCAATCGAAGCGCGTCAGCGTGAAATTGCCAAGAAACACGGCATTAAATTGACTAACCACAGCCTCTATCTGTACGGCCACTGCGAACTGGGTGACTGCCGTGAAGATGACAGCCTGCATAACGATAAACCAGCACTGTAATTGCAGTTCTGTCGTCATGCGTTATGTTCTGCCTGAGATGGTGCAGAACTAAAATTAGCCGCTGAAAAGCGGTTTTTTTTATGCCTAAATTTCTCCCCAATTTCTCCCCGCTCGCTGCAGACATTAAAAAACCCCGACGTCTTAATTAGAAATCGGGGTTATTTTTGGCTCGCGACGAAGCGCTACTGCCCTGCTGCCGCTACAGCTTTAAACTCACTTTACTTCATCGCGCTTGGTGAGTTGTTGGCTTTGATCTCCTGCCAGATTTTGCCGCAATCTTCGGCATAGCTCTGTCCGTCGCCGGTTTTACGCGCCGTCAGGCATTTCTGGTAATCAATCACTCGCACGGTTTCTTTATTAGCAAAGGCTTCGTGCGCTTTTTCTTTCTTCAGCGATTCGAGAATCGTTTGGCAGGTCGCCAGCTTATCCGCCTCACCATTCGAGGTATTGATACAGTTGGTATAAGAGTGACGCAACTGGTCAGCCTTACTGGTGCTCGGGTCCGAACAGGCTCCGAGTAACGCCACGGAAGCCACCACCAACAACACGTTTTTAATCGATTTCATTTTCATAATTTGTCATCCCGACGGTGTTTTAGAAGATTGTGAATGGTGCAATAACAATAAACTTCACGTCTTTCTCATCTTGGAAGATGTTGCCGTAGCCGCCGCCCCAGCTTGGGATGTCGGAATGGTTGTCATACTGGGTGTAGTGAAGCTTGAACAAGGTGCCTTTGGCACGGCCGCCCTGCACGGTGTACAGCGCGTCGAGGCTCCACGCACTCTCTTTCAAACGCTGGCTCTGGTCATAAATCGGGTTGGAGCTTGGTTTTGCATCCCACGCGTAAACGTAAGAACCGCCCACCGCGAAGCCCGGAAGATCCCATTTCGCCAAGTCATACAGCACGCCCGCATACACAGCTTTCTCGCCGTTGGCGTTGAAGTCGGAACGGTTGTCCCACCACACGTCAAGACGGCCGTTAGAAGAAGAATATGTAGGGGTCATGCGTTGCAGGAAATAACCTTGGTTGCCATCCGCCTTCACCATGGTGCCTTCGAGACGCCAGTTAAACTGCCCGGTGGTGTAACCGAAGGTCAGCGCCTGCAACCAAGCCATGCCGTCGTACAGACTGTTTGGATCGTTGCTGTCGCCAATCTTGTCTTTCGAACCGTAGAACTGGTAGCTGGTAGTTAATGGGTTGCCCGCCAGCTCAAGTTTGTAAGAAGCCTTACCAAAGTATTGGTCAACGTAGTTCTCGGCTTGACCAAAAGCAGCTTCCAGCACGAAGTCATTTTTGAAGTCGTATTTGGCGCCCAGTGAGTGAATGTAAGAGACGCCGGTGGTGCGGTCAGCACGGCGGAAATCATCCATCTCAAGGTGCCATGGGGATTTGTACTCGTCGGCCCACATGTAGGAGAAGCTCAGTTCGCCCGGGTCGCCAAAGTCATGTTTGTAGCCCGCTTCGGCACCGCGATAGGTACCCGGCATAAAGCTCCAGTGCGGCGCGATCAGCGTCTGGCCAGTTGGCTGGATGTAACCCGCGTGGCCCCAGAAGCCGCCGTATTTGAATTTACCCGCTGCTTTATACAGGCTGACCCCGCCTTTGTCGCCGGAGTAGTCTTCGTCATAAGCGTGGTTGCTGGAGGAGAACGCGATTTCGTTCGGGTGACCGCTGTCACTGGCTTCGGCAAGCTCAACGGCGGTGAAGGCCGCTAGGTCAATACCGAACATGTCCCAAGCATAACCGGATGAGAAATCGAGGTTTAAGTTGGCCGTGGAGTGAGAGAGGTTGGTGGCGTATTTATTATAATCGGGGTTATTTACCGTCACTTTGCTGCCGTCAGGACGGGTTTCTTCTTTGGTTTTATTCAGATCTTTACGGTCACGTTCACGCTGCCAGTAATAGATGCCGCCGGTGAGCGATGAATCGTCAATAAAGCCTGCCGCTTGGGCGTCCGGCATACTCATCAAGCCACCGCCTAACAAGGTTCCAGCCAGCGCCAGAGAAATCGGTTTCATTCTTGCTATTGGGTTAAGGCCAGCCGCAGCCCTGCCCCTGTTAAATTGACTCAACATGGGAAATCCTCTTTTTGACTTGAAAGTTAACGCAAACCCAAACGGGTAATAGGCCAGTCGCTAATGGCGAAACCAGCACTGTAAACAAGGTTTAGACTATTTTTCGCGGCGCGAATTCTCAATCAGTAATTAAATACAAATATCAGAAACATGACAAAGTGCACATAAATATGTATTTATGTTACAAAGCGATGAAGATATTGAAGTAAATTGAATTACTTTAATTTATTGATATAAATCATGGTCATAAATAAGAACAAAGCTCTGCAAACCTGCGTTTGCATCAATAATTCATGAAAATAGATCCGCGATCACATATTTTTCGCCAAGCATTAATTCGTGTTAAGAAATAAAATTTAGGCAGGCTTTATGCTGAACGTTTTGGATAAATAAAATAAAGGAGGGAATAAATGCGACTGAAAGGGAAATTTTTGACATAAAAAAACGCAGCCAAGGCTGCGTTTTTAACATTGCTAATAATCGATTCGATTAAACAGCGGGTTTGCTTTCCCACGTATCGCGCAGGCCAACCGTGCGGTTGAACACTAAATGTTCTGCACTGGAGTAGCGACTGTCGGCACAGAAATAACCTTCACGCTCAAACTGGAAGCTCACTTCTGGCTGCGCGGTGCCCAGGCTTGGCTCAACAAAACCTTGCGCAATAACCAGTGACTCAGGGTTAATGGTGGTCAGGAAGTCTTCAGCCTGCGCCGGGTTTGGCACGTTGAACAGACGGTCATACAGGCGGAACTCAGCCGGTTTGCCTTCTGTCGCAGAAACCCAGTGAATCACGCCTTTCACTTTGCGGCCGTCAGCAGGATCTTTGCTCAGGGTATCAACATCATAGCTACAGAAGATGGTGGTGATATTGCCTTCTGCATCTTTCTCGATACGCTCAGCTTTGATCACGTAAGCATTACGCAGACGCACTTCTTTGCCCAGCACCAGACGCTTGTACTGCTTGTTCGCTTCTTCGCGGAAGTCAGCCTGATCGATGTAAATCTCGCGAGTAAACGGCACTTCGCGGCTGCCCATCTCTGGCTTGTTCGGATGGTTTGGCATGGTCACCAGCTGCACATCTTCACCGGTGAAGTTTTCAATCACTACTTTAACCGGATTGATCACCGCCATCGCGCGCGGCGCGTTTTCGTTCAGGTCATCACGGATACAGGATTCCAGCGCCATCATTTCAACGTTGTTATCTTGCTTGGTGACGCCGATACGACGGCAGAATTCACGGATAGAAGCCGCGGTGTAGCCACGACGACGCAGGCCTGACACCGTAGGCATACGCGGATCATCCCAGCCTTCTACAATCTTCTCAGACACCAGCAGTTGCAGCTTACGCTTGGACATGATGGCGTATTCGAGGTTCAGGCGAGAGAACTCATACTGACGCGGGTGGCAAGGAATGGTGATGTTGTCCAGCACCCAGTCATACAGACGACGGTTGTCTTGGAACTCCAGCGTACAGAGCGAATGGGTGATCCCTTCCAGCGCATCGGAGATGCAGTGGGTGAAATCGTACATCGGGTAGATGCACCATTTGTCAGCAGTCTGGTGGTGGTGCGCGAACTTGATACGGTAGATAACCGGGTCACGCATCACGATAAATGGCGACGCCATATCGATTTTTGCACGCAGGCAGGCTGTGCCTTCGGCGAACTCACCGTTGCGCATTTTCGCGAACAGCGCGAGGTTCTCTTCCGGCGAACGATCGCGGAATGGGCTGTTTTTACCCGGCGCGGTCAGGGTTCCACGGTATTCGCGGATCTGCTCTGGAGAGAGTTCGTCAACGTAGGCCAAGCCTTTGTTGATAAGCTCTACGGCGTAGTTGTGCAGTTGGTCGAAGTAGTTAGAAGAGTATTGAATCTCCCCGCTCCACTCGAAGCCCAGCCACTGAACGTCGTGCTTAATAGACTCAACGAACTCGATATCTTCTTTCGCTGGGTTGGTATCGTCAAAGCGCAGGTTGCATTGGCCCTGGTAATCTTGAGCAATACCGAAGTTCAGGCAAATTGATTTAGCATGACCGATATGCAAATAGCCATTAGGCTCAGGCGGGAAACGGGTGTGAACCGTGTTGTGTTTCCCGGACGCCAGATCTTCATCAATAATCTGACGGATAAAATTTGTTGGGCGGGCTTCAGCCTCACTCATTGTGCAATTCCTCTACGCGACATTGGCTCGAATGACTAACCGCATATGTTCCAACAAGCCACGTCGGGAAACAACCGTTAGTTACATAAAATAGAGGTTATCTGGGTTTGAAACAAAAAAACGGGAAGAGATTGCTCTCTTCCCGTCTTATTTTCTGCATATTTACTGCATAACTGCGAGTTCAGGGGGGATTACTTGGACTGAATCTCGAACAGTTTAGTTTGACCCGCTACGACTGAGCCGCTGGCGACTGCAACAACGCCTGAGTAGTCATCGATGTTGCTGACAACAACCGGGCTAATCATTGAGCGTGCGTTGGCGTTGAGGAATTCCAGATCCAGTTCAAGCACAGGCTGGCCAGCAGTCACTGTCGCGCCCTCTTCAACCAGACGAGTAAATCCTTTGCCTTCGAGGGCCACGGTATCAATACCCATGTGGACCACAATCTCAGCACCCGTATCGGTTTCTAAGCAGAATGCATGGTTAGTGTTGAAGATTTTCACCACGGTACCACTCGCCGGAGAAACGACGGTTTTGTCGGTTGGGCGAATCGCCACACCGTCACCTACCGCTTTGCTGGCGAACGCTTCGTCAGGAACCTGTTCCAACGCCACGATGTCACCGGTTACTGGAGAAACCAGCGTTTCTACGGTTTTCTTCGGCGCGTTTGGCACAGCCTGAGCCACAGGTGCCGCTGCTGCCGCAGCCGGAGCTACAGTGGCTGCCGACGCCGGGATTGGACCGCGAGCAATCTGTTTCTTCATCGCATCAGCCAGTGATTCGGCTTTAGCACCAACGATAACCTGAATGCTTTGCTTGTTCAGACGAACGATACCTGACGCGCCTAAACGTTTACAGGCTGCATCATTCACCACACCAGCATCTTTAACTGTCAGACGCAGACGAGTGATACAAGCATCAATGCCTTTGAAGTTGTCTGAACCGCCCAGAGCACCGATGTAGCTCAGCGCCAGCTGGTTCAAGCCTTCTTCTGTGTTGCTGTTCGCTTCTGGCTCAGTCACGGCTTCGCTTGGATCTTCACGACCCGGCGTTTTCAGGTTGAACATGCGAATGATCACGCTGAACAGCACGAAGTAGATGATGAAGAAGATAACGCCCATCACCAACAGCATCCAGACGTTCTTACTGGCCGCTGGCAGGTTGTACATCAACGCGTAGTCGATGGCGCCCGCAGAGAAGGAGAAGCCTGCGTGGATACCCAGCGCGGTAGCGATGTACAGGCTGATACCGGTCAAAATCGCGTGGATTAAGTACAGTAGCGGAGCCAAGAACATGAACAGGAATTCCAGCGGCTCGGTAACACCGGTCAGGAAGGCTGTTACTGCGACAGACAGCAACATACCGCCCACTAATGGGCGACGTTCTTTCGGCGCGGCGAAGTACATGGCGAAGGCTGCACCCGGCAGACCGAACATCATGATTGGGAAGAAGCCGGACATGAACATCCCCGCAGTGGTATCGCCCGCGTAGAAGCGGTTGATGTCACCGTGGAACACAGTACCTGCTGCGTTGGTGAAGTCACCAATCTGGAACCATGCGATGGTGTTCAGAACCTGATGCAGACCGGTTGGGATCAGCAAACGGTTGACGAAACCGAAGATGCCCGCACCGAATGCGCCAGCGCCCACGATCCACTCACCGCCAGCGCGGATAGCATCCTGAACAGGAGGCCAAACGTAACCGAACAGAGCAGCAAGGATCAGACAGAAGAAGCCGGTTGCGATAGGAACGAAACGTTTCCCACCGAAGAAGCTCAAGAAGTCTGGAAGTTTGATATCAGACCAGCGGTTGTAAACCATACCGCCTACCAGGCCGGTGATGATACCCGCCAATACACCCATGTTTACTGCTGGATTAATGGTGATCATCGCTTTAGTCAAAATGAAATAGCCGATACCGCCTGCTAATGCAGCCGCACCCGCGTTGTCTTTTGACCAGCTTGATGCCACACCAATGGCAAAGATAAGCGCGAGGTTATCAAAGATACCCCCGCCAGCTTGCGCAATAAACGGCATATTGAGCAGATCTGGTTGTCCAAAGCGCAGCAAAAGCGCCGCGACTGGCAACACAGCGATTGGCAGCTGAAGCGCTCTGCCTAACCGTTGAAAGAATCCAAGAATATTCACATTTCCCCCTAATTCGCCCTGTGAGCGAATCACCTAAGTAGTTTAATAAGTATGGTTACTACCTTTAAAATCTCATTCAACCAACTGCACTGCGGAGTGTAAAAAAAATATTTCGTATCGCAAATTAAAACCTCGCTTTTTGTGATAATTATCACCAAAAAACACTATTAACAGGCCACAACCCTAGGCAATTTGCAAAACTTATTTTATCATTAAAAAAATCTAGACGGCATTGTGCCTCTCCCGTATGTCATAGTTGGGTTACGCTTACAATGACGGCCTTTTAAGCACAGCTTTCAAATCCAATTCAAGTATATTCAAGTTCTGAAAACTAAGAGGTGTGTAATGAGATTAATTCCTTTAAATGACACTACTGAAGTTGGTAAGTGGGCAGCTCGTCATATCGTCCAACGTATCAACGCTTTCAAACCTACCGCTGACCGTCCGTTCGTACTGGGTCTGCCTACCGGTGGTACTCCTCTTGAAGCTTATAAACATCTTATCGCTATGCATAAAGCGGGCCAAGTAAGCTTTAAGAATGTGGTTACCTTCAATATGGACGAATATGTCGGTCTGCCGCAGGAACACCCAGAAAGCTACCACACATTCATGTACCGCAATTTCTTCGACCATGTTGATATTCCACGCGAAAACATCAACTTGCTGAACGGCAACGCACCGGACGTCAACGAAGAGTGCCGTCAGTACGAAGAGAAAATTAAGTCCTACGGCAAAATTAACCTGTTCATGGGCGGCGTGGGCAACGACGGCCACATCGCGTTCAACGAACCGGCTTCTTCTCTGGCTTCACGCACTCGTATCAAAACCCTGACTCACGAAACCCGCATCGCCAACTCACGCTTCTTCAATAACGACGTCTCTTTAGTGCCTAAATTCGCACTGACCGTTGGCGTGGGTACCCTGCTTGATGCCGAAGAAGTCATGATTCTGGTTACCGGTCACGCTAAAGCACAGGCTCTGGCCGCCGCGGTTGAAGGCAACATCAACCACATGTGGACCATCAGCTGCCTGCAGCTTCACGCAAAATCCGTAGTGGTATGCGACGAACCGTCCACCATGGAACTTAAAGTTAAAACTGTTAAATATTTCCGCGAGTTAGAAGCGGAAAATATGAAGAATCTTTGAATAAATAATTGATTCCCCACAATCATTCGAGTTGTGGCAAGGCGGCAACTGAAGTCACCTCAGGAGCTTACTGAAGTAAGTGACTGGGGTGGCTGAAGGCAGCCAACGCCGCCACGGCTTGAAGGATAAAGGGGAATAGGGGGTAGGATGTACGCACTGATAAATGGCCGCATTTATACTGGCCACGACGTTCTGGATAACCACGCGGTCGTCATTGCCGACGGCAAGATCGAACGTGTCTGTCTGGCAGCTGAACTGCCGGCGAATATGGAAACTCGCGATCTGGATGGCGCCAGCCTTGCCCCCGGATTTATCGATTTACAGCTGAACGGCTGTGGCGGCGTGCAATTTAACGATTCTCTGGAAGCCATTTCAGTTAAAACGTTAGAAATCATGCAGAAAGCCAACGAGAAGTCCGGCTGTACTAGCTATTTACCGACGCTGATCACCTGTAGCGATGACTACATGAAGCACGGGATCAACGTGATGCGCGATTACTTGAAAAAGTATCCGCATCAGGCGCTGGGCCTGCACCTTGAAGGGCCGTACCTCAGCCCACTGAAGAAAGGCACCCATAATCCGGCGTTTATTCGCAAACCTGACAGCGCAATGATTGATTATCTGTGTGCTAACGCGGATGTGATCACTAAAGTGACGCTGGCACCTGAGCAAGCGGAAGATAAGTATATTCGCCAACTGCGCGACGCGGGCATCATCGTTTCTGGCGGCCATTCTAACGCCACTTACGAAGAAGCGCGCAAAGGCTTTGCGGCGGGTATCACCTTCACCACGCACCTGTTCAACGCCATGCCAGCCATTACTGGCCGCCAGCCGGGCTTGGTCAGCGCGATTTTTGATACGCCAGAAGTTTATACCGGCATTATCGTCGACGGTCATCACGTCGCGTGGGCGAATGTGCGTAACGCGAAGAAACTCAAAGGTGACAAACTGGTGCTGGTGACTGACGCGACTGCGCCAGCCGGTGCCGACATTCAAGAGTTCATTTTCGCAGGCAAAACAATATACTATCGTGACGGACTCTGTGTTGATGAGAACGGGGTACTGAGCGGTTCAGCGCTAACCATGATCGAAGCTGTACAAAACAGCGTTGAGCATGTTGGTATAGCTCTGGACGAAGCACTGCGCATGGCAACCCTGTATGCCGCACGTGCGATTGGCGTGGACTCGCTTCTGGGCAGTATTGAAGCCGGTAAAGTCGCCAACCTGACGGCCTTCACCCATGATTTCAAAATCACGAAAACTATCGTTAATGGTGACGAAGTTTAATTGAGCGGATAAAAGTATTGATGACGACTGACGGACAGGCACAAATCGGCAACGTTGATCTGGTAAAGCAGTTAAACGGCGCGGCGGTTTACCGCCTGATTGATCAGCACGGGCCGATATCTCGCATTCAAATTGCAGATCAAAGCCAGTTGGCACCCGCCAGCGTCACCAAAATTACTCGCCAGCTTTTAGAGCGCGGGTTGATCAAAGAAGTGGATCAACAGGCTTCCACCGGGGGCCGCCGCGCTATTTCGATTATCACCGAAACCCGTCCCTTCCATACTATTGCCGTCCGCCTTGGGCGCAATGACGCTACTATCACGCTGTATGATCTTAGCGCGAAGTCTATCGCCGAACACCACTACGCCCTGCCGGAACGCACCCAAGAGACGCTGGAGAATGCGCTGATTAAAGCCATTGTCGAGTTTATGGAGCTTCACCAGCGCAAGATCCGCGAGCTGATTGCTATCTCGGTTATCCTGCCGGGGCTGGTTGACCCTAATAAAGGTATTGTGCGCTACATGCCGCATATCAGCGTGGGCAACTGGAAACTGGTCGATGTGCTGGAAGATAAGTTCAAAGTCACCAGCTTTGTCGGCCACGATATCCGCAGTTTAGCCTTGGCGGAGCACTATTTTGGGGCAACGCGCGACTGTCAGGACTCCATTTTGGTTCGTTTACACCGGGGTACGGGCGCAGGGATCATCGTCAATGGGCAAATTTTCCTCGGCAGCAACGGCAACGTGGGCGAAATCGGCCATATCCAGATAGACCCGCTGGGCGAGCGCTGCCACTGCGGTAATTTCGGCTGCTTAGAAACCGTCGCCGCCAACTCAGCCATTGAGAACCGTGTGCGCGCCCTGCTCACCCAAGGTTATCCGAGCAAATTAAGTCTCGAAGACTGCTCGATAACCGCGATTTGCAAAGCGGCGAACCGCAGCGACGGCTTGGCCTGTGAAGTGATTGAGCACGTCGGACGCCAGTTGGGCAAAAGCGTTGCTATCGCGATTAACCTGTTCAACCCACAGAAAGTGGTGATTGCCGGGGAGATTACCGAGGCAGAAAAAGTCCTGTTGCCAGCCATTCAAAGCTGCATTAACACTCAGGTATTGAAAGACTTCCGCCGCAACTTGCCGGTGGTGAAATCAGAGTTGAACCATCAGTCTGCTATCGGCGCTTTCGCGCTGGTCAAACGGGCGATGCTCAATGGCGTGCTGTTACAACGTCTGATGGAAAATTAAGCCGTGCTATAGTTCGGGATTGCCAGAATGGATTGGATTAGGGACCTATGACTTTAAAAAACGTAATTTGTGATATCGACGGCGTGCTGCTTCATGACAATACGCCGGTCCCAGGTGCAGATCTGTTCCTCGCACGCATTCAGGAACAGGGCATGCCGCTGGTTGTGCTGACCAACTACCCTTCTCAGACCGCGCAGGATTTAGCCAATCGCTTTACCGCCGCCGGGCTGGACGTTCCTGAAAGTGCTTTTTACACCTCCGCCATGGCGACAGCTGACTTTTTGAAGCGTCAGGAAGGCAAGAAAGCCTATGTCGTGGGCGAAGGCGCATTAATTCACGAGCTTTATAAAGCAGGCTTTACCATCACTGATATCAATCCTGATTTTGTTATCGTCGGCGAAACCCGCTCGTATAACTGGGATATGATCCATAAAGCCGCCTTCTTCGTCGCCAACGGTGCGCGCTTTATTGCTACTAACCCGGATAGCCACGGTCATGGCTTCTCGCCAGCCTGTGGCGCGTTGTGCGCCCCGATTGAAAAAATCACCGGCCGCAAACCTTTCTATGTCGGCAAGCCAAGCCCGTGGATCATTCGCTCTGCGCTGAATAAAATGCAGGGCCATTCGGAAGAAACAGTGATTGTCGGCGATAACCTGCGCACGGACATTCTGGCGGGCTTCCAGGCAGGTCTGGATACCATTCTGGTGCTGTCGGGCGTGTCTACCCTGAATGATGTCGAAGAGATGCCGTTCCGCCCAACGTGGATCTACCCTTCTGTCGCTGATATCGACATTATCTAGTTTCACCCGCTTCCCCTGCTTTCTCACGTCTGGTCATTCGGCCAGACGGACTTCTGCTACTTCTTGCTATTTTCTTTTCATTCCCCATTTTTGCCCACAGCTCAAATCAGCGAGAAAAATTGCATATTCCGCAATTTAAATAGCCCTAAACTGACAATCCATCAAAGATCTGACCTACCTCAACAACTATTTTTCAGAAGAATGCTAAACCACTTGCACAGATGAGGGGTTTTGACGCATTTTCTTTATCAACCGCGCAGTAAAGCCGAACCTTTAATGAGAAATCGGCAAAGCGCCAAGCAAACACAACAAAATAATCGTTTATAAGTGGTCAGGAGAAACAGATATGTGTTCAATTTTCGGTGTGCTCGATATCAAGACCGACTCCGCTGAGTTGCGTAAGAAAGCGTTGGAGTTGTCCCGTCTGATGCGCCATCGCGGCCCAGATTGGTCTGGCGTTTTCGCTAGCGATAAAGCCATTCTTTGCCACGAGCGTCTGTCGATTGTCGACGTCAACAACGGCGCACAGCCGCTGTACAACGCCGCGCACACCCACGTATTGGCCGTTAACGGTGAGATTTACAACCATCAGGCACTGCGCGCTGAGTTAGGCCACCGTTATGAGTTCCAGACCGAATCTGACTGTGAAGTGATCCTCGCGCTTTATCAGGAAAAAGGTCCAGAGTTCCTCGACGAACTGCAAGGCATGTTCGCCTTCATTCTGTATGACACAGAAAAAGACGCCTACCTGATTGGCCGCGACCATTTGGGCATCATCCCTCTTTATTATGGTCATGATGAGCACGGCAACCTGTTCGTCGCTTCTGAGATGAAATCGCTGGTGCCGGTGTGCCGCACCATTCAGGAATTCCCGGCGGGCAGCTTCCTGTGGAGCAAAGAGGGCCAAATCCGCGAATACTACCGTCGCGACTGGTTCGACTACGACAATGTTAAAGACAACCCAACCGACGCCGCCGCGCTGCGCGACGCGCTGGAAGAGTCAGTGAAAAGCCACCTGATGTCCGACGTGCCTTATGGCGTGTTGCTGTCAGGCGGTTTGGATTCCTCGGTAATTTCTGCCATTACCAAGAAATTCGCCGGTCGCCGTATCGAAGATAAAGACCAAAGCGAAGCGTGGTGGCCACAGCTGCACTCCTTCGCCGTCGGCCTTGAAGGTTCTCCTGACCTGCGCGCTGCACAGGCAGTGGCTAACCATTTGGGCACCGTGCACCATGAGATTCACTTCACCGTGCAGGAAGGTCTGGACGCCATTCGTGACGTGATTTATCACATCGAAACCTACGACGTGACCACCATCCGTGCTTCAACCCCAATGTACTTAATGTCGCGTAAAATCAAAGCGATGGGTATCAAAATGGTGTTGTCCGGCGAAGGTGCTGACGAAGTGTTGGGCGGATACCTCTATTTCCACAAAGCGCCGAACGCCAAAGAGTTCCACGAAGAGACCGTGCGCAAGCTGCTGGCCCTGCACATGTATGACTGTGCTCGCGCCAACAAAGCGATGTCAGCATGGGGCGTTGAAGCGCGCGTGCCGTTCCTCGACAAGAAGTTCCTCGACGTGGCGATGCGTATCAACCCGAAAGACAAGATGTGCGGCAACGGCAAGATGGAAAAACACATCCTGCGCGAGTGTTTTGAGTCTTACCTGCCACACAGCGTGGCATGGCGTCAGAAAGAACAGTTCTCCGACGGCGTAGGTTATAGCTGGATTGATACCTTAAAAGAGGTCGCTGGACAGCAAATTACCGACCAACAGCTCGAAACTGCACATTTCCGCTTCCCGTATAACACGCCGGGTTCGAAAGAAGCTTATCTGTACCGCACCATTTTTGAAGAGCTGTTCCCAGTGCCAAGTGCAGCAGAGTGCGTTCCGGGTGGCCCGTCGGTAGCCTGTTCTTCTGCGAAGGCGATTGAGTGGGATGAATCCTTCAAAAACATGAACGATCCGTCCGGTCGTGCTGTAGGCGTTCACCAGTCTGCCTACTAATTTGCAGAAATAACCGGGTTTTATTTTCGATTAACGGGCCTTCTATGGCCCGTTTTTTCGTCACAAAAGCCAATAAAAATAACGTGTTTTGCTGAATTTATCGCCACACTGGTCATAAGCCAGACAAATGATTGCTCTAAGACATTTTTCGTCAAAAAAGTGGTTGACGCAAAACGGCCAACTACGCATAATGCGCCCCGCAACGCCGATGAAGGTTGCAAGAAAAAAGATGGCTACGTAGCTCAGTTGGTTAGAGCACATCACTCATAATGATGGGGTCACAGGTTCGAATCCCGTCGTAGCCACCAAACTTTTTTCATGCGGGAGTGGCGAAATTGGTAGACGCACTAGATTTAGGTTCTAGCGCCGCAAGGTGTGCGAGTTCAAGTCTCGCCTCCCGCACCATTTCCTGATATCGGTAAGCACAGTTGGGGTATCGCCAAGCGGTAAGGCACTGGTTTTTGATACCAGCATTCCCAGGTTCGAATCCTGGTACCCCAGCCATTTTTCTTGTTTTATCTTTGATATTGCATGAAAAAATACAATTTGAAGTAGTTTTATTGGGGTATCGCCAAGCGGTAAGGCACTGGTTTTTGATACCAGCATACCCTGGTTCGAATCCAGGTACCCCAGCCATACTTCTTATTGGCAAGCGATTGAAATTTATTATTAAGTTAATCAAATCAGCGCTTGAGTTTTAGAGTTAAGTCAGTAAAATTTGGCTACGTAGCTCAGCTGGTTAGAGCACATCACTCATAATGATGGGGTCACAGGTTCAAATCCCGTCGTAGCCACCATTTTATTGTCTGCATGAGTGTATTAGTAAAGCAGTTCTTTTGGGGTGTCGCCAAGCGGTAAGGCTCTGGTTTCTGATACCAGCATACCCAGGTTCGAATCCTGGCACCCCAGCCATATTTAGAAAAGCTCGCTTAGGCGGGCTTTTTGCTTTTTTGTCTTATTGAAAACAACTTCCCCTTCATACTTCAAGCTGCACATGCGTTGGCTGCGCTCGAAGTATGAAGGGGACCTGAAAGTTCTGAACTTCAAACCAAACGTTTATCTCAACTTCTAATTAGCCCCTGTTAGATCCCAAGAGCATATTTCAAAGCTTTGGTTTTGAGTGCGCCTGCGCGTTGGGCGGTCATCAGGGCCAGATTGCGCAAGATCTTGACTGGCACTAAATCATTACTGAAGGCGGTGTAGAACAGGTCCATACCGCTCTGCATCAGTAGGTTATCCAGACGGCGTTGGCGTTGATATCTTAACAATACGCGCTCTTCGAACCATTTCTCTTCGCGTTCGCGCGCTTTGTTCACCACGTCGAGCAGGGCCTCCACGTCGCGATAGCCCAAGTTAACGCCCTGCCCGGCCAGCGGATTGATGGTGTGCGCGGCGTCCCCGACCAATACCAGCCCCGGCAGCACGTAACTCTGCGCGTGGCGGCGCACCAATGGGAATGAACCCGAAGAAAGTGCCTTCACCGGCCCTAAGCGGCTCGGAAAGGCTTTGCTGACCTCATCCGTCAGCTGCTTCATATTCAACGTCTGTAGATAGCGAATACGTTGCGGGCTGTCATACCACACTAATGAGGCGTTATGGCCAGACAGTGGTAAGAAGGCTCTTGGGCCAGAAGGGTAAAATTGCTGCCAAGTGGTGTCTTGGTCAGTTGAAGCCGTTTCCACATTAATTAGCATGCAGTTCTGACGATACTGCCAGCCATCGACGCCAATCCCCGCCAGTTGACGCACCAGCGAGTTCGCGCCATCGGCGGCAACCACCAGCTGCGTTTTCAGCACTTCTCCCGTCGTCAGCTGCAATGACCAGCTTTTATCATCGTGCTGCAACAGGTGACGAAGTTTGGATGGGCAAAACAGAGTCAGATTAGGCAACGCATCAAACTGCTGCCACAGGCCGAGCTGCAAGACGCGGTTCTCCACCATAAAGCCCAGCTCTGACAAACCGAGCGAGGAGGCGTCGAAACGCACTTCTGAGCCCTCGTTTTCCCACGTTTCCAGACGGCGATACGGCGTCAATCTCATGCTTTCGATAGCAGACCACGCGCCAAGGCTTTGCAGGAAACGCACCGAGGCGCAGCCAATGGCCGAAATGCGCAGATCTATCGCCGCAAGCGGGTCGAACTCTGCCGGGCGTTGGTTCTCAATCAAAGCCACGCGAAGGCCCTGCTGAGCCAGCCCAAGCGCCACCGCAGCCCCTACCATGCCGCCGCCAACCACGACTGCATCAAAGGATTTTTCAGAATGGTTCATTTTCATCCAGCTTGATAATGGAATTCATTAGCTGAATGATACCGGATTTTTATGTCGGTATCAGAACCTAAGCTGCTTAACTGCACTGGTCACCACAGGAGCGAGGGTTTACAATACGCCCCCTGAACGTCACCGTCGCCGAGCCCTTGGTTCTGCTCTTCAAGACGGACACAGATATAACGCTTTTCTACCCGCATTGAGTAATGACAAGTCGATGATTAAAAAACTGCACATAAAGACCTGGGGCTGCCAGATGAATGAATACGATTCATCTAAAATGGCCGACCTGCTCGAAAGTACACACGGTTATCAGCTGACCGACGTCGCTGAAGAAGCAGATATTCTGTTGCTGAACACCTGTTCTATTCGGGAAAAGGCTCAGGAAAAAGTGTTCAGCCTGCTGGGCCACTGGAAATTACTCAAGAAGAAGAACCCTGACGTCATTATTGGCGTGGGTGGCTGCGTGGCGTCGCAAGAAGGTGAAATGCTGCGCCAGCGCGCGCCTTGCGTCGACGTGGTCTTCGGCCCGCAGACCCTGCACCGCCTGCCGGAGATGATTAATCATGTTCGCGGCACCAAAAGCCCCATCGTCGATATCAGCTTCCCAGAAATCGAAAAATTCGACCGCCTGCCAGAGCCACGTGCCGAAGGCCCGACGGCGTTCGTCTCTATTATGGAAGGCTGCAACAAGTACTGTAGCTTCTGCGTGGTGCCTTACACCCGTGGTGAAGAAGTTAGTCGCCCAAGTGACGACGTGCTGTTCGAAATCGCCCAGCTGGCTGCTCAGGGCGTGCGCGAAGTCAATCTACTGGGGCAAAACGTCAACGCCTATCGCGGCGCGACCTATGACGGCGGCGTTTGCAGCTTCGCAGAGTTACTGCGCTTGGTGGCGGCAATCGACGGCATTGACCGCATCCGCTTCACCACCAGCCATCCGGTCGAGTTCACCGACGATATCATCGAAGTGTACAAAGACACCCCTGAGCTGGTGAGCTTCCTGCATTTGCCGATCCAGAGTGGCTCGGATCGCATTCTGACTATGATGAAACGCCCGCACACCGTGCTGGAGTACAAGGCTATCATCCGCAAACTGCGCGCGGTGCGCCCTGATATTCATATGAGTTCCGACTTCATCATTGGCTTCCCCGGCGAAACCAACGACGATTTCGAGAAGACCATGAAGCTGATTGCCGAAGTGAATTACGACGTCAGTTTCAGCTTCATCTACTCCCCTCGCCCCGGTACGCCTGCGGCGGATATGGTGGATGACGTCAGCCTCGAAGAGAAGAAACAGCGCCTGCAAATCTTGCAAGACCGCATTACTCAGCAGGTGGTGCGCTTTAGCCGCGCAACGCTGGGCACGGTGCAGCGTATTCTGGTCGAAGGGACTTCGCGCAAGAGCATTATGGAGCTAACCGGGCGCACCGAATGCAACCGCGTGGTGAACTTCGAAGGCACGCCGGACATGATTGGCAAGTTCGTCGACGTTGAAATCGTTGATGTTTATGCCAACTCGCTGCGCGGCGTTGTGGTGCGTACGGAAGACCAGATGGCGCTGCGCCTGCACGAATCGCCGCAGTCAGTCATTGCCCGTACTCGCAAAGAGAATGAGATTGGCGTGGGTCTCTACCAGCCATAATCTGGCAGCCCGTAAAGGCTTAGATCCCGCAACAGGACGCTTCGGCGTCCTGTTTGTTTTTACAGTTTTTAGTCGAAAATTCCCCTTTCACAACAGCGATAAGGTTTAATTTTTCGAGACAGGCCGCATATTGTCACTAAGGTGTACACCATCCCGTGGCTAACAAGGCATATTTTGCCAAGGGCATGTATTATTAACCAAGGTATTGTGAGTTTTATTGGTGTGAAAAGCGCCAGTTAAGACGACAAAAGTCAGACACATCAACAGGTCCTTCGTGGCCCAGAGGAAAAGTTTGAACGTTGTAACACAAGAGATTTTGCTAGAGCCTGAAGACAATCAGCGTTTGCTGAGCCTTTGCGGGCCGTTTGATGACAACATCAAGCAACTGGAGCGCCGGTTGGGCGTCGAAATCAACCGTCGTGATAACGCCTTTAAACTGGTAGGAAAAAGTCTGCCTGTGACCGCCGCGGTCAATATTCTGCGTGATTTATACGTCGACACCGCGCCGTTACGGGGAGAGATTCAGGACATCGATCCTGAGCGAATTCATCTGGCCATCAAAGAGAGCCGCGTGCTGGAGCAGACCGCCGAGAGCGTGCCTGACTACGGTAAAGCGGTGATCATCAAGACCAAGCGCGGCATGGTGAAGCCACGCACGCCAAATCAGGCGCAGTACATCGCCAATATTCTCGACCACGATATCACCTTTGGTATCGGGCCTGCGGGTACGGGTAAAACCTATCTCGCCGTGGCGGCGGCCGTGGATGCTCTTGAGCGTCAAGAAGTGCGCCGTATTCTGCTGACCCGCCCTGCGGTGGAAGCCGGTGAGAAACTGGGCTTCCTGCCGGGTGACCTCAGCCAGAAAGTTGACCCTTATCTGCGCCCGCTGTATGACGCGCTGTTCGAAATGCTCGGCTTTGAGAAAGTCGAAAAGCTGATTGAGCGCAACGTGATTGAAGTCGCCCCGCTGGCTTACATGCGCGGTCGCACACTCAACGACGCCTTTATCATTTTGGATGAAAGCCAGAACACCTCAATTGAACAGATGAAAATGTTCCTGACGCGTATTGGTTTTAACTCCAAAGCCGTGATCACCGGCGACGTCACGCAGATTGACCTGCCGCGTCACCAGAAGTCTGGCCTGCGCCATGCTATCGAAGTGCTTTCGTCGGTTGATGAACTTAGTTTCAATTTCTTCCATAGCGAAGACGTGGTTCGTCATCCCGTGGTAGCCCGTATCGTGGTAGCCTATGAGGCTTGGGAAGAAGAAGATCAAAAACGTCGCGATGCCATTGCTGAACAACGTCGTCAGGAATCTCATCAGCCGTCGTCACAACAGGTTAATCAATGACTCAGGTTATTCTCGATTTGCAAATCGCGTGTGAAAACAGCGAGGGTTTACCCACGGAAAGTGATTTCCAAAAATGGCTGAACGTCGTCCTGCCACAGTTTCAGGAAGAGTCAGAAGTGACTATCCGTCTGGTAGATGACGCGGAAAGTCACGAGCTGAATATGACTTATCGTGGTAAAGACAAATCGACCAACGTGTTATCCTTCCCGTTCGAAGCTCCGCCGGGTATGGAATTGCCTCTACTGGGTGATCTGGTCATCTGCCGTCAGGTGGTTGAAAAAGAAGCTCAGGAGCAGCAAAAAGAACTGCTGGCGCATTGGGCGCATATGGTTGTTCACGGCAGTCTGCATCTGCTAGGGTATGACCACATCGTCGATGAAGAAGCCGAAGAAATGGAGTCCATCGAGATAGAAATTATGCAGAGTCTGGGTTATCCGGACCCGTATATTTTCATTGAAGATGACGCCAAAGACGACATTCGAGACTAGCGCTAACGCCTCCCCCATCGCCATAAGCCTTGGGGGACCTCCGTTTTTGCTAGTCATTATTTCCCTTTATAAGAGTAAATTTAACCAAACGCCATGAGCGATGACCATTCACAAAATAGTGATAGCCCCAGTCCCAAGAAGGGCTTCTTTTCCCTTATTCTCAACCAGTTATTCCACGGCGAACCCAAAAACCGTGGCGATCTGGTCGAGCTGATCCGTGATTCCGAACAAAACGACCTGATCGATCCCGATACCCGTGACATGCTGGAAGGCGTGATGGATATCGCCGAGCAGCGCGTTCGTGACATCATGATCCCACGTTCGCAAATGATCACGCTTAAACGCAACCAACCGCTGGAAGAGTGTCTTGACGTCATTATTGAGTCAGCGCATTCACGCTTCCCGGTGATCAGCGAAGATAAGGACCACATTGAAGGCATCCTGATGGCCAAGGATCTGTTGCCGTTTATGCGCACAGAATCCGAACCCTTCAGCATTGATAAAGTATTGAGAACCGCCGTGGTGGTGCCGGAAAGCAAGCGCGTTGACCGCATGCTGAAGGAGTTCCGCTCACAGCGTTACCATATGGCTATCGTGGTCGACGAGTTCGGCGGCGTATCTGGCTTGGTGACTATCGAAGACATACTTGAGCTTATCGTGGGTGAAATCGATGACGAGTATGACGAGGCGGAAGATTTGGATATTCGCCAACTCAGCCGCCACACCTATACCGTCCGCGCGCTGGCTCCTATCGAGGACTTTAACGAAGTCTTCCAGACCAGCTACAGCGACGATGAAGTCGATACCATTGGTGGCTTGGTAATGCAGTCGTTTGGTCATTTGCCCGCTCGTGGCGAAACCATTGAAATTGACGGTTACCTGTTCAAAGTTGCCATGGCCGACAGCCGACGTATTATTCAGGTTCACGTAAAAATACCGGACGACGCGCCGCAACCGATATTGGAAGAATAATTACTCCATGGCAATTGCCTCTTTATACCAACGCCAGCGGGTTCGCATCCTGCTGGCGCTCTTGTTCGGTGCCTGTGGCACCCTTGCCTTCTCTCCTTACGATCACTGGCCTGCGGCACTGGTCTCCCTGTTTGGTTTATTCGCTCTCACGCTTGATCGCCGTCCGGCACAGGCCGCGTGGATAGGCTTCTTCTGGGGGATGGGTCTGTTTGGCAGCGGCGTAAACTGGGTGTATGTCAGCATCGCCACCTTTGGCGGCATGCCGGAAGCCATCAACCTGTTTTTAGTTGTGCTGCTGGCCTGTTACCTGTCGCTTTACACCATGCTGTTCGCCGGTTTGCTGGCGCGGCTGTGGCCTAAAACCACTTGGTGGAAGCTGGCTCTGGCCGCCCCTGCCCTGTGGCAAATCACCGAGTTCCTGCGTGGCTGGGTGCTCACCGGCTTCCCATGGCTGCAATTTGGCTACAGCCAGATTGATGGCCCGCTGAAAGGTTTGGCGCCCATTGCCGGTGTCGACAGCATCACCCTGCTACTGACCTCCATCAGCGGCTTGCTGGTTTACGCGGTCTATCAGCGCAAGGTTATTGCGGCGGTGGTGGCGTTAGCCTTACTGCTGCTGCCTCTGTCCCTGCGCGGCGTGCATTGGTATCAGCCGCAAGAGCAGAAGAAAGTCGACGTGGCGCTGGTGCAGGGCAACATACCGCAGTCCATGAAGTGGGACCCGAAAGCCTTAGTCAGCGCGCTGCAAACCTATATGGACCTTAGTCGGCCTTATTTAGGCAAAGCGAAGATGATTATCTGGCCGGAATCAGCGATTTCGGACATTGAATCAGACCAGCAGCAGTTCCTGACCATGATGGATGACCTCTACCGTTCGCAAGGCTCCCAACTGGTGACCGGCATCATTGATGCGCGCCGCACCAGTCAGGATATGCACGTGTATAACAGCGCCATTGTGCTCGGCGGCGATAAGCCTTACCGCTACCCGGACAGCAACCGTTTTGATAAACACCATCTGGTGCCTTTCGGCGAATTTGTTCCGCTTGAGGCTATTTTGCGCCCATTAGCCCCCTTCTTTGACTTGCCAATGTCGGGTCTGAGCAGCGGCGACTATGTGCAGAAGCCATTGATGGTTAGCGGCATGAATCTGACCACTGCCATCTGCTATGAAATCGTCTTTGGCGAGCAGGTTCGGGATAACTTCCAGCCTGACACTGATTTCCTGCTGACTATCTCTAACGATGCGTGGTTCGGTCACTCAATCGGCCCGTGGCAGCACTTCCAGATGGCCCGCATGCGCGCCTTGGAATTGGGCCGCCCTCTGCTGCGTAGCACCAACAATGGTGTGACCGCGGCGGTTGACGCCAATGGCGATATGATTGCTGAATTGCCGCAATTTACGCGTCAGGTACTGAATGTTGAAGTGACGCCAACCACCGGCATTACGCCTTATGCGCGCTTTGGCTGGTGGCCGACGTGGATCCTTACGCTGCTGCTGGCGGGCGTCTCGCTGTTCCTGAATCAGCGGCATAAACGCCAATAACCTTCGCAATATCTCCTCTACGGGTGCCAAACGGCGCCCGTTTTTTTTGCCGCTAATTCCCCTAAACAATCCCCTCACTGGCACGTTTATTGCTTTATCTCTATGAAAGCTATCCTTTTACTTATTTTTGCTGAGGCAGTGCACCATAGTGGAACCAAACGTTTAAAAAACATACTCATACGTGGTGCATGAATGTTTTATTGCATTAATTTGGTGCGTGTCTCGTCTCAAAAAAGAAACATTGTGGTTTCATTATCTTCACATTCAGCTATTTTCGAAGCTGAGTAAGTTCGAATTGGCTATGAGCTTTACGATTCATAAGTGCTTCCTGATCCCTCGGTGTGGATCTTTAACGACAGCAAAGGAGTTGGACAATGCAAATGCGCAAATTGGCGTTATCGGTACTGCTGGCAGGCTTGGCAGCAAGTAGCGTAGCCCATGCAGAAGACCTGAACGGTACCCTGAAGAAAATCAAAGATAACGGCGTTATCGTCGTCGGTCACCGTGAGTCTTCTGTGCCATTTTCTTATTACGATAATAACCAAAAAGTGGTGGGTTACTCTCAGGACTACTCCAACGCCATCGTTGAAGCAGTGAAGAAAAAACTGAACTTGCCTAATCTGCAAGTCAAACTGATGCCAATCACTTCGCAAAACCGTATTCCACTGCTGCAAAACGGCACTTACGATTTTGAGTGTGGCTCAACCACCAACAACGCAGAGCGCCAGCAACAAGCGGCTTTCTCTGACACCATCTTCATCATCGGCACCCGTCTGCTGGTGAAAAAAGGGTCCGAAATTAAAGATTTCGATGACCTGAAAGGCAAAACCGTTGTAGTAACTTCAGGGACAACCTCTGAAATCCTGCTGAACAAACTGAATGAAGAGAAGAAACTGGGCCTGCGCATTATCAGTGCGAAAGACCACGGTGACTCCTTCCGTACGCTGGAAACGGGCCGTGCTGTTGCCTTCATGATGGATGACGCCCTGCTGGCCGGCGAACGTGCTAAAGCTAAAAAGCCTGATGACTGGGTCATCGTCGGCACGCCTCAATCCAAAGAAGCTTACGGCTGTATGCTGCGTAAAGACGATGCTGGCTTTAAAACGCTGGTCGATGACACCATCGCGCAAACCCAAACTTCTGGTGAAGCTGCCAAATGGTTTGATAAGTGGTTCAAGCAGCCTATTCCTCCGAAAAACCTGAACATGAACTTCGAACTGTCAGACGACATGCAAGCTCTGTTCAAAGCGCCTAACGACAAAGCGCTGTAAGTTTCGTAGTCAGATAATAAGACAGACGGGAAGACCCCAACGTGATTGCAGTGCAATTGCCGAGGGGAAATAAAGGGCTGGCCCACCAGCCTTGTGATGACAGCCTGCAAAGGCAGCAAGACCGGAATGCGGGGTGGTCGTTCCCCACCTCGCATTTTTGCGTCAATCAGCATGGGATTGGTTCGTCATCACTCAGTAGGGTTGCGTTCACGCGCATTATGGAGTTTTTATGTCTATAGATTGGAACTGGGGCATTTTTCTGCAACAAGCCCCCTTCGGGAATACCACTTATCTTGGCTGGATTTGGAATGGATTTCAGGTCACCGTCGCACTGTCAGTGTGCGCCTGGGTTATCGCTTTCTTTGTCGGCTCTCTGTTCGGTATCTTGCGTACCGTTCCCAACCGTTTTCTCTCGGGTATCGGCACCTGCTACGTTGAGCTGTTCCGTAACGTACCGCTGATCGTCCAATTCTTTACGTGGTATCTGGTGGTGCCAGAACTGCTGCCGGAAAGCATTGGCACATGGTTTAAATCAGAACTTCCGCCAAACGTGCAGTTCTTCTCCTCATCCGTTATCTGCCTCGGGTTGTTCACCGCAGCGCGTGTCTGTGAGCAGGTTCGTGCTGCGATTCAGTCACTGCCTCGCGGCCAACGCAACGCCGGTTTAGCCATGGGCCTGACCCTGCCGCAAACCTATCGTTATGTGCTGCTGCCGAATGCTTATCGCGTGATTGTTCCGCCAATGACCTCTGAGATGGTCAACTTGGTGAAGAACTCCGCAATCGCTTCCACCATTGGTTTGGTGGACATGGCGGCACAGGCTGGGAAACTGCTGGATTACTCCGCGCACGCTTATGAGTCATTTACTGCCATTACTGTTGCCTACGTGCTCATCAATGCAGTGATCATGCTGCTGATGCATTTTGTAGAACGCAAAGTCCGCCTGCCGGGCAACATGGGAGGTAAATAATCATGCATGAATTCGACTGGAGTTCTATCGGCCCCGGCCTGCCTTACTTATGGCAAGGCATGCTGGTTACGTTGGAAATCACCGCCATTGCTATCGTGGTGGGTATTCTGTGGGGCACGCTGCTGGCGGTAATGCGCCTATCATCGTTCAAACCGATCAGCTGGTTCGCCACCGCCTACGTGAACATTTTCCGCGCCATTCCATTGGTGATGGTGCTGTTGTGGTTCTACCTGATTGTGCCAAGCTTCCTGCAAAAGGTGCTGGGCCTGTCACCTAAAACCGACATTCGTTTGATTTCAGCGATGGTGGCTTTCGCCCTGTTCGAAGCGGCCTATTACTCTGAAATTATTCGTGCAGGGATAATCAGTATCGCTCGCGGCCAATCTTCCGCCGCGCTGGCCTTGGGGATGACCCAATGGCAAGCCATGAAGCTGGTTATTCTGCCGCAGGCATTCCGCGCGATGGTGCCACTGTTGCTGACTCAGGCGATTGTATTGTTCCAAGATACTTCGCTGGTGTACGTGCTCGGTCTAGCGGACTTCTTCCGCAGCGCCTCTAACATCGGCGACCGCGACGGTACCTTAGTCGAAATGGTGCTGTTCGCCGGCGCTATCTATTTTGTTATCAGCCTTTCCGCTTCCTTGCTGGTGCGTTATTTGAAGAAAAGGACAGTTTCATGATTTCACTGAAGAATGTTTCTAAATGGTATGGTCACTTCCAGGTGCTGACCGATTGCAGCACCGACGTTAAAAAAGGTGAAGTTGTGGTGGTATGCGGTCCTTCAGGTTCAGGTAAGTCAACGCTTATCAAAACCGTGAACGGGCTGGAGCCCGTGCAGAAAGGTGACATTCTGGTCAACGGTACGCCGGTCAATGACAAGAAAACCAATCTGGCGCAGCTGCGTGCCAAAGTCGGCATGGTGTTCCAGCATTTCGAGCTGTTCCCGCACCTGTCTATCATCGACAACCTGACTCTGGCGCAGGTCAAAGTCTTGAAGCGTGATAAAGCCGCGGCGAAAGACAAGGGCCTGAAACTGCTGGATCGCGTCGGGTTATCGGCGCACGCCAATAAATTCCCCGGCCAGCTTTCTGGCGGCCAGCAGCAGCGCGTGGCTATCGCCCGTGCACTGTGTATGGACCCGATTGCCATGCTGTTTGATGAGCCGACCTCAGCCCTTGACCCAGAGATGATCAACGAAGTGCTGGACGTGATGGTTGAACTGGCGAACGAAGGCATGACCATGATGGTGGTGACTCACGAAATGGGCTTTGCCCGCAAAGTGGCAAACCGCGTGATTTTCATGGATGAAGGCAAAATCGTTGAAGACCGTAATAAAGACGATTTCTTCAACAATCCAGAATCTGACCGTGCGCGCGACTTCTTAGCGAAGATCCTCCACTAATCAGCTCTGCTTTTCGCTTTTAACAAACCGCCAGCCCAACGCTGGCGGTTTTTGTTTATGTGGTGTTAGCAGACAGGAGATTAAGGCTCAAACGCCTTGCGGGTGAACTCGGTGCCATTGCATTTCGGGCACTTGCTCAGTACTTCCGGGGTATAAACCGCCAGCGTAAAGTGGCAGTTTTCGCACACCAGATTGCCCAGCCCGACCACTTCACCACTGTGATAAACCCCGTGGTGATTGACGTCCTTGAACACCTCTTTCCATTCAAGCTGGGTTTTGTCGGTCATGTCCGCCAGCTCTTTCCACAGGCTCTCTTTAATGATGCGCATGAAGACGCTGTCTTCCTCGGTGTCTTCGACCGCGGTGACCTGTCGGTTTTCCGTGTAGCTGCGGGCAAATTCGCGCAAATCGCGACGAACAGAGTAGGTTAATTGCTCAATTTGCAAATCGGTCAGCTTGCCTTCTCTTTGCAACGTTTCGCGAGCATCCTGAACCAAAGCATCCACATCCCTTTCGCCATTTTGCAAACGCTCGGTTAACGAGCTGACTAACTGGCGATAATACTGTGCGACATTGTTCATAATTTCCCCTAAGTCAAAGCGACGTGAACGAACATTCAGTCATGAGCCATGTCACTTATTTTAGTCGTAAATCACTGATCCGGTATGGACAATATCCCGAGATGCCTCGCACTTTGAGAATATTCACCCTGCAACATGCAGAAATCCCCACTGACGACGCGCTTGGTGTTGTTGCCTCAGGCGCTTATCAGCTATGCTATGCGGATCTTTTGATTAAAACTATTTGAGCTACAGGCGTAGCTGTTTTCACTCACAGGACCACCGGCCGCCATGCAAGAGCAATACCGCCCAGAAGAAATAGAGTCACACGTTCAGCTTCACTGGCAAGAGAAGCAGACCTTTAAAGTTACCGAGCAGCCTGGCAAAGAGAAGTACTACTGTCTCTCCATGTTGCCATACCCGTCCGGCCGCCTACATATGGGCCACGTGCGTAACTACACCATCGGTGACGTGATCTCCCGCTACCAGCGTATGCTGGGTAAAAACGTTCTACAGCCAATTGGTTGGGACGCATTTGGGCTACCGGCGGAAGGCGCTGCGGTAAAAAACAATACTGCACCGGCTCCGTGGACCTACGAAAACATCGAATACATGAAGAACCAGCTAAAACTGCTGGGCTTCGGCTATGACTGGGATCGCGAACTGGCGACCTGCCAGCCTGACTACTACCGTTGGGAACAGTGGTTCTTCACCAAGCTGTACGAAAAAGGTTTGGTCTATAAGAAGACCTCTGCCGTTAACTGGTGCCCGCACGACCTGACCGTTTTGGCTAACGAACAGGTTATCGACGGCTGCTGCTGGCGTTGTGATACCAAGGTGGAACGCAAAGAAATTCCACAGTGGTTCATTAAAATCACGGCCTATGCCGACCAACTGCTTAACGATTTGGATACGCTGGAAAGCTGGCCTGAGCAGGTCAAAACCATGCAGCGTAACTGGATTGGCCGCTCTGAAGGCGTTGAGATCACTTTCGACGTCGAAAACAGTGAAGAGAAAGTCACCGTGTACACCACGCGCCCTGACACCTTCCTGGGCGCGACCTACGTTGCGGTTGCAGCAGGTCACCCACTCTCTTTACAAGCTGCGGCAACTAACCCTGCCTTGGCTGATTTCATCGACGAATGCCGTAACACCAAAGTTGCCGAAGCAGAAATGGCGACCATGGAAAAACGCGGCATGGACACCGGCCTGTTTGCTATTCACCCGCTGACTGGCAAGAAAGTGGCCATATGGGTCGCTAACTTCGTCTTGATGGAATACGGCACCGGTGCCGTGATGGCGGTTCCGGGCCACGACCAGCGTGACTGGGAGTTCGCAACCAAATACAACCTGCCAATCGTGCCCGTTATCCTGAATGCCGACGGCACAGAGCCAAACGTCACTGCCGAAGCGCTGACTGAAAAAGGCACCTTGTATAACTCAGGTGAATTTGACGGTCTGAGCCACGAAGCAGGCTTCAACGCCATCGCCGATAAGCTGGTTGCTTTAGGCGTGGGCGAGCGCAAGGTGAACTATCGCCTGCGTGACTGGGGTGTTTCGCGCCAGCGCTATTGGGGTGCACCAATCCCGATGATCACGCTGGAAGATGGTACCGTGATCCCAACGCCAGAAGACCAACTGCCGGTTATTCTGCCGGAAGACGTGGTCATGGACGGCATCACCAGCCCAATCAAAGCTGACCCAGAGTGGGCGAAAACCACGGTCAACGGCGTGCCGGGCCTGCGCGAAACCGACACCTTCGACACCTTTATGGAGTCTTCTTGGTACTACGCGCGCTACACCTGCCCGCAGTACGACCAAGGCATGCTGGACCCGGCTGCGGCTAACTACTGGCTGCCAGTGGACCAATATGTTGGCGGCATCGAACACGCCATCATGCACCTGATGTACTTCCGCTTCTTCCACAAGCTGATGCGCGACGCCGGTCTGGTCAACTCTGACGAACCGGCTAAACGCCTGCTGTGCCAAGGCATGGTGCTGGCTGACGCCTTCTACTACACCGGCAACGGCGGCGAGCGCGTTTGGGTTTCTCCGGTAGATGCTACCGTTGAGCGTGACGAGAAAGGCCGCATTGTTAAAGCCACTGACCCACAAGGTCGCGAGCTGGTTTACGCTGGCATGAGCAAGATGTCCAAGTCTAAAAACAACGGCATCGACCCTCAGGTGATGGTTGAGAAATACGGCGCGGACACCGTTCGTCTGTTCATGATGTTTGCTTCTCCAGCAGAAATGACGCTGGAATGGCAAGAATCCGGCGTTGAAGGGGCAAACCGCTTCCTGAAACGTGTCTGGAAACTGGCCTTCGAACACACGCAAAAAGGCGCGACCGTGGCTCTGGACGCTGCTTCACTGACTGAAGCGCAGAAAGATTTACGCCGCGACCTGCACAAAACCATCGCCAAAGTGACCGATGATATCGGCCGCCGTCAGACCTTCAACACCGCGATTGCTGCCGTGATGGAGCTGATGAACAAGCTGGGTCGTGCGCCGCAAGAGAGCGAGCAAGACCGCGCGCTGCTGCAAGAAGCGCTGCTGGCCGTGGTGCGTATGCTCTATCCATTCACCCCACACGTGTGCTTCAGCCTTTGGCAGACACTGGGCGGTGAAGGTGATGTTGATACTGCGCCTTGGCCACAAGCTGATGAGCAAGCTATGGTTGAAGACTCTAAACTGGTGGTTGTGCAAGTTAACGGCAAAGTGCGTGGCAAAATTACCGTTGCTGCGGATGCTACCGAAGAGCAAGTACGCGAGCGTGCTGCACAAGAACATCTGGTCGCTAAATATCTGGATGGCGTGACTGTGCGTAAAGTCATCTACGTTCCAGGCAAACTGCTTAACCTGGTTGTAGGTTGAGTCAAGGAGGGGTTGTGCGACATCGTATACTGATGCTGTTATTGGGTGCTGTAGTTCTGGTGACGTCGGGTTGTGGTTTCCACCTACGCGGTACTACTGACGTGCCGGAAGAGATGAAAACCATCACGCTCGACAGTGGTGACCCGTATGGGCCGCTGGCGCGTGATGTCCGTACGCAATTGCGTCTGAACAATGTCACCATTGTGGAAGATTCAAAACGTCAGGATATCCCATCTCTGCGCTTACTGGGGGAACAAATCTATCAGGCAACTGCCTCCATCTTCCAGGATGGCCGTACCGCTGAGTACCAAATGCAGATGACTGTTAACGCGCAGGTGCTGTTGCCAGGAAAGGATCTCTATCCTATCCACGTGACCGTATTCCGTTCATTCTTCGACAACCCGTTGACGGCGCTGGCGAAGGATAACGAGCAAGACATCATTATCAGCGAAATGCGTACGCAGGCTTCCCAGCAGCTGATCCGTAAACTGTTGACCGTCCACGCTTCTGAAAAAGAGAAGCAGGCAGAAACCGTTAAGGATGCAGAGCCGGTGGTTATCACAACCCAATCTGCGGCAGAAGAGATGAAAAAGCAGGATGCGGAAAATGCAGCAGGCCGCGACATGTTCGCGCCTAAGCCGGTCAGTTCTACGGCTCCATGATTCGACTCTATCCTGAACAACTTGCCGCGCAGCTCCGAGAGGGGCTGCGCGCTTGTTATTTATTATGTGGAAACGATCCGCTGCTGCTCCAGGAAAGTCAGGACAGCATTCGCAAAGCGGCCCAAGCGGCGGCTTTCGAAGAACACTACACCTTTACCCTTGATGCCCATACCGAGTGGGATGCTATCTTCAGCATCTGTCAGGCATTAAGTCTGTTCGCTTCACGCCAAACCCTGCTGCTTATCTTGCCAGAAAATGGCCCACCCGCGCCGATGGGTGAGCAACTGGTGAAACTCACCCAACTGCTGCACGACGATATTCTGCTGGTGCTGCGCGGGACAAAACTCACCAAAGCCCAAGAAAACAGCGCATGGTTTAAAGCCCTGAGCGATCGCGGCGTATTTGTCAGTTGCCAGACGCCAGAACAGGCACAGCTGCCGCGCTGGGTGGCAAAGCGCGCCAAAGAGTTATCCCTCGAGCTTGATGAGCCAGCCAACCAGCTGCTCTGCTATTGCTACGAAGGGAATCTGTTGGCCTTGGCCCAGTCTCTCGAGCGCCTCTCCCTGCTCTACCCCGACGGCAAACTGACCCTGTTGCGAGTAGAAGAAGCGGTTTACGACGCCGCGCACTTCACGCCGTTCCATTGGCTGGACGCGCTGTTGGCCGGTAAAAGCAAACGCGCGTGGCATATTCTGCGCCAGCTCCAGCAAGAAGATAGCGAGCCGGTTATCCTGCTGCGCACCTTGCAGCGCGAACTGCTGATGCTGCTGACGCTGAAAAGAAAGATGGACACCACGCCGCTGCGCGCCCTGTTCGACCAATATAAAGTGTGGCAAAACCGCCGCACCTTGGTGACGCTGGCATTGCAAAGACTCTCTTTGCGCCAGCTGCAACAGGCAGTTCATTTGCTGACAAAAATGGAAATCACGCTGAAACAGGACTACGGTCAATCCATCTGGCCTGAGCTTGAAAGCCTGTCGATGCTGCTTTGCGGCAAGCCGTTGCCAGAGAGCTTTATCGACCTCGGCCAGTTATCAACCAGGAAGGTATTTTGATGACCCACGACACTTCGTCTCGCGACTCCCTGTTGGCGCTGTTTGGCGGCACGTTCGATCCTATTCACTACGGGCATCTCAAACCGGTTGAGCAATTGGCGAAAGAAGCCCATTTGGACCGCGTGGTGCTACTGCCTAATAATGTCCCGCCGCATCGCCCGCAGCCAGAGGCCACGGCCCAGCAGCGCCTGAAAATGGTTGAGCTGGCGGTGCAGGAAAATCCGCTGTTCTCGGTCGACGATCGTGAGCTAAAAGTAGACACACCTTCCTACAGCATCGTGACACTTGAAACGTTACGTAAAGAGTATGGCGCTGACCGCCCGCTGGCGTTTATCATCGGCCAAGATTCTTTGCTGACCCTGCACAAGTGGCATCGCTGGGAAGATTTACTGTGCGTTTGTCACCTGCTGGTGATGGCAAGACCGGGTTACGCTGAACGTCTGGATACGCCCGAGTTGCAACGTTGGTATGACCAACACCACGTCGAGGATGCGGCGAAACTCAAACAGCGGCCGCACGGATTCATTTATCAGGCGAATACCCCACTGCTGGATATTTCGGCGACTGAAATCCGCCAGCGTCGGCACGAGGGGAAAAGTTTCGCCGATTTAGTGCCGGACGCCGTTGAGCGCTATATTGAGTCAAATAGTCTTTACACTAAATGATTTGAGCCACAGTAAGGTGGGTTTATATCACCCGTGGGTAACGCGTGGTATACTGCGCCGCTTAATTTCGGCTTGCGGTATAGCTGTGGCGATAACGAACGTAATCAATTGATTCATCGTGTTTTTTCGGCATTAACTCCGTATTTCGACATACACTCTTTTTTGAAAGCCCTCTCCTGCACGCAGCGTTTGCGCTCATGCAGCAGAAGGTTTTCATCAAGCTAACCCGTTTCAACATCCCCAGGGGGAACCTTTGCAAGGTAAAGCGCTCCAAGATTTTGTTATCGATAAAGTCGATGACCTGAAAGCACAAGACATCATTGCCATTGATGTTATCGGTAAATCCAGCATTACTGACTGCATGATCATCTGTACCGGCACTTCCAGCCGTCACGTGATGTCTATTGCAGGGCATCTGGTCGAAGAAGTGAAAGCCGCTGGCTTAGACGCCATGGGCGTTAAAGGCATCAATGAAGCGGATTGGGTTGTTGTCGACCTGGGTGAAGTAATTGTTCACGTCATGCAGGAAGAGAGCCGCCAGCTGTATGAGCTTGAGAAACTCTGGGCTTAATTCGTGAAACTGCAACTCGTCGCTGTCGGAACCAAAATGCCCGACTGGGTTCAGACCGGTTTTAACGATTATCTCAACCGTTTCCCTAAAGACATGCCTTTTGAACTGGTCGAAGTACCGGCCGGCAAAAGGGGCAAAAATGCCGACATCAAACGCATTCTTGAAAAAGAAGGCGAGCAGATGCTGGCGGCGGTCGGAAAAGGCAACAGGATTGTGACGCTGGATATTCCGGGCACGCCCTGGGAAACCCCAACGCTTGCCCAACAACTGGAGCGCTGGAAGCAGGATGGCCGCAACGTCAGCCTGTTGATTGGCGGCCCTGAAGGGCTAGCACCTGCGTGTAAAGCCGCAGCCGAGCAGAGCTGGTCGCTCTCTCCGCTGACCCTGCCCCATCCGTTAGTTCGGGTGTTGGTAGCGGAAAGCCTTTATCGTGCATGGAGTATCACCACAAATCATCCATACCACCGGGAATAATCGGTTGGTGAATGTCAGCAACATGAATTAAGTAGTGGGATGAAAATAGATCGTAACCCTTTTCGCGACTATACGGCTGAATCAGCCCTCTTTGTGCGCCGTGCACTGGTGGCGTTCACAGGTATTCTGCTACTCAGCGGTGTGCTGGCATTCAATCTGTACAACTTACAGATTGTCCGCTTTCAGGATTACCAAACCCGCTCCAACGATAACCGCATCAAACTGGTCCCAATAGCGCCGAGCCGTGGCATCATTTATGACCGCAACGGCACGCCTCTGGCGCTGAACCGCACCATTTACCAGCTCGAACTGGTACCGGAAAAAGTCGACAACCTCGCGGCCATCCTCGAAGGTTTGAAGCCTATTGTCGATTTAACTCCCGAAGATATTGAAAACTTTCAAAAAGAGCGCAAACGTTCGCGCCGCTTTACCTCTATTCCAGTAAAAACCGCCCTGACCGAAGTTCAGGTGGCGCGCTTTGCCGTAAACCAATTTAATTTCCCCGGCGTTGAAGTTAAAGGCTATCAGCGCCGCTATTACCCTTATGGCTCGGCCCTCACTCACGTGATTGGCTACGTCTCGAAGATAAATGACCGTGACGTCGAGCGTCTGGATAAAGACGGCATTTTGGCCAACTACGCCGCCACGCACGACATCGGCAAGCTGGGCATCGAGCGTTATTACGAAGACACGCTGCACGGCAAAACCGGCTATGAAGAAGTCGAAGTGAACAACCGCGGGCGGGTGATTCGCCAGCTGCACGAAGAGCCGCCGCAGGCGGGTAAAGACATCTACTTGACCATAGATCTCGCCCTGCAAACCTATATTGAAGAGTTGCTGACCGGCAGCCGCTCCGCCGTGGTGGTGTCAGACCCGCGCGACGGCAGCATTCGCGCGCTGGTTTCCAACCCGAGCTATGACCCTAACCTGTTTGTCGACGGCATCTCGAGCAAGGACTACAGCGGCCTGCTGAATGACCCGAACAAGCCGCTGATCAACCGTGCGACGCAGGGGGTTTACCCTCCGGCCTCGACGGTAAAACCTTATATTGCCGTGTCGGCACTGACTGCAGGCGTCATTACCAAAGCGACCTCGCTGTTTGACCCAGGCTGGTGGCAACTACCGGGTTCTGACAAACGCTACCGCGACTGGAAACACTGGGGGCACGGCCGCCTTAACGTCACTAAATCGCTGGAAGAGTCGGCGGATACCTTCTTCTATCAAGTGGCTTACGACATGGGCATTGACCGCCTGTCGGAGTGGATGGGCAAATTCGGCTACGGCCAGTATTCCGGCATCGACCTGTCCGAAGAGCGCAACGGCAACATGCCGAGCCGCGACTGGAAATTTAAACGCTTCAAAAAGCCTTGGTATCAGGGTGACACCATTCCGGTCGGCATCGGCCAAGGCTACTGGACGGCGACGCCGATTCAGATCATGAAAGCCATGACCACGCTTATCAATGACGGCACGGTGAAAACTCCGCATCTGCTGCTGAGCACTAAAATTGACGGCAAGCTGGTGCCATACCAGCAGCAGGAAACCACCCAGATTGGTGACGTGCATTCAGGTTATTGGGAAATCGCCAAAGACGGGATGTACGGCGTGGCAAACCGCCCGAACGGCACCGCGCGTAAGAGTTTCGCCGACGCGCCTTACAAAGCCGCAGCCAAATCCGGTACAGCACAAGTTTACGGTTTGAAAGCCAATGAAATCTATAACGCGAATAAGATATCCGAACATCTTCGCGACCATAAATTAATGACCGCCTTTGCGCCATTCAATGACCCGACGGTAGCCGTCGCGGTGATCCTTGAAAATGGTGGCGCCGGTCCGGCCGTGGGTACCATTACCCGCCAGATACTCGACCATATTTTGTTGGGCGATAATACGACACAATTACCGGCTGAAGCGCCAGCTCCGCCCGGAATCGAAGGTGATTAACCGAACATGACTGAAAACCAACAAAAAGGGTCGCTGTGGTCGAAAATGCATATCGACCTCACCCTGCTGCTGATTGTGCTTGCTCTGCTGGCCTATAGCGCCTTCGTAATGTGGAGCGCCAGCGGCCAGGATATCGGCATGATGGAGCGCAAAATTGGCCAGATCGTGATGGGCCTTATCATCATGCTGGTCATGGCGCAGATCCCGCCACGGGTTTATGAAAGCTGGGCGCCCTACCTCTATATTGTCTGCGTGCTGTTGCTGGTGCTGGTGGATGCCTTCGGTACCATCAGTAAAGGGGCGCAGCGCTGGCTTGATCTCGGTGTGGTGCGCTTCCAGCCCTCAGAATTGGCGAAAATTGCCGTGCCGCTGATGGTCGCGCGCTTTATCAACCGTGACGTCTGCCCGCCTTCGCTGAAGAATACCGCCATCGCGCTGGCGCTGATTTTCATTCCTACCCTGCTGGTTGCCGCGCAGCCTGACCTCGGGACTTCAATCCTGATCGCCGCTTCTGGCCTGTTTGTCCTGTTCTTATCAGGCATGAGTTGGAAGCTTATCGCCGTCGCCGCCCTGCTGGTTGCTGCCTTCATCCCGATTCTGTGGTTCTTCCTGATGCATGATTACCAGCGCGACCGCGTGATGATGCTGCTCGACCCTGAGAGCGACCCACTGGGCGCGGGTTACCACATCATTCAGTCGAAAATCGCCATTGGTTCAGGCGGCCTTTCCGGCAAAGGCTGGCTGCACGGCACCCAGTCGCAGCTCGAATTCCTGCCCGAACGCCATACCGACTTTATCTTTGCCGTATTGGCCGAAGAGCTAGGTTTGGTGGGGGTTTTGGTGCTGCTCGCACTCTATCTATGCTTGATTATGCGCGGGCTGGTGATTGCGGCTCGGGCACAAACCACATTTGGACGGGTTATGTCCGGTGGGCTGATGTTAATTTTATTCGTTTATGTGTTCGTTAACATCGGCATGGTCAGTGGTATTGTCCCAGTGGTTGGGGTACCTTTGCCACTGGTCAGCTATGGTGGCTCAGCGCTTATCGTGCTGATGGCAGGGTTTGGTATCGTCATGTCGATACATACCCATCGAAAAATGTTATCAAAAAACTTATAAGAGGTGGGCGATGCGTAAGCAGTGGCTTGGAGCCGTCATTATCGGGTTGTTATTGAGCGCCTGTAGTACCGAAGACACACAGCAACAACAACCTGCCCCACCGCAGACCTATAACGGTCCCGTGGTTGAAATCGGCGGCGCTGACCCGCGTTACGAACCTTATAACCCAGGCACCAGCCAGGATTATTCGGTCAATGGCAAAACCTACAAAATCATCAAAGACCCGTCTAACTTCTCTCAGGTGGGCTTAGCCTCGTGGTATGGGCAAGAAAACGGCAGCAACACCACGGCCATCGGCGAAGAGTTTGACCCGAACGCCCTGACCGCCGCGCACCCTACTCTGCCTATTCCAAGCTATGTCCGCGTGACCAACGTCGCCAACGGCCGCATGTTAGTGGTTCGCGTGAACGACCGTGGCCCTTACACGCCGGGCCGCATTATTGATTTATCTCAGGCCGCCGCTGAGCGCCTCAACCTGACCAACAGCACTAAGGTCAGAATCGACTTCATCAACGTTGCGCCGGACGGCACGCTGTCTGGTCCGGGCACCATTGGTACAACCGTCGCCAAACAGTCTTATGCTCTGCCAGCGCGCCCGGAATTGGGTGCTAGCGGTATCGGTACGCCGGTGCAAAGCGCGCCAACTGACACCGGCGCGGCGGTTCGCCCGATTGATAACAGCACTCTGACCAACTCAGAAGACACCGACACGGCGGCCACTACCAGCGCGGCTGGCAATAGTGGCGGTAACGGCGGCGGTTTCCTGCAAGCGCCAAAGCCAGTACCACAGGGTATTCTGGAGCACGATGATCCAGCGCCAATCGCCTCCCCAAGCCAGGCTCCGGCCATGGCCGCAGTCGCCGCTCCAGCTGCTGTAGCGGCAGCGTCGGCTCCTCGCGCGGCATCTTCAAGCCACGCGGCGGGCGGCAGCTATATGGTACAGGTCGGCGCGCTGAGCAATCCACAAAACGCCGCGCTGTGGCAGAAAAGCCTGAGCCAGAAATTCTCCGTGCCGGGCAAGGTTCAACCGAATGGCAGCATGTACCGCGTGCAGCTGGGTCCGTTGAGCCGCCAGCAGGCAGAACAGCTTAAACAACGTCTGGCTAGCGAAGCCCAGCAGCAGTCGTTTGTTGTCTCAGCCCTGTGATGCGCTAAATCATCGCGAGACGAGATGCATTTCCTTAACGGGGCTACGGCCCCGTTTTTTCCACCAATGTGAAATTGGTAAAAAAGGGTAAACACTTTCAAGCCGCTGTAATCGCAGATGTCTGAATATGTCGCTTCTGCTATAGTGTGGCACGTTTTTAACTTACTTCTACGGATGTTGCTGTCCCTATCATGAAACTTGTAACTACCCCACTTCTCGTCAAAAGCTTGGCTTTTGGCACAGCTCTGAGCCTTTGTGCAGCGTCCGCCTATGCCGACGATGTTAATTTAAAGACGATGATCCCGGGCGTCCCGCAGATTGATGCTGAAGCCTATATCCTGATTGACTACAACTCAGGCAAAGTGCTGGCAGAAATGAACGCTGACGCGCGCCGTGACCCTGCCAGCTTGACCAAAATGATGACCAGTTATGTTATCGGTCAATCCATCAAAGCGGGCAAAATCACGCCAAACGATATGGTTACCGTGGGTCAGGACGCGTGGGCGACCGGCAACCCGGTATTCAAAGGCTCCTCCCTGATGTTCCTCAAGCCGGGCGACCGCGTTGCGGTTTCTGAGCTGAACCGTGGCATCATTTTGCAGTCCGGTAACGACGCCTGTGTGGCGATGGCCGACTACGTTGCAGGCAGCCAAGACGCCTTTGTTGGCCTGATGAACAACTACGTGAACGCGCTGGGTCTGAAAAACACCCACTTCGGCACGGTTCACGGTCTGGACGCCGCAGGGCAGTTCAGCTCGGCGCGCGACATGGCGCTGATCGGTCAGGCTCTTATCCGTGACGTGCCGGAAGAGTACGCGACCTATAAAGAGAAAGAGTTCACCTTCAACAACATTCGCCAGACCAACCGTAATGGCCTGTTGTGGGACACCAGCCTGAACGTTGACGGCATCAAAACCGGTCACACTGAATCCGCTGGCTACAACTTGGTAGCGTCGGCAACCGAAGGCCAGATGCGCCTGATCTCCGCCGTAATGGGCGGTCACACCTATAAAGGCCGTGAAGTTGAAAGTAAGAAACTGCTGACCTGGGGCTTCCGCTTCTTCGAAACCGTCTCGCCACTGAAAGCCGGTAAAGAATTTGCCTCCGAACCAGTCTGGTTTGGCGATGCTGACCGCGTCGCGCTGGGCGTTGATAAAGACGCTTTCCTGACCATTCCACGCGGCCGCATGAAAGATTTGAAAGCCAGCTACGTGTTGACCAATCCTGAGCTGCACGCACCATTGCAGAAAAATCAGGTAGTTGGCTCTATCAACTTCCAGCTTGATGGTAAAACCATTGACGAGCGCCCTCTGGTGGTGCTGAATGAAGTCAAAGAAGGGGGCTTCTTCGGCCGCATCGTGGATTACATCAAATTGATGTTCCATCACTGGTTCGGCTAAGCGCGGGCTTGAAAAGCCGCCTTTACCCCCCACATAGTTACTATTACTATTGTGAAATTGATCACACTCCCGCTTCGGCGGGAGTGTGATTTTAATAACAATAATCCGTCTGCTGTAAACACGCTGGAGTGCACATGAAAACCAAACTTAACGAACTGCTCGAATTCCCATGTCCATTTACTTATAAAGTAATGGGTTTGGCACAGCCCGAGTTGGTTGATCAGGTTGTGGAAGTCGTGCAACGCCATGCGCCTGGCGACTACAATCCTCAGGTAAAACCGAGCAGTAAAGGGAATTACCACTCCGTATCAATTACGATCACCGCGCAGCATATCGATCAGGTCGAAACCCTGTACGACGAGCTGGGTAATCTCGAAATTGTCCGCATGGTATTGTGATCCCTTCTTGTGAATTGCCTAATGCAGCACCCTAATCGGTGCTGCATTGCTTTTTCTGACCCCCTCTTTCTAAATGGCGATAGCTGCTGTGCAACAAGATAAACTGCAACAACGCATTGTGTTACGTCAGCTGGGTCTGCAGCCTTACGAACCAGTGTCCCGCGCGATGCATCTGTTCACTGACAACCGTACCCCTGAAACCCAAGATGAAATTTGGCTGGTCGAGCACCACAAGGTCTTCACTCAGGGTCAGGCCGGTAAGGCAGAGCACGTGCTGCTGCCGGGCGATATCCCCGTTATTCAAAGCGACCGTGGCGGTCAGGTCACCTATCATGGCCCCGGCCAGCAGGTGATGTACGTGATGGTGGATTTGAAGCGCAAAAAGCTAGGCGTACGCCAGTTGGTCACCGCGATTGAGCAAACCGTGGTGGACACCCTCGCCCACTTCTCCATTGAAGCCTACCCGCGTGCCGACGCCCCCGGCGTGTATGTCGATCGCAAAAAAATCTGCTCGCTGGGACTGCGTATCCGCAAAGGCTGTTCGCTACACGGTCTGGCGCTGAATATTGATATGGATCTCGAGCCTTTCCTGCGCATCAATCCCTGTGGCTATGCCGGGTTGGAAATGACGCAGGTCAGCCGTGAAAAGCCGGGGCTGACGGTTGATGACGTCATGCCGGTGCTGGTGAAATCTTTCAATAACTTACTGAATTACCAGCAAGTGGATTACCTGCCGTGGCAGGCCGAAGACTATTAATGTTAAAAAAATGTAGACTTTGTGGCTTATGAGCACTTCTGGGGCTGAATAGTGAGCGGCATAAGTGATATAATTTCTGTAATTATTCACATTTTTTTTAATGAATCATCCAGTTCATTGAATGTCCTGAAAAAACTCAAGTAACGAGTGACAAACTTGGAACCTGCAAGCTTATGAGTAAACCGATTCAGATGGAACGCGGCGTTAAATACCGCGATGCAGATAAGATGGCGTTAATCCCGGTGAAAACCGTGGCCACTGACCGGCAGGAAATGTTACGTAAGCCGGCTTGGATGAAAATCAAACTTCCGGCTGACTCAAGCCGCATTCAGGGCATCAAAGCCGCCTTGCGTAAGAACGGTTTACACTCCGTTTGTGAAGAAGCCGCTTGCCCTAACCTCTCCGAATGCTTCAACCACGGCACCGCCACCTTTATGATCCTCGGCGCGATCTGTACCCGCCGTTGCCCATTCTGTGACGTTGCCCACGGCCGCCCAACAGCACCAGATACCAATGAGCCGCAGAAGCTGGCACAGACTATCGCCGATATGGGCCTGCGCTATGTGGTTATCACCTCGGTAGACCGCGATGACCTGCGCGACGGTGGTGCTCAGCACTTCGCCGACTGTATCGCCGCGATTCGCGAGAAGAACCCAACCATCAAGATTGAAACGCTGGTGCCGGACTTCCGTGGTCGTATGGATCGCGCGTTGGATATCCTCAACGCCACGCCGCCAGACGTGTTCAACCACAACCTGGAAAACGTGCCGCGCGTTTACCGTCAGGTGCGCCCTGGTGCTAACTACGAGTGGTCACTGACCCTGCTGCAACGCTTCAAAGAAGCTCACCCTGAGATCCCAACCAAGTCTGGTTTGATGGTGGGTCTGGGTGAAACCAATGAAGAGATCATTGAAGTGATGCGCGACCTGCGTCGTCACGGGGTGACCATGTTGACCCTCGGCCAGTACTTGCAGCCAAGCCGTCACCACTTGCCGGTACAGCGTTATGTCAGCCCGGAAGAGTTCGATTACATGAAAGAAGAAGCGCTGAAGATGGGCTTCACCCACGCGGCTTGTGGTCCTTTCGTGCGTTCGTCTTACCATGCGGACCTTCAGGCCAAAGGCATCGAAGTAAAATAAGCCTTATTGCGGCGCCGCGACCTGAGTTAACGCGCCGCAAGCTTAAATCTGGAAAGAAGTAAATGTCACACTTTGTTACTTTTCAGGTGGCAGAAACGACAAAAAACGGTTGCTCACACGAGCAGCCGTTTTTTATTTGCGGCGACTAAAACGCCGCGAAGTGTCTGGCAACAGCAGCAGAACGGCGGGCGTTAACCCGCACACAAATCAGTCTTTGTGTTCTACGCGCTCAGCAGGCTGTGCGTCAGTTTTGGCAGCAGGAGCTGGATCATCATTCATGGCTTTCTTGAAGCCACGCAGCGCAGCGCCCAGATCTCCGCCCAAAGAGCGCAGTTTGCTGGTACCGAACAGCAGAACGATCAGAACACCCACAACTAACAATTTAGTAATGCTTAAACCTTCCATACACACCTTCTTTTCACGGTTTGCGAAACTGTTTATCTGAACTGTTTAGTTGCGCTTTTAACTGACAGAACAGCCCAAACAATTTAAGGTTATTTACGAATAATCTGGGTGTAAATACAACCTAAAAATGTAACAGAAATGCTCAGACAGAAATCCAAATGCTGTGCTTGCTGAGCAAAGGGCTGACTAGATAAACCGGCTGAGGAAAGCTTGAGTGCGCGGATGCTGTGGATTGACCAGCACCTCCTGCGCAGACCCCTGCTCCACCACGTAGCCACGATCCATAAACACCACCCGATCCGCCGCCTCTTTGGCAAAGCCAATTTCGTGCGTCACCACAATCATGGTTAACCCCTGCTGGGCCAAGTCGCGCATAGTAGAGAGCACTTCGCCCACCAGCTCCGGGTCCAGCGCCGAGGTCGGCTCGTCGAACAGCATCAGCTTGGGTTTCACCGCCAAGGCGCGAGCGATAGCCACACGCTGCTGCTGGCCGCCGGAGAGGTGTCGCGGATAAGCATCGGCTTTGTCACTCAGCCCCACCTTTTGCAGCAGCTCGCGGGCGTACTTTTCGGCGTCCTGTCGGCTCTCTTTATGCACGCCGATTGGCGCTTCAACGATATTCTGTAAAACCGTCATGTGCGGATAGAGGTTGAACTGCTGGAACACCATGCCGATATCGCGACGCTGGCGCGCAATGGCCTTTTCCGGCAGCTTGTGCAGCTTCTCGCCGCGCAGCTCATAGCCAATCTGCTCGCCGCCGACCATAATCGAACCGCGATCGATATCTTCCAAATGGTTGATACAGCGCAGGAAAGTCGATTTCCCCGAGCCGGACGGGCCAAGGATCACCACCACTTCGCTCGGTTTTACATCCAGATCAATGCCTTTCAGCACTTCGTTATCGCCATAGCTTTTATGCACGTTTCGCGCGACAACCAGTGGCGATTGGCTCTCTAAAGTTTGCTGACTCATCGCTCCTCCTTGTGGGTCTGGCTTGGTGCATTGACGATAGGAATAGTTTTCTCTTCGCCAGAAACCTGACGCCGCTTGGTGGCCGAGCCGGAACGGCTGGTACCGCGCGCGTAATAGCGCTCAATGGCTGACTGACCGACGTTGAGTATCGAAGTGATCAGCAAGTACCAAATCACCGCCACCATCAGCATCGGCACCACTTCAAAGGTGCGGTTATAAATGGTTTGAACCGAGTACAGCAGGTCGCCCATGGCAATCACACTGACCAGCGAGGTGGCTTTAATCATGCTAATCAGCTGGTTACCGGTTGGCGGGATAATCGAACGCATCGCCTGCGGGATAATAATGCGGCGCAGCGCGCGACCGCGGCTCATGCCAAAAGCCTGTGCTGTTTCCCCCTGACCGTTGTCCACCGACAGCAGCCCAGCGCGAATAATCTCCGCCATATAGGCCGCTTCGTTGAGCGCCAAACCGGCGATCGCCGCGGTTAGCGGGGTGATCAGGTCATTGGTATTCCAACTCATGTACTCCGGGCCAAACGGAATGCCGAGCACCACCCGAGGGAACAGCGTCGACATGTTGTACCAGAACAGCAGTTGCACCAGCAGCGGCGTACCGCGGAAAAACCAGATGTACAGCCCGGACAGACGGCGCAGCAGCTGGCTTTGCGACAGGCGAGCAATCGCCAGCATCAGGCCAATAAACACACCAAGTAGCATTGAAACCACGGTAAGGCCGAGCGTCACGCCCAGCCCCTTCACTACCGTACCTTCAGTAAACCACTGCCCCACCACGTGCCATTCGAAATTCGGATTGCGCGCCACGTTCCACACCACGTCAATGGCGATAAGCGTGACGATAATCCATGAGATCCAGCGGCCATAGTTGCGCGGCGCATGAGCAAACTCCACGTTACGGCGCGGATTGTCGGCTTCATGGCTATCCGGCGGTTTAGCTCGAAAGATATTTTCCGTCATTAAGGTTGCGCCTTAGCCAGGTTGATCCCCGGCGCTGCAACCATGTTGTCTTGCAGACCCCATTTTTTCATGATGATGGCGTAAGTGCCGTTGTCGAACAGCTTCTGGTAGCCCGCCAAAATCACGTCACGAATGGCCGAATCTTTCGGCACCAAGGTGCCCTGATAGATGTCGCCAAAGCCGTTAGATTTGCCTTTGCCCGCCAATTCCAACTGGCCGCTAGCTTTGTCGACGAAATAGGTCAACGGCGCCTGCGAAGAGAAGAAGGCGTCAGAACGGTTGGAGCGCACGGCCAGAATCGAGGTCGGCTGGTCGCTAAACGACTGGATAGTCACCGCCGGTTTGCCAGCTTTCACGCAGACGTCAGACTGCTTGCGGATCACCTGCTCCGCCGAGCCGCCCGCCATCACGGCAATGCGTTTGCCACAGGTATCGTCCAGCGAGTTAATGTTTTGCGGGTTGCCTTTATGCACCGCAAACACCACGTATTCTTTGACGAAATCGATGAAATCGTTTTTGGCCTGACGGTCCGGGTAATCACCAATCGGCCCCATCGCCAGCTGGTAGCGCCCGGCGGCCATGCCGCTCAGAATGCCAGACATGCCGCTGACCGAGGCGTGTTCAATCTTCACCCCCAGCACGCCAGCCAGCGCGTCCGCCAAGTCGGAACTCGCGCCGTCGAGGGTATTGTTGCCGGTGACAATTTCATAAGGAGGAAAAGAGCCGTTGTTGACCGACGTCATCACCCCGGATTTTTGAATGTCCGCGGGCAGTTTGGCGTGCAGCGCGGCATCCACCGTTTGCGCGGGAATAGCAACGCTTTCAGCAGCAAAAGCGGAGGTCGAAAGTATTGAAAGTAGTGCAGCCGTCAGTGCGGTAGCCGGACGTAATTTTCTTGCCATCATTGCAATGCCCTCTGTCGAAAAGTTGTGGTGAATGTTGTGCAATTAATTTCAAAATCAGTGATTTATTGTTAACACCTTCCCTGGTGTCGATAACGCCGTAAGGATATTTTTTTATTTCTCACTGGGTCAGGCGCTGACCGAGTAAGGGTAATGCGGCGCTCCCTGGTGTGGTTCGCGCTTGTTGACCCCGCGGCGCACGTTGAGGACCGTGGCTGCCGCGAGGGGGACTGCTGATCACTTAAATAACAGGTTAAAACTTGTCGCTGCGTAACTGGGGAACATCAAATCGGCGGTTATCCAGTACCGGCAGCACTTTACGGGCGTGCTCTAAACGGGCTTTATCCAGCTCGGCAAACACCAGCGCCGGGGCTTCAGCGGCGCGGGCAATCGCCACGCCAAGCGGGTCAACCACCATGCTGTTGCCGATGTTACGCTCGCCGCACTCGCCCACCGCCACCACGTAAGTGGTGTTTTCCAGCGCGCGGGCGGTGACCAACACTTCCCAATGCATCTCTTTCAGTGGCCCTTTCACCCAAGCGGCGGGCAGAACCAGCGCGTCCGCGCCGTCGAGCACCAAACGGCGGGCGAGTTCAGGGAAACGCACGTCGTAGCAGGTCATCAGGCCAACTTTAAAGCCCGCGACGTCAACTAATGGCGGAATATCTTTGCCCGGCGTGACGTTCTTCGACTCTTGGGTGGAAAAGGCGTCATACAGGTGCAGCTTGCGGTATTCAGAAATGATCTTGCCGTCGCGAAGAGAGATGAGCACGTTCCACGCCCGGCCATCTGGCGTCGGGGTGTGCACGCTCATCATGGTGGTCATTTGGCTACCGACGCTGGCGGCCAGCAGCTGGCTGACAAAAGGACCGTCCAGCGGCTGTGCGGCTTTCAACACTAAATCGGGGTCAGTGATGTCGCGGGCGAGAATGCCTTCTGGCAGCACCAGCAGATCCACACCGGCCTGCTCTGACTTCTTCATCAGCGACAGACAGGTTTCAACGTTGGTCTGCCACTCTTTGGCGACGGCGAACTGTCCTAATGCAACTTTCATCATCACTCCTTAATCTTGATTAACCGGCAAAATGCGGGAAAAGATCGGCGGCGGTCAGGCGCTGCGCGGTCAAATTCTGCCGATGCAGCTCTGCGCCAAAATCATTAATCATCTGCTCATTGGCGGCATAGCCGTTGGCATTCCAGTCAGCGGGCAAGTCCACCACCGTGCGGCGCAGGTCATCCAGCAGCCACGGTGTGGTATCGGCATATTTGGCGCGCTTCTCCATCCAAACCTGGTAAGAACGCTCAATAATGTCGCTCAGCGCCTGTGGCAGCCAAGGGTGATCGGCGGCCAGCGCCGGTTTAATCGCTAGCAGGTGAATGCCCGGCACGTAACCCACTCGATTAAAATAATCCAACTCGGCCTGACGGAAATCAGGCTGGAACTGGCGGAAGCCGGAATCCGGTTTGAAGAAGCCTTCAGGCATAAATGGCGTAAACACCGCGTCGAGCCAGCCCTCTTGCAGCAGCTCCATCATCGGGCGCTCTTCGGGGACAGCTTCAATCCGCCCCGGCTGACCAAAGCCCGCCAGACGGTCAACAATCGGGTGCTGCTCGGTCAGGCGGCCCACGTACCAGCGCGCATCCTCAATCTGCACCCCTTCCAGCGCCAAAACCGTGCGCGTCCAAGTATTCCCTGAATCTTGCCAGCCCGTCAGGCCGATGCGCTTGCCCTTTAACTGGGAGAGTTCGGTCAGCGGGCTGTCCTGACGCGTAATAATGCAGCGCTGGCGGAATCCACGCATGAGGAAGTGTGGAATGGCCAGCAGATCCTGCTCGCCGCGCGCGCGCCCTTGGGCGTAACGGCTAAAGGAGACTTCTCCGGCCTCGTAGTCGGGGCTGGTGGCTAAGTCATCCACCAGCGTGCCCACGCGGTCAATTTCTAGGTTAAAACCTTCTGGTTTGATATCGCCCAAGGCCAGCGGCGTAAAATAATCCCAGTCACGAACAGCCAGTCTGATGGTCAACGCCACGAGATTCCCCTTATAGGTGTGCAAAATTCGGTTTGCTAAGTTCTTTTGACCAATGGCGAACACATTGCCAACAAAGTGCTGTTTTTATCGCCTCAACTGGCTAAGTTTGATACTAATAGCATAAATAAATATGTACAATAGAATCTTTGTTACTGAACAAAAGGCAAAAAATGGCTGATAATCCGTTGGTAAAAGCGCTGGATGCAGAGTGGTTCGCAGGGCATTTGCAGGACAGGTCGATGCGCGGCATTGCGCTGGAGACGGCGGCGATGATTCGTTCCGGCGTGATTGAAATCGGCACCCATTTGCCCGCAGTTCGCGAGCTGGCGCAGTCATTAGGGGTTAGCCCGGCGACGGTTTCCGCCGCATGGGGCCAGCTGCGTCGGCAGAAAGTGATCGCCGGGCGCGGACGCAACGGCGTCTGGGTCTGTGGTGACACCCTCTCCCCTCGCCCGGCGCGTTTTGAAAAAATCGGCAACTTTGGCGAGCACATCAGCGCCGACCTGACGCTGTCAGCGCCAGACCCGCAATTACTGCCCGACCTGCGCGAAGCCCTGCTGTCGGGCATGGCGGCGGAAAATCTCAATAGTTATCACCGCGAAGCCATCTCCCCGGCCCTGCTTACGGCAGTTCAATCCAACTGGCCCTATGCCGCCGAAGCTTTTATGGCGACCGACGGCGGCTTTGACGCCATGAACCTGACGCTGCAAACCCTGCTGATGCAAGGCTCGGTGGTGGCCATTGAAGACCCGACCGCCAGCCGCCTGCTGGATATGCTCGATAACCTTAATGCGCAGGTTTTGCCGGTAAAATGCGATGAGTTCGGGCCGATCCCCGAGTCGCTTCAGGCGGCGCTCGCCAAAAATCCGTCAGCCTTTATCTATCAGCCAAGCACCCATTCCCACTGCGGCCACGTGATGAATGCCGAGCGTTTCGCCGAGCTAGCGGCGCTATTGGCCGAGAGTAATGCGCTGATTGTGGAAGATGACGGCATCGGCCAGCTCTCTCACGCCGCGCCTCTGAGCATGGGCAGCGTGCTGCCTAAGCGCACGGTGCACGTGCGTTCCTACTCCAAAGCCTACGGGCCAGACCTGCGTCTGGCGGTGCTTTCCGGCTCACGTGAGCTGATCAAACAGGTGATTTCATTCCGTAATTTTGGCGCGGGCTGGTCGAGCCGCATTTTGCAGCAGGCTCTGGCATACCTGATTAAGGATGAGAAGACACAGCAGGGGATTACGCACGCCAAAGCGGTTTACGCCCAGCGGCGCAAAGCGATGTCGGACGCGCTGCAACTGCGCGGCGTGCATATCCCACACCGCGACGGGCTGGCGATGTGGATCCCGGTGCCTTCAGAGCAGTTTGCTCTGGTCACACTGGCAGCGCGAGGGATTGCGGTGCTGCCCGGCGAGCGCAGCCGCATCGGGCCGGGGCAGTTCATCCGCATCAGCACCTCTCAGCTAAAAGCGGAGCAGGTGGATATCATTGCCGACGCCATCGTGCTGGCGCTGGGTTAAACGCGGGTTGGGAATTTTTTGATCAGATACTTCGGCGATTCTTCATATTCAGCGCGGGCATAAAACTGATGCGCCCGCACGCGGCGGCTGTGGCTATGCACTTCCATCCGGTCGCAGCCGCGCTCGATAGACAGGCGTTCGGCCTCGTCCACCAGCTTCTGACCAATGCCGCCACCGCGGCTTGCATCACTGATGCACAGGTAGCTGATGCGGCAAAACTCCCCGGCCAGCGCAATCTGCGGTATAAAGTGCAGCGAGATGAAGCCGACCACCGTGCCCTGCTCTTCCGCCAGCAGCAGGCGGCTGTCCGGATTGTTCGCCATGCTGGCGATTCGAGCCGCCACGTCTTGGGGATCATTGGGATAATCCAAGTCAGCCAGCAGTTGGGTAACAATCGGGGCATCGGCGGCCAGTGCATCACGTATTAACATTGTGTTTCCTTATTGTTCTCAGCGTCTTTCAACAAAGCGCTACAAAATTTTGGTCTGCGGTGTAAAATTGTGCGGCAAACGATGGAGATGACATTCCTCCGAAACCGCCTTTACGGGCTAATGATGTCTACGCAATCTCGCGAGAGGTTCGTAGCGTCGTGCCCGGACCTTTCTGAATTCCACCTGTTTATAAAGGTTTTCCATGTTTAGTACTTTCCTTGCAGTCCTCATCGCAGGCGGTGTCGGCAGCGCGGCGCGCTGGTATCTCGGTTTGAAAATGAACAGCATTTCGCCGACCATTCCCCTCGGCACGCTGGCCGTCAACCTGATTGGCGCCTTTGTGATTGGCTTCGCCATCGCGATTTTTGGTCGGATGAGCAACGTTGACCCGGTGCTTAAAGCAGTGATCACCACCGGTTTCTGCGGCGGTTTTACCACCTTCTCCACCTTTTCGCTGGAAGTGGTGTACATGCTGCAAGCCGGGCGTTTCGGCGACGCGATACTCAACATCTCCTTGAACCTGTTTGGCTCCCTCGCCCTCACCCTACTGGGCTTTATGGTCGTCAGCTGGTACAACGCGCACTGATCCTATCTTTCAACGATGCCTTTTTTATGACAAAGGCATCGTTACTTTCCTCTTTTCAATCAACTGCGATCTGCCTCTCACCGCCGCTGCCTATTATTTCGGCTTTTAAGGGCGTCTTAATGTTTCCTTCATCTTAAATCTGCACAATCGTCTCCATTGATTCATTTTAATGATGCCATCTGGAGTGATTATGTTTTCAACCCCTAAAACTTTATCTGAAATTCTGGTGACTTCACTGTGCGTGCTGATCGTAGCCGCCTTCTTGCAGGCTTATTTCGTCGCCTAAGTCCCGCCCTTACCCCATTTCGCCAACGGCGCAGCGCTTAAAACGCTGCGCCGTTTGTTTTGATATTTACCTGATAGCCCTGTCTGCTTATAATTGAGAATGAACGTTCATACTCACTTTTTATTTTGCCAGCCTTGTCATCAGGACTTCTATGCTGCCTCCACAGGACACCAAAGAAAAACGCATCTGCGCCCGTCGCGATCAGATAATAGCCGCGGCGCGGATCTGCTTTCGCAAGCACGGTTTTCACGGCGCGGGGATGGCGGAAATCGCCAAGTTATCGCAGCTTAGCGTGGGGCAGATTTATCGCTATTTCGCCAATAAAGAAGCCATCATCGAAGAGATAGTGCGCCGCATGGTGGCAAAGAAGATTGAGCTGATCACTGGCAATGCGCACAACCTGCTGCAAATGGCAGAGAACCTCGCCAATCGCCGCATCGGCGAGTTTCATCTCACCGAGCCGCGCCCCGGCGAGCAAGAAAGCCCAGATGAGCAGACTGAAATCGACCACGCCCTGATGATGGAAGTCGCCGCCGAAGCCACGCGCAATCCGCTGGTAGAGAAGATCTGGCGCGACTCCGAGTGCGACTTATTCAATCAGGCCAAAGCCACCATGGCGAAAGCCTACCCGCACTGGAGCGACGAAGAGCTGAATAACCGCGTCGAAGTGGTGGCGGTCATCTGCGAAGGCACCGCCTTTCGCCACCTCACAACCCGCCACGCTAATCCGCAAGAGTTGGAGAAGCTCTATAAACAGCTGTTCGGTCAGCTATTTAACCCGCCATCGCCGGGTGAATCCTAATTTCACACACATCGTTTTAACCACCACAAAATAACCGGGAAACGGAAAATTAATGAGCGCTCACCTGACAGAAAAACGCTTGGGCTATATCTTGGTCTTGGGGTCACTTGCCGCACTTGGCCCGCTATGCACTGACTTATATCTCCCCGCCCTGCCCCAAATGGCCCATGAGTTAAATACCAATACCGCCACCAGCCAGCTTAGCCTGACCACCGGCCTGCTCGGGCTGGGTTTAGGCCAGCTGATCTTCGGCCCGTTGAGCGATAAATATGGCCGCATGCGCCCGCTGCTCTGGTCGCTGGCGCTGCTGTTTGCCGCCTCCGTCTGGTGCGCCTTGGCGCCGAGCATTGAGCAGCTGATTGTCGCGCGCCTGTTGCAGGGCATTGCCGGAGCAGGCGGCGCGGTGCTTTCCCGCGCCGTAGCCCGCGATATGTATAACGGCCACGAGCTGACCAAGTTCTTCGCACTGTTGATGCTGGTCAACGGGCTGGCGCCGATAGTCGCGCCGGTGCTCGGCGGCGGGCTGCTGAACTTTATGAACTGGCGGGGGATTTTTGGCGCGCTGGGGGTGATTTCGGTGCTGCTGTTCACCTCGTCGCTGCTCAAGCTGCATGAAACCCTGCCTGCCGAAAGGCGCTCGCAGGGCGGCGTGATGGCGATGGTGCGCGCCATCGGCGGGCTGCTTAAAGATCGTCAGTTTATGGGGCTGTGTCTGGCGCAGGGCTTCACCATGGCGGGGATGTTTGCCTATATTGGCGCGTCGCCTTTTGTCTTACAGCAGATTTACGGCCTCAGCCCGCAGATGTTCAGCCTGTGCTTTGCGATTAACGGCGTGGGACTGGTGCTGGCGGCGCAGATTTCCACTCGCCTGAGCGGCAAGTTTGGCGAACTGGCGCTGGTCAAAGCCGGGCTGACCATTGCGGCGCTTGGCTCGATTTCACTGGTTATCGCCGCCAGCCTGCACGCACCGCTGGTGACGCTGCTGGTGCCGCTGTTCTTCTCAGTGATAACCATTGGTATTGTCGGCCCGAACGCCTCGTCGCTGGCAATGCAGACTCAGGGGAAAAACGCCGGTAGCGCGTCGGCGCTGATTGGGGTGTGTATGTTCGCGCTGGGTTCAATTAGCGTGCCGATCAGTGGTTTGGGTGGCACCTCGGCGCTGTCGATGGGCTTCACTATTCTGGGCTGCTTCGCCATTGCCATCCTGCTGTTTACCACGCTGGTGCGTAAACCTCGCGCGGCGTAACTCGCTGATTCGCTAAATAAAGACCAAAAAAAACCCGCATCAGCGGGTTTTTCAGAATTTGGCTAGAGTTAGATAGCTGTTACGTTAGCAGCTGATGGGCCTTTAGCGCCATTAGTGATTTCGAACTCTACACGTTGGCCTTCAGCGAGGGTTTTGAAACCGTTGCTGGCAATAGCAGAGAAGTGCACGAAAACATCTTTGCTGCCATCTTCAGGGGTAATGAAACCAAAACCTTTAGATTCATTGAACCACTTAACGCTACCTTTAATCTTTGACATCAAACTTACCTTTACGTGAATGTACGACACAAAATGTGTGTCAGTTAGAGTACAGCAGCAGATTCAGGTTTTGTCCAGAATGTGCAAAGCAATAAGCGATAAACCTCTCACTCTTAGACTTTGCACGACAAATCCTACTGGCAAACTGCACTCTTAGATGCAAAACCTTCAGAAGAAGGAGTCGTCATCGTCATTGCTGTAGTCGGAAGAGTCAAAGCTGTCCGAGCCAAATCCTAAGTCTGAGTTGTCGTCACGCAGGGAAGCGTCCTGCCATGACGGCTGCCCGCTGTTGAAATCCTGCTGCTGGAAATCAGACTGCTGGAAATCAGACTGCTGGAAGTCATTATTGCCGAGGAAGCTGTTGTCGGTGTCGTCCAGATTCTGCACCGGCGGCTCTTCGATAATATTCACAATCTCTTGTGGCTGGCTCTGATGGAACATGCCGGTCAGCATCTCAGCTAACACCACGCCACCCGCCACGCCTGCAGCGGTACGCAGCGCGCTGCCTAAAAAGCCCGGCTGCTGAGGCGCGGCCTGCTGTGGAGCCGCCTGCTGGTAAGGCTGTTGCTGCTGGTAGCCCTGCTGCTGCGGGCGATTGTCCCAGCCGCTGGTGCCCGGAATAGGCTGGCTGCCGGAGTTGCTCTGCGGAGCGGCCTGAGGCTGCGCCTGTGACGCCGCGCCGCCGCCAAACAGCCCGGCCAAGAAACCGGTGCTCTGTGGGCGGGCGTTCTTCGCCTGCTCTTGCAGTTGAGCTATCTGCTGCTGTTGTGCCTGAATCTGCTGATTCAGCTTAGTCAACGCCGCTTCTTGAATAATCATCGCCTGCGCCATGTAGTAAGGCGCTGCGGGCTGCTTGCTGACGCAAGCCTGAATCACGCGCTCTGCCTCGGCATCACGCGGTGCCGTTGCGGACTCAGCCTGTTGCAAACGACTAAAAAGCCCTTCGATTAAACGCTGTTCTTCAGATTGCATAAATTCACCTTCTCTTTAGGTATTACTCCGCCCTTGAGCTTTGCGATGGCAAAACGTTCACCAATAGCGGGAGTCTATCAGTCACACTAATACAATTAGTTTCAGGGATGAATTAACCGAGTGTCAACAAATGTGATCCACGTAAAGATAGCCACTGTGCCTAGGCCGCTGGCGTAAAAAAGCCGGCAAGGTTGCCGGCTTGAGAGGGTTTGATGCGAAGCGAAACGCTTACTTAATCTGTGACCAGCCAAAGATGAAAGAGGTGTCAGGCAGGTCAGTGTAGTTACGCACCAGCTCGTGGTAGGTCTTCGCCGGGTCGAGATCTTTAAACTGCTGCGGATAGATAAATTTCGCCAGATACTCCATCCCGACGATGTTGTACGGGTGGTTGTAGAACTGGTGATAGATGCCATACGCGCGGTTGTCGGTCACGGCTGAAATCTGCGAAATGCCGTTGCGCGCCAGCAGCGCCTTGGCTTCTCGGTCTACGCTCGCCTGCTCCGCGCTGTAACCCAGCGGCAGAATGTGCGACACGCTGCCGTTACTTGGGCGTGATGAGCCGGTCATGATGTAGGCGTCCGGCTTCATGCTGATCACCTTCTCCAGCGACACATCGCCAGACGCGCCGGGCAGCAGTTCGGTGCCGATATTGGTCGCGCCCACCGCTTTCACCAATTTGCCCCAGCCCGCGTCGCCGTGGGTGAAGCAGCAAGAGTCGGAGCGGCCCGCGATAGCTTCGACAAAGACCTTAGGTTTTGGGTTCACCGCCGCCACCACCTGCTGAATATGCTGGTAGTGCTTGGTGTAGAAATCGCTGTAAGCCTTGGCGTTTTTCTCTTGGTTCAGCACTTTACCCAGCAGGTCGATGCTTGGCGCAGTGTCTTTCGCCGGGTCCAACTCATAATCAACAAACAGCACCGGGACGTTCAGCGATTTGAGCTTATCCAGCACGCCCGCCTGTTGCAGCGAAGCTTTGGCACGCACTTGGGCAATCATCAGGTCAGGTTTCTGAGCAATCACCGTCTCGAGATCCACCTGCCCTTTGTCGCTAAAGCCCATGTCCAGAATCTTGTCCGCGCTCGGCCATTTGCTTTTCAGCATGTCCCACGTGCCGATATCGGTTTTCTTCAGCAAGTTATTCCACGCCACCACGTGCTGGAACGGATTGGATTTTTCCAGCACCGCCAGAGAGAGAATATCGCGGCCATCCTGCAAAATAATGCGTTGCGGGGCTTTATCAAACGTCAGCTTTTGACCATCAAGGTCAGTCACATTCAATGGATAAGTGGTAGCAAAACTGGCAAAGGAGGTAGCGAGCAAGCCTGCAACAGAAAGCGTGCGGACGGTATTCTTGAGCATGTGTGTTCCTTTGAAATGAGCCTGAGACGAACCTGAAATGAGAATGGAATAAAATTGATTTTGAGAACCATTATCAAATAATGCCGAAATCATAAACAATCACTAATTAGCAGGGAAACGTTTTTTGTAGCCAACGGGTTGATAAAACATGTCGAAATGTAAATAGCGGGGAGTAGAGGGAGAAAGCAGAAATATCTCGCCCGACGAGAAGTGCCGGGCGAGAAAGCAGCGATTAAGCGGGATTAATGCGCGTCGCGCCCGATATAGCGCAGTAAGAACTCACTAACCATGGCGCGTTTGAAGGCGGACTGGGCTTTGTCTGCCGCCGCGCTGTGACCGCCCTCGGTATTTTCAAAGAACCAGACGTCAGGAATGCCCAACAGCTGCATCTTAGCGGCCATTTTACGCGCATGGCCGGGACCGACGCGGTCGTCGCTGGTCGCGGTAGTGATCAGGATTGGCGGATATTTTTTGCTGGCGTCGAGGTTGTGGTAAGGAGAAAACTCGCGAATAAACGCCCACTCTTCTGGGATTGCAGGGTCACCGTATTCGGCAATCCACGACGCCCCGGCGGAGATTTGCGTGTAGCGCTGCATGTCGAGCAGGGCCACTTCACAAACAATCGCGCCAAAGAGTTCAGGGTAAAGCGTCAGCATATTGCCCACCAGCAGGCCGCCGTTGCTGCCACCCTGCGCCGCCAGATGCTTGGCCGAGGTGATGTTGCTGGCGATCAATGCTTTGGCGACGGAGGCGAAATCCTCATAGGCGCGCAGGCGTTTCTCTTTGAGCGCCGCCTGATGCCAGCGCGGGCCGTACTCGCCCCCACCGCGAATATTGGCCAGCACGAAGACGCCTCCGCGATCCAGCCACGATAGGCCGCTGGTACCGAGATAGTAAGGCTCGAGCGACACTTCAAAGCCGCCGTAGCCATACAGCAGCGTCGGGTTCTTGCCGTCGTACACCACCTCTTTGCTCGACACCACGAAGTACGGCACGCGGGTGCCATCGTCGGACTGGGCGAAGTGCTGGCTCACCTGATAGCCTGAGGCGTCGAAGTGCGCCGGGTCCTGCTTCAGCACCTCAGGTGGCGACTGGCGATCGTCCAGCGTGCCGATATACAGCGTGGTCGGCTGTAAGAAGCCGCTGACCGTCATGAAGTAGTCATTGGTCTCTTCATCAACGCCGTAAAGTTGAATTTTGCTCAGCTCCGGCGCATCGCCGATGCTTTCGCGCAGCCATTCGCCTTGGCGCGGAGTCAGCACTTCCAGCTGGTTCACCACGTCTTGGGTCACGCTGATGATGAAATGGTCGCGGGTGGAAGAGTAGCCGCTGAGCGCCGTGGTTGCTCCCGGCACGAACAGCGTTGTCATCTGACGATTTCCGGCCATAAAGGCGGCGAAATCAATCGCCAGCAGCGAGCCGGACGGATAGGTTTCGCCCCCCACCTGCCATTGGCTGGAAGGCTCGACAATCAGCCACTCGCGCCACAGGCTGAATTTGGCGTCGGCGGGTAAGTCGACCGCCACCAGCCCCTGCTCGGCATCAATCAAAAAGGCTTCGCGGCGATAGAAGTCAATCACGCGGATAATAAAGTCATGCTCGAAACCGGTGCTGTTGGCGTGGTAGCCCACCGCCATCATGTCACTCTTCTGGGCGCTAAACTGGGTGACGGCGGCACTCAGCGGGGTGCCGCGCTGCCAGATTTTCACCGTGCGCGGGTAGCCCGAAGTGGTCATCGAGTCTTCGCCAAAATCGGTGGCGACAAACAGGTGGTCGTGGTCAATCCACGAAATACGGCTTTTCGCCACCGGCAGGTTAAAGCCGTCGGTGACGAAGCTTAAGGAATGCAGGTCGAACTCGCGCACCGCCGAGGCGTCGCCGCCGTCGGGGGAAAGCACTAACAGCGCGCGGCGATAGTCGGGTTTCAGGTGCAGCAGGCCGTGGTACACCCAGTCCTGCCCTTCGGCCGCGCCCAGCGCGTCAATGTCCAGCACAGTTTCCCACGCCGGTTCGGCCTTGCGGTACTCTTCAAGGCTAGTGCGGCGCACCAGTCCGCGCGGGTTGTTCTCATCCTGCCAGAAGTTGTACCAATGCTCGCCACACTTATAGATGCCGGGGATCTGCGCCGGAGAGTTGAGGCCGGTGAGCACCTGCTGGCGAATACGCTCGAAATCCTCGCTGGTGGCGAACTGCTCGGTAGTTTTTGGGTTTTGCTGCTGTGCCCATTCCAGCGCAGACTGATCGCGAATGCCCTCCAGCCAGATAAAGTCATCCTGCTCCTGACCATGAGGTAACGCGTTCTTTTCTAATGTCATTATCGGTGCTCCTGCAAAATGAAAAGTAAAGAATCCAGCCTGCTGCTAGTGACAACAAAATGGCTTATTGCAACAAAATACCCTGAATCAGGCTGGCTTTCACCACGGTAACCTGAGGGATTTTCAGCGCCTGCATGTAACCTTCCACCAGCAATAGGTTGCTGACGTCGGTTGCGCGGTAGTCGCCCTTCAGCTCGGAATCCCCTTTCCAGACGTTATTTTTTGACGCCTGCTCGAGGTCAGCAATGCCATAGCTGTTGTTGTGCAGATGCACCTGACTCTTGATCGAGAAGCCGTGAACGCCGCCAATGCCAATCACTCGCTTGGTCTGCGCGTCCTTTTTCATCTCCGGGCTGACGTGGGTGCGGGCATAGAAGTTGACATAACGCAGCACGGTATTGCGCAGCGAGCCAATCGGGTTTGGCGTGCTGTCAGCCGCTAAATCTTTGTTTTGCAGCACATTGGTGATGAAGTCTTTTAGCGTCACTGACGCCAACTTTCCCTGATAAACCTCGACGGCAGGCTTGCCCGCTTGGTCACGGTAAGAGGTCATCTGCATCGACCCGCCGCCGATATCCCACACCAGCAGGTCTTCATCTTTGACATTTTTCTCATTCAGCGCGGCCTTGGCGGACTGGAAACCCAGCTCGGCTTCTTGCTGCTGAGAGATAATTTTCAGATTGACGTGCGCCTGCTGGTTGAAGCGGTCAATCACCTGTTGGCCGTTGGAGGCCGTGCGGAACACCGCCGTTGCCACGCCGGTCACACGAGTTGGCTTGAAGCTTTGCGCTTTCTTCACCATCTCAGACAGCGCCGCGACGCCCTGCTGCTGGATAGCCTCGCTCAACTGGTTATTGTTCGACTTCGCCAAATCGGCGTTAAAGCCCACCGGGCGCTGGTCTTCATACAGCACCTTGCCCAGCCGATGCTGGCACACGTCCACCTGCGTCACCTGAATCTTAGTACTGCCGGAACCCATGTCGATACCCGCGCGGTTCTCAATGCAGCTCTTAACCGCCGCCGCTACCGGCAAAGTGGTGAAAGCGCCACAGGCCAGCGTCAGCCCTATTACTCCGTGCAAAATTTTGTTCATTCTTCCCTACCCTGAAAACGAAAAGTGAAATGGTTATAAGTGTTGTACGGCCTATAGTTTTAATTTATCAGGAGAAAATTGGGAAGTCTGAGGAGTAAGAAGCGGGAGCCGCGCTAAGATAAATCTTGAATGAAGATACTTAAGCTAAATTCACCAGATTGGCCTTGAAGCGCTAGTACCGAGGGTTATTATGAGTCTGCAAGTACTTATTCCCCTATAAGACGTTGCATCTCATTGGACTATCCCCTCGTAAAGCATTACGACATCCCGCCCACCTTGAGCGGGATTTTTTTATCTATTGTTTGCCCAATGGTTCACGCCCTTTGGACGCATTCGCAAAATCCTGTGAAAAGTCATGGTACTATTCGGCCTATTCCAGCCGCTAAAACATCAATGTGCCCATGACTGAAACTTACGAATTTCTCAATAATGTGCCGGTTAACCAGCAGATCTACCGCACCTTGCGTCAGGACATCGTCACCTGTGCGATCCCGCCCGGTGCGCTGTTGTCGGAGAAAGATATTTCGTCGCGGTTCAACGTGTCGCGCCAGCCGGTGCGCGAAGCTTTTATTAAGCTGGCGGAAGCAGGCTTAGTGCAGGTGTTGCCGCAGCGCGGGACTTTCGTGATGAAGATTTCAGCCAAGCGCGTCGCCGATGGCCGTTTTATTCGCGAAGCCGTGGAGACCGCCGTGGTGCGCCGCGCGGCGAGCGTCGCCACTGACAATGATTTGCTGATACTGGAACACAACCTGCAACGCCAGCGGTTGGCCGCCAAGAGCCAGCAGACGCAGGAGTTCTTGCTGTTAGATGATGAGTTTCATCGCTCGATAGCGCAAATCATTGATTGCCGTCTGGCATGGGAAACCGTGGAGCATATTAAGGCGACCATGGACCGCGTGCGCTTCCTGACGCTGAGCAAAGTCTCGCCGCCGGAGAGCCTGATTGAGCAGCACGACAACATTCTTAGCGCGCTGAAAGCGCATGACCCTGACGCCGCCGAGCGCGCAATGCGCATTCATCTGCAAGAGATGATTTCCACCATTACGCCGATTGCCGAGCAAAATCACGACTGGTTTGATGCGGAGTAAACTGAAGTTTAGATAATGGTTTCCGGCGTCAGCACTCGTTTGGCGCCGAGATAATGATTCTGCCAGAAGGAATCGCTCAGGGTGCTGATGCGGATATCCTTGCCCGTTCTCGGTGATTCGATAAATTTGCCATTGCCGAGATAAACCCCGACGTGGTCGGCGTTACTGCGCGAATGAATGCGGAAGAAAATCAGGTCTCCGCGCTTCAGTTGGTTTTGCGCGACCTTCTTACCTCTGGCCCATCGATACATGCCGTTGGCGGTTCTCGGGATCCCCTCAGTCAACAGGCCGTGGTAAGCAAAGTAGACTAACCCACTGCAATCAAAGCCAATTTTCGGTGAAGTCCCTCCCCAAACATAAGGTTTCCCCAGCTGCTTCATCAGGGTAGACATGGCTTTTTGCGTGGTCCGATGCAAATGGTCACGATACGCCAGCGCGATGCTGTCACTGCCCAGCGCGTCGGGTGCCACCGTCTGCCGATGGCTAAACCAGTCAGGATGTTGTGCTATCAGCTTGCGATTAGCGCGCCGCTCGGCCGCCGAGCTGTGCAGGTTTGAGGTACTGGCGGTTTTCCGCGGCTTATCGCCGTAACTGGTTGCCACCACCTTAACGGGATGGTGCTTTAGTAGCTCACGGTTTTTGGCCCGCTGCTGAGCGGCGAAGCTCAGCTTCACCGCCGGCGCTGCGGGTTTCTTTTTGCTGCTAACTTTGGGCTTGCTGGTGGCCTTAGGTTTACTGGTCGCTTTAGGTTTGCTGCTGGCTTTGGGCTTGCTGGCCGCTTTAGGTTTGCTGCTGGCCTTGGGTTTACTGGTTGCTTTAGGTTTGCTGCTGGCCTTGGGTTTACTGGTCGCTTTAGGTTTGCTGCTCGCCTTGGGTTTACTGGTTGCTTTAGGTTTGCTGCTGGCCTTGGGCTTGCTGGCTGCCTTTGGCTTGCTACTGACCTTATGCACCTTTTTCTTAACCACTTGGCTACGCGTCGTCGGCACGGCTACCGCGCGCAGTGGCGTCAATGTCAGCAACAGGCAGCAGCTCATGACAAAAGCCGTCAGCAAGCGGCGCGCCACCGAGTTGCCCGACCCGTGTAGGGTGGGCAACAGGGCCGAAGATTCGCCAATCAGGTTAAGTATCGTCATGACAATCACTCTGCTGGCGCGGTAGTCGGTGCCGCCAGCCCCTCCTGTTTCTCAATTTTTTCCGTCAGCGGCTCGACCACTTTATCGCCGCGATCGCCAAAGAATTCATACAAGGAGTCCGATGCCGTTTTGGTCAGCACCATGATTTCTATTCGGCGGTTGCGGGCGCTTTCCGGGCTTTTCGGGTCCAGCAGCATCTGATCAGACATGGCATTCACCTGAAGCACTTTGCCCTTGGCAAGTCCGGCCTGTTCGAGCACGCGACGCGCTACCAGCGCGCGGTCACCGGACAGATTCCAGTTGTTATACTTCGCCTGATTTTTGTACATCACCGCATCGGTATGGCCGCTGATAATGATTTTGTTATCAATATTGTTGAAGGTCGGTGCCAGCTCGGTCAGCAAGGTACGGAAGAACGGTGTCAGGCTGGCACTGCCGCGCTGGAACATGTCACGGTCATGGCCGTCCTGAATCAATACCCGCAAGCCCTGTGGGATCACTTCAATCTCCAGATTGGCTTCCATATGGTTTTTCTTGGCGATGGAATTGATATTGGTGGCCAGCTCACTCAGCTCACGCGCCGATTTTTTACTGCTCAGCGCGTCCATCTTCTCGGCAGCGTCAACTTCCTGCTGACGCACATTCACCGGCGGTTTCTCCTCGGGTTTTACCTTGGTCGGTTTGGGTTTCTCCACCTGCCGCGTTTTTTGCGGCTCTTTGTAGGTCACGGGAACCTGCTGGGGGATAACCGAATTGGTTTTGCCAATTGAGTTCAGCGGAGCGAAGACATTGCCTTTGAAAATCGACTGGTCATGCAGCGCGGCAACGATCTCTTCGCGCTCCTTTTGGTTGACCGAGCTTAGAATTAACTTCGTGGTAGTGACCAAGGGGGCCGAGCGTATTTCCGAGGTCTCCGCGCGATTCACCCTCGACGCGATGCCGGGCAAACAGATGGCTATCGACGCCGACCTGAACGCCGGGCTTATCAACCAAGAGCAGGCACGAACCCGCCGTAAAGAGATCGCCAGCGAGGCGGATTTCTATGGCGCGATGGACGGTGCGTCGAAGTTTGTGCGCGGGGACGCCATCGCCGGGATGATGATCTTAATGATCAACCTGATCGGCGGTATCTGTATCGGTATCTTCAAATATGATCTGACCGCCAGCGCCGCCTTCCAGCAATATGTGTTGCTGACCATCGGTGATGGTCTGGTGGCGCAGATCCCGTCCCTGCTGCTCTCAACCGCCGCGGCAATTATTGTTACGCGCGTCAATGACAGCGGCGATATGGCCACCGAAATGAAGCGCCAGCTGCTGGCTTCGCCGATGACCCTCTACACGGCGGCGGGCGTGATGTTTGTGCTGGCGGTGGTGCCGGGCATGCCGCACCTGCCGTTCCTCTCTTTCACCGCGATGCTGGCTTACGCCGCGTGGCGCACCAGTCGCCAGCCTAAGGCGGCGGTTAATGAAGCCGAGCAACTGGCAGAAATCTCGAAAAATATCAGCGAAGATATCGAGCAAACCGTCAGTTGGGAGAGCATTCCGCTGATTGAACCGGTGGCGATTAGCCTCGGCTATAAGCTGGTGACGCTGGTCGATAAGTCCAAAGGCAGCCCGCTCACCCAGCGAATACGCGGCGTGCGGCAGGTGGTGTCGGAAACCTACGGCGTGCTGCTGCCCGAGGTGCGCATTCGTGAGAATTTCCGCCTCAAGCCGACTCAGTACATCATCACCGTCAACGGCATCAAGCAGGCCAGCGGCACCCTGCCCGCCGACAAGCTGATGGCGCTGCCCTCCAGTGAAACCTATGGCGAGGTGGACGGTCAGCTCGATAATGACCCGGCCTACGGCATGCCGGTGACCTGGATAACGCCGGACCAGAAGCCACACGCGCTCAATCTGGGCTATCAGGTGGTGGACTGCGCCAGCGTGGTGGCGACGCACGTCAACAAGGTGCTGCGTCAGCATATTCCCGACCTGTTCAACTATGACGACATCACCCTGCTGCACAACCGGCTGGCGTCGATGTCACCCAAGCTGGCGGAAGATCTCAACGGCGCGCTGAACTACAGCCAGCTGCTGCGCATCTATCGCATGCTGCTGCAAGAAGGGGTGTCGCTGCGCGATATCGTGGTGATTGGCACCACGCTGCTTGAAAGCGCCGCCGCCACCAAAGACGCCTTCCTGCTGGCGGCTGACGTGCGTTTCGCCCTGCGCCGCAGCATCACGGCGGGCATGGTTCAGGGCAGCGCGCTGTCGGTTTACACCTTGCATCACGAGCTGGAAACGCTGCTGATGGCCGCTTTCAACCAGACGCAAACCGCCGGGAAGACGCCGCTCGACAGCATTCCGCTGGACCCTAACTTGCTGACGCAGTTCCAAAATACGCTGCCAAAAGTCAAAGAGCAGATGAAAGCCATTGGCAAAGAGCCGGTGCTGCTGGTGCCACCGCAGCTGCGCCCGCTGCTGTCGCGCTACGCCCGTTTATTCGCGCCGGGGCTGCACGTGCTCTCCTTCAATGAAATCCCCGATGAACACGAACTGCGGATTGAAGGCAGCCTGACGTAATGCCCTTTTCCCCGCGCCTGTTCTGGGCGCGGGATATTAAAATTGTGGTTTTTGCCAGCACTGACATAAATATGTCCGACAACTTAGGCTACGCTATAAGTAATGTCATTTTGCTGGAAGCCCGGTTATGTCGTTAGCCACTCCCCCGACCTCCTCCGTTTTAAAGAAGAGCTATTACAGCGCGGATCAAAGCCTCTCCCTCGGCCAGTTGGACGTGGAGAAAATCGAGCAGATCGCCCGTGATTTGGATATTTCAGCCAGCGACAAAGAGCATTACGTCACTGGTTGGATGGGGCAAAACAGCGTGGTGCTGGTACGCAATTATCAAGACAAACGCGGCGCGTCTAACGGCCTGGTGATGTCACGCGGCCAGCGTTACAAGCTCAGCGTGCAGGCCATCAAGTTCCGCATTCCGAAATTCCTGCTGTGGATGACGCTGCGCCGCAGGCCGCGCACCATGTCGGTGGTCGGCTATACCCGTCTTGGCGCACAGGCTACCGGCTTGCAGCAGTTCCACACGCTGGCCGATAAAAGCCTGAAACAGCAGTTGGAAAACGACTGGCGCGAGCTTAATGACTACCTCGGCATGGCGTGCTGGCAGATGGAGAACAATCAGCCAATGTGGCGCAGCGTGCAGCGGGAAATCTCGCCGCAGGCCCTGTGGTACTTGGCGGATAGCGACCTATTCAGCGGCAAGAAACTGCAAAAAGATGGCGATTTCGAAGGGATGTGGACCAAGGACCGTTTTCTCGGCCGCCGCACCGGCGAGCACGCGGCGCTGCTGATTTCATGGCGCGATGAGGAAAACGACGACATCGCCAGCTACCTGTATGAGCGAGTGACCGCCACTCAGATTCGGCTGTCGCTGCGCCCGCGCAAAGAGGACAAGTTCTACCCGTTGAATCCGTTCGACGCCGAGCATTTGCAGCAGGCGCTGTCGATGTTCAAACAGGTAGAACCTGAGTTATGCCATAACAAAATCAGGGCCTGACGGCGGAGTTCGCCCCGTTACCACCACTGGTGGAAATGGTGAACCGGCCCGATGCCGTGCCCCACTTCCAGCGAGTCGGCTTGCATCAGCGCCTGTTGCAGATAAGCCTTCGCGGCGCGAACCGTGTCCGGCCAGTTATCATGGCGCGGGCGCAGAGCCGCCAACGCCGCCGACAGCGTGCAGCCAGTGCCATGAGTGTGGCGAGTCTCAACGCGCGGCGCGGTGAAGCGCTCGCGGGATCCGCGCATAAACAGCCAGTCAGGGCTTTCGCTATCCGTTAAATGCCCGCCCTTCATCAGCACCGCGTCACAGCCCATCGCCAGCAATGCTTCCCCCTGCTCCCGCATCTCTTGCTCATTCTGCGCCATGTCGCACTCCAGCAGCGCCGCGGCCTCCGGCAGGTTTGGCGTGATAATCGCCACCTGCGGTAGCAGCAGGCGTCGCAAAGCTTCAACCGAATCCGCCGACAGCAGCGGGTCGCCGCTTTTAGCCAGCATCACGGTGTCCAGCACCACAAACGGCGGCCGATAGTGCCGAAGTCGCTCGGCCACGGCTTCGACAATATCGCTGTTAGCCAGCATGCCGATTTTGGCGGTATCAATGCGCACGTCGCCGAGCACCGAGTCCAGCTGCGCCGCGACAAAGGCCGGGTCGATGTTGTAAACCGACTGCACGCCACGGGTGTTTTGCGCCACCAGCGCGGTGATAACGCTGGTGCCGTAAGCCGCCAGCGCCGAGAAGGTTTTCAGGTCAGCCTGAATCCCCGCACCGCCGCTCGGGTCAGTCCCGGCAATAGTTAAAGCATTGATACGTTTCATACTGCTTCCCCCGACTTCAGCATCTCGCCATTCAGCAGCCAGAGGTTGTCGAGGAAGGCCGGGGTAAAGCTGCCCGGCCCGCGCGCTTCGCTGCACGCCCTTTCCCCCGCGCAGGACATCACCCGGCAAGCCGCCGCGACGTTATCCAGCCGGTCGCCTGACAGGGAGACAAAAGCCGCCACCACCGCCGACAGCGCGCAGCCGGTGCCAACAATGCGGGTCATCAGCGCGTCGCCGCCTGTTACAGCAAGGCTACGCGCGCCGTCAGTGACATAGTCAACTTCCCCCGTCACCGCCACGATAGCCCCGGTTTCGCGGGCTAAGGCTTCGGCAGCGGGCAGCGCGGAGAGCGAATCGTCGCCGCTATCCACGCCGCGCCCGGTGGAGGTTAAGCCACTTAGCGCACGGATCTCAGACGCATTGCCGCGAATTGCAGCAGGATGAAGTTTGATTAACTGGCGGCAAAACTCAGTGCGCAGCCCCAGCCCGCCGACGGCGACCGGGTCCAGCACCCAAGGCTTCCCAGCTTGATTAGCCGAGTGAACCGCGGCCAGCATGGCGTCGGCATGGGGCTGAGTCAGCGTCCCGACGTTGATCAGCACCGCATCAGCAATGGCGCTGAACTGCGCGGCTTCCGTTGGGTCCACCACCATCGCGGGGGAGGCATTCAACGCCAGCAGCACATTGGCCGTGAAGGATTGCACCACATCATTAGTCAGACAGTGAACCAGCGGCTTAGCATGACGCAGGTTTTCGAGGGCAGCGGCAGCAGAGTTGCCGGAAAAAACGGAAGGTCGAGTGTTCATATTTCTCCCAACCGGCGCTAAAGAAGGCGGTATCGGGAGAGATACCTGACTTCCCTACGCTGGCATAATCCAGATCAGGTAATACGGGTAAGGTCTCAGCCCTTTCTTTCACAAGAAGGACACCCCGAGTCAACGAAAGCCATTATTGGTTGGCACGTCTGGAATATCAACCTAGAATCGTCGAAGCGGGTAACAATGGAGAAGATGTCTTGCAGATACGCCCTTATGAAGAAGCCGATCGCCCCTTTTTACGCACGCTGTACCTCGCGTCACGCAAAGACACGTGGACTTGGATGGACACCCGTGATTTTCAGCTCGAAGATTTCGACCGCGCCATCATCGGAGAAACGGTGATCGTCGCCGAACATCATGGGAAACTGTTAGGTTTCGCTTCCATCTTCACGCAAGAGAATTTTCTGCATAACCTGTTCGTAGACCCCGCCCACAAAGGCACTGGCGTCGGCAGCGCCCTGCTCCACGCCAGCGAAGCCATGTTCACCGGCACCGGCTCATTGAAGTGTTTAATCAAGAGTAAAAACTCCGTCGCGTTTTATCGCGCCAAAGGATGGGAGGTTGTCGCCGAGGGCGAGAGTCCAAAAGGGGATTATTATCTTTTTCATTTCTTGAAGAAATAATGCCCTTGGCGGGCGGCCTAGATCTTTAAATTCAAATTCAAATTCAAATTCAAATTCAAAACCGTGGGCGTCGGCCCACACCGACCAAGGGAGGCGTAAACGCGCCTCCCTTGGAACCCTGCGTTTTTACTGTTGTGAGATCGAGGCTGCGCAGGGTTGGAATGGACGTGTTTCAGCTACCTCTGTGTACGTCGCGAAGTGCCGCCGCTTAGGCGGTTCCCTCAGTTCGGGCCTCGAGCCTTTGGTCTCGAACCACTCCCTCGGCGTCACTTCTGAACGCGACCTACCGGCATTTACACCGTGCCGTTTCAGGGGAGTGAGCAGGCCCAAAACTACTGAAACGGCACGATTTAAATGCCTCAAAACCGCAGTCAAAAATGGCGCTGAGCGAACGGTTCGAGACCTATGGCTCGAAGCCTGAAGCGAAGGCACCGCCTAAGCGGCGGCATTTTGCGGTTGAGAACTGAAGTAACTGAAACACGTCCGCCCAGCGAGCGGAGCGCGTAGTTAAGAGCCGGGGATTCTCAAGGGGCGCGGCGATAGGCGCCCCTTGAGGCCGGTGTGGCGGCAGCGCACGGTTTTGACTTTTTAAAGCCTTTTAGCGTGGCCACGCTAGGTCTTCCGGTGTGGGCCGGCGCCCACTGATCAGCCGTGGATCACTCCCCGCGCAAATCCTTCACATCTTTATCTTTCACATTTAACACCGGCTGGGCACCAAACTCTTTAAACATATAGGTGCTCAACGTGGCGATCTGCTTGTCGCTCAGGGTGTCGGCAAAGCCCGGCATGAACACTTCGCCGTCGTTGGTCTTGCGCGATACGCCGTGCAGGATAACGTTGACCAAATTGTTTGGTGTCTGAGCACCCACCACGCTGTTTTTCATCAGCGATGGGTAGTAACCGTCTTGACTGCCCTGACCGCCGAAGCTGTGGCAGCTTGCGCAGTTGCCGAGGAACAGACGCGCGCCGTCGGTTTCCTGACTGGCTTTGAATGGCACGCCGCGCAGGTTGTCTACGCTGGTGCTCTCATGGCCCCAATCAGAACGGCTCTTGGTGACGGATGAATCCGCCTGCGGCTTCAGCGTCTGGATGTAGGTCGCCATCGCGTTCAGGTCGGCATCGGTCAGATGACGGGTACTGTTCTCGATAACTTCCGCCATCGGGCCTGCGGCCTGCGCTTTGCCACTGACGTGGCCCGAACGCAGATACTGCACGATGTCGCCCTTGCTCCAGCTACCAATCCCGGCTTTCTTGTCGGAAGAGATGTTAAACGCAGTCCAGCCGTCAACCTCGGTTCCGGCGTACGGCTTGCCGTCTTTCATCCCCATGGTGATGTTACGCGGGGTATGGCACTCGCCGCAGTGACCTAATCCTTCGACCAGATATTTACCCTGATTCCACTCGGCAGACTGCGCGGTGTCTGGCTCAAAACGCTTGCTGTCGAAATTCACCAGATTCCAGAACCACATGCCCCAGCGCTGGTTGAACGGGAACGGCATCTCGTTTTCACGATTTTGCTGATGCACCGGCGGCAGGCTGAACAAGTAAGCCTTGATAGCCTTCACGTCGTCATCTTTCAACAGCGTGTAAGAGGTATACGGGAAGGCTGGATAGAGGTGCTGGCCCTCTTTGTTCTTACCTTCGTGAACCGCGCGCAGGAAGTCCTCGTCGCTCCAAGTGCCGATGCCCGTCTCTTTATCCGCCGTGATGTTTGGCGAGTAGAGCGTGCCCATTGGCGTCTTAAAGGCCAGTCCACCGGCAAAAGGTTTGCCGTCTTTAGTGGTGTGGCAGGCCACGCAGTCCGCGGCCTGTGTCAGGTATTCACCGCGTTTAATCAGGTCCACGCCAGACTCTTCGGCCTGCGCCGTCAAGCTAAACAGACCAACAGCAGCCATCAGGCTAAGGGTTAACTTTTTCATCATTACACCTCCGCCTTTAACGTGTCTGCAATCCGCAGCGAGAGCGCCGCAATGGTCAAGGTACAGTTTACCGAGCCGACAGTCGGCATGACCGCGCTGCTGGCGATAAACAGGTTTTTGTGGTCGTGAGTTCGGCAATCGGTATCTACCACCGAGTCTTTCGGGTCGTGGCCCATGATGGTGGTGCCGGTAATGTGGTTGTTGTTAGCGAAGTCTTTGAAGTAAGTGATGTCGGTGCCGCCCATCAGGCGAGCAGCATCGGCATAGACTTTGTAAGTGTGCTCAGCACTTTTACGCACATAGTCGTCCATCGCGTAGTAGAACTCCGGCTTCGGAATGCCCAGTTTGTCTTTCTCCGTGGCACTCGGAATGATGCGGTTTTCCGCGTGCGGCAAGATCTCGTGGAAGCTGTCAAAACGCACGTAGCGTGACGAACGGTCACGAATGCGCTTGTCGAGGTCTGGCCCAAGGATCAACTCACCTTTTTGGCTGAGCAGACGCCCTGCTTCCTGATCGGTACGGGAAACGTTCGACAGGTGGATTTTCTTCGCGGCGTACTCTTTGCGGAAGTCGCCGTCGCGGAAGCCAACCATAGAGGTCATCTCCTGCGGTCCGCGCCCCGGCCACAGCGGCTCGTTGGCGTAGAACTCAACGCCGACGCCAGGATGGTCCATCAGGTTACGGCCCACTTGGTCAGAGCTGTTACCCACGCCGTTCGGGTTCTTGTCGTTGGTGGACATCAGCATCAGTTTAGGGATTTCAATGCCGTTCGCCGCCAACACGAAGTATTTGGCTTCGGCGCGGTGCTCATTGCCCTGCGGGTCTTTGAACAGCGCGGCGGTGATCTCCTGCTTGTCATTGACTTCCAGCTTGTACACCACCGACTCAGGGCGCAGTACGGCACCGTTTTTCTCAGCTTTCTCAACGTGCGTAATGCCGTTGTACATCGCGCCAATCGGGCAAATCGGCATGCAGTTGTTGTTACCACAGCAGGTCGGGCGGCCATCATAAGGGCGGCTGTTACGCGCCACAGGCTCGGTCACCACGTAGTAACCGTTGTTGTTGAGCACGGTTTTCAGGCGTTGTTCGTTATAAGAGAGCGGCAGCGGTTCCATCGGGTATGGCGCACTGCGCGGCGAACCCAGCTCTTCATTGTTCGGCCCCCACACGCCCAGCTCTTGCTCGGCGCGGAAGTACCATTTCTCCAGCTCGCCGTACTCCATCGGCCAGTCACGGCCTACGCCGTACAGAGATTTAATCTTGAAGTCGTTCGGCAGGAAGCGCCACGCGGAGGCCGCCCAGTGCCAAGTTGTGCCACCCACCACGCGGATAAACTGCGCGTCGTAAGGGTGCTCACCCTTCTGAATCAGATAGTTATTGCTTGGGTTCGCTTCAGGATGCGGCGCGTAGTCGGTAGACGGGTACGGCTTCATGTTGTCCGACTTGTCGGCCTGATTGCGGAAATTCTCGACGATTTCCCAGCGAGACAGGCGCGGGCCTGCTTCCAAAATTAAGACGTTTTTCCCCGCCTTCGCCAGTTCGTTTGCCACTAAACCACCGGCAACGCCTGAGCCAATGACAACGACGTCAGCTTTTAATGTGTCAGCCATGTTCTTTTTTCCTTAATTAAAGCGCGACATCGGGCTTGGCAGCCCAGTAGCCAGGACGATTGGTACAGTAAGAGCGGATCACCAGCACATCGGAGACCGCCTCAAACATCAGCGCTTTTTCATAAGTCACGACTGCAATGTCTTGCCCCTCACCCACCTGCCCCAAATACCAGCCTTGCAAGATAATGCGCGCGGCGTCCTGTTGCGGCTGAGACCAGCTCGACGGCGCACCGGCAGGCAGGGTTTGTAGTGAGTCCAACTGCGCGGCGATATCAGGTTTGCGCTGCAAAATCGCCGCATAAAGACGTTGACCAATCACCGGGTTGAGGTGCTTTTTGCCAGTTAGCGCGCGGGAAATGCGCAAGAATTTATCGACATCAACCGGCGAAGGTTCGCCGTCAGCGGCAAAAGCTTTAAGCGGAACGGGCATCATCAGGCTGCTGGCCAGTCCGACGCCGATATAACCCAATAAGCGACGACGTGAAACGCCGCTGACGCGAAGCGTCTTCGAAGGGGTATCAGACATTGCATTTTCTCCTAAAAAACAGCGGGATGACGGATGAACGGACATCCGTGGGCTGCGCCCTTCATCAACGCGCTGTCACCCTAACGGGTGAGTAAAGTGCACAATTCAATGGTTGTACGCGGTGTTATCTACCGGCTTGTATGATGCGGAGAGGATTATTTTTTATGCGCATCATTGTTATAAAAGTAGCCGATATGTAAAGAAACGTCGGCATGATACAACACGATATGCAGGGATAATATCTTGGCGTGGTTCAATTCGTGCTAAATATTGATTTACACAAAAAATTAAAATAATAAAAACAATGAGTTAATTGATTATTATTTATTTTACAGCGTGAAATAAATCAGCGGATTTTTCTTCTCTCTTACGCATTTTTTAGCTGCCCCTCACCAACCGCCACTTTTTGCCCCTCTGCGTCAAAAAACCTTGTTGTTGTTGATAGCGCAGGCTTTTATTTTGCTATTCTGCTTCTCACACCGTTTTTGATGATTATGCACGGTGAATTTTGCTTTTAGTGCTATACATAATTTGACACGCCACTTACACACTTAAGGGTCCTCCCCATGAAAAAAACAAAGCTTTTGCAAGTTGCGCTAATTGCTGGTGCAGTTTTGCTTGCAGGCTGTACCAGTCAGATCACTAAATCCGATAAATACTCTGGCTTCCTCGGCGACTATTCAGGTTTAAAAGAGACCAAAACACCTTCGGGAAAAACGGTATTACGCTGGGTTGATCCTTCATTCAACGCTTCTAACTATTCTCATGTTCTCTACCAGCCAATCACCTTCTACCCGCAGCCTCAGCCAAATGCGCAGATCGACAAACAGACCTTGGATGGCGTGCTGGATTACACCAACAATCGCCTGAAGTCCTCTATTGCACAGCGCCTGCCGCTGACTGACCACGCGGGACCTCGCACCTTAATCTTCAAAGGCGCGATCACCGGCGTGAACACCGCCGCAGAAGGTTTGCAGTTCTATGAAGTGATCCCAGTGGCGTTAGTTGTCGCCGGAGCAGAAACCGCCAGCGGCCACCGTACCCGCGATACCGAACTCTATTTCGAAGCTGAGCTGATCGACGCCAGCACCGGTAAAGTGGTGGTGAAAGTGGTGCGTAAAGGCCTGGGTAAACAAGTCTCCAACGACAGCCAGAAAGTGACCCTAAACGACCTGAAAGGCGTGGTAGACAGCTTGGCGACCGACGTCGTGCAGTTCAACCCTGCCCCACAAAAGTAAGTGTTCGAGTGGAAGTGAAAAAGCAGCCTGCGGGCTGCTTTTTTTGTTTTTAGGACGGGTGTTTGAGGGAAAGAGAAAGCCCCAGAGCTTTCAATACCGCCAGCGTGGTTTTCAACGTTGGATTGCCGTTTTGACTAAAAGAACGGTAAAGCTGCTCACGGGATAAACCCGTTTCCTGAGCAATATGCGTCATCCCCTTAGCGCGAGCGATAACGCCCAGCGCTTGAGCAATATAAGCTGAATCCCCGGTTTCTAGTGCGTCAGCCAGAAAAAACTCAATCTCTTCTTCATTGACCAATGCGCAGGCTGGATCATACGTCGTCAGCTTTTCAGTCATTGCCATTACTCCATGATTTGGCTAAGTTTTTTGCAAGACAGATATCGCGCTTTTGAGATGATTTATCTCCACCACATAGCAGCAAAATAATCTCCTCACGATGATTCTTAAAATAGAGCCGATAGCCGGGGCCATAATGGATCCGCAACTCAAATACCCCCTCTCCGACAGGTTCTACATCCCCCATCAGCCCGTAAGATACGCGGAAAATACGGCTGGCAATGATCGTTTTGGCTCGGCAGTCTTTAAGGCATTTTTCCCAAAGACGAAAATTTTCGGTCTGTTTGATTTCTTTCAATAGCTCATTGTAGTTTAAAAACCACACCCTCTCAATAGTTTATTTAATAACCATCCGTTGGTGCTTGAGAGTGTAATGACCACAGAGAAAAAAAATCAGAAAATGGTTGGAAGGTGTCTCGCAAATTGACATGTAATATTTTGAAAATTAAGACAATGTCTTTATGTAGTGCCGTGGTTGGTATCTAATCCTTGAATATTATTATTGATTAATAAATCGACCAAATTGCCGCAGGCGATATCAAAAAGTGATATCATCGAGCCAAGATGGTGCATTGCAACTAAAAGGATTTAGGGCATCAGCATGTTAAACGCTAACCATCTAAAGACATTGAATATCATCTTTTCCACACCAACATCTCGCACGCTGGAATGGCGTAAGATCGAGAATTTATTTGTTGCGCTTGGCGCACTCGTTACAGAAGGAAAAGGATCGCGAGTGAGGTTTGAAATTCAGCGAGTGGTTGCCTCATTTCATCGTCCCCATCCAGAGAAAGAGGCAAAAGTTTATCAAGTCAGAAGTGCCAGAATCTTTCTTGAAACAATAGGAGTCATTCCATGAGTACCATGACTTATCAGGGTTATGCGGCAAAAATTGAATACAGCGAAGAAGACCAATGCCTAATCGGGCATATCGCTGGCATTAGAGACGTCATAGGCTTTCATGCCGATAATGTGACTGATTTGCGAAATGCTTTTGAGGAAGCTGTTGATGACTATCTCAGCTATTGCGCTGAACAAGGCAGGTCACCACAGCGCCCGGCCAGCGGAAAAATCAGCTTACGCATCCCACCTGAAGTCCATTCAGCCATTAATGTTGCCGCGGAGATTTCAGGCAAAAGCGTTAACCAATGGATTAACGATATGCTCGCACGCATGGTGTATGACCCAATGCACACAGATAAATCTGTTTAATCTCCTTCAGCCCTTCAACCTCCGAGTTCATGACTATACTTATCGTCAATGTTCACAAACCGGAGGATTAACATGACCATTCACAAGAAAGGACAGGCTCACTGGGAAGGTAACATTAAGGAAGGTAAAGGGACTATCTCCACGGAGAGTGGCGCTCTGGATAAACAACCCTATGGCTTCAACACTCGCTTTGAAGGCAAACCCGGCACTAACCCGGAAGAGCTGATTGGCGCGGCGCACGCGGCCTGCTTCTCTATGGCGCTTTCTTTGATGCTCACCGAAGCTGGGCATGTTGCCAAGAGCATTGATACTGAGGCTAACGTCTCGTTAGATAAAGTGGACGGCGGATTCGCGATTAGCAAAGTCGCGCTGCAAAGCAAAGTGAAGCTGCCGGGGATTGATAAGGCGAAGTTCGACGAGATCATTCAGAAAGCCAAAGCCGGTTGCCCGGTTTCTAAGCTGCTGAAGGCTGAAATCACCCTCGATTACCAGCTTGAAAACTAAAAAGTAACTTGCCTGAAGAGGCATTGATCTGACATCAATGCCTTAATAAACAGTCACGAATGGCGGCAGAAACACCACTGGCTTTATTAGGTGGAATCCCTTGGAACCAGCTTCCATGGCAGAAGAAGCTCGCTTTCGTGGCTGGTCAACAGCTTCCCTTCAATCTGGTCGATCAACAACCCTGCGCTTCTGTTGCCCATCTCTAGCATCGGCTGCTGAATAGTAGTCATCATTGGAACCGTGATTTCAGAGCATGGCACCCCGTCAAAACCGACAACAGCCAACTGGTCGGGAATAGCTTTCCCTGCTTTCACTGCGGCATTCAGTGCGCCACAGGCCAGCATATCTGAGATCCCAAAAATTGCATCGCAAGGTTCATCCCCTGACATCAGCGCCTCATAGGCCGATGCCCCGTCGGCAAAGCTCATTACATTGCGGACATGAACAATTTTATGCCATGACAGCCCGGCCTCGGCGAGACTGTCGAGATAGCCCTGCTCGCGCTCTTGGGCGTACTTATAGCCTTCTCGTGCGCTAATCATCGCGATACGCTTTTTGCCAGATTGAACTAAATGGTCGACGGCAGCACGGGCCGCAGAATAATTATCAATAGAAACAAAAGGTGCGACGCCCTGCTTGTACTCGCCACACTGCACCCAAGGGTGGCGGCCAATGTGCTCTTTCAGCGCATCAATTTGGGTGGTGGCATCCATAGTAATGACGCCGTCCACGGTGCGCTCGTGCAGCAGCTTAAGGTAGGCGGCTTCGCGCTGCGGGCTAGATTCTGAATTACACAGAATGATGTGATATCCGCGCCGCTCGGCCTCGGACTCTATTCCGCAGACCACTAGCGCACAGAACGGATTGCCAATACTCGAGACCATCACCAGCAGCATGCCGCTGTGCGAGTTCCTCAATTTTTGGCCGAGACGATTAGGATGAAAGCCTTCCTGCTCCACAACACGCATGACTTTTTCACGGGTTTCAGGCTTTACCGGCCCGGTGCCATTAATCACCCGAGACACCGTCGCGGTCGAAACACCCGCAGCCTTCGCCACTTGCCGTATGTTTATCCTGCTCATGTTCCCTTCTCTTGAGATAAAGGTCTCGAAACAGTCGCAGGATAACATGTCTTCACGCGCAAAAACGATCACGCCTCTCGCAGTTTACTCAATGAAAACTCTGCGCTTTGGCGCCCTGTGCCGGGGCTTTAGCCGGCACGCTGTACATAATCAGCAGCATGGCGAGCAGCAAGATCACCGCCGAAGATGAGAAGATACCGTTGGCCCCGTTGAGGTCAAACATCACTCCACCAAAGGCCGCACCGAGGCTGATGGCCAACTGAATCGCCGCCACAATCAGACCACCAGCACTTTCTGCTTCGTCGGGCACCGCGCGCGTTACCCAGGTTGACCAGGCAACGGGAACGCCACCAAAAGCCATGCCCCACAGCGCCACCAGCACGAAGTCCAGCACCGAAGATGAGCCAAAAAGCACTAGCAAAGCCGCCAGAACGGCCATCAGCGCGGGCATGGCAATCAGCATTAAACGCAGCCGATGCTCAAGCACTCGGCCAGCCAGCGCCGTGCCGAAAAAGTTTGCTACCCCAAAGCCCAACAGAATCGCCGACAGCGTATTCACGCCGACGCCTGCCGCCTGCTCCAAAGCAGCCCGCATATAGGTGAAGAAAATAAAGTGGCCGGTGAAGACCAGAATGGTCGCCACCATAGCAATGCCGACCGCGGGACGGCGCAGCACGTCGATAATAGTTTTCAACCCGGCGCTACCTTTAGCAGGCAGTGAAGGCAGGGTCAGCAACTGGGCGACAAAAGTCACCGCGCCCAGGGCGCTGGCGGCGAAAAACACGCTGCGCCAGCCGAATAGATTGCCGAAGTAGCTACCCATCGGCGCCGCCGCGATAGTGGCAACGGACACGCCGCTAAAGATGATCGACAGCGCCCTTGGCACTTTATCTTCAGGCACCAGTCGCATTGTCGTGGCCGCGGCCATGGTCCAAAAACCGCCCAGCGCGACACCCAACAGCACTCGACCAATCAACACAGCAGTAAAGCCATTCGCCAGCGCCACGAACAGGTTAGCGACCACCAGCAGTAATGAGAAAGCCAGCAGCACGTATTTGCGATCAATACCCTTGGTCGCGGCTGAGATCAGCAGGCTGGTGACCAACGCCACGGCCGCCGTGGTGGTCACGGCCTGCCCGGCCAACCCTTCTGACATATGCAATCCGATTGCCATCGGGGTTAATAAACTGGCAGGCAAAAACTCCGCCGTGACCAGACTGAAAACGCCCATCGCCATAGCGAATACCGCGCCCCACGCCGGGTGGATGGCAGTCTGTGAGTCAGTTGATTTTGATGTTGAGTTCATAGGATTCATCAAATGTTGAGAAGGCTCAGCAGGCGGCACGACGGCGTTTCAGTCTGCAAAACTTGACGGCGCTCACCTTTCACTGTCGTGGCATCTTAGATTGAATGTAACGCGTTACACAATAAGCAGAGCGGCGAAAAAATCGCCGAGGGCATAAAATGACTAGTCGAAGAAAAAGAAACGAGCCGGTGAACGGCTCTGAAATTCGGCTGAAAGCGGGAAGTTAATTATTACAAAACAAAGGCTTCAGACCGGCCACGCCTTCATGGTGTTAGCCACGGTGCGCAGCAGGTCTTCCCGCGTGGCGCCCGACTGCGCATCAATCGCCATTCCCCAGCCGACGGTCATAATGTAACGCGCCAGAGATTCGCAATGTTCATTGGCAGGTAAATCCCCTTCCACCTTCGCCTGCTCGAGTCTGGCACAGAGTCTGGCGCGGCGCGCGGCGCGCATTTCGGCGAACTCTTCGCGCATCGGTTCGTTGCTTTTTACACAAGGCAGCGCGTTATTTAGCGCCAGACAGCCCGGCGGGTAGTCCGGGTCGCTGTACAAGGCGGCCAAGCGTGAGAGCATGGTTTCGACGCCATCGCGCACTTTGGGTAGAGCCAAAGCCTGCTCGGCATAGCCCAGACGGGTCTGCGAGTAGCGCGCCAGAACCTGCTTAAACAGCCCCTCTTTGTTACCAAAAGCGAAGTAAAAACTCGGCGGCGTGATGCCCATCGCTTGGGTCAGATCCGACAGCGAGGTGCGCTCATAGCCATTGCGCCAAAACAGCTGAGTTGCCGTTTCGATTGCACTGTCGATATCCAAAATGCGTGTTCGCGCCATGTGTCGAGCCTCCCGATGACCAAGGTTGAGCAATATAAAATTATCGTTTCCTAAAGTCTTGGTAATTTTTCGGTTGTAATATAGTAATCACTATATTACAACTTAGCCCGTTGCCGTACCATCATTCTGTCCCCTACTTTTCATCGAGGAGTCGTCATGCAATTCACTACTTTTGGCCGGACGGGCCTGCAAGTTTCACGCCTTACCCTCGGCACCGGCACCTTTGGTAAACAGACCGATGAGGCTGATTCATTTAGGATTTTTGATATCGCCGCTGATGCCGGAGTCAACTTTATTGATACCGCCGACATGTACCCCGCAGGCGCGGACATGACCGAAGTCGGGCGTTCCGAGGAGTTCACCGGGCGCTGGTTGAAAGGCAAACGCGACAAATTCATTCTGGCGACCAAAGGTGGTGGCGTGATGGGCACCGCGCCTTGGTCAAAAGGCACATCGCGCAAACACCTGCTGGATGCTATCGACGCCTCGCTAACTCGGCTGAATGTCGATTACGTCGACCTCTACCAATTGCATATGGATGATGCCAGCGTGGCGCTGGATGACACTCTTGAGGCGATGGACAGCATCGTTCGCTCGGGCAAGGCGCGCTATATCGGGGTGTCGAACTTTCTGGCTTACCGTCTGGCGCGGGCGCTGGGCCGTCAGGACTTCCAGCGGCTAACGCGCTTTGTTTCCGTGCAGCCGCGCTACAACCTGTTATTCCGTGAGTTTGAGCGCGAGCTTTTCCCACTGGCGCAGGAAGAAAATCTGGCAGTCATCCCCTTCAACCCGCTGGCTGGCGGCCTGCTCACTGACCGATATCAGTTAGACAGCACGCCGGAAAAGGGCCGTTTCTCCGCCGAAGTGGGGCAATTTGGTGCTATGTATCAGGCCCGCTATTGGCATCAGAGGGAGTTTGAAACCGTCAATAAGCTCAACGCTCTTGCCAAGCAGCACAACCAGCCGCTGCCAAAACTCGCCGTGGCATGGCTACTCGCCAACCCGTCGATCACCTCGGTTATCCTCGGCGCCAGCCGCCCTGCCCAGCTCACCGATACCCTCGCTGCCGCCGATTATCAGCTGCCCGCAGAGGTGAAAACGCAGTTAGACGAGTTAACCCTCGAGTACCGCCGGGGAGATGCGAGTAAGTAGTGTGGAATTGCCCTCGGCAACTGCCGGGGGCTTTCTCAATAATCCAAGGCCATCATCCCTGAACGCCAGACGCTGGTGGTGCGGATCAGGGATTTATCTCGTAGGAAATTAATCAGGGTTGAGATAAGCCGGTCGTGACGATTTTCCGTGCGGGTGATGATGTAAGAGTGGCGGCGTAAGGGCTGCGGCAACTCCAGAATACGGATGTTTTCTGGCACCGGTAGCACCGACAACCACGGCATAATCGAAAAACCAATTCCCTGATTCACCAACCCGACAATGCCGCTATCGCTGGCCAATTTGTGCGTGGCCTCATTGCGCAGCCCCATCTCCCGACAGCGTTCAATCACCGTGGTCAATGTATTCACGCTAGGTTGGATGAAAGGCAGCGTTTCCAGCTGCTGCCAGCTGAACGGATGTTTTAGCCGAAAAGTGCGAGGGATCATCAGCACGTAAGGGTCGCTGACATAGGGTACGCTGTGCATATCGGGCAACTGACCGTTTATCGTCACACCAATATCGGCGCGCCCCGACGCCACGGCTTCGTCGATATGGTGGTACTCGGTGGCGCTATCATCAATGTCCAGATGGATGTCCGGCCACGACTTCGCCAACGCTTCCAGACAGGGCGGCAGGATATAAGCCGTCGCGCTGCGAAAGCAGGCGACGCGCAGTCGGCCAGCGATTTGCGGCATCTCTGCGGCGACTTGCTCAATGCCCGCCAGCAGTTGCATCACTTTTTGCGCGTCTTGCAGGATGCGAGTACAGGCTGGAGTCGGCACACAGCCAGTGCGTGAACGGTGTAACAGTCTAGTATTGAGATGCTGCTCCAGCTCGGCAATGGCGTGACTGATGCGCGACTGTGTGCAGCCTAATACCGCAGCTGCGGCGCTAAAACCGTTGTTTTCCACTACAGCAATCAACATTTCCAGCTGATTGAGCTTTATCTTGGACATTGTGTCAGTCAGTTCTCAGGATCAGGTTGCAATGACAAATCGAATTTCTTCATAGAAGCATCAAACATATCACGATTTTCGGTTGCCGGTCATGGGAGGGATTTTCATGATGTAGGCAGAGCGGGAAGCCGTCACTCCCTTCTCCGAGAAACCAAACTAATAAGAAATCACCTTAAGCAATAAGCTTTTTTAAAGGACATCTGAGCATGCCGGGCATCATCAACTACGGGACCTTCGTCCTGTCATTCATTCTGCTATTAATTATTCCGGGGCCGGGCAATCTGGTGCTGATCACCAGCACCAGTAAAGGCGGGGTGCGCAGCGGGTTTCTCTGTCTGTTTGGCATCATCCTCGGCGATCAGGTACTGCTGTGGCTGGCGATTGCGGGCGTAGCGGCGCTGCTCGAGTCCTCTCCCCATGTGTTTCAGGTCATCAAATGGCTGGGGGCAGCCTATCTGCTGTGGCTCGGCGCGCAACTGCTGATGAAATCGCGCACCAGCGCCCCTCCCCCGCCGGTCACGCGTAAGAGAACGCCTTTCCTGCAAGGTATGGTCATCACCCTGACCAATCCCAAACCTATTCTGTTTTATGTGATGTTCTTGCCGCTGTTTATCGACCCGGTTCACAGTCAGGGCCTGCTGACCTTCGGCACGCTGGCGGGCACCGCCGCCGTACTGACGCTAATCTACTGCACCATCATGATCGCCCTGACCTCGTCACTGGCCGAAACCGTCCGAGCCCGCCCCGGTATGATCTTCATGCTGGAAAAAACCGCCGGACTGTTCCTCGCTATCTTCGCGATTAAGCTGGCCTTTTTTAATTGAAGTTGGCTTGAAGGAAGGCGTAAAAAAGCCCGCGTTTGCGGGCTAAAAAGTTTACCAAACCATTACCACCACACCTCGGCTTGTACCCCGGCCATGAACTCGTTTTTGCTGTTGTCATTGAATCTGAACTGCGACAGTTCGTTGTCCAGAATGCTGAGATAGGTGCCGTAGAAACGAATTTCTGGGCGGGAGCCGAGCAGGCTTGGGCCGACTTTCAGCGCGTGGTAGAGCGTGGTTTTGTAGCCAGACTCTTTCAGGTCTTCACCCTGTTCGGTTTTGTTCTTCTGGGTAAACCAGCTCAACTCGACGCCGGTTTGGTTCCAAGTATCCCAAATCCATGCCGGGCGAACGGCAGCGCGGAAGCTGTTGAAGTCGCTGTGCGCGCCGCTCTCATAGCTATAGACATCACTGCCGTGCGACCAGACCAGCGCGTTAGCCATGATGATTCTGTCGGCTAAATACATTTCCCCCTGCGAGATCAGGCGCCATGCGATGCCGTTGGTTTGGTCGCCATAGTAGTAACGCCCCTGTGCCATGGAGTTGCTGGCACCGGAGAAGTTGGCGAAGCTGCTGGCGTAGGAGTTGTTTGCCACCTGTAGCGTGAACTCGTTGAATGCGTCGCGAGGCAGTTCTTGGCGCACGATGGCGGTGGTCATCCAAGTATCTTTCAGCTTAAAGAAGTCGCCGCTGTCTTCGTTGTCCTTCTGATCGTCAGTTTTGTTGGCGAAAGCATATTTCGCCATCAGTGACAGCGAGCCATCCTGCCACAGCGGAATATTGCGATAGCGTAAGTCCACCGAGTTAGTGTTCATCTGCGTGGTGCTGTTGAAGTCGCGCGAGTAAACATCCACGTCATTACGGCTCAGTGACGCGTCGAACTGGCCCGGCCCCAAGTCCCAGTTTTGAATCCCCACGGCGGCGGCGACGTCGGTGGTTAACGATTTCCAGTCGAGCATTTGGATCTCGTATTCCGGCAATTTGTGTTTACCTACCCAAAAATCAGCCTCTTGGGCGAACGGCAGGAAGCCCCGAGTGGTCAGGAAGATGTCGCTGAATTGCAGGATATTTTCATTGTTGGTATCGCCAAACCAAGCGTCGTTGTACTGCTCGCCGACGTTGCCGTCATAGGTGACGATGGCGTTAGCAGTTTTGCCGTCCTGATTATAAACCCGCTGATTGAGGGTTAAGTCGAACCAGCCGCTCATTTCGTTACCGAAACGGCCTAGCGAGCCCGCCGCATAGGTTTGTGCCGAGCCGCGATTAGAAGCCGCCCAGCCAGAGCGGAAATAGCCCTCGTAGCTGAAGCCGATATCATCTTTAATAAATTTACTGATGTCCGTCAGGGTGACGTTTTCAACGCTGGTTTTTCCGCCATCGTTATTCACCACCGCGACTTTCTGCGAGCCTTTCACCGGCGTTCGGGCTTTCGCCGTTCCGAGATGGTTATTTTCGTTTTCAATATTATCCGCCACCGGCGAAAGTGCAGTTTGAGTGGTTGGCGATTGTACTGTTGATCTATAACCATTAGTGCCGCCCTGTAGTTGCGTCACTCTGTCTTTATAGACCGCCAGCTCAGCCTGCGTTTTTTTAAGTTCTGACTTATTCTCCGATAATTGATTCTCAAGCAGCTCAAGGCGCTGTTCAACGGTTAATTTAGCAGCCATAACATCGGTAGAGGATAAAGCAAGAAGTATTGATAAATACAACAATCTAACTTTCAGTGAATATGAAGGCATTATAGTGTCCCAGAAATATAATTATTATTTGCCTTTAACCATTGCGGCTAAAGGCGGGTGAAATTAAGCAAAAACTTCTTTTCGTAAACTAATAATCTCTTTCGCCAAATCCTGACACAGCATGGCGGTCATTAAATGATCTTGAGCGTGGACCAGAATCAGGTTGACGTTTATTTTGCCGCAACCTTCATCCTGACCGATTAATGCCGTTTGGATCTTATGTGCCTCACGGCAGGCAGCGTCGGAGGACTCCATCAACTGTTCGGCTTCATCCCATGATTTTTGGCGCGAGGCCCTTATGGCCTCCATGGCGTCTGAACGCGCCTGCCCCGCGTAAATAAGCAGTTCCATAACGGTGCTTTCATCAGCAAACATCTCGCTTCTCCTTGATGTATTATTGTGCAGCCTGCGCAGCGTTGACCTTATTGGCAGCGATAACGAAAGGTAAATAAATTAATGTCGAGATCGCCAGACAGAGCATGCCGACAAATAGCGCCATCCAATTTCCTCCCGTGCCGAAGAAGGCAATTAACGGGCCGGGCGTTGTCCACGGGACGGCATAAGCAATTGGCGGGATAATTTCTAAACTCACAAAGAAATAGCCAACAATCGAGTTAACAAATGGCGCCATAATAAAAGGAATAATAAGAATGGGGTTGAGCACCACCGGCAGGCCAAAAATAATCGGCTCATTAATATTAAAGAGTCCCGGTACAAAGGCCATTTTTGCCATATCGCGATAATCAGCGCGGCGCGAGGCAATAAAAATCGCCAGCACCAGACCCAGCGTCATGCCCGAACCGCCATAGTTGGCGAAGGCATCGTTAATGCCGCCCCAAGTGATGGGATATGGCGCGCCCCAAGTGGTGCCGTTGTTGGCGGCGAAAGAGAGGTTTTCCAGATTGGCTTCGGAGAAAATCGTTTCGCGAACTGCCGCCACGGTGTTCGGACCATGAATTCCCAGCACCCACAGGAAGTTAGCCACCACGCCAAGTACCAGAACCGTGACAATGTTGGTCCCCATGTTCTTCAGCGGGGCCTGAATAAAGGTGTAAATCAGCTCGTTCAGGCCATTGGGGGAGATTTTCGTCAGGCAGTAGTTCACCACCGAGAAGAACACCATGACGAAGAAAATAGGGATAAGCACTTTAAAGGAGCGGGCCACCGCGGGCGGCACCGTGTCCGGCATGGTGATAGTGATTTTAGGGTTGCGCGCCAGACGGCAGAAAATCTCGCTGGTCAGCATCGCCACAATAATGGCGACGAATAACCCCTGTGGCCCGAGATATTGCGTGGTTAAATAGGCTTGCTCCCCTTCCATATGATAAGGGGTGTAAACCACAAAGAAGGCGCCAATGGCGGTTAGCCCGCACAAGAGATCATCCTGCTGATAGCTGATCGCGATATTTCGCGCTACCAGAAAGGTGATCATGATCGACATGATATTCACCGAGCCATTCATCACTGGCGCAAAGATATTTTGTGCTTCGGCCAAATTCGGGAATATCGTGCCCAAATGCAGAATAGAAGCAATAAAACCTTCGGGCGAGAGAATAGCAAAGTTAATTAATACAATGAGGGAACTTGCCATCACGATTGGGAATGACAAAATAAACGCATCGCGAATAGCAGAGACATGTATCTGAGAATTTAATTTAATCGCGATTGGGACAAGGATCTTCTCCATACCGCGCTCAAAGGCATTCATTAAACTCATGATGAGTCCTTTTATATTAGAATAAATAATTAACCGAATACGTTGAACTGTAGATAAAGCCAGATATTATATTTTTAGAAATGATCTGGTCATATTGCGTCCATACGCAATCACCGAAATACGCTTCGGTGAAATTTATTTTTATTTGGTGATTATCTACGACGTAAGAGTTTAGTTATCTGACATTAGCGATAAAGCACTCTCCAATACGGCTTTACCATCCATCTGCCCATAATGCTTCATATCGATAACCGCCACGGGGATTTTCCCCTGCGCGGCAGTTTCTATTTCATTTTTTTGGAAGCGAACCTGCGGACCTAATAGGACAACATCAGCTTCATTTCTTTTTATTTTTTCCTTGGCCTCAGGAACGGAAAAAGCGTCGATATTTACAGCAACATTTCCCGCCTCGGCGTGTTCTCTCATTCGCTTGACCAGCATACTGGTGGACATGCCAGCAGCGCATACCAATAAAATATTCTTCATTTGTCACCCAATTAATATATGTTGATAGTCGACCCGTCGGGTAACTTAATGAATTTCAATGAAAGAAATTGCCATTGCGATCACAGTTAGTAAGAGCGGAGTTGTTTAAAAAAATAGATAAAAATGAACATGTGATTAATTTTTTGTCTCGGAAATGTGTAGTTTACTGTTTTATAAAGAGTTAAGGAGGTTCAAAAGTGGTATACAAAGATATTGTGAACTTACTAAAAAAAAGAATTAGTAGTCCGACATACAATATTGGCGATATCTTTCCGGCGGAAATAGAGCTGGCTAAACTTTATAATGTGTCGCGAAATACCATGAGAAAGGCGCTGAAAGTTCTTGAAGATGAAGAGCTTATTGAGCGCAGGCACGGCTCGGGCACCTATCTGCGCAATAAACATTTTCAAGCCTCGGTCACCCATCTGGACAGTTTTACCGAAATTGCCAAAAGCGAAGGGAAAAAACCGACCAGTCAGGTCCTGAGATTTGAATTGCAGCAAGCCTCAGAGGACATTGCCAGCCGCCTGCATTTAGCTATCGGCGAACCGGTTTATTATGCCAAGCGGCTGCGTTACATCGACAATGTTCCGATGCAGCTGGAGGAGACGTGGCTTTCGGTTAATCGCTTCCCGGATTTGACGATTAACCATATGAAAAAATCCAAGTTTTTCTATATCGAGCATGAGTGCGGCGTCAAAATACACGGCTGCTATGAATCACTCCACCCCGTGCTTCCTCCCCTCGAAGTGGCCAAAATGCTCAATATCAGCGTTCGAGATCCAATTATCAGGATGGAAACCCAATCTGTTGATGCCAACCATGCGCCCATCGATTTTTCCATCCTCTATACCAATGTGTTTGAATTCCAAGTGAAGTATTTCCTTCCGCGCAAGATGGTCCGCCAGCCAGCTTAATGGCTCAATAAAAGTTATTTAATTTAATCGACCAAATCCGACGCTTGGGTTTGGTCACCTAGCGTCATATTGATCACAATTCCGCTCAAAAAAGTGGTTCAGAAATCAGATAATAAATGAACCTCCCACCTTTAAGCCTCTGAAAGAAGACATAACTCTTTGTATAACCTACTGTTAAAGAAGTGCAAAAGAGGTGCAATTCATCATCAAGCACAACCTTGCCTACTCTCCTTTCAATTGATTAAGCTTTTATTCGCTTTCAGAACGAATAATTAAAAAATAAATAAGATTGAATTCTTTCACTGTGCAGAAATTAAAACTCAGAAGGAATTAACCACATGAAGATTGCCGCATTTGATATTGGTGGCACGGCGTTAAAAATGGGCGTCCTTACCTCTGATGGAAAAGTACAAGAGAAGGCCAACCAGCCCATTACCGACAGCGACGGAGAACAGATTTTACAGGCGATGGTGCAATGGGTCGCCGCGCATCCGGAGTGTGAAGGGATAGCCATCAGCGCGCCGGGTTATGTCAATCCACACACCGGCTTTATCGAAATGGGCGGAGCCATTCGCCGCTTTGATAATTTCGCCATGAAAGAGTGGCTTGAGCAGCAAACGCAGCTTCCCGTCGCCATCGAAAATGACGCCAACTGCGCGCTACTTGCCGAGCGTTGGCAAGGCAAGGCCGCCGACATGACCAACTTTTTGGTGCTGACCATCGGCACGGGCATCGGCGGGGCTATTTTTTGCAATAACCAGCTGGTTCACGGCGCCCGTTTTCGCGCCGGAGAATTCGGCTACATGCTGACCGAGCGCCCCGGCCCGCGAGATGTCCGCAAGTACACGATGAATGACAATTGCACCCTACGCACCCTGCGCCAGAACTACGCGGAGCACGTCGGCAAGTCGCTCAATGAGGTCAGCGGAGAGGAGATCTTCGATTGCTACGAAGCCGGGGACGTCGTGTGCCAGCGCTTGGTGTCCGAGTTTTTGAATGATATCGGCAGCGGCCTATACAACTTGGTGAATCTGTTTGATCCACAAATCATTCTGGTGGGCGGCGGCATTGTTGAGCGCCCAGGATTTCTTGCATTACTTCGTCAACATCTGGCCTGGTTCGGGATTGATGATTATGTCGATATCGTCAGCCACGGCAATGACGCCGGTCTCATCGGCGCGGTCTACCATTTCAATCAACAGTATCTGTCGCACAATAGCAGTCTCTAATTGAGGGAAGGAATATGTCCGGATTCAAAGAAGGATTTCTGTGGGGTGGCGCGGTTGCCGCGCACCAGTTGGAAGGCGGTTGGAAGGAAGGTGGCAAAGGGGTCAGCGTTGCCGACGTCATGACCGCTGGCGCTCACGGCGTCCCGCGCGTGATAACGGATGGCGTGTTGCCGGGCAAAAACTACCCCAACCACGAAGCCATCGATTTTTATCATCGCTATAAAGAAGATATCGGGCTGTTCGCCGAGCTGGGGTTTAAATGCTTCCGCACCTCGATTGCTTGGACGCGCATCTTCCCTCTGGGCGATGAGTTAGAGCCAAACGAGGCGGGCCTGCAATTCTACGATGACCTGTTCGACGAGTGCCTGAAGCACGGCATTGAGCCAGTGATCACCTTGTCGCACTTCGAGATGCCTTATCACTTGGTGGTCGAGTACGGCGGCTGGCGCAATCGCAAACTGATCGACTTCTTCGTGCGCTTTTCCAAGGTGGTGTTTACGCGCTACCAGCACAAAGTGAAGTACTGGATGACCTTCAACGAGATCAACAATCAGGCCAACTATCACGAAGATTTCGCCCCCTTCACCAACTCCGGGTTGAAGTATGTCGCGGGGGAAGATCGCGAGCCGGTGATGTACCAGGCCGCCCATTACGAGCTGGTCGCCAGTGCGCTGGCCGTCAGCGCCGCCAAAGCCATTAATCTAGATTTGCAGGTTGGCTGCATGATTGCCATGTGCCCTATCTACCCGCTGACCTGTGCGCCACGCGATATGATGATGGCGATGACCGCCATGCACCGCCGCTACTGGTTCACCGATGTTCACGTGCGCGGCGAATATCCGCAGCATCTGCTGAAATATTTTGAGCGTCGGGGCTTCGAGCTGGATATCACCGAGGGCGATCTGGCGGCGCTCAAACAGGGCTGCGTCGACTATATCGGCTTCAGCTACTACATGTCGTTTGCCACCAAAGCCACCGACGATAACCCGCAGTTGGACTATGACGAAACCAAGAGTCTGGTTTCTAACCCTTATGTCCAGAAGTCCGACTGGGGCTGGCAGATTGACCCGGTGGGCCTGCGCTATTCACTGAACTGGTTCTGGGATCACTATCAGCTGCCACTGTTTATCGTGGAAAACGGCTTCGGCGCGATTGACGTGCAAGAGCGCGACGGCACGGTCAATGACCAGTACCGCATCGACTATATGTCCGCTCACATTGCCGAAATGAAGAAAGCTGTGGTCGAAGACGGCGTCGAGCTGATGGGCTACACGCCGTGGGGATGTATCGATTTGGTTTCCGCCGGCACCGGCGAAATGAAAAAACGCTACGGCCTGATCTACGTCGATAAAGATAATGACGGCAACGGCACCCTGAACCGAAGCCGCAAGCAGTCCTTCAACTGGTATAAAGAAGTGATTGCCACCAACGGTGAAAAGCTCTGATTAGTGATGGCTGCTTGCTGAATTCAGTACAAAAAAAAGCCCGCGATTGCGGGCTTTAGTTTTATTTGAACGCCGTCAGGCTGGCTTCGGTTGGGGGGGTTATTCCCACTCAATCGTAGCAGGTGGTTTACCGGAGATGTCGTAAACCACGCGGGAGATGCCGTCGACTTCGTTGATGATGCGGTTGGAGCAGCGGCCGAGGAAATCGTACGGCAGGTGCGCCCAGTGAGCGGTCATGAAGTCGATGGTTTCTACTGCGCGCAGAGAAACAACCCAGTCGTATTTACGGCCATCGCCCATTACGCCGACGGAGCGAACTGGCAGGAAGACGGTGAAAGCCTGGCTGACTTTGTTGTACAGGTCGGCTTTATGCAGCTCTTCGATGAAGATAGCATCGGCGCGGCGCAGCAGGTCGCAGTACTCTTTCTTCACTTCGCCCAGTACGCGAACACCTAAACCTGGACCCGGGAACGGGTGGCGGTACAGCATGTCGTACGGCAAGCCGAGTTCCAGACCAATTTTGCGCACTTCGTCTTTGAACAGCTCTTTCAGCGGCTCAACCAGACCCAGTTTCATCTCTTTCGGCAGGCCACCCACGTTGTGGTGTGACTTGATGACGTGCGCTTTGCCGGTGGCAGAAGCCGCAGACTCAATCACGTCAGGGTAGATGGTGCCTTGCGCCAGCCATTTCACTTCTTCTTGCTTGCAGGCTTCTTCGTCGAATACTTCAACGAACACGCGACCGATGATTTTACGCTTAGCTTCTGGCTCATCAACACCGGCCAGAGCAGACAGGAAGCGATCTTCCGCAGCCACGTGAACAATGTTCAGGCCGAAACGGTCGCCGAACATTTCCAGAACCTGATCCGCTTCGTTCAGACGCAGCAGGCCGTTGTCGACAAACACACAGGTCAGACGGTCGCCGATGGCGCGGTGCAACAGCATTGCAGTAACAGAAGAGTCCACGCCGCCAGACAGGCCGAGGATCACATGGTCGTTGCCCACTTGCTCGCGCAGGCGTTCAACGGCGTCTTCGATGATTTTAGCCGGCGTCCACAGGGCTTCGCACTGGCAGATGTCCATCACGAAACGCTCCAGAATGCGCAGGCCCTGACGGGTGTGCGTCACTTCTGGGTGGAACTGTACGCCGTAGAAGCGTTTTTCCTCATTAGCCATAATGGCAAACGGGCAGGTATCGGTGCTGGCAACGGTCACGAAGTCAGACGGGATAGCGGTGACTTTGTCGCCGTGGCTCATCCACACGTCGAGCAGCGGCTTGGCGCTGTCGCTCAGGGCGTCCTGAATGTCGCGGATCAGCGCGCTTTCGGTCTGAACTTCAACCTGCGCATAGCCGAACTCACGCTCGTTGGAACCTTCAACATGGCCGCCAAGTTGCATTGCCATGGTCTGCATGCCGTAGCATACGCCGAGAACCGGTACGCCAGCCTCGAACACATAGTCCGGTGCGCGCGGGCTGTCGGTGGCGGTAGTACTTTCCGGGCCACCGGACAGGATAATACCGTTCGGATTGAATTCGCGGATTTGGGCTTCGGTTACGTCCCAAGCCCAGAGTTCGCAATACACGCCCAGCTCACGCACGCGGCGTGCAACAAGTTGGGTGTACTGGGAGCCGAAATCGAGGATCAGGATACGGTGCTTGTGAATATTTTCGCTCATGAGGGGGCGTTTTCCAGAAAGCAATAAAAAGCGTTAAAACAACGAGTTAAACTTTCAACAACAATAAAAGCTTACTTCAATAAAGCAGACAGCGAGCACGTGGCTCGCTGTCTTAAGGGTTAGGAACCCATGCGGTAGTTCGGCGATTCCTTGGTGATAGTCACATCATGAACATGACTCTCCTGAATCCCCGCACCGCTGATGCGAACAAATTCAGCCTTGGTACGCAGGTCGTGGATAGTACCACAACCGGTCAGGCCCATACATGAGCGTAGACCACCCATTTGCTGGTGAACGATCTCTTTCAGACGGCCTTTATAAGCTACGCGACCTTCGATACCTTCCGGCACCAGTTTGTCAGCGGCGTTATCCGTCTGGAAGTAACGGTCAGAAGAGCCTTTGGACATTGCGCCCAGAGAACCCATGCCGCGGTAAGATTTGAATGCACGGCCTTGGTACAGCTCGATTTCACCCGGAGATTCTTCAGTACCAGCCAGCATGCCGCCAACCATCACGCAGCTTGCGCCAGCGGCGATAGCTTTGGCGATGTCGCCAGAGAAGCGGATACCGCCGTCAGCGATAACCGGGATACCGGTACCTTCCAGCGCAGCCACTGCGTCAGAAACGGCAGTGATTTGTGGAACGCCCACGCCGGTCACGATACGCGTGGTACAGATTGAGCCTGGGCCGATACCCACTTTCACCGCGCTCACGCCAGCTTCCACCAGCGCCAATGCGCCAGCGCCGGTCGCCACGTTACCGCCGATGATTTCCAAGTCTGGATATTTAGCGCGAGTGGCGCGAATACGGGAAAGAACGCCTTCGGAGTGGCCGTGTGAGGAGTCGATCAGCAGGACGTCAACGCCCGCCGCAACCAGTGCGTCGATGCGCTCTTCGTTGCCTTCGCCAGCGCCAACTGCCGCGCCTACGCGCAGGCTGCCGTGCTCATCTTTACAGGCGTTAGGTTTACGTTCTGCTTTTTGGAAGTCTTTAACGGTGATCATACCCAACAGGTGGAATTGCGCGTCAACAACCAGCGCTTTCTCAACGCGTTTTTCGTGCATTTTCTGCAACACAACTTCGCGTGCTTCGCCCTCTTTGACCGTCACCAGACGCTCTTTCGGGGTCATCACTGCGGTCACTGGCTGTTCCAAATCGGTCACGAAGCGCACGTCACGACCGGTAATGATACCGACCAGTTCGTTGCCTTCAGTCACAACAGGATAACCGGCAAAGCCGTTGATTTCGGTGAGTTCTTTAACTTGACGCAGGGTGGTAGAAGGGGTGACCGTTTTCGGGTCGGCGACCACGCCGCTTTCATGCTTCTTAACGCGGCGAACTTCTTCGGCCTGACGTTCAATGGACATGTTCTTGTGAATGAATCCCAGGCCGCCCTCTTGCGCCAGAGCAATCGCCAGATTCGCTTCAGTCACGGTATCCATTGCTGCAGAGAGCATTGGAATATTGAGACGGATTTTAGCGGTCAGCTGAGTGCTTAGGTCGGCAGTGTTAGGCAGAACTGTGGAGTGAGCTGGTACAAGGAGGACGTCGTCGAACGTTAGAGCTTCTTTTGCGATACGTAGCATGGGCAATATCTCACCAAGGTGGATGCGGAAAGGATAAAATATTGCAGCGGGATTATACAGGTGAGGGCCCATTGCGACTAGTACTATTTACGAAACTTCTTGATTACCTTTTTTGGGCATGTAGTATCGACCAATTAAGTCTCTGTTTTTGAATTTGATCTGGATCACATGCCACTACCTTCTTCCCCGCCAATTTTTACCGTAAGCCGCCTGAATCAGACGGTTCGACAGCTGCTGGAGAACGAAATGGGCCAGGTCTGGCTTTCAGGCGAGATCTCCAACTTCTCTCAACCTTCTTCCGGTCACTGGTATTTCACCTTGAAAGACGACCGGGCGCAGGTTCGCTGTGCCATGTTCCGCAACACCAATCGCCGTACCACCTTCCGCCCGCAAAACGGCCAGCAGGTGTTGGTTCGCGCCACTATTACGCTGTATGAACCGCGCGGCGACTATCAGCTGGTTGCCGAAAGCATGCAGGAAGCCGGTGACGGGCTGTTGCAGCAAAAATTTGACCTGCTCAAACAGCAACTGGCTGCCGAAGGGCTGTTCGACGCCCAATTCAAGCAGCCCCTGCCCTCGCCTGCCAAGTGTGTCGGGGTGATCACCTCGTCGAGCGGCGCGGCGCTGCATGACGTGTTAAACGTGCTGAAACGCCGTGACCCGTCACTGCCGGTCATCATCTACCCGACCGCGGTACAGGGTGTCGATGCGCCGATGCAAATCGTCCGCGCCATCGAACTGGCAAACTCGCGTCAGGAAGTGGATGTGTTGATTGTCGGGCGCGGCGGCGGCTCTTTAGAAGACCTGTGGAGCTTCAACGATGAGCGCGTGGCGCGCGCTATTTTCAAAAGCGCCATCCCGATTGTCAGCGCCGTCGGCCATGAAACCGACGTCACTATAGCCGACTTTGTGGCTGACCTGCGCGCGCCGACGCCCTCTGCCGCCGCCGAGCTTATCAGTCGCAATCAGCTGGAACTGCTGCGCCAGATTCAATCTCAGCAGCAGCGTTTGGAAATGGCGATGGACTATTACCTCGCCCAGCTGACTCAGCGTTTCACCCGTTTGAATCACCGTTTGCAGCAACAGCACCCGCATCTGCGCTTGGCTCGCCAGCAAACCGCACTGTTCAAACTGCGCCGTCGGCTCGACGAGGCCATGCAAAACCAGCTGCGCCAGATGCTGCGCTGCATCGATCGCCTTCAACAGCGTCTCAACCAGCAACAGCCGCAGTCGCGCATTCATCGCGCCCAGCAGCGTGTGCAGCAATTGCAATATCGCCTGCAACAGGCGCTGGCCTTGCAGCTGTCCAACAGCCGCCAGCGTTTTGGCACCGCCTGCACCCAGCTGGAAGCCGTGAGCCCGCTGGCTACGCTGGCGCGCGGCTATAGCGTGACCACTACGCCGAAGGGTGAATTGCTGAAGAAAACCACGCAGACCGCGCCGGGCGACACCCTGAAAACGCGTCTGGCGGATGGTTGGATAGAGAGCGAAGTGAAAGCCGTGACGCTTGCGAAGAAAGCGCGCAAGCCCGCTGCGAAGCAATAGCGGTCGCTGTATCCTCCCTCCCCAACCTCCCCCTTTTTCAGGGGGAGGCGCTAAAAGCTTACAAGCTATAACTGTCTGACTTCACGCCATTTACCCACAACTGACGCGTCTCTCCGGCTGGCAGCACGATGCCCAGACTGTCCCACGCCGGTTTGAAATCGCCGCGCTGAGTAAAGTCGATACTGATTTTCTCACCGTCAGTTGCAATCTCCCAGCTTAGCCACAGCGCATTGCCCTCTTTCCAGCCGTGGCTCTCGCCGTCATCTTCAAACAGCCTGCCGCAAGAAGTGGCCGCCGCCGGACTTGGGAAAATGTGCAGCTCGCGCACCTTGTCCTGCTGCTGATCGACATAAGCCGTGCGCTGAGACATAGGCAGTGCCGCACCGGCGCGCACCAGCAGTGGCAGGCGATCCAGCGGCGCGTCCAGCTGTATGCTCTGCCCACCGGCGAACCATTTTCCACTGTAGAAATCGCACCAGCCACTCTCGTTGGCAGGCAGATAAACCTCGCGCTGACGCTGCCCCTGCTCCACCACGCTTGCCACCAGCAGCTCTTTGCCCAGCATAAAATCGTCGGTTTCGGCGAAGGTGTTGGCGTCGTGCTCGTGGTCGAGGAAGGTCGGGCGCAGCATCGGCTCGTCATCCTCATGAGCCTGCCACAGCAAGGTGTAGAAGTAAGGCAGCAGGCGATAACGCAGGTTAATGGCGTCGCGGATCAGCACCGTGCTGCGGCTGAACATCCACGGCTCGTTCACCGTGCCGTCATCATTCCACGAGTGAATGGTAAAGCGCGGATGCATCACGCCATTCTGCACCCAGCGAACGAACAGCTCTTCGTCCGGGCGATCCCCGGCAAAGCCGCCGACATCGTGACCGACGTTGTATAAGCCGGAGAGGCTCATACCCAGCCCCATGCGGGTGTTGTAACGCAGCGTTTGCCAGTTGGTGCGGTTGTCGCCGCTCCATGTTTGCACGTAGCGCTGCATCCCGGCGCAGCCAGAACGGGAGATGAGATATGGCCGCAGGTTTGGCGCGAAGACCTGCTGGGCTTCAAAGGAGGCGCGCATCATCAGCAACGGCATTACCGGACGAATGTGCTTGATAGCAATGGATTTTCCGAAGCCGAAACAGCGCGCGTCGCTGTCCCACACTTCATACTCGTTATTATCATTCCACGTCGAGCCGATACCGTTTTTCAACAGCTGCACCGTCACGCCGTGCTGCCACCAGCGGATAGTCGCCAGATTGGTGAAGTCCAAATGTGAACCTTCGTCATCCCAAAATACCGAGCGCTCAGGGACATCCTCTTGCGAATCGCGAATAAACAGCCCCTGCTGGGCGACGAGCGCGTATTGCGGGTGGTCCTGCAACAGGCAGGGTTTGATATTGGCGGCCAGACGGATCCCCGCGTCGAGAAACGCCTGCGACATCACTTTCGGCTCAGGGATTTTGTCGTAATTCCAGTTGAACACGTAACGCTTATTGCCAATCGAGGTGTAGCCGGATGAGAGCTGGAACGAGTCGCAGGCAATATCCTGTTCGCGGCACAGGTTGATAAACTTCAGCAGCTGCTGCTGGGCGTCCGGCGCGTCGGTGTAATACATGGTCGAGCCGCTGTAGCCAAGGCTCCATTTCGGGCCGAAGGTGGTTTTGCCGGTCAGTCGCACCAAGGTTTTGGTGACGTCGAGCGCCGTCGGACCAAGGAACATATAGTAATCGAGGTCACCCGCTTCGGCGTTAAAGCGGCGATAAGGTAAATGGTAATTATCCAGCTCATTGCCGAGGTCGAGCCAGACATTGCTGAGGTTATCGTAGAACAGGCCGAAACTGACGTCGCCCCGGCGCGTTAGCGTGAAGGGAATGTGTTTGTAGAGCGGATCGGTGCTGGCGGCGTTGTAGCCCATGGCGTCCAGATTGCGCATCTCAAAACGGCGACCGGCGCGATTGAGATCGCCCGCTTTTTCCCCCAGACCGTAATAACGCTCTTCCGGGTAGCGGCGCTGGTAGTGGGCCGAGCCGTCACCGTCCACCGCCAGCATATAGGCCCCGGTTTTACGGTCACTGGCCAGCGGCAGCCAGCTGCCGTCGGCGCTGCGATACTCCCATTCCAGCCACAAAGGCTGGTGAACCGTCACCCGCAGCCTGTCGCTGCTCATCACCAGCCGATCCTCAAACTGCTCCAGCGCATAGCCCGGCAGGCTAAAGCCCTGATTGCTCAGACGATCGCGCCCCTCCCAAGGCACATCGTCCGTCGGCGCAATGCTCCAGGTTCGGTCCAGCGCCAGCTCGCCACGGCGTTGGATCAGCACGCGGAATAGGCCCTGCTCCAGTACGCGCAGGCAAAACAGATGTTGATCGTCCACCCGCAGCTCCACGCCCGCGGCGTCCTGTGCTGCCAGCACCCAATGCTTTAACGTCTTCATGCACTTTTCCTTTTATCTGCCGGTGTGCGGCGTTCTGCTATCAGGGCAATCAGGAAAACCGCCCCAATCAGGTCAAAAAATCCCATCGCGATAAACAGCGGGTTGAAGCCGATATTGTCGGCCACCGCACCTATCAGTAATGAAAACAAGAAGCTGGCGACCCACGCGGAGGATCCGCGCATGCCGTTAACCGTCGCCACCTGACTTTTATCGAATGACTCGACCACCACCGCGCTCAGCATGCAGGAGATCACCTGATGCCCGAATCCGCCGATGGAGATCAGCGCGATGGCGGCGTATGGGCTTTCGGTGAGTGCCACCAACGCCAGTGACAGCATCAAGAACGCGCCGGTCACCGAGCTGGCAACAATCGAGTTAATGCGGGTGCAGCCGAAGAATTTGCGATACAGCGTGGTGAGATAGCCGCTGGCGACGCTGCCCAAGTCCGCCGCCAAGAATGGCAGCCACGCGAACATCACGATGTGTTTGAGGTCCATACCGCGCTCGTTCGCCAGATAGAGCGGCACCCAGAAGCTAAACACCGCCCACGCGGGTTCCGCCAGAAATGCCGGGATGGCAATGCCGTAGAATTTCTTGTTTTTGCAGACGATTTTTAGCGATTTGATGAAAGGTAAACGAGTCTGCTGAGGCTCATTGTCTTGGCGAATCAGCGCCAGCTCTTCTTTGCTCAGGTTGGGGTGATTTTCCGGCGCGTGGTAGAACTTCCACCACAGCAGCACCCACAGCATCGATAGGATGCCGCAGAACAGGAAAGCGCCGCGCCAGCCGAAAGAGAGGTGAGCCACCAGAATAATCGGCGGAGCCAGCATGGCACCAATGGAGAAGCCCACCCCGGCCCAGCCTGCGGCCACCGGGCGCTCTTTGCGCGGGAACCAGTCGGAGATGGCTTTGGCGTTGGCGGGCGTGGCGGCCGCCTCGGCGCTGCCCATGAAGAAGCGCAGGATAGCCAGTTGGATCCAGCCCCCTGCTCCGGCGTGTAGCATACAGACCACGGCCCAGACCGAGGCACAAATCAGGAAGCCCAGTTTTAGGCCAATGACGTCAATCAGCCAGCCACACAGCGGTTGGAAAATGGTGTAGGCCGCCTGAAACGCCGCCACGATGTAAGAGTATTGTTCGGTGGTCATATTGAGGCTGGTTTTCAGTTCAGCCGCCAGCAACCCCAGCGAGTTGCGGGTGATGTAGTTGACCGTCACGCCGAGTAAAAACAGCGCCAGCATCCACCAGCGTAATGCCCTGATTTTGCGTCTTCCTGACGTCACGACGTCGGTATTGATCTCAATCGTCATTGTTATTTTCTCCTCACGGGTCAGCACTCTAGCTGCCAGCGATGGTTATTGTTTGAGTACCCTAGACGACTGTATGCAGGCTGATTTGTGAGCGGAACGTGATTCTTTGCAAGAATTTTCATGGAGTGGCCGGATTTGCGAGCCTCGCCCTGAAAAAGCCTAAGATTACGGACAAAATCCTTTATGAAAATTTTTTCATTTTCGAATTTGAAGGAGATCACAATTTGAACGGAAAGCTAAAAATCCAGCAAATTGCTGACCATACGGGGCTGTCGATCAGCACGGTTTCGCGCGTGTTGGCCGGAAAAAGCAATACCAGCGCGCGGGCCAGAGAGCAGGTGTTGAGCTATGCAAAATCACAGGGCGTACTCAGCGGCTTGTCCACCGGGCGGCTGATGCTCAATAACATCGTGGTCTTCGCCCCGGCCCGTGCCTTCGACGCTCGCAGCGATATCTTCTACTACAAGGTGATTCAGGGGATTGTCGCCGCCGTCAGCCAGCACGACGTGCGGGTTCGCTACTGCGCGTTAGAAGAGAGTGACGCAGATGTCGCGCTGTTTATCGCCAAAATGACCGATACCCAAACCGACGCCGCGCTGCTGGTTGGCATTGACGATGCGCATATCCACCAGCTTGCCGCCGACTTGGCTAAACCCTGCGTGTTGATCAACTGCCACGATCGGCTGATGCGCCACGACAGCGTGTCGCCGGATCATCAAACCATGGGCGATTTCGCCACCGACTACCTGTTCACTCAAGGGCATCAGCGGATCCTCACGCTCCAGTGTCTGCGCCGCCACACCATGGAGCTGCGGCTGGCGGGCATCAAAGAGGCTTTCGCGCGGCACAATCTGGCCTTCAACGATAGCCAGCATCTGGTCACGACCTCGGGGTTTGGCGCGCAAGAAGCTGAACAGGCGATGCTGAATTATCTGGATACTCTACCCGGCGAGCAGCCGATGCCGACGGCGATTCTGGCGGGCGGTGATTTTATGGCGGCGGGTGCCGTGGCGGCCTTGGTTAAACGCGGATTTGCGGTGCCGACAGACATCAGCGTGATGAGCACCGACGGCTTTAATCTGGCAGAAATTCACGACGTGGCGCTCACCGCCGTCCACGTGCCGCGCGACGAGCTGGGCGTGGAGGCCATTTCCCTGCTGCAGCGCCGCCTGTTTCGCCCCGAAGCCCCCTGCTCTAGCGTGCTGCTACAAGGCAAGCTGGTGACCCGTAACTCGGTGCGCAAGGTCAGCGGTCGCGCGCTTCATCCGGCGGTCACTTCGCACAATCATCAGCTTTATGATGATAACCAAGAGGCGGTCGAGCACAGATAAATCCCATCTTTCGCTGGCGGGGCGTGCAGCCGGACTATACTCAATATCAATGAATACTTGTCACTCTTAAGCTTCACTTATCGATAAGGAGAGTTGTTATGAGTCACGGTACAAAACAGAGATCCCCCCTCGGCGTTATTCCTCCCTATATTCTCAATCGCATTATTGAGCACGGCTCAGAGCCGCAGAAGAAGTGCGCGCGCCAGACGCTGGTTCACGTCAACACCCTGATGGCCGAGGCTTACGCCAAGCCCAAAGGGGTGAAAACCGCCAAGGGTGGTCAGGTCGAGCGGGATATTTATGATGCGCAAAACGGCACTCGCCTGCCCGGCAAGTCGGTGAGAAAAGAGGGCCAGCCGAGCAATGGCGATGTGGCGGTCGATGAAGCTTACGACTACCTCGGCGTGACTTATGATTTCTTCTGGCAGGCCTATCAGCGCAACTCGCTGGACAATAAAGGGCTGGCGCTGCTCGGCTCGGTACATTACGACGAAGGCTATCAAAACGCTTTTTGGAACGGCCAGCAGATGGTATTTGGCGACGGCGACGGTGAGATTTTTAATCGTTTCACCATCGCCATCGACGTGGTCGGCCACGAGCTGTCGCACGGTGTAACCGAGAGTGAGGCCGGGCTGGTTTATAGCGGCCAGTCAGGCGCGCTGAATGAATCTCTGTCCGACGTGTTTGGCTCTCTGGTCAAGCAGTTCAGCAAGAAACAGACGGCGGATAAAGCCGACTGGCTGATCGGCGAAGGGCTGTTGGCTAAAGGAATCAAGGGCAAAGGGTTACGCTCAATGGCCCATCCCGGCACCGCGTACAATGACCCGCTGCTCGGCAAAGACCCGCAGCCCGCCGACATGAAAGGCTATGTAAATACCCGCGACGACAACGGCGGCGTGCATATTAACTCTGGCATTCCAAACCGCGCCTTCTATCTGGCGGCCACCAAGCTTGGCGGCTTTGCGTGGGAGCGTGCGGGCTATGTCTGGTATGACACGGTGTGTGACAAAGCGCTGCCGCAGGATGCCGACTTTGCCACCTTCGCGAAGAAAACAATCGAACATGCTGAGAAGCGCTTCGACGCTGCCGTAGCTCAGGCAGTGAAAGAGGCGTGGGAGCAAGTTGGGGTTATCTGATGAAACCACTAGAAACGCTGGAAAGCAGCGCCGTCATCGAAATGTATCGCGAAGGCGGCATGGCGTTTATCCCTAAACTCAACGGTCCCCGCCGAGTCGCTATGGCGGGGATGAGTGAAGACAAACGCCAGCAGATTTGCCAATTAATCAACCAGTCGCTGCCCTACGCCGAGCCGCCGGAGCAGGCCGGGCGCGGCGATCAGCGCTATTATCGGCTGGAGATTTCTTACGCTACGGCCCAGCAGTCGGGCAGTCTGGTGCTGATTATTCCGGAAACCCAGACGCCCGCCGAGCTGATTGAGTTGTGGAAATCGGCCCAGCCCGAGGGCTAGTCACTGTAGGGCTGATAGCTGAAAAGCACCCGCTTTTTGGAAATCATCCCGTGGCCGTGTTCACAGAAGTAATCTACTGCGCCGCAGGCTTTTAGCGTTTGCAGCGGCTGCTGGCAATCCGGGCAGAGCGCCGTCTGCTGATAGTCCGTGTTACAGCTTTCACAGTGAGAGTGATTGCTCACCCAACTCATGGGTTGAGTACAAACCGGGCAAAGTGCTTCCATCTTCTCTCGCTCCCGTTAAATGACGCCCAAGGCGCGTAATAGATAAAGCCCCAGCGCGGTGGTGAAAAATGAACCCAGCGTGGTGACAGCAATAATGTTCGCAGCAAGCGTAGCATTTCCGCCCAGCGCGCGCGTCATAACATAGCTGCCCGCCGCCGTTGGCGTGCAGGAGAAGAGGAAAATCACCCCGAGCGCCGCACCGCGAAAACCGAGCAACCAGCCGCCTAAAGTCATCAACGCCGGCACAAAAATCACCCGCGACGCCGAGGACCAAGCCGCCACGTTGGAGCTACGGAACATGGTTCGCCAATCCAAACTGGCTCCGGCACAGAGCATCGCCAGTGGCAGCGCCATGCCTGAGATAAACTCGCCGGTTTTGCCAATGGTGTCTGGCATCGGCAAGTGGCTGTATTGGAAGGCCAGACCGAGCAGCAGGCCGATAATTAGTGGGTTAGTGACAATGCCGCGCAGAATTGGCCGCAGCCCGACGCGCTTGCCAGAGCCGCCCTGCAAACTGCGGGTTAAGGTTATGACCGAAAGCACGTTGAACAGAATCACCGTGACCGCCAGATACATCGACCCCAGCGCGATGCCGTCATTGCCGAAAGCCAGCGAGGCGTAGGCCAGCCCGGCAATCCCTGTGTTGGCGCGAAATCCGCCCTGCACAAAGATGCCCCGCTCGCGCGGATCTTTCACCAGTTTGATTGCCACCAGCTCTAACAGCAGAAATGAAATGATGGTGCCGACTGCGCCATAGGCGGCCAGCGGCAGGTTGGAACCCGAGGTGTCGTGGCCCTGCGCCACGCTGAAGAACAGCAGGCAAGGCAGCGCGATATTGAAGACCAGACGACTGGCTTTCTCATTGAAGCTGTCGTCCATTAGTCCGGTACGACGCAACCACATGCCGAGGATTAATATCAGTAAATTAGGAACCGTAACGCCAAATGCAAAACTCCAGGTTTCCCAAAACATCCGTTCCTTCCCTGCCGTCGAGGCCAAAAAAAACGAGGTACATTTTCATGTACCTCATCAGATTAAGATTTATTTTTCAGGTGCTGCAACAGGCGCTTACGCTTACGCTGCTGGTGCGGAGAAAGCGTGTTCTTTTTGCCTTCGTACGGGTTTTCGCCTTCTTTAAATTGAATACGAATTGGCGTACCCATGACTTTCAGTGAACGACGGAAGTAGTTCATCAGATAGCGTTTGTATGAATCAGCCAGATCCTTCACCTGATTACCGTGGATAACCACGATTGGCGGGTTATAACCCCCGGCGTGCGCATATTTCAGCTTCACGCGGCGACCATTCACCAATGGTGGCTGATGGTCGTCGGCCGCCATCTGCATGATGCGCGTCAGTAAGGAAGTGCTTACACGGGTGGTCGCGCAGGTATAAGCTTCAGTTACGGATTCGAACAGGTTGCCTACGCCGCTGCCGTGCAGAGCAGAAATGAAGTGGATACGGGCGAAATCAACAAAGCCGAGACGCAGGTCTAGCTGGTCTTTCACCTGAGCACGGGCCTCTTCGCTCATGCCATCCCATTTGTTGACCACAATAACCAGTGAGCGCCCACTATTGAGGATAAAGCCTAACAGCGAGAGGTCTTGGTCGGAGATGCCTTCGCGGGCGTCGATAACCAGCATCACCACGTTGGCATCTTCAATCGCTTGCAGGGTCTTGATCACTGAGAACTTTTCAACGGTTTCAGTGATTTTACCGCGCTTACGCACACCGGCGGTGTCGATCAGAACGTATTCACGCTCATCACGGGTCATCGGGATGTAGATACTGTCGCGAGTGGTGCCCGGCATATCGTAAACCACCACACGCTCTTCGCCGAGAATACGGTTAGTCAGTGTGGACTTACCTACGTTCGGGCGGCCGACGATAGCCAGTTTGATTGGCAGAGATTGCGGGTCGAAGTCATCTTCAACGTCGGCTGGGATCTCATCGTCGTCCTGACCGCCTTCCAATTCCGCCCAGTAAGCGGCGTTGGCTTCTTCTTCGGTCAGCTCAACTTCTTCCGGCTTCTCGCCGACGAACGGCACTAACACGTGCTCGATAAGCTGAGTCACACCACGGCCATGAGAAGCGGCAATGGCGTAGACGTCGCCAAGGCCCAGCGAGTAGAAATCGCCGGTGGCGGTGTCTGGGTCCAGACCGTCAGTTTTATTAGCAACCAGGAAGGTGGCTTTCTCACGGCTACGCAGATGCTGAGCAATGCCCTGATCGGCAGGCATCAGGCCCGCGCGCGCATCCACCATGAACAGCACGATGTCAGCTTCTTCAATGGCTAACAGAGACTGGCCTGCCATGCGGGTTTCAACGCCGTCTTCAGTCCCATCGATACCGCCGGTATCAACGATGATGAATTCATTACCCTCAATTTCAGCACGACCGTACTTGCGGTCACGCGTTAGCCCCGGGAAATCCGCAACCAGCGCGTCACGCGTCTTGGTTAAACGGTTAAATAAGGTGGATTTACCCACATTCGGGCGCCCAACAAGCGCGACGACAGGTATCATTTTAAAGCCTCTGTTTTTATAAACTAAGTGCAAAACGCAAAGAGTTACAGCACGACGCAAAGCCGTAAAAACGCTATAAATCAAATCATTACATCGCAAGCTGTGAAATTCACCTGCGCATATTTCAGAATACGAAACGGCCCCTGAGATTTTCAGGAGCCGTTTTAAGCCCGTTAGGGCCAAGCGCTACGAGCGACTATTGGCGACGATTAGCGAGTGAAGGAGTAAACCTCACCGCCCTTCGCCTGCACGACCAGCTTGTCGCTTGCCACGATTGGCGCAGCCAAGAAGCCGGAGCTGTCAACTTTCTGCTGAGCCACGAAACGGCCATCAGTGGTGTTGATCCAGTGCAGGTAGCCTTCCGAGTCGCCGACCACAATATAACCATTATACAACACTGGCGCGGTCAGGTTACGGTGCAGCAAATCACTTTGACGCCACAGGCTAACGCCGCCTTGGGTGTCGAGCGCCATCACGCGGTCATCTTGGTCAACCATGTAGATGTGACCCGCGTCGACGATGAAGTCATTGATCGAGCCAACGTCACGTTTCCACATGATTTGACCAGAACGCAGGTCCATCGCCACCAGATTGCCGTTATAAGCCAGCGCGTAAACTACGCCGTCAACGATGATTGGCGTGGTGTCCACGTCGCTCAGGCGGTCGATTTCAGTCGCGCCGCTTGGCTGAGAAATACGTTGCTGCCAGATCAACTGACCTTCTTTCATCAGCACCGCGCTCACGCGTCCGTTGTCGCCACCAACAATGGCTGCACCGAAGGCAGTTGCAGGGGCTGACTCACCGCGCAGAGACAGGGTTGGCATATCGAGGTTGGCGGTCCATTGGATAGTACCGTCAGCCTCGCTCAAGCCTTGCAGCATGCCGTTGCCGGTATGGATGATCACCAGACCGTCGCTGACCACTGGGCGAGAAAGTGCTTCACCCGCCACTTTGGTCTGCCATGCAACAGTACCGTCCGCGCTGTTGAGTGCGTAAACGATCGCTTTTTCGCTGCCCACGTAGATGTGTGAGCCAGCAGCAGTCACGCCGCCAGACAGCAATGCAGGACGATTTTTGGAGAAGAAACCGGTTTTTTCCGACAGGTTCACTTTCCAGTTCTCTTTGCCGCTGTCAGCATCAAGAGATTTCACAATACCGAAACGATCGGCTGCGAAGATGGTGTTGTCCTGCCAGGCCGGACGCAGATGAGAGTAGAAATCGCCTACGCCATCACCCACCGACGTGCTCCACACTTTCGTTGGTGTGAACTGATTTTCAACTTTCGGCAACGGGGACATCTTAACGACGTCTTCTTCGCTGTTAAACAAAGAACAGCCACTCAACAGGGCAACGGAAACCCATCCTACCAAGAGTGTTTTACGCAATTGCATCGGGGTTCCCCTTAGCTGGATAAGTTGTTCAATTTCATACGCAACACGTTCTGTAGCGTCTGAGAAGGTTTAGAATCAAGGCCCTTGCTGAAGGCTTCACGCGCGCCCTTGGCATCGCCTTTCGCCAGCAAAACGTCACCGCGAACATCTTGTTGCAGTGCAATCCAGCCTTCACCCTTCACGCCGTCGAGCGTTTTGAGTGCGTCATCAAATTTCTTTTGCTGCGACTGAACGCGAGCCAAACGCAGGCTAACCAGAGAGAGTAAATTCTCTTCTTTGGCCTGAGATTGTGCGGCGACCAGCTGCTTTTCGGCGTTAGCGAAATCTTTCGCTTCCACGAAATGGTCAGCCAGCTGGAGTGAAGCGAACACGCCGTAGTTATTTTTATTGCTCTGCGCGAATTTCTCTAAATCTTCAACGCCCTGCGCTTTCTTATCCGTCACGGCCTGATTGGCCTGCTGGAAAGCCACAGAAGAGTCAGCCATGGCTGTGCTCTCGTGGGACTGCCAGTAACGCCAGCCACCCAGAGCAGCGATGCCGAGTACAACGCCAATCGCCAGCGCTTTACCGTTTTCTGCAAAGAAACGACGTACAGCGTCAACTTGTTCGTTTTCAGTGGTATAGACTTCCACGTGGTCCTTCTCCTTAACCTATCATCGAGGCCAAGCGCGCAGCGAGTTCGCTTTGCGCCAGCGTTTCTTGCTCACCGCTTTGCAGGTCTTTAACTACTACCTGACGGGCCGCGACTTCGTTTTCACCTAATACCAGAGCGACGCGCGCTCCCCATTTATCAGCGCGGGCAAATTGCTTTTTGAAATTACCGCCGCCGTAGTTAGTCATCACTCTCAATGCAGGAAGCTCATCACGCAGTGACTCGGCAACTTGCATTGCTGCGCCCTGAGTACCAGGGCCGACAGAAATCACATAAGCATCTACTGTCGCAGGTGCTTTAAAATCTGGGTTAACAGCCTGAATCAACAAGATCAGACGCTCAAGCCCCATCGCAAAACCGACGGCTGGCGTTGCACGACCACCCAGTTGCTCGACCAAACCATCATAACGGCCGCCGCCACACACAGTACCCTGTGAGCCGAGGCTAGTCGTTACCCATTCGAACACGGTGCGGTTGTAGTAATCCAAGCCGCGAACCAGACGCTGGTTAACCGTATATGGGATACCTGCTTGCTCTAAAAGTTCACACAAGCCAGCAAAGTGTTCTTTAGATTCCGCATCAAGATAATCCGCCAGCTCCGGCGCGTCATTCAACAGCAGTTGAACGTCTGGGTTTTTCGAGTCCAAAACGCGCATCGGGTTGGTGTACATGCGACGCTTGCAGTCTTCGTCCAGCTTCTCTTTATGCTGCTCAAGGAAAGCCACCAGCGCGTCACGGTAGTTAGCGCGAGCTTCCAGAGAGCCGATAGAGTTCAGCTCCAGCGCGACGTGATCGGCGATACCCAGCGCACGCCACCAGCGGGCGGTCATCATGATCAGTTCAGCATCAACGTCCGGGCCTTGCAGGCCAAAGACTTCAACACCCATCTGGAAGAATTGACGATAGCGGCCTTTTTGCGGACGCTCGTAGCGGAACATCGGGCCGATGTACCACAGGCGTTGTTCTTGATTGTACAGCAGACCATGTTCAATACCGGCGCGCACGCAGCCAGCAGTCCCTTCTGGGCGCAAGGTCAGGCTTTCACCATTGCGGTCTTCGAAGGTATACATCTCTTTTTCGACCACGTCGGTAACTTCACCGATGGCGCGTTTGAATAACGGGGTCTGCTCTACAATCGGCATACGGATTTCGCTGTAACCGTAACTACCCAGCACCTGCTTAAGGATGCCTTCGACACGTTGCCACAGCGCGGTATCTTCCGGCAGGTAGTCGTTCATGCCACGGATGGCCTGGATATTCTTTGCCACGTCAATTCTCTATCGTTTTTATAAAAAATGAACCCGATAGTCGGGTTCAATATAATGCAGGCGCGGATGGGCGCCTGCAACCGATGTTACTTTTCAAGATGATTGATAACGATACGTTTACTCTCATCCATAATGGCGGCTTTCGCGCGGATCTTCGCTTCGAGCTGGTCGATCATTCGCTCGTTGTCGAAACGATCTTTCTGGCGCACGCCATCTTCATAGAAACCGCTTTTGTTATGACCGCCGGTCACACCAATGGTCGATACCAGCGCTTCGCCCGGACCGTTAACCACGCAGCCAATGATCGACACGTCCATTGGCGTGATCAGATCTTCAAGGCGCTGTTCTAACGCATTCACGGTGCCGATGACGTCAAACTCCTGACGCGAGCAGGTCGGGCAGGCAATAAAGTTAATGCCGCGCGCACGAATGCGCAGTGACTTCAGGATGTCGAAGCCGACTTTAACCTCTTCCACCGGATCCGCCGCCAGAGAGATACGCAGCGTGTCGCCGATCCCTTCAGAAAGCAGCATACCCAAACCGATCGCTGACTTAACCGATCCACTGCGCATGCCACCCGCCTCGGTGATCCCAAGGTGCAGAGGTTGATCAATGCGCGCGGCGAGTAAACGATAAGACTGCACGGCGAGGAACACGTCGGAGGCTTTCACGCTGACTTTAAACTGGTCGAAGTTCAGGCGGTCAAGGATATCAACGTGGCGCATCGCAGACTCAAGCAGGGCTTCCGGCGTAGGTTCACCGTACTTTTCCTGAATGTCTTTCTCGAGCGAGCCGCCGTTAACACCGATACGGATCGGGATATTCTTGTCGCGCGCGCAATCCACTACCGAGCGAATGCGCGATTCGTTACCGATATTGCCCGGGTTGATGCGCAAGCAGTCAACGCCGTACTCGGCAACTTGTAGCGCGATACGGTAGTCAAAATGGATATCGGCGACCAGCGGGACGTTAACCTGCTGCTTGATGAGCTTGAATGCTTCGGCGGCGTCCATGGTAGGAACAGAAACACGGACGATATCAACGCCAACACGTTCAAGGGCTTTGATCTGTGCCACGGTTGCGGCGACATCGGTGGTACGGGTGTTGGTCATTGATTGCACAGCAATCGGCGCACCATCACCGATAGGCACCTTGCCGACGTAAATCCGGGTTGATTTCCGACGGGTGATGGGTGCTTGGTTATGCATTACTTACTCTCCACAGTTGCAAAGAATCTGAACAGCTGCCGATTATTCGGCAGCCAAAGTCAGACGAGCAACACGGCTGGACTTGATAAAACGACTTAAATCAACCGGCTTACCTTGATACTGAATTTCAACAGCAGCAGGTGCCCCGATTTTTAATTTGTAAGGCGCAGTACCTTTAACGCTCAAGGTTTCACCGCCCTTCTTCATGCCGCTGAACAAGGTCTTGCCAGAGGCATCGTCAATCTGCAACCAGCAGTCTGACTTAAAGGTCATTGCAACAGCGTCGGCATCTGCTGCTGGCGTTGTCGAATCGGCATTTGCCGTCGGCAGGCCGTTTTGTGCAACTGGCTGGCTTGGCGATACGGCAGCAGGAGCCTGCTCAGTATTGCTGGCTGGCGCATTGGCTGCACTTGAAGTGTCTAATGGCACTGAATTAGCTGGCTGAGAAGACGCCGCGCCTGCCGTAGCATCAGCAGGAGCCGTGCCCTGAGTTGGCGTGGTTTCAACCGGGGCTGAATTTGGGTTATCACCCGTGTTCAGAGCAATAGATTGCCCCTGGCCATTGTCCTGATTCAACTGAGCCGTTGACTGGTCAGCCATCGTCGCGATTTCTTGCTGCTGGGCTTGATGATTTTGCCACCACCATGCACCCGTCAAGCCAATCACCACAAACACCACGAGCCAAGTAAAGCCCATCAACCAGCCATCGCGCTTCTTGCGAGATTTGCCGAGTGCGAACCCTTGCATCGAGGCAACTTTCGGCACTTTGATTGGCGCTTGCTTGCCAATCATGCTTGAAAGCTCTTCTTCAGGAACGTGAACTAATTTAGCGTACGAGCGAATATAGCCACGCAGGAAAGTCGGCGCGAGGTCGGCCGGCGTGGTTTCTTCTTCAATTTGGCGAATAGTCGAGACTTTCAGGCATAGGCGTTCTGCAACGGCCTGATGACTAAGTCCCAGCTGTTCACGAGCTTGACGTAGGCGTTCGCCTGTCGTCATTGTGGCTTTATTTTCTTGAGAGGCTTCAGTATTCATTAGCTAAGAACTGCTGGTACTGTTGGGATTGTGGAAAACTTCGCGCCAGCTGCTTGCCGTAGCGTTGAACGCTAACCGGGTTGCTTGCTAACGCAGCGAAACGAATTTGTAACATGAGGCTTTCAGCACTGGCTGGCAGAACATGTTGGTAGACATCGAGCAACACTTGCGCTTGTGCGCGGTTCCCGGCAGCAAACTGTTTGGTTGCCTCAGTGAGCAAAGGCGCACCTTTATCAGGATCAATTTTCAATGCCCGACTCAGTAACACACGTGCTTCCTCATTCTGATTGGCCTTCAGAAAACAGTAGCCTGCGTTTTCCAGACTGTCAGCCACCTGACCGTAATCAGGGACATTGGCAGCGGCGCTAAACTGCTGTTGTGCCGGTACATACTGCCCTAAACCACACAAAAACGCACCGTAATTATTAAGCACGGTTCCATTTTGCGGAGCCAGCTTCAAAGCCTGCTGATAACGGCTTTCTGCTGCGCCATTATCGCCGTTTTTTTGCTCGTAAAGCGCCATGCCCAACTGGGTGCGATAATCGTTTGGCGCGCTATCGACGGCTTTCTGCAGATTCTGCTTCGCGCCGGACATATTGCCCTGAGACAAATAGGCCATGCCCAGCTGCAAACGGGTCTGCGAAGCACTGCCCGCTGCGGCCTGTTCTGACTCTTTTGGCGAACTGGAACAGCTCGCCAACAGGCAGACAGTAAAGCTTAGCGCAATTGCCTTGGTCCATCTGGTTTTAATCGTCATGCTAAATCCCTTTATTCTGCCACCGACCACGTTTCATCTTGGCGAAGCCTATTGGCTCCAGCAGATGCTGTTCAGATTAAGCCCAGCGACGTCGCCGTCCGGGCTCCAGAAAACACAACAAATGACTCGCCTTCACCCACAAAGTACTGAATTTAGACGGCTTTAATCGCGATGGCGTCACCGGCCATTTTTTTCTTCAGCGTGCGCTTCGTACGGTCAATAACATCACCTGCTAACTGACCACAAGCGGCGTCGATATCGTCGCCACGGGTCTTACGCACAATGACGGTAAATCCGTAATCCATCAACACTTTAGAGAAGCGATCGATACGGCTGTTGGAGCTGCGGCCATACGGCGCGCCGGGGAACGGGTTCCATGGGATCAGGTTGATCTTGCACGGGGTGTTCTTCAGGCGTTCAGCCAGTTCGTGCGCGTGCTCTGTGCCATCGTTGATATGGTCCAGCATCACGTACTCAATGGTCACGCGGCCTTGGTTAGCATTGGATTTGCCAATGTAACGCTCAACGGCGGCGAGGAAAGTGTCGATGTTGTATTTGCGGTTAATCGGTACGATTTCATCGCGAATGGTGTCATTCGGCGCGTGCAGAGAGATAGCCAGCGCGACGTCAATCATGTCACCCAGTTTGTCCAGCGCAGGTACCACGCCTGAAGTTGACAGCGTAACGCGACGTTTTGACAGACCGAAACCGAAGTCATCCAGCATGATTTCCATCGCTGGAACCACGTTGTTCAGGTTGAGCAGCGGCTCACCCATACCCATCATCACCACGTTGGTGATTGGACGCGTACCGGCAACCTTGGCAGCACCGATGATTTTCGCAGCACGCCAGACTTGCCCGATGATTTCGGACACGCGCAGGTTACGGTTGAAGCCCTGCTGCGCCGTGGAGCAGAAAGTACACTCGAGGGCACAACCTACTTGCGAGGAGACGCAGAGCGTGGCGCGATCGCCATCAGGGATATAAACGGTTTCGACCAACTGCCCGCCAACCTGAATGGCCCATTTGATGGTGCCATCGGTGGAGCGTTGTTCGGAAGCCACTTCCGGTGCGCGAATTTCAGCAACGCGGGCCAGCTTCTCACGCAGCGCTTTGTTGATATCGGTCATCTGCTCGAAATCATCGCTGCAATAGTGGTACATCCACTTCATGACCTGATCAGCACGGAACGGTTTTTCGCCCATGTTGATGAAGAACTCGCGCATTTGCTTACGGTTAAGGTCAAGAAGGTTAATTTTGGCAGCGTCAGGCTTGACAGTATTCACTGCATCGGCTGGCTGTGGAGTCGGTTGTGCAGTCATATCAGACAAATTTTGCTCAGGCGTGTTTGTTTCAAACATAATTCGAATTAGCCTCGTTGTTACACGTTATGGCGTCAGGGAAGTGCAGAGTCATTGAGTGGCGACCTGCAATGTAGTGTATTTCAAAGTCGCTTGTTACTAAGCTTTGGACTTCAAAAATACTTGCGCCCCGAAGAGACTGACTCATTCGGGGCGCAACATTGTACAAATTTTAAGGCTGGGTTGCTATGTTTGCAGCGTCTCACCCACATATTTATTGTACATATGGGTGAACAGCGGCAAAAAAGTCCGGCCAGAAAATCTTAACGCGGGCAGATTTCGCTTTCGGTGAAGAAGTAAGCGATTTCGCGCTGTGCTGATTCAACTGCATCAGAACCGTGAACGGCGTTAGCAGTGAAGCTGTCAGCGAAGTCAGCACGCAGAGTACCAGCCAGTGCGTTGTCTGGGTTAGTTGCGCCCATGATGTCACGGTTACGCTGAACGGCGTTTTCACCTTCCAGAACCTGAACCATGATTGGACCAGAAGTCATGAACTCAACCAGACCGTCGAAGAAAGGACGACCTTTGTGTTCTGCGTAGAAGCCTTCAGCCTGCTCTTTAGTCAGTTTCAGCATTTTAGACGCGATGATGGTGAAGCCAGCGCGTTCGAAACGCGCGTAGATTGCGCCGATGTCGTTGTTAGCTACTGAGTTTGGCTTGATGATGGAAAAAGTACGTTCGATAGTCATGAAAAACCTCTGGCTGACTCTTATAGGTAGGGCCGGTTAATTTAATGTTATACCTGCCGTAAAATGGCGCCGATTATAGGGGGCGAAGTTACGCTTGCCTACCCGAATCACAACATTTCGTTAAAAAAAAGTGAGCTGAGACTACATCTGTAACCTAAAGCCCACTTTCATGATGATCACACCTTGCCGGAAGACGGAATAATATTGCGCAGCCAACTGCCCCACTTGCGCTGATAGAAAGGCTGGGTGTGACTGATGAGATAGTGGCTAATGCCGCGCTCTTTCTCAGAAACAATGCAGAAATCAACCGGTTGGTCGTCTGGCGACGTCTCGCTCGCCACGTTACCTGCTTCGCGAATTAACGCGTCCACTTCGGCCTCGGTGCCATCCGCTTCAACACCCACCAGCAGGTTTGGCAGCTCATCGACCGCTTTATCATGAATTAGCGCCAAGAAGGCGCGGCGCACCGGTTTTTTCTGGCTAAACAAGGTGGTCAGCGCGTCAATCATCGCCGAAGGATACTCTTCCGGCTGACCAATCATTATCTGACTCTCTTTGTCCAACACCAGCTCGGCCGGTGCGGTCAAACCGCCAGTGTTCAACAGCAGCGTCACTTCACTTGGGGTGAATTCTTTGCCGTATTCTGACTTGGGATTGAGGAACAGCTCCTCGCCCTGCGTCATTTCGAACAACACGCGTGCAGGAAGAGCCACAAAAGCCTGCTCGTCCGGGCTTTCACCCGCACTGGCGCGCTCGAGCACTTCCAGCGATGAGAACAGAGGGATGATTGACGTGCCATCCTGCTTTTCCCAATGCAGCAGGTTCAACTCGCTGCCCGCGTGGATAGCGACTTCACCCGCGCCCTCTTCTTCCTGACCCGCGTCGCCCAACACGTAGACGGTGGCTTCCAAAAGAGTCTGGTAAAACGCCGGGCGATAAGCCGCTTCTGTCACGGAAAGGCGCAACAAACGCTCTAGTTCATTCTCGCCATTATTGGCTGCGGCTGCCGCTGGCAGGTGATCGTGCGGGACACTCATGTTGTTTCACTCCGATAAAACGGGGCGCTTCTCAGCGCCCCGTTATGGTCTTTCTATCTTACCGATGAATTTATTTTGCTTTCGCCAACAGCAGGTTAGCGACGGTACGCACACCGATACCGGTCGCGCCAGCGGCCCACTGGTCAACAGCGCCTTTGCGGTAAGTGGCTGAACAGTCAATGTGCAACCAGCCTTTTTTGTAGTTCTTAACGAAGTGGGACAGGAAGCCCGCTGCGTTGCTGGCACCGGCAGTGTGTGACGGGCTGCCCATGTTGTTCAATTCCGCGAAGTTAGATGGCAAGTAAGAACGGTGGAACTCAGCCAGAGGCAGGCGCCAGAAGGGTTCGAACTCTTCTTTCGCGCTGTTTTGCAGCTCAGCAGCCAGCTCGTCGTCGAAGCTGAACAGAGCGTGGTAGTCGTTGCCCAGCGCGGTTTTGGCGGCACCGGTCAGGGTTGCTGCATCAATCAGCAACTCAGGGTTCTGCTCAGAGGCGTCGATCAGGCCATCAGCCAGTACCAGACGGCCTTCGGCGTCGGTGTTCATCACTTCAACCGTTTTGCCATTGCGGTAGCGAATGATATCGCCCAGCTTCATCGCGTTGCCGCCTACCATGTTGTCCGCGCAGCACAGGTAGAGCTTAACGCGCTTGTTCAGGCCATTGGCCGCAGCCAGTGCCAGAGCACCCGTCAGCGTCGCCGCGCCGCCCATGTCGGACTTCATTGAGTCCATGCCCGCGCTTGGTTTCAGGCTGTAGCCGCCGGTATCAAAGGTGATGCCTTTACCGACCAAGCAGGCGTAAACAGGCTCATCGGCGTTGCCGCTTGGGTTGTAATCCAGCGCCAAGAATGCCGGTGCACGGTCTGAAGCACGGCCCACGGTGTGGATACCAGCGTAGTTTTGCTGGCGCAGGTCGTCGCCCTTGGTGATGCGATAGTGAACATGGCCATTGCCGAATTCGCACATCAGGTCCACCGCGCGAGTTGCCAACTGCTCTGGCCCTAACTCTTCTGCTGGCAGGTTGATGGTGTCGCGAACCCAGTCGATAATTTTCAGACGCTGTTGCAGGGTTTGAGTGTCTTCAGCTGATAGTTCAGCCCACTCAACGTTGCGGCTGCCTTTTGGCCCGCGGAAGCCCTGCCAGAACGCCCAGCTGTTTTCCAGATCCCAGCCTTCACCGGCCAGCGCTACGTTTTTCACACCCTGACCGTCGATACGGCGAGCTGCGCGGGCGATGGTCACCAGCGGATTGTCGGAGGTCAGATGAATAGTCATGCCTTCGGCATTAGTGCTTAATATCGCTTTTTCGCCCCAGCGTGCGTCGGCAGGCTGAGAAGACAAGAAAATCGGCATGGATTCATTGGTGGTGACTTCGGAACTCATAACTGCACTCCTGCTTTTTTATTTTTCAATGAAAGTATTATCTTCAATAACAGGCGTTTAGCCCTGACGTTCTCTAACATATTGTTGCTGTGTTCGGGTCACTTAAGACGAGAATACCGGCGGTAGCTCGCGTAAACGACTGACTGATTTCACAATCAGGTCGATAGCGTAATCTATCTCTTCCGCCGTGGTGTAACGTCCCAGAGAAAAACGCAGAGAACTGTGAGCCAGATCCTCGCTTAACCCCAGAGCGCGTAAAACATAAGATGGCTCGAGGCTTGCCGAAGTACAGGCAGAGCCAGAAGAGACGGCCAAATCTTTCAACGCCATAATCAGCGACTCGCCCTCAACGCCGCTAAAACTGACGTTAAGAATGTTCGGCGCGCTATGCTCAGGCGAGCCATTAATCTGCACGCCTTCTAATTGCTGGATACCTTGCCACAGACGGTCACGCAATGCATTCAGGCGCTGCGCTTCATTCGCCAGCTCCTCTTTAGCGATGCGGAAAGCTTCGCCCATGCCGACAATCTGATGCACCGGCAGAGTCCCGGAGCGCATACCGCGCTCATGCCCGCCGCCGTGGATCTGCGCTTCAATCCGCACTTTGGGTTTGCGGCGAACATACAGGCCGCCAATGCCTTTCGGACCATAGATTTTATGCGCGGAGAAGGACATCAGATCGACCGCCAGCTCACTGAGATCCACCGGCAGTTTGCCAACGCTTTGGGTGGCATCGACGTGGAAAATGATGTCTCGGCTGCGGCAGAGTTCGCCAATTGCCGCGATATTCTGAATCACGCCTATCTCGTTGTTTACATGCATGATTGAAACCAAAATGGTCTCTTCACGCAGTGCGGATTCAATGGCTGCGGGGGTGATCACGCCTTGAGCATTCGGGGTCAGATAGGTGACATCAAAGCCTTCTTTTTCCAGCTGCAAACAGGTATCGAGCACCGCTTTGTGCTCGGTCTGGCTGGTAATGATGTGGTTGCCCTTGTCGCGATAGGCATGCGCTGCGCCTTTAATGGCGAGGTTATCGGACTCGGTTGCGCCGGAAGTGAACACCACTTCGCGCGGATCGGCATTAATCAGCTCGGCAATCTGGTTGCGAGCGACATCGACAATCTCTTCCGCCTGCCAGCCAAAACGGTGGGAACGGGATGCTGGATTACCAAAAGTACCGTCAAAGGTCAGACATTTCATCATGGCCTCGGCTACCCGCGGGTCAACAGGCGTGGTGGCTGAATAATCCAGATAAATAGGTAATTTCATGGCGGGCATGCTCCGTACTGCACGTTCGAGAGCGAACGAGAGAGTTAAAAACGAGGGCTAGTTTAAAACGGCTGCACTGAATCTTAAAAGGAAAATAGTGCCCTACTGGCATTCTCTAGAGGAATAAAAAAGGCTGCCCAATGGCAGCCCTTTCGCGATTTTCGACCTCAAGCCATTTAGTGCAGGGCTTAAGCTCTTAAATTCACATTAATCGTTTCAAGGATGCGGCCTGAAGGCTGGCGACGCGTTTCGCCGTTTTGACGATCCGCCACTTCCAGAATCTCTTGGTTATTGACCAGTTCACCCAGTGTGATGTTGTTGAGGAAGCCGCTAATGCGCTCGCTCAGGTCACGCCACAGGGTGTGGGTCAGGCAACGTTCGCCGTTCTGGCAGCCTTCTTTACCCTGACAACGGGTTGCGTCGACTGACTCGTCAACAGCCGTGATCACCGCACCTACTGCGATTTCACTGGCGTCTTTACCCAGCAGATAACCACCGCCCGGACCACGCACACTGGCAACCAGGCCGTTTTTACGCAGACGCGAAAACAGCTGTTCCAGATAAGAAAGAGAGATGCCCTGGCGTTCGGAGATATCGGCTAAAGGAACCGGACCTTCCTGTGAATGCAGTGCTACATCAAGCATAGCGGTTACGGCATAACGGCCTTTGGATGTCAGTCTCATAGCATGGTTACCTGTTGAAGAATACGTTGGGGGTAGAACATGCAAACGAGTCTGCCATTCCCGAGTATTTCAGTCAACTATTTAACCTAGTAATTTACTCAAGTATTATTCCTTACGGGCAGCGCGTCTTTTCCGCCGCCCGCAAGAAAAAATCAATCCATTGATTTATATGCATTAAATTGAGTAAACCTTGCTAATTTCAGGCTTATTCCGCGTCTTTATGCTGCTTGTCGATCGAGGTCAAAATGCCGCGAAGGATGTTTAGCTCCTGAGATTCAGGACGCGCGCGGGTAAATAATCGGCGCAATTTGCTCATTACTTGACCGGGGTGAGACTGGCGAATAAACCCTGTTTGCAGCAAGGTTTGCTCCAAATGTTGGTAAAAACGCTCGAGGTCGTCGACCAAAGGATATGGCGTTTCTTCATATTCGACCTGAGGTTTGCCAGCTTCTTGCAGAGCAAGGTAAGCCACACGCACTTCATAAGCGATGATTTGTACCGCCATCGCCAAATTCAGCGAGCTGTATTCCGGGTTAGCGGGAATGCAGACGTGGTAGTTACATTTTTGCAGCTCTTCGTTGGTCAGGCCGACGCGCTCGCGGCCAAATACCAAGGCGACCGGGGCGGTTTCTGCGGTTTTGGCACTTTTCTCGCCGCACTCACGCGGTTCGAGCATCGGCCAAGGCAGGGTTCGCGATCGGGCGCTGGTCCCTACCACCAGACTACAACCCGCCAGCGCTTCGTCGAGAGTGTCGACGATGGTGGCGTTACCAATGACATCACTGGCACCGGCAGCTAAAGAAATGGCTTGGGAATCCGGCTTAACTAACGGATTTACCAGATATAAATTCGATAAGCCCATGGTTTTCATGGCACGAGCGGTGGAACCCATATTGCCCGTGTGGGACGTTTCTACTAAAACGATGCGGATATTGTGCAGCATACAGACTCTAAGCGTAGCGGAAAATCACAGCAGCTTAACACAACGGTAGTCAATTTTCAGAACCCCTGCTATACTGCGCGCCGTTTCCCGTATTCCCGTTCTTTAACATCCTAGTTGGAAGATATCCATGCATCCGATGCTAACCATCGCCGTGCGCGCTGCGCGCAAGGCCGGTAACTTAATTGCCAAACATTATGAAACGCCTGATTCTGTCGAAACCACTCAGAAAGGCACTAACGATTTCGTTACCAACGTTGATCGCGATGCTGAGCATCTGATTATTGACGTTATTCGGAAGTCCTACCCAAAACACACCATTATTGGTGAAGAATGTGGCGAACTGGCTGGCGAAGACAAAGACGTACAATGGATTATCGACCCACTGGATGGCACCACCAACTTCGTTAAACGTCTCCCTCACTTTGCTGTTTCTATCGCCGTGCGCATCAAAGGCCGCACTGAAGTCGCGGTAGTTTACGACCCAATGCGTAACGAACTGTTCACCGCCACTCGCGGTCAGGGCGCACAGCTCAATGGTTATCGCCTGCGCGGTACCAATGCAAAAGATCTCGATGGCACCATTCTGGCCACCGGTTTCCCGTTCAAATCCAAGCAACACGCTAACAGCTACATCAACGTGCTGGGCAAGCTGTTCAACGAGTGCGCTGACTTCCGCCGCACTGGTTCTGCTGCGCTGGACTTGGCTTACGTGGCAGCTGGCCGCGTTGACGGTTTCTTCGAAATCGGCCTGAAACCTTGGGATTTCGCCGGTGGCGAACTGCTGGTTCGTGAAGCTGGCGGCGTGGTGACTGACTTCGTTGGCGGCCACAACCACTACCTGTCAGGCAACGTAGTTGCTGGCAACCCACGCGTTGTTAAAGGTATTTTGAATACCATGCGTGAAGAACTGAGCGAAGCCCTGAAGCGTTAATTCCTTCCGCCTCGCCATGAAAAACGGACGCCCTGCGCGTCCGTTTTTTTATGTCTATTTTCCGCCGTTAGCCACGGCCAAATGGCCCGATACCGCCATCAGGCGCAGCACCGCCCGCGGTGTAGAGCAGAACGCCGGCCAACAGCAAGATTAAGCCTCCCGCTAACGCCAGCGCCGACCACGCCACGGTTTGCCATGCGGCAGGGGTACGTTTGGCACTCAGCTTCACCGCCATCGCCCGGCTATAAAACACCAGCAAGCCAATCAGCGAAACGGTAATCGACGTGCCGAGCGCCATCACCAGCGCGGACAGCACGCCCCACACATAGACACCAATCACCTTCGAAAACAGCAGCACCATGATAGCCCCGGAGCAAGGTCGCAGCCCCATAGCCAGCACAATTGTCGCCTGAGTGCGCCAGTCGCTCCCGGCCTGCAGCTGCTGGTCAGTCGGCAGGTGCTGATGCCCGCAGCCACAGTGCTCATCATGGACGTGGTTATCATCCAACGGGCGCAGGCTGTTAATGGCCAACCCTCGGCGCGGTTTCAGGCTTTTCAACGTGAAGTAGCAACGCTTGAGCGCCCGCCAGCAAAGCAAAACGCCCAGCAGCATCACCAGAATGAAACTTCCCCGCTCCAGCCAGAAGCTGCTTTGATGCAGCTGCCTCGAGGAGAGCTGCAACACGCCGAGCATCAGCGTCACCAGTAAAACCGCCACTAAACCCTGCACCACGGCGGAGGCGAAGGTCAGCTTTAAACTGTTTTTCAGCCGCGAGGGGTGAGTTGCCAGATAGGTGGTAATGACGATTTTGCCGTGCCCCGGCCCGATAGCGTGGACAATGCCGTAGATCAGGCTGAAGCCCATCAAAGTCAGCCCGGCTTTTTGCGGATTGGCTTTCACCTGCTGCAATAGCCCCGCCAGCTCCTGATGCAACTCTCGCTGCCAGATAATGCTGTTGAGCAGAATGCGCGGCCAGTATTGCCACAGGGCGGCAGCGCCGACGGCCAATAGCAGCAGGAATACCGCCAGCGGCCAGAGATCCCACGCCCAGTGGCGCTTGCGGTTTTCCATCAAATTCAATGACATTGCAGGGTCACCTTCTGCGCAAACTGCTGGCCCAAATCCATGTCTTCCGGCGGCGCGTCGGCCTTATCCAGCGACAGCGCGTAGCTTTGCAGCGACGCGTCAGGTTTCGGGGTGAAAAGCGCCAGACTGCAGCTCTGCGCCAGCTCCGGCGCGATATGCAGCGCGGTTTTATCTTTATAGGTCATGTCGACAAAGTAGCTTGGGTCGAAAGTGGAGAAGATCATCGGCGCGCCGGACAGTGGCTGCGGGGCCGCCAAAGGCATAACAAACTCCAGCACCGCCTGATCGCCTTTGCGCGACAGCTGATATTCGCTCGGCAAATCGAGATATTTTATCGGCTTGCCGTCGCGGTAGAAGTCGGTGAAGTAGTGCTGGCTCAGCACTCGCGCCATGACTTCGGCGGCCAGTTTCTTCCACACGGTAGAATCCGATTTGGCTTTCTGCGCGTCATAAAGCAGGTCCGCCGAGGTGATTTCATCCATCGTCCAGACCATTTTCAGGCCGGTCAGCTGCTGGTCCTTGGTCACCAGCGTGGTTTGCATATCAATAAAACTGTGCGGATGCGCCTGAGCTGCCAGCGGCAGTAACAGACTGCACGCCAATAAGCTTAATTTCAGGCAGGAAGAACGCCGGTTCCTGGCGCGAATAAAGGTCTTTTCCATGGTTAAGGCCCGTAAAGTCAGTGAATACCTGCTGTTAATTGTTACAAAGTAACAGTTTTTGCTGGTGCAATTAAGCGGATGAGAAAAATAACTGTGATCAGAGTTGTAAGCCGGTGTAAAACCGTGAGCTTCGCCGCGTCGCTCAACCCGTGGTTTGCTATGCTTTGCATATAATTTCACGCGTAAGTATATAGAAGGTCTTATGAGCCTAGACACAGCCCCCGTGCCTGAGCTCTCCGGTCAACAACGACGCTGCCATGTTTTGTTGATGCTGTATGCGCCGTTACCGGCAATGCAACTGGAGACGATCAGCCAAATAAATGGCACTGACCTCCCCACCACTCGGCAGGATCTTGCCGATGTTCACCGCGATATCAACCGCCTGCATCGTTTGAATATTCTGGAGTTTGGCGAGTCTGCATGCCAGTTACAAGGCGAACAGCTAGACCTGCGTCTGTGCCTGTTTCACGGACTGCGCCGCGCCCTGCGCACCTCTCCGGCCTTTATTAATCAGCACTTCTCGCCGTGGCTCCATCAGGCACTGGCACCCTATCGCTTCGCCGACAGCCATTTTTACGAGCACGAGCTGAATCGGCTGATAAGCCAGTGCGCCGCCCAGCTTAGCCGGGAGTTCAGCGAGCGAGACCAGACTTTTTTGCGCGTCTATTTGCAGTATTGCCTGTGGCAGAACCTGTCTCAAGGGGATAACAGCTTCGAACCGGCCAAACTGACTGATTTACAGTGCCAATGGCTGCGCGAAAAACCGGAGTTTACCGCCGCCAGCCGCCTGTTCACTCAGCTACAACACATCAGCGGCGGGCAGCTAGCCGAGGGTGAACGCGACTTCTTCACCCTGCTGCTGAGATTGCTGAAAAACCATCAGTACAGCAGTAGCGGCTCGTCGGAAGATGAGCAACTCACTCAGCAAGTGGCGCGATTAATTGCAAATTTTCAAGAAGTTGCCGGGATGAAGTTCAGCAGCGATGAAGGGTTAACTCGCCAACTGTTTGCCCATCTCGGCCCGGCGATTGAACGCTGCCATTTTGCGATTGGTATCGACAATCTGCTGCAAGATGAAGTCACCCGCATGTACCCAAGACTGGTGCGCACCACCCGCGAGGCGTTGGAGGATTTCCAGCTTGAGTACCAAATTCGACTTTCGGAAGAAGAAGTGGGATTAGTCGCCGTGACCTTCGGCGCGTGGCTGATGCAGGGTAACGCCTTGCACGAGAAGCAGATTTTGCTGCTGACCGACGACAACCCGCAGCTTGAAGAGGCGGTGGAGCAGCAGATCCGCGAGGCGACCCTGCTGCCACTCAATATTCAATATCAGACGCTGGCAGATTTCCAGCAGCTCGGCGCACCGGCCGGTGTCGCCATGATTGTCACGCCCTACGCCACCCAAATCACCGACGCCGACCCGCTGGTCATTCACACCCAACTGCCGTTGGCCAAAGAGCAGCGAAAACGCATTCGCTCGCTGCTCGAAGCCCATTAATCCGCCGCGACTGGCGTCACTTTTGGCCGCAAGAATATGGCCGGGGCCGCCACCAGCGCCATCACGAAGAATAACCCGGCGTGCAGATGTTCAAACAAGAAGCCGGAAATCATGGTCATCACCGCCACACCGCCGCCCATAGCTAAAGCCGAATACACCGATTGCAGGCGAATCACCTGCTCCCGAGGGCGCGAGGCAATAAAGCGCATACCCGCCAGATGGCAAACCGTGAAGGTGCCGCAGTGCAGAATTTGAATCAGGATAAGCCAAGGCAGCTCGATGAATGCCCCCATCAATGCCCAGCGCACCACGCCACAGCAGGCGGAGAGCAGCAGCAGATCGCGCGCGCTCCAGCGGCGGAACAGCTTATTGCTGAAGGTAAATACCAGCACTTCGGCCACCACGCCCAACGACCACAGATAGCCAACCACTGAGGCCGAGTAGCCTTGGTCCTGCCAGTAAATCGCGCTGAAACCGTAATAAGCCGCGTGCGCACCTTGCAGCAGGGAGACGCAGAGCAAGAAGCGCCAGACCGGCGTTTCACTCAGCAAGGCTTTCCACGAAATGGCCGGTTCGTTGTTTTCACGCTTTGCTCCCACCGGCCTGACGCTCGGGCGGAATAGCATGCCCAGCAGCATGGCGGCGATGCCGACGGTCAGCGTGTAGAGAATGGCGTTATGACCATAGACTGACACCAGCTTGCCGGTCAGCGCCGAGCCAATCACAAAGGCAATTGAACCCCAGACGCGAACTTTGCCGTAATCCATGGTGATTTGGCGCTGGAGGGTGCCGGAAAGTGCATCGGTCAGCGGCACCAGCGGGCCGAAGAAGATGCTGAATCCGGCAATGTTAATCATCAACCACGCCCAGCCGTTGCCAAACCAGTAGCCCACCACGAAGGCCAAGGTCAGCAATGCCAAAATGCGCAGGCCGGTCACTAAGTGTGCGGGATCTTTAATGGCGGGAGAGATGATTAAGGTACCGAGGAAACGCGAAACTAAGCCAGCCCCCAGCAATAAACCGATATTTTCAGAAGAGATACCCTCGCCTTTTAACCAAACCCCAAAGAAAGGCAGAAAAATTCCGTAGCTGAAAAAGTAGGTGAAATAGCTAAGTCCCAGCCAATACGTTGAACGCAGTACCATAGTTCCTCCGGTTTTTATGGCCGATACTTTGACAGAGGTCACACTAGCTAGCAATCAGGAGTAGAGGTGATAAGAGAGGAATGTAAGGCGGCTCACAGTTATGGCTGGCTATTAACAAAAAACCCGCCGAAGCGGGTTTATCTACTCATATCAAAACGCGGTAAAACCTAAGCAGTAAGACTCAGGCCGGTCGCGAAATTACGCGTAAACCGGGAAGCGTGCGCAGATATCCAGCACGTTTTTCTTCACACGTTCGATAGTGGCTTCGTCGTTAACGTTGTCCAGAACGTCACAGATCCAGCCAGCCAGTTCGCGAACTTCGGCTTCTTTGAAACCGCGACGCGTTACAGCCGGGGTACCGATACGCACGCCAGAGGTCACGAAAGGAGATTTCGGATCGTTTGGCACGGAGTTTTTGTTAACGGTGATGTTAGCACGGCCCAGCGCGGCGTCGGCTTCTTTACCGGTCAGGTTCTTGTCAACCAAGTCCATCAGGAACAGGTGGTTGTGCGTACCGCCAGAAACCACGTTGTAACCACGGTCCAGAATCACGGAGACCATAGCTTGGGCGTTTTTAGCCACTTGCTGCTGGTAAGTTTTGAACTCTGGCTCCATCGCTTCTTTCAGTGCTACCGCTTTACCGGCAATCACGTGCATCAGTGGGCCGCCCTGACCACCTGGGAATACGGCTGAGTTGAGTTTTTTGTAGAACTCTTCGCTGCCGCCTTTCGCCAGAATCAAACCACCGCGAGGACCCGCCAGCGTTTTGTGGGTGGTGGTGGTAACGATGTGCGCGTGTGGCACTGGGTTCGGGTAGACGCCTGCGGCAATCAGACCGGCAACGTGCGCCATGTCGACGAAGAAGTATGCGCCAACGCTGTCTGCGATTTCACGCATCTTGGCCCAGTCAACCACGCCTGAGAATGCAGAGAAGCCGCCGATGATCATTTTTGGCTTGTGGATTTCGGCCTGACGTTTAACGTCTTCGTAGTCGATATCACCAGCTTCGTTGATGCCGTAAGGCACCACGTTGTACAGCTTACCGGACAGGTTCACTGGAGAACCGTGAGTCAGGTGACCGCCGTGGCCGAGGTTCATCCCAAGGATGGTGTCGCCCGGTTGCAGCAGCGCGGTGTACACCGCGAAGTTAGCCTGTGAGCCAGAGTGTGGCTGCACGTTAGCGAAGTCTGCACCAAACAGCTCTTTCGCGCGGTCGATGGCCAACTGCTCTACGATATCCACGTATTCGCAGCCGCCGTAATAACGTTTGCCCGGATAACCTTCGGCATATTTGTTAGTCAGTTGCGAACCCTGAGCCTGCATAACGCGCGGGCTGGTGTAGTTTTCTGACGCAATCAGCTCGATATGTTCTTCCTGACGAACAACTTCCTTCTCCATTGCTGCCCACAACTCAGCATCATAATCGGCAATGTTCATTTCACGCTTTAACATCCGCATCTCCTGACTCAACAAACTAAAAAAAAATGCCCCTTCCGGGTTCTGCGCAACAGTGTAAATGTTTAAGACGCCTGCGGATAGAGCCTGTTTAAGGTTTTTAGGCAATCGTTTGGCTCCAGACGCGGCAAGGCTTTTATCCGTTAGGGACTTAGCGTTATCAAGGGAGTTTTCTTCAGCACATCATGCATATTTTTCAGCTTTGTGACCGCGCCCGCACGCTTTATGAAACCCATGATTGCGGCATGGCTATTTACAACAATAATCTCGCGCTATAAGATGCATTAAAAATACATGTTTAAAATTTACTGCTGAAATACGGGCCGAAGCCCAGGGAGCTAACACCATGCTAGACAGCCAAACTATCGCCACCGTGAAGTCCACCATCCCTTTACTCGCCGCCACCGGGCCGAAATTAACCGCCCACTTTTATGACCGCATGTTCGCCCATAATCCCGAGCTGAAAGACGTGTTCAACATGAGCAACCAGCGCAATGGAGACCAGCGTCAGGCGCTATTTGACGCCATCTGCGCCTATGCCGCTAACATTGAAAACCTCGCCGCGCTGCTGCCTGCCGTCGAGCGCATCGCGCAAAAGCACACCAGTTTCACCATCCAACCCGAGCAGTACAACATTGTCGGCACTCACCTACTGGCGACGCTGGATGAGATGTTCAGTCCGGGTCAGGAAGTGCTGGATGCTTGGGGCAAAGCCTACGGCGTGCTGGCCGGGGTGTTTATTCAGCGTGAAGCCGATATCTATAAAGAGAGCGCCGAGAAGAACGGTGGCTGGTCTGGCACGCGCGAATTCCGTATCAAAGAGAAGCGCCCGCAGAGTGAGTTGATCACCAGTTTCCTGCTGGAGCCGGTAGACGGCCAGCCGGTAGCCGACTTCAACGCCGGGCAATATCTGGCAGTGTATATTCGCAGCCAACAGTTGGAAAATCAGGAAATTCGCCAGTATTCCCTGACTCAGGCCCCGAACGGCAAGACCTATCGCATTGCGGTGAAGCGTGAAGAGCAAGGTCAGGTGTCGAACTTCTTGCATAACCAAGCACAGGAAGGCGATGTGGTGCATCTGGCCGCGCCGCACGGTGATTTCTTCCTCGACGTCGCGCCAAAAACGCCCGTCGCGCTGATCTCCGCCGGTGTTGGCCAAACCCCAATGCTCGGCATGCTCAACGTGCTGGCGGCTAACCAGCATCAGGCGCCTATTCACTGGCTGCACGCTGCTGAAAATGGCCGGGTTCACGCCTTCGCGGATGAAGTGAAATCATTGGGAAATCGCCTGCCGCAGCTGCAAAGCCACGTGTGGTATAACCAGCCGCAGGCGGATGATTTGCCGGGCGAGCAGTATCAATCTCAGGGTCTGATGGATCTCAGCCTGCTGAAAAGCCAGCTCGCAGACCCGGCGACCGAATTCTATCTCTGTGGCCCGGTCGGCTTTATGCAGTTCGCCGCCCAGCAGTTAGTGGCCCTTGGCGTGGCGGTCGACCACATTCATTACGAATGCTTCGGCCCGCATAAAGTGCTGTAATGTAATAGATTGCATAAAAAAAGGCTGACATCGCGTCAGCCTTTTTTATTGGCGTTTTCTGGTCATAAGACTGAAAACGGCAATTAGATCGCTTCTTCATCCTGCTCGCCAGTACGGATACGTACTACGCGCGCCACGTCGAACACGAAGATTTTGCCATCGCCGATTTTGCCGGTCTGGGCAGTGGTCATAATGGTTTCGACACAGGTATCAACGATATCGTCGGCCACCACGATCTCAATCTTCACTTTTGGCAGGAAGTCCACCATATACTCAGCACCGCGGTACAGCTCGGTATGGCCTTTCTGACGCCCAAAACCTTTCACCTCTGTCACGGTCATCCCGGTAATACCGACTTCGGCCAAGGCTTCACGGACATCATCGAGTTTAAACGGCTTAATAATCGCATCAATTTTCTTCATGGCGGACCCTTATAATCATTCATTTGCTCTCCGCCTTCCTGAGCGGCAGCGTGGTTCACATTCTGATTGCCAGCGGCAATGCACAGGCAGACGGTAAAGGTAACATAGTCAAAGAGCGTCGTGCTCACTCTTTAAAATCGGTCGCTTCCAACTCGTGACGAGAAAGCAGCTTGTAGAATTCGGTTCGGTTGCGTCCGGCAATGCGCGCCGCGTTGGTCACGTTGCCCTTGGTAATCTGCAACAGCTTACGCAGATAATTTAGTTCGAACTGATTGCGCGCCTCGACGAAGGTCGGCAGCGCGGTATTCTCCCCTTCCAAAGCCTGTTGTACCAAGGCTTCGCCAATCACTGGCGCGGAGGTCAACGCCACGCACTGCTCAATCACGTTAACCAGTTGGCGAACATTGCCCGGCCAGCTAGCGGCCATTAGGCGTCGCATGGCATCGGTTGAGAAGCTGCGCACAAAGGGCTTATGGCGCTGAGCGGCGACCCGCAGCAGGTGGTTCGCCAGCAACGGGATATCTTCCGCGCGCTCGTTCAATGCCGGTAATTTTAAGCTAACGACATTCAGGCGATAGAACAAGTCTTCGCGAAATTCGCCCTTCTCCATGGCTTTCGGCAAATTTCGGTGGGTCGCAGAGATGATTCGCACATCAACGTCGATGTCGTGATTACTGCCTACCGGGCGCACTTTGCGCTCTTGCAGTACGCGCAGCAGTTTAACCTGTAGCGTCAGGGGCATATCACCGATTTCATCCAGAAACAGCGTGCCGCCCGTCGCCGCCTGAAACAGCCCTTCCCGGCTACTGACCGCGCCGGTAAAGGCCCCTTTGGCGTGACCAAACAGCTCAGACTCAAGCAGCTGCTCGGGCAGCGCGCCACAGTTAATGGCGGTGAAGGCTTTTTTGGCTCGCGGGCTGGCGGCGTGAATTGCCTGCGCCAGCACCTCTTTGCCCGTGCCGCTTTGGCCGTTAATCAGCACGCTGACGTCAGACTGCGCCACCATATTGGCCTGCTCCAGCAGCCGCAGCATCACCGGGTTGCGGGTAACAATGGCTTCGCGCCAGCTCTCATCGCCACTCGGCGAAGAGAGTGACAGCGCGGCGTCGATGGCTTTATACAGCGCGTCGCGATCAACCGGCTTGGTAAGGAAGCTAAATACGCCCTGCTGGGTTGCGGCCACGGCGTCGGGGATGGAACCGTGGGCGGTAAGGATAATCACCGGCATGCCCGGCTGGTGCTGTTGAATTTCGGCGAACAGCGCCATGCCGTCCATTTCATCCATACGCAAGTCGCTGATCACTAAGTCAAAACGCTCGCGATTGAGCAGACGTAAAGCTTCAGCGCCGCTCTCGGCGGTAGTGACGCGAAAACCTTCGCTGGTCAGGCGCATACCTAACAATTTCAGCAGGCTAGGATCGTCATCGACCAGCAACAGGCTGGCGGCTTTGCGTAACGTCATGGTTTATTCTGCCCTTTAATCGGTGGCTGGTAAGTCTCTTCCGGTTTGACCGACGCAGCAGCCGGGCTGTCACTTTTGCCCGCAGGCGACGTCGCATCGCTGTCCGGCAAATCGCCTTGCATCTGCTTGCGCGAAGAGAGCTGACGCTCAATGTCCGTCAGGTTTTTCAGCTTACGTTGAGTATCCGCCAGGCTGCTTTGCAGCGCCACTTGCTGCTGGGACATCTGCTCAATTTTGCTTTCAGACACTGCGGCCTGCCGCGCATTTCGCGCTTTCTCATCACCCAAAGTGACTTGCAGCGTCTGCCGCTCGCGCCACAGTTGCACCAAGGAGCGAATTGAACCCGGCATCTGCGCGCGATACTCATTGACGCGAGCTAACAGCGCGCGACGCTGCTGCTGGTCGGGGTCAGCACCGGAGCGCAAAATGCTCTGCTTGAACACGGTATCCCACGAATGAGCTTTGATTTGGTCAGCCTGATAGCGCGCCTGAGTGTCATTCATTCGGTCCGCGCAATCCATCGCTCGCAGCCAGTACAGTGAGTTAGTAATAGCTTCATTATCATCCAGCGCCCACAGGGTTTCACAAGGCGCGAGGCGGAAATCCACCACTTTGGTGGTCGGGATCACATCGTCGACCGGGCGATAATAGCTGTCGCTGGAAGAGTGCAAGTTACAGCCCGCGAGGAGCGCGGGCGCGGCGATGACGGCAATGGCCGTGCGGCATACTGAGGTTTTCAACCAATGCTGAATCTGGGATATAAAAGACGCGGCGCCCTTTAACAGGCCATTCCGCTTAATTTGGCGTTTTTTAATCATTTTTCTCAGCAGTTAATGGCAATTCGATACGAAAACACACGTCGGCATCGTCAATCTGGACCAGCCGTAATTCTCCGCGCATTCTGCGGATGCAATCCTGTGCAATGCTCAGCCCCAAACCACTGCCTTTGACGGCGCCCTTGCGCTGCTGACTTCCCTGATAGAATGGTTCAAAAATCATCGTTTTTTCGGCCTCAGGGATAGTATTTCCCGTGTTGGCAACGTCGATGATCACTTGGTTCTGTGACTGCCGACTGCGGACCCAAATGGTACCGGATTCAGCGCCATAGTGCACCGCATTGGAGTAGAGATTATCCAGCACGCGCATCAATAGTGTCGGTTCCGCCCAACAGAACTGCGCCGCCATGTTGACCTCGGTGCGGATCTGCTTGGCTCGCGCAGGCAGGCTGTTAGAGGCCACGATGCTGTCGACCATGGCCGCCAAATCCACCCGCTCTTTATCCATCGGCGCATCGGCCAGTTTGCGGTTGTAGTCCAACAGCTGTTCAATCAGCGTCTGCAAGTGGCGGCTGCTGCCATCAAGGATAGCCACCACCTCTTTCTGGTCCGCCGTTAGAGGGCCTGCGACTTCATCCTGTAACAGCTCCGTGCCTTCGCGCATGCTGGCCAGCGGCGTTTTAAGTTCATGAGAAATATGGCGTAAAAATTCGTGACGCTGGGATTCGAGCCACGCCAGACGCTCACTGAGCCAGACGATGCGCTGGGCCAGCGAGCGAATTTCCCTCGGCCCTTTGAACTTGTCCGCATTGCCCAAGGTGCCTCGCTCGCCCAGCCGGTTAATCATCCGCTCGACTCGCTTCACCGGGCCGATAATCATCCGCGTAAACAGCAAGACCAGCGCGCCGCTGAGTAAGAACAGCACCAGCGCCTGCCAGCCAAAGAACTGGCCGCGCTCGGCGATAGCGCGCTGCAACTGCTGACCACGGCTAAAGATCACTTCTCGCGTAGCCTGAACCATTTGGGCATTGGCGTGGGCGAACTCCTCAAGCTGGGCTGAAGTCGCCGCATTAGGGCTATTGTTCTGGCATTTTAACTGCGCGAGCTGGGTCAGTAAGCCACGCAGCGATTGATAATAGCGAACGTCGGGCAGCACCGAGGCATGGGCGTCGAGCATCTGCGAGTAACGCTTGCGCTGGCTGTCGTATAAAAGAGATAGCGTCGGGTCATCCAACACACAATATTGCCGATAGCTGCGTTCCATTTCCAACGCAATGCTGGACATGGCTTCGCTGCGGCGCGCATCGGTTAGCGTCGTGCGGTTGATCTCGGCGGCTTGTGAACTTAGGTGATCCAGACTTTGATAAGCCTGATAGGCCAGTACCAGCAGAGGTAAAAGCACAAACAGGAAGGCCATCAGCACTAGCTGGCGCAGGGAGCCGGGAAATATTCTTCCTCTTTTCAACGCATTTATCTCATTCGCAGACCGATGGATTAAATGCTAACTGAGTAACTGATTTACAGCCAGAAAAGAGTCAAATTTAAGGGATTTTCGGAGCACTTTAAGAGGGGCACTGAACACCTTCAGGCGAAGATGTTCAGTGTTCCAGAATAGGTGGTGCCTCACTCAACGTGTCGTTCGATGCTTGATAACGTGCTTGCGCAACGATTATCGGTCTGGTGAACGGTAGGCACCTTGCTTTGGCGTCATTCGGGCATTATGGGCACAATTTGCGGATTAGCGCAGGCTGTCATAATCAATTGAATGAGCAACTGCGCTTATTATGCATGCTTCGTGCCAAGAATAAAACTTCAAAAACAAATGATTGATTCATAACTAAAAAATAGTTTCATTCATTTTGAGCACCTCAGCACGCGCTTGGAAACGAGCCTATTAATTCAACAAAGCGTCGCTAAAAAACAACACCTTAGAGACATCCTTACAAAATACATACATATCATGGATTTAAATGTCTCCTTTTGGAGACACCGTTCTTAGGCATTTGTCTCTATTTTCCGACACATGTCGCAAAATCAATGTTCACTGAAGCCAAGCGCATTCGGAACAGGCACATCTTGCTCACAGTTTGCCGGATTATCGACCTTCGCCGGGTCACATTTCGCCACCACTTCCGGTGGCAGGAAGATGTGGTCGAGGATCGCACGCGCGGTCGGGCCCGCCACCACGCCGTCTCCCCCGCCGTTTTCCAGAATGAGCGCCATCACCACTTTTGGATTCTTGTACGGCGCAAAGGCGGTATAGAAGATGTGGTCACGCAGCCTGATTGGGGTCATTTTGGCGTTATAGATCTGGTTTTCGCGCAGGCTGAATACCTGCGATGTCCCTGATTTTGCTGCAATTTGATAAGGGGCGGTGTGGAACAGTTTGTAGCCCGTACCATTAGGGAAGTTGGCCATGCCGAACATGCCGTTGCGTACAATTCCCCAGATAGGTGACTTAGGATCCGCAATTTGCGTGGTCGGCGGCTGCACGTATGGCGTGATCACTTTGCCACTTTGGCTGGAGTACAGCAGGTGCGGCGTCTGCAATTTGCCGTTGTTCACCAAGGCGCTGAGTGCTCTCACCATCTGAATCGGCGTCGCCACCCAATAGCCTTGGCCGATACCCACGGAAACCGTATCCCCCTGATACCAGCCTTTCTTATGCACTTTCTGCTTCCACTCGCGGCTTGGCAGCACGCCGTTGTACTGCTCGTCGAGGTCAATGCCGGTGGATTGCCCGTAGCCAAACTTGCTCAGCCACTCGTGAATGCGGTCAATCCCCATCTCGTAGGCCACCTGATAGAAGAAGGTATCCGCCGACTCCTCGATAGCTTTGGTGACATTCAGCATGCCGTGGCCGGTTTTCAGCCAGTCACGGTAGCGGCGCTCGGTGCCCGGCAGTGTCCAGGTCGGTGCGCCGAAGAAGGTGGTTTGCGGCGTGATAACCCCGGCAAACAGCGCCGAAGTCGCCATAAAAGGCTTCACCGTCGAAGCTGGCGGATAAAGCCCCTGAGTGACGCGGTTAATCAGCGGCAGGTCAGGGTTTTTCAGCAGCGCGCTGTACTGTTTGCTGGAAATCCCATTAACAAACGGATTGGGATCGTAGCTCGGGCTGGAAACCATCGCCTTGATGCCGCCGTCTCGCGGATCCATCACCACAACGGCGGCGCGCTGGCCTTTCAACACTTTCTCGATGTACTGCTGAAGGCCGAGATCTAGCGTCAGATAGATATTTTGCCCGGCCTGCGGCGGCACTTCACGCAGCAGGCGAACCACGTGGCCGTGGTTGTCCACTTCTACTTCTTGGTAGCCGGTGCGGCCATGAAGAATATTTTCGTAATACTTCTCGACGCCCTGCTTGCCGATGTCATGGTCAGCGGCGTAGTTCTCAGCAACGCCCTCTTTCTCAAGGCGTTTCTCATCTTTATCATTGATTTTCGACACATAGCCGACCACGTGGGCCAGCTCCGCCCCATAAGGGTACTGCCGCTGCTGGTAGGTGCTGATCGACACGCCGGGGAAGTTAAATTGGTTGACGGAGAACCGCGCCACTTCGACGTCAGTCAGCGCCAGCTTCAGTGGGATCTCAGCAAACTTGCGCCCATGGATCATCGCGTCGTGGAAGTTATCCAAATCGTCCTGCGTCAGATCGACAATCGGGGTCAGGGCCTTCAGCGTCGCCTTTAGGTCGTCCACTTTGCCGGGGATAATTTCAATCTGATACAGGGTGATATTCTGCGCCAGAATGACCCCGTTGCGGTCCATGATAAGCCCGCGACTCGGGGCGATCGGCAGCATTTTTATGTCATTTTGGTTGGAACGCGTCTGGTAAAAATCATGCATTCCAATCTGTAAACGGTACAGGTTGTAAACCAACACGGAAGAGAGCAGCACCACGACCACAAAGGCGATGACGGCACGGCGGACAAAAAGGACGGACTCAGCGGTATGGTCGCGAATTTCGTCATTAAGTAGAGCCATAGGCGCGCAAAACCCTTTCTAATCGGCTTATAAAGCAAGTGGCGGAAAACGGAATGGTGAAAAGGCCGCAAGTCTATCGGCTAAGGCAAGACCCGACTATCAGAAGTGTGCTAATGAACTGGCAGTAATGTTTCTATTTATGAAAATGTAAGAAGGAACTGTAACAGTTAAAACAAATTGAGATGCGAATCTCGCTGTTAAAAGCCAGATTCGCAGAACAAGGAAATACGTGGGAAGGGTTATTTAGTTGGCACTTCTACACAGTCACCGTAGACATAGCCGTCAGTTTCGGTGGCGACCACGAAGTTGTTTTTCACGTGGATATACATCAGGTTATCTTCCGCACCGGCTTTCATTGGCTGGTTATTCTGCCCAATGATATCCGTCAGCTCCGGGCTGGTGATCATCTTGGTGCCGTCTGGGGAGAAGGTGAACGTATTGCCTGCGTCGAACACGTGCGCATCTTTGTTAATAACGTCGGCGGTTTCTGTGCCGTCCGCTGCTTGTACGTTATGCGTTAGCACACATTTATAGGCCGTTACGGCGGACGCTGAAAAGGAAGTCAGCGCCAGCAAAATTGCAACGAAAGTACCCAACCTGAACATGAGAATAATCCTACCCTGTAAAGTTGCGGCACATCCTATCACCTGCGTTTTTTATAGGAAGAGGTCTGAGAAAAAAAGCGCAAGTCTCAGCCAAATTTGGATTAAGTCGGCAATTAAACCACTCTGGTTTAAGCAGGCCGGTAATTTAGCCTGCTTAAACGCATTGCTGTTAATTAACGCTCTTTAATGCCGAGAACCTTAATTGTCATAATGGACAAGGAGTTAGGCGGAATTTTCCCTGCCACGCCCTTTTCACCATAGGCTAACTTAGGAGGAATATAGAGAGTGGCCTCGCCGCCAATCCCCAGCTTCACAACCACTTCTTGCAAAGTATGAGGGATATCTTTAACCGCAGCGGCAATCAAATTGTTGTCTTTTTCGCTGGCAATCACTGTGCCGTCGCCCAGCTTCTCAACAATGCGCAGTCGGATGCTATCCGTCGGCGCGACTTTTGATGCAGAACCCGGCTTGTGAATCAGGTAAATAAAGTTACTTTTAGCTTTGACTGCATTCTTCATTTTCGCAGCCTTATCCATAAGTTGCTCATTGAGCACTTTGTTTTTATTACCTTTATCAGTGGCGTTATCATTGATCTCTTTGTCGATCACCGCCAGTGAAGCTTCGATCTGTTTATCGGTCAGCAGCGGCGTGTGGTTAAAGCGATCCAATAAGCCTTTTAGCACAATCTTTTGATCCACTTCTGCCGTAAACGCGGTGATTTTTCTCAGCTCCTGTTCAGATTCAAGGCCGATGAAATACCCCAATGAGTAAGCCCGCTTGGCTAGGCGCCCCGCCTTGCTATCAGCAGAAATGGCCGTTTTGACTTGCTCACTGCTCGGAATGCCCGCGGTTGCATCAGCCGCTGGCTTCTCAGCCAGCTGTTTCTTCACATTGGCTAATTCAGCCGTCATCGCGGCTTGCTCATCAGCCCACTTTTTGCTGCCAGACTGTGCATCTGCCTGTTGTTTAGCAAGCTGAGTAACCAGTTGGTTTTTCTCCGCCGTGAGTGCAGTAATTTGCGCCTCAAACTTGGTTTTATCTTGCGCCGACTGCTTCTCCACCGCCTGTATGCGAAGATTTTCATTACTGGCTTTCTTCTCAGCGGCCTGTGCCTCCACCAATTGCTTAGTCATCTGAGCTTGCTGGGCGCTAAGAGTCGCGGTCTGAGCTTCCACCTTAGCCTTATCTTGCGCGGCCTGTTTGACCTCGGCTTGCAGACGAAGGCTCTCATCCGCCGCCTTTTTGGCCGCAGCTTGGGCTTCCGCCAATTGCTTGGCTGACTGCGACAGGCTCTGGGTTTGCTGCGCCGTCAGCGTGGCTATCTGCGCGTCCAGCTTGGTTTTATCCTGAACCGCCTGCTTTAAGGCCGCCTGTAGGCGACTATTCTCATCGCTGACTTTTTTCTCTGCCGCTTGGGCATCTGCCAGTTGCTGAGTGGCCTGTGACTCGCTTTGCATCTGCTGTGACGCCAGCTTAGCGATTTGTGCATCTAGCTTGGATCTGTCCTTCTCGGCTTGCTGCACCGATGCTGACAAACGGGCGTTGTCCTCATTGGCCTTGTGCAGAGCTTGCTGGGTGTCACTTAACTGACGGGCAGTCTCTCTGGCTTGCGCTTCGAGCGTTTCAGGAACCGGCTCGTTGGTTATCGCCGAAAGCTTTTTCCTTACAGCAATAATTTCAGACTGAAGTTGCTTATTCTTGTTATTTAACTCAGAAAGTTGCTGCTTATACCATTGCGCCGTCAATGGGTTTTTCTGCGACTTAACTTTATTTGCAGGAATATTCTTGGTTAATTCCTTAGTAGAACCCTGCTCATTATTAGCGGAAGAAGTAAATATTGGCTTAAGCTCATGCTGTACTAAATTTTCCTCACGCAACTTATTTAGAAGGCTAAGATTGTTAGTGTCATCTTCCGCCACCGCCCCTCGCATATTTGCCAAAGCAAGAAATATGCAGACATACAGCGTATGTTTCATCATAGACTGTTAATTTCCTGTGATCTTTTTTCCATGTTTTTGAAAGAGGCATCCTTAACCCGCGCACAGATCAACTTAAGCTTATTATTCAACTGCATACCAAGGATCTCTTTTGAGTCCTTGTTAACATTCAAGCTATTGGTGCGGTAGACCTCGTAAGCTTGGTTTACCTTAGAGAATTGTTGCTGATAGATTACATAAGAGGCGGGATCAATATTTTTCAGCGCTTTAAATTCATTAATGCAGGATTGCTCATTGGCGCTCGCCACTTTTCCTTTTATTTCTGATTTCGGCGCGGTGCATCCCAGTAAAGTAAGAAATGGCAAAAGAATTAACACGCGAACTCTATTTTTATTCATCACATTTATATCCCTATTAGAATCGATTAATGATTTATAAAAAATCATATATTCCCTGTATTCTTTTAAACTCAAAAAATTCCTGACATCTTAATAAGAAGCAGGTTAATAAGAAAAACCAAACTACTTAATCTATGTTTAATCAAAGCTTCATACACTGCTGCGGTAGCCAGTCCGAGCTGTTCAATTTTCAATCAAGTGACATAAATGAAGTGACTTAGGCAGGTGTAAACCTCTCTTCGCAGAGCAGGCTTCGAGGAGGGAAAAAATAAAAGCTAAAATCATGACCCAGATCAAACAAAACCCGCGCCCTGACTGGGCTAGAAAGGCGTTTTAAGCGCAATTTCCTGCCCGTTTTCCACTAAAAAATGTGTTTCATACCCTCCCCCGTGCATTTCATTCCTCCACCAAGGCATCTCATGCCTGAAACCGATCGCTACGCGGCGAAAGATTTATCATACAAACAGTTTAATTGACTTTATTTCGCTCGGGAGAACCCACTATGAGTGACAAATCTGGAATGCAGAACGACAACCGCACACGCTGGCTAACACTGTTCGGCACCATCATTACCCAATTTGCTCTTGGCTCTGTTTATACGTGGAGTTTGTTTAACGGGCAGCTTTCGCAAAAACTGGATGAACCTATCAGCCGCGTGGCTTTCTCCTTCGGCCTATTAAGTCTGGGTCTGGCGATTGCTTCTTCTGTCGCGGGTAAGCTGCAAGATAAGTTCGGCGTAAAGAAAGTCACTATGGCGGCAGGCGTGGTGATGGCGATTGGTTTTGCACTCACCTCCCAGTCCAATAACCTGATCATGCTGTACCTCAGCGCGGGTGTGTTAGTCGGGTTGGCGGACGGCGCGGGCTATCTGATGACCCTGTCAAACTGCGTGAAGTGGTTCCCGGAGCGTAAAGGGGTGATTTCAGCCTGCGCCATCGGCGCTTACGGCCTCGGCAGCCTAGGTTTCAAATTCATCTGCGGCCACCTACTCAGCATTTATTCACTGGAAAGCACCTTTATTATCTGGGGACTGCTGGCGATGAGCATGATCATCATCGGCGGCCTGATGATGACAGACGCGCCTAAGCAAGCGCCTCAGACCATCAACTGTAATGAAGACAACCTGACCAGCAGCCGTGACTTCACGCTGCCAGAAGCCGTGCGCATGCCTCAATACTGGATGCTGGCGATGATGTTCCTCACTTCTTGCATGAGCGGCCTGTATGTTATCGGCGTGGCGAAGGATATCGGCGAAGGTCTGGTGCATCTCAACGCGGCCACCGCCGCCAACGCCGTGACCGTGATTGCCATTGCGAACCTCAGCGGCCGCCTGATCCTTGGCGTCTTGTCAGACAAGATGGCGCGCATTCGAGTGATTTCCATGGCACAGGTCATCTCACTGGTGGGCATGAGCATCCTGCTGTTCTCCAACATGAATGAAACGCTGTTCTTTATCTCCGTAGCCTGCGTGGCCTTCAGCTTCGGCGGCACCATCACCGTCTACCCATCGCTGGTGAGTGACTTCTTCGGGCTGAACAACCTGACCAAAAACTACGGTTTGCTGTACCTCGGCTTCGGCATCGGCAGCGTCATGGGTTCACTTATCGCCTCCCTGTTCGGCGGCTTCTTGGTAACCTTCAGCTTCATCGCTGTACTTTTAGTGCTCTCTTTGGTGCTTTCTGCCACAATTCGCCTTCCGAACAAAGCCGAACAAGGGCATAATGCGCTCCAGCACGTGTAGCGCAGTTCTTACATGCAGTTAAAATGATGAACGGGAGCATAAATCGCTCCCGTTTCTTATTGTTGCAACTGTTATGACTAGAAGCTGGCTGCACCTTTAAGGATCTCGCATTAACCGGACAGCTTTACATGAACCGCATCACCCTGATTATCATCTCCCTGTTTATCGGCACCCTGAGTTTCAATCTCGCCGCGGCACAGCCAACAAACGCGAAAGATGTTGCTTCCGAACTCAGCCGCAAAGCTAAAGAAGGCGGCCGCCCGCACTGCACGACAGTTGAAGCAAGCGCTTACAACAAGCTGTCAGCACAGACTGATTACCTGAATTAATCCCTTTCTGAATTCGGCGACAACGCCCCTCAGCCAGCAAAAGCACGGGGCAGGTCAAAGAAATGCCGTCTATTCATCCGCTTTTTGTATGGGTTTGCTATCATGAATTTGCGAAATGAATATTAATTCGCGAGTTCAGTAGGACTTTGGCACGGGTACCACGCCAAAGCTCGATAGACACCGGGGCCACTTTCCCCGTCTCATGGAGGGAGTTATGAAAGCAACAGTATTCTGGCTGACGATGGCTGGCGGTTCGATGGCAATAGGTTATGTGATGGCCATGCTGATGGAATTGCTGTAGTTCGTCTCACGCATCGCGTTAATCGTTCGAGTAACGCTGGATTTTACAACTCCTGCCCTAACCTTACCGAGCGATGACAAAACCATACAGAGCGTTTGATACCTTAGAGCCATCAAGATGTTGTGTGATGTCCCTGTGTAGAAAACCCCTGTAGAACCCTGTTATTTTGCCCGCTTCGTGCGGGCTTTTTTTTATCTGTTTTTTGCCCAAACCAAGGCCAGCATCGATTTTCAGGCACAAAAAAACCGCATCCATGTGCGGTTGTGATTTCACCTAAGAGTCGAACGCCAAGAAGGCGGCAAGAACGTGAGTGAAATTGAGTGCCGGTTACTTTCCCGGCCGTCATATTGTGGCGCAAGCGTCCATCGAACACTCCAACATTGCGCAGTCTGAGCAAAACTGTTTCACAACAGAAAAATCGACTTTGCCTATTTCCGGCAATTTCCTAGAAACCCAATTTATTTAAAAAATAGCGCGTCGTTAGGATAATTCGTAAATCGTCTTTTCTTTTGGTAAACGTTACTTTTATTGAATGAACAGTAAATAATATTTTTATTTTTTTCACTCTGCTCCAGAGAGCAATAAACCTCGATTTTCATCGAGGTTTATTTGTATCGTTGTAACGCTGTCTTAATTATTTTCCTGTCTGCTCCGGGTCTGGCCCATCATCGCTATTGCAGGTTAAAACCATTATGACAGACGATTGTTACAGTACGACTACGTTGCCAGCTGAAGGGCCTTTCATACCATTTTCAATGGTAAATTCAACGTTTTGGCCTTCATCCAGGGTTTTGAAATCGTTGCTCTGGATTGCAGAGAAGTGAACGAACACGTCTTTGCTACCGTCTGCAGGGCTGATAAAACCAAAACCTTTACCAGCGTCAAACCATTTTACTAAACCAGTCATTTTATTAGACATAAGAAATACCTTCTTGAATTTTATTTTTTAGATGCCATAGGGCAATGAGGGTCTGTTTTTATTATGAGTTACTTATGGGGGCACTAGAGAAGAAAATTCGTCGGAGAAGAGATTTGCTATATCACTTGAACTAGGAACTGCTTTACTAAAATGTCTTACATAAATAGGTCTTAACGACAAACCGTTGACGCTATTTACACATAGATAACTTTTAGACGCAAGCTTTATTTCAGATTAACTTTATTTAGCTGCTTTTTATTCTTCAGCGATATATACCGCCAGACGGCTAATTGCCAAAAATAAATCAAGCGTTTTCACCCGCGCTTTACCTTATCTCAGCCTCTGGTATTTTTAGTAATACTCTATTTTTGTGCTCTCGGGGTCATCGAGTCTTTTCGGCAAAGGCTTGTCCTTCTCGGCCGCCTTACTGGTTATCTTACAGTCAGTTGCGTTGAAATGGTCATCGTACTCGCAGCGCGTAATGACCTCGCCGAGCAGCACATCTTTGACTCGAGTTTCGATGGTGTTATTGCGTTTTTTCTCTTCGGATTCGGTCGCTTTAATGATGGCGACAAAAGGCCCGGTGGGCGTCGGTTGGGAAATTTTCGACGGGAATCCCGAGGCGTCATACTCAAAATAACTGTTTTTCCCGGCGTCTTTCTCATTGATAGCGGCAGTGACAAAGCCTTTATCATTGCTTTCATAGCGCGTGTCGTCGGCAAGATTTCGCTCAGGTAAGCAGTTGTCTTTCAACGCATAGCGCTTCTGCTTGTCGCCCCGATTGACCAGAAAGTTGCCCTCTTTGAGCAGATCCACATCCAGCCCCATCAGCGGAGCCACCACTTTTAGCTCGGTAAAACAGCCCGCCGCCGTCAGCGCCCCCTGAAACAGCGAACTGACTCTGCCCTGCTCGTCATGCTGCTGTTGCAGGAAGCTTTTAACTTTGCCGCGGATCGGCTCGAAGCCAAAAATATTCGAGTAGCTGGCAAAAATCGGGTTTACCGGCTCAGGGCTGGCTTGCGTATCACATCCATAAAGGAACAGCGTGGATAACGTCAGGGCGGCGACATTCTTCATGTAAAATTCTCGATTAAGGATTGAGGTTCAAACCAACACGATCATTATGCAGGCGCCCATGGACCTATCGCTCTGCGCTGTCACAAAACCAGCCGAATAAAATTATTGTTTAGCCTGCGCTGGCAACGCATTTCTGCCGCCGCTCGTCGACCCGTTTGGCAAACCACGCCGTGGTCAGCTTACGGGTAATTTTCGGGCTTTCTAGCTGAATACCCGGCAGTACCTCGCGAGGTAAGCGCTTACCCACCGTTTTATCCGCCAGCGCGAACACCTGCTTATAGAGGGAGGTCTGCTCAAACTCCGGCAAGTCGCCCTTCTCTAATGCGCGGCGAATAGCAGAATTACTCATTCCCAGTCGTTTGCCAAGTACCCGCACGGCAAGCTCGGTAGAGCCGGGTTTGTCGGTGCCGTAATTGATCACATCGCCGTCGAGCGCCAGCGGAATGCCGGACGTACGGCTCACCGCGCTCTGGAAGGCCGCATTGCGGCTGGCGTACCAACCGGCGTTGAAGTCCGCGAAGCGATAGAGCATCTGGCTGTAGTTAGCCGGATAGCCCAACAGGTGCAGCGTGCCGAAGTAGATCCCCCCGCGGCGGCTAAACACTTCGTGGCGAATGGTCCCATCGATTGGGTACGGATAGCCCTTGGCGTGGGCTTCGGCAAAGGCAATGCTCACCTGCATTGGCCCTCCGGTGTGTACCGGATTGAGATTGCCGAACAGCTTCTGCCCCATCGGCACCATGCTGATAAAATCATCGAAAATCGCGCTCAGCTCTTTCTCGCTGCGCACTTTATCCAGCCGCTCGCTGTAGGATTTGCCATTTGGCGACTTAATCAGCAGCGCGGTGTGGACCAGGAAATTAGGCACATGCACCGCGTCGGCGCGCCTATCTATCTCTTTCCACGCAATTTTTCCCAGCCCCGGCACCGGCGCATCGACGCTAAAATTCGACTCTTGCTGCGCCACCGCCAGCACCGAGCAGATGTTCTCTGTGGTTGGCGCAATGTTCTGCGCACTAAAAGCCGCTGTGATATCCGTCGCCCAGCCCTGCCGGTCTGGCACGCTGGCGGGCATCAATCGAACTATCTGCGCTTTGGTGTCCGCCGGGCGGCTTACTGCCGTCTCCGAGGGCTTCTTGGTGCTACAGCCCGCCAGAACCAGCAAGGCCGTGAGTGAAAGCCAGTACTTACTTTTACGTCGGATCATAGTTTCCCTGTTGATCATCGCGTTATCCCGTCGAGGGGGTATTCAAACCCTTTCCCCACTGGCAGGAATGCACAACGCAATACGCGTTGCAGAAGTTATAGTCTATGTTTGTAGGTTGGAATGTTTCAAATAAGGAAGAAAATTTCAATGCACACGTCATCTCTCCCTCTGGCATCTCGTCAGGACAACGCCCTGCACTTTCTGCTGCTGCCCTTCATTATGTTGGCTCTGATCTTGGCCCTCAGCGGCTGTGGCGATAAAGAACCCGCGCAGCGCAAAGCTTTCATCGACTTCCTCCAGACCCGAATTCTCAACCTGCAAACCATCGCCGTGCCGCATCTGACGGAGAAAGAGCGCAAGGATTTCGGCAAGTACAGCGATGACTATGGACTGATCACTGATTTCCACAGCCAGATGAATGAAGAGATGAACGGGTCGCTGGGGCCGGTGTTTGCCAGCCTGAATGAAACCGTGACGGTGGACAAGCTGCTGGAGAAACGCGATGAGCTGCAAAAAATGGCTGAAAGCAGCAAAAACTGGCGGGAGAAATTGGTGGTGCTGCGCAAACAGGCGGACACCCGCCACGCCGCGTTGAAACAGCCGGATGATTTGAAAAAGGTGTATGACCAAGCTTATGAGAAGGTAGTGGTGCAGCCTAGCGCCGTTGCCGAGCAGGCTTTCACCTTGCTGCCTAAGGTGCTGACTCTGGTGGTCGCCAAAGCAGATTTCATCAAGGCGCAGGGCAAAAATGTCACTATTTCGGGCAATCGCCTGCAATTTGATAAACAGGCCACCCTCGACAAATACAATGCCATTCAGCAGCAACTGGTGCCGTTGAATGCCGAGCTGATTAAGCTCAGCGCCGAAATGCAGAAAATGGTGCATTAATCGCGCACCCGGCCGGTTGCAGCCCAAGGCGGTTTTTTTTGGCCGCCCAATTTTGTTAAGGTGTGCGCCACTACTTTGAAGGAGAGCACCATGAGCGACGATATTCAGTCAAAACGTATTGACCAACTTGAGCGCGTAAACCGCGAATTGCTGGTTCAGATTTCTGCCATGCGCATTCTGTTCGGCGTTGCGGGTAGCGTCATTAACCAAGAGAGTGAAAATGCCTTCACCATCGCGGTTAATGAGACGATCGACGCGGGCAAAGCCGAGCTTGCCAACACGCCAGACCTTGACGACGCGTCGAAGAAGTTCCGCGACGACGTGTTCAAATGTGCGCAATCCCTACTGCCGGGCACCAAAGCCTAAGCCATTGTGATGCATAAAAAAACGTCAGGCTGCTTGGCTGCTGGCCTGACGTTTTTAATGATTAATCGCGGCAATTTCCGGTGATACTGTCTTTGCCGTGGGCACAAACATCCGACGAGTTAGGGATCAATCCCCACAAACGGCTATCCGCCACGCACCCCATCAACATCATGGCCCCTACCAGCAACAACAACGCTTTTCTTGCCTGAATCCTACGCCAACTGAACATCACTCAATTCTCAAAGTGAAAAATGATAAAACTTCACGTCCACGGACATGCGAGGAAAAGCCGCCGGAAGCGCTGACACATCGATTTCAGCAAAGCCTTTTTTCTCATAGAAACGATGTGCGGCGAGAAACTTCTCAGTAGTGCCGAGATAAATATCCCGCAACTTATGCGTTCGCGCGTGGTCCAGCAGAGCCTCAAGTAAGCGACTCGCCACCCCATATTCGCTGCCCCGCCACGGCTTGGCTACAAACATTTTTCTCAGCGCTGCTTGCTGCTGGCCAATATCCTTCAGGCTAATGCAGCCGACAACCTTACCTTCAACCTTCGCTACCCAGAAATCCCCGTGACCTTGCTGGTAAAAGCCGGGAATGTCGCTTAAATCGGGCTGTTGCTCGGCAGTGATCGTCACACCGAACTCTTGATTCTGAATCGGTAAAATAAGCGCGATGACCACCGGAGAATCCTCCGGTTCGAACCGCGCTATCGTCACTTTGCTCTCTGCTGCCATCTTTCCCCCGTCATTTAACTCACTGCCCTGTAAGCAGTTTATGCAGAATGAGAAAAAAAGCAGGGAGGAAATGTGGAAAAAGCGGCTATTTACGCAAAATTTTCTGTAGCCGCGCCTGCTCCCAGCGACCAAACCAGCCGCGCAGGACAAATACCCGTAAACCGCGGACCACCATCAGCCCGCCCCAGATACCCACTGGCCACCAGAACCAGTTGTATTCGGGCGAGGTGACACGGCAAATGACAATCAGCAGCACGCTGACCAGCAGATAAATAATCACGCCGCGATAGAAGCGGCTTTCACTGCGCACTTGAAGGCGTGCGGTTTCGATATTCAGGTCCAGCGCGTTGTCAGGCGAACTCGCAGCCCCCTGCTCACCCACCAGATCGGCCACTTTAATATCAAAAGCGGCGGCCAGCGCGCCCAGCGTCTCCAGACTGGCCTGCTCGCCATTCTCAATCCGCTGAATGGTGCGCACGCTGAGGCTGGTCAGCTCGGCTAACTGCTCCTGCGACCAAGCGCGAGAGAGTCTTAATTGCTTAATACGGTTCTGATTCATCATTTCACCTTTAGAAAATGCAGGACACCGCAACAGCATGCCGCCGGGCGCTAAAAAGCAACACGACAGAAGCCCGACAGCGACCTGACAGCAAGGTGACATCAGGGCGCAAGCGGGCTGACGCTTAATTATGGCGTATCCAGATTCTCTTGTGCCAGTGGTTTCACCGGCTCAGGTTTGATGCGCATCGCGACAATGACGCCAATCACCAGACAGGCGATACCGGCTAAGGTCATCAGCGGCGGCCACTGGTGGCGCAGCAGGAAGGCGTAGCCCAGACCGGCCAGAATTTCGAACACGATCAGCGGCCCAAGCAGCACGGTTGGCAGGCGCTGGCTGGCTTCGTTCCAGCACAGTGCGCCGACCCATGAGCAGAACACGCCAATGGCGATCATCAAGCCGATAAACACCCAAGGGCGCGGGCCGAACGGCAGCGCGATGCCCGAATTGCTAAACGAGAGCTGCGCGCAGACCAGCAGGAACGCCAGCGTCGCCAGAGGCAGGGTCACGAGGCCCTGGGCCGCTGACCAAGTGATCGGCGATTTGTCCGGGTTTTCGCGCAGCCAGCGGGCATTGCGCAGTGGGAACCACGTCCAGCAGGCCAGCGCGGCTAAGGCCATGGCGATACCCGTGCCGTAGCGCCACGCGTCAAACGGCTCAGTGTTGCCCTTCAGTTCGGCCACGTTGACCAACCCCAGACCCAGCGCAATCACCAGCAGAGCCGGGGTGAGCTTGCGCCACGACAGCTTGCCTTCCTTCTGACCATAAAACAGGTTGGCCGAAACAGAGATAACCACCGGCAGCGTGCCAATAATCATGGTAGAAATCGGCGAGCCGGTGCGCTGAATGGCGCTGGCGAGGAAGAAGTAATAGATAAGGTTGCCAATCACCGTCTGCTTCAGCGCTTCAATCCAGTCGGCGCGCGACAGCTCGCGCAGCGCATGGCGTTTGATCCACGCCACCACCAGCGCAATCGCGCCAAAAGCCACGTAGCGGCCAGTGGACTGCATCGACGCCGGATAGTCCGGCACAATCATCGGGCCGACAAAAATCAAACCCCACATTAAACCCGAAGCCAGGGCGAATACGACGCCTTTTAACATTTTTAACCTCTAGAAAACATTTACATGTCCTCAGGGTAGAGAGAGGCGTGGGCGCTGTATTGTAGGAAATTGCGCACTTGGCGCGCAGAGATTAGGCGAGGAAGTGGCGCGCTGGCGGGCTATTTACCGGCCGCGACCTGCTTTTGATAGCGCACCGGGGTCGAGCCATAACGGTTGGAGAAGGCGCGCGTCAGGTGTGCCTGATCGGTAAGTCCGACGCTGAAGGCCACCTGCGCCGCGGGCAGGCCGAAACTCAGCATGCGCTTGGCTTCGTTGAGGCGAATCGCCATCAGCATCTGGTGCGGCGTGACGTGCATCTGCTGTTTGAATTTACGCAGAAAGTGGTACGGGCTGAGGCTGACCAGCGACGCCAGCTCATCCAAAGTGATGTTGTTGGCGAAGTTTTCTCGCAGGTAATCGGTCACCCGGTCAAAACGGTGGGCAGGCTCGGAGCGCAGCCGACGCCCAACGTGAGAGTGCGGGCGCAGCAGGTCGGTCACCGCCAGCATCAAGCCGTCGCGGGCCAGCGGGTCGTCGGTTTCCCACAGCCCGGACAGCAGTTGCGACAGCTGGCGCGCGGCGCGCGGGTCGTGGCGCACGGCGTCGGTGAACCAGCGAGCGCGTTCGCCAGACAGCTCTTCAAACACCTGCGGCTCGATGTAAATCATGCGATAGAGCCAGCCGCCTTCGGTTTCCGACTGGCCGGTGTGGATTTCATCAGGATTCATCATCACCAGCGAACCCGCCGACGCCAGATGCTCAGCCCCGCGATAGCGAAAACGCTCGGCACCGTGTTCAATCGCGCCAATGCCAAAAGCCTCGTGGGAGTGAGGCTCAAAAGCGTAGCGGTCAATGTGCGCGTGATACAGCTCCACGCCGGGAAGTTGCGGCAAGGTCTTAAACTGCGCGCAGTCCTTGTCGTAGGGGAAAAGCTCCGGTACGCCCTGCATCGTTTTGCCCTCCTCTATCAGACTGGCGGTTAAGTGAGTCCAATAAGGATAGCATTTTTAAATTCAGAGCGGATTCATCCGCCGATTAATCGTGGTGACGGAAATCAGCTCTGCAATGCTGCTCACATTGAGTTTTTGCAGCACGCTTTTTTTCTGCGCACTGGTGGTTTTCGGGCTGCGATTGAGGATTTGGCTGATCTCGTTGTTTGATTTCCCCTGAAGCAGCAGGCTCATCACCTTGCGCTCGCGATCGCTGATGCGATGGGCCAGGTTGTGCGGGCTAGCCTGCTCGCCTCTCCCCCCCTGAACGCGGGAAGCCGGTAGCCAAACGTGACCCATGGCGGCCGACTCCATGGCGCACATTAAGCTTGCCAGCGGCGCGGTTTTACGCACAAAGCCACAGGCCCCGGCCTGAATGCAGGCATTCACATAATGTTTTAATTCCTGTCCGGTAAAGACAATAATATTCACCGGCCAGTCTGCGGCTAATAGATGATATAACACCTGTAGGCCATTAAGTTTTGGCAGGGCAATATCCAGAATAACCCAATTTGGTTTGAGTTCTTCGGCCATTAATAATGCCTGAGCACCGTCTTCGGCTTCACCAACAATATGACAACCCTGCTCTATAAGAAATGAGGCTGTGCCAAACCTGACCAACGGGTGGTTATCAACCAGTAATACGCGTTTATTCATGAGTTCTACTTTTCGTCCTTAAATTAATTCGCTCATTTCATCCATGACTCAGCATTTCAGCGGGAAATAACGTGTAGCCATATTCAATGGCTTCCAGCGCTAAGGATATTTTTCTGACATCCATTGGCATCTTTATAAAGGCATCCAGCGCCAGCGGGGTAGTCCGCCCCTTGCCCGTCTTGGCCATGCGCCACGAGCAGCCAATTATGTAGAGTTCGGGGAGTTGCCCTCTCACCTGTTCAATAAAGTCGTTTAGATGACCTTTATAAAGATCACAATTGATGATCAAAATATCCGGCAGCTCTTTTTGCAGCGTGGTTATTGCCTCGCTAAAATCATTCAGAGTGATCACCTGATGTTTCTTCACGTCAGCAATAAAATAGATTTTCGACAATGTATGACTGACATTTTCGATAGCGACTATTTTCTTCATGATAATTCCTTATCGTTACGCATTGATTAACCTTACGCTACTTACGGGGATCCCTCCCGCCAATAGCGCAAAATTCCGTCAATATAATCCTTATCCTACAAGCTGGTCAGACGCGCTATTTCTCCGTCTTAGCAGCATCAGCCAATAATTGGTTGAAATGGGTTAATTGTGCGATCAGCACCTTCGCCTCGCGCTCTATCTGTGGCATATCGCGGGAGTCAGCGCGGCACTGTTTTTCCAACTGTACGCAGGCTGCCGTTAGCTCGCTGGCCGCCACAATTCGCGCCCCACCGGCAATTTTATGTGCCAATTCAGCCAGTTGATCGGCATCCTGCTGCTGCAGTGCCTGTTGTAGCAGCTGTAAATCTTCTCGCCCGCTGCGCAGAAGCTCGGTGATTAGCTGGCTGGCTAAACGCGGATCGCCGCCGGTGAGCTTGTCGATTGACTGAATAAAGTCGGCGGCCTCAGACTGTGGTGCTGCGCCACTCAGTGGGGTAATAGGCCGCAGCCAGTCGCTGAGATCTTTCAGCGTGCTGGGCTTAAACAGGCAGCCGTTCATGCCCGCTTGCAGGCAGCGCTCGGTCTCCTCAGCCAGCGCATTGGCGGTGAAACCAAGGATCATGCAGGGTTCAGCGCCCTGTTGCTGCTCGGCGGCGCGCACCGCCTGCGCAAACTGGTAGCCATTCATGCGCGGCATGTTGCAGTCGGTGATCACCACGTCAAAACGCGGCCCCTGCTGCCAGCTTTCCAGCCCGCTGACCCCGTCCTCGGCTTCTGTCACCCGATGGCCAAGATAACCCAGCTGCTTGGTGAGCAGCAGGCGATTGGCGCGGTAGTCGTCAATCACCAGAATACGCAGCGGCTGGCCGTTTTCCGCCGGATCTTCATCAAGCTCGACAGCCGCGTGATCCATGCCCGAGGACAGACGCTGCACCTGCACCCGCGCCGTCACCTTGGTTCCCAGCCCCGGCTGGCTTTCGATATCAATCGACCCGCCCATTTTCTCACACAGGGTTTTGCTGATAACCAGCCCCAGCCCGGTGCCTTGGCGCACGCGCGGGGCGTGATCGCCAACTTGCATAAAGGGCGCGAACAGCTTTTGCAGGTCATCGGCTGAGATACCAATGCCGGAGTCGCGCACTTCCGCCACGATTTCGCAGTTCTCGCCGTCGGCCAGCGGCTCTACCGCCACCGTCACCACCACGCTCCCCACCGCCGTGAACTTGATGGCGTTACCAATCAGGTTGGAGAGGATCTGCTTGTAGCGCAGCGGGTCAATATTGACGTCGCAGTCGCTGTCGTCGTTGAGCCGCAGCACCAGCGTTAAGCCTTTTTGCAGCGCCAGCCCGTTAAACACGCGGATCACCGACTCAGTAATCGCCCGCAGGTTGGCGGGTTCCAGATTCAACTCCAGCTTACCCGACTCAATACGTGCAATGTCCAGAATGTCCCCCACCAGCTCGACCAAGCCGTTGGCGGAGTTAAAGGCGACGTCCAGCGCCTGCCGGTCCACTTTCTGCTGCTCGGCGGCTTTGATCGACATCTCCAGCATGCCGATAATGGCGTTCAGCGGGGTGCGGATCTCATGGCTCATGGTGGACAGGAAACTGGTTTTCGCCCGGTTCGCCTCTTCGGCCTGATCTTTTGCCAGATTCAGCTCGCTAAGCAATTTCTTGCGCAGCGCCAACTGGTCGTTTAGGGCTTTCTGCGCCCGCTCTTTCAGCTTCACCTGCCTGCGCAGCCAACTGGCCCAGAAGAATGACACCAGCAGCAGCGCCAGCGCGAACGCCACGGCGGTGACGATCGCGGTGCGGTTTTCGCGCCAGAAGTTATCCGCCGCCACCATGTTGTTTGGCCGCCACAGGTTGCCAATGACGTCCAACTCGTCCGGCGGAATGCTCAACAGCACTTTGTCGAGGATCGACAGCAGCGTCGGGTCGCTGGTCGGCACGGCAAAGGAGAGATAGGCCGGCGCACTGCCGATGGTCGAGGTGATGCGCAGACTGTTGCGATAGAAACGCGCTATCTGGTATTCCGAGTTCACCAGCGTATTGAGCGCCGCGTCGGCCTGCCCTTTTTGCAGCATCGCCAGCACGTCGGTGGCGTTGTCCGCCATTACCAGCTGAATCTGCGGGTAGAGATTGCGGATCTTCTCAATCATGCCGGTGCCTTCAATCACCGCCAGCCGCTTGCCCTGCATCTCGCTCAGACTGGTCGGCGGCAGCGGCTGATTTGGCCCGCCGTTTTGCTGGCGCACCACCATCACAAAGGCGTTGGTCATGTACGGGCGGGTGAACATCAGCAGCTGCTTACGGTCGCTGCTCGGGGTCAGCGCGCCAATCATGTCCGCCTCGCCGTCGCTGACCATCTGCTTGAGCTGATTCACATTGCTGGCTTCGCGGATCTCAAAACTCAGCCCGGTACGCAGGCGAATCTGCGCCAGCACGTCAATGGTGATGCCGCGATAATTGCCGTCATCATCAATAAAGGTCATCGGCGCGTAGCCATCAATCACCGCCACGCGCACCAATGGGTGACGGGCAACCCACGCCTTCTCTTCATCACTGAGCTGGAAAATCTGCTGGCTGAGCAGCATCGAGCTGCGACCAATGTGCCAGCGCTGCAAGATACTCAGCTGCTCCTCGGTGCTCACCGCCGCCAGCGTTTTATTGATGATGTCCTGCAACTGCGCGTCGTCTTTGGCGGTGGCAAAAGAGAAGGTTTTTGGCGGGAAGTCGGCGAATTTCAGCACCCGCATATTGTTGAGGAAGTTCTTGCTGATGGGATATAAGTCGCCAAGGTAGACGTCGGCGCGGCCAAAGGCCACGGCCCCCACGGCTTCCTGATAGTTCGGGTAGATTTTCAGCCGGGCCTGCGGATACTGCGCCCTGACCCACTCTTCAGGCAGGAAACCCTCGGCCATGGTCAAGGTGCGCCCGGCCAGATAGTGGCCCATCGCCCGCTTCTCATTGGCCTGCGTCACCAGCACCGACTGCTCGCTGGCGTAGGGTTCCGACAGCAGAATGTTGCCCTCATGCTGGTCAAACTGGGTGGCGCTACTCAGCAGGTCAATTTCATGATTTTGCAGTGCTTTAATTGCCAAAGCGCGCGATGGGAAGGTCTGCACTTCCACCTTCACCCGCAGCATCTCTTCAATCAGCCCGACGTAATCGGCGGTAATGCCTTCGAATTCGGCTTTATTGTTAATGATGTCAAAAGGCGGGTATTGCGGGTTAGACACCCCAAGCTTGAGCACTTTTTTTTGCCCCAGCCAGGCATCCTGCTCTGGAGTGAGCAGCGTGGTGGGCATCACCGCGTGCTGCGGCGAACGGCTGAGTAATTGCAGCGGCTGGGCATTCTCCGCCGCTGGCGCAGAGGTTTCATCAAACACCAATAGCAGCCCCAGCGCACAGAGCATCAGCACGCTTTTATTGAGGAAGGAGCGTAAAAAATGCTTCAGGGGCTGCATCAGTTATTCAACCAGCGCGTGGCGTTTGGCGATTTCAATCAGGTCCACCAGCGTGGTGGCCTGAAGCTTGTGCAGCAGGCGCGTCTTGTAGGTGCTGATGGTCTTGTTGCTCAGCATCAGCTCATCGGCAATTTGTATGTTGCTCCAGCCTTTCGCCAGATAAATCAGTACCATCATTTCGCGGTCGGACAGAGTGGCCAACTGGGCCACTTCATCCCGCTGCCGGCTGTCCGCCGGGCGGTTGATCAGTTGGTCGTGAGGGAAATAGCTATAGCCCGCGCGAATGGCTTTGATGGCGTCGAGCAGGTCACTCAACTCTTCCGTCTTGGTGATGAACCCAGACGCCCCGGCCTGACGGCAGCGGGCAGAAAAAGAGGCGGCGGATTGCGAGGTCAGCACCAGCACTTTGACGTGGAAATTCAGCAGGCGCAGGCGGCCAATGACCTCCAGCCCGTCAAGCTTAGGGATGGAAATATCAAGGATCACAATGTCCGGGCGCAGGCTTTTCGCCAACTGCACGGCGTCCAGACCATTTCCCGTTTCGCCCACGACCTCAATGTCGCCACGCTGCAACAGCATACCCACAGCCAGCCTGACTACCGGGTGGTCATCGACTACTAAGGCTTTATACATAGGATCCTCAATGTTTTTATCCGCTTAACGCAGTTTTATTGTTTCAAGCATAGTTCGGAAAGTGCAGAGTTCCTATGTTCTTAACTGAGTAAAATCCTAGGACTGCACGCGCAGGGAGAGGGATTTTGCAGGTAAAGATTCCTGTTGAATAGACAGATGGGTCTTGAAAGCTTGTAGGACGCGTCCGATCGTCAAAAGCTGCGCGCGGGACAAGGCTTGAAACCTGCCGCTCTGGGGTCCAAAATATAACCTGTGTCCTGTGAAAACTCCGTCCGGCCAATTTATGAAAACACCCAAACCACGTCGCCCTCACGGACGATGGACTTACTACATTCTGCACGAAGACATCTTGTGGCCTTGCCCGGTCCGTTGGGAGTGGGAAAGTGGCTACGGCGGCTGGCTGCCCTTTTATTATTCGCCAACCTTTGAGTTTGTCGCGGGCGACCCGGACAAAGCGCTGAAAATCGTCAAAGGCAAAGCCAAGCCTGTCCGCAACTCTGTAATATAACCACGCCCCTTCTCCAATCACTGCTAAGCTTAAACCAACCGGTTATTCCCTCCGCCGTCCATCCGTGAAGCTTCTCCGCTATCTCTTCACTCACTTTGCGTACCCACATCGCCGTGTCGAAGCCTGTCCTTTTGCGTACGCATAAGGAATGTTTGCGTGAAAATCCCGTTTAGTGATTGGTTAAAAAGTCATAAAGATCAGCCGGTACAGCCCGGTAGCCCGAAAGAGAATCAGGAAACCACTGCCATTCAGGCAGAGTTATTCTCTGTGGATCAGATGGAGCGCTATGGCGAAAAGCTGGCGCAGTCGCATAAGCTGTCGAGCAAAAAAGCGCCCTATTATCTGCTCAAACGGCTGGCGGCCAATGAAACCCTGCTGACGCGTAACTGTCAGATCCTCAGCACCGGCGACAAGAAAAGCATTGCCCCAGCCGGTGAATGGCTGCTCGACAACTTCTATTTGATTGAAGAACAGATTCGCCTGGTGCGTCAGCTGCTGCCGAAAAACTTCGGTAAAGGCTTGCCCGCGCTGGCCGCGCCGCACAACTGCCCGCGCATTTATGACATTGCCACCGAGGTTATCGCCCACAGCGACGGCCACTGGGACGCCACTACCCTGACGCGTTTTATCGCCGCCTACCAGAAGGTCACGCCACTAAAACTCGGCGAGCTGTGGGCCTTGCCCGGCATGCTGCGTCTGGCGCTGATTGAGAACCTGCGCCGAGTGAGTATTGACGTCGCGAAAGCCCAGCAGGAGCGCAATCTGGCCGACCGCTGGGTGAACAAAATGCAGGACACCGCCGAAAATGACCCGGCGCGGCTGATCATCGTGATTGCCGACATGGCACGCACCAACCCGCCGCGCACCAGTGCCTTTGTGGCCGAATTAGTGCGCCGCCTACAGGGCCACGGCTCAATGCTGGCCCTGCCGCTAACTTGGATTGAGCAGCGCCTGACCGAGGTCGGCTTGACCACCTCGGAGCTGATCGCCCGCTTCAACCAGCAGTTGGCGGTCAGCCAGCTCTCGGTCAGTAACAGCATTATCGGCCTGCGCCAGCTCAATGAGATGGACTGGGCGGACTTCGCCGAAAGCATGAGTCTGGTGGAAAGCATCCTGCATCAGGACCCGGCGGGCATCTACCCGACCATGCACTTCGACACCCGCGATAACTATCGCCACGTGATTGAGATGCTGGCGCGCCACTGTATTTATGATGAAGCCGGCGTCACCCGTCAGGTGATCGCCCTGACCGAGGCCGCACCAACCGGCAGTCGCATGCGCCACGTCGGCTATTTTCTGGTGGATAAAGGCCGCGACGCGCTGGAGCAGCATCTCAACATTCACTACTCCCTGCTCAGCCGTTTTCGCCATCAAATCAACAAAACGCCCCTTCTATCATGGCTGGGCAGCCTGAGCCTGCTGATCACCGCCCTCACCGCCGACCTGCTGCTGCACACCCACGATAAAGGCATGACCTGGCCGCTGTGGCTGCTGGCTATCCCGATTGTGATTGTCTGCAGCCAGTTTGTGATGAACTTACTGAGCGAGGCCACTACCCGCAGCCGCACGCCGCACCCCTTGCCACGACTGGACTTCTCCAAGGAGATCCCCGAACGCTTCAGCACGCTGGTGGCGATCCCCTGCCTGCTCGGCAGCCGCGCCGGGATTGACGCGCTGATCAACAGTCTCGAAGTCTGCTATCTCGGCAACACCCGCGCTCATCTCTACTTTGCTTTAATTGCCGATTTCCACGACAGCACCACCCGCTATCGCGCTGCCGACGATCGCCTGTTGGAGTACGCCACGGCGCAAATTGAACTGCTCAACCGCCGCTACCCGCAGGCGCAAAGCGGGCTGTTTAGCCTGCTGCATCGCGAAAGCGAGTTCAACACCTCGCAGGGCGTGTGGATGGGTTATGAGCGCAAGCGCGGCAAGCTGAGTGCCTTAAACCACTGGCTGCGCGGCAAAGGCGACCCCTTCACCACGGTGATTGGTGCCACCCAGCAGCAGCTCTCGGTGGTGAAGTATGTCATCACGCTGGACAGCGACACCGTGCTGCCCCGCGCCACCGCCCATCAGCTGGTCGCCGCCATGGCTCACCCGCTCAATCATCCGATTTTTGACGCTGAACTTGGTCGAGTGGTGGAAGGTTATGCCATCCTGCAACCGCGACTGGCCGAGGAGATCCCGCGCTACGGTCAGGGGCGCTATGCCGCGCTGAGCAGCAGCAAGCCGGGCAACGATCCCTATTCCTCCATGTCTTCCGACATTTATCAGGACTTGTTTGGCGAGGGCTCCTTTGTCGGCAAAGGCATTTACGATGTCGATATGTTCTCTCAGGCCACCCACAACACCTGCCCGGAAAATCTGGTACTGAGCCACGACCTGTTGGAAGGCTGCTACGCCCGCTCCGGCATGCTGAGCGACGTGGTGCTGTATGAGCAATATCCGGCCAACTATCTGGTGGACGCCGCGCGCCGTTCGCGCTGGATCCGCGGCGACTGGCAGCTGCTCAACTGGCTGCGTCTGCGGGTGCGGCGGGCCGATGGCACTCGCCATGCCAACCCGCTAAGCACCCTGTCTCGCTGGAAACTGCTCGACAACCTGCGCCGTAGTCTGGTGGCGCCAAGCCTGCTGGTGATGCTGTTTTGTACCATCACGCTAGTGCCCAACCCGGCCTACTGGCTGGGCTTTATCGCCACGCTGCTGCTGTTCCCGACGGCGGTGGCGCTGCTGCTGGACCTGCTCAATAAAGGGCCGCGACGCCCGCTGTTGCAGCATATAAAAACTGTTTTAGGCTCTACGCTGACTCGCCTGTCGCACCTGCTGTTGACCCTCAGCACGCTGCCGCACGAGAGCTATTACAACCTGAAAGCTATCATCGTCACCCTGTGGCGACTGGCCGTCAGCCATAAGCATCTCAACGAGTGGGCCAGCTTCGACGCCAGTAAAACCCGCTATTCGCTGTCGCCGGAAAACTTCTACCGCGCCATGTGGGTGAATCCTCTGGCGGGGGTGCTGTTTGTGCTGCTGACCCTGCACTTCAATCCGCTCTATATGACTCTCGCCGTGCCGCTGGGCGCGCTGTGGTTCCTCGCGCCGCGCCTGCTGAGTTGGTTGAGTAAAACGCCGGGCAAGCCGCAGGCGGATATCAACCTGAAACAGCGCCGCTTCCTGCGCCAGACCGCCCGCGAGACGTGGGCCTTCTTCGCCACCTTCGTCAACAAACAAGAGAACTGGCTGCCGCCGGATAACTATCAGGAAGTGCCGGAGCCGGTGATTGCCCATCGCACCTCGCCAACCAATATCGGCCTGTCGCTGCTGGCCAACATGACGGCGATGGACTTCGGCTACATCACGCAGGGCGAGCTGCTGCTGCGCACCACCAATACGTTGGATACGCTGGACAAGCTCGAGCACTATCGCGGCCACCTCTATAACTGGTATGACACCCGCACCCTCGCGCCGCTCAATCCGCGCTACATTTCCAGCGTCGACAGCGGCAATCTGGCCGGGCATTTACTCACCCTGAGCACCGGGCTGGCGGAATTGCGCCATCTGCCCGCGATTGACGTCAAACAGGTGCTGGCGGGCATTGAAGACACTCTTTATCAGGTGGAAAGCGGCGCGGGCACTGGCAAGCGAGAAACCCTCAAACCGCTGCGCCAGCACTGGCTGAATGCCAGCGGCCTGCCGCAGTATCAGGTGTTCAACGAGCTAAATGCCATGCTGACCCTGACCTCGACGCTGCTTCAAGAGGCCACTGGCGACGTGCGCTGGCTGAGCGCGCTTCAGGTGCAACTGAGCGAATTTTGCCAAGAGTGGGCGCTGCTTTATGGCTGGCTACAGCAGGAACCAGGCGGCAAAGTGCTGCCTTCGCTGGTCTGGCTCTCTCAGCTAGAAGGCAAGGTGCCGGGGCTGAATCGGGCGAAAACCGCCCTGACAGTGACGCTGGCGCGTAAGCGTCTGGTGCTGATAAGCGAACTGGAAAAGCGCCTCGCCGACCATGCGCGGATGGACTTCAAATTCCTCTATAACACCACCACCAGCCTGCTGAGCGTGGGTTATAACTGCGACATTAATAAGCTGGACAGCGGACATTACGACCTGCTCCCGTCAGAAATTCGCCTCACTAACTACTTCACCATCGCTACCAACCAGCTGCCGCTGAAAAGCTGGTTTGCCCTCGGCAGACTGTTCACCCAGATAGACAAACAGCCGTCGCTGATGTCGTGGAGCGGCTCGATGTTTGAATACCTGATGCCGCAACTGGTGATGCCGGGCTACCCCGACACCTTGCTGGTGCAGATGTGCCGCGCCGCCGTGAAACGCCAAATTGACTGGGGTAACGAGCACGGCGTGCCGTGGGGGATTTCTGAGTCGGCCTACGCCTCTTTCGACCCGAACCATAACTACCAGTATCACGCGTTCGGCGTGCCGGGCCTTGGCCTGAAGCGCGGCTTGGGCGAAGACATGGTGATCGCGCCTTATGCCACGCTGATGGCATTGGTGGTGGAGCCGCAAAAAGCCTGCGGTAATCTGCTGGAGCTGGAGGCGCTGGGCGCGCGCGGCCAGTATGGCTTCTACGAGGCGCTGGACCACACGCCGTCGCGGCTCAACCGTGGGCAGAGCTATGTAATTGTGCGCTCTTATATGGCGCACCATCAGGGCATGGGCTTCCTCGCGCTGTCGCATTTACTGCTCGACGCGCCAATGGTCGATCGCTTCGCCGCCAATACCTCGTTCCAGTCAGCGCGCCTGCTGCTGCAAGAGCGCGTGCCTGACGCCGTGGACCTCTACAGCCCGCGCCGCCAGTTTGAATCCGTGGATGGTTCGCTACAGGCAGTGAATGTCGATATTCGCGAGTTCAACAGCGTGGACAGCCCGATCCCGGAAGTGCAGCTGTTGTCGAACACCAATTATCACCTGATGCTGACACAGGCGGGCGGCGGCTACAGCACGTGGCACAATCTGGCGCTGACTCGCTGGCGCGAAGATGCCACCCGCGACCAGCGCGGCACCTTCTGCTATATCAGCGACCCGCAAACCGGCGAGGTGTGGAGCAACGCATGGCAGCCGCTGGGGCAGAAGGCTAGCCTCTATCAGGCAGTGTTTACCGACGCCAGCGTGGAGTTCAAGCGCACCGAAGGCCAGCTGATCATGCACACCAAAATCGTGGTATCGCCGGAAGATGACGTCGAACTGCGCCGAATGACCTTGACCCACCGAGGCCGCCAGCCGCGGGTTATCGAGATAACCACTTATGCCGAAGTGGTGCTGGCCCCCGCCGCCAATGACCTGACCCATCCGGCGTTCAGCAATCTGTTTATCCAGACTGAATTAGTACCCGACCGCGAAGGTATTTTGTGCCACCGCAGGCCGCGTGAGGAGAACGAAGCCTGCCCGTGGCTGTTCCACATGCTGGCGATTCATGGCCCGACCGACCGCGAAACCTCGTTTGAAACTGACCGCGCGGCCTTTATTGGCCGTGGGCATACCTCCGCAGACCCGCAGGCGCTGGCAGCTCCCGGTCCGCTGGGCAACAGCGCCGGGCCGGTGCTCGACCCTATCGTCGCCATTCGCCAGCGCGTGGTGCTCAAACCCGGCGTGCCGCTGGTGATCGACATAGTTTACGGGATCACGCCTGAGCGCAGCCTCAGTCTGGCGATGATGGAGAAGTACCGCGACCACAACATCGCCGACCGCGTGTTCGAGCTGGCGTGGTCGCACAGTCAGGTGACGCTGCGCCAAATCAACGCCAACGAGGATGACGCCAACCTCTACAACCGGCTTGCCAGCGCGGTGCTGTTCCCGAGTGCTGAACTGCGCGCCGACGCCCAAACCCTGAGCCGCAACCGTCGCGGGCAGTCCGGCCTGTGGGGCCACGCGCTGTCCGGCGACTTGCCGATCGTGCTGTTGTCCGTAACCAGCGCGGAAAATATCCTGATGGTTACTCATCTGATCCGCGCCCATAACTACTGGCGTCTGAAAGGGCTGAGCGTGGATTTGGTGATCCTGAGTAACGATCAGGGTGGCTATCAGCAAGAGTTGCACAATGAGATCATGAGCCGCGTGGCGGCCGGTGCCGAGTCGAGCCTGATGGACAAGCCGGGCGGCATCTTCGTGCGTAAAGGCGAGCACATGACCTCGGAAGACCGCACCCTGCTGATGAGCGTCGCCAGCATCTGGTTCGACGACCGCCACGGCGGCTTGCTCGACCAGCTCAACCAGAAAATGCAGCAGCCGCAGAACATTCAGCCACTGCTGGTGCCGATGTCAATTCTGCCGGAAAACGTCCACGCGCCGCGCGAGTTCGACACCCATTCTCTGAGCTTCTTCAACGGACTGGGCGGCTTCTCGCCGGATGGCCGCGAGTATCAAATCCTGCTGCCAGAGGGCAAAAACACCCCTGCCCCTTGGTCCAACGTGATCGCCAACGCCAACTTCGGCACGGTGGTCTCCGAAAGCGGGCAGGCTTATACCTGGTTCGAAAACGCTCACGAATATCGCCTGACGCCGTGGGAGAACGACCCGGTCACCGACGGCTCGGGCGAAGCCTTCTATCTTCGCGACGAAGAGAGTGGCGAAGTCTGGTCACCCATGCCGCTGCCGGTTCGCGGCAAGGGCGAGTATTTGACTCGCCACGGTTTTAGTTACAGCCGCTTTGAGCATCGCCAGAGCGGCATCGACAGCGAATTAACCGTGCTGGTGGCGGAACACGCGCCGGTGAAGCTGTTTATCCTCACCCTAAGCAACAGCTCCGGCCGCCCGCGCAAGCTGTCGGCCACCGGCTATGTCGAGTGGATCATGGCCGACCTGCGGGCGAAGTCCGCCATGCACGTCATGACGCGCAGCGCCTCGGTGGACAAAGGCTGCGGCGTGCTGGCGACCAACTATTACGGCAGCAATGGCTCGGAGCGCACCGCCTTCTTCGCAGTCACCGGCGTTCACTGCTCGGTGAGCGGCGACCGTCGCGAGTTCTTGGGGCGCAACGGCTCTCCGCGCGCCCCGGCGGCGATGCAGCTTCAGCGCCTGTCGGGCAAAACCGGCGCGGGGTTAGACCCGTGCGGCGCGGTGCAGTCAGCCACCACGCTGATTGACGGCGACCAGCGCACCTTCGTCTTCACCCTCGGCCTTGGGCAAAACGCGCAGGATGCCGAACAGCTGATGCGCCAGTTCCTTGATGAAAACGCCGCCCGCCGCGAGCTGGACAATATTCACCACCATTGGCATCAGGTGCTGGATAAAATTCAGATCAACACGCCGGAGCCGTCGGTCAATCTGCTGACCAACGGCTGGCTGATTTACCAAACGCTGGCCTGCCGCATTATGGCGCGTAGCGGCTACTACCAGTCCGGCGGCGCTTTCGGCTTCCGCGACCAGTTGCAGGACACACTCTCTCTAACCCACGCCGCCCCTGAGCGGATGCGCGAGCAGATCTTGCTCTGTGCATCACGCCAGTTTGCCGAAGGCGACGTCCAGCACTGGTGGCATCCGCCGTCAGGCAATGGCGTGCGCACGCGCTGCTCGGACGACTATCTGTGGCTGCCGTTGGCAATGTGCCACTACATAGATGTGACGGGCGACGTGGCGATTGCCGACCAGCCTGTGAGCTATATCGAAGCGCGGCTACTGGCACCGGAAGAGGAGTCTTTCTACGAGCAGCCGACCCTCAGTCACCTCAATGAGTCACTGTTCGAGCACGGGGTGCGCGCCATCAAACATGGCCTGAACTTCGGCAAAAACGGCCTGCCGCTGATGGGCGCCGGGGACTGGAATGACGGCATGAACAACGTCGGCATCAAAGGTCAGGGAGAGAGCGTCTGGCTGGGCTTCTTCCTCTACAACGTGTTGCAGCGTTTTGCGGCGCTGGCCGAACGCTTGGGCAAATCCGACATCGCCACCCTGTGCCAACAGCAGGCGGTGACGTTGAAACAGAACCTGCACGATAACGCATGGGACGGCGAGTGGTACCTGCGCGGCTACTTCGACAGCGGCGAAACCTTGGGTTCTCATCTCAACAATGAGTGCCAGATTGACGCCATCGCCCAGAGTTGGTCGGTGCTCTCCGGCGCGGGTGACCCCGAGCGCAGCCAGCAGGCGATGAAGCAGTTGGATAATCGTTTGGTGGATGACCAGACTGGGCTGATTCGCCTGCTCACCCCGCCGTTTAACGGCGACGGGCCCAACCCCGGCTACATTCGCGGCTACCTGCCGGGCGTGCGGGAAAACGGCGGGCAATATACCCACGGCGCAATCTGGGCCGTCATGGCCTTCGCCGAAATGGGCGATATCGAGCGGGCGTGGCAGTTAATGTCGCTCATCAACCCAATCAATCACAGCCTGAATAGCGAAGGCGTCGAGCGTTATAAGGTCGAGCCTTATGTGATAACCGCCGACATCTACACCGTCGACCCGCACAACGGGCGCGGCGGCTGGAGCTGGTACACCGGCTCGGCGGGCTGGACCTATCGCCTGATCACCGAGTCGCTGCTCGGCATCAAGCGCCACGGCGAGTTTATCTCCATCCACACCCGCCTGCCCGCCGACTGGCCGCAGGTCAGCCTGACCTACCAACAGGGCAGCAGCCAATATCAAATCATGGTGAAACGCGGCGAAAATGGCTATCAAGTGATGATGGACGGGCAACGTCTGGCCGACGGCATGATCCCGTTGCAAGACGATGGGGTTAATCATCAGGTGGAGGTGTGGCTGGCAGAGTAACTTCCTAACGCAATATCGGCTTAAATCAGCCTTCTCCTGTACAAGGAGAAGGCTGTTAGCGTGAATCTCCCCGCTTTAAGACTATTCTGTCTCAATTTTAATTATTCTAATAATTTCAAAAACATAAAATACTTACTTTACTTACAAATCTCACCACCCTCGAACAATTCTTGATCATTTAGTGCGTTTAAGCCTGTACAGCTTTTAGATTCTTGTATAGCTTTGTCGTCACGCAGGTGACTATTAGCCATATATTTTAAGGGTGAGGGAACATATGCAGCAATCAAACTCGAAGCAAAATCTGTCTGTGATGGACGCGGCACACTTCTCCACAGAGGTGCTGTTTTCTGAAGAAGAAACCATGGGGCAGATCGTCGTTGAGATTTTAACGGCTGGCAGAAATCTTAACCGTAAAGCACTGTGCGATAAGCTGTTAAATAGAATTGAAACCGCCAAGTCCGGCGAGCAGGAAAAGCATTATCTCGCCTGCCTGCAACTGGTACTTGAGCGCGACGCCTAGTAACAAACCACTTTGAGATGTTGGCACGACCGTATTTCCTCTTGATGCACCGTCCCTCATTAACGCACGTGCGTTAGGGAGATGGGCTAAAGAGCAACTCTGAGCCTGACACCGATATGCGTTTGTCCAGGTAAGGCATTAGAGGTCATTACTATGTTTAGAAGTGAAGATGAAAAACTGACGGACCTGCTTCTGGGCGAAGCCGTCGTCGCCCTGCTCAAGTCTAAGAGCGCGATTTCCATTGAGCGTCTCCTCACCCAGCTGCAATTTATGGCTGGCCGCGAGAGTGACCCTCAACGGAAACGGATGTGCGAACAGGTCATAAACGAGATCCGCCACGGTGCGAAAGACCAGCAGGGGCGGTTCACTTACGAAATCTATAGCACGGACAACGTGCGCCACTTTTTTAATGCTGAAGGGCCATCCGATGAACGTAAAAAGCACTAACGCCACAGATTTGGATATGCTTGAGCACCACGAGAACAACGCCTCGCACAGCATGGGGTCGATTTCCGATGAAGTCACACAGCATCATGTTTACCAACACTTTGCCAAGTCAGGAGATATGTACTCCTCCGAAACCGAAGCGCTGGGCGGCGCTATCCGCGCCATTTTGGCCCAACGCGGCAAAGTGACAAATAAAGACATTATTTTGCATCTGATTATGCAGCTTGAAACCACCAACGATATCGTTCAGCTCGATATCCTGCGCAACGCGCTGGAACTGGTGGTCGGCATCACGCCTGACGACGCGGTATTTTGATCGCGGGCCTAGCCCAACGTCATTCTAAACTCATCCCAACATTCGCCATTTGGCGAGCCATGTTGGGGTGAGTTTTTTGTTTAATCTCCCCCTCTCCTTCGATAGCTCCCTGACCTACTCCCCGTGCCATAAATAACTCCCAAAACAAGCGTTTATACATCAGTGACAATCTTCAACTTTTCGTGACAATCCCCTTTAACACCTCAATTGCAGGCAGAATAAAATCAGAGCGGTGTTTATGACATTTTTGTCATTCAGCCGTCATTCATTGGCCCTTGTTGGTTTGGCAGGATAACAGCGTGCGAAGTTGTCACCGTCCAAAACAATAAAAATTTGTGCCCTTATCCTGCTGTGAGGAAACACCATGCTGATCCTGATCCTTGCCTATCTCGGTGGCGTGCTGACCATCGCCAGCCCCTGCATTTTACCCGTGCTGCCCTTCGTGTTTGCGCGTTCAGACCAATCCTTCGCCCGCACCGGTCTGCCATTATTGGCGGGGATGGCGCTGACCTTCACGCTGGTGGCGACGCTGGCGGCAGTGGGCGGCGGCTGGGTGGTGCAGGCTAACCAATATGGTCGCTGGCTGGCGCTGGTGCTGATGGCGGTGTTTGGCGTCACGCTGCTGTTCCCAAGCATTGGCGAACGCATGATGCACCCGCTGGTATCCGCAGGAAATCGCATGACCAATGCCCTGACCATCGGCAAGAAGCCGCAGGTTGGTACTTCATTTTTACTCGGCATCGCCACCGGCCTGCTGTGGGCACCCTGCGCGGGGCCGATTTTAGGCTTGGTGTTGACCGGCGCGGCGCTGCAAGGGGCTAACGTTGGCTCAACCTTACTGCTGCTGGCCTACGCGGCGGGGGCCGTGACCTCATTGACGCTGGCCCTGCTGATTGGCGGCAAAGTGTTTAGCGCCATGAAACGCTCATTGGGCGCGGGCGAGTGGATCCGCCGTGGCTTGGGTGCCGCGATGCTGCTCGGCGTGGTGGCTATCTCCCTCGGGCTGGATACCGGCGTGCTGGCGCGCATTTCCACCGCCTCTACGGGTGGCTTCGAGCAGAGCTTAATCAACAAGTTCGGCGCTAATGGCCCGGTGAAAACCGCCTCGGCCAGCACTAAAAACGGCGCACCGCTGCTGGATAACGAAGGCCCGATGCCTTCTCTCGACGGCGCGGTGCAGTGGCTGAACTCGCCGCCGCTGACGGCGGAGTCTCTGCGCGGCAAGGTGGTGCTGGTCGATTTCTGGACCTACTCCTGCATCAACTGCCTGCGCGCCCTGCCCTACGTTAAAGCTTGGGCAGACAAATATCGCGATCAGGGTCTGGTGGTGATTGGCGTCCACGCGCCGGAGTTCGCCTTCGAGCGCGACATCAATAATGTCACCAAAGAGGCGCAGAAGCTGGGCATCGACTACCCGATTGCTATCGACAATAACTACAGCATCTGGCGCGCCTTCAACAACCAATACTGGCCTGCGCACTACTTTATCGACGCCAAAGGGCTGATTCGCCACAGCCACTTCGGCGAAGGGGATTACGCCCAGTCCGAGCAGGTGATCCAACAGCTACTGCGCGAAGCGGGAGCCAAAAACGTCACCACCACCATCAGTCAGGTGCAGGGGCAAGGCGTCGAGCAGGCGGCGGATCAGAACAGCGCCCCGCTCTCTCCAGAGACTTATTTGGGCTATATGCGCGCCGAGAACTTTGTCTCTGAAAGCGCGGTGAGCGACGCCCCGGCGGATTACACCCTGCCAACGCATCTGGATTTGAACTCGTGGGGGCTGGCAGGTCGCTGGACCATCGGCGGCGAGAACATTCAGCTGAATGGCCCCGCCGGGCGCATCTCCTACCAGTTCCATGCGCGTGATTTGCACTTGGTGCTGGGTCCGGGGAAAAACGCCAAGCAGGTGCATTTCAAAGTGCTGCTCGACGGCAAAGCGCCGGGCGCAATGCACGGCACGGATGTATCTCCTGAGGGTGACGGCGTGGTGACTGACCAGCGTTTATATCAGCTGATCCGCCAGTCGGATAATCAGGGCGACCATACCTTCACTATTGAATTCTTAGACAGCGGCGTGACGGCTTATGCCTTCACCTTTGGTTAAAAACCTGCGAGGCAACCCGAATGCAAACGACTCATAAACGATTTTCCTCCCTGCGCCGCTCCGGTGTCTGGGGCGTCTTTATCGCCATCACCGCGCTGATGTGGTGCAGCATTGCCTGGTCATTTGGCGGCGCGGAAGAGGCCGTCGCCATTGCCCCGCCGGTGCAGAACGAAGCGCCTGCCACCACTTCGCACAGTGAAACCGCGCTGTTCGCCGGTGGCTGTTTCTGGGGTGTCGAAGGGGTATTCCAGCATGTGAAAGGCGTGACCAACGTGGTGGCGGGTTACACCGGCGGCACGGCGTTAACGGCGGATTATGAAACTGTCAGCAGTGGCAAAACCGAGCATGCTGAGTCGGTACAGGTGACCTTCGATCCGACGCAGGTCTCCTATGGCGACCTGCTGCAAGTGTTCTTCTCAGTGGCGCACAACCCAACCGAGTTGAACCGTCAGGGGCCGGACAGCGGGCCGCAGTATCGCTCGGCGCTGTTCCCACTGAGCGCGTCGCAGGAGAAAGTCGCCAAGGCGTACATTGCCCAGTTAGACGCCAGCCATGCGTTTTCTAAGCCGCTGGTGACCCAAATCGAAAGCCAAAATCACTTTTATCCGGCAGAGGATTACCACCAGAACTACATGACGCTCAACCCGGACAACCCTTATATCGCCATCAACGATATGCCAAAGCTGGCTCAGTTGAAGAAACTGTTCGCCTCGCGCTATCAGGATGAACCGGTGCTGTAAGGGGCTTGAGGCAATAACAAGGGCGCAGTCGGTAACTCCGGCTGCGCCCTTTTCTATTTGGCACGTTCAGCGCAGCCGATTAACGGCTGGCAAACTGCTGGATAAGCTTCGGCAAATCGGCCGGTGGCGGGAATTGCTCATAGCTGTGCGCAGCAGGGGTGCTGGCCCACGGCAGCTTCTCGCTGGTCCAGGTTTCCATAAAGGGTGGCATATCGCGCAGGTCGTCGAACATCACCGTTTTGACAATCACAATGGTGTCAAAGCCTGTTGGTCGGCTGAACAGCCAGCTTTTGCAGTGGCCGCAGTGATAGTGGTTGGAATCGCCGTGCAAGCCGCCAATCTCAGGCTCGCCGCGCGTGACCGCAAAAGCGTTGGCAGGCACTAAAGCACCCATAGAGAATGCGCTAGAGGTCATGCGCTGGCAGCCGGTGCAGTGGCAGGCAGCGGTCATGATTGGCGGGCGGGTGATGGTCAGCTCAACTTTACCACAGCGGCAGTGCCCTTTATGGCTAACGTTTTGTTCGGACATGGTTTTTCCTTTTTAGACTGCAATCTTATGTTCAACCAGAGGTGGTCTTAGTATTGCAAACTTTCAAACCAAAAGGATGCCCTTAAGATTAATCGTATGAGGTCGATCACTCACTGCATCAAAAGAGGCTGCCAAGGCTTACTGATAACCAACCTTGTTGGTACACAAGAACGCCAGATGCACGTCGTGGCCGTCATTGCTTTCGCCGGTGATGTCGTACTTACCGCCGCAGAAGTCGTGGATTTTCACAAAGGTATCCTGTCGGCGGCTACGCTCGAGTGGCGGCAGGATTGACGTGGTGTAGCTGGCTTCGCCAGTAATGCCGCTGGCGTTCAGGGGCCGGTAAACCGACGCGCCCACCGGTTTGTCGATGCTGGAACACCCCGCCAGCAGGCAGGCGGCAATCACCAAAAGGCTGTGAGATTTCATAATCATTCCAAATAAAGTGAGCACTCTCTAAAGAGTAGATAACGGCAGCAATCAGATTAACTTGAATTCGTCCCTTCTATCACTCTGATAGCGAAGAAAGATGTTGCGCCCCATTCCCGTCTTTTTCATTCAATGGCAATATAGTTACAAACGGGATTATTCAAATTAACAATGAGTCCAACTATCGATGCGCACCTTGCTGTTTTTGCTCAGTGGCTACCTGCTGCTGGCGCTGTTTTATCTGGTGGTTAAATTCTTTTCGCGCCGCACTCCCGCCCTGAATGGCTGGGGACTGTGGACCTTTATTGTGGTGTGGCTGGGCGTTGCGCTGGCAAACATGCTGGGCGGCGTGTTGCAGGCGGGCTACGGCGTGGGCGAAGAACTTCCCATTATGCTGCTGATCTTCCTGCCTCCGGCGGCGCTGGCGTTCTATCTTTGGCGTAGATCGCTGGAATAAACCGAGTAAAATCACCTTTCCCGTCATATTGAGTGAAACGGTGAGTAATCTGACGGGTTAAGTGACTCGCGTCGGCGGCATTCTCTTTATACTCATGGCTCACAGTCACACTTTGTCGGGAAAATCACGCCCCGGCTTATGAAGGATTTATCCATGAAATTGACCAGCCAAAGTTTTGCCAACGGTGCCGCGATTCCCGGCGAATTTGCTTTTGCCGTGCAGGATGCCGCCACTCATCTGACACTCTCCAGCAATAAGAACCCGCACCTTCTCTGGAGCGACGTACCGGCCAACACCCAGTCATTCGCGCTGGTGTGCATTGACCCGCACGTGCCAACCAGCCTCGACAATGTGAATCAGGAAGGCAAAGTAGTACCAGCGTCCCTGCCACGCGCCGACCTGTTCCACTGGGTGTTAGTCAATATTCCTGTCGACGTACGTGAAATTGCCGCAGGCAGCCACAGCGACGCCGTTACGCCAAAAGGTAAACCGGCCCTGCCTGCTGAGTCGAAAATGCGTCACGGCATCAATGGCTACACCGCGTGGTTTGGTGATGACGAAAACATGGGTGGCGACTATCACGGCTACGACGGCCCTTGCCCACCGTGGAATGATGAAATCGTTCACGACTACGTTTTCACTCTTTACGCGCTGGATGTTGCTCATCTGGAACTGCCAACCAAGTTCTACGGCCCGGACGCACTGGCCGCGCTGGAAGGCCACGTTCTGGCCTCCGCCAGCCTGACCGGCACTTATAGTCTGAACCCGAACGTGCGCTAAGCCCCTAGGCAGGAGAGAGAATGCAGTCTTCAAATCAAGTAAATAGCAGCGCTCCCCTGCCCGTTCAGTGGCCGGCTGACCACAGTCGGCTATTTTCCATGGCTCAGCCCTACTTGCAGCACCCGCATCAAATCGCCGATTTTCGCTTTTTTGAGCCGTCGATCCTGCTGGTACGTTCAGGGCAACTGACCCTGCGCCATCAGCAAAACGCTTTTCTCCAGCTCGATAATGCCGAGCACTTGGTGGTGGTTGCCCAGCACACGTTAACCAACGTCAGCAAGCGGCCCGATGGCGAAAAAGGCTTTTTCTCTTCCCTCTATCTGGGATTTTCTCCCGCCGTGATCGCCGCATTTTACCGCGATCACTCGGCGCTGGTCGCAAGCCTTGCGCCACTGGCAGGCTTCAAAACCGTGCCGCTGGATGACGAACTGCGCGACACCTTAGAGCACTGCCTGCGCGGCATCGGCCATGGCGAACAGCCTCTGCCCAGCCCCGCCGTGCAGCAGCATCGTCTGACCGGCATCTTAATTGCGCTGGCCGAACGCGGCGTGCTGTTTATGCCACGATCCTCAGAACCCTTGAGCAGCAAGCTGACCGCGCTGATGTCTGCCGCCCCCGAATTTGCGTGGACGGCGGCCAGTGCCAGTCAGCAGTTGGCGATGAGCGAAGCCACGCTGCGACGGCGCTTGGTGGAGGAGCAAACCAGCTTCCGCACCCTGTTGCAGGACATCCGCATGCACCACGCCATGACCCTGCTGCAAACCACCCGCTGGAGCCTGTCGCAGATCGCCGATGCCTGCGGCTATCGCGCCAGTTCACGCTTTTCCCTGCGCTTTAAACAGCGTTTCGGCTGCTCTCCGGCCGACATTCGCTAAGACCCAAATCGACTATTTCCTGCGGCCTGAAAAACGCATAAAAAAATGGCCCCGCGCAGTGCGGAGCCATAGCCCTGTTTGCATAATTGTTAATTATTGTTTCTATTTCCAATAATTATTGGCTGCCGCCACTGTCTGGTAGTGAATGGCAATGACCTGCGAAGATGCAATCAATGCATCGGCATCATTGGCATACACCGGACGCAATTTCTTCAGGATTTCTGGGTCTGGCTGGGTCGTTTTCACGCCCCGACGGCTCAACATTACCGCCAACTCATACCCTTCTTGTGGACCTGCCGTTATCAATGTTGTTAACCACTTATCGCTCATATTGCCTCTTTATTTTATTGTTATGTTACAAGTTGCATTTTAGATGCATGTTTAATTGCTTGGCAATTAACATTTTTATTCTAAGATAGAAATACATGCATTTCTAATGCATGTATTAACAATAATGAGACAATAGAGAACCTAATGATGATGGATAAAATGGTTAAGAAAACTTTACTCTTAGCAGTGTTGGCGAGTTGCGCGATGAGCGCGCAGGCGGCGAAACAGGGAGAATACAAGGCACATCTGACCGCAGTAAACGCGGATAAAATCGGTACATCGCCGGTTGGCGACGCCACCTTCAAAGTGGAAGGTGACAAGCTGGTTGTCCATATTAAGATGAAAAACACCCCGCCGGGCATCATGCACTGGGAGCATTTCCACGGCTATCCTAACGGCCAAAACGCCAGTTGCGTCACTGCCGCACAGGACAAAAACGGAGATGGTTTCATTGACTTAGCTGAGACTGAAGCCGTTTCAGGTACCACTATGGTGCCGTTCGATGATGCGCCGCATAAGATGAATATCCCAACCGATAACTACCCGCACGCTGACAAAGACGGCAGCTACGAGTACACCAAAGTCGTCCCACTGGCCGCGCTGGAGAAAAAATTCGGCGAGACCTTTAAAGGCGGCAAAATCGATTTGAATAAACGCGTGTTGTACGTTCACGGCGTGCCAGACAGCCTGAAATTGCCAGCTACCGTGGCGGGTGAAGTGGGTCATTACACCACCAGCACCACCCTGCCAATCGCCTGCGGCAAGATTGAAAAAGTAAAATCATAAGAGTCCGTTTTGGCGTCAATCCCGTTTTCGCCACCGACTCCATAAAGCAAAAAACCAGCCGATTGGCTGGTTTTTTTGTCGCTGAAGGCGAGCTATTTTTTACATCAGAAGAACATTCTCGCCAGTTCTGCGCCCGGATCTTCGGCACGCATAAAGGCTTCGCCCACTAAGAAGCTGTTAACCTTGGCTTCGCGCAGGCGGATCACGTGTTCGCGGGTCGCAATGCCCGACTCGGTAACCACCATGCGGTCTGACGGCAGTTGAGTCAGCAGGCTAATGGTCGTTTCAATGGTGGTTTCGAAAGTGCGCAGATTGCGGTTATTCACACCAATCAGCGGCGTGGTCAGCTTCAGCGAACGCTCCAGCTCTTCGGCGTCGTGTACTTCCACCAGCACGGACATCCCCAGCTCGTGAGCCTGCGCTTCCAGCTCCTGCATCTGAGCATCTTCCAGCGCGGAAACAATCAGCAGTATACAGTCAGCGCCCATCGCACGGGCTTCCAGCACCTGATAAGGATCAACCATAAAGTCCTTGCGCAGCACCGGCAGGCCACAGGCGGCACGGGCTTCGGCCAGATAAGCCGCGCTGCCTTGGAAGAACTGCTCATCGGTCAGCACGGACAGGCAGGCTGCGCCGCCCTTTTCGTAAGAAGCCGCGATCTCTTTTGGAATGAAGTTCGGGCGAATCAAACCTTTCGAAGGGCTGGCCTTTTTAACTTCGGCAATCACCCCTGCCACGCCTTCATCGCGCTTATTACGCAGAGCCGCCACAAAGTCACGGTGATTTTGCTGGGCAGCCTGCTCGGTAAGCTGCGCCACGGAAACCGCTTTTTTGGCAGCGGCGACTTCTTCACGCTTCACGGCGATGATTTTGGCAAGGATGTCTGACACGGTACTCTCCAGATTCAGGTGATAGGTCTTAGAAATTCTGATTATGCGTAGGGTCGGCATCACGAATGCCTGCGCCGCAGTATATCAATCGACTGCTTGAGCGCCACTCCCCAGCGTAACGCCGATTTGTGACAAAAGTGTTCAAAGTAAGCTGCTGATAAAACATTATTATTTGAATATTCCCGGCGCAAAAAACTCCCACACCCTTTGTTGCAGATAATTACACTGCCGCCACAAGCCGTGAGTCCGGAACAGCGTAGAGTGGATTGTTTTATACACAATTTCACGACCCACTCTACTTATTCATATAGGGCCACGACTTTGAACACATCCTCACACTCTGCCTCCCTCGAAGCTCAGCCGGAATGGCTGCAAACCCGTCCCGGCGAATCCTGTTTGATCCGCGTTTCTGCCGAGGAAACCGGCGGGCTTTACTCAGTAGTCGAAATTATTTCGCAGCCCGGCGACGGCACCCCGCTGCACGTGCATGCCAATGAAGATGAATACGCGCTGGTGCTGGAAGGTACCGCGCGCATTGCCTATGGCGATGAGGTGATTGACGCCAAAACCGGTGACAGCCTGCTGCTAAGACGAGGCATTCCCCACGCATGGGCCAACCGGACTGACCAGCCGATGCGCCTGTTGATGACCTGCACGCCGGGCGGCGTCGAAATTGCCCTGCGCCTGATCGCCGCGCAGGATTTCGAGCGCCTTGGCGCGATAGGTGAAAGCCTCGCCGTCACCGTACTTGGCCCAACGCCGTTCTAATCCTTTCTTCTTTAGAGAGTGCCGTTAGGCCGGACGCGGCGGCACTCTCTATTCATCAGACATCACAAAACCTCGACCCAAGTTACACATTCGACCCGCCAAAAAAAGGAACTAAATTTCTCACCCGCCACTAACAAAGACACTCCCCTACAGGTGCAAGAACTATGTTTTCCTCCATCGGTCAATCGAACCGAATTCAGTACACTCCGCAGATCGTTCGCGGCGGCATTCACCCCTTTATCAAAATCAGGCCGCCGGTGAATGACCCAGTCAAAATGCTGGCGACGCTGTGTAAAGACAACAAAGTCACCTACTTGGGTGATGTCCACGGCCAGTGTTTTATTCCCGAGTTAGTGGGTAGATCGGCCAAAGAGCTGAAACAGGCCGGGGTCGATTTACTGGCCATAGAATTCGTTAAATTCAGCGACAACGCGGCGTTCCGCGAAGCACTGGCTGGCGGCAAAAACGCCATCAAAAACTTCATTTACAATGCTTGGGCACCGACGCACGGCGAGGCTTGGGTTGAGAGCATTGCCAGCGCACTCGCTGAAGTGCATAACGCTGGGATTGCCGTAGCGGGGATTGACCGCCATATGGCGGGCGGCGCGCCGAAAAACCCACTGGAAGCCATCAGCTACATGAACAGGCGCTTGGCCTTGAATATTGCGTGGAACGCCGCGGCGGAGAGGGAGGAGCGTGCGATTGGCGCGTCGAAAACCTTGGTTTGGGCGGGCACTGGGCATTTCGTCAATAGCTTCGAAAACGGCCCCAAAGACATGCGCCCCGGCCCTGTGGTGGCCTTTGCCAACACGCAAGGAGGCACGGGCTGCTCGCTCAATGACAAAGATGACAACAGCCACGTGCTGATCCACTATCGGCGTCAGCAGCGCGCCTAGCCAGTGTGCACAATGCCGCCACGGGCGTGGCGGCACATTTGCTGCGATTAACGGCGTTTAGACGTCTTTAAAACGGCCATACAGCCCCGGATTGCTGCTGACTTTTTGGTTGTACTCGCGCACTACCGACATTTTCCCCGCCAGCTGGCTGCTGCTCATGGCATCGAAAGAGGTCGGCTGATGATAGCCATCGGTATACTTTAGGCTCGGGTCAGCAGACAAGCTGCGCACGTCATACAGCTGTAAGCCTTGCTCTTGCAAACCTTCCGCCAGATCCTTCACCAGCGCGGGACCAATTGCCGGGAAGCCCTGCGCCATCATGCGTTGATTGACCTCAGTGTTCGACATCGGCTGTATGTTACTCAGCGCCCACTGGGCATTCGGGTCGCCAAGCTGACTATTAAACTGTTTTTTGACCACCAGATCGTTAGGGTTGATATGCGAGTTGCGCAGCGTGGTGGCGACCGGAACGTGCGGCCAGGCATCGACCAGCGCGATATCTCTGCTGCTTTCGCGCGGGTCACCCAGCATCACCAAAATATGGTCATTCTTATAAGAGACGTTGGACACCGGAGACTTGGCCCCGCGCGCCGCCAACAGGGTATAAGCCACGTCAGCAAACTCCTGACAGTTCCCCCCTTGCAGAGTCGCTGCCGTGCGCGCGCTGTTGTAGGTTCTGTCCAACTGCGGTGCCTGTTTGCGAAACTCCTTTTTATACTCACGGGCCAAGTGCCCGCGAGCATAACTCTCCCCCTGCGAATGAACCACCGACAGCCATTGGTTGCCCGCGCCGTGTGGCAGATAGCGCTGAGTCTCTTTCTGGATCTGATCCGCCAGTTGCAGGTTCTGCAAGGTTTGCGGTTTGACCTGCGTCACCGCGTTGCTGTACTGCCCGCGCAGCCTGAGCGACGTTTCCGGCATGGTGCCATGCACGGTAGAAGGCTGGGGCGCGACCGGTGCGCTGGACGAAGCACTCTGATTGCCATAGTTGCCATAATGGGAATAACTTCCGCCATAAGAGGGAATATTGCCGGGATTCATAATGTTAGCGCCTTAGAAATTGAATAAAAGAAGGGGTTACTGGGCGTCGGCGGTCTGGCGTGACGCATCCGTCTGCGGCTCAGGGATCTGCGCAGGGGGGGTCAGGCGCTTGTTCACCGTCTCGGCATAGTGGGCAAAACGCTCATACAGGTTGATCAGCTGGTCCGCCGTCATCCCTTCCCACGGCAGGCGCGCCCACAGCACAATCTCATCACCCGCGCCGGTGGCGGCAATGATGATTGGTGGCGAAAGCAAGTTCATGATATTGACCTGCAACAGCTCCAGCAGCATGGCCTGAGCGTGCTCTTCCTCAACGGCAAAGGGCAGATTACAGCTCATGGTCAAATTTCCGGCGGGATAATCTTGCAGCGCAATGGTCAGCCCGGAGCGCATCATCAGCTCAAAAGCCTCTTCATGGCCGGTCACCGAGGGCTGACTTCCCAAATACTTAAACAGCGGAGTTAACACATCACTAAAGGTCGGTTGCATCACGCATCTCCTCTTCACAGGGTAAAAAGCCTTATCGCTGTGTGAGTAGCAACGCGTCGGGAGTTGGTTCCGTGATTTCCCGGTCAAAGGGCGGCAATGCGGTAAGCAAATATGTTGGAAGGCGGAGCCTGCGGCGCGCACTCGGAATAAGACGAATCTCTCAGATTATTTTCGACGGAAATTCCATAGTTCTGAACATCTTGGTGTTTCAATACCGAGATTTACATACTTTGATGATTCCATTACATCGCAGATTTTAAAGAAAGAGATAGCATCTGAATCAGTGTGTTGAGGCTCATTGAGCAGAGGGAAGTTATGCGTTTCAAATCAATATTTCTAACCACCCTATTTACCATGGGCGTGGCCAATGCCGCCTTCGCCGACAGCTGCCAGAAGAACATTTTCGACGGCTACGACTGCACCTATGACAACGGCACCACCTCCACCAGCCAGAAAAACATCTTTGGCGGATTAGACACTCGCTACAGCGACGGGCGCAGCTCCAGCAGCCAAGCCAACATCTTCGGTGGCCAAGATACCCGCTTCAGCGATGGCACCACCTCCAGCAGTCAGTCGAATATATTTGGCGGGCAAGACACCCAAAACAGCGACGGCAGCAGCTCCACCAGCCAAGCCAATATCTTCGGCGGCCAAGACATCCGCTACAGCGACGGCCACTCCTCAATCAGCCAGAAAAACATCTTCGGCGGGCAGGATACGCGGAATGATTAGTGTGGATTGCCTGGGAATATCTTCGATTTGAGGCGGATTTAAAAACACAAAAGCCACTCTAAAAGTGGCTTCATACAATTAATGTTGAATCAGGCTTTATCCATCATAAAACCAAACAAAATAAAGGGCCGCTGGCCGCTTTGATTGCTCATGGCATGCTCCTCAATGTTTCTGGCGAGCACTGAGCGCGCCCGCCGCCAGCACCACGAAAATCAGCACGCCGGAGGCCACCTGCTGCCAGTAGAAGTTCCAGCCGATAAGCAACAGTCCGTTGGCGACAAAACTCAGCAAGATAACCCCGAGCAGCGTGCCCGGCACGTTGGCGCGGCGGGAGCTGGAGAAGGTGGTGCCGATAAACGCCGCACCGATGGCATTCAGCAGATAGGCATTCCCCGACAGCGGCACCCAAGCTTTAACGTTAGAAGCCAGCATCAGCCCAACCACTCCGGCAATCACCGCGCCGAGCACAAAGGCCACGGCGGTCAGGCGGCCGACGCCAATCCCCGAGTAGCGCGCAACGCTGGCCTGCGTGCCGATAAAGGTCAATGCCCGGCCGTGTCGGGTGCGATGCAGCAATAAATGCAGCACCAGTGCCAGCACCAGCACGTACCACAACGGCAGAGGAACGCCGAGCAGCGCGCCGTGGCTGATAGCCGAGAAGCCATCCGGCAACACCTGACTTAACAGATAGATAGGCTGGCCGCCGTTGGAGGAGAGCTGTTGCACGCTCTGGCCGATAAACAGCGTGCCGAGGGTGGCGAGGAAAGGCTCGACGCCCAGAATCGCCACCAAAAAGGCGTTAAACAGCCCGACGCCGAGGGCCGCCAGCAGTGCCGCGAACAGCGCGACAGGCAGCGCCACCTGATGCAGCACCAGCGTCACCAGCACCAGACAGGCAAAGTCGATGGAGGTGCCAATCGACAAATCCACCGCGCCCATCGAGGTGACCAGCGTCATCGCCAGCGCGGCAATCGCCAGCGGCGCGACATTATTGAGCAGCACGCTTTCAATATTGCTCATAGTGAAAAAGCCCGGCGCGAACAGACTGAAAAACACCAGCAGCGCGGTAAACGTCAGAATCAATAAGGTGCGCAGCAGGTTGCCGCGCCCTTTGCCAGTGGCGGAATTGGCGACAGGTGCAGATAGCTCAGACACGGACTTTTCTCCTCTGCTGGCGCTGGCGCAGCACGGCGGTCAGCGACACTACCAGCAGGATCAGCAGACCTTCGACCCCGTTTATCCAGTAGCTTGAAATGTTGATTAACTGAAAACCGTTGGCAATCAGGCTAAGAAACAGCGCACTCACCAGCGTCCCGCCGATGGTCGGCACCAAGCGCCGTGAGAACACCACGCCGAGCAGCGCCGAGGCGATCACCATCAATAAGCTGTCATTGGCCCCCGGCGAACTGCCGCTGAGTAACGTCACCGACGCCAGAGAAGCAATCCCCGCCGCCAACCCGCAAAGCACATAACTCGCCGCCACATAGCGCGACACCGACAGCCCCTGCGCCCGCGCGGCAATCGGGTGGCTGCCCACCGCCTGTAGCCGCAGGCCAAATGAGGTGAAGTGCGCCAGCACGATGAACACCAGCGCCACGCCGGCGAAAATCCACGCCAGCCACGGCAGTGCCAGCGGGCCAGCGCCAATTAAAGTGTCAAACAGCGGGCCGCTGACCGGCACGGTAGAGTTCTCTGTCAGCACCATTTCCAGCCCGATGGCGATGTTCATAGTGGTCAGGGTAGCCAGCAGCGGCAGGATGCGCAGCCAGACCACCGCCAGCGCGTTAAGCAGCCCCAGCGCACCGCCGCTGAGCAGGGCCAGCAGGATGGCGGAAGTGATGGGCGCGCCGTGACTCAGTTGGGTGGCAAACACCGCGCCGCTCAGCCCCATATTGGCCGCCACCGACAGGTCAATGCCGCCGGTCAGCGAGTGGCTACCGCCGCCGCTCAGTACCAGCGTGAGCCCGAAGGCCAGCGTGCCGGTGACCACCGTTTGTTGCAGCACGTTGCCCAGATTGCCCGCCGTGAGAAATATCGGCGACAAAAACACAAACACCGCCAGCACGGCGATGATAATCAGCAGCGCGCCGCCCTGTAGCCAGTGGGCGCTGCGCTCAGATTTCGGCGCGAGCGGCGCGGCTTCGGCCAGCGTCTCGCGCGACGTTAATTCACTCATGTCACCTCTCCTTCAGAGGCCAAAAATGCGTCTTCCCGCACCGCGCCAGAGGCCCAGGCGAGAATTTCATGGTGATCGGTGTCGGCTCCTTGCAAGGATTTCACCAGCCTGCCGCGCGCCATCACCAGCACCCGGTCGCACAGCGATTGCAGCTCCAGCAGGTCGGTGGAGAAAATCACCACCAGCGCCCCTTTGGCCGCCAGCCGTTGCAGTGCCTGATAGATTTCGGCTTTCGCGCCGATATCCACCCCGACCGTCGGCTCATCCAGCAAGTAGACCTGCGCGTCAGTGTTCAGCCACTTCGCCAGCACCACCTTTTGCTGATTGCCGCCCGACAGCGAGCGCAGCGGCGCTTCTGGCCCCGGCGTGCGAATGCCTAAATCGGCAATGTTGGCCGCCACCAGCTTTTGCTCACGGGCGCGGTCGACAAACAGCCCTTTGACCAGCGAGCCAAGGCTGGTCAGGGCGATGTTCTCCCGCACGCTAAGTTCCGGCGCGATGCCGTTGGCGCGGCGATCTTCCGGCACAAAGGCAATGCCGCGTTTAACTGCGTCACGTGGCGAACGGGGCAAAAAGGCCTCTCCCGCCAGCTCGAGTCTGCCGCTGATGCCGCTCTCCAGCCCGAACAGCGAGCGCACCAGCGCCTTGCCGCCGGAGCCTAGCAGGCCGGTGACGCCGAGAATTTCTCCGCGATGCGCCGCAAAGCTCACCGCCGAAAAACGCCCTGCCGCCGCCAGATTACTCACCTTGAGCAGCACCTCGTCGCGGCGATGCGCCTGCCGCTCGACCAGTGATTTTTGCTCGTCGCCCAGCATGTCGGTGATCAGCCGCTGGGTGGTCACTTGGCTGACATCGTGACGCGCCACGTCCTGCCCGTCGCGCAGCACGGTTACGCGCTGGCACAGCTCGCTGATTTCGTCGAGATAATGGGAGACGTAGAGAATGGCCAACCCGCGCTGGCGCAGGGTTTTAATGGCGCGAAACAGCGATGCTACCTCATGGCGGGCCAGCGCGGCGGTTGGTTCGTCAAACACCAAAATGCGCGGCGAGTGGCGCAGCGCGCGGGTGATCTGCACCACCTGCTGCTCCGCCACGCTGAGGTCACTAATCAGGCTGTCGGGGTTAATGTGCAGGCCGAAGTGCTGCTCGATGGCGTCGCGAGCGATGCGCCGCAGGCGACGGCGGTTAACCAGCGGCAGGCCGCGAAACGCCGTTTCCTCCCCCAGCAGCAGGGCTTCGGCGACGGTTAAGGTTGGGGCCAGCAGGCGCTCTTGATGGACAATTTCAATGCCGTGCGCCTGTGCCACGCGGGGGGAATCTATCCCCACCGCCTGCCCGGAGAGTGAGATCTGCCCGTGGTCGGCGCGATGCAGGCCACCCAAGATCTTAATCAGCGTCGACTTGCCCGCACCGTTGTGACCAATCAGGCCGTGGATCTCCCCCGAGCGCAGCTCGAGGGAGACGTCACGCAGTGCCGGTACGCCGTCAAACGCCTTGCTGATGTTAGTCAGCGCCAGCAGTGACGACTCATTTTGCATCGGTCTGGCCCAAGGTTTTCTGCGCCTCGGCGGCGTTTTCTTTGGTCACCACCAGCGCAGGCACATAGGTGGCTGGCGGCAATGAGGTGTCACCCGCCAGATAGCGCGCGGCGTTCTGCACCGCCGTTTTACCAATCAGGTAAGGCTGCTGCGCCACCACGGCGGCGGCGCTGGATTTCGGATCTTTCACCAGCGAAACCACGTCCGGGCTGCCGTCCACGGCGTACGTTTTGATTTCAGAGCGCCCTGCGGCGTCTACCGCCTGCGTCGCGCCAATCTGCGGCACGTCCCACGCGGCCCAAATCGCCTGCACCGAGCCTTTCGGGTATTTGTTCAGCAGCTGGCTGATTTGCGCGTAGGCGTCCTGCACGGTGTTCGGGATCACGTCGCGCAGCTCAGGCTCGATGATTTTGATTTTCGGATACCACTTGAGCACCGCCTTCAGCTGGTCATAGCGCATTGCCACCACTGGCACGCCGTAGAAGCCGTTGAACACCAGAATGTTGCCTTCGCCGCGCAGGTCATTTACCAGTTTCAGCGCCAGCTGCTCGCCGATGTAGAAGTTGTCCGAGGTAGTGACGTTGATGCTGGACGGGCTGGCGGTGTCCACGGTAAACAGTGGGATCCCAGCGGCGCGGATTTTCTTCAGCCACGGCTCAAGCACCGAAGCCGTGCCCAGCGTTTCGATAATGGCGTCCGGCTTTTGGGCAATCAGCGTCTGGATTTGTGAGATTTGCTGGGCTTCTTTGCGCCCGCCGTCTAAAGCAATCGGAATACCGCCGAGGCGTTTTACTTCATCCACTTGCCCCTGATAAGCCTTCAAATCCCAGTAGTGGTCGGTGCCCGCCACGGTGATACCGATGCGCTTACCTTTCAGCGACGGAACATCTTTATCATCAGCATGAGCAGGTAAAGTCAGCAGCAGCAAGGCGCTGGCGACCAGCGCCGCAGAAGTTTTTAAGCCGTGTTGCAGCCACGATTTTTTATTGGTTTTTTGTTTTGCCATCATCTTAGTTAACCCTGATTGGTGTTGTTGTTTTAAAAGTCGGCAGGTATTGGCCCGCCGACATTGCTAGAAAAAGTGCTGATCACTCGCCGTTGCCGATCTGCCAGATAAACGTCGGTTCGGCGCGGTTAACCTCCCAATCGCCGACGTTGCGCGTTTTATAGATAACCGGGTTGTGCGACGAGATGGTGCGCGCGTTGCGCCAGTGACGGTCCAGCGACTTGCTGATGCGCGTGTCGGAAGCCCCCAGCGCGTTAAATAGCTCGGTCGCCGCGCGCGGCACCAGTTCGGTGGCAATCACCTGCGCTTTGGCAGACTCCACTTCGGCAATGATATTGGCCTGTTTGACCAAGGCGTCGTCGCCGCTGGTGTGCAGCTCAAAGGCTTTTTGCAGCGAGTAACTGGCCTGCTGTACCGCCGCGTCGACCGCCCACGCCCAGCTGGAAAGCTGCCCCACCACTTGCAGCACCTGCGCGTCATGGCGCACCTGCTTGGCGTTGCCGTGGCTATAAATACGTTTGCGGTTGGCGACGGCCTGCGCCGCGTCGCGGGTAATAGCTCGTGCGATGCCCGCCAGCGTCACCAGCAAGATTTGCTGGTAATACGCCGTCTGGTAGGTGAAACGGTCGCTGAAGTCGTAGACGTGCGGCGCTTCCACCTTGGCCTGCTTGAAACGGGTGCTGCCGCTGCCGGTCAGGCGTTGGCCGAAGCCGTCCCAGTCGTCGTCGCGCTCGACGCCGTCCTGATGGGTGTTGACCAGTACAATCACGTCGCGGCCGTTGTCGGAACGCTGGGCGTAGACGTCAATCCAGTCGGCGTACAGGGTGCCGGTGCTGTAGAACTTTTCGCCGTTGAGCGTCCAGCCATTCTCCTCTGGCGTGACTTTGGTCAGCACTTCGCCCAGTTTCAGGTTGCCGATTTCAGTCCAGCCGCTGCCGACCAGTTCGCCATCGACAAAGCGACGGAACCAACCGCGACGCTCCTCGGTATCGGGCTGATTCAGCCGGTCCTCAATAAACGCGAAGTGGGCACGCAGCGCCTGCGGCAGGTTGGAATCCGCCTCGGCCAGCTCGGTGAGCAGCAGGAACAGCTGGGGCAACGTAGCGCCCAAACCGCCGTCCGCCACCGGAATTCGCACGGTGCCGAAACCGGCCTCTTTCAGCCAGCGCAGCGGCTCCAGCGGCAGCGTGCGGGTGTTTTCACGTTCAACAACACCTTCGGCGATGCGGGCGAAAACCGGGCGAAAGCGTTCCGCCAGTGCGAGGTATTCAGGGGTGTAGGATTCAGACATGGTGTTCTCCGATTTCTGTTTGTGAATCAATATCCTGACGGGTTGGCTCAAAGCGAATAACCAACAGGAAGACGATAGGAATGATGGCGCTCAGGGAAACTATCCAGAACATGTTGGTGCCGAAACGGGCTTGCAGGATCGGCAGGATAAACAGCGCCGCCGCGCTGCCAATGCCAGACAGCGAGCGGCCAAAGCCGACGCCGGTGGCGCGAATGTGGGTTGGGTAAGAGAGCGCTGGGTAGATCATCAACTGCGCGCCCGGTCCAAAGCCTTCGGCAAACAGCCACAGGCCGAGCATGGCGATGGCGAAGACCACGCCGAGCGCCGCCTGCGGGTGACCAATCAAGGCCAGCGCCACCAGCGCGACAAACTGCAAAGCAAAACCGGCGATGGCCACGTGGCGCGACGGGTATTTCCACGCCAGACGCATACCCAGCAGGCCGCCGGTAAAGGCAAACAGCGCGTTCAGGCCGAGAGAGGCTGAGATGGTTTCGAACACGCCCGCGCCGAGGAACTGCGCCAGAATCGACGGCAGGAAGAAGGCGATGGCGGTGTATTCAAAGGAGATGCAGACGTTCATCACGCCGGTGACGATAGTGCGTTCGCGGTACGGCTTCTGGAACAGCACGCGGAAACTGACTTTTGGCGGCGCTTTCTTCTCGACTTCCGGCTGCTCCGGTTTGGCCTCGTGGGCCAGAATGCCGTAAGAGTCACGCAGAATGCGCACCGCGCCGGTCAGGTCGCCTTGGTTGGCGGCCCACAGCGGAGACTCATTCATAAACTTGCTGCGCACGGCGATGATCAACAGCGCCGGAACCGCGCCAAACAGCAGCGAGGCGCGCCACAGCCAGTCGATATGCTCTTTTGGTAGCAGGAAGTAGAGCGCGAAGATAATGAAGAAGCAGGCCGACGAGGCGGCGTACCACATCGGGCACCATGCGGCTAGGCGCGCGGCTTTGTTGCCCTTGCCGGTGAACTTGGAAAACTCCGCCAGATAGGCCATCGCCACCGGTAGGTCAATCCCTACCCCGACGCCCATCAGGAAGCGCGCGCCAATCAGCACCCAGACGTTTGGGGCCAATCCGGCAGCAATCGCCGACACCACGAAGAACAGCATGTCGGCCATAAATACCGAGTAGCGGCCATATTTGTCGGTCAGCCAGCCGCCCAGCAGGTTGCCGACGATGGTGCCAATCATGATGGATGAGGTCACCAGACCGGTGATCGTGGGCGTCAGGCCGAAGTCCTTCACCACGTCATCAATGCCATAGGACAAGGTGGTCAGGTCATAGGCATCAAGGAACACGCCACCGAGCGCCAAAAACACAATCCAGCGCGCGTAGCTGTTTTTGCTGGTACTGCTATTGATCAAATTTGCCACGTCGCTGACGGAACGAACGGGTGTTGAATGCGACAGCGGAGAGGTTACGTCGCCGTCAAGATTTATCGTGCTCATCATACCCTCTTGTTTTTTATTGGCAGGTGATACGAGGATTTATAGAGGGAATAAAGGCGGAAAACAAACAACAAAAATGGCTATTAAAATTAATAAATTCAATAAGTTAAATGTTAATTTCAACAAGCGCGAAAGCCGGATTAACCTAGGGCTAATCCGGTGAGAGTTAACGTAAAATCCAGAATTTAATTGGCGGAAACGGGCACTAAAACATCCTTCACCAGTGGGTCAGTCGTCTCTTTCAGCCACTGCTGCAACCTTGGATCGGCAAAGGCTTTTTTCAGCTTCACGATATTCTCGTCATTCAAATAAGGCGTGCCGATAACCAGCTGTGAGGCGAAGGTTTTTGGCGCAGGCGGGAACAGAATACCTTTGTCACGCGGCACCTTACCGGCGTCGAACTCCGAGACATAGCCAATGGCGGCGTCCACCGAGTTCAACACACGCGGCATGGTCAGCAGGTCCAGCTCTTTAAACTTGAAGTTGTGCGGGTTCTGCTTGATATCTTTCAGCTTGGCGGTGCGCGGCTCGACCGCCGGATCCAGCCCAATCAGGCCAATGCGTTGCAGCAACCACAGCGCCTGCCCCTGGTTGGCGCCGTCGTCCGGCACCACGATCAGCGCGCCGTTTGGCAGGTCAGACACCGAACGGTAGCGGTCAGAGTAGATACCAAACGCCCACTGGAAAATCGGCAGAGCCGAGGTCAGCTGGAACTTATTGGCATCCACCACCTGCTTGAGCCACCACTGGTGCTGATACACCGTCGCGGCGTACTGCCCTTCCGCCACCGCGCGGTCAGACTGCACCGGATCCTGCAAACCGACGGCCTCCAGCTTGATGCCATAATCCGGCGCGATGTGCTCGCCCACGTACTGAATAATGTGTTCTTCGCCAGCCATCGCCGGTTCAAAATGCACTTTCAGCGTGGTGCCGAAGGTCACGGCGCTGCTCTTCTGCGACGCGAAGTGCCACCCCAATCCGGCAATCACCACCACTGCGATGGCGGCCACTGGCCACGGCCAGCTTTTCTTCTTTTTAATTTCAAAATTGTGCTGTGTCATGATGCGTAAGATCCCTTGGAGTGTTGCAACGCGGTGACCAAACGATCACCAATAAATTGAACCAGTTGAATAGTGGCGATCAGCACCACGATGGTGGCGATCATGATGTGGTTGTCGAAACGCTGATAGCCGTAGACCACTGCCAGATAGCCAATACCGCCCGCGCCGATGGTGCCCGCGATGGCCGAGTACTCAATCATTGAAATCACGTTGAGCACGATGGCCGCGACGATGGCGGGCAAGGCTTCGCTCAGCTGGGCGTGGACGATGATTTGCCACGTTGAGCCGCCGGAGACCAGCCCGACCGCCGTGACTTCAGACGGCAGTTCGCGCAGGGCGTTTTCCAACAGGCGGGCGAAGAACGGCGTCCCCGCCACCACCATGGGGATCACCGCCGCCGGAATGCCGATGGTGGTGCCGGTCAGCCAGAAGGTGAACGGAATGATCGCCGCCATCAGCACCAGAAACGGCAGCGATCGCCCCATATTGACTATCCAGCTCAGGGTGCGGTTGATCCCCGGACGCGGGAACAGCCCGCGACGCGAAGTGTTAAACAGCACAATGCCCAGCAGCCCGCCGAGTGTGACCACAAACAGCATCACGATGCCGACCATCAGCCAAGTTTCCAAATAGGCCGGGAGCATCAGCGTATGCAACTGGCTCCACGGCGTGTCCTGACTCATTACATCCACCGCGGGCTTCATACCGCCTCCTTGAATTCGCTTTGGCTTTCAATCAGTTCGGCATTAATTCCCAGTTGGTAGAGCTGCTGGATCAGCACCTGCAAACCGACCGGGCGCTGGTTGAAGCGCACGCCAACCCGCATTCTTCCTGCCAGTCTCTCCCCCACCTGCTCGACGTGGGCCGCCAGCACGTCCACCTGAATCTGGTGCTGCTGGCTGACCTGACTGATCCAGTCAGTGGCAATCGCCCGGTCGCCGTAGGTCAGCTGCAATTGCAGGTCACCGTTGGCCGCCAGCGGCTGCAACGGGAACAGCTGCTGGCCGATGCGCGAACCCGGCGTCGCCAGCAGTTCGCGCAGTGAACCCTGCTGAAGCAGCTGGCCGTCGCGAATTTCAGCCACGGCGTCGGCGGCGCGGCGCACCACGTCCATCTCGTGAGTGATCAAAATGATCGACAAACCAAACTGATCGCGCAGTTGCTTGAGCAGGGTGAGAATCGAAGTGGTGGCGTCAGGATCCAGCCCGGAAGTCGCTTCATCAGCCAGCAGCACCGAGGGCTTGAGCGCCAAAGCGCGGGCAATACCCACGCGCTGACGCTGGCCGCCGGAGAGCTGCGACGGGTAGTAGTGCGCCTTTTCGCTCAGGCCGACGCTGTCCAGCAGTTGGCCGACGTGGCGCTTGATGTCGCCCGGCACCACGCCCAGCCACTCCAGCGGCAGCGCGATGTTTTCCCACGCGGTTTTGCGTTGCAGCAGCGCCGAGGACTGAAACACCGTGCCAATGGCGCGACGCTCGCGGCGCAGGGTTTCCCCGGAGAGCCGCGACAGGTCTTCGCCATTGACGCGAATGCTGCCGGAGGTCGGCTTTTCCAGCAGGCTGATGCACTTCGCCAGCGTGGATTTCCCCGCGCCGCTCGGGCCAACCACGGCGGTGATTGAGGCGTCGGGCACGGTGAGTGAAATGCCTTTCAGCACCTCGACCACCTTGCCGCCCGGCGCGCCGTACTGTTTATGCAGATTGTCGATTTCAATCATGACGCCACCTCGCCGCCGACCGGGATTTCGCTGTTGGAAGTGCGGCGGTAGCTGGCGCCCGGATGCGGAGCCGCCAGACGCGGGCCCGCGCCAAACAGTTTTTCGCGCAAGGTGCCCGGCTGGTAATCCTTCTTGTAGACGCCGCGCTTTTGCAGCTCGGGGATCAGCAGTTCAACCACGTCAGTGAAGCTTTCGTGGGTCACGGCGTAGGCCAGATTGAAGCCATCGACGTCGGTCTCTTCCACCCAGCTTTGCAATTCGTCGGCCACGGTTTCAGGGCTGCCAACCAGCAGCGGGCCGAAGCCGCCAATGCCAACCCAGTCGGCCAGTGCCTGCACCGTCCACTGGCGATCGGGATCGGCGGTGGAGAAGGTTTCGACCGCCGATTGAATGGCGTTGGTGTGGATGTGCTTGAGCACCTGATCCGGCTGATATTGGCTGAAGTCGATGCCGGTCCAGCCGGAGATCAGCGTCAGCGCGCCTTCATAGCTCACCCAGCTTTTGTACTCATTCCATTTGGCCTGCGCGGCTTTGTCGGTTTCGCCGACGATCACCGTTTGCAGGTTGAAAATCTTGATGCTGTAAGGGTCGCGGCCCAGCGCAGCGGCGCGCTGGCGGATGTCCGCCACCAGCTTCTTCAGCAGCACTTTGGACGGCGCGGCGACAAATACGCACTCGGCGTGACCAGCGGCAAAGTCTTTACCCCGGCTCGACGCCCCGGCCTGATACAGCACCGGCGTGCGCTGCGGCGAAGGTTCACACAGGTGAATGCCCGGCACTTGGAAGAAGGTGCCCTCGTGGTTAATCGGGTGGATTTTGCTCGGGTCGCTGAAGATGCGGCGCTCGCGGTCGCGCAGAATAGCGCCCTCTTCCCAGCTGCCTTCCAGCAGTTTGTACACCACTTGCAGGTATTCATCGGCGTAGTCATAACGCGCGTCGTGGTCGGTTTGCGCCTTGTAGCCAATGTTGCGCGCGCCGCTTTCCAGATAAGAAGTGACGATGTTCCAGCCCACGCGGCCTTTGGTCAGGTGATCCAGCGTCGAAAGGCGGCGAGCAAAAGGATACGGATGCTCGAACGACAGCGAGGCAGTCAAGCCAAAGCCAAGATGCTCAGTCACCAGCGCCATCGGCGTAACCAAGGCCAGTGGGTCATTGACCGGCACCTGTGTCGCATGGCGAATTGCCGCGTCGTTGCTGCCGTTGTAGACGTCATACACCCCGAGCACGTCGGCGATAAACAGGCCGTCGAACTTGCCGCGCTCCAGCAAACGCGCCAGATCTGTCCAATATTCCAAATCCTTGTATTGCCATGAACGGTCGCGCGGGTGGGCCCAAAGCCCCGGCGACTGGTGACCAACACAGTTCATATCAAATGCGTTAAGGCGAATTTCACGTTGCGATGACATAGCGTTACTCCATAGGAGACGTGGTCCGGCCGAGCCGCCCGCGTCCTCATTTTTATGTTTAAAGGGATAGTTCGAAAATTCGGTAAATCAGCAGGTTTTAAGCGAAGCCGGACATCGCCCGTGGGCAGAAAGTGATTGCGGTTCAAGCAGTTGATTTGCCAGAGACTCGGCGTGTTCGGCCACCTGTGGCAGCCCCATCAGTTCACCAAAGCGGCCACGCGCCGCCGGGCCGACCACGTGCAGATGCGGGTTGGCTTCGCCAGTAAGATTCACCGTTTGCGAGCGCCCGTTGACCAGAATGCCCAGCGCCAAAGGGTCAGCCTGAATCAGGCCGTCGGCCGCCAGCTGTTGCAGCAGTGCGTCGCTTTCCAGCAGAGCGCCGTGGGCCGGGCCGGTGGTGACGATGATTTTATCGACCAGCAGGCTTTGCACCGCCGCGCCGCGTGGTTGCAGGGTCAGCCGCACCTGCTCCCCTTCGGCACTCACCTGTTGCAGCCTTGCCGCCAAAACCTGTAAGCGCCCGTCGGCCTGTGACTGGGCCAGCACCGCGCTGACCTGCGGCGCGATACGATAGCGATGCACGTCCCACCACGGGCGCAGGTGGCGCAGAAAACGTTTTTGCTCTTTCAACGACAACCGCTGCCAGATGTGCTGGCCGTTGCCGCGAATATCATCCAGCACCAGTTGCCACGGCAGGTCGGAGGCCGCCGCCAGCGCCACTTCCTGACGAACGCGGTGCAGCCAGCCGCGGGCGGTGTCGGCCTGCGGGCGCTGGTAGTCCAGCGTCCACAGCGGGAAATCGCCACTCAGATTAGGTCGTGGCAGCTGTCCACGGCGGGAGAACGCCAGCACCTTGCCGCGATGCCCCTGCCGGTACAGCGAGGCCACCACGTCAGACATGGTCAAGCCGGTGCCGATGATCGCCACGCTGTCCTGAGGCTTCACCGCCGCCAGCGCGTCGGCGCGCCACGGGTTGGCAATCAGCGCCGGGTGTTGGCCCAGCGCGCGGGCTATCGCCTGAGGCACTGCCGGTGGCGGATGGCTGATAGCCAGCACCACTTCATCAGCCTGATAAACCTCACCCGACGCCGTCACCACGCCGCCGTGGCGCAGAGCCACCGCGTGGTCACGCACGTGAGTGAGCTTCACAGGAGAATGCTCGGCGGCTTTGGCGAACTGCTCGGCGATATAAGCTCCGAACTGACCGCGCTGCGGATAGACTTTGCCATCCTGCCATTGGGCCTCTGGGTCAGCCGGAAAGGCCTGCGAGGCGCGATACCAGCGGTCAAACTCGCCCTCTTCGGCGGCAGAAAGCTGCATCCGCGAGGCGGGAACGTTGATGCGATGCGCCGGGTCTTGGGTGCCATAAGCCACGCCGCGAGCAAGCGTTGGGCGTGGCTCAATCACCGTCACCTGCAAACCGGCCGCGCCGCGACGGGCCAGATGAATGGCTAACGCGGTGCCGGTAAACCCGCCGCCCACAATCACGATGTGTCGTTCAGCCATAATCTTGCTCCCCTTAACTGGCGCTGGAGTGCTTAACCGGGCGACGGTCGCCGCCGATGGTTTCGCCAAACGGGCCAGTGTTTACCGTGCGCTGGCGCTTCTCCGCATTGGAGGCCAATGGCAGCAAAGGCATGACTAAATCGGCGAACTGGTGGGCTTCTTCCAGATGCGGATAGCCGGAAAGGATAAAGTTTTCGATGCCCAGCGCCTGATATTCGCGGATGCGCTCGGCCACCTGTTGCGGGTTGCCGACCAGCGCGGTGCCTGCGCCGCCGCGTACCAAGCCGACGCCTGCCCACAGGTTCGGACCAATCACTAAGCCCTCGCGCGAACCGCCGTGCAGCGCGCTCATGCGAGCCTGCCCGGTGGAGTCCATGCGGGCGAAAATCTTCTGCGCGGCGGCAATGGTGTCGTCATCAAGATGGGAGATCAGGCGGTCAGCCGCGGCCCACGCCTCTTCTTCGGTTTCACGCACGATCACGTGCAGGCGAATGCCGAAGGTCAGTTTGCGGCCCTGCGCTTCGGCGCGCTGGCGCACCACGGCCAGTTTTTCCGCCACTTGCTCCACTGGCTCGCCCCACGTCAGGTAGGTATCAATCTGATTGGCCGCCACGTCGATGGCTTCTTCAGAAGAGCCACCAAAGTAGAGCGGCGGACCATTTTCCTGCACCGGCGGAAACAGCACTTCGGCCCCTTCGACGCGAATATGCTCACCGTCGAAATCAACCTTTTCGCCTTTCAGCAGGCGGGAATAGACTTCAAGAAATTCGCGAGTGACCTGATAACGCTCGGCGTGGCTGAGGAAAATACCGTCGCCTTTGTTTTCTACCGGATCGCCGCCGGTCACGACATTAATCAGCAAGCGGCCTTCGGAGAGGCGATCCAGCGTGGCGGCCATGCGCGCGGCGAGGCTTGGCGGCTGGAGGCCGGGGCGAACCGCCACCAGATAGCGTAAACGTTTGGTGATAGGGGCCAGCGCCGAGGCCACCAGCCATGAGTCTTCGCAGCTTTTGCCGGTTGGGATCAACACGCCGTAGTAGCCCAGATTGTCGGCAGCAATGGCAACCTGCTGTAAATACGGCAAGTCTACTGCGCGCCCGCCTTCGGTGGTGCCGAGGTAGCGGCCGTCACCGTGAGTGGGCAAAAACCAGAATACGTTGATGTTGTCCTGTGTTGCGTCGCTCATTATCTCTTTCCTATATAACGATATCTAAATTTATTTGATAGAAAGTTACTGTTTGGTTATAACCCCATGAGCAGGAAGTGTGCCAATCGTGACAATTTAATTTCCTATTTATTATCAATAAGTTAAATATTTTCGCTGTTTGAAGTTTTGCTGCAAATGCAGCAGTTGTTGAACGCAAACTGGTGCATTTGCAACAACTCGCAGTTTTACCCCCTCGCCGACGCCCCTCGACAGCGGTATGGTTTTCTTCCCCTACCTCGCAGGAGTGATTCAGATGCAAAGCCACGGCCCAACCCTTGTCGATCCCGCATCGATAGCTTTTCAAAGCGTGCTTGACCGCCTTGCGCCCACGGACGCCACGGTGCTGATCGTCGGGGAAACCGGCACCGGGAAAGAGGTGGTGGCGCGCTATCTGCATCATCACAGCCTGCGGCGTCAGGAGCCTTTTTTGGCGGTCAACTGCGGGGCATTGACTGAAAGTCTGGCGGAGTCAGAGCTGTTCGGGCATGAGAAAGGGGCGTTTACCGGCGCGACGGAGCGCCATCAGGGCTGGTTCGAGGCGGCCGAGGGCGGCACGCTGTTGCTGGATGAAATTGGCGAGCTGAGCCTGCCGCTACAGGTCAAACTGCTGCGCGTGTTGCAGGAGCGCGAGGTGACGCGGGTCGGCTCACGCAGCCCGGTCAAAGTGAATGTGCGGGTGATTGCCGCCACCCACGTCGACTTAACCCACGCTATCCGCGAGCGGCGCTTTCGTGAAGATCTCTATTACCGCCTTAACGTCGCCGCCGTTACCCTGCCGCCGCTGCGCCAGCGCCGAGAAGATATTCCGCTGCTGGCCGAGCACTTTCTGACCCTCTACGCGCGGCGACTGGGGCGACCACAGCTGCGGCTGGCCGACGACACCCTCGACCAATTGATGGAGTACCCGTGGCCCGGCAATGTCCGCGAGCTGGAAAACACCCTGCACAACGCGGTCCTGCTGAGCAGAGATCCGCTGATCACCCCGCGCCAGTTGCGGCTCGGCCCGGTGGGTATCGACCACCTGCCGATGGGGCAAGACGGGCTGGATGAGTTTATGCGCCAGCAACTCACCCGCCAGCAGGAGCAGAACAGCGACAACCCGCTGTACCAACGGGTAATTGACGCGCTGGTGCGCAATGCCTTTGAGCTGAGTAACAGCAATCAGCTGCAAACCGCCGCGCTGCTTGGCGTCAGCCGCAATACCCTGCGCACCCACCTCGGGCATCTCGGGCTGATTAAGGCCCGGCGCAGCGTTACCGGCCTTGGCCCGCGTGGTGTGAGCGAGCGCCCGCAGCACGAGCGCGAAGTGCGCATTGGTTATCAGAAGTTTGGCAATCTCGGCATTCTAAAAGCCCGCCAGTCGCTGGAAGCGCAGTTCGCCGACCGCGATATCAGCGTGTTGTGGAGTGAGTTCCCCGCTGGCCCGCAGCTGCTGCACGCCCTGAATAACCGCGAAATAGATTTCGGCACCACCGGCGAAGTGCCGCCGGTGTTCGCCCAAGCCAACGGCAGCATGCTGACCTACGTGGCGTGGGAGCCCGCCGCGCCGCAGAGCGTGGCGCTGCTGGTCGCACAGGACAGCCCGATTGTTTCTATCGAAGATTTACGCGGCAAGCGCATCGCGGTGAACAAAGGCTCCAACGTGCATTACCTGCTGGTGCAGATTTTGGATGAGGCCGGGCTGACGCTCGATGACGTGCGGGTGGTCTACGCGCCGCCGAAATATCCGCTGACGCCGAGCGACCACCACGCGGTGGACGCATGGATGATGTGGGACCCGCTGCTGAGTGATGCCGAGCAAGGCGGCAAGCTGCGGGTGATCGCCAACGGCAGCGGGCGGGTCAACAATCACCAGTTTTATCTGGCACACCGCGAGTTTGCGGCTCGCTCGGCGGACCTGCTGCACACCCTGATGCGCGCGCTGGAGCAGACCGGGCGCTATATCGACGCCAATCGCGAAGAGGCCGCCGCCCTGCTCTCCGACGAACTGGGGCTGGAACCCAGTTCGCTGCTGCACGCACTGGCCCGACGCAGCCACCAGACCCAGCGCATGGACTTGGGGATCATTCGCGATCAGCAGGCTATCGCCGACCGTTTCTACGCGCTGGGGCTGCTGCCTCGCGCGATTAAAGTGCGCGACGCGGTGTGGAACGAGTAGCGCGGCGGTAAGCAAAAAATTGGCAAAGCTTAGGTTTTATTCTCATTAAGCACTTTTTTCAGCCTTTGCTATGTTCGCTGACATAATCCGGTTACCAGAGAAACCTCATGAAAAAATTACTGCTCAGCGGCCTGAGTGCCGCCATTCTGCTCGGCTCATTCAACGCAGCATGGGCCGAAGACGCCCCGAAAACCGTCAATATTGGCTATCAGAAAGCCAATATTTTCGCCTTACTCAAGTATCGCGGCACCCTCGACAGCGACTTCAGCAAACAGGGCATCACCGTGCGCTGGGTGGAATTCCCGGCGGGCCCGCAGATGCTCGAAGGGCTGAACGTCGGCAGCATCGACTTAGCCGCTACGGGAGACGCGCCGCCGACCTTCGCTCAGGCCGCCAAAGCGGATTTAGTCTATCTGGCGCACTCACCGGCCAACCCGCAAACCGAAGCCATCGTGGTGCCGGAAAATTCGCCAATCAAAACCGTGGCGGATTTGAAAGGCAAGCGCGTGGCGCTGAACAAGGGTTCTGACGTCAACTATCTGCTGGTCAGCGCGCTGGAAAATGCCGGTTTGAAATATAAAGACGTGACGCCGGTTTACCTGCCGCCAAGCGATGCTCGCGCAGCATTTCAGCGCGGCGCGGTGGATGCATGGGTAATTTGGGACCCGTATCTGGCCGAAGTGGAAACGCATGAGAAAGCGCGTTTGGTGAAAAATGCCGAAGGGTTGGTGCCGCACTACACCTTCTATCTCGCCAGCCGTAAGTTTGCCGACACCTACCCGCAAACCGCCGAGAAAGTGGTGGATGAACTGAAACAGCTGAGCGACTGGGCCAACAAAAACCCGGACGGCGCGGCGGATATTTTGTCGACTTCCACCGGTTTGGATAAAGCTATCTGGGCCAAAGCCGTGGCCCGCATGCCGTTTGGCGCCGAGCGCATGACGCCTGAAGTGTTCAAAGAGCAGCAGGCTCTGGCCGACAAATTCAGCGAAATCGGCCTGCTGCCGGTCAAAGTGAATGTCTCTAGCGCCACCTGGTCGCTGGATAAAAAGTAAGTTAAAGCTTAACTCAGCCCCTCAGCGATTTTGGCGACACGCCAAACTTCTTGCGAAACGCAACGGAGAAATGCGCGGGGCTGTAACCCACTTGATAAGCGGCGGTGGAGACGCTCACGTCCCCCGCCGTTAACATTTGCCACGCCGTTTCAAGGCGCAGCGATTGCAGATATTCAAACACGCTCTCGCCAAACAGGCGGCGAAAACCCACCGTCAGCTTGCGAGTGTTCATGCCGACGCTAAGCGCCAACTCGGCAAGGGTCGGCGGGTTAAGCATCCGCTCACTCAACAGCTGTTTAGCGTGATTTAGCTTGTCGAGGTCCGCCGAAGAGAGGCGCAACAGCGCGTTTTCCGTCGGCGCGGGAGGCGCGGCAATGCCGTCCAGCGTGTAGGCGATGATTTCCAGCGCTTTGCCAGACAGATACAGCGCCCGCGAAATCCCTTGCAGCGGGCAGCTGGCGACCTGAGCGCGCAGGGCTTTAATCGCCGGTGAGGACGCCATGACCATCAGCCTTGGGCCAGTGGATGTCTCCAGTTGAAAGGCTTGCTGGAGTTGTTGCTGCACTTCAACCGCCATGCGGCTGTCAATAGCCGACGGCGAGAGCGAAATCGCAGTGTGCTCCAGCACGCGTCCCGGCTCAAAGCGCTGCATCCCTTCACTCTCACCTTGGTTCCACACCGCGCAAATACACGGGCCGCTAATGCGCTGGCTGGCTGACGCGCCGGGCAACTTACACTGCAACTCGCCACGCTCGACAATAATGATTTTCAGCCCCTGCTGAAGGCGCTCAGTTTCCCACTTGGTGTTCTGCGGGCAAATTGAACCACTGCTGAAGGCAATCGAACCCTCAAAAATAGCCTCATTGACCGACTTCCCCACTTCGCCGCTGCTGTTTTTCATCTGACGACCTGTTGAAAAGGGCGGGAGACGCCGCCGCAAGTTATTGCTAATAATTCTTATTCTCACATTATCAGCCTTTACCTTGCAGTTCCAGAGATCGCGCGCCAAGGCGCTACACGCAAGGTTCTCAAGGCTATTTATCGAAAGAAAGAGTCCCGCTAGCGAAAGCCTTCGCCATTGCCAGAAAAATCTTCAGGGTGAGAATAGCCAGCGCTGAAATAATTCTCATTCGCTTTGGAGATTACCGGTGTTAAAGCATAAAAAACATAAAATGACTCTTTTAGCCGCGTGCGTTGGCGCAAGCTCGCTGGCGGTTTCTATACCAGGATGGGCACAAAATAACGGGGAAGAAGAGACGCTGACCGTCACCGCCGACGGCAGTTCGGCCCACGGTGAAGGCTACGTGGCGAAACAGAGTAAAACCGGCAGCCGAACCAATGCGTCAGTGCTGGCAACCCCGCAGTCACTGAGCGTAATAGGCCGCGATGAGCTGACCGACCGCAACGTGCAGACCACCACCGAGGCGCTGCGCTACACGCCGGGGGTATTCGCCTCGACCTCCGCCGTCAGCTCAAGGTTTGACTACTTCAGCCTGCGCGGATTCGACGCCACGCTGAACGGCGCGCTGCTCGACGGGCTGCGCTCCACCACCGCGCAATCCTATGTGCGCTACCAGCCTTATGGGTTGGAAAGCATCGACGTTCTGCGCGGCCCAACCGGATTTCTCTACGGCGTCGGTTCGCCGGGCGGCGTGGTGAATGGCATCAGCAAGCACCCGACCGAGCAGCCGCTGCACGAGGTGGGCGTCCAGCTGGGCAATCACGACAGATATCAGGGGCAGTTTGATTTCTCCGGGCCGGTGAATGATGACAAAACCCTGCTCTACCGGCTGGTCGGCGTGGGTCGCGACAGCAACACCCAATTTAACAACGTGCCGGATGACACGGCTTATATCGCGCCTTCCCTGACGTGGCAGCCCGACAGCGATACCACGCTGACCCTGCTGACCTCCTTTAGCCGGGACAAGTTTGGCCCGCCGCGCAACTTCACGCCGATTTACGGCACCCTGCTGAGTAACCCGAACGGCAAGCTGCCGCGCGATGTCTATCTCGACAACAGCGGGCTGGACAACCACATGAACCAAACCAACATCGGCTATGAGTTCGATCATCGCTTCGACGACGTTTGGTCATTCCACTCCGCCAGCCGCTACACCTATAACGACTTGCTGACCCAAACCTGGTCGGGCACTCGGCTGGCGGCGGATATGCGCACTCTGAACCGTGCGGCGTATCAGTTCGCCATTAAAGGCAAGGTGTGGGCCACGGACAACAATGTGAAAGCGCATTGGGACGCGGGCCCGGTGACGGGAACCACGGTGCTTGGCGTGGGCTATCGCCACACCGGAGAGGATTACTACCTGAATTACGGCGCGGCGCCGTCGGTGGATATTTACCACCCAACCTACGGCGGCAGCTTCTCCGCCGCGACGCCTTTTACCTCGACTTACCAAAGCGCCGATGAAACCGGGGTCTATCTGGGTAATACGCTGGCGCTGGCCGAGCGCCTGATGCTTGACCTGTCGGCGCGCGAAGATTGGGCCTCGGTCAGCACCGATAACCGCCTGAAAAGCACCTCAACCAGTCAGGACGACCACCACTTCACGTGGCGAGCCGGGCTGACGTGGCTCACCGACAGCGGCGTCGCGCCTTATGTCAGCTACACCACCTCTTTTGCGCCGGTTCTTGGCACCAATTTCTATGGTGAAACCTTCAAGCCCACCACCGGCAAGCAGATTGAAACCGGCGTGAAATACCAGCCGGAGAGCTTTGACGGCCTATTCACGCTGGCATGGTTCAACCTCGAGCAGAATAACGTTTCCACCACCGATCCCAATAACAACTTGAATACCGTGCAGACCGGGCAAGTGACGTCAAAAGGGATTGAAGCCTCGGCCGCCGCCAATCTCACTCCGGCCATGAAGGTTATCGCCAGCTATACATGGAATGATTTGGAAACCACCAAAAGCACGGTAGTAGGCGCGCAGGGCAAGACGCCGACCGGCATGCCGGAGCAGATGGCTTCTCTGTGGGCTGATTACAGCATCCAGCAGGGGCCGCTCACCAGCCTTGGACTCGGCGCGGGCGTGCGCTATGTCGGTAAAACCTGGGCTGATACCAATAACAGCATTCGCGTGCCGGACTACACCCTGTTCGATGCCGCCTTGCACTATGACCTTGGCGAACTGGACCGCTCGCTGCGCGGGGTAAAACTGGCTGTTAACGCTAACAACCTGTTTAACAAGAATTATTACTCCAGTTGCAGCACCACCACCTGCTCGCAGGGCTTCGACCGCACGCTGACGGCAACCGTCAGCTATCGCTGGTAAGGAACAGAAAATGACTCGTTTGAAATCACTCATGGTGCTGGCGGCCTCGCTGCTGTTTATCGCCAGTTTTACCAGCGCCGCCGCGCCCATCACCGTGACCGACATGCTTAATCGCAGCGTGACGCTGCCTGCTCCGGCCAAGCGTATTGTGCTAGCGGAGAGCCGCCATATCATCACCTTGGCCTTGCTGGAAAAGGATCCGCTGGAGAATATCGTCGCGTGGGGTACTGACCTGCAACGCTACTCCCCTTCCACCTTCGACGCCCTAAAGCAGCGCTTTCCGCAGGCCGCAACGGTGCCGGAAATCGGTGATTTGAACAGCGGAACCTTTTCGATGGAAGCGGCCATCGCCGCCAAGCCAGATCTGGTGATTTTTACCCTGTATGGCCGCATCCCCGAGGGGCTGAATAAGCTCGACGCGGCGCATATTCCCTATGTTTTCGTCGACTTCTTCCGCCGTCCGTTGGTCAATACTGTCCCGAGCATGCTGATGCTCGGCAAGCTTCTCGACCACCAGCCAGAGGCCGAAGCCTTTGCCCAGTTCTACCAGCAGCATATGGATAACCTCACTCAGCGACTGGCCAACCTGCCGCGCCCGCTGGTGTTTTTCCATCTTAACCCCGGCGGCGATGATTGCTGCTTTACTTCCGGCACCGGCAACATGAGCGATTTTATCGCGGCGGCGGGCGGGTGTAATCTGGGCGCAGAAGCCCTGACCAGCGGCATTGGTAAGCTGAATCTGGAATACGTGCTGGCGAAAAAGCCGGACTTTTATCTGGCGGGCGGTGGCTCCACCGTTACTCGCAAAGGGCTGCTGGTCGGCCCCGACGTCACGCCGGAGCAGAGTGCGAGCTCGCTGCAAGCCATCATTGAGCAGCCTACCCTCGCCAGCCTGTCGGCTATTCGCAACCAGCGCGCGGCGGGGATCTGGCTGTTCTTCTTCGACAATCCGCTGTTCTTTGTGGGCGTTGAAGAGATGGCAAAAATGTTCCACCCAAGTGCCTTCTCCGAGCTGGATCCGGCTAAAACCTTGGATGAAGTCAACCAGCGTTTTCTGGCCTTCCCACTACGCGGCACCTTCTGGAGCGGACCGACACAATGAGAGCACCAGTTAAGGGATTAACCGCTTCGCTCCTCTCGCTGCTGGCGCTTGCTGTCACCGCCAATGTGGCGGTGATCGCCTGTTACGTCGCTCAAGCCGTGCTGACGGCGCTGCTGCTGTTCCGGCTGATGATGGCAGGCAGCGCGGCAGAGATAGCCACGCCCCTGCTGCAATTAGTTGCGATGATAGCCTGCCGCGCCGCGCTGTTGTGGCTCAGTGCCGTCACCGCCCAGCACATCGCGGCCAGCTGCAAAACGCTATTGCGCCAACGGCTACTGCATCAGCTCACGCGCTTCGGGCCGGGGATCGGGCTGATGCATAAGGTCGGCGACTTACAGTCAGCGGTGATCGGCGGCGTCGAAGCCGTTGAGAGCTACTACAGCCGCTACCTGCCTGCTGTCGGATCCGCCCTGCTCGGCTGCGGGCTGGTGCTTGGCGTTATGCTGTGGATTGATTGGCCCTCGGGCCTGCTGCTGGCGGGGTTTGTACTGGCTTTCCCCTTGCTCGACCGAGTATGGATGCGCTGGCAGCGGCCACAGACAATCGGCGTTTTTGCCGCAATGCGCGGCTTTACCAACCGACTGATGGACGCCCTGCGCGGGCTGGCAACGCTGAAAGCCTTTGGCGCATCGCCGCGCTGGCGGGCAAAACTGGCGCAGGACGCCGCCGAGCTGCGTCGCGCGTCGATGGCGACACTTAACATCATGCTAATGCGCGGCGGCATCACTCGCTTAATCACTCTCAGCGGCATTGCGCTGGTGCTGGTGTTCAACGCGTGGCGCGTCGCCGAGCAGCAGCTCTCGCCGCTGGTTCTACTGCTCACCCTGTTCCTCGCCCGCGAGGCGTTCCGCCCGCTGAGTAAGCTGGAAAGCGCCTTTCATATTGCATGGGCCGCCAGCGGCGCACAGCGATCCATCGCCAAGCTCTTGGCCCTCAGCCCGCCGGTTGCAGAACCCAGCCAGCCCAAGGCGCTTCCCAACAGTTATTCGCTGCACGTCGATACGCTGTCATTCACTTATCCGCAGGGCCAGCCCGCGCTGACTGATATCTCTTTTGGCATTGAAGAGCAGCAGTTCGTGGCGATCGTCGGGCCGTCGGGTGCCGGTAAATCTACCCTGATGGCCCTGCTGCTGCGCAGCTTCGACCCGCAGCAGGGGGCAATTCGCCTTGGCGGCGTGGATATCCGCCAGCTCGCGCTCCAGACCTTGCGGCAAAACATCAGTTTGGTATCGCAAGAGGTGTTTCTGTTTCACGGCTCGATTGCCGACAACCTGCGTATTGCCAAGCCCGATGCCAGCGACGAGGAGTTAGCCGCCGCCTCGCGCGCCGCGCAAATCGCCGACTTCATCGAACAGCTGCCGCAGGGTTACCAGACGCAGGTCGGCGAGCGCGGCGCGCAGCTCTCCGGCGGCCAGCGCCAGCGGCTGGCGATTGCCCGCGCACTGCTCAAAGACGCGCCGATTTTGCTGCTCGATGAAGCCACCGCCAGCATTGATTGCGACAGCGAACTGGCCTTACAGCAGGCACTGGCGCAGTTTCGCGGGCGGCGCACGGTGATTGCCATTGCCCATCGGCTGGAAAGCATTAAACACGCGGATCTGATTCTGGTGTTTGAAGAGGGGCGGCTGGTCGAGCAGGGCCAGCATCAACAACTCAGCGTCAACGGCGGCTGCTACGCCCGCCTGCTCGCCGCACAGGAGGAGAGGGTATGAGCACCAAACAGAGCGGTTTTTTAGGGTTGGTCCGCCTGATGCACGGCCAGCGCGGCCTGCTGGCCTTGACCATTTTGGCGGGAATACTGGCGCAAAGCGGCACGCTGGCAAGCATCGCGCTGGCGGCGTGGCTCACGGGCAGCGCCATCGTTACTCCTTCCGTCGAGGGCTTAGTGCCAATTATCGGCTGGATGTTGGGCTTGGTGTTGTTTACCGCCGTGGCGCACTGGGTGCAGAGTTGGTCATCACACGATTTAGCCTTCGCGCTGATTGAGAAGCTACAGGTGGGGATTTTTGACGGGCTGGAGCGCGCCGCGCCGGGCAAGCTGCTCGGCCAGCGGATTGGCGATCTGGCTTCGATTGCCACGCACGACGCCGAGCTAATGGAACGATTTTATGCCCATATGCTGGCTGATTACGTCGGCGCGGTGGTTGTCCCCCTCGCCGCCATGGTCGTGCTGTACGGCATTCATCCACAGCTGGCGCTGGTCGTCACTCCCTTCCTGCTGCTGTTAGCCAGCGTGCCGCTGTGGCTCTCACGGCTGGCGGCCCGTCAGGGAAAGCAGGTGATGGCCCAGCTCGGGCAGCTTAATGCCGACACGGTGGAGTTTATTGCCGGGCAGCGCGAACTGGCGGTCTTCGGCCAAAGTGAAAATGTGGTTCAGCGGCTGGTGCAGCAGACTGAAAAACTCACCGAAGCCCAGTGCCGCTATGGCTCACGCAGCGGGTTGGAGCAGGCGGCGATTGACCTGCTGAGCGCCTTGACGCTAGTGGCGACAGTGCTATCAGCCAGCCATTTATTAGCACTGGGCCAGCTCACCCAGGTGATGCTGCCGGTGGTGCTAGTGCTCGGGGTCGGCGCCCTGCTGCCTATCGTCGACGTTACCCAGACCGCCAGCCTGTGGGGCGAGTTGCGCGCGGGCGCAGCGCGGATTTTAACCATTATGCAGCAGTCGGCGCAGGTCCGCGACGAAGGCACGGCAGCGGCTCCCGCCGAGCACTCCCTGCGCGTCGAGCAGGTGAGTTTTTCCTATGACAGCCGCCAAGAGGCCGTAGTGGATAAGCTAAGTTTCGAGGTAAAAAGCGGAGAGATTGTCGCACTGAGCGGCGCGTCGGGCGCGGGCAAAAGCACCTTAACCCACCTGCTACTGCGCTTTTGGGAGCCGGACAGCGGCGCGATTTACATTGGTGAAAGCGACATTCGCACCCTGCCGCTGGCGACGCTGCGCAAGCTTATCAGTTGGGTGCCGCAGGATGTGACGCTGTTCGCTGGAACCATTGAGGAAAACATCCGCCTTGGTTGCCCGCAGGCCAGTCAGGCGCAGGTAGTTTCCGCCGCGAAATTAGCGCAGGCCGATGGCTTTATCCGCGCCTTGCCACAGGGCTATGAGAGCCAGTGCGGCGAAGCAGGAAACTCGCTTTCGGGCGGCCAGCGGCAGCGTATCGCCATTGCTCGCGCGCTGCTGACCGAAGCACCGATTTTGATCCTCGACGAAGCCTCTTCCAGCCTCGACAACCCTAACGAACTGGCCTTCCACCGGGCGCTTGAAGGCCTGCGCCACCAGCGCACTGTCCTTCTTATCGCCCATCGCCCGGCAACCCTTCGCCGGGCGGATCGAGTGGTAAAAATGGAAAACTCACGGGCCAGTTGAGGGTTAACGGATTTCGACTTCCGCCTCGATTTCTACCGGGATATCAAACGGCAATTCCGCCAGCCCCACGGCGCTGCGGCTGTGGGCACCAATCTCTGGGCCGAAGACGCGCAGGATGACGTCGGAGCAGCCGTTAATCACCGGCGGCAGGCGGTTGAAGCCCGGCGCGGCATTGACCATGCCGAACAGGCGATTCCACGCCACAATTCGGTCCAGTGAGCCAAGTTCGCGGTGCAGGCTGCCAAGAATCGACAACGCGGTGAGCTGCGCCGCTTTGTAAGCCTGCTCCTCGCTCACTTCGCGCCCGACTTTGCCAAGGGTGGTGTACAGCGAACCATCGGCGTTTTGCGGCCCGTGCCCCGATACGTAGGCGCGGTTATTCACCACCCGCACCACTTTGAAGGGGAAAACCACGCCCGGAGGCGGAACCAGTGCTGGCGGCAAAACCCAGCCAGCGTCTTCTAATGCCTGATAAATTTTAGACATAATGATCCTTGTGGTGGCTACATCTGGGGTTGATATTGCAAAGGCGAAGCGTGCTAAGTCAGATCAAGATAGCGCGTATTTCGCCGGAAGGAAGCCAGCGAGTATGAAGAAATATTTGCCACAACTGTTCGTCAGTTTTTTTAATCCTCTGTTATAGCTACTTTTTCCCCAGCCACTTTAGAATGCAGCCCATCGGCCCAAGAGCCGTATCTCAAGCAAGGACACTTGGCCCGCTAGCAGTGCGGGCTTTTTTTTGGGTTGGGTTTGAGCGCGTTGATGGAGGATTTACCAGAACTTCCACCAGACTTTCTTATTTGATGAAGTCGTCGTTGGCGGTTCTTGAGTTGCTGAGCAGGCTTCTGCCAGTAATAGTCTCCCCTGCTCAAGGGCTTCGTTAGCCGGAATCGACTGACCGACCTGCGGGTCGACCAACCAACCTTCGCTAAGTTGTGCCAACACGCCTGAAGCAATTAACGCAGAGATCATTTCGAGCGGGTTACTTCCAATGGAAAATACCACGGTGAAATCGAGGTCTATAGGAAGACCGGACTCTTCGATTTCCTCATGATCACACTCTGCAAAAGTAAGTTCAAAGCCCGAGACCTTGCCGTCTACCGGGCAAGGTAAAAAACCACCAAACGTCTCTATATCAAAATCCGCGTCCAAATCGATGGCAAAGCCCGCATCATGGATAGCCTGACGCCACTGCTCAGGAGAAGGCATATTGCTGTGTTTTAAATAAACGCTTAAGTCGTAAGACATGTAATGGCTCCGGCAGTAAACCAGTCGTTAATGTGCTTCTAAGCAATCGCATTGGTTCGCTTCCAAATGTCAATATCGCTGGAAGTCGCACAAATTATGAACTGCCCGTCCCACGAAAAACCACAGGCAATCAAATAGCTAGAATAAAATCGACAGCAATCTTGCTGGTGCTCTTCCCAAAAAGCAGACTTTCCAGTCGGACAAAAAACCAATTCTTCTACCGGCCATTCGGGGGCAATCCGCTCTATCGTTTCTCCCCTATAGTTGACTAAGGGTAGGCCACCGCCACACAAGCCTGATATTGTCACTTCTTCGTCAGAAAGCGGGCCAATACCCAAACACGTCATATTGATTGAGTCATACCAATCGCCATATTCTTCATAATCTCTGGCAATTTTATCTCCGGTATTACAATCCACCACGCTTCTGCCAGATGAAGAGATCACCAACAGTAAATTTTTCTGTTTAGAAAACCCAACCTCAGTTAAGCCACCGACGGCTAGGCCAGCCATTTTTTCCCATCCTACAGGGGATGATGTTTGTCGGATTTTTTTCATTTTGGCTATCACCAACTCCCGATTGGTTTGCTTTCTATTACCCAATATCTTCTCTAACCATGTCATCATTTTATTGATCCTTTTAATCGACATTCTGCCGGACGTCGCTACCCATCACTGTGCGGTAAAACAGGGCATCCAGAGCCTGCGAATCTCGGCGTCAATGAAATCGCTGTCTTTCGTGCGCCGTGGTGCGTGTCATACGTTGGCGAACCCTCACAAGTTTGTTCGCTATTTTTACTGCTCTTTTTGTTGGTTTTGTTGCTATCTCTGGTGCGAATAGCACGCAAATTCATTCTGTCTTAATTATTTATCGTCAACCAATTGAAAATCATCAATAAAAAACCATTCACGCACAGAGGTCGGGCTGCACGAGCAGCATTCGATCTCTTATCTGAAGTCAGGCTTTGAGATGCGCAATAACACCCTTAATAACCAGATCGAACAGCTCGAGCGTACCGATGCTGCTAACAGGGCCGTCGGCTGTTTGCCGTGTCGCGGGAACAGAAGAAGCAGCCGAACGACGCCGACCGGCTGCGTAAATATTTGGCTCGTTTTGGCCTGACGTGGGATGAAGTGCGCGAGTAACGGTGGAACTCTCCCCACTCGAGGAGTGGGGAGAAGGGTTACAGCGAAAGCCTCAACACTCGCGCGCACTCCTGCAATGAGCGCTGCTGGGTGTCGGCATAAAGCTTCAGTTCGTCGATGGTTTCGCGACCTAGCGCCTTGTGGAATTCATGCTTGTTGGAGTGGGCTTCGTAGTGAGAACGGGCGCTATCTCCCAGATTTGATTGGAAAATCCCCGCCGCGCTGACGGGCAGGAAATCTTCATAGACCAAGGGCTCGAAGGAAACGGCCCCGGCGCGGATCGCCTGTTCCAGCGAGTCAAAATCCTGCCCCGGCGTCTGATTGACGAAGTAACGGAAATAAGCCAACTCCTGCTGACGCAGTTCGGCGTAGTTATCCGGGAAGGCGGCGAACACCTTCTCCAGAATCGCCACGTATTGCGCGGCATTGGCCTCATTGGGAAACGCGCCCAGCTCTTCTCGCGCTTGGTTGAGCAGCTCGTCGTACAGCGCCCGCCCCTTAGTGGTTAGCGCCACGCCGCGCTGTTCTATCTCGCCGAAGCGCGCCGAGTGGCTACCAAACTCCCCTGCCGACTGACCTTTAAAAGTGATCTTTTCATCCAGCGCCTTGAAACTGGTCTGGCGCAGCAAGATGGGGCATTGACGGCGCGGCGGCCCTTCAATGACTGCCTTTGGCGGAATGCCGCGTTTTGGCATGTCGGCCTGAACGTGATCGATATCCAGCGTGCGCGGTGTCAGGTGGTTAATGTGCGGCCCGCGAAAAGCCACCACGTCGGCAATCAGGCGATGCTGGGCGTTAAGCTGCTGATACTCCTCCAGCGTGACCGTCGCCGTGTGGTGCCAGCGGAAAGTTTCCAGCGCCTGCTGCACAAACTCGTCGGCATGCTGCGGGCCGAGGCCACCGTCACGCTCGTGCTGCTCAATCAGTTCAAGGGCGCGCGGGGTGAAAATATTGCGTTTTGCCAACACTGAGCTGGCGAAGTCGCGCAGCGCGGGGTCTTCGATAAGCTCAAGTCGCAGTAGAGAAGTAAAAACGCGGAACGGGCTGACTTGCAGCGAGGCTTCGTGGACCGCGCGAAAGGCGGTGGAGTGAACCGGCACCCCGGCAGAACTCAAATCGTAATAGCCCACCGGCTCCATGCCCATCACGGCGAACAGCCGCCGCAGGGTCGCCAGCTCTTCGGCGGTGCCGACGCGGATAGCGCCGTGCCGCTCCATATCCAGGCGCTGCAACTCGCCGGTCTGCGCCAGACTGCTGGCAATCTCCGGCGACTGCGCCATCACCTGCTGATTGGTGTCGGCCACCAGCTCCATCAAGGTGCCATAGAGCGGAACTTCCGCCTTATACATGTCGGACATCGCGCGCGAAAAGTTGGCGCGAAGGGTATCGCTACTGACAAAGCCTACAGCGTTCATTCGACTCTTCTCCATGACAACATTGGCTTTTCTCACTGACGTGAGCGCTTCAGTAAACTCTGTTCGATATTGTGAAAATATTCAAACGAAGCGCTCACGCTTTGAGGTTTAAAATTTTTAGCCCAAGCTGTCAGGAAAAGATTACGCCGTGGCGAGAGCATCCAGCAGCGTGGCGGAATCCGTCACCGCGCCGAAGATCCCGCCCTGCATTTTGATCATGCTGAGTGCCGCCTCGTGATGCTTTTGCTCCGTCGCCGCGCAGCAGTCGGACAACACCATGCATTCGAAGCCGCGATCGTTGGCTTCGCGCATCGTCGTGTGGACGCAAACATCGGTGGTGATGCCGGTAATGATCAGGTTTTTGATGCCCCGCGTGTGCAGCACCAGCTCTAGATCGGTGGCGTAAAACGAGCCTTTGCCCGGCTTGTCGATGATGGTTTCATTGGCCAAAGGCGCCAGCTCGGGGATGATTTCCCAACCCGGCTCACCGCGCACCAAGATGCGCCCGCACGGCCCGGCGAAGCCAATCTCCGCGCCAATCTGTTTCGAGCGCCAGCGTTTATTGGCGGGCAAATCGCTGAGGTCCGGGCGATGTCCTTCGCGAGTATGAATAATGGTGAAGCCCTGCGCACGCATCGCGGCCAGCACCGAGGCAATCGGCGCAATCGGCGCGCGCGTCAAGGCAATGTCATAGCCCATGGTGTCGACATAACCGCCCTTGCCGCAAAAATCGGTTTGCATATCGATGACGATAAGCGCCGTGTTCGCGGCAGAAAGCGAGCCGTCGAACGGCCAGCGGTATGGGTCAGCATTAATCGTAAATTCAGACATTTATTTCTTCTCCAGCGCGACAACCGGCGATTTGATTGCCAGCATAGTGATTGCGTAATAAGAGACGGCACCGGCGACCAATCCAACGATGGCTTCGCCTACAGACGGGAACCAGACGTGCGCGATAGTGGCACAGCAGGTGCCGATGGCCCATGCCACAAAGGCGCTGGCGCGGACGCGCTGCTCGGTGCGCAAGCGGCTGATTTCGCCCATCAGGATCAGGTCAACAATCATCACCGCGCCAAACGGCGGGACGGCCACGCCGAGCAGGCTCAGCCAGTTGAGGAAGTAGTGCCAAACGCCAATCAGCGCCAACACGCCGCCAATCGCGCCCAGAATCACCGTCCATAAACGCATCTTGCTGCCGAACAGGTGGCTGAAGCCCATCGCGCCGTTATACAGGCAGTGAGTACAGACCGAGCCGAGGTTGATGAACACGAAGACGAAGGCCAGCACTTCCAGCAGCGCGCCGTGGCCCATCAACAGAGAGAGGAAGTTGCCGCCGTTTTGCAGCGGATCGATAGCCGCACCCGCCGCGACAATCACTACGCCAAACAGATAAGAAATCACGTTAGCCACCGGGAAAGCCGAGAATGCGGCGATCACCGCCGACTTGCCGTCCTTCGACCAGCGGGTGAAGTCGGCGGTCATGGTGCCGGAGTCAGCAAAGCCTGCCACCACCATCGTCACCGCCGTGCCCATGGTCATGCCACCGGCCACTGCCGCCGAACCGTGCCAGTTCACAATCTGCGTTAAATCATGGGTGCCGGAGATAAGCCACAGCGCCACCAGCCCGAGGATCACGTACATCGGCGCGGCAATCATGCCCAGCAGGGAGAGTGCGCGCACGCCAAGGAAGGTGATGGCGATGTAGAGCACGGCGGCAAAGGCGCTGACGCCCAGCTCATTCCAGCCAAAGGTTTCATGAATAACCGTGCCGGTTAAACCAGTCTGGAAGGCGTACCAGCCAATCACCACGGTGGAGAGAAAACCGGACACCCAGCCGTAACCCTTAGTACCAAAGGTCTTTTTGGCTTGCAGCGCAAAGTTCAGCCCGGTTGAACCGGCAAAGTGGCTCAGCGCGCCGACATAGCCAAACAGCACCAAGTTACCCAGCAGAATGGCGGCTATCGCGGGCCAAAAGCCGAGGTGCCAAGTGATGATGCCGCCGAACAGCGCATTGGTGAGGATCATCGGGAAGCCAAACCACACGGCAGACACCGAGCGGGTTGAGTGGCGATGGGTTAGCGGAACCGGGCTGTGCTCAAACTCCTGCTCAAGCCCTTTTCCCGCTGCGTCGTTTTTGTTGTTAGTTTTCATAGTGGCGATTCCTGGTCAATAAGATGAAAAATCAGCGCGACAGAACACCGGGTTGCAGGTGGTTCCACGGCTGCGCTTGCTCAAACGCCGCACTGGCGGCAAGAACAGTGGCATCATCCAAATGCCGCCCCACCAGCTGTAAGCCGACGGGCAATCCAGACGGGGTAAAACCAGCAGGAATAGAGGCCGCTGGCTGGCAGGTTAAATTCATTGGGAAGCAGAGGCTCAGCCATTCGTTATTGGCGACCATGCGGCCTTCAATCACTTCCGGCCCCTGCATATGCAGTGGGAATGGCGCGACGGCAAGCGTCGGTGTCAGCAGCAGGTCGTAACGCTGCATAAAGCGCCACATCTTGTTGGTCACGGCTTTGCGCTCGGTGATGGCGTTGGTGAAGTCCTCCGCCGTCCAGTTGCGGGTCAACATGTCCACCAGATGCGGAGACATCTTGTCGCCGAACTCCGGCAGTAGGCGGCGCATGCCGACTAAGTCGGTGTCCATCGCCACCAGCGCCATAAAGGCACGGCGCGGGTCGCTAAAGCCGGGATGGGCGTACTCCACCACGCAGCCCAGCTCGCGTTCAAACACGCTGACCGCCTGCGCAAAGACTTCGCGCACTTCAGGGTCGACGGCAGCGTATCCCCAGTCGGCGCTGACGGCGACGCGCAAGCCTTTGATGTCGCGGCGGGTTGCGCCCAGCCAGTCGACATCGCCAGCCGGAATCGAGTGGCGGTCGCGGGCGTCAGGGCCAGCAATGACCGACATCATTAACGCGGCGTCGGCCACGCTGCGGGTCATCGGGCCAATGTGCTCGAGGGATTCCCAGCTAGAGACGCCCGGATAGCGTTCGTCACGGCACCCCGGATAGAGCGGCACTCGCCCCATCGAGGCTTTCAAGCCATAGACGCCGCAGTGGGCCGCCGGAATGCGCACCGAGCCACCGCCGTCGCTGCCCAGTGCCAGCGGGCACATGCGTGCCGCCAACGCCACGCCGGAACCCGCGCTGGAGCCACCGGGAGTTTTGCTGATATCCCACGGGTTGCGCGGCGATTCGAACAACGGGTTGTGGCCCACGCCGCTATAGCCAAACTCCGGCGCGGTGGTTTTACCGAGAATAACTGCCCCGGCGTTACGCACGCGTTCGACCACGATGTCGTCTTCGTCGGGAATAAAGTGTTCATAGACGAAAGAGCCTGAGGTGGTTTTCACCCCGGCGGTGTTGATCAGGTCTTTTACTGCAAGAGGAACACCGGCCAGTGGCCCGACGGTTTCACCTTTCGCCAGCTTGAGATCGATAGCTTCCGCGTGCGCCATTGCCAGCTCAGGCGTTGGGGTACAGAAGGCGTGCAGAGTGGGTTCGAGCTGCTGCATCTGCTCAAGCGACGCCTTGGTGACTTCCACCGCAGACAATTCGCGTTGGCGAATCAGCCGCGCCAGCTTGTGTGCATCAAAATTCAGGATCTCGTTCATCGCCGCTCTGCCTTATCAAACCCACATGACTACCCAATGTGCTGAGAAATGCATAAAGCAGGCCAATATTTGATCCACCTCTCAAAATCAGGTCAGAGAAATAGCTAGCGGGCTTATGGATACTGACTTGAATACAAGTTTTTGGCGGTGTGAAGCAGCGAAGGAGACAGAGGTAAGTGGCGGAGGGAATGGCGATGATTGCTAGCACTGCACGGAAAAAAGGCAAGGTTGCACTGAGGATGGGCGTGAGATGGCCGACAACGCTGGCGGCCATTTCACTGCCAATAATGCCTGTAAAATCAATTCGAGCCGTGAAGTACGTCTGTTAAACCACGAGTTAGCAGTTGGCGCGGAGCCTCGGTTCCATCCACCGGCAGCAGGGTTCTGCTGCGAATTTTCCACTTGCCCTGATGGCGCTCCAGCTCCCAGCGATTCACCACCACTCGGTGAATCCGATAGCCGTTGGAAAAGCCGTGATTGGCCATTTCACGCGGCTCGCCCTGCTTGTCGAGCTGTAGCAGTTGTAAATAGGAGGTCACCACCGCTTTATCGCCACGCAAATCAATCAGCGGCAAACCGGCGAAGTGAGCCAGCCCGCTCTTGATAGCTTCTTCATGCGCCGGTCGGAGGATAAAGGCCGCGATCTCATCAACGCCTTTGGCACCATCCAGACCCGCGCCGCGATCAAAAACGCCGTCTTCCATATAGACGCAAGCCGTATACTCCGCGAGGCCGGTATCCGCACTCGGCGGGTGCGAGGCAATGAGCTCGTAAATGGCTAATTTATCTTCTATAACCTGAAGTCTCTGCTCAAAACCTGAATTATTGTCGTCAGCCATCGGGGTATATCCTCTTTTTGCCAGGTTAAAAAAGGGGCCGAAGCCCCTCTTGAATTTGAATTACTCGGGTTATGCGCCCTGACGGGTCGCAGCCAAGACAATTTCACGCACGCAGACGTACTGCGGCTGGGAGTAGGCATAGTCAATGGCGTGGGCCACGTCTTCCGCGCTCAGCACTTTGCCGCCCATCTCTTGCTTCCACTCTTGATATCCGGCTTTGATTTCGTCATTGGTGGTGTGGCTTAACAGCTCGGTTTCCACCGCGCCCGGGGCAATCACAATCACGCGAACATTGTGCGGCGAGAGCTCTTCGCGCAGGTTTTCAGACATGCCGTGTACCGCAAATTTGGTGCCGACGTACACCACGTGGTTCGGGAAAGTCTTACGCCCCGCCACGGAACTGATATTGATGATGGTGCCCGCTTTGCGCTCAATCATCCCCTTAGTGACGGCGTGAACCCCGTTCAACAAGCCTTTGACGTTCACATTGAGCATGTGCTCCCACTCAGTCGGGTTCTGCTGATCAACGCCACCCAGCAGCATCACGCCCGCGTTATTCACCAGCGCGTCTACCGGCCCGAACTGCTGCTCGGCTTCTTTGACTGCTGCCGAAAATGCGTCGATGTCCGTGACGTCGACTGCACGACACAGCGTATTCGGCAGATTTAAGGCGTTCATAGGCTCAACGCGGCGCGCCAACAATAGCAGCGCGTGGCCGCGAGATGACAGCAATTTCGCCGTCGCTAAACCAATACCCGAGCTGGCACCGGTGATCACAATTAACGCTTTGGCTGCATGACTCATCACTCGTCCTCATAAATAAAAATGATAGCTAAATTCAGTGCCTCACTTTAAATTGAGCGAAATTTAATGAAAAATGGTTTATTCCTTTCGAAGTCATAAAATAAAATTATGGATAAGCGACAACTTAAAGCCTTCATGTGCGTGTTTGAAGAACGCAACATCACCCGAGCCGCAGCACTTCTTAATCTGACGCAGCCCGCCCTGTCCGCCACCATTAAGGCGCTGGAAGAGGAGCTGGGAACTCAGTTATTCGAGCGAAAACCTCGGGGAGTCGAGGTAACAGAAGACGCGCGAGTGCTCTACCCACACGCCCGACGCATGATTGGCGACATGAGCGCGCTGGCCTGCAGATTTCGCAAAAAACAGGACAAAATTCAGCTCAATATTGGCATTGAGCAGGACATTGCGGCTGCGCATCTTGGCAACTTGATGGGCCGAATCAGCCTTGTCCTGCCTGAGGTGCTGGTCACGCTGGACCCGGGCTGTACCGGCGATATCCGTTTGGGGTGCGAAAACCTGCTCTGCGAGGATGAGCTTTTTATTCCGATGTTTGATGAAAGCTATGTGCTGGCTTTCCCGCAGAATCATCCGATTGGCCAAGTACCAAAATTAACCCTCGAGCAGCTTCACGAGCAGCCTTGGGTGATGTCTCCTGAGCATGAATCTCACCAGCGTTTCTTGCCGCTTTACGGCGCATCTGGCGGAATTCCGCGCGCCAATGCCGGAAATTTCACGCTGGCGCTGGATCTTGTCGCAGCCGGTTATGGCTTAACCATCGCTCCGGCGTCGCTAGTTGAGGCGCACTGTGAGCTCTCTTCACGTCCGCTGCCCGGCCACCCGCTGATGCGCCGCGTGGGGATTTGCTACGCTATTCAGGCCCAGCTCAACCCAACCATTGAGCTGTTATTGGCGAATTTGGATCACTAGCGGCAGGAGATTATTTGTTTGGCGCGCAAGTAAGATTGTCGATAACAGGGTCCACAATCTGTTGAAAGAGTTCAGCATTATTTAGGGCTCTGGCCGACAGCATCGCGCCGTGGACCGTGGACATAAAGGATTTAGCCTGAATATCCGGCGTTTCATTCAGTTGGAAAATGCCGCTGCTTTGCCCTTTTTGCAGCAAGGCGGCCAGCCAGTTGGCGAGATCGGTGAAATGCCCGGTCACTTCGCTAGAAATCTCCGGTGGTAGTTTGGGCAATTCCACCGAAAGCATCACGCAGATGCAAAAAGGTGAAGTGCCATTCTCAATGCAGGTAGACCAGTAACCGGCGTAGGCTTTAAGTTCCGCCAGCGGATCGTTGAGTTGCAGGCTTATCGCCGCCATCCCGCCCCTCGCCTCTTCGCGATATTCCGCCAACACGGCTTGCACCAGCTCAACCTTGCTCGGGAAGTGATGGTGGATACTGGCTTTTTGAATCTTCACCAATTCCGCAATGTCGGCATAGCTAAAGCTGTTGTAGCCGCCAGAGGTCAGCAGTTGTCGGGTGTGAAAAATAATCTCTCTGGCTTTTGGCGAACGCTCTGTAGGCATAGAATTCCTGAAAACTTAACTGATTGATATCCACTAAATTAATATCAAATCTAAGGATCTGCTGCTTTATTGTCAAGATAAACCTACTAGTTGGTAGTCAAGTAGAAAATAGGGTTGTATCCGGCTCCATTTCCCGCGCTAATGCAATGATCGCCGGCTTATTTTTAATGGCATAGCCAGATTTTTGTTTTATTAAAAAGCCGTCATCGACCAGCTGAGCAATCACAAATAATAAATGGCGGTAAGACACACCCATATATTCCGCCACCTGTGTGTGTTTTTCGTGATATAGATCACCATGTTGTGTGAGCAAAATAAATGCAGCCAGACGATTAACCAAAGGAAATGATTGATTACGGGTTAACGAGACAATATTGCGATAATTTTTCTGCGTTAAACTCATGCACAAATTGCGTAAAAAAACCGCGTCATTCAAAAGCTGCGCGCGGAACTGTTTCGCAGGCAGAGCCAGACACCAGCACTCTTCAATAGCCTGCACGGCACGTGACTCATGCTGTTGATCTATCAGCTCAATTTCACCAATAAAGCAACTTGCCGCGAAGAAATCGATCAGCGAAACCCGACCATTAGCCAAGGTGGCATACAGCTTTGCCCGGCCTCGGGCGAGATAAAACAAGTAAACCGGCCGCTCTCCCTCCTTCACAATATAGTCTCCCGCCATAATGTGAAGTAGCCGAGTTTCCTGCTCAACATTAAATGAAAAATGCTCCTGATAGGCAGAATTCTTTATTAACTGTTGTTTCAAACTTTCATTATGGATTTCTTTCACAATCATTTCCCAGCATGAGATTTCTCATATTTAAGATACGATCTTAGCTGTTAGGTTTAAAGCGTTGACGTAACACTTTTGTCATGCATTTAAAAAGATCGACAATTTAAACCCTAATAGAGGAAATGAGAGATGGCGCAGAGAAAAATTATACTCGATTGTGATCCCGGTCATGATGATGCTATTGCAATTTTGATGGCTGCTAAACATCCGGCAATTGATTTACTCGGAATAACCATTGTGGCCGGCAACCAGACGCTGGACAAAACATTAGTTAATGGCCTGAACGTGTGCCAGCAATTAGATATCAACGTGCCCGTTTTTGCCGGAATGCCTCAGCCGATTATGCGCAAGCAGATCGTGGCGGACAATATTCATGGGGAAACAGGCCTTGATGGTCCGGTGTTTGGCCCCCTGACTCGCAAGGCGGAAAGCACCCACGCCGTGCAGTTCATCATTGATACGCTGATGGCAAGCGATGGCGATATCACCCTGGTGCCGGTTGCTCCGCTGACCAATATCGCGGTCGCCATGCGCATGCAGCCCGCTATTATCCCTAAGATCAAAGAGATCGTGCTGATGGGCGGCGCCTACGGCACGGGGAACTTCACCCCATCGGCAGAATTCAATATCTATGCTGACCCGGAAGCCGCCCACGTTGTCTTCAGCTCCGGCGCGCCTTTGGTGATGATGGGCCTCGATTTGACCAACCAGACAGCCTGTACTCCGGACGTGATTGCTCGCATGGAAAAAGCGGGAGGACCTGCAGGCAAGCTATTCAGCGACATGATGAACTTCACGCTGAAAACGCAAAATGAGAACTATGGTTTGGAAGGCGGCCCGGTACATGACGCCACCTGCATCGGCTATCTCATTAATCCTGAAGGGATTAAAACCCAAGACATGTATGTCGAAGTCGACGTGAATAGCGGCCCGTGCTATGGCCGAACCGTGTGCGACGAGCTGGGTGTTACCGGCAAACCTGCCAATGCCAAAGTCGGGATCACTATCGATACCCAATGGTTCTGGAATTTGGTCGAAGACTGCGTGCGAATGTACAAATAATTAAATGAAATAAAACACTCTGTATCAGGCATGCAAAATAATGCTTATTTTTTGCATGCCTAAAAACTCATGGGCAGTTTGCTGTCGCCCATCTGGATATCCTGCATACCAAAATTAATAATAACGAGATAATCATTATGGACATAATGAGAAGTGTTTTAGGTATGGTGGTATTACTGGCAATTGCATTTATCCTGTCAGTAAATAAAAGCAAAATCAGTCTTCGGACTATTGGTGCAGCGTTGGTTTTACAAATAGCCATCGGCGGCGCGATCCTCTACCTACCCCCAGGAAAATGGTTAGCTGAAAAAGTCGCCTATGGCGTTCATAATATAATGAATTACAGTGATGCGGGCAGCGCATTTATATTTGGTGCATTAGCCGGGCCAGATATGAATAGGGTATTTAACGGCGCGGGCTTCGTTTTTGCCTTCCATGTTCTGCCTGCGATTATCTTTATGACGGCCTTGGTGAGCTTGCTCTATTACATTGGCATTATGAAATTACTGATTCGCGCTCTTGGCGGCATTTTCCAAAAAGCGTTGAATATCAGCAAGATTGAGTCCTTTGTTGCCGTCACCACCATCTTCCTCGGCCAGAATGAAATTCCCGCGATCGTTAAACCTTTTATTCATCGCCTTAATCGCAATGAGCTATTTACGGCGATTTGTAGCGGCATGGCTTCTATCGCGGGGTCGACAATGATTGGTTATGCCGGGCTGGGCGTACCAATAGACTATCTGCTGGCGGCGTCATTAATGGCTATCCCCGGCGGTATCCTCTTTGCGCGTATCTTGAGCCCGGCCACGGAGGAGTCGCAGATTGTTTTCGATAACCTCTCCTTCACCGAAACACCGCCAAAAAGCATCATTGAAGCCGTGGCGTCTGGGGCGATGACCGGGCTGCGGATTGCCGTCGGTGTCGCAACCGTGGTAATGGCATTTGTCGCGATAATCGCCCTAATTAATGGGCTGATTAGCGGCGTAGGCGGGCTGTTTGGGCTAGGCGGTGCAAGCCTTGAAGGCATATTAGGCTATGCCCTTGCTCCCCTTGCTTGGGTGATGGGCGTTGACTGGCATGACGCGACCTTAGCTGGCAGCCTTATTGGCCAAAAGCTAGCGATTAATGAGTTTGTTGCCTATCTCAGTTTTTCGCCTTATCTGCAAACCGCCGGGACATTAGATGTTAAAACCATCGCCATCATTTCATTCGCGCTATGTGGTTTTGCCAACTTTGGCTCGATTGGCGTGGTGGTCGGCGCATTTTCTGCCATAGCGCCTGAGCGTACCTCTGAAATTGCTCAACTCGGGATGCGAGCACTGGCGGCTGCAACGCTTTCTAATTTGATGAGTGCCACCATTGCAGGGTTCTTTATTGGTCTGGCATAAATAATAATTCGCCAGACTTCGGTTGTTCAGGCTAATAGTTCAGTTAGCGTGACCAGGTAAAGTCTGGCGATATTATATTTTGAATTAGTGTTAAGAATGACGCGTCTCTTTAATCAGCAGTATGACCATTTTATCGACTAAGAACGGCGCACTTTTATTTAACTCGGAATCATTAAGAATTTTAACTGCCAGAGACAGAGCAAATTCACGAATGTCTTTACTCCCCTTCTCATCGGGTTGAGTTGATGAGTTAAATTGCAGTTCGATGATGATTTGAATAAGCTCGTCAATTATCTCAATCAAATCATCTCGCTCACTTCCCTGTGTATTTTTACGGTATGTTGGAAAGTCCATCACATTCACATTACCGTCCTCTCATTAAGCCGCCTTTAAACGACGCTGGCTCACTGTTAGCCACAGGGCGGAAACTAAGAAATAAAAAGCACCGACCGCCGAGTAACCGGCAATATTAACAATCGAAGGGGGAACCGGCATTTGTGCTTGTAGAATAAAGAACGCGCCCGCCAGTGAAGACTGCGCGCCGCTGAGGATCATGGTCCACTGCGCACCGTAGCCTTTCCAGCGGCCCACTGCGACGCCCAGCTGTAATAAGCCAGACAGTATGGCCCAGACGCCAAACACCCCTATCACCCAATTGCGGCTAATCGACAGCGCCACCAGCACCGCCAAGGTGGTCAGCACGCTGACAATGATATTGGTGGTCTGGATACGGTTATGACCGAGGCCACCGCTGCGCGATGCATCAATGTAGTTTGCCAACGCATCCCACGCGGGGTAAATAACCAGCAAAACCGCGCCCATGGTCGAAGAGTGCTGCCCCAACGTGAAGGCGGACGCCACCCACAACACCGAAAATAGCGCGCGGATATAGTAATAACGCTTGAGCCATTGCTCTTGGCCAAGGTTCGCTGAACTCACTGAATTTTTGCTCATACTCTCTCCAAAACTCACTCGTCGCTGAAAACAAAAAGGATCAATTGATTGAATCACGCAATCAACCTACTAGTTGGTAGGTTGATTGTCAAACACCTGAATGGGACGAGATGCATGACTGAAGATGACCCTGAGTACAGACTGGTAACAAATGGAACCTAGTCGAGCGCGATGACCACCCAGTACACTAAACCGAAAACCTACTTGGCTTTAGAGCCACCAGAACCATCGCTGTCTAAGATTGATCATGAAGTGGTACCCAACACTGGAGGATTGAAATGTTAAAAACTGATAACTCGACCATTCAAGCTGTTTTTACTAAGCAGAAGAATTTCTTCAAAACTGAAGCGACCAAAAGCGTGGCCTTCAGAAAGGAGAGCCTGCAAAAGCTCAAGCAGTCTATTGTCAGTCACACTGAAGACCTGTATGCCGCGTTGGATAGCGACCTCGGGAAATCCAAGGATCTGGTCGATCGCACCGAGATAGGCCGGGTCATCTCAGAACTCGATTTTACGCTGGCGCATCTCGACGAATGGGTGGTGCCAGAAACCGTGCCTTCCTATCCTGGCACCACGTTCTCTGAAGCTTTTATTGAGCACGAAGCCTTTGGGGTCAGCTACATCATCGGCCCGTTCAACTACCCGATTAATCTGGTATTTTGCCCGCTGCTGGGGGCGATTGCCGGAGGGAATACCGCGGTTATCAAACCTTCTGAATCCGTTCCTGAAACCGCGCTGGTTATCCAGAAGATCATTCAGTCTGTATTTGATGAAGAGTACATTGCGGTAATTCAAGGAGGCCGGGACGAGAATGAATATCTGCTGAGCCTGCCGTTTGACTTCATCTTCTTCACCGGCAGCCCTGCGGTTGGGAAGATTGTCATGGCCGCCGCGGCCAAGAACCTAACGCCGGTTATCCTTGAATTAGGCGGTAAATCGCCATTTATTGTGTTGGAAGATGCCAATCTGGACCGCGCGGTGGATATGCTGACCTTCGGCCGGTTCTCCAACAGCGGCCAAACCTGTGTTGCGCCGGACTACGTTTTTGCTCACGAAAGTGTGAAAGACGCCCTGCTGACGAAACTGGTTGAGCGTATCAAAAGCACCATTCCTAACGTTGACTCTGTAGGTAAGCTGGTTTCCAGCAAGCAGGTTGAAAGATTGACCGGCATGCTTGAGCAGACCAAAGGCAAAGTGATTTATGGCGGTGAAGCCAAGGTCGCAACCCGCCATATGCAGGCGACCGTGGTGGATAATGTGAATTGGGATGACGCATTAATGCGTGAAGAGCTGTTTGGCCCGGTTCTGCCAGTGATGACCTTCGCCGAGATTGAGCAGATTGCCGAGGGCGTGAATAAGCATCACCCTAAACCGCTGGCGGCTTATGTCTTTACCAATGACATTGATAAAGGCCGCAAACTCACCACCCAAATTCCATCTGGCGATGCCATCATTAATGGCGTCATGCAGCAGGCAAGCTCACCGTATCTGCCATTCGGCGGCATCGGTAACTCGGGCGTGGGCGAATATCACGGGAAATACAGCTATCTGGCGTTTACTCATCGCAAATCTGTGGTGATTAATAAATAAGGGTAAATCTAGAGGGGGCTTGCTTTGAAATGGTGCCGACTACCGGAATCGAACTGGTGACCTACTGATTACAAGTCAGTTGCTCTACCTACTGAGCTAAGTCGGCATTTTTACTGCGGGTTACTTCGGGGTGACAAATTATTGAAATCCGAGTCGCAAGTCAAGAGGCAAAGAATCGACTGCTGCTTTTCTCGTCACAGCGGGCGATGGAAGGCTTGGAAATGATGATTTCTGTATAGTTTTTGTTAATAGCCCCGGTGATTCGGGGCTATTTTTTTGGGCTTTTATGGGCGCACTAAATCATCGCCGTAGCCGATCCATTTGTAGGTGGTCAGAGCTTCTAAGCCCATTGGGCCACGGGCGTGAAGTTTTTGCGTGCTGACCGCCACTTCGGCGCCTAAACCAAACTGCCCGCCGTCGGTGAAACGGGTGCTGGCGTTGACGTACACCGCCGAGGAGTCCACTTCATTGACGAAACGGTCGGCCTGACTGATAGAGCGCGTCAGAATCGCGTCGGAGTGCTCGGTACCGTATTTACGAATGTGGGCGATAGCCTCGTCGATATCCGCCACCAGCGTGACGTTTAAATCCAGCGACAGCCACTCGTCCTGATAATCTTCTTCCGTCACGGCTACTACCTTCGCCGGGCCATTTTGCAGATAAGGCAGCGCCGACTCGCTGGCGTGCAGCGTGACGCCTGCGGCATGCATTTTGGCACTCAGCTCAGGCAGGAAACGGGCCGCGATGGCCTGATGAACCAGCAGGGTCTCGAGGCTGTTACAGGCACTTGGGCGCTGCACTTTGGCGCTTTCAATCACGGTCAGCGCTTTGGCGAAATCCACACTCTCATCAACAAAGGTGTGACACACGCCGATACCGCCGGTGATCACCGGAATGGTGGACTGCTCGCGGCACAGCTTGTGCAGCGCCGCGCCACCGCGAGGGATCAGCATGTCGATGTATTTATCCAGACGCAGCATCTCGGTGACCAGCTGGCGGTCCGGGCTTTCAATCGCCTGCACCGCCGCGCGTGGCAGACCACACTGCTCCAGCGCCTGTTGAATCACTTTCACCGTCGCCTGATTGGTGTGGTGAGTCTCTTTGCCGCCGCGCAGAATAGCCGCGTTGCCGGTTTTCAGGCACAGGCTGGCGACATCAATGGTGACGTTAGGGCGCGCTTCGTAAATCACCCCGACCACGCCCAAAGGCACGCGGCGGCGCTCGAGCTTCAGCCCGCTGTCTTGGGTCGAGCCGTCAATAATCTGGCCGACCGGGTCACTCAGGCGGCACACGTCGCGCACATCGCTGGCGATAGCGGCCAGACGCGCAGGGGTCAGCAGCAGGCGGTCGAGCAAGGCTTCGCTCATGCCGCTGGCGCGGGCGGCGGCCATGTCTAATTCATTGGCCTGAATAATGCTCTGGCTGTTGGCTTCGAGCATGTCGGCAATCACTTGCAGCGCGTGGTTCTTTTGCGCGGTGCTGAGTGTGGAAAGTGTATAAGAGGCCTGTTTGGCGGCCTGCCCCATTGCGTTTAACATGGGTATATCCTTAAAAATCAGTCTTAACTGACAATCATATCGTCACGGTGTACGGCGACCGGGCCATACTCGTAACCGAGGATTTCGCTAATCTGCTGGGAGTGGTGACCGGCAATCATGCGCATCGCGTCGCTGTTGTAGCGGCTGACCCCGTGGGCCAAATCGCGACCAGTCAGGTTGCGAATGCGGATCACTTCCCCACGCGAGAAATCGCCTTTCACTTCACGGATGCCTTTCGGCAGCAGCGAACTGCCGCGCTCCAGCATGGCGGCAACCGCGCCGTCATCAATGGTGATTTCACCCGCAGGCGGCGCGCCGAAGATCCAGCGTTTGCGGTTCTCGAGTGGCGTCTGCATGGCGTGGAAGCGAGTACCCACTGACACGCCATTGATGACGTCAGCAATCACGCCCGGCAGGTTACCCGCGGCGATAATGGTGTCGACACCCGCGCGGCACGCCACGTCGGCGGCTTGCAGTTTGGTGGCCATGCCGCCGGTTCCCAGACCTGAGACGCTGTCGCCCGCGATGCCGCGCAGGGCGTCGTCGATGGCAGTCACTTCGCGAATCAACTCAGCCTGCGGGTTGGTGCGCGGGTCGGCGGTGAACAGGCCGCGCTGGTCGGTCAGCAGCAGCAGTTTGTCTGCACCGGCTAAAATCGCCGCCAGCGCCGACAGGTTGTCATTGTCCCCGACTTTAATCTCGGCGGTAGCCACCGCGTCGTTTTCGTTAATGACCGGCACGATATGGTTATCAAGCAGCGCGTTCATGGTGTCACGCGCGTTGAGGAAACGCTCGCGGTCTTCCATATCGGCGCGAGTCAGCAGCATCTGGCCGACATTAATGCCATAAATGGAGAACAGCTGTTCCCATAGTTGAATCAAACGGCTCTGCCCCACCGCCGCCAATAATTGCTTGGAGGCGATGGTGGCGGGGAGTTCGGGGTAGCCCAGATGTTCGCGCCCGGCGGCGATAGCGCCCGACGTCACGATAACAATTCTGTGCCCTGCCGCGTGTTGCTGCGCGCACTGGCGAACCAGCTCAACAATGTGAGCACGATTAAGGCGACGGGAGCCGCCGGTGAGCACGCTAGTGCCCAGTTTTACAACCAATGTTTGGCTGCCACTCATAATCTTTCTGCCGTTTGCGTTTGAAGAATTGAATAGAGTTTAAATGATGAAGTGTACTGTTGTCTTTGGAAAAGGAGAACAGCGTTATGCCTTAGGGCATAACGCTAAATTGCAGGGTGCAAGCAGGGGAAAATCGCGGGCTTTAGGCCGACAATTTTAAAGGTTCGTCGCCAAAATCTTCAGCAGGTTCGAGTTTCAAAGACATCTCGACAATCATGGCGTTGAGGTTCTTATGGAAGCCACGCAGCGTAGTCTCCAATTTGTCACGCACTTCAGCATCTTTAATGTTTTGCTCCTTCCAGTCGCCCTCTTTGTCGAACAACCCGAAGTGATAAACATAGGTAAAACGCTCTTCCTCAGCCTGAAGCTCAATCCACCAGCCCCAGAATTCACGCTTCTCCGGCGCGGGTTTTACGTTAACGCATACCGCTAAACAGTCGAAGAAAAAGCGATCGTTCTCGCACTTGGCTTCCCTGATATAGGGCCCCAACGTGCCGAAACGTTTCATTAGCCTACTTTTAGGGTGACCACTTGGTAACGTCATTACACATTCTCCTTTTAGGGGGCTTCATTTGTAGCAAACCCTTAAGAATTAGCAACCTTTTCGTTTAACGCATGTGAGTCGACAGCCATTCACAAATATCATGCAGCGCCTTGTCGAAATTCTGATAAAGCGGCTCTCTTTTAATGCTCAACAGCTTGCCATCCCCCGAGGAATCAGCGATTAAGCGAGATTCTTCCTTCGGACTGAAGGGGTCTTGCTCCCAGTAACCGGCAATGATTGGCGTCGGCGTTCTGCGCCCGAGCAGCCCCTGCGTTTTCAGAGAATACCTATTAAGCTCGGTCTTCAGCGCGCTGTCGCTAGCATTAGACATTCCCAGTCGGCTGGCGAGCACGTCCATATACATGTCGGGTACTTTGTCCTGACATTTGGCGTCGAATAATAGGGTATGAACCAGCGCGCCGAGGGTCGCCACACCGCGAACGCGACGCGGCTCTAAATAGGCCAGACGCACGGCGACATTAGCACCAAAACGGAAGCCGAGCAGGCTGACTTTGGTCGAGTCTATCCACACCACGTCGCTGAGTTTTTTCAGCACTTGCTGATGCAGGAAGCTGGTGTCTTGGGTCAATTTCCACTTGGCGGAGAAGCCAATCGACGGCATGTCGATGGTCAGCATGGCAATGCCTCGCGGCGCAAGGTAGTCGCGGAACAGCCGCTGATGGTCACTCTGCAAGGTATCCAGTCCGCCACACACCATCACGGTTGGGAACGGCGCTTTGCCCTCGTTGGGCAGATGCAGGAAGCCGGTGATCGCGCTGCCGCCTTCGATGGCGAAGTCGATCTCTTTCAGTTGATAAGGAGAATGCAGCGCAGACTGCTCGAAAGCCTTGTTGGCTAACACTTCGGCCTGTTCCGCCAGCGTGTCGCCTCTCAAATGAGGGTAGCCAGCAATGCTATAAAGGTTGGCGGCTTTGAGCCAATATTCGCTGGCGAGGGCCAAGTCTTCGGCCTCTTGCGCCTTTTGTTGCCACGCCATGCCCTGCTGCGACCACTCATAAATCCAGTTACCGCCGCGATAGCCAATCACGGTATCGAGCAGGCGCTCGTCGCTGCGCTTGGCGGTAGAAACGGCAATGCGAGACAGTACTTCTTCCACTTCCAGCGGATTTACGCCGCGCCACAACCACATCAAACGGTTAATCGTGCGATACCAACAAGGTGCCGAGTCCCCTTCCAGCGCCGAGTGGAGCGTATTCACCCCGGCATGATGCACACGACGAACCAGCGTCGAGGTTTCTTGATATTTGAAGGTGGGTTTGAACAGTTTTTCCGTAAGGTTGGCTGGTGCCATGATGCAAAATCCTCCGTTAACCAGCTGCGTGGACGAGAATTATAACAGGGACACGTTGCGATAACTCAGCACTCAGGTCAAGCCTGATGCAAATGAAAGACAAACGAAAACGCCCAACCAATCGGCTGGGCGTTTTGTTTTCAATCTCTGTAATCCTCTAAATCATTCGAGTCGCGTCAAGGCGGCAACTGAGCAAAGCCCAGGAGCTTACATTAGTAAGTGACTGGGATGCGCGAGGGCAGCCAACGCAGGAGCGGCTCGAAGGATGACGAGGATTTATTTGCCGACCAAAGGAGGTACAAACACCACACCCATATCCCACGGCTGCTCAATCCAAGTATCCTGCGGAATATCAATCACGTAGTCGTCAACCAGCGGCGCACCGGCTGGCTTGGCGAACATGGTGATGAAGTGCGCTTTTGGATACATGTCGCGGATGGCTTTGGCGGTGCCGCCGGTATCGACTAAATCGTCAACTACGATGAAACCTTCACCGTCACCTTCAGCGCGTTTCAGCACTTTCATTTCGCGCTGATTGTCGTGGTCGTAGCTTGAGATGCAAACGGTATCAACGTGACGAATGCACAGTTCACGCGCCAACAGAGCGGCAGGAACTAAACCGCCACGGCTTACCGCGATGATGCCTTTCCATTGTTCTGCCGGCAGCAGGCGTTTTGCCATGGTGCGGGCGTGGATTTGCAGCATGTCCCAAGTTACAACGTATTTTTCGCTCATATAGGTGTCCCAGCCAGTGAAATGACGGCTTCTAAAAATGTATTCGGGGGGAAGAAAAAAGGTTGCGCGAGATTATAGTGAGTCCAGCTCACAAAAACCAGCGCTTATGAGGCCAGAACCCCGCAAACCCCAAGGATTTTCCACTGCCTTATGCGCACAGCTTAGGATTAAGTGATATTCTGTTTGACCAGCCGCCACACCGATTGGCAACTGGATCTGATGAAAAATTAACCTTAAACCTACAGCACCTCAATCAGTTCACCGGCCAATGCCTTCTGACTGAGCTGACTGTTACAGGAGACTCATAGTGTCTGAATTGTCTCAACTTTCGCCACAACCGCTGTGGGATATTTTTGCCAAAGTTTGCTCGATTCCACACCCTTCTTATCATGAAGAAGCACTGGCAAAACACATCGTTGAATGGGCACAGGAAAAAGGTATTCACGCTGAGCGTGATGAAGTTGGCAACATATTGTTGCGTAAGCCAGCCACTAAAGGCATGGAAAATCGTAAAGCGGTCGCGCTGCAAGCTCACCTCGACATGGTGCCGCAGAAGAACAACGATACTGTTCACGATTTCACCAAAGATCCCATCCAGCCGTACATTGATAACGGTTGGGTAAAAGCACGCGGCACCACGCTGGGTGCTGACAACGGCATCGGTTTAGCCTCTGCGCTGGCAGTATTGGCTGACGAATCCGTTGAGCACGGCCCGCTGGAAGTGCTGCTGACCATGACCGAAGAAACCGGCATGGCAGGCGCGTTCGGCCTTCAGCCAAACTGGTTGCAGTCTGAAATTCTGATCAACACTGACTCAGAAACCGAAGGCGAAATCTATATGGGTTGCGCCGGTGGTATCGACTTCACCGCAACGCTGCCACTGACTCGCGAAGCCGTTCCTGCGGGCTACAGCCTGTTGAAGCTGACCTTCAAAGGCTTGAAAGGCGGCCACTCAGGCGCTGACATTCACTTAGGTCTGGGCAACGCCAGCAAACTGCTTGCTCGCTTCTTGGCTGACAATGCTGAGACTCACGGCCTGCGCCTGTTGGACTTCACCGGCGGTACGCTGCGTAACGCTATCCCACGCGAAGCCATTGCGATCGTTGCCGTTGCTGCTGATAAAGCCGACGCGCTGAAAGCGGCTGCCCAAGAGTTCTTGGCTACCGTTCAATTCGAACTGGCTGCGGTTGAGAAGAAAATTGCTTTCGTAGTTGAAGCGGCACAAAGCGACGCTAAAGCGCTGAACAAAGAGAGCCAGCATCACTTCCTGTCACTGCTCAACGCGACGCCAAACGGCGTGATCCGCATGAGCGACGACGTGAAAGGCGTGGTTGAAACTTCTCTGAACGTCGGTGTTGTCACCATGACCGAAAGCGAAGTGGCGATCAACAGCCTGATCCGCTCCCTGATTGACAGCGGCAAAGAGTACGTAGTCAGCATGCTGACTTCTCTCGGCCAACTGGCTGGCGCTAAAACGCTGGCGAAAGGCAGCTATCCGGGCTGGAAACCAGAGCCAAGCTCTCCGGTTATGACGCTGGTGCGCGAAACTTACCAGCAGTTGTTCGGCAAAACGCCAAACATCATGGTTATCCATGCCGGTCTGGAATGTGGTCTGTTCAAAAAGCCATACCCAGATATGGACATGGTGTCTATCGGCCCAACCATCACCGGCCCGCACTCGCCGGATGAGCAAGTTGAGATCGAAAGCGTTGACCTGTACTGGAAACTGCTGACCGCCCTGCTGAAAGCGATCCCAGAGCGTAAGTAATTGTTTTAGCTCCTCCCCCTGAGAAGGGGGAGGAATCAAAACCAAAACCAAAGAACATAAATCGTTTTCAGCCTCACTCCCAAGGCAGCAGCAACTGCCTCTCGATCTGCGGATCTTGCAAAGTCACATGTAACCCGACCAATCGCACACCTCGACCGCCCCGCCGCTGTTCCCATGCTTCATGGGCTACCTTCAACAAGTCATTTTTATTCAAAACCGGCCAGACGTGCTCTTGGGTGGTTTGCTGAAAATCGTGAAACTTCAGCTTTACGCCCTGCCGGGCAATGCGCAAATCTGGGCTGACACGGCTCAGTCGGGTTTCCAGCTCGGGGTAAAGCCGGTCGATCAGCGCCACGCACTCTTCCCAACTGTGAATATCTTCCGCCAGCGTGCGCTCGACGCCGACGGATTTACGCAGGCGCTCCGGCGAGACTTCACGCTCATCAATGCCCTGACAGCGCTCCCACAGCACGCGGCCAAACTTGCCGAAGCCTTTTAGCAGCTTCGCCAAATCATAACGTTGCACATCGCCACAGGTGATCAGGCCGTGCTCCTGCAAACGCTTTGCCGTCACCTTGCCCACGCCGGGGATTTTACTCAACGGCAGGTCTTGCAGGAAATCAGCGACTTTATCCGGAGTGATCACGAACTGACCGTTGGGCTTATTGAGATCTGAGGCGATCTTGGCGAGGAACTTGATGGGCGCGATCCCGGCCGACGCTGTCAGGTTAATTTCATCTGAAATGGCTTGGCGGATCTCAGCGGCGATAAGCGTAGCTGAGCCATTGCACTGAGTAGAGTCTGAGACGTCAAGGTAAGCCTCGTCGAGCGAGAGGGGTTCTATCAATGAGGTGTAGCGGGAGAAGATTTCACGAATATGGTTTGAAGCTTCTTTATAGGCTTCCATCCGGCCGGGGATCACTTTGAGATGTGGGCAAAGCTTGAGCGCCATGCCGGTGGGCATCGCGCTGTGGACGCCGAACTTGCGGGCCGGATAGTTTGCGGTACTTATCACGCCACGGCGATCGCGGCTGCCGCCGATGGCTATTGGGATGTCACGCAAAGAGGGATCGTCGCGCATTTCAACTGCCGCGAAGAAGCAATCCATATCGACGTGAATAATTTTGCGCATAGCCCCTCCCAATGACTGTACAAGCATACAGTATCAAGATGGAAATTCAAGTCTGCTGAGTTAACCCATAGAGTAGACAAATATTAAAATTGCCGCTTATTTATCCTAATAATAGTTATCTCAATTTTAGATTAAATTCGGTTAAATAATCGTTTTTGAGTATGAATTTAATATTTTTTTCATAATCTCTCTGTATATTAATTGCTCCATTGTCTCTAAAAGGAATTAGTTATGATCAGCTTTAATCGAAAATTGTTATGCACCACATTGTTATGCAGCGCCCTGTTCCCACTGACGGGCTTGGCGGCGGCGATTAGCGGCGCACCGCAGATTATTGCCCATCGCGGCGGCACGGCTGATGCACCTGAAAACACGGTTCCGGCTATCGAACTGGCGCTGAACAATGGCGCGGATGCCATTTGGATCACCGTGCAGCTTTCTAAAGATAACGTCGCGGTGCTGTATCGCCCGTCCGATTTAAAATCCCTGACCAATCAGAACGGGCCGGTGTCGCAGTACACGGCACTGGAATTGTCAAAAATGGACGCTGGCTGGGCCTTTGGCAACGGCGATAACCATCCTTATCGTGGTAAAAACATCGGCATTCCACGCCTGGAAACCGTGCTTAACGCCTTCCCTAAAACCACTTTCTATATTGATATCAAAAGCCCGGACGCCAATCCTGCCGAGATGGCCAAAGCCTTAAACAAGGTGCTCGACAACACGCACAGCCAGCGCCGGGTACGCATTTACTCTACCGACAACCAATATCTGGATGCCCTTCCGGCTTCTATTCCACGCTTTGAAAGCCGCGATACCACCCGCACCGCGCTGGCTAACATCACCATGGCGCACCAGTGCCAAATCAAAGCTGATGACAAAAGCCGCTGGTATGCGTTGGAAATGAAACGTGAAGTGGAAGTGGTGGAAAAATACACCTTGGGCGAGGCGCGCTCTAAGGCAACGCTGGCGTGGGATAAAGAGGCGATGGACTGCTTCCGTTCACAGGGAGAGGCGCACATTATTCTGATCGGCATTAATAATCAGGCTGACTATCAACAGGCCAAAGCGCTGGGGGCTGACGGTGTGTTAGTTAACTCGCCGGCTGATTTCAAAAACATTCCTCGCTAGCGATATTCCCCGGCAGAAATGTCGGGGTATTCACAAAAAAGTTGATTAAAAAGTAAACCAACTCATTTTTTCACACTTTATCTGTAAATTTATTCCTAGTGGGATTGCTAAAAAAGCCACCAGCATTAATATGGCATCGAATCATGCATGTTTAATGCCGATTGTATATCAGTGGCGGTCTTAAAGATCTTCGTATCTGTAGACAAAATAATCAGACCTAAACCCCACATAATTGAGATTGCCGCGACGTCAGTAGCAACAGCAACTATCGAGGGGAAATCGTTAAGCAGGAATAAGAATGATCAGAATCGCGCTGTTACTTGCGATGCTCCTCAGTTTGCCCCTTTTTACCCTCGGCACCGCGGCCGCCAGTGAGCCTGTCCCGGTTGATCAAGCGTTAAAACAGAAACTTTTGGGTTCCCCGGTTTATATCCAGATCTTTAAACAGGAACGCAAACTTGAGCTTTATGCCGAACTTCAAGGGGAATATCGCCTGATTGGCACTTACGGTATTTGTGATTTCTCGGGCGGCTTAGGGAATAAACGCCGCGAAGGGGATTTCAAAAGCCCGGAAGGTTTTTACAGTGTCGACATTCATCATTTAAAACCTGATAGCAAATTCTATCGGGCAATTAACATCGGTTTCCCGAATGCCTACGACACGGCTCAGGGCTATTCCGGCAAATATTTAATGATCCACGGTAACTGTAAATCTATCGGCTGTTATGCGATGACCGATCAGTACATGGATGAGATTTTCACTTATGTGCAGGCGGCTTTCCAATACGGCCAGCGTAACGTGCAGATCAGCATTTACCCGTTCCGCATGACAGACGCCAACATGGCGTCGCACAGAAACTCTTCTTACATCAGTTTCTGGAACGAGCTAAAGCCGGGCTATGACTACTTCCAGAAGTACCATACGCCGCCAAACGTGGTCGTTAGCTCAGGCAAGTATGTGCTGACTCAACCTGTGCAAACCACCCCGCTGGGTTCACAGTTGGCGTTCACCACAGTGAAATAAGGCGAATTCACCTGGAGCAATCTTGTTCCAGGTTTCGTTACCCGTTAATGGCTGGGTAGCGATCACCGTGACGACATCATTGGGTGTCGTCTGCTGCTGAAAATCAATTTCCACATCCTGATCCAACAAGGTTGCCTTGCCAAACGGCGCTCTGCGCGTGATCCAATACAGATTGGTCGAGCAGTAAGCCATGACAAAGCGCCCGTCCGATAACAGCATATTGAACACCCCTTTCTGCCGCATTTGGTCAGCCAACGACGCAATATAGCGAAACACAGCAGGCCAGTTGCCCGGCGTTCGCGGATAACGCTCAGTCAATTTATGCAGTAACCAGCAGAAGGCGAACTCACTGTCCGTCTGGCCGATGGGCCTTAAGGTGCCGGTATCTAGCTGGCGATAGCCGCGCAGCTGCCCGTTGTGTGCGTAGGTCCAGTTGCGGCCCCACAGTTCACGGGTGAAGGGATGGGTATTTTCCAACGACACTTCGCCGCGATTCGCCTGACGAATGTGCGAAATCACCGCGCAGGATTTGATCGGATATTCCTGTACGAGACGGGCAATGGGCGAATTAAAGCTCGGATGCGGATCTTTAAAGGTGCGACAACCATTACCTTCATAGAAAGTAATACCCCAGCCATCTTTATGCGGACCCGTGCCGCCACCTCTTTGCACCAACCCACTGAAACTGAAACAGATATCAGTAGGAACGTTGGCGCTCATCCCGAGCAATTCGCACATTGCCAGTCTCCTTTACATCAAAAGCCTTACGCTTTTGCCATCTCTTTTTCGATTAACAGAATCAAAATATGAATCACTTTAATATGGATTTCCTGCACGCGGTCCGCGAAACCAAAGTGCGGTACGCGAATTTCTACGTCAGCTGAACCGTCCATCTTGCCGCCGTCTTTACCGGTCAGGGTGATGACTTTCATGCCTTTCGCGCGCGCAGCTTCAATCGCCTTGATCACGTTAGCGGAGTTGCCAGAGGTGGAGATCCCCAGCAGCACGTCGCCCTTCTGGCCAACTGCTTCAACGTAACGGGAGAAGATATGGTCGTAACCAAAGTCGTTACCCACGCAGGAGATGTGGCTGACGTCAGAAATGGCAATCGCCGGGTAGCCCGGGCGGTTTTCACGGTAACGGCCAGTCAGTTCTTCAGCGAAGTGCATGGCGTCGCAGTGCGAACCGCCATTGCCGCAGGAAATCACCTTCCCACCCGCTTTAAAAGAATCCGCTAGCAGCACGGCAGCACGTTGAATTGACTCAATATTTGCTGAATCACTGAGGAATTTGTTCAGTGTGTCAGCAGCTTCGTTCAGTTCACTACGGATAATATCCAGGTACATGGCAGCCTCTTTTTATGTCCATTTTCAGCAATAAAGCGTTCCGCCACGCAGTGTAACGGATTGCCGAAACAGCGAGAAGCCAAGAAGCGGTAATCAATCCGAATGTTTGTGATTTTGACCCTTAGTGCGATCGGTTTGTGAGCCAAGTTGTAATTAAGATGTAAATACATTGATAAAGAAATGGACCTGAACTAAAACCAATATATCACTCTAACAGGTCAGACCTCCTACAACTGGGGAGATTTATCATGATGGTTCTTAGTATCGTTGCCTTGCTCGTTATCATCGGTGTGCTGTTCTATCACCGCGTGAACCTACAACTTAGTAGCTTGATTATTCTGGCTTTTACCGCTGCCATGGGCGCTATCCACCTGTGGACTCTCTGGCTGCTGGTGCCGCTGGCAATCATCTTGCTGCCTTTTAACATTCCTGCTCTGCGCCGTTCACTGTTCTCCGCTCCGGCCCTGCGCACCTTCCGCAAAGTCATGCCAAGCATGTCTCGCACGGAAAAAGAGGCGATTGAAGCCGGTACCACGTGGTGGGAAGGCGACCTGTTCAGCGGTACGCCTGACTGGAAAAAGTTGCAGGATTACCCGCAACAGCGCCTGACAGAAGAAGAACAAGCCTTTATCGACGGCCCGGTAGAAGAAGCCTGCCGCATGGCGGATGACTTCCAGATAACGCACGAGCTGGCCGACCTGCCGCCAGAGCTATGGGCCTATTTGAAAGAGCACCGCTTCTTCGCGATGATCATCAAGAAAGAGTATGGCGGCCTCGAATTCTCGGCTTACGCTCAGGCTCGCGTGCTGCAAAAACTGGCCGGTGTGTCAGGCATTCTGGCCATCACCGTCGGCGTACCTAACTCCCTCGGCCCGGGCGAATTGCTGCAACATTACGGCACCGACGAGCAGAAAGATCACTATCTGCCGCGTCTGGCCCAAGGTTTGGAAATCCCATGTTTTGCTCTGACCAGCCCGGAAGCAGGCTCTGATGCCGGGGCCATTCCCGACGTCGGCGTGGTATGTAAAGGCCAGTGGGAAGGCAAAGAAGTGCTGGGCATGCGCCTGACTTGGAACAAACGCTATATCACGCTGGCCCCTATCGCCACCGTGCTGGGACTGGCCTTTAAGCTGAAAGACCCGGACCACCTGCTGGGCGATACCACTGAACTTGGCATCACCTGTGCGCTGATCCCAACGGATACTCAAGGCGTGGAAATCGGCCACCGCCACTTCCCGCTGAACGTGCCTTTCCAAAATGGGCCGACGCGCGGTAAAGACATCTTCGTGCCTATCGATTACATCATCGGCGGTCCGAAAATGGCCGGTCAGGGCTGGCGTATGCTGGTTGAATGCCTGTCGGTTGGTCGCGGCATCACCCTGCCGTCCAACGCCACAGGCAGCCTGAAATCACTGGCGATGGCGACGGGTGCTTATGCTTATATCCGCCGCCAGTTCAAACTGCCTATCGGCAAGATGGAAGGGATCGAAGAGCCGCTGGCGCGCATTGCTGGTAACGCCTATGTCATGGACGCCGCGGCAACGCTTATCACCAACGGCATTATGCTCGGTGAAAAACCGGCGGTGCTGTCGGCTATCGTCAAATATCACTGTACCCACCGTGGCCAGCGCGCCGTGATGGACGCCATGGATATCACCGGCGGTAAAGGCATTATGCTCGGCAAGAACAACTTCGTGGCCCGTGCTTATCAGGGCGCACCAATCGCCATCACGGTAGAAGGTGCCAACATCCTGACCCGCAGTATGATTATCTTCGGGCAAGGCGCTATCCGTTGCCATCCATACATGCTGCGTGAAATGGCGGCGGCGGAAAGCAATGACCTGCATGATTTCGACCGCGCGCTGTTCGGCCATATTGGCCACGTTGGCAGCAACAAAGTGCGCAGCTTCTGGCTGGGCCTGACCAACGGCCGTACCAGTAAGACACCGGCCAAAGACGCGACGGCTCGCTACTATCAGCAGATTAACCGCCTGAGCGCCAACTTGGCCCTGCTGTCCGATATTTCCATGGGCGTGCTGGGCGGCAGCCTGAAACGCCGCGAGCGCATTTCGGCCCGTTTAGGCGACATCCTCAGCCAAATCTATCTGGCAACGGCAACGCTGAAACGCTATGAAGAAGAAGGCCGCAATAAAGATGACCTGCCGCTGGTGCATTGGGGTGTGCAGGACTGCTTGAATCAGGCGGAAATCGCCATTGAAGAACTGCTGCGTAACTTCCCGAACGGGCTGGTAGCAGGCGTGATGCGCTTTGTTATCTTCCCGCTGGGTCGCGCTCAGGCCGCGCCTTCTGACCAACTGGACCACGAGCTGGCGCGCATTCTGCAAGTGCCATCAGCCACCCGCAGCCGCATTGGTCGCGGCCAGTATCTGACGGCGAGCGAGCACAACCCGATTGGTCAGCTGGAAGAGGCGCTGAAGGACATTCTGGCGGCTGAGCCGGTGCATAAGCGTCTTTCCGACGCGATGGGCAAAAAGCTGTCGTTCACTCGTCTGGATATTCTGGCGCAAAAAGGGCTGGATGCTGGTCATCTGACCCCGGACGAAGCCCGAATTCTGAGCCGTGCCGAAGAGAGCCGCCTGCGTTCTATCAACGTGGATGAGTTCGAAGCCGATGAGCTGGCAGCAAAAAAGCCAGAGCCGGAAGAGAAGAAAGTGGTGAAGCCACGGCAGACTGAAGCCGCATAATACGCGAGCCGCAGCACAAAAAAGCCTGAGTGTGTCATGCACTCAGGCTTTTTATTTGGAGCTTTGCTGGAAGTTGGGAACAGGCTGTTTGATTGCCTTCAAGCGAAAATCTATATTAAAACCCCATGTTCAAGGAGGTGTTATGCCAATGACGGCCAAACGCAAGATAAGCCTGACCATCGATAGCGATCTTTATCATCGCGCACGTGCTCAGAACCTCTATATGTCGAAAAGCTTAAGCGACGCTCTAACTGAGGAATTGCAGCAATTAGAACGCCCAAAATGGATAGACGCCAATCGTGAAGGTTTGCAGGAAATTAACCGTATTAACGCCAAGTGCGGGCATTTTTCCGATGAACATCGTAATTTTTGAGCAAGTATGCAGCATGGAGAATCAGCAATAAAACACAAAAAAGCCTGAGTGTGTCATGCACTCAGGCTTTTTATTTTCGGCAAAGCCAATAAGACGGCGAGCGGACTTTAGGCTTTAGACGGGCGGACGCGCGCGGTCAAACCTTTCAGGAAGTAACGCAACACCTGATCACCACAAGGACGGTAGTTCTTATGGCCTTCTTTGCGGAAGAACGCGCTCAGTTCGCCTTCGGACATTTTGAAGTCGGCGGCGGCCAGCACGCTCAGCATGTCTTCGGTTTTCAGCTCAAACGCCACGCGCAGCTTCTTCAACATGATGTTGTTGGTGACGCGTTTTTCTACTTCTGGAGCTGGGAAACGGTCGTCTTTACCACGTTTGAAGGTGATCAAACCGTTGAGGAAGTTAGCCATGACTTCGTCAGGAACCTCCATGTAACCCTCTTCGTCCTCTTTCTTCAGGTAGCGGGACATCACTTCCGGGCTGACGGGCACGCCGGTGGTTTTGAGGATCTCAATCAGTCGGCCTTCGCTTAAATCAAGCATGTGGCGCACGCTGCGCAAGACGTCGTTATGCATCATAATTCTGTATTCCTGTTTGGAGTAAACCGAGGAAATGCCACTGGGTTCACCCCTTCGCACCTCGAAGCGGCACATTATACAAGAAACCGACGCGCTTCGCTGAACTGACGTTCACAGGTCATTTTGTGAAAAAAAATGCGTTCCGCTAACTAATCTAAATAGCTAATCGATGAGGTTCATAATAATAAAAACACCTTGCCAATATTTTATTTTAAGAATCAAAAACAAAACCCAAAATTAATTAATCAAACAAATAACAATTGCGAATAATAAAAATCAACTCAAAAACAACAATTCAATAAAAAAACACCCAGAGCAATTCCAAAAATCTATTGCATTTCATAGCTCGCTTACATAACAATCAGCCTGCCATTAGATATCTGCGCTTAAATAATCACTTCACCGGGTATTATTTATTATGTGTTTAATGAAAAATAAAATATCCAGAAAATCGCTATTAGCATACATAAGGAATGTGTCGTGAAAGAACAAATTAATATACTTAAGAGTAAAGCTAACGCGTATAAGAAATTTAGAAAACAGCGGGGAATGTCATTACTCGAAGTCATTATCGTTTTGGGTATTGTCGGGACTATAGCCGCAGGCGTGGTCGTGCTGGCACAGCGCGCCTTCAGCAGCCAGTCCATTACTAAATTAGTCAGCAATACCAATAGCATCCGTCTGGCGGCACAGGAAGCTTACAGAAATACCGGCTATCCGGTGGCTTCACCTACCGCCACCGTCAACATGTCACCTACCTCTATCCTGGTAAACGCCAACGCGAAAATCATGATCGCGTCACTGGTACAGCTGGGAAAACTGTCTGAATCTGAAGCCAAAAACGGCATCTCTGGTGACTACTTCCATATGGGCGGAGTACGTATTACCACTGGCCCCACAGCTGGCTTGAAAGGCTTTTATCTTACTATCAACGGGTTAGATCAAGCTCAGTGCCGTAACATTATTACCCAAATTGGTAATCAATGGGATTACGTTGGTGTCGTAGCCGCCGCAGCCGGTGTTGATGCCGTGGCACCAAGCTCGCTGGATGCCACACTGGTTTCAGGGGTATTGAGAAGCCTGCATGCCAGTGGCAACGTCACTATCACTCCTGCGGCAACCTTAGGGGTTTGTACCAATACCCCAAACAACGCCATCGTGTTGGGTAGCCGTTAATGCCCCGCCCCTTCTCCTGCGGGAGAAGGGATTTCTACTGACCATCATATTGGCCTAATCGTGCATAAATTCTCTCGCGGTTTCACTTTGCTTGAAATGTTAGTGGTGCTGGTGATCATCGGCCTGACTATGGCTTTTACAGTCAATATCAAGCAAAAGAACATTGAAGAAATTAAACAACGACAGACGGCAAAACTCATTACTCGTGAGATATACGGCTTGGTTAAATTTATTCAGCAAGGTCAGGTTCCTGTTATCGAAAACGGTAAAGGGGATAATTTTAAAGCCAATCCACTTTATGATCTGAAATTAACCGGGGCCAGAAAAGCTGTTTATAGTAGAAGAGTCACTAATTATAAAATGGCTGAAGTCATTCACTCGGCAAGATTCTTTGAATGGTACGGGCCTATGAGCCAGAGAAGCTATTTTGTCAGTAATCGCTGCGGGCCTGAGACATTAAATAAGGTCTACCAATTCGAGAAAGAATTTCTGCCGTGCGCCTCCCCGAGTCAGCTCAGCAAAGAGGTTTTAAATATTGTTCGCGTTGATTTAGTTGGCGACCCCAAGCGTCAGGATGTCGACCGGGTCGATTTCATCATCAGCTACAGCCCTCTAACCCCGCGAACCGAGGACAAGTTGCGCTTTGACAGCTACCTTCAGGCATTTAACAAGGCGTTTGAAGACATGGGGCTGAGTTACGCCCACGCGCACATTGTGGTGCGCCCGCCGGGCAGCAAGGCTAACTCGGCGTGGCAGCTATTGATGACGGGCAGCGAAAGTCAAAGAGTGCCCGTGAATTTCGGTGAAATGAGCCGCTATATCGCGACCGCCGGCAGTAAGCTTAAACAGCAATTTGGCATCCGTATTTCGGTGAACACTAAAAATGCTCAGAAGACTCAACTCGCAGGCAGCGTCGGGGCGGGAAAGCTCTGCTGGGATGCCTCAAAATCCAATACTACCCTTTGTCTCTCAAGCGAAGCCGGACGGGGCTATAACCATGCTGAAAACAATGTGCTGGTTCTGGAAGCCAATAATGCTGACGGCTCAAAGACCGTGGGCACATTACTCACCAACGTGATTCTAGAAAGCCCAGGAAGATACACAAACTCTCCCCCGGAGTTGACCACCATTCCGCTGATAAGCTACGCCGCTTTTGGCAATACCATTAATATCGATGCACCTCCCTTATATGGTGCAAGATATTACCAAGAGTACATGGGTCGTCTGGATGATGAAGTGGGGAGAATTACATTACCCGTTCAGCGTTGCCCAATGGGCCCGAACAATCGCCAACTTTACCCAAGAATTGCGGCAGCCATTTCGTCCTTGTCCTCCGATATTTCTTATAACATGAAGGAGAATGTGGGAACTTATCTAAAAGATTATTCTAATCCAGCACTGACTCGATCAGTCGCCCCAAGCGAACTGTCATCGGATTTTAGCAAAGTAGAGATCCAAGTTAACCGTTACGACAATAAATGGGTCGTTACTTCCACCATATCGGCTTATAACCGTGCACACAAAAAAACATTTAGCTACCGTAATCCAAGCTCTGTATCCGTAGTGATCACCCGATGGTGCAGCACCGTTGAAGTTGATTATTCCCGTCTATTTTATAAAGGCCTCACCCCCTAACTTTTAATTGGCACTACAGCAGGACATTACTATGAAAGGGATATTTAAACCATTATCGTTACTCTTATTATTTATTAGTACTGCCTCTTATGCGTCACTTCACACTGGTGCTAACTCGGCTAAAATTTATAATACCCACCGGACAGGATTGCTATTAAAAAAACCTCTACTTCACGCCGAACTTACAACCCAGAAACAAATATTGGTTCTGCATGAAAATATCCTATTAAGTCAGGAAATAAAAAAATGGGCGGATAAAGTCGGCTATAAACTGCTATGGAATAGCGAAAGCGATTACATGATCTTTACTGATACGCTGATATCGGGGAAGAGCAATGATGAAATTCTCAATGAATTGGGGCGTATTTTTGTCTCGGAAAACTATGGGTTAGTCATTAAGTTTTACAGCAAAAATAAAGTGTTAATCATTGATGGACAGTAATTTCACAGGGAAACAGTGATGAAGAATAAATTATTGATACTGTGCTTGTCCGCCATGCTGCCGGGCTGTGCTCACTATTTTGACCAAAAGTACGATCTTAACAGTGAATCTAACCAGATGCCGCAGGTGGTGGAAGCGGATGACATCAAAACCCGCCCATACCAAAAATATGACGCAGCCTTCCTTGGCAAGCGGATTGAGTACAATGCCAAGACACAGCAACTGCTGAGTCAAAACGTCAATATTGAATCCTATGAACCTATAGATCTGCCGACCCTGCTTGAATCCGTCGCCGACCAAACGGGGATCAGCTATCGCATCAATGATTCTTTGCCTAATAGCGAGAAGACGGGCAGCCAAGCGGCCCCACTTCAGGCACACAGTATTAACTTCAACGGCACGTTTGAAGAGTTTATGCGTTACATATCCGTGCTTTATGATGTTTCCTCGACACTGGACCACAACAACGTATTGACCACGTCGCTGTATGAAACCTATGCCATTAAGCTGGATTTCTATGGGCAAAATAACAAATTCGAAGCCTCACTCGACCTGTCGAGCAATGAAGCCACGGCGGAAGGCGGCCTGATTGCCAAATCAGAAACCAAGTTTGAATCCACCTTCTGGGAGGATGTTAAAGACATGGCGGAGAAGTACGTTTCTAGCGGCATTTACAGCCTTTTTAAAGATGCCTCAATTTTGACTTTTACCGCCAGACCTTCGGAACATAAGACTCTTAGCCAAATCCTCAAGAAATACCAGACCGACAACAGCCGCCAGTTTATTGTCAGCTACAAGGTTTTTGTGCTGGATAAGCGAAAAATTAAAAAAGCCGGTGCCGCGATGAATATCGATCTGATTAACGGTGGCACGGGGATAAACCTCACCACCGCAATGATGAAATCTGCAGAAGGAACCTTTAAGGCCGGGCGTAAGTTCTATTCGCCAGAAGCTGGGCGCACGCTAAACATTAATGCTCAACTTGACGCTTTTTATGAACTTACGGGTTCGCGAGTATTGCAGAGCGGCACCTTTGTTACTCGTAACAATATGCCTATTCCTTTGAATATGACCAAGAGACAGAACTATGTCTCCGGGCGCACCAGAACCATTAATGAAACCACTAATCGCGAAACCATAGAGGTCACCACTGATAGAATTATTACTGGCACCAGTTTTATTATTACGCCTAGAGTGCTGTCAGACGGCAGAATAGAAGTCTCCAGCGGCTTTACCAAAAGATTCCTCAATGGTCTCGACACCTTCGAGCTTATTCAACTGCCTGTCGTGACTACCACTGAAACTTTTAACGTCTCCACCGTCACGGCGGGCACATTATTAATGGTCAGCAAGTACCAAGCAACGGAAATGTCAGACGGACAGCGAGCGATGCTGATAGGCGCGGGCGGCGAGAGCAACCAATCTGATGCCACTGTCGTCATGGTGGTGGGTATCGACTATCATCAGGCGCCCTACTCATTAAAATGAAAAAAAACTTCATCGAACAGTTAACCGAAAACCATATTGTCACTGGGTTAATCTGGGAAAACGCCTATTCCGGCAGTAATGCTAAGGATTATCGCCAATGGATTGAGGCGACGAAAAAGAGTCACCATCAGGTAGTCTATACGGATGATCAGAATAAAAATCACTATGGCTACACGGATAAGCCGGTTTTATATCATGACCCGTTCGCCACCTATATTAATACTCAGTTTGGCGATGGCGTTTATTACGCCGTTGTCTCTGAAGATGAATATTATTTATTAATGATTTATAGTGGTCAGATTATGGCTGGAACCGACAGGCTGATTGGCAAAGCCTTTTTTGATGAAGTGATACGCGTGTTGCCGGAGTCCGACTACGGCAACTTGGAGCTTATTCTATTACAAGACAAGCATATCGAAACCGTCATTTCATTGTGTGAAAAACGCAAGAAAAGGCTGCGCAAACAGAGACTGTTCCTCTATAGCGCTTTGCTGCTTACGGCCATCGGCGTGGTGGGGTTAACGCTGGTGCTGATAGACTTCTTTTTCTCCGGATAATTAACCATGCTGAATAAAGATTACATCTGGAAAGACATCACCCAATCGGCGCGTAAATTGCCCATTATTATCAGCATCGTTGTGGTGATCCTGATTCTATTGTCAATTAGCGGAGGATACTTCCTGCTGTATGTGCCGAAAAAAGAGCGACTGGCGCAGGAGGAGATCGCCCAGCAGCAGGTAGCGCAGAAGATCCAGCAGGTAAAACAGTATTATCTGGATAGCTTTAGCGGCGGGCACATTACCCACTTAAATAAATTGCTGACTGAGATGGCGCGCAGCCGCATTCCATTACAAATGGCGGGCTATCGGGAAGAGAATGTCAGCTGTGACATCGCCAGCTGTAATTTCCATTACCTATTGCAAGACAATGGGATCTTTAACTTGCAGCAAAAGCAGTTTTGGCATCGGCTATTTACGGCGAGTTTTTCTGCTGGTGAGGTTAATTATCAAGGGCTGCCTTCAAAGCTGGAAAATCATCCTTTATTGAAGAAATACCAATCCGCTGCGGCTATTCAATTACCCCAATGTGTCAATCTATTGAATTATATTTACGGGCATAACACCGCCGTCGCCAGTAAAGAAAAAATAATCCTTCTCAGCGCGCCAGAGTCCTCAATTTCATCTCTCGAGGATGAAGTCGGCCAGCGCATGGGTCAGCGTTATCAATTCTTAAACGCCACTTGGGAGGTTGAACTGCCGAGGGAAGCCATTTACGTGATGCAGTATTTCAAAGCTCTCGCCTATCAGGACGCCTTCTTTATTAAAGAGGTGGCGATGAGCGAGACAGGGACCAAAATATCAGGAGGATTGTTATGCAAAAATGGACATTGATCGCCCCGCTGTTGCTCATGTCAGCACCCTACGCCGTGCTGGGTCAAAACAATCTCCCGCGGCAGGCCAGCAATCAGCTTGAGATCCCGGCGGTATCTCCTGAGCAAGACCATATTGCCAGCATGATGGAAGACAACTTCTATTTTGAGACTGAGCATCGCAAGCTGGTCAACGAACTGGCGCTGGAAGAGCTTCGTAGCAAGCTGAGTAAGCTAAAAAATGAGCCTTTACAAGGCGATGTGCCTGACAGCGCCGCCAGTGCCCCGCAGCAATTTTCTGAGGGGCCAAAAGTCCTGCTGATTTCTGACATCGCTGGCGTGTCGCGCGTGGCCATCGCCGTGGGCAAGCAGGTAAAAATGGTGCGCCTGAATGAAGTATTTCAGGCCAATGGCAAAGCGTACAGGCTACAAGGCGGTGTTCAACCTGGGGCAATGAGCATTAAGGAAGTCACGCCGTGAGCTTCGAATTCCTCCGGCTTGAGTCGCCGGACATCACCGGCAGCGGCTGGCTGTTCAAAGAATACGATGAGCACCTGCTCACCGCCTCGTTTGAGGATAAGCACTACCTGATCTGCCCGCGCCCGCTGCTGGAATGCTTGCCGACCATCCAGTTTGACCTGTGGCGGCTGGGCAAATTCCAGTCGCCAGCCATTAGCGGCATCGTGCAGGTCAGCGACAGCACTTATTACGAAATTCTCGAGGAGCTCTCCTCGCAGACTCGCCAATTAGCCGTGCTGAGTACCAGCTCGACGCAAAAGACGCTGGAGCAGATCCTGCTCTACGCCGTGGATTCCGGTGCCAGTGACCTGCATATCACCCGCAATGAAGTAGTAGCGATTATTGAGCTGCGCATCAACGGCGTGCTGACCCTCTACATGCAGATGAAGTCGCAACGGTGCGATGAACTGGTCTTTGTGCTCTATAACGTCGAGGCCAGCACCAAGGACACCACGTGGAATCGCAACATCCCGCAGAGCGCCAACATTCTCTACATGCTGAACAAAAAGAGTTATCGCTTTCGCTATGCCCACTTCCCCATTTTTGGTGAAGAGGACGGCTGCTACCACGCCGTGCTGCGTATCATCCCCTCCGGCGTGTCGAAAGCCGTGGTCGCCAGTCTGGACAAGCTAGGGATCAGCGACGCCGAGTTAAGTGATCTGAAGAAAATCCTCTGCAACCCTTATGGCGCCTACTTCATCTCTGGTACCACTGGGTCAGGGAAATCCACTACCTTGAAGAATCTGATGGAGTGGCTACAGGTCAATCGCTACGGCGACAAGGGCTGTTTTCTCACCGTCGAAGACCCGGTGGAATATCAAATCTACGGCGCCAAGCAGAGTTCGGTGCTCAATGGCGAAGACGGCGGCTTTCACGCCGCGATCAAATCCGCGCTGCGCCGCGACCCCGACGTGCTGATGGTCGGGGAGATCCGCGACAACATCTCGGCCAACGCGCTGGCCGGAGCCGTGGAGAGCGGCCATTACTGCTTCACCACGGTTCACGCAGGGAATATTGTCTCGCTGCTGCAACGCCTGTGCGCGATGGGCATCACTAGCGACAAGCTCTCAACCCCTGGCTTTCTGGCCGGGCTGCAATGCCAAAAGCTGATCCCTATCTTGTGCAACGCCTGCAAAAAGGCCACCAGCGCCAACCACTGTGGCAAGCCCTACGCGCTGTTTGCCCGCAATGCCGAGGGCTGCGCGGCCTGCAAGAACACCGGCGTTGCCAGTCGGCAACTGGTGGTCGAGTACATGCTGCCGACCCACGCCGAGCTGGAATTCATTGCCAAAGAGCAGTGGCTGCAAGTCTACGGCCTATGGCGCAACAAACGCGCCCTCAGCCCTTCACTCACTGAAGGTTTTGAAATCAAAGAGAAAGTGATGGCCGCCGTGCTGCAAGGGCGAGTCTGCGCCAATTGGTTTGCCATGGAATTTGGCACTCTGCTTGAAGAAGACATGGAGGTTCTGCTTGAGAAAGTTAGCTAAATCGCAGCGGCTTTACCTGTATCAGTTCTGCTCGGACATGATCCACGCCGAACTGCCGCTGTATGACGCACTGCTCAAACTGCAGCAGCAAGGCGGGAAATTGCTCGGCAAAAGCTTCAGCAATAAGCTCAAAACCCTTACCGATAAAATGCGTGAAAGCACGTCAATATCCGCGGTGTTCGAAGAGCTTATCCCACGCGATGAACTCAGCGTCATTCATGCTGCAGAGCGCAGCGGCAGTCTGGCCGACGGCTTTCTGACACTGGTTAACGTCATTCGCTACAACAGTGAATTAACCCAAAAGTTAATCTCAGCGGTGATCTTCCCGATCATCATGCTGGTGCTAGCGCTGATTGTGATTGCCGGTTACGCCGTCAAGGTATTCCCGGCTTTTGAAGAGGTGGTGCCCATTGCCACTTGGCCGAGCGTGACGCAGGCTTTGTACCACTTCGGTAACGCGCTGATTGAGGGTTTATGGCTAAAAATAGTGCTGGTAGTCACCGCCGCCGTTTTCCTGATCCGCTTTACCATGGTGAATCTGACCGGCTACTTCCGCGATCGCGTTCTGGATAAAATCCTGCCCTTCTCCACCTATAAACAGATTGGCGCGTCGATATTTCTCAACAATATGGCGCTGATGCTCAAAAACGGCATTCCCATTAATGACGCTTTGGAAATCATCAAGTTAAACTCCAATCGCTGGCTCAAGCATCACATCGACAGCATGCTGACTAAGATGTCCCACGGCCAAAACTACGGCGAGGCGCTCAATAGCGGGCTGTTTGGGCATGAAGAGCTGCTGAATATTAATCTCTACGCCGGGCTCCCCTCGTTTAATCAGGTGCTGAACTCCGTCTCTAGCCGCTCGCGGGTGAAGATTCAGGAATATATCCAGAAGCTGTCGGGGCTGCTGAAGTCTCTCTCCACGCTAGTGCTCGGCGGCTGCGTGATTTGGGTCTTTATCTCGCTGTTCGCCCTGTCGGACACCATCTCGCAGATGACCTCCTTCTAATCGCCTTGCTGGAATACCCCCGTGACTGAATTCATTAGCCTGTTTTACCCGCCGCTGATGTGCCTGATTGGCCTGATCATCGGCAGTTTTTTAAATGTGGTGATTTATCGCTTGCCGTTGATGCTCTGCCGTGAAGAGGCCGCTGCGCCCGCCTTAAGCCTAAGCTGGCCGCCTTCGCACTGCCCAAGCTGCAAGCAAAAGGTGCTCAAGCGCGACAACGTTCCGGTGCTGAGTTGGCTCTTGCTGCGCGGCCGCTGCCGCCACTGCCAGACGCCCATCTCCGCGCAATATCCACTGATTGAAGCCCTGAGCGGCGCGGCTTTTCTGCTGATAACGCTGTCCTACGTCCCAGAGTACAGCGAAGTGCAACTCGGCCTGTTTGCCCTGATGTTCGCCATCCTGCTCTGCCTGTCGGTGATTGACCTCCACCACCTGCTGCTGCCGGATCCGTTGGTGTTTTTACTGCTGTGGAGCGGCCTTGGCGCGTCGGCGCTGGGCTATCTGCCACTGCGATTGTCTGATGCAGTACTGGGCGTGATAGTCAGTTGGGCCTTGCTGAGCGCACTGCGCGAGCTGTATCAGACACTGCGCAAGGTCGAAGGTCTGGGCTATGGCGATGTAAAACTGTTCGCCGCCGGTTCTGCGTGGTGTGGCTTGCAGGCCCTGCCGCAGCTGATTTTAGCCTCGGCGCTGTTTGGCATAGTGGCGCATATTCTGTCAGGTATTCGCCGCCGTCGCCCTGCTCCTCTCGACCAGCCCGCCTACTTCCCTTTTGGCCCGTCCATTGCCTTGGCGACGCTGCTGCTGTTCCATCTGAACCTCTAGTGACGGGGTATAGACAGTTTGGCTCTGGGCTAGATGAAATTAGCATTTAGCCGTCTAAGCGTCTTGATTGCCATATGTAAACAGCGTGTTATCATCGGGGAAACCTAAGACCCTAATGCAGGCACGCCATGAGTAAAGCAGCGCTGATCCCACAAAGTAAACTTCCTGCCTTGGGCACGACCATTTTTACCCAGATGAGTGCCCTCGCGCAGCAACACAACGCCATCAACCTGTCGCAGGGTTTCCCTGATTTCGACGGCCCGGACTACCTCAAACAGCGCCTTGCGCATCACGTCAGTCAGGGGGCTAACCAGTACGCGCCAATGACCGGCACCGCCGCGCTGCGCGAAGCCATTGCCGAGAAAACCCAGCGTATTTACGGCTATGCGCCGGATGCCGCCAGCGACATCACCATCACCGCCGGGGCCACGGAAGCTCTGTATATCGCCATTACCGCCCTGATCCGCGAAGGCGACGAAGTGATTGCCTTCGACCCAAGCTATGACAGCTACGCGCCAGCGGTAGAGTTGGCGGGCGGCGTGATGAAGCGTATTCAGCTCCAGCCGCCGGAATTTAGCGTCGACTGGGCGGCCTTTGCCGACCAGATTAGCGAGCGTACCAAGCTGGTTATCATCAATACGCCGCACAACCCTTCGGCCACCACCCTGAGCCATCAAGATATCGAGCAGCTTTGGCAGCACATTGCCGAGCGCGAGATCTTCGTGCTCAGCGATGAAGTCTACGAGCACATCTGCTTCGCGCCGGAAGGCCACGCCAGCGTGCTGCGCCACCCTGAGTTGCGCCAGCGCGCGATTGCCGTCTCCTCCTTCGGCAAAACCTTCCATATGACTGGCTGGCGCGTCGGCTACTGCATTGCGCCCGCGATCATCACTGCCGAACTGCGCAAAGTTCACCAATATCTGACCTTCGCCATCACCACCCCGGTACAGCTGGCCTTGGCCGACATGCTGCGCCAAGAGCCACAACACTGGCAGGAGTTGCCCGCGTTCTATCAGGCCAAGCGCGACCGTTTAGCGAAAGATCTGGCGAGCAGCCGCCTGAAAGTATTACCGAGCCAAGGCACCTATTTCCTGCTGGTCGATTACAGCGATGTCTCTGATTTAGATGACGTTGCATTCTGCCACTGGCTGACCGAACATGTGGGGGTCGCGGCGATCCCGATGTCCGTATTCTGCGCCGCGCCTTTCCCACACAAACTGATCCGGCTGTGTTTCGCCAAACAAGAAGCCACGCTGGACGCTGCCGCGGAGCGACTGTGTCAACTTTAAAACTCTCATTACTGCAACAACCGCTGGTCTGGCTGGATGGCGAAGCCAACCTCGCTCACTTCGACCAGCTGCTGGCGCCCCTGACCGACCGTGACCTGATTGTGCTGCCGGAGATGTTCACCACCGGCTTCGCCATGCAGGCCCCCGACCGCGCTCTGCCCGAGATTCGCGTAGTGGAGTGGCTACAAAAGTGGGCGAAAACCCTGAATGCCATGATTGGCGGCAGCGTCGCGCTGAATACCGAGAAAGGCGCGGTGAACCGTTTTCTGCTGGTTGAGCCACAGGGCAGAGTTCACTTCTACGACAAGCGCCACCTGTTCCGCATGGCCGGTGAGCACAACTACTATGTGGCGGGGAAAAAGCGCGAAATCGTCGAATGGCGTGGCTGGCGGATCTTGCCGCTGGTGTGCTACGACCTGAGATTCCCGGTCTGGTCGCGCAATCAGCAAGATTATGATTTGGCGCTGTATGTGGCTAACTGGCCTGCACCGCGCAGCCGTCACTGGTCAGCCCTGCTCACCGCCCGCGCTATTGAAAATCAGGCTTATGTTGCCGGTTGCAATCGCGTGGGGGATGACGATTACGGCCATCACTACAGCGGCGACAGCGTGATCATCAACCCGCAGGGGGAAGACTTGACCCGCGCCGAGCCGGGCGCTGCCATTGTGCTGAGTGCTGAACTGTCGCTGGAGGCGCTGCAAGACTATCGCGAAGCCTTCCCGGCATGGCGCGACGCCGACAGCTTCCTGCGCCACGAGTAAGGCTGAATTCCGGCCAGAGATGGCCGGAATCTAATGCAGCGAAACGCTTAGAACGCGCCGAGGAAGTCGGACTTGCCGAGATTTACACCTTCGTGGCGCAAGATGGCGTAGGCCGTGGTGATGTGGAAGAAGACGTTTGGCGTCGCGAAATCCATCACATACTGCTTGGCCGTGAAGTTCAGCTCGCCGGTACGCATTTTCACCACGATTGGACGCTCGTCATCCCCTTCCAGCTGTTCAGGCTTCACGCTGCGAATGAACTCCAGCGTTTTGGCGATACGGCCCTGCAGCTCTTCAAACGTCTTCTCATTATCTTCATAGGCTGGCGGCGTTAAACCGGCCAGACGCGCCACCGCGCCTTTAGACACATCGCTGACAATCTGCACCTGACGGGCCAGCGGGAACATATCTTCAGCCAGACGGCTGTTCAACACTGCATCTTCACTCACCCCTTTCTCTTTCGCCCAATTGGCGCCTTTTTCTAACAGAGCGGAAAGGTTCTCTAAACCACGAACGTACTGTGCTGCGGTACTCACATAAAGCGATGCTGACATGATGTTTCCTTTAAAGAGAGAGGGGTAAAAACGACAACGAGATTAGCGGGTTATTGCGCCGCTGACACCGTATTTCCGTGCGATAAAAGCGATAAATTATCGCTAAATGTAAAGAGCCTCAGGGTGGATCGCTTCTTGCATCCTTTTAATCCGCGAAAACATCTGACAGAGGCTTACTGATGACTATCACCTTTATTGCACACTCCACGCCCGAACCTGCGTTGTACGGCGCGATGGCCGCGATACTTGCTGAACTGCGCGCATTACCGCTGTGTCACTTGCCCGTCACTCACGATGCCAAACGCTTCGCTAATGCGCGCCAACACGTCACCGCTCAGGGGCAACAACTGACCAGCGGGCTGGTGTGGCTAGAGCGCCTGACCGGGCGCAGTCCCGGCGCAGAAATGGACCTCGACAGCCTGATAACCCGCGCCCTGCGCGAAGATATCGTCATCCCTTCGATTCAACCTTTAGACCGCGAGCTGGCATTAAGAGCCGCCGAAAACGGCATTGTGCTCGAATCATTACAGGTGGTTAAACAGCAAGAAAAGTTCCATTTAGAAGATGTCGATACAGGAAAAATGCGCAGCAACGGCTGGGCAAGGGACATCTTCGGGCGCTGGGCTTTTGGCTCAGTTTTACAGCCAGTGATGCGCGGCGCGCAGAAACTCCGCATCGCCGTGGTGGGCGATATGAACGAACACGCCGAGAGCTACCCGGCGCTGCTCGCTGCACTAGCAGACGCCGCCGATGCACTGGCATTGAACATCGAGGTGGTTGGCGTCTCGCCAACTTTGTCAGGAAGCCAGCTGGATAGCGTGCTGTTTGACGTTGACGGCGTGCTGCTGCCGGGACTGCTGCCGTCGCTGGGCGAATACCCACAAAACGGCCTGCTGGCTATCGCCACCTGGGCGTTAGACCATCGCCTGCCGGTGCTGGGGATCAATCAGGGAATGCACCACATGGTGGCGGCGCTCGGCCAAAAAACGCTGGGGCGCGAACGGGTGGTGATGCACGGCCCCGCCACGCTGAACGCCTTACAAACCTGCCTGCCAGTGCCTCAGGACTCGCCACGCAGCATGGGCAACCAGCAAATTTACAGCCAGTCCGGCAGTCGCATGGCACAGATCTTTGGCCGCGAATCAACCCAGCGTTACAACCAGCGCTGGAGCCTCAATCCGGAACTGGTGGATGAACTGCACAGCGCGGGGCTTGAAGTCAGCGCCACCGGCGAAAAAGGCCGTGGCATCGCCGCCGTTGAGCTGCGCGATCATCCCTTCTTCGTCGGCATTCAGAGCCATCCCGAGCTGCAATCTCGCCGCGAACGCGCCAGCTCGCTGCTGATGGCTTTCCTGCAAGAGATTCGCCAGAACATCCGCCAGCGCGACATCAGCCACGCCACGCTGAGCAAAAGCGTGCGCCTTAAGCAGAGTTATTTTTCAATGGGTTAGTTGGAAGGAATCTTTGATTTGAGTAGCTAAAAGGAATAAACCCTCTGCTGTCAGGCAGAGGGTTGGAGGAAGAAATTACTCGGCGAAGCTCAGCAAGGTATCAATGTAAGCCTGCGTGGCTACCGCGACATCCTCGACGGTGACAGATTCATCGGGATGATGGCTGACGCCGTCTTTGCAGCGCACGAACAGCATGGCCACCGGCCAGCACTCGGCGATAGCAATGGCGTCGTGCCCCGCGCCGCTCGGCAGGAACAGCGACTGGCCTTGCAGATTTGCCACGCTGTGGCCGAAACGCTGCTGTAATTCAGTGTCACAGGCGGTGGCGTCGATGCTGTAAAACTGCTCGGCGTCGAAGGTCAGCCCGCGCCGTGCGGCGATCTCTTGAGCTTTCGCCAGCAATTCCGCCAGCAAAGCGTTTAGAAGAGCATCCTGCGGGCCGCGCACGTCCAGCGACAGATTCACCTGCCCCGGAATGACGTTGACCGCGCCCGGCAAGGCTTCGATATAGCCGACGGTTGCCACCAAATCACCGCCCTTCGCCGAGGTGATAGCCTCAATGGCTAAGGTCCATTCTGCAGCGGCGGTCAGGGCATCCTGACGCTGGCCCATCGGCACGGTTCCCGCATGACCGGCATAGCCGATAAAACGGCAATTCAGGCGGCGCGCGCCGTTGATAGCCGTCACCACGCCGAGAGGCAAATCCGCCGATTGCAGGCACGGGCCTTGCTCAATATGCAGCTCGAGATAGGCGCAAAAATCCTGCGGCGCACGGCGCGCTGCCAAGATATTCTGCGGATCTAGCCCAATCTCGCGCATCGCGCTGGCAACGGACACGCCCTGTGCGTCGGTGCGCTCCAGCCAGCCTTCCGGCCACGTGCCGGTCAGCCCACGGCTGCCGAGCAGCGTAATGCCAAACCTCGTGCCCTCTTCATCGGCAAAGCCCACCACTTCCACCGCCATCGGCAGGCGAATGGCGTTTTGATGCAGATAAGCCACGGTTTCAATCGCGGTGAGCACCCCCAGCGGGCCGTCGTAGCGACCGGCGTTGCGCACGCTGTCGAGGTGTGAACCCAGCAGCAACGCGGGCGCGCCTGGATTTAGCCCTTCATAGCGACCACAAATATTGCCGACGCTGTCGGTCCAGGTGCTCATGCCCACCGCCTGCATCCATTCGGCCACCAATTGGTTGGCCCGCAGATGCTCCGGCGACAGATAAACGCGGGTCAGCTGACCCGGCGTTTCAGTGATGTCCGCCAGCGCATCGCAGCGCGACATCACGCGCTGCGCGGCCAGCAGCGTTGAGGCTGCAACCATTACTGGCCTCCCGCGTAGCTGTCCCACGCGGCCTGTGAACCCGCGCCGTATTTCGACGCAAAACCGAGGCGGTTGAGCACGGCTTCCAGCGCCACCAGCGTCTGCATCACGCAGTCTTTACGGGCGTTATAGCCCATGGTGCCGATACGCCAAATCTTGCCCGCCAGCGGGCCAAACGAGGTGCCGATTTCAATCGAGAAATCATTGAGCATCATCTGGCGCACCTGCTCGCCCGGAATGCCCTGCGGGATAACCACGCCCAGCACGTTATTCATGCGGTTGTTCAGGTCGCCGAACACTTCCAGCCCCATGCCCTGAATCCCGGCCAGCAGCGCGTCGCCGTGCAGCTTGTGGCGCGCAATGCTGTTATCCAGACCTTCTTCAAGAATAACGCGGGCGCATTCGCGGGCGGCGAACAGCATGCTGGTCGCTTCGGTGTGGTGGTTGAGGCGCTCTGGCCCCCAGTAATCCATGATCATGCCGAGATCGAAATAGTTGGAGTAGATCATCTCTTCGTCGCCGTCGGCGTGGTCGGCGGTACGGATACCCTCCTCGACACATTTACGGCGGCGGATCTGCTCTTCAAAGCGCGGGCTGAGGGTCACCGGCGAGCTGCCTGACGGACCGCCGAGACACTTCTGCAACCCGGCGGACACGGCGTCTAAGCCCCACGCGTCGGTTTCCAGCGGGTTGCCGCCGAAAGAGGCGGTGGCGTCCGAGTAGAACAGCACGCCATGACGGCGGCAGATCTCACCGAGCTGCTCCAGCGGCTGCAACATGGTGGTTGAGGTGTCACCCTGCACAGTCAGCAACCAGCGCGGTTTGACTGACTTGATGGCATCTTCAATTTGCTGCGGGTCGAACACTTCGCCCCACGGCGCTTCAATGGTGTGGACTTCGGCGCGGCAGCGGCGGGCAATTTCACACAGCAGATGGCCGAATCGGCCAAACACCGGCACCAGCACTTTATCGCCGGGGCGAATGCCCGACAGCAGAATAGCTTCAATGCCCGCGCGCGAGGTGCCGTCGATCAGGAAAGTCCACTGATTCTCGGTTTTATACAGCGCGCGGTACAGGGCCATCACTTCATTCATGTAGCCCGTCATCACCGGATCGTACTGGCCGATTAACTGGCTGCTCATCGCGCGCAGCACGCGCGGATCGGCGTTGATCGGCCCCGGCCCCATCAGCAGGCGAGTTGGCGGATTGATTTGGCCAAATTTCTGAATATCCAACATGGTTAGTCCTTTAAAGTCGTTGAGTAAGGTTGAGTTGTTTTCATCAGACGGCAGCCTCGTTTAAGCCGCGCACCGACGCGATAAATTGTTTAAGTTCAGCGGTTTGCGGATTGGCAAACAGCGCCCGGCTTTCGCCTTGTTCCCACACGGTGCCTTGATGCATAAACACCACGCGGTCGCCCACTTCGCGGGCAAAATTCATTTCGTGCGTCACCAGCACCAGCGTCATGCCCTCTTTCGCCAGTTGCTCCAGCACTTTCAGCACTTCGCCCACCAGCTCGGGGTCCAGTGCCGAGGTAATTTCGTCACACAGCAGCACTTTCGGGTTCATCGCCAGCGCGCGGGCAATGGCCACGCGCTGCTGTTGGCCGCCGGACAGGTTGGAAGGGTAATAGTCCATCCGGTCCGCCAACCCCACTTTCGCCAGCATCTGCGCCGCCAGCTCGCGGCACTCGGCGGCTGATTTCCCCAGCACGCGGCGGGGAGCGAGCATGACGTTTTCCAGCGCGGTCATGTGCGGGAACAGGTTGAAGTTTTGGAACACCATGCCCACCGAGCGGCTGATTTCGCGCGCTTGAGAATCGCGGTTGGTGATGGTCATGCCGCCCAGCTTGATGCTGCCGTCCTGATAACCTTCCAGCCCGTTAATGCAGCGCAGCAAGGTGCTTTTCCCCGAACCGCTGCGGCCGATAATCGAGATCACTTCGCCGCCGTCGATATCCAGATCCACGCCTTTCAATACGTGGTTTTGACCGTAATATTTTTGCACTTGGTTGATAGTGATCAGCGGCATTATTTGTTCTCTCCACGCAGCGATTTTTCAAGATAGTGGCTGTACATCGACAGCGGATAACACATCAGGAAGTAGCCCAGCGCCACTAATCCAAACACTTTGAACGGCTGATAGGTCACGTTGGTCAACATGGTCCCGGCCTTGGTCAGCTCGACAAAACCGATGATTGACGCCAGTGCCGTACCTTTAATTACCTGCACCGAGAACCCCACCGTCGGCGCAATCGCAATGCGCAGCGCCTGCGGGGCAATCACGCGCCACAGGGTCTGGCTGAAACTCAGCCCCAGACAGCGGCAGGCTTCCCATTGGCCCTTCGGCAAGGCTTCAATACTGCCACTCCAGATGTCCACCAAGTAGGCGCTGGTATAGAGCGTCAGCGCCAGCGCGGCGGCGGTCCACGGGCTGACATCTATGCCAAACAGCCCCAGCCCGAAGAAGGCCAAAAACAGCTGCATCAGCAGCGGCGTTCCCTGAAACAGCTCGGAGTACAAACGCACCGCGCGGGTCGGCCAACTGCGCTTGGTCAGGCGAATCAACAGCAGCGGCAAGGTCACTAAGGTTCCGCCGATAAACGCCGTCAGCGACAGCAAAATGGTCCAGCGCGCCGCCAACAGCAGGTTGCGCACGATGTCCCAATCGGTAAAGGTCATCATCAGCTGTAACTCCCAAAGAAGCGGCGGCCTGCAAACAACAGCAGCTGACGCATCGCCACCGACAACAGCAGGTAGAACAGCGTTGTCACCAAATACACCTCAAAACTCAGGAAGGTGCGCGACTGAATTAAGTTGGCCGCGAAGGTCAATTCCTCATACGACACCTGCGACACCACCGACGAGCCGAGCATCACAATGATGCACTGGCTGACCAGCGCAGGATAAATCCGCTTCAGCGACGGCGGCAGCACCACCCGCAAAAAGGTCTGGCTGCGGGTCAAACCCAGCACCCGCCCGGCTTCCCACTGGCCTTTCGGCGTCACCTGAATCCCGGCGCGGATGATCTCCGTGCTGTAGGCACCCAGGTTAATCAGCATCGCCAGCAGCGCCGCCTCACCGGCAGTCATTTTCAGGCCAATGCCCGGCAGACCAAACACGATGAAGAACAGCTGTACCACGAACGGCGTGTTACGGATGATTTCGACATAAATGCCCCACACCGTGCGCAGCGTTTTGTTACTGCCGCAACGGATGGCAGCTCCGCATATACCGATTGCGATACCGCCAACCGTCGCCATGACTGTCAGCTGGATAGTGGTCCACAGGCCGGACAACAGCTCCGGCATATACGGCCACAGCGCAAGAAAATTCAGCTGATAGGTCATGCTCTTTCTCCCCTATCCTGCTCAGGAACCCAGATTCGCAGGCAGCGGTGCTTTCATCCATTTTTCGGAAAGCGCGTTCAGGGTCTTGTCAGCCACGGCTTGAGCAATCAGCGCGTTCACTTTGCCTTTCAACGCTGGCTCGTCTTTACGCAGGCCAACGAAGCATGGCGAATCCTTCAATAACACTTTCGAAACCGGCGCTTTTTCCGGGTTCTGGCGCGCAATTGCCGCAACAACCAAGTTTCCGGTGGCGATAAGCTCTACCTGACCAGACAGGTAAGCTGACAGCGTGGTGTTGTTGTCTTCGTAACGCTGAATTTTGGTGTCTTTTGGCGCCACGGCGGTCAGGGCCAAGTCTTCAACCGCGCCGCGGGTCACGCCCACCGTCTTGTTCGCCAGACCATTCAGGTCAGTCACGTTATCGCCCTTCGCACCAAATACGCCGAGGAAGAACGGCGCGTAGGCATTGCTGAAGTCGATCACTTTTTCACGTTCGGCGTTCTTACCCAGACTCGAGATAACCAAGTCCACTTTGTCGGTTTGCAGGTAAGGCACGCGGTTGGCGCTGCTCACCGGAACTAGCTGCAACTTAAGTTTCATCTTATCGGCGAGGTAATGCGCCATGTCGATGTCATAACCTTCAGGCTGCAAATCCGTACCCACTGAACCAAACGGCGGGAAGTCCTGTGGCACCGCAACCCGCAGCACGCCGCGCTTTTGAATATCTTGCAGCTGGTCGGCCATCACGCTCGACGCCTGGAAAACCAACATTGCTGCACCAATCCAAGCCAACAACCGTTTGTTCATTTTCATTAGATTATCTCCGGTGATTAAATTTGTGAAACGTTAGATTCTTATAAATTGTGTTTTGCAACTAATGTGCCAAAAGCAATGTAACGGGTGAAATAGCGCTGCGCCCAAGCCTCAGGCGCTAAAAAGCCAGCTATAAAAGGAGAGAAGGTGAAACGCGTTGCCTCGTCACGGGGCAACGAGGTAAACGGAGAAGGTAAGTTGTTGCACTACTGTTGTGCGCAGGCACCAAAAAAGCGCCTGAATTGATGCACAACGGTGAAGCAGAGAAAAAAGAGGCAGGGTTTAGCGCTGTTCTAGCTCGTCGAGGTCGCTATAAAGGTCGCTGATTTGATGAATTCTTTGTCGGCCGGAAGCCAGCATTTCATGCAGCAAAGCGTTACTCAGCAGATTCGCCAAACTCATCGCCGCCGAGTAGGAGTCGAAGGCCGACACGCTGTCGAGGGAAGCCGCCAAATGCCAGCGCGCCATGGGTAACAGGGACTGCGCCTGAGGTTCGCAAATCAGCAATACCGGCACATTTAAAGCTTGAAGCTGGCTGAGGATAGCCCTTGCCGCGCGCGGCCTGCGGCGAAACGCCACGAAAATCACCACGTCCTGCTCGGTTAAATCCACCAGCTCTTCCGCCAGCGTTTGTCCCGGTTGCGGCATCATCATCACGCCCTGACGCACCTGCACCAGCTGCTGACGCAGGTGCAGCGCCACCGGGTAACTGTTGCGAAAACCCAGTAAACGCACCTGCCGCGCCTTGCTCAGCGCAGTAATTACGGCGGTGAACTGCTGGTCATCAATCTGGTTAATCCATTGGGTCAGATTGGCCATTTCCTGCTTATAGTGGCGCGATAACAGGGTGTTGCCCTGCACCGCGTCACGGCTGTCAGTCAGCGGCATGCCGCTCTGGCGCAGGGTGCGCACTTCGTCGCGCATATCGCGGTAGCTCGGGTAACCAAGGCGCTTGAACAGGCGGCTGACCGTGGCTTTCGACACATCGCTCAGCCGCGCCAGCTCAGCGCTGTTGTAACTCATCAGGTCATCAATGTTGGCGAAGATAAAGTCCGCCACCCGCTGCTCCTGCGGCGTCAGCTCGGGATAGTGCTCGCGCAGCCGCTCATCGATTTGTTTCATTGTTGCTCCTACGCAACTCTCGTTTCAGGGCGAACATATCATGCGCGGCATCTATCCTTGCAACATAAATTATTCACCAAAGTAGTGAATTCCTGCCGATGTGGAACATCTCTTGCTTGTTATTCAGCAGAAAAACAAGCCAAGGACCACCCATGATCAACAGTAACAGTTCGCCGCTCGGTATGGCGGTCACCCCCCATCATCTCGCCAGCCAAAGTGCGCTTGCGGTGCTGCGCGAAGGCGGTAACGCCATTGAAGCCATGGTCGCCGCCGCCGCCACAATCGCCGTGGTTTACCCACATATGAATGGGCTGGGGGGCGACGGTTTTTGGCTGATTGTGCCGCCGCAGGGCAACCCGATAGCCATCGACGCCAGCGGCGCAGCCGGAACGCACGCCACGCTGGATTTCTACGCCGGTGAGACTCACATTCCCCATCGTGGCCCGAAAGCCGCCCTGACCGTGGCGGGAACCGTCGGCGGTTGGCACGAGGCGCTGAAGGTTTCCGCCGAGCTGGGAGGCGAGCAAAAGCCGCTGTCGCGCCTGCTGGGTGACGCCATTCGCTACGCCGCCGATGGTATTCCGGTGACCGCCTCGCAGGAGGCCGCCACCCGCGCCAAGCATCACGAACTGCGTGACATCCGCTCTTTCGCCGACGTCTTCCTGCCGTATGGAGAGATCCCGCGCGCCGGGACACGCTTTACCCAGCCGCAGCTGGCCTCGACGCTTTCCATGCTGTGCGAAGACGGGCTGGAGAGCTTCTATCGCGGCGAACTGGCAGACAGCCTCGCCGCCGACATGCAGAAGTTAGGCATGCCGCTGACCCGCGACGATCTGGCGGCCTATCGCCCGCAGCGCCGCAACCCGCTGCGGCTCAAACACAGTAAAGGTGAAATCTTCAACCTGACGCCGCCGACGCAGGGTTTGGTGTCGCTGGCGATCCTCGGCCTGACTGATCGCCTGCCGCTGGAAACCATGGACGAAGGCGCGACCATTCATAGCGTGGTGGAAGCCACCAAGCTGGCCTTCGGTCTGCGTGACCGCTACATCACCGACCCGAAAATGATGACGCAGGACGCCCAAAGCCTGCTGGCACCCGACTACCTCGACGCCCTCGCCACCCGCATTAACCCGCACTGCGCCGCCGACTGGGGCAAAGGCAAAGGGCCGGGCGACACCGTGTGGATGGGCGTGATGGACAGCAGCGGGCTATCGGTTTCCTTCATTCAGAGCATTTATCACGAATTTGGCAGCGGCGTGGTGCTGCCGGAAAGCGGCGTGCTGTGGCAGAACCGCGGCGCCTCGTTCAGCCTCGACGCCGACCACCTGCTGGCGCTGGCGCCGGGCAAACAGCCCTTCCACACCCTCAATCCTGCCGCCGCGCGCCTGTATGACGGGCGCACCATGGTTTACGGCTCAATGGGCGGCGACGGCCAGCCGCAGACGCAGGCGGCGGTGTTTATCCGCCATGTGGTGCAAGGCCAGTCATTGCAGCAGGCGATCAGCGGCCCGCGCTGGCTGCTGGGCCGCACTTGGGGCGAAAGCTCGGACTCATTAAAGCTGGAGGGGCGTTTCGAACACGCCACGCTAGCCGGTCTGCGCCAGCGCGGCCACGAAGTAGAACTGCTGGCGGATTACAGCGAAGCAGTCGGGCACGCGGGGGCGATTGTGCGCCATACCAACGGCATGTTTGAAGGCGCGTTTGACCCACGTAGCAACGGCAGTGCCGCCGGATTCTAATTTTTGACAGGGGAAACACTATGAGCAAAACAACATCGCGCCCAGCCGACTGGGCCGCCTACATCAGCCAGATGGAGTCCGTGCTGGCGTTGGAACTCGACGACGCCCGTCGTCAGGAGTTATTGGCACAGTTCAGCCGCATCGCACAGATGGCGCAGCCTTTGATGGACCTGCCGCTAGACCCGCGTCTGGAAATTGCCGGGGTTTATCACGCATGAAAAGCTCTGAAGATTTAACGATCAGCCAGTTGCACCACGCGCTGCAAAGCGGCGACCTGTCAGCCACTGAAATCGCCAACGTCACCTTGGATAATATTGAGAAGAGTGATCCGACGCTCAACGCGTTCACCCACGTCACCCGCGATCGCATGCTGAGCGAAGCGGCGAAAGTCGACAAACTGCGCGCCAGCGGCGGCACCTTACCGCCACTGGCCGCCGTGCCTTACGCGGTGAAAAACCTGCTCGACGTCACTGGGCAAGTGACGCTGGCGGGTGCCAGCCTCAACAGCCATAACCCGGTCGCCCAACAGGATGCGTGGACAGTTTCACGCCTTGCCAGCCAAGGTGCGCTGCTCTCCGGCATGCTAAATATGGACGCCTACGCCTATGGCTTCACCACCGAGAACAGCCACTACGGCGTGACCCGCAACCCGCGCGATACTTCACGCATTGCGGGCGGCTCTTCGGGCGGTTCCGCCGCCGCCGTGGCTGCGGGCTTGGTGCATTTCAGTCTCGGCAGTGACACCAACGGCTCTATCCGCGTGCCCTCTTCTCTCTCCGGCATTCTGGGGTTGAAACCGACCTTCGGGCGCATCTCACGCAGCGGCAGCCAACCCTTTGTCGCCAGCCTCGACCATATCGGCCCGCTAGCTCGCTGCGCCTCCGACCTGTCTCAGGTGTATGACGCAATGCAAGGCACCGACCCGCAGGATGCTTTTCAGGCCGACAAACCGACCACCGAAACCTTCAGCCGCCTGACTCACGGGCAGCAAGGTTTGCGCACCGCGGTGCTCGGCGGTTATTTCTCCACATGGTGTGACGACGACGCCAAAGCCGCCGTGAAGCGAGTCGCCAAGGCGCTGGAAGCGCAAGAAGAGGTGGAAATGCCACAGGCCGAACTGGCCCGCTCGGCGGCATTCCTGATCACCGCTTCCGAAGGCGGCAACCAATATTTGCCGCGGCTGCGCGCCATGCCAGAACAGTTCGAGCCATTATCCCGCGAACGTTTATTAGCCGGGGCGATGATCCCCGCCGCGTGGTATGTTCAGGCGCAGCGTTTCCGCCATCAGTTCCAGCAGCAAGTTCTGCCGCTGTTCGAGCACTGGGACATTTTGATCGCCCCTTCAACCCCGTGCAGCGCCACGCTGATTGGTCAGGAAACGATTCATATTAACGGCACCGACCTGCCAACCCGCGCCAGCATGGGCATGTTGACCCAGCCGATCTCTTTCCTCGGTTTGCCGGTAGTTTCCGTGCCAGTGCAAACCGCCAGCGGCCTGCCGATTGGCTTACAACTGATTGCCCCACCGTGGCGTGAAGACCTTTGTCTGCGCGCCGCGTGGGCACTTGAGCAGCAGGGTGTGGTGAAGGTGTTAACCTCACCGGTAACACAATAATTTGACCAGAGAAGAAAAAATGAAAACTGACAATATTGATCGCCCGGCGATTTTGGCCGAAATGAACGCCGCGTTTTACCGTTATGAGCAGGCGTTGATCAACAATGATATTGACGTGCTCGATGAGCTGTTCTGGCACGACCCGCGCACCGTGCGCTTCGGCGCAGGCGAGAACCTGTACGGCATCGAAGCCATCCGCGAGTTCCGCGCCTCCCGCCCTTCACAGGGTTTGGATCGCGATTTGGTCAACACCACCATCACCACCTTCGGCGATGATATGGCGGTCGCCAGCACCGAGTTCCGCCGCGCAGGCAGCGACAAAATCGGCCGCCAGCAGCAGACATGGGTGAAGATGCCGAGTGGCTGGAAGATCGTAGCAGCACATGTCAGTTTGATGGTTTGACCGAACCATTGGCGGTTCAGCTTTTGGAAAGCTGAGGAAATTTTCTTAACTTCAAATTCAAATTCAAATTCAAATTCAAATTCAAAACCGTGGGCGTCGGCCCACACCGACCAAGGGAGGCGTAAACGCGCCTCCCTTGGAACCCTGCGTTTTTTCTTGTTGTAAGATCGAGGCTTCGCAGGGTTGGAATGGACGTGTTTCAGCGGCCACGGTGTTCGTCGCGAAGTGCCGCCGCTTAGGCGGTTCCCTCGCTGCGGGATTACAACCCGCGTAAAAAGACACGCGGTTTTCCACCTCTTGCTCGGCGTCACTTCTGAACGCGACCTACTGGCATTTATACCGTGCCGTTTCAGTGAGGGTTTTGGTTTGCTCCTTCTCCTCTCAGAGGAGAAGGAGCAAAACCCAAATCAGGAGCATGACAAACATCACTGAAACGGCACGGTCTAAATGCCTCAAAACCGCAGTCAAAAATGGCGCTGAGCGAACGGTTCGAGACCAAAGGCTCGAAGCCTGAAGCGAAGGTACCGCCTAAGCGGCGGCATTTTGCGGTGGAGAACTGAAGTAACTGAAACACGTCCGCCCAACGAGCGAAGCGCGCAGTAAAGAGCCGGGGATTCTCAAGGGGCGCGGCGATAGGCGCCCCTTGAGGCCGGTGTGGCGGCAGCGCACGGTTTTGACTTTAAAACGGTGTGGGCCGACGCCCACGGTTTTGAATTTGAAGTTAAAGATTTAAAAAGCAGGTCAGGGCAGCAGCCCCACTACTCGACATTAAACAGCGAAATGTTTAAACCAATGCTCAGCAATCTCCCCCCTCTTACACACCCACACATGGTCATGTCCCTGAACGTAATCAAGAAATCTCTGCAAAGCCCTAAACCGCCCCGGACGTCCTAATATCCGGCAATGCATGCCTATCGACATCATTTTCGGGCTGGTTTCACCTTCTTCATACAGCACGTCGAAGGTGTCTTTCAGGTAGGTGAAGAACTGCTCGCCGGTGTTGAAACCTTGGGGAGAGGCAAAGCGCATGTCGTTGGTTTCTAAAGTGTAAGGGATGACCAGATGCTGCTTCACCTCGCCGCTGTCCAGCGTGACCGGCGTCCAGAATGGCAGGTCGTCGCCGTAGTAGTCACTGTCATATTGGAAACCGCCGTATTCGGCCACCAGCTGGCGGGTGTTGGGGCTGTCGCGGCCGGTGTACCAGCCCAGCGGTGCGCTGCCGAACAGGTCTTTCAGCACGCTGACTGCCTTGTGCATATGCTCGGCTTCTTGCGCCTTGCTCATGTCCTGATAGTGGATCCAGCGCCAGCCGTGGCTTACCACGTCGTAGTCGGCTTGCTTGATGGCAGCGACAATTTCAGGATTACGCGCCAGCGCCATCGCCACGCCGAAAACCGTTAACGGCAGACCGCGTTTTTGAAACTCATTATGAATGCGCCAAAAACCGGCGCGAGAACCATATTCATACAGGGAATCCATCGACATATGGCGGTCGGGGAAGCTGGCTGCGCCGATGATATCTGACAGAAACTGCTCAGAACCCGCGTCGCCGTGCAGCACGTTATTCTCAGCACCCTCTTCATAATTCAACACGAACTGCACGGCGATCCGCGCGTTGCCCGGCCAATTAGCGTGAGGCGGGCGACCGGCATAGCCAATCAAGTCGCGCGGGTAATTCTCGGTGAAGCGATAATCGATATCAGACATTGCCGCCTCCCAAATTCAATCCGGCGAAACGCCCGGAAAGAGGCTTCTCAATCGGGTAATCCAAATCGCCGTGCTTGCTGGTGCTCAGGCGCAGCGCCGCCAGTGACTCGACCATTTTGACTGCCGCGCTTACGCCGTCGATCACCGGGATCCCCAACTCTAGTGTCAGCTCTTGGGCCAGATCCGCCATGCCGCCGCAGCCGAGCACGATCGCCCCGCTGCCGTCTGATTTTTTCGCCGCAATGCACTGCTCGCGCACTTTCTGCTGCGCCAAGCCGCTGCCGTCATCCAGCGCTAATACCGGCAAATCGATGGCGTGAAGCGCGGCGCATTGGCGCTCAAAACCATATTGATGCAACAAATGGCGGGCGATGGTTAAGGTGCGCGGTAAAGTGGTGACGATAGAAAACCGGGTCGCCAGTAGGGTCGCCATGTGCATGGCGGCCTCGGCGATGCCAATCACCGGAGCCTGTGCCAGCTCGCGGGCGGCCAGCAGGCCGGGGTCACCGAAGCAGGCGATGATATGCCCGTCAACGCCCGCCGCGCGGCCCGCTTTCACCTGCTGCAACACGCCAATGGCGGCAATTGCTTCGTCAAAATGGCCCTCAATCGACGGCGCGCCCTCTTCCGGGCAAACCGCCCAAATCTCCGTACCCGGTGCTGCGACCTGTCGCGCGGTGGCGGCCATCACTTCGGTCATGCCCAGACTGGTATTTGGGTTGATCAGTTGTATACAAAGCTTACCTGTAGCAGTGGACATCACAGCGCCTCCTTGTCGGCTTTTACCGCGTCGGCGGCGAACAGTTGCATAAAGTCAGGCGCAGAATCCTGATGAGACTCAAACCGCAGGCTGGCAACAATATGGTCGAAGTGGTGCGCCATGCTGTCAGCCAGACCTTTGGCGTCGCGGTTTTTCAGCAGCTCCAGCAGAACGTCGTGATCGGTACAGCGGCAGCCCTGCTGCCACGGCGCGCCCCACACGGCGATAGCCAGCGAGGAGCGGAGGGTCAGTTGCGATACGGCTTCGGTCAGCACTTTATTGCCAGAAATCGCCTGTAGCTGGACGTGAAACGCCGCGGAAAGGCGGATCGCCGCCGGGCCGTTGCGCGACTCGTGGGCCAGCTTCTCCTCTTCCAACAATTTCTTCAGCGCGGCGATGTGGGTGGACTGACAGTGCGCCACCACTTGGGGCAAGTTGGCGCACTCGAGAATTTTTCGCGTGGTGAAAACATCGCGCGACTCATCGGCGTCTGGCGAGGTGACGTGTGCACCACGTTTGGGCAACAACGTCACTAATTGCACTGCGGCAAGGCGCTGCAACACGCGGCGAATGCCAGTACGGCTGACAGAAAAAGCCTGAGCTAAGGCTTCTTCTGGCAATTTATTGCCCGGTAGCAGTTGGTGTTCGACTATCGATTTCACCAACGCATTATAAATGTGGTCGTCCTTATCCTCGGTAAAATAGGCCGTATTCAGCCCGCTCCAACTGGTCATTGCACCCACTCCGCTGTTCGATGATGCGCCATTTTATGTGCTAATCGTATACAGAAAAAATAAATATTGTATACAAAAAATCAAATATGGCCTGTTTCCTGCAAATGCTTTCGTGACGACTTTAATTTTGGGTCCGCCACCTTGCGGTGCCCACTTCGACACGGTGTTTATGACAGGAGCACGATTTATGCCAAATCACGAAATCTCTTCCGCCAGCGCGTCGCCGGAATTGAGCGCGGGGATTATCAAGCCGCACTACAGCCCACGGCTGTGCAATGACGACTTAGCACCGACTCGCGATCAGAACTGGAGCTGGTACAACATCTTCTCTTTCTGGATGTCGGACGTACACAGCATGGGCGGCTACGTGGTGGCAGCCAGCTTCTTCACGCTGGGGCTTTCTAGCTGGCAGGTGCTGCTGTGCCTGCTGTGCGGGATTTGCATCGTGCAGATTTTTGCCAATCTGGTGGCCAAGCCTAGCCAGCAGGCAGGCGTGCCTTATGCGGTGATTTGCCGTCAGGCGTTTGGGGTGTTTGGCGCGAATATTCCGGCGGTTATCCGTGGGCTGATCGCCTTCGCGTGGTACGGCATTCAAACTTATCTGGCGGCCAGCGCCCTGATGCTGGTGCTGCTGAAGTTCTTCCCGTCGCTCAATCCGCTGACCGTGCCGCACTGGCTGGGGCTGTCGGCGATGGGCTGGATCTGCTTCGGCGTGATGTGGTTCTTGCAGGCAATGGTGTTCTGGCACGGGATGAGCGCCATCAAGCGCTTTATTGATATCGCCGGGCCTGCCGTCTACGTGGTGATGCTGATGCTGGCGGGCTGGATTGTCTACAAGACCGGCTTTAGCAATATCTCTTTCACGCTGGCCAGCAAAACGCTGACTGTCGGCCAACAGAGCTGGGAAATGCTGACCGCCACCGCGCTGGTTGTCTCCTACTTCTCTGGCCCGCTGCTGAACTTTGGTGACTTCTCACGTTACGCCAAAAATATGGGTGAGATCCGTCGCGGCAACCGCTGGGGCCTGCCGTTCAACTTCCTGCTGTTCTCGATTGTGACCGTGGTGATTGTTTCCGGCACCCAGTCGCTGTTCGGCCAGATGATCACTGACCCTATCGAAACCGTCAGCCGCGTAGGTAATAGCGTGGCGGTGGCACTCGGCCTGCTGACCATGATCATCGCCACCATCGGCATCAATATCGTGGCGAACTTCGTCTCTCCGGCCTTCGACTTCTCCAACTGCGCGCCACAAAAGATCAGCTTCCGCACCGGCGGGATGATTGCCGCCGTCGGCTCAGTGCTGTTAACGCCGTGGAACCTGTTCCAGTCGCCGGAGCTTATCCACTATACGTTGGACGTGCTGGGTGCCTTTATTGGGCCACTGTTCGGCATCTTGCTGGCAGACTACTACCTGATCAAACGCGGCTCTCTGGACGTGGACGCCCTGTTCAACGCCACGCCGTCAGGCCGCTACTGGTATCGCAACGGCTTCAACCCGAAAGCTATCATGGCGTTAATCCCAGCCGTGGCGATTGGCCTGTTCATCAGCTTCACGCCGAGCCTGCATCAAGTAGCCAACTTTAGCTGGTTTATCGGCGCGTTCCTGTCCGGCGTCGCCTACCGCGTTATTGCTCGCCACGAGCGCGCTGCCAGCCCGTCAATTGACTTCTCGAAAGTAGAAATGGGCAAAAAGTAACGCCTTTATCTCACCACCGCCGGAGGCCTTTCCGGCGGTGTTTTTCCTTCCTCTCCCCGCCCCTCTACCCCTTTTTTGCCTTCTTTTGTTAATGAATCCCAGCCCCAATTCACATACCATTCACATGGTAATACAGGCTAATTATTAGCGTGATAAACATAATTATATAACGCATCAGCGGCAGGCGCGTTTTTGGATTGCCTGCCCCGACATGGAGTTTTTTCAATGGAAATCAATGTTAACGGCAAAATGCTGCCGTTGAGCAATGTCAGTGCCGACACCCCTCTGCTTTATATCCTACGCAACGATCTGGGCCTGAATGGGCCGAAATATGGCTGCGGCCTTGGCGAGTGCGGTGCTTGCACCGTGCTTATCGATGGCGTTGCCGCGCGCTCGTGCTCCATCCCGCTCTCTGGCGTGCAGGGTAAAGCCATCACCACGCTGGAAGGGCTGGGTGAGGAAGGCAAATTGCACCCGGTGCAGCAAGGCTTTATCGACGAGCAGGCCGCGCAGTGCGGCTATTGCGCCAACGGCATGATCATGACGCTGGTCGCCCTGTTTGAGCGCAATCCGCAGGCCAGCGAAGATCAAATCAAAAACGAACTGGCCTACAACCTGTGCCGCTGCGGCACTCATCTTGAAATTCTGCGCGCCGCCGAAAAGGCCCGTCAGCTGATTGCTGAGCGAGGTCAGGCATGAATACTCTGGAAATAACCCGCCGTCGCCTGCTGCAATCGGGCGGCGTGGTGATGGTCAGCAGCCTTTTCGTCTCGCCGCTCTCGGCCCTCGCCAGTACCCCGGCCACCAGCAAAGTGGCTGATATCCCGCTGGACCGCGTGAACAGCTTTATCGCGATGTCTGCCGACGGCAAGGTCACCGCCTTTAACGGCCACGTCGATTTGGGTACCGGCGTGCGCACCTCGCTGGCGCAAATCGTCGCGGATGAAATTGGCGTGCGCTTTGAAGATGTCACCATGATCCTCGGCGACACCAATCGCACCCCGAATCAGGGGCCGACCATCGCCAGTAGCACGCTGCAAGTCTCGGCCGTGCCGCTGCGTCAGGCGGCGGCGCAGGTTCGCGAGATGCTCACCGCCCTCGCCGCCAAGGCCATCAAGCTGCCCGCCGAACAGCTTCGCGCCGAGCAGGGCTTTGTGTTTGTCGAAGCCCACCCGGCCAAGCGTCTGAGCTACGCCCAGTTGGCAGAAGGCCAAGATCTCAACCTGCCGCTCGACACCTCGGTTCAGCTTAAAAGCGTCAAAGAGAGCCAGTACGTTGGCAAACCGGTGGCGCGGGTAGACATCCCCGCCAAAGTCACCGGCCAACTGACCTATGTTCACGACATGCGCCTACCGGGCATGCTGCACGGTCGGGTTGTCAGGCCACCCTATGCCGGTGCGGACAGCAGCGCGCCGCTGGGCGACAGCCTGATTTCGGTGGATAAAGCCTCTATCGCGCACCTGCCGGGCATCGTCGAAGTGGTAGTCATTAAAGATTTCATCGGCATTGTCGCCGAGCGCGAGGAGCAGGCCATTGCCGCCATGCGTCAGCTTAAAGTTGAATGGAAGAAATGGGCCGGGCTGCCGGACCTGTCGCTGGACAAGCTGCACGACACGCTGGCGGCGACGCCAAAAACTGACCGTATGCTGCGCAACGACGCCGGTACGGATGAAGCGCTGGCCGGGCTGCATATTCACGCCGACGCCGATTATGTCTGGCCTTATCACCTGCACGCCTCCATTGGGCCATCCTGCGCGCTGGCGGACGTCACGGCGGAGAAAGCCGAGGTCTGGTCCGGCACGCAGAACCCTCATGACCTGCGCAAAGACCTCGCCAAGCTGCTGGATCGTGCGCCCGAGCAGGTGCATATCAACCGCATGGAAGCCTCCGGCTGCTATGGTCGCAACTGCGCCGACGACGTCTCTGCCGACGCCCTGTTGCTGTCGCAAGCCGTGGGTAAACCCGTGCGCGTGCAACTGATGCGCGAGCAAGAATCAGGCTGGGAGCCGAAAGGCACCGGCCAGCTGATCCGCGTGCGCGGGGGTCTGGATAAGCAATTGCAGGTTGCGGCTTACGAGCTCAAAACCAGCTATCCGTCGAACAATGCCGTGACGCTGCCTCTGGTGCTGACCGGCAAAGTGCCGAACACCGCCGATGTGCAGCAGATGGGCGACCGTACCGCCATTCCGCAATATGAATATCCGCACATGCGAGTGCTGTCGCAGGACGCCGCGCCGATTGTGCGCGCCTCGTGGATGCGCGGCGTGTCGGCCCTGCCGAACGTCTTCGCCCATGAGTCGTGGATTGATGAAATGGCCTATCTGGCGGGTCAGGATCCTATCGCCTACCGCCTGCAATACCTGAAAGATGACCGCGCCATCAAGCTGATCGCCGCGCTGAAAAAGCAGTGCAATTGGCAAGACGGCCCGGCCCATCGCCAACCCGCTCCGGCCGATCAGGAGGTGGTGACCGGGCGCGGTTTCGCCTACGCCCGCTACTTCCACAGTAAATTCCCCGGCTTCGGCGCGGCATGGGCGGCGTGGGTCTGCGACCTGAGCGTGAATCGCAAAACCGGGCAGATCAAAATCGACAAGATTTTCGTTGCCCACGACTGCGGCCGAATGATCAACCCGGCCGGGGTCAAGCATCAGGTTCACGGCAACATTATTCAGTCCACCAGCCGCGTGCTGAAGGAGTTTGCGACCTTTGACGGCGCGGGCACCACTTCGCTCGAATGGGGCGGCTACCCGATCCTGCGCTTTGATGAGTTGCCGCAGGTGGATATTCAACTGCTGGATTACCCTGACGAGCCGCCAATGGGCGCGGGGGAATCGGCGTCAGTGCCAAGCGCGGCGGCGGTCGGCAATGCACTGTTCGACGCACTGGGCCTGCGGATGCGCGAAGTCCCCTTCACGCCAGAGCGCGTGCTAAAAGCACTGGAATCGGCAGCACAGGTTAAGGAAGACAAAGCATGAGTAAGATAAAGAAAGTCGCCGGATGGGGCGCCGTGGCGGTGCTGGCAATAGTGATTGGCGGTGCGACCATTAGCTGGCAACCAGAAATCGCGCCGTTGAAACAGCCGGGCACTCAGACCTTCAGCCCGGAGAAAATCGAGCAAGGTCGCAAGCTGGCTGACCTCGGCGACTGCGCAGTGTGCCACACCCGCTCCGGCGGCGAGCGCAATACCGGCGGGCTGGCGATGGAGATCCCCTTCGGCACAATTTACTCCACCAACATCACGCCGGACGCCGAAACCGGCATCGGTAAGTGGTCCTTCGCCGCCTTTAAGCGGGCGATGCGCCACGGCGTAGACCGCGAAGGTAACTACCTCTATCCGGCCTTCCCTTATACCGCGTTTACCCGCACCAGCGACGCTGACCTCGAGGCGCTGTATGCCTATCTGATGTCGCAGCCGCCGGTGAAGTATTCGCCGCCAGAAACCGCGCTGAGCTTCCCGTTCAACATTCGTCAGGGCATCGTGACCTGGAACTGGCTGTTCCTCAAACCGGGCGAGTTGAAGACCGACAGCAGCAAGAGCGCCGAGTGGCAGCGCGGGCAATATCTGACCGAAGGGCTGGGGCACTGTAGCGCCTGCCACTCGCCGCGCAACCTGATGTTTGGCGAGAAAGGCGGCAAGGAGCATCTGACCGGAGGCGTGGCCGAAGGCTGGACCGCGCCGTCACTGGTGGCGAACTCCGACGCGCCGCTGAAATGGACTCATGAGGATTTCGTCACCTTTATGCGCAGCGGCTATTCGGCCAACCACGGCGTCGCTGCCGGGCCGATGGGGCCAGTGGTCGCAGAAGGTTTGTCGCAACTGCCGCCAGAAGATCTGCAGGCCATTGCTACTTATCTGATGTCATTCCAGAGTGACAGCGCGCCGCAGGGCAGCGCCGCCGAGCTGAATCAGCGCGCGGAAAGCAAGGTGGAGCCTCTGACCTCGGAAGGCGCGCGGCTGTTCTCTGGCTCCTGCATGGCCTGTCACGCACAGGAGAAAGGCCCGCAGATGACCGGTGTGCGCCCTTCTCTGGCACTCAACACCAATCTGTTTACCGACTCGCCGGACAATGCGATTCGCATCGTGCTCGACGGTATTCAGCATCCGGCCAAAGCCGAGCTGGGCTTTATGCCCGCGTTTCGCCATAACCTGAGCGATGCGCAGATTGCCACTTTGCTGAATTATTTGCGCCAAGAGTATGCAGGAAAGGCCGCATGGCCTGACTTGCAGCACAAAGTCAGCGAAGTGCGGGCAGAAACCGCAGTGAAATAAGCAGTCAATAGGAAGAAGACAAACCGGCGTGAGGGATGCCTTGCGCCGGTTTTTTTTATGCTTTACAGGAAGCTTGTTTTGCAGAAAGCAGAAACAACGAAGCCCTGAGTTATTGCTAACTCAGGGCTTCTGAATGTTGGCGGAACGGACGGGGCTCGAACCCGCGACCCCCTGCGTGACAGGCAGGTATTCTAACCAACTGAACTACCGCTCCGCGCCGTTCGGTTAAGAACGGAGCGGATATTAAGGAATGCCCGCCATGGCGTCAATGCTTTTCCTGACAATTTCGCTCGACTGAGCAGTTTTTCTGCAAGACGAGCATTTTAAAGGCAATTTCTTACTCTTCCGCCGCCGGTTGTGGCCGCCACAGACAGCTCCCACCCTTCTTCACCACCAAATCTAAACGCTCTTCGTGCCAAGCCATCTCCTGCTCGCTGGCACGGATCACTTTTAAACCCGAGGCTGGTCTGGCGATGCGCTGGATCCCCTGCCCGTCCGCGCCGGTTTTCTGGTCGCCTTCGTGGGTGAATTTCATGATGGTCTGACCGCCGGTCATCATCAGATAGACTTCGGCGAGGATCTCGGAGTCAAGCAACGCGCCGTGCAGGGTACGTTTGCTGTTGTCTATCAGGTAGCGATCGCTGAGTGCATCAAGGCTGTTGCGCTTGCCGGGGAACAGCTTGCGCGCCATTTGCAGGGTATCGGTGATTTTGCAGAAGGTTTCAGTCTTCTCAATACCACGCCCCAGCATGCCGAACTCGTAATCCATAAAGCCGATGTCAAACGTCGCGTTATGGATGACCAGCTCGCCGCCGCGAATGTACTCGAGGAAGTCGTCGGCGATGTCGGCAAAGGTGGGTTTGTCGGCAAGGAATTCGTCACTGATCCCGTGAACGCCAAAGGCTTCGGGATCGACCAAACGATCGGGCTTCAAATAGACATGGAAATTGCGCCCGGTCAGGCGACGGTTGATCACCTCAACCGCACCGATTTCAATGATTCGATGCCCCTCGTAGTGAACACCGAGTTTGTTCATACCGGTGGTTTCGGTATCGAGAACGATCTGTCTGGTAGGAGAAGAAATCATATTGCAGTGCTCGCAGCGCTCGTTTATGTCAGACTTGGCTTTTACTTTCTGCGGAAGAGTCTACCAGAGATGACCAAACAGGTAGAAATTTTCACCGACGGCTCTTGCCTTGGCAATCCCGGCCCCGGTGGTTTCGGCGCAATCTTGCGCTACAAGCAACACGAAAAAGAGTTTAGCGCCGGCTTTAGGCTGACCACCAATAACCGCATGGAGCTGATGGCGGCGATTGTGGCTCTTGAGGCGCTGACTTCTCCTTGCGAAGTGACTTTAAGCACCGACAGCCAATATGTCCGTCAGGGCATCACCAGTTGGATCCACAACTGGAAGAAGCGCGGCTGGAAAACCGCCGACAAAAAGCCGGTGAAGAATGTCGATTTATGGCAGCGGCTGGACGCGGCGATTCAGGGGCATAAGCTGAACTGGATGTGGGTCAAAGGCCACGCGGGCCACCCGGAGAACGAACGTTGTGACGTGCTGGCGCGCGACGCGGCGGGCAATCCAACGCTGGATGACGTCGGCTACAAGCAAGAGAGCTAATCTTCGCTCTGGTGATCCTTGCGATAACTTTTGCTGCTGGCCCCCACGGCCTGCGGAATAGTCTGACGCCTTGCCGGCACCTTCTTGGCGCTCGGCGTCAGCGGCAGCGTCCTTTTACGCGCCACCATCACCGTCATACAGCCTAGCGCGGGCAGATGCGTACTCAGCGTCTTCCCGCCCTTGGCGCACCAAGGCAGCACCTGAAAACGGCTCTTCATCATCACTTCATAATTAAGTAAGCCCAGCCAGTCGAGCAAGCGCGTTTGGGTAAACATCTGGCTGACATAAGGCTGGCGTTTACGCACCAAAGGCACCAGTTTGGCGATGCCGACTAAACTCAACGGGTTGAAGCTGCTTAACACCAGCCAGCCGTCGTCAATCAGCACGCGATCAACCTCGCGCAATGTCCGGTGAGGGTCTTCGGCGTAAGCTAAAGTATGGGCTAGCAGGCAGGCGTCCACCGACTTGTGCGCGAAAGGCAATTGGTACTGCGAACCTTGGACATGCAGGTTTTCACCCAGCTCCGCGACATTAACCTGATGAGAGATAGGGCAGCCGGAGGTGTCGAGCTCGACGCTCAAATTGCCAATCTTTAACAGGTGGAAACCATATAACTTGCCCCACCATGCTTGAAGTTGTCGCTCAAGCGCGGCACGGTAATACTCACCGCAGGGGAATGCATCCCATGAAGCTGGCGCAGTGATTTTTTTTCGTGTGCGGGCTGGTAGCATATTTTATTTTCGTCTTTCAAGCGTTTGCCAACGAGAGGTATCTATGAATCTTATCAGTATTCCCGCCTTGCAGGACAATTACATTTGGTTATTGGATGACCAGAACGGTCACTGTTTGATTGTCGATCCGGGTGAAGCCGCTCCGGTGCTGGAAGTACTAAAAGCGCGCAATTTAACCCCCACGGATATCCTGCTGACCCACCATCATCATGACCATGTGGGTGGCGTAAATGAGATTTTATCGCATTTCCCTGCTGTAAAAGTGTACGGTCCAGAGGAAACGGCGGGCAAAGGTGCTCAGAAAATTCTTAAAAACGGCGATGAGGTCGAAATTGGTGGGGCGAAATGGCACATCTTTGCTACGCCCGGCCACACTTTAGGTCACATTTCATACTATAGCGCCCCTTACCTATTCTGCGGAGACACGATGTTTTCCGCCGGATGTGGCCGATTGTTCGAAGGGACGCCCGAGCAAATGTATCAATCCTTTCAACAGTTAGCTCAGCTTCCTGACGATACTTTGGTCTGTGCCGCACACGAATATACTCTCTCAAATCTTAAGTTTGCCCGGTCAATTCTCCCAGACGATTCTGATATTGATTCTCATGAACAGAATGTGCAGGAAATGCGTAAAAAGGGGCAACCTTCCCTGCCTACAACCCTAGGTTTGGAACGTAAAATTAACCTGTTTTTACGATGCGATGATATTGATTTACAAAACAAATTAAACCTTAACGATCCCTTAAAACCTTCTTGGCAAGTTTTCGCCCATCTAAGGGGTCTCAAAGATAGCTTCTGAAGCAAAAGGTTGTGTTTTTGAGCTAAGCAAAGTATTATCGCTCGTCTTTTAAGCAACTATTGACACACACATGAAGGCAAAAGCGATAATCTTCGCCTCGGTGTTGCTAGTGGGTTGCCAAGCGTCCAGGCAGGACGTGAAGGTGCCAGAACAGCATGCACAGAGTTTGTCTTCGGCAAGTCAAAGTGAAGCAGGAGAGTACACAGATGGGGGGCGGTTAACCTCTTCGCGATGGTTGGACAATGATGACTCTATCGCGCAAAAGAATCTGTGGAACTTCATTGGCGACGAGCTGAAGATGAAGGTTCCGGAAAATGCCCGGATCCGTGAGCAAAAAGTAAAATACTTAAAAAATAAGAGCTATCTCCACGATGTAACATTACGGGCAGAGCCGTACATGTACTGGATCACCGAGCAGATTAAGAAACGCAATATGCCGATGGAACTGGTACTGCTACCCATAGTGGAGAGCGCTTTTGACCCTAAAGCAACCTCGGCGGCTAACGCTGCGGGGCTGTGGCAGATCGTGCCACAAACAGGGCGCAACTATGGTTTGAAACAAAACCAGTGGTATGACGGTCGTCGCGATGTCGTGGCTTCCACAACTGCTGCGCTTGATATGATGCAAAACCTGAACAAGATGTTTGGCGGCGACTGGTTACTGACCATCGCGGCGTACAACAGCGGTGAAGGCCGAGTCATGCAAGCGGTGAAAGCGAATAAAGCTAAAGGTCGTCCGACAGATTTCTGGTCACTGGCGCTTCCTCGTGAAACGTCGATTTATGTCCCGAAAATGTTGGCCTTGAGCGATATTTTAAAGCATAGCAAAAAATACGGAATTAGCTTACCGACGCCGAGCCAAGACCGCGCATTAGCGCGTGTTGAAGTGGGGCAACAGATGCAGTTAACTCAGGCGGCTGAGATGGCGGGCATGTCACTGACTAAGCTTAAGTCGTACAATACTGGCTACAAACAAAATGTTACCGCGCCTAACGGCCCGCACTACATTGTGTTACCGACGGCTCATGCAGCGCAGTTGAAGGATTCTCTGGCCGATGGCGACATCGCAGCCGTGCAGAATACTCGATTGGCGAGCAACGCTCCGTCTGGCGCAAAAGCTTACAAGGTTCGCTCCGGCGATAGCTTGTCTGGGATTGCAGCAAGACTGAACGTTAAGACCCGTGATTTACAGCGTTGGAACAATTTGCGCTCGGCGAGCGCGATAAAAGTTGGGCAAACCCTGCAAGTGGCGGATAACAGCGTCAGTTCGGCAAGTAGCAGTAACGGCGGCAGTATTACGTATCAGGTTCGCAAAGGCGATTCGTTGTCGAGCATTGCTAAGCGTCACGGCGTGAACATCAAAGATGTGATGCGCTGGAATGCTGGCACTGACAACCTTCAGCCCGGCAATAAGCTGACTCTGTTTGTCAGCAATAAGTTAACGCCAGACACCTGATGCTACGCACAGCGTCATACCCACAAAAAAGCACCCCTCGGGGTGCTTTTTTTTATGCTCAAATTTAGAGTCGGTTTACAGAGCTTTGTTCGCCGCGCTGTGATCGGCCAGAAACTCCACCAGCAGCGGGTTGTGGTCCGACGCCTGCGTTTCCATCACCGTCGCATTGGTGACGCTCAAATCGCGATAGAAAATGAAATCCAGCGGGCGGCCAAAGGCGCGGCGGCGGAAGTCTGAAGGGAACCTCACCTCTTGCAGGCGAATGTTATTGGCGAAGCCGAACAAGGCGTTGATGCGCTGACGGCTCCAAGCGTTGAAGTCCCCCGCCATCACCACCGGCCCTTTATGATGCGCAATCTGCTCGCCAATGGTCTCCAACTGCTTGCTGTAGACATCCACCCCGATGCTGAAATTCACCGCGTGGATGTTCACCACCATCAGCAGTCTGCCGTCCAGCAGCGGGTAGACCGTCACCAAGGCGGATTTAGCCAAGCGTAGCAGGGGCTCACGCTCGCGCAGAGGGCAGCAGTAGACCGGATGGGCAGCCGAGAGCGTCATCACGCCAGAGGGGTGCTGAGGCAGCATATAGGCCGGAACCTGATCGGCGGCCAAATAGTGAGAGGTAGCAAATCGAATCAGCTCAGGGGTGGTTTGCGCTTCTTGCAGCAACACCAGCTGGGCATCTTTGCCAAAACCTTGCAACACCGAGAGCCAGTCGGCCCGTTGTTGCTTGAAAATGTTCCACACCATAACGCGTAGAGTATTGGAATTGGGCAGCGCGGCTCCGGGAGGCAATCCAGTACTGAGATGTGCCATGGCACCTGGAAAGATCTGCTCGACCGGTTGACCTGCAACATACCTCATTGCATATGTTCTTTTCGGCACGCTTATCGCCTATTCACTCAATCAAAAATCATGCTGCTCGAAGGCAGCGGACGTTTCAGTATACGCCCGTCAGTGCTCAGGCCAAATCTGTTTACAATCGTATACACCCTGCCCGCCTGACCGTCGGCGTTCTGTTATCAAGGTAGCATAGGATTATTGGTATGCCTTGTTAATGAGTTCTTGTTAATGAGTTAATCAGCGAAAAGCAAAACGGCCCACCCGAAGGTGAGCCGCGCGTTACACTGCCGAATAGCCTTAAGCCATTGCCAACTGGGTTTTCTTATCCAAATGGCCACTCAGGCGAATCAGCGCCAGTGCGCCAAGCACGATAACCGCGCCAATCCACGGCGTTTGCGCCAGCCCGATGCTCGACACCACCTGCCCGCCGACCACCGAACCAATAGCAATCCCGACGTTGAAGGCGGCGATGTTCAGGCCAGAGGCCACGTCGACTGCGTTCGGCGTTACTTCTTCGGCTTTCTGCACCACGTACACCTGCAAACCGGGGACATTGCCGAAGGCGAAGATGCCCATCACCATCAGGGTGATCAGTGCCGGAATAGCAAAGTTGGCGGTGAACTGGAACACGAACAGGATGATAGCCAACGCCGCGAAGATAATGCTCAGGGCTTTCACCGCGCCGTGTTTATCCGCCAGCTTGCCGCCCCAGATGTTACCGATAGCCACTGATACGCCGTAGGCCAACAGGATCCAGCTCACCATGCTGGCGGAGAAACCAGCCTGCTGCTGCATCATCGGCGCGAGGAAGGTGAAGGTAGTGAACACGCCGCCGTAGCCCAGCGCGGTGACCGCGTAAATCAGCAACAGGCGCGGGTTCATCAACACTTTGAGCTGATCGGCAATCTTCGCCGAAGGGCCATTTTTGATATTGTTCGGCACCAGAATCGCGCTGGCAATGATAGCAATCACCCCAATCAGCGTGACGGCGAGGAAGGTTTCGCGCCAGCCGAAATGCTGCCCGATAAAGGTCCCCAATGGCACGCCGGTCACCAGCGCCACGGTCAGCCCGCCAAACATCAGCGCGATAGCCGACGCCGCTTTCTCTTTCGACACCAGACTGGTGGCGATAGTCGAGCCAATCGAGAAGAACACGCCGTGCGCCAGCCCGGTCAGCAAGCGCGCAACCACCAGCGTGCTGTAGTTCGGCGACTGCCATGCCAGCAGGTTGCCGATGGTGAAGAACACCATCAGGCCAATCAGCAGCGCTTTACGCGGCACGCGGCCAGTCAGCGCGGTCAGAACAGGTGCGCCAACGGCCACACCCACGGCATAAATAGACACCAGCAAACCGGCTGATGGTACTGAAACACCCAGTTGATCGGCGATGGTTGGGATCAGGCCAACAATCACGAACTCGGTGGTTCCTATGGCGAATGCGCTGATGGTCAGCGCTAACAATGCAAGAGGCATAACCTTACTCCACAATGAATATCGATTTGATGGCGGCTATTATCTGCTTGTGCTTAAATGACAGAAATAACCAAAGTATCAAATGATTTCTGCTGGAGTGACATCAATGAAAGCCAGTTCGGAAGAGTTAATGACCTTTGTCACCGTGGTTGAAATGGGCAGTTTTAGCCGCGCCGCTGAACAGCTCGAGCAAGACAACTCGGTGGTCAGCCGCACCCTGAAACGCCTCGAGCAGAAGCTGGGCATCACCCTGCTCAACCGCACCACGCGCCAGATAAGCCTGACCCACGAGGGCGAGCGCTATTTTGTCAGGGTGCAGAAGATTTTGCAGGAGATGGCCGCCGCCGAAGACGACCTGCTCGAGCATCGCGATGACCCACAGGGGCTGCTGCGCGTCGACGCCGCCACGCCGGTTATCCTCCACGTGATTTCGCCTCTGGTGGCTGAATTCACCGAACGCTTCCCCAAGATGTCGCTGGCGCTGTTCTCCTCCGAGAGCAATATCAATCTGATTGACCAAAAGGTGGATGTCGCCATTCGCGTGGGTGAGTTGGAAGACTCCAGCCTGCGCGCCCGCAAGCTGATGATGAGCTATCGCAGCGTGCTGGCCTCCCCGGCGTACCTGGAGAAATGGGGCGTGCCGAAAACCGCCGATGACTTGAAGAAGCATCGCTGTCTGGGCTTTAACGAAGTGTTGGCGCTGAATAAGTGGCCATTGCTGTGCGCCGACGGCCAGCAGTTGACCATCACGCCGTTTATTAGCTCGGGAAGTGGTGAGACGCTGCGCCAGCTCTGCCTGATGGGCAACGGCATTGCCTGTCTGTCAGACTTTATGACCCAGCCGGATGTGAAACGCGGAGATTTAGTGGAACTGCTGGTCCCCGACACCATGCGGATCTCGATGCCGCTGCACGCGGTCTATTACAGCGACCAGACGGTCAGCACCCGCATTCGCTGCTTTATCGATTTTCTCAGCGAGAAGCTCAATCCCGCCTCCCCCGCCTAAAACGGAAAAACCCATGCCGAAGCATGGGTTTCCCAGACACTAAAACCGTTTTGAGGGATTAATCCCACTCAGGCGCCAGACCTTCTGGGCTAACCAGACGGCCATTGCGTTCCAGCTTGGCGATGTCAGCCATATCGGCATCAGTCAGCTTCAGCTGTTGCGCCAGCAGGTTGCTCGCCAAGTTTTCACGCTTGGTAGAAGAAGGAATAACCGCGTAACCCAGTTGCAGCGCCCATGCCAGCACCACTTGAGCCGGAGTCGCGTCATGACGCGCCGCTACAGCGATAATGGTTTCGTCTTTCAGCGCGTCGCCATAGGCCAGCGTCATGTAAGAGGTGATGGCGATACCGTTTTTACGGGCAAAATCGACCACGGTCTGGTTCTGCAAGAACGGCGACAGTTCGATTTGGTTGGTCGCGATTGCTTCTGCACCCACGGCGTCAATGGCTTCTTGCATCAGCGCCACGGTGAAGTTGGAGATACCAATTTCACGGGTCAGGCCCAGTTTTTTCGCTTCAACCAGCGCGTGCATGGTTTCCGCCACGCTCACCGCGTTGCCCGGAGACGGCCAGTGGATCAGCGTCAGGTCAACATAGTCAGTTTTCAGCTTGGTCAGGCTCTCTTTCAGGCTGGAGATCACTTGCTCCGCGCCCAGATTCTCAACCCAAATCTTGGTGGTGATGTACAGGTCTTTACGCGCCACGCCGCTGTCGGCAATCGCTTCACCCACGGCAGCTTCGTTGCCGTAGATCTGCGCGGTATCAATCGCGCGGTAGCCCAGTTCCAAGGCGGTAGAAACGGACGCTTTCACCACTTCGTCTTTCAGACGGAATGTGCCAAGACCAAATGCAGGGATGCTCATATTTTTCTCTCTATCTTTTTGAATTTAAGGTAAGTCCGGCGAGCCGGTAAATCGTATGAGGGAGAGTATGAACTTCCAATTCATGGATAAAAACGACAGCTTGGTCAGAACACTTTTGATTTTAAAGCATCAATCGGCGCGGGAGAAAGGCAGCCATGCGGGGGAAGAAGGGGCAAGCTGGCCCGATTGGTCGGCAGTAAAGGCGTCAAGCAGCTTAACGGTTGGCGGCAGGGCCAGCGCCACGGCAGCCTCCGCCGTCATCCAACTCATCAGCTGCCCGGCCGCCACAGGCGCGGAAAACTGATGCCGCAAAGGGTCGATTGTCACCGACGCCATCTGCCATACGCTGCCGCTCTGCTGCTTGAGACAGGCTTCGCGTAAGGTCCAAAGCTGCCAGAAGGCCGCCGCCAGCTGTTCGCCCTGTCCCAGCAGCCACTGATTTTCCAAGTCGCTGAAAACTTCGCGCGCCAGCTCTGGCATTGAGGCGCGCGGGCGCAGCTTCTCAATATCACATCCCACTTCGCCAGACGGGCAGACCGCCACCAGCAGGTGCTGATGGCTATGGCTCAGGGAGAAATGCGGCAGCGCAGGATTGCAGAAGGAAGGTTTACCATTGGCGCTGGGCTGGATGTCCGGCAGTTGAGCGCAGCCAAAGTGGTCGCGCATCAACCCTGCCAGCAGCGCCCGCCCGCCCAGAAACGACTCACGACGCCTTTCACCCATCGCGGCGGCCTGCCGCCATACGGACTGCGGCAGCAAATCCGGCGCAAACCGGCTGCTGACAGAACCCGTGGCAATCAGGCAGCGGCTCATGATTAAGGCCAGCGTTTGAAAATCAGCGAGGTGTTAATGCCGCCAAAGGCGAAGTTATTCGACTGAATAAACTCGGTCTGGATATATCGCGACTCACCCATGATGTGATCCAAATCGCCGCACTCGGGGTCGGGATGGGTCAGGTTGATGGTCGGCACAAAACGGTCTTCGCGCATCATCTCCAGCGACATCCACGCCTCCAGCGCACCGCAGGCTCCCAGCGTGTGGCCGAAGTAGCTTTTTAGCGAAGAGATCGGCGTCTTATTGCCGAAGATAGCCGCCGTAGCCAGACTCTCAGCAATATCGCCGCGCTCGGTGGCCGTGCCGTGGGCGCTGATATAGCCGATGTCCGACGCCGCCAGCCCGGCCTGCTGCAATGCCTGTTGCATACAAATCTGCATGGTCTCTTTTTGCGGCTGCGTGATGTGCGACGCGTCGCAGTTAGTGGCAAAGCCGATAATTTCGGCATAGATAGTCGCGCCACGGACCAGCGCGTGATCCAGCGATTCCAGAATTAGCGTGCCCGCCCCTTCACCAATCACCAGCCCATCGCGCGCTTTGTCGAACGGGCGCGGGGAGAGCTGCGGCGCGTCGTTTTGCTGGCTGGTCGCAAACAGCGTGTCGAACACCGCCGCCTCCGACGGGCAAAGCTCCTCCGCGCCGCCTGCCACCATCACCTTCTGGTAGCCGTGCTTGATAGCTTCATAGGCATAGCCAATGGCCTGACTGCCCGAGGTGCAGGCGCTGGACGTCGGAATAACCCGCCCGCGCAGGCCGAAGAACAGCCCGGTATTCACCGCCGTGGTGTGCGGCATCATCTGCACATAGGTGGTGCCGGTGATGTTATTGGTGTGCTTTTCGGTCAGCATGGTGGCGAACTCGCTCACCGGCTTGGTGCTGCCCGTTGAGGAGCCATAGGCAATCCCGGTGTCACCATTGGTCAGCACCGGGTTCTCCAGCAGCCCGGCCTGCTCCAGCGCCAGCTCAGTGGCGCGGGTGGAAAGCAGCGACACGCGCCCCATCGAGCGAATGCGTTTACGAGTGTAGTGCGCGGGCAGAACAAAATCATCGATTGGCGCGCCAAGATGCGTATTCAGCCCCTGATACTCCAGCCATTCATCCATATGGCGCACGGCGTTTTGCCCTTGCTGCAAACGGGCGGAAACCGCGCTCCAGTCATTACCAAATGCGGTCACGCCCTGCATGCCGGTTACCACGACGCGATGACTCATGCCATGCCTCCATTAATGGAAATCACTTGGCGGGTCACGTAGGCTGCGATGTCCGACATCAAATAGCTGGCAAGTCCGGCGACTTCGTCGGCACTGCCCATGCGTTTGAGCGGGATCATGCTCATTGCCACGTCTAGCGCGGCGGGTTCCATGTCGACAATGCCGGTGTCGATCAGGCCCGGCGCGATGCAGTTGACGGTGATTTTGCGTTTAGCCAACTCGAGGGAGAGCGCCTTGCACGCGCCAATAATCCCCGCCTTGGCGGCGCTGTAGTTCACCTGCCCACGGTTGCCAATCACGCCAGAAACCGAGGAGAGCGCAATGATCCGCCCGCCCTGTCGCAGGCCAATCATTGGCATTACGCACGGATGCAGCACATTGTAGAAGCTGTCGAGATTGGTATGGATCACGCCGTCCCAATCTTGGTCGGTCAGCGCGGGGAAAGCGCCGTCACGGGTGATCCCCGCGTTGTTGACCACGCCGTAGTAAGCACCGTGGGCGGCGATATCGGCTTCAATCACTTCCCGGCACTGTTGGCGGTTGCCGACGTCGAAGCTGACAATTCGCCCTGCGCCGCCCGCCGCCAGCACCTCTTGCAGCGTCTCCTCGGCCCCGACGCGATCGCGATGGTAGTGGATCACCACCAGAAACCCGTCGCGCGCTAACTGGCCAGCAATCGCTTTGCCAATCCCCTTGCTCGACCCAGTAATCAATACTGAACGACTCATTGCTGCATCCCCTGACTTAATTTTATTATTTCATCCGCGTCGGGCTGATAGGTGTTCAGCCTCGCGTGGGCGATCTCTTGGTATTGTCCATCTTCACTGTCGGCCAGCGTAATGGCGCATTCAAAATTGGCGAGCTTTTCATCTCGCAACATCATTTCTACTCGAATATCTAACAGACTGTCAGCAGCGAACTCCGCTACCGCGCACTTCAACCCGCGCCCGCCGAGCAGCATACCAAGCTGCGGCTCGCCGCCCTGCTGCTTGCCGTGCCAGCCGCTCCACACGCCCACCGTCTGTGCCATCAGCTCAATGGCAAACCACGCGGGCAAGGCTCCGGTTGGAGTGAGAAACGGCGCGAGAACGCCCGTTTTCGCTACCTTAACGCGACAATGCGCGCTCTTTTCGCCGACGTCGATCACTTCTTCGATCAGCACCATTGGCGCGGCGTGGGGCAGATAATCCTTGGCGGGCAAGTAGTGGCGGCTCATGGCGCTCTCCCAATCAGAATGCAGGCATTGTTGCCACCAAAGGCAAAGGAGTTGGACAGGATAACCGGGCGCGCCGGGCGCTGTGGCTCGGTCACTAAGGCAATTTCCGGCAGAGAGGCATCACGCGCCGCCACCGAGAAATCCTGCATTGGCAAAGGCAAATCTTGATGGAGGATCAGCCAGCTTAGCGCGGCCTCGGTCGCCCCGGCGGCCCCCAATGTGTGCCCCGTGAGATGCTTGCTGGAGCTGCAAGGCACGCGGTCGCCAAACAGGCGATGGGTCACGGCGGCTTCGGCCTGATCGTTGAGCGGCGTCGCCGTGCCGTGCAAATTGATGTAACCCACCTCGTCCGGCGTCATTACGGCCTGCTGCAACGCCATGCGCATCGCCCGCTCGGCGCCCTCGCCCTCGGGGTGTGGCGCGGACATATGCCACGCGTCAGAAGACTCACCGAAGCCCAGCAAAGCAATATCCGCCGGTTCGCGGGTCAGCAGGATAAGCGCCGCCGCCTCGCCAATATTGATACCGTCGCGCCCTTCGGCAAAGGGCGTGCAGCGACCGTGGGACAAGGACTCAAGGCTGTTAAAGCCGTTAATCGGCATGCGGCACAGGCTGTCCGCGCCGCCCACCAGCGCGACATCGGCCAGACCTGCGGCAATCAACCGCTGGCCGCTAATTATCGCCCGCGCGCTGGAGGAGCAGGCCGTCGACAGCGTGTAAGCCGGGCCTTCGGCTCCCAAATATTTCGCCAAAAACTGCGCCGGGTCGCCCAGCTCCTGCTGCTGGTAGTGATAATCCGCAGGCAGTTCGCCGGTCTGTTGATGGTGGCTGACCGCCACTTCCCCTTCGGCAATGCCCGAGGTGCTGGTGCCCATGATCACCGCAATGCGCTGATGGCCGTACTTGGCAATCGCCTGACGAACCGGCTGCTCAATCTGCGCCAGCGCGGCCAGCAGCAGCTGATTGTTGCGGCTGCGGTGTGCAACCCATTCATCCGGCACTGGCGGCAAGTCGGCGGTGACCTGCCCCAGCCAAATCTGCCGTTTGCTGGTCAACTGCTGGCTGTCCGGCAGCATGCCCGGCGCGCGGCCGTGGGCGAGGTTATCGGCAATCTCCGGCAATGTGTTACCCAGCGCATTGACCATTCCGACGGCAGAAAAGTAAATCATGTTAGTTATCCACGTTCTGAATGGTTATCTGGTAATGGAAAGCGCGCTGGGTGATAGACACCGGCTGGCGCTCTGCGCCGCGCTGCAAATAGTCGATCCGGGTTACCTCTCTGCCCTGATTGTCGGCCAAAATCCGCCGCGCGCCCTGATCTTTCAGCGTCCAGCCCGCCGGTAGCAGCGGCTGCCAGCGGCTTACCGGCCAGTAGCAGAACATGATATCGGCCAGAACCTGATTGGCTGGAGGGAGTTGGGCGATGTTAATTGCCTGCTCGGTGTGGATCCCCTGCGCGTCATAAGTGGCCTTAAATAGGCGGATGCCCAAAGGAGAAAGCCCGGCTATCTGCAGCGACTTGCCGTCGGCACTCACCAGCACCAGTAATGATTGCTGCTTGCCGTCGACCGTGGCGGTCAATAACTGCTGCTGATTGAAGGGCTTGGCAAACTCCGGCGTCGGCAAAGCCACCCGCACGCCGGGCTTTAGCCACGCTTGCGCAGTTTCATCCGGTTTGGGCTGCGAGGCGCAGGCACTGAGCAAAAGCACCATCAAAGCCATTAGCATTCGGCTCATTTTTTTCTTCCTCTTTTTTTGACCGGCAGGGTGAGCGGCGACAGCAGGAACGCCGTCAAAATGCCGCAACTCAGCACAATGCCGAAGCTGCTGATAGCCTGTGTGGAGCTGAACACCAGCATGCCGAACGTCAGCAGCGTGGTGACCACCGCCATAAAGATGGCGAACATCGAGGTGGTCGGCGTGCCGCGCGGGTTGGTAAAGAACAGCGTGTAGTTGATGCCAATGCCGAGCACCAGCACCAAGGCCAGCAGTGAGAACAGGTTGAGGTTATGGCCGCTGTAGCCCAGCGCCGCGACGCCCATCGCCAGCGACAACAGAGTCGGTACCAGACAGACCAGCCCGTGCGGCAGGCGATAGCGCCATAGGTAGATAGCCGCAATCAGCAGCACCGCCAGCCCCAGCAGGTAAGAGAGATAAACGCGATATTCGGAGAACAGTTGGCTGAACTCGGTTTTGCGATCCACCCAGCCAGTACCGGCAAACTCTTTTGCCAGCTGAGCCATGGCCGCGCCGTTATGCACCCCGCTGACCGGCACCAGCGTGGCGCTGCGCCCGTCGGGCAGGGACAGCCACAGCAGACGCCAGCCTTGGCTGACTACGCTATCCAGCCACGCTTGCGGAGTCACAAACTGATCGCTGAGATCCGCCGCCGGTAAGGCAATCCCCGCCTGCTGCAACTGGGCAACGACCAGCGGAGCCTGACGGCGCAGCAGATCGACATCCTGCTGCTGCTGATGCAGCGAAGGCAGACCAATGGCGCGATAACCCTCGATCCAGCCCTGCGCCTTGGCTTTTGCCAACGCCGGGCGCAGCTTCTCCAGCCGCTGCAAAGCCTGCTCGGCGTTTTCGCCATAAACCACCAGCCATTTCTGGTCATTGGTCTGCCCGGTCAGCGCCGCCATTTGCTGCTCCTGCTGTTGCAGGTCAGCGGGCAGAGCTTGCAGGTCGGCAATATCATCATTGATATGCAGCCGTGCCAACCCGCCCAGCGCCAGCGCGGCGCACAGCAGCGGCAGCCCAATGCGCATGGCTTTACGGCTGCGCCACGCATGCAGCCAGCGCAGGATCAACACCAGCCCCGGCGTGGTGCCGACCGGCAGATTGCGCGACAAATAAGGGTACCAGCACATGACGGTAATGCAGGCGGCGCTCAGGCCAGCGGCGGCAAACACCGCCAACTGCTGCAAACCGGGGAATGGCGCGATCAGCAGCATCAGATAGGCTGCCACCGTGGTGAGCAAGGCGACAGAGAGCGCCGGAAAGAGTTTTTTCAGGCTCTCCAGCGGCGAGTTTTCAGCGCCGTGCACTCGCCGCTCGGTGAGGAAGTAGAGCGTGTAGTCGGCCGAGATGCCGACAATGCTGGCGCTCAGCACCAGCGTCATAATATGGATTTCGCCGAACACCCATAGGGTCACCACCGTGCCGCTCAGCGCGCCGATGGTGATCGACAGCAGACTGAGCAGCATGGGCAGGATCGAACGGAACATCAGCAAGATCAGTGCGAAGACGCCAATCACCGAAGCCAGCCCAATGGTGGAAATATCCTGCTCGGCCTGATGGCTGGCGTAATCGCTATAGAAAACCGTGCCGCGCTCCAGCACTTTGGCACCCGGCCACTGCTGCTCGAATGCCTGCTTTTGCGCCTCCAGCGCGGCGACCACCTGCCTGCCACTGGTGATGTCGTAGGAAGAAGCTTTCAGCTCGCCGTGCAACAGATACCAGCGGCGCCCCTGCTTGTCGGTCGCCACCAGCCAGCCGTCGTCGAGGCTCATCCCCGCGCTGTTCTGCTGCTGCGCCATTTGCGAGGCGCGCACCAACAGCAGCGGGTCGTGATTCAGCTCTTTGCCACTGACTCCGGCAAAAGCGGAATAGACCTGCCCCAAAATCCACTGGCTCTGGGCCTGCGCGCCAGAGGTCAGCCGCTGGCGCGTGGCGTCGTCCAGCATGGCGTTGCGATGGGCGTAGAAAAACGCGCCCCAGGCTTGCTGCTGCTCGGCACTCATCGGCCCCTGCACCTCGCCCAGCGCGGGCAGTTGGCGAAGACGCGCCAGCCAGTCATCCAACGGCGCGGTTCCAGCCGTTTGCGGCGGGCTAACCAGCCACACCAGCTGCCTGTCTAGCCGCTGGCTAAAGCCGCGCGACAGTTCATCCGGCACGCCCGCCAACTGCTGCTTGGGCAACAGTGCCAGCACGCTGCTGTTAATCTGGCTGCGCGGCAGGATAACCACCAGCGCGGCCACCAGCAGCAGGCAAATGAGCAGCCAGCCCTGCGCCAGCCTGCGGTGAAGATTAGGCGCCAAAGTGAGCCTGCTCCGCCGGGGTCAGCGTCGCCGGTTGGGTCTGCTGATTAAAGAAGTGGATGTGGGTGACATCGCCCTGCATATCGTTGATTTCTATAATGTCCAGAAAGGCGCTGCCCTCGAGATGAAGGTTGCGGAACAGCCGATTGAGCGGCGTGGTGGTCGGCGTCAGGGTCAACTGCCAAGCCCCCTGCCCTTTATCGCTAAAATCGAGTTTAAAGTTCTGCTGCAAAGCCTGCCGGTCAGCGTGGAACAGCGCGGTCAGCAGCGAGTTAAACTGGAACATCTGCGGGTTGTTGTCCGCGGTAACCACCTGCGGCGGCTGGCCCTGCATGGTCTGCACCATCCGACTTTCGGTTAACAGTAGCGTCAGGCTGAAAGGCTTCTCCTGCTGCCACCACAGGCCATTTTTCTGCGCAATCAGCAAGTTGCCGCTGGATTTTAACGGCTGGCTCATGCCGCTGATACTGCGCTGCTGCACGAACTGGGCGCGCAGCACCGGCTGCTGGCTAAAACGCTGCTGCAACTCTTCCAAGGTCACGGCGTGGCAGGTCAGACTGAATAAGCTCAGGCAAAAAAGCAGTAAGGTTTTCACAGCGCGATCCCCGTTTTGTCGAACAGAACCTGTGGCGAGACGAAGCACATCTCTTTGCTTTCGGCATCCACCGCCACCTGAATGGTGTAGCCGGTGGTGGTGCGTTTGCCGGTGGCGCAGTCGAAAATCTGGTAGCCAATGCGCAGGCGGTTTTCAATCTCTTCCAACTGCGCGTGGACCTCAATCTGCTGCTCAAACAGCAGCGGCGCGATGTACTTCACGCGGGTGTCGACAATCGGCCACACATAACCCGAGGCCTGCATCTGCCGATAGCCGTAATCAAACTGTTTGAGCAGCTGCTCGCGGGCAATTTCGAGGTAGCGGAAGTAGTTCCCGTGCCACACCACGCCCATCGCATCAGCATCATGGAAAGGAATGGTTATCTCTACGCGGGTGCTAAAACGCGGGGCGTCAAAGCGCGGATCGAGTTTCGAAGGCATATCAGTCTGGGTCCCGTTGTGCTGCATCCACCATTGGCGGCTGCCAAAAATCAAAAAAGTTAAACCAGTCGTGCGGCGCCAGCAGGCAGTAGTGCTCCAGCCGCTGCGCGTAGTGGTCGACCGCCGCCTGAAGGCTCTGCTGGCGCTGGCTGCGCGGCAGCAACAGAGGGTCGGCAAAGGCTTCAAAATAGATGTTAAGCTGCTGGTTCTGCTGAAGGCCGAACATCAGAAATACTGGCACTTTCAGGGCAGAAGCCAGAATAAACGGCCCCTGCGGGAAGGTAGCGAGCTCGCCAAGAAAACGGCTGCGCACCACCCGAGGGGCTTCGCCGCGAGCATGCTGCCCGGCGGAAGTTCGGTCGCCGACGATAGCCACCCACTCCCCCGCTTCCAGCTTGCTTTTCAGCATCACGGCGGTATCAGGGCCTAAGGTCGAGACTTGAATCAAGTTGATATTGGCCTGCGGATTGACCTCTTTCATGATCTGATTGAAGCGCTCGGCATGCTGGGTAAACACCAGCGCGTTGACCTTCACATTGTGATTCAGCTCGCCCAGCGCGCGGCAGGATTCAATATCGCCAAGATGGGAAGCAAGGATCAGCGTCCCGCGCCCGGAGGCTATCTGCGCTTCGCAAAGTTCACGGTTAACCATGACGGCGTTGCGGCCGAGCACGGTATCGCCGCGCCAGCTGGCAAGCTTGTTGAGCATGGCGTCGCCGAAACGCAGAAAATGGCGGAAACTGCTCAGCCGGTAAGGCAAGCTATGCTGATGCTGCTCGGCATAGCGCGCCACGCAGCGTAAATAGTGTTGCGAAGCCTGACGCTGAGTGCGCCCGGTCAGCCAGAAGTAGCCAATGACCGGATAGAGCAGCAGCTCAAAGGCTCGGCGACCGAGCAATTGATAGACTTTGAGCATCAATCTAATGCCCCACAGCCCTTGCCGCTCGGGTGTTTGCGACCAGTGTGAGTTAGCAGTCACTTTCCGGCGCATTCGCAGCAGCCGGGGGATGCGCGGCAGCATGCCGAAGAACAGACGGGTGTGCATCCATGAAATGCGCAGATTGTCTTTCAGCGCATCGAAGTGCGAAAGGCCGTCCTGCGGGTAAGTCACGCGGGTCGGCAAGAAACGGCTGCGCGTCCCCTGCCAGTAGAGACGAACCATGATTTCGGTGTCGAAATCCATTCGCTCACCCAGCCGGTGGCGCTGCATCAGCTCGAGACAAGGGGCCAGCGGGTAAACGCGAAAGCCGCACATGCTGTCTCTCAGCGACAGCGACAGGGTTTCAATCCATACCCAGACATGGGTGACATAGCGGCCATACAGTCGGGCTTTCGGCACTGATTCATCATAGATTGGCTGGCCGGAGATCAGCGTATCCGGGTACTTCTGCGCCTCGGCGAGCATCGCTGGGACATCGTCCAACTGGTGCTGCCCGTCGGCATCAACCTGCACCGCGTGGGTATAATTTAGCGCCGCAGCCTGTTTTAACGCCGCGACAACCGCCGCCCCCTTGCCCTGATTTTCGGCCAACCGAGTTAGCGAAATCTGCGGCAGTTCGGCGGCTAAACGCTGTAGCTCCATCGCCGTGGCGGGTTCGCTGCCGTCATCAATTACAATGCACGGCAGGCCAAATTTCTCCAGACGCGCCAGCACGCCTGCCATCATCGGGCCATGGTTGTAGCAGGGAATAATGATGCAGGGCCGGAACTCGGCGGCGGTTAAGGACATAAAATCACTTTCCCGCTGCTCGCCACCTGCTGGGCAGCCTGATAGCTGAACACCAGACGCTGCTTCTCTTTCAGCCATTCAATGCGCAGTTCGACCTGTTCGTTAGGAAATAGCGGTTTCTGGAATTTAAGTACGTCCATGCCGCCAAACGTTCCCATCTGTGGGAAATCACGGCTGGCAAAGGCCATCACCCAGTTTAGCTGCGCCACGCCGGGCAGAATCGACAGCTCGGGGAAATGGCCCTCGAACCAGAACAGCTCCGGCTGAAGGCGCAGAGTCAAGGTCAGGACATGAGCGTCGCGTTGCGAGTGAAGCACCTCTGGCATCATCATAAGAACATTTCCTGTATTTCCGCATAGGCCCGTTTCCCCTGCGCGTTGACGGGGATCTCGGGTGCGATTCGCCACAAACGCGGAATGGCGACGGGAGGGAGCCAAAGGCGCAGTTGCTGATGCAGCGCGGCCTGAAAAGCGGCCTGCCCCAAGTGGCCTAGCTGCTGCTCCCCGGCTGAACTCAGCACAATCAGCGCCGCGACGTGATCCCGACCGCGCTTATGCAACAGCAGCACGCTGGCATCGGACAGCCACTCTATCCCCCGCAAACGCAGTTCGACCTCAGTCAGGGAAATGCGCTGCTCGGCAATCTTAACCACCCGATCCTGACGATCGCCAAGGTGAAACTGGCGCGGATCCTCCAGCAGCCTAATAGTATCGCTCAGCAATACCCCGTCAGGCTGCGGGATCAATTCCGATAATGCCCGCTGGCCGCCATCATCTTGGCTCAGCAAGCTGATCCCGCCGAAAAGCTCCCACGGCGAATTCTGCGCCAGTTGCTGGCGATGGGCCAGAATGCCGGTTTCCGTGGTGCCGTAAATCTCGGTCGGCAAGACGCCGCATTGGCTCTGAACTCTCTGGGCAGCTTCATAACTCAGCGGGCCACCGGCTGAAAATATCTGCTCGCAGCGGGCGGCAGGTAGCGCCGGGTCTAGCCTTTGCAGAAACGCAGGACTGGCAATCAGCAGCAAAGAGTCGCCACGGGCTAATTCAATCAGCTGCTCGTGGTACTCAATTCGGCTGGCGTAAATCGGCAAACCGAGCGACAGAGGCAGGATCAGACTGAATGTCAGCCCGTACATATGGTGATGCGCCACCGTGGCGGCCAGTCTGGCGTTATTTGGAAGACCTTGCCAGCACTCGGCCAGCCATTGGCTTTCACGCTCGAGGCTGGCGACGGGTTTCACCACTTTTTGCGGCGCGCCCGTGGAGCCGGAGGTGAACAGCACCAGCGACAAATCATCCTGCCAAGTCGGCAGAGTGAGCTGCTCAGGTGCAAGTGACGGTTGAGACTCAAAAGGAAAGCGCAGAGTCGGGCAATTCAGCTCAAGCGGCTGGTCAGTGAGCAGCGCGTCGAACTCAGGCTGCATCTCGCGCAACACCGCCTGACGGCAATGTCCGGGCAAAATCGGCGTTCGCCCGCAGTAGAGCACCGCCAGCAGACTGGCAGCAAAGGCGTAAGGGCTATCAAAACACAGCGCCCATCTTGGCGCAGCCGTGGCGCTGATTTTATTGACGAGATGAAGTACATCAAGGCGTAAATCCTTTACTCGCCACTGCCGATCTTTAGAGAAGGCGACCAACTGCTCGCCCGAACGCTCAGCAGCAAGCCAGCCCGACATAGGCAAAGTTAGACGCGCCGTACCCTTTTTCTGACTATCCATTCAACACTCATCAATAAGCCAATCAGCAGATAACTTAATCCGCCGTTGTAAAACGTCCACAATGCCAAATCCCCGCGCAAGCAGGTATAAAGCGCAATTGCACCGTTAAAAATAAAAAACGCACACCACGCCTTGGTGACTTTTCGCGTGTAAGCGATGCCCGCTGGCGATAATTCCGGCTCACTCAACCGCGCAAGCCGTTCGATAATTGTTGGCGTATAAAACAGAGAGGAGAAAAACAATATAAACAGTAATGCATTCACCGCGACCGGATAGTAGAGCAGCATTTGGCTCTTATTCAGGATCCAGCTGGCGAGCGCCAGCAGAATGCCTACCGCCGCAATCGCTTTTCCCAAAAATGCGAGCTGACTTAATTTCCCGCGAAAGGTGATCAATCGCAGAATAAAAACCAGCGTCAAAATAGGCGCCAGAACAGCAATACCGGCGTGCTTTATCCCCAGCCACACGGCAAAGGGGTAAGCCAAAATCACCATCGGCAATAGCCACTGGCTGAGCCGAATCAGTCGCGACACTCTCTTACTGAGGTTCTGATTCGAGCAGTTGACCTATGGCGTCAACCACGTCCTGCACCGTGCGCACCGACTTAAACATCTCAGGTTTGATTTTGCGTCCGGTGGTTTTCTGCAAATGTACGATGAGATCGACCGCGTCGATGCTGTCCAACTCCAGATCTTCATACAGTCTTGATTCTGGCTTGATATCTTCTTCATCAAGCTCGAACAGTTTCACCAGCAGTACTCTAATCTCTTGATAAATATCTTGCTTCTGCATACGTCTCTCTCAACCACGCTGTTCAGATATAAATTTAGCGAGGGTCTCTACCGAATAAAAATGCGCGCGCATTTCCTGACTTTCGGCAGACAGAACCAATCCATATTTGTTCTTTAAAGCTAACCCAAGTTCTAAAGCATCAATGGAGTCCAGTCCTAAACCATCGCCAAACAACGGCGCAGTGGTGTCTATCTCCCCTGGCGTCATTCCATCAAGATTCAGCGTCTCGATGATAAGGAGTTTGATTTCATTACTTAAAGGAGCCATGACTTATTTCTCGTTATTTTAATTACTACCGCGTCAACTCTGACCGCAGGTGGTGTGTCAAACGTCTCGCTGCCAGAGCAGGAGAAAGGTCGTGCTCATCAATGAACTTATCGGCACTGAACTTGTTTTCTACAGAAATAATGAACTGCGGTTTAGTCGGCGGAATGTTATACCATTTGCCCTGCTTGGTCAGCATTGGCGGGGTGCAGGAGATACGCACCACCCTGATATCACAGTGCGCCCGCAGCGCGATATTGGCCGCGCCGCGTTGCAATGTCATCGGCTGCCCGACCACTGAACGCGTCCCCTCCGGGAACACCAACAGCGTACCGCCCATCTTCAGCCGCGCCTCACAAGCCAGCATCAACTCTTCAGAACCGGCATTAACCAGATACCCAGCTGCGCGGATCACACCGCGAACAAAAGGGTTACTCAGCAACGCTTGCTTCACGATGCAATCACAGCGCGGCATCCGTGAGGCTAGAAACACGTAATCCAACAGGCTGGGATGATTGGCAACCACTAAGCATCCGGCATCCTGTTCGAACTTCTCAATGCCAACAAACCGATAATCTAAAACGCCCACGCTACGCAGCGCGCCTAAAAAGAAGCGGAAGCTGTAGCGAATGCTCTGCAACGTCAGCCGATGTAATTTTTCGGGCTGGCGAATAAATAGCCGTAATAGACTAAACCAGATTAGGGAAAGGACTAATCCGCCGATTCCGAAAATAGCAAAAAAGAAGCCGGTGGCGATCCAGCGCCAAAAACGGTTTAACCAGTGGGATTTCTGCTCATGCACGCTCACGAGCGGCGTCTCCAGTTCCACTGATGCGCTCCCGCGCTGACGGAGAAATCGTTCTGCTCTCTGAGCCAATGGCGTAAGAACTGCAAGCTTTGCGGCAGCGCTTCACAAGTAGACTCATCAAGTTGTTGCTGACAGCTGAGAGAATCCCCTTTCGCCAGCAATAGCGCCACGGCGTAGGGATAGAAAGGTGCTGCGCTTGGCGGTGAGTAAAGTGCGGGGACCAGACCGTCGAAATCAATAAGCAGGACGCGCTGTATTCCCGTCAAAAGCATGGCCTGCGCTTCTAACATCCCCTGCTGGAAACTGTCCTTCCCGGCAGCCAAAGAGGTGATTGGCAGCGCGTTCTTGCTAATGATGGTCAGCCAGCCTGCTGCCGTATTGTGTACCGAAGTGGAGAAATCGGTTGGCGATACCTCTCCCTCTTGCGACAGGGTTTGCAGGATTTTGAAGGTCTTCTCCAGCTCACCGTGCTGGCTGGTAAAAATGGCAGCATCCACCTGATGAGTTTCAAGCAGCGTTAACCCCGCCTCGACGGCAGCACGGCTCGGTGGACTCATCCGCCGTTCTGACATCATCGGGATCAGCGGACTTTTCTCTAAAGCTTGCGCAAAACCTGGTGCAGACTCGTGCGACGCCCATTGATTCCACTGCTGTTTAGAGCGTAGACCGGGCGCAACGGCCTGCCAGTCCAGGATATCTAATGAGTATTTCATACACTTCTGCATCTCAACGTTTCGGAAGGCGGAAACTTTATTATATAACCCGACAACTTTCATCTGCAATTTAGCACAATAGGTCAAAACATTTGAAATGCCGGAATAAACTGAAAAATTTGACACTCTGTTTAAGAATGTTAATTTATCGAAACGATAATCTTAATGAGACGTCTTAATTCTTATCATTAACTATTTCGCATCGGTTAATATCGGTCAACACAGCAAAAATCTTAACTCTTTATAGAGTTTCTAATATCGTCATGAGAATAAATTATGAAATATTCTAATACAATTTTAGCGTCGGTTGTCGTCGCATGCTTACTTAGTGGCTGCTCAAGCCCTACTCCGATCCATAACGTCAGGGAAACCATCGTCCTGCAACACACGCCCGAGCAAGTGCGCAAAGCGATTCTTATTGCCGGTGCGCAGCGCGGTTGGTCAATGACTGCACCTCAGGATGGCGTGATTGATGCGAAGTTGGTGAAGCGTGATTTCAGCGCTCATATACAAATTAATTATTCATCAAACCAATATAGTATTCAGTATATTGATAGTACCAACCTGAATGCTAAAAACGGCATGATCCACAATAATTATAATCGCTGGATTGCCAACCTTGATAAAGACATCAAGATTCAGTTAAGCGTTCAATAAATAGTATTAACTCTGAAGTGTTAATAAGTAGATACTCTGGTTGGGTATCTACTTTATTTTATAGAAGTGCTACCAAACGATATTTAACGTGGTTTTTAGCGAAAGATATTAATTAAACGCTGGAAATTTGAAGGATTTTAAATGCAAAAAACCCTGAATCTTTCGATTCAGGGTTATGCAATTAGTGGCGGAACGGACGGGGCTCGAACCCGCGACCCCCTGCGTGACAGGCAGGTATTCTAACCAACTGAACTACCGCTCCACCGGTTCTTTCACCTACATCAGAAATCGTCTGATATAAGCCTGTTCCTGTTATCTTTCCTTGTCAGGGGAAAAGGAACACGTTCTTTTTAATCATCCGCTTATTCAGCAAACTTACTAATTTGATGCCTGGCAGTTCCCTACTCTCGCATGGGGAGACCCCACACTACCATCGGCGCTACGGCGTTTCACTTCTGAGTTCGGCATGGGGTCAGGTGGGACCACCGCGCTACTGCCGCC